>Ga0247839_1000004_pt1 | contig 417131 bp, 405 predicted proteins | sample LaCruzMarch2015__6_FD_192405 | JGI IMG/M metagenome (GOLD analysis project Ga0247839, IMG submission 192405) | Freshwater microbial communities from meromictic Lake La Cruz, Castile-La Mancha, Spain - LaCruzMarch2015_16m | ecosystem: Environmental > Aquatic > Freshwater > Lake | place: Spain...
CTGAAAGGTCTAAAGTGTTTCTCGTGAATTTCTCGAAAGTCCTGATTCCGCGTTCACACAGCATGACTTCTCTGTTTCCGCCCGCCATAATGTACTCAGCGGACATCAACCATTCTTCAAAAGTAGCCGAAAGACCCCTTTTAATCATAATCGGCTTTCTGACCTGACCTAATTCTTTTAGCAAGTTGAAATTCTGCATGTTTCTTGCGCCTACTTGTAAAATATCGACGTATTTTTCAAAAAGCGGTATCTGGGAAATTTCCATAACTTCGGAAGTAACGGCCATTTGGTATTTGTCGGCAACCTCTCTGATTATCTGGAGTCCCTCTTCGCCCATCCCTTGGAATGCGTATGGTGAGGTTCTTGGCTTGAACGCTCCGCCTCTGAGGATTTTCACCCCTAAATTTTTAAGGGCGGATGCTGTTTTGTCCATCTGTTCGTAAGACTCAACCGTGCAAGGTCCCGCTATCATCCCAACGTGGTTTCCGCCGAATTTTACGCCGTTGATTTCAACAACAGTGTCTTCCTGTTGGAATACGCGACTGACAAGTTTGTAACTTGAGGTGATTTTGATAACTTCGCTGACGCCATTTAAAAGTTCAATATCCCTTGGGTCAATAACCTTACCGCCGACTGCACCGATTACTGTTTGCAATTCACCGTAAATTGGGTGGGCGTCAAAGCCTCTTTTTTCTATGTATGAAATTACTTTATCTACATCTGTTTTGGTCGCCCCCTGGCGCATCATTATAAGCATTATATTATTTCCTTCAATATTACCGTACCAATTTTACAATATTAAAAACAATGAGGCAAACCTTAAACTTTTAATAAGAGATTTTGCCCAAAACTACCCTCTTCTTAGCCCCCGTGCAAGAAGGCAAATTGTTTGGAATCCTGTAGTAAGTGCAATACCCGAGAAGCGCGAAGGCCATGACCTCCTTAAAGTTATTTGAAATCCCGTAATCCTCGTGAGTACTCAATTGAATGTGTTTTGGTAAGTAAGTTCTTAAAAATCTCATCAGTATAGGATTGTAAGCCCCGCCTCCGCCAATTACGACCTCTTTTAGTCCAATACTAGGGTAAATGTATCTGTTGTAAGCGTCTGCGATGGATTTGGCTGTGAGTGCGGTTAGCGTCGCGATAATATCTCTTTCGTCGCTCGGCCCTATTCTCAGCGCATTTTCGATATATTTGGGAGAGAAATATTCTCTTCCAGTTGATTTTGGAGGGGCTTTCAAGTAATATTCTTCCTCAAGCAAGCAACTCAACCAACTTTCGCAAACATTCCCATCTGCGGCAATTTGGCCGTCTTTATCATAAGGGATCCCGAAAAATTTATTGCAGCAGTAATCCAACATAATATTTCCGCACCCTGTATCAAACCCGAAAGTCGCATATTCGTTTGACACCACCGTAACATTAGAGATTCCTCCAATATTTTGGATTGCAACATTTTTACCCAAAGGTTTGAACCACTTCTCGTCCGCAAAACATACCAACGGCGCGCCGTCACCACCTTGTGCGATATCTGCTTCTCTGAAATTTGAAATAGTCATACAACCTGTTTCTTGAGCAATCACAGAAGATTCGCCGATTTGCAGGGTACTTTTTAAGCTGATACCAGACATCATATCGCCTTTGGGATAGTGAAAAACAGTCTGACCATGTGAAACTATAAAATCAGGCTTGCCGTGTTTTTTTATCAACTGGTTTGCCCCGTCAGCAAAGCACTTTCCTATGACAAAATTCATCTGACAAATATCTTTCAGTGTCGCCTTCTGCTCAAAGAATTCAAAAATCTTTTCTCTGACACTCGCCGGATATTCAAAATTTATCCCGTCAATTAACCTGCAGCTCAAATCCGGGTATACCTCGCATAAGCCGACGTCAATGGAGTCACATGAGGTTCCTGACATAAGTGATATGATTTTTTTTGTGGCTAATTCGTCCATTTAACAATTATATGGGAGAGTGGAGCACAAGTCAAAATGTTAAAATTTTTCGCAAAAAAAAACTTGCACTCTGGCAAGTATTTTTACAACTATTCAAATTTTAAACTCCTAATCAGTACTAGCCATCCCCAAAACTCTTGGCTATCTGTAATCTCATTTCATTACTTCGTTCGTTTTGCTTCCATAATATTCTTTTATACCTTAAACCATTCCCCAATGATTTAATTGACTTTAACCTAATTCCCAAATCTAGTAACCCTGTTTTTAAATCTTTTTTAAATATTCTCTTCCCCACAAGCTTCCATTTGGCCAAGCTTAACTACCATCACCCCTTTTTCTATACTTCATTTCCTAATCTCTACTCAACCATCTTATGATTAGCAAGGATGATTAACAAGTAACAAAAACGAAAATAATTTTTACAATTGACCATGCTCTTTTGCCCTGTTGACAAGTGACAGGTTCTAATATCTTAATGAAGAAAATTTAATGAATTTTAGTAAAAAAAAGAGGGAATTTTTGTTGACAACAAAAATTCCCTCTTTTGAATTTAGACCTCTACTCAACAAGAGCATGCCTATTTTTTATATTTAATTCTTCGGCAGTGTGAGAGCTGGAGTCACAATCTTGCGGTGCTTTAACCGACTTTTTTTAAAAACACTATTGACATCTTTGACAAACAGTGAGTATCTCTCTCCTTTGTGAACGAATTCCAAACGTTTTTTGATTTTTTTATCATAGTCCGCATTTTCAAGGTTGACATTTTTCACTATTACAAAAGTAGGGCCGTCTTTGTAGCCTATGGCTTCATCAAGTAGCTTAAAGTCTGGATCGGTAATGAATGTAACTTTGTCCTTGTATCCTATCATCGCACTTGGCTTGACTGCAAAATCAAAGGTAACAAGCTGAGAGTTTCCGCCTTTTGCAAACTTTGAATAACTTACTATTTCATTCTGTCCCCCAGCGTAAACAAGGTTGAAAATGTGAGACACTCCCAATGAAATTACAAAAATCATCACCAATAGGTATGAGCTAAAAATCGACAACGCTCTTTTGGTATTCAGTCTCAATAGCAAAAATATAGCCAGTAAGTAAAATGCTGAAATAGTTGTAGAGCTAAAATCCGAAACCTTTAGTATTAGTCCATAAGGAAATATACAACTTGCAATGGTTCCAGCTATCGCAGCTAAAAGCAATATTATTGCTAAAATATGAGTGGAAATAGAAGTTGCCCTTGTGTTTTCTCTTTTTTCATCGCTCACCCACCAGAAGTACCCAGTCAACAAAGCAGCAGCAGGGAATACAGGCAGAATATAGGTTGGTAATTTTGTACTTGAAAGGCTAAATACCAAAAATACAATTACAAAATATAATGAAGCGAACAATATTAATTTTTGTTCGTTATTTTGTACATCCACTAAATTTGAGAGTTTTGATTTCAAATTTCCTTCGGCTAATTTGAATTTCGCGATAAGTTTTTTGAAGCCATCAATTAAAAAAGCTACAAAAACAAAAGACCAAGGCATAAATCCTAAGAAAAACACAGGGATGAAATACCAGAACGGTCTCACTCTTCCGATATTTTCAGAATCGATAAATCTCGCAAAGTGGTGAAGCAAGAAATATTCTTTAATAAATCTGTTTCCATATTCCAAATACATTACATAGTGCCAAGGAATCGCTATTAACGCAAATACAAATAAACCAGGAATCATATTAATCGGTTTAAAGAAGTCCTTGAGTGTTTTCGTAACTAGGTTATAAGCAAACATTACGGTCATTGGAATTGCAAAAGCTAAAATTCCTTTGGACAAAAATCCTACGCCAATAAAAAGATAAAAAAACCACCAAAGATACTTTTTAAATTTTTCTTCACAGAAGTGAGTCAAGAACCCGCAATACAAAGCACTTGTCATAAATACGGTTAAAACCATATCCAAAATAGCAATGTGGGAAAATATTAAAAAGAAAACACTTGAAAGTAATACTAATGCGCTTATCATACCGAACTTTCTTGAGATAACTTTCTTGCCTACATAGTAGGTGGAAAATGTTATGAAAGTGGAAAGAATCGCAATTGGGAGTCTAACAGCTAGCTCATTGAAGTATCCGAATAAATTTATTGAACTCGCTACCAACCAAAAATATAATGGTGGTTTTTCCAAAAATGGTTGGCCGTTTAACATCAAACTGCTCCAGTCAAAAGATTTTGACAAGTCCCTTGCCATTACAGCGTATCTCGTTTCATCAACGTCTAAAAGTGGGTAAAAATCGAGCCCGAAAAACAGAAGTGAAAAACACAACAGCGCCAGCAAAGTGAGGCAAAAAATCTCCGGATGTTTTTCTATAAACCCGAAAAACTTCTCATTGATAGGCTTGGCGAATTTTTCGCCAAAAGCGGCTGAAAATTTGTGTAAAACTTCTTTCATATAAACTCCTTTTTCATAAACCCATAAACTTTTTTATGATACAATCACGAAAGGAAGTTTACCATATAAAAAGGATTTTTTCAAGCTATGAAAATTTTAATTAAAATAACAGTTTTATTTGTACTTTCAACACTTTGCTCTATTGCTATATTTCAGCAGAGTGCCGATGCCAGCAGTATAAAATTTATACAAATTACCGACTCGCACTTTTCCACTTCAAAAGCAGATTTCAGCCAAAGAGATGTAGGAGGTGCCGAAAAGGCTTTGCATGATGCAATAAAAGACATCAACACCCTAAAGGGAATCGATTTTGTAGCTTTCACCGGAGACAACATCGACACGGCAAATGAAAAGGATTTGAAGCTATTTTTACAAATAGCTAACAAATTAAAGGTTCCTTATTATATAGTCATCGGAAACCACGAAGTTTTCAGGTCTCAAAACTTTGACAAAAAAGAGTACTTGAAAACAGTTCGCAAGTACGCAAAAAATTGTAAACCTAAAAGCCCGAACTACGTTTTTGAAAAAAAAGGATTTGTTTTTCTTGTAGTTGACGGTGCAAAAGAGATTATTCCGGGGCCTTCAGGCTATTACAAGAAAGACACTTTAACTTGGTTGGATAAAAATTTAACCAAATATAAAAACAGAACGGTCGTAATTTTACAGCATTTCCCTATCGTAGAACCTTATTACAACCGCTCCCACACAACCTATAACATAAAAGATTACGAAGCTGTACTTAAAAAACACGACAACGTGATTGCCATTTTTTCAGGTCACTATCACGCAAACGCTGAAACTAAAAAGGACGGAGTTTATCACGTCAGCACCCCTTCGCTTGTAGAAGCTCCACACAATTACAAAGTGGTCGAGATTGAAGTAAAAAACAAAAAAGATTATCAAGTTTACACCCAATTAAGACACGCGGAATAGATAAATGCTGCTGAATAGGATTAAAGAAACTCCTGTTGAAAAAGTTTTTTTGTTTATTTCACTGTTTTTCGGATTTCTGTACGTTTTTATTATTCCTCCTTTTCAATCTGTTGATGAGGCTTCCCATTTTTACAGGGGCTACGAAATAGCCAGCCATCATCTTGTCGCCCAAAATATCGACGGGCAGGTTGGAGACTTTTTGCCGTCATCATTGAAGACTTTTTCATCAAAGTACGATCTTCTGATTAAAAATATCGATGAGAAAATTGGGGTCAATTATATTATTAATTCGGGGCTAATTAAACTCGAACCAGACAAAACCGAGTTTATTAATTTCCAAAATACCGCCTTGTATTCCCCTGTTACCTATTTGGGCCAAATTCCGGGGATGTATGTATCTAGAGCTTTCAATTCAAACCCGCTGGTGACTTTTTATCTGGGAAGAATAAGCAATCTGCTGTTTTTTACATTTATAATATACTTTGCGATAAAAATAATCCCGTTTTACAAATTGCCGCTAATGGTTTTGTCGCTCGCTCCTATGACCCTGTCGCTGGCCGGAAGCCTTACAAGTGATGTAATCGTAATCGGGGTGAATTTTCTATGGACTGCGCTGCTGCTGAAATTAATAGTGAAAAAATCAAAAATAGATTTGAAAGAAATACTGGTTCTGGCGCTGCTGGCAACAATATTGGCACTCTCGAAGCACTATTTTATGCTGGTTCCGCTAGTTTTTCTACTCCCTAAATCCCAATTCAAAAACATCTCCCGATATTTAATATGTATTTTTTCAGTTTTGTCCTTAGCCGTCCTCGGGCTATTAATTTGGCAAAATTTAACCAAAGGCCTTTTCGTTGATTTAAACCAAAACGCCAATATCGCGCAGCAAATTAATTTCATAGCGACCCACCCTTTATCCTACTTGGCGGTGTTAGCTAAAACTCTAATTATAAAGACTCCGAGAATAATTATAACAATGATAGGAGTTCTAGGTTGGCAAGACACCCGCCTCGATTTCCTTACCTATATTCTGTACCCGATTTTGGTTGCGGCGGCCGTTATTTGTGAAAACCGCTCGGATTTCAAATTCAAAAAATGGCAGATTTGTTTAATTTTCTTTGACGTAATCGCTTCAGTTTTCTTGATTTTTACCTCCATGTACCTAATGTGGTCTGCTGTGGGGAGCTCGGTTATAATTGGGCTAAATGGGAAATACTTCACCCCGATAATGCTCGCTTTTTTACTGCTGTTTTACAACAGGTCAAAAACCAACCTCAATGAAAATCAAAAAAATATTATTAAATTGTTGATTTACGTGGCTATTACATTAATACTTATTTCGAGTGATTTATCTCTGCTGCACAGATTTTATGACATAACCCCGAATTTGTATTATAAAGTCTAAATTTCTCATTTTTTTTAAAATATACAACAAACAGTTGATGTCTATTTCCCTTATAAGTCTTACCATAGACTAGGGAGAATTATGCCTTTTGCATAAGAGAAAAAAGATTTAGGTGGGGATAAATTGTTAATGAGCGAAACGTTCACAGAAACAAATACATTAATAAAAGACGAATTGTATGGCCAATACAATTGGTTTTATTTGAATTTCGTACAAGCACTCCAACAAGCCTGCAATGAGTTTTTCTCAGAGCTCTTCACTTTCAAGCTCCTCTCCGTGAGCAAAAACATGAATATCCTCGCTCAAAAAGACGATTACTTTGTCACAAAAATTCGAATCGACAGCCTTCACGATGTGTTTTTCAGAAGCTCTGAAGCCACCATCGGAATTATTTTGGAAGAATCTTTGGGGAAGGGTCCGCAAAAATTCGACTTGAACAAAATCACAGAATTGGAAGGGAAAATAATAAGTTCATTTAATGATTACCTCTACAATTCAATCTCACCTGTGCTTTTATCACCACCTGTAGGTGGGAAGAAAAGAAAGAATTATGATACCATTTACCTGACTTTCTTTATTCAAGATAATAAAACCAAAGAAGGCGGAAGGCTAATTATCGCTCTCCCACAGATTTTACTAGCCCCAAACTTTGTTCAAGCAACTGGTGAAAAGTTTGATGTGAGCGACTTTAGAACAAGCACTGTTGATGTGGCAATAAAAGTCGGAACCACAAAATTCCTCGTAAAAGACTTGAAACACCTCGAAAAAGAAGACATCGTTATATTTGAAAATAGCAATATCCAAACAATGCAAATCATTTACAAGGATTACAAAAGCAATTTCAGAATAACCCCAAACCCTGGATTAATAACATCAATAGACAATAATGACGGAGGACATCATATGGACGGTAATTCTTTATCCCAAAACTTATGGGATAGCATTCAAGTTGAAATGGGTGCGGAATTTGAAACAGTAAAAATATCGCTTGGAGAACTAAAAAACATTGAACAGGGTCTTGTCGTTGACATAAGTTCTGTTTATGACAATAAAATTTCTCTAAAAGTAGAAAACAAAATTATTGCAACCGGTGAATTGGTCATAGTAAATGACCGCTATGGTGTAAGAATAGACGAGGTTTTCGCCTCAGAAGCTTCCAAGCAAGTACAGGAATTTGCTAACCCACCAACTGAGCACCAAGAGGAAACGCACGATTACCAAGAAGAAACCCAAGCTATAGAAGAGGAGTTTGATTACAGCGATTTTGAACTCGACGATCAGGATATTTGATGTTTTAAAAAAAATCATTAAAAACAATAAAAAATTAGTAGCAAAAGAGGTGCGAGGTGAGAAGCCTAGCAAGAGAAGATGTTCGTAAGCACAAAATACCGAGTGCATAAATCTTGGAAGCCGGCAAAACGACAAAATTAGTAGAAAATACAATATAAAAGTAAAGGCGCGAGTACAAAAATCTCGTGTGAGGGTACGAATATGACGGGATATTTAGTAAATTTTTCAATATACACACTGGCGATGGTGGGAATCATCTTCGCGGCACTTTTTATTTTCAAAAATGTGGCAGGCGGTCGCGGATTTTCTAAAAAATCGACTTTTTTGAACATCGAGGAATCGATGAGCCTTTCTGCCAGAAAAAATGTATATGTCATAAACGCAGGCGGCGAGAGATTTTTGATAGCCTCGGATATAGATAGAACCTCTTTGATTGCAAAACTTGAGGGCAACTCTCAACCAGCAACAAAGAACGTTAGAGAAGACAAGAGCTTTGAATTAAACAGCCTCGACGGAATTGAGAGCATGAACGATTTTTCAACAATGGAGGATTTCGCCTCTGTAGTTAATTTTCAAAAAGGAAAACAAGCCAAAGCACCAATGATGAGGGAATTGGCAAGAAAATTAAGCACTATGTGAGATAGTAAATAGGAAATAGTAGAAAGTAAATAAAAAATCAATTTACCTTTTACTATTCACTTAAAAGGAAAGGCACGGAAAATATAACTTCGTGTTAAGGCAAAAAATAATGGATGCAATGTTAAAAGATATAAACCCTGTTTTACAGATGTTGATAGTGATGACGGTTTTTTCACTGTTACCGTTTGTTTTCAGCTGTATGACGAGCTTTTTGAGGTTTGTAATAGTGTTTTCCATGTTGAAAACTGCTCTTGGAACACAACAGGTTCCACCAGGAATTGTAATCATCGGTTTGTCGATTATTTTGACTTTTTACACAATGGGACCTGTTTTTCAAAAAATGTATGACCTAGGGAGCGTTCCCTACAATAAAAACGGAAACATAGTGCTTGCTATAAGCGAGGGTTCAAAACCTCTAAAAGAATTTATGATGAAGCAGACGCGCGAATCCGATTTGGAGTTTTTTGTCTCGCTTTCTCAAAAAACTCCTCCTAAATCTCCCGACGAAATAACCATCTGGCAAGTCGCGCCGGCGTTTATTATAAGTGAATTAAAAACCTCGTTTGAAATCGGGTTCATAATTTTCATCCCATTCATCGTCTTGGATTTAATAGTGGCAAACGTCCTACTGGCTCTGGGGATGATGATGCTATCGCCGACAATTATCTCTCTGCCGTTTAAGCTACTGATATTTATCGCAGTAGACGGTTGGGCACTGATAGTACAAGGGCTGGTGAGTTCGTACAACTAGTAAATAGGTAATAGATTTTCAACTTGTATTTATAAGTAAAAATTTACTAGTTCTCAAAAAAATAACAACAAAGGAATACTACATGGAGATTTTAATAGAATATTTAGCAAGAGGGTTCATGGTCATGTTGATGATCTCAATGCCTTGCGTACTTGTAGCTGCTGGAATTGGTCTTGTTGTCGGAATTCTTCAAGCGGTAACACAAGTTCAGGAACAGACAATTGCGGCTGCTCCGAAAATCTTGGCGGTATTTTTGGTTCTAATTATAGGCGGAGTCGGATTTATAAGAGTGCTCACAAACTACGTAAAAGAAGGGGTTTCAATAGCCTTTAACGTTGTACCTAAAAGCGACAGCTACGTTTTACCGGCCGATTATTTCAGATACACAAAACCTTTTGACGGTGAGATGAGCGATAAATTCAAAAACCAATCGGACATCGATGCGCTGATGAAAAACCCGGGAAAGGTTCCTTATATAGATAATCAAGACAAAATGAAATACGAATCTGCGCCAAAATCTCAAAGTCCTAGACCTAACTTTGTTGAAACGAAAAAAATAATGGGAAGATAATTAGATGAAAGGTTAAGATTGAAATTAATTGCTAAAAAAATATTTTTACTCTTTTCGCTTATTTTAAGCCCAAATTTTTGTTTTGCTGCTGAAACATTGAGCTTTAGCCTAGGATACGATTACATAATAACGACAGATGAGCCTATAAAGGCTAATTTGGTAGATAATTCTGAAATACTTTCCGTCAACCCATTCTTCACCATTTTTAACGAGAAAAATGTTCTGCTTGCCCATCCTCAAAAAGTGGGAAAAACTTTGGTGACCCTGTTGGGTGACAAAAACAATATCGTGCTTGACGTGACGGTTAATCCGGAAAATGCCGCTTGTACTTTCAAACCCGTAAAAAAAGACTGGTTTGAAGTTACGTTGCTTGACCAACCCCCTACTTTCAAGGACTTTGAAATCGACTCACCTCCCATAAACATGGAGGAAAATCGCTAATGGAAAACATGCTGGCTGAGATAGCAAAATTATTCCCTGACTTCAACGCTGCTTTGGGTGGCGGGATAGTCGTTTTTGCCAGAATGCTAGGGTTTATTAGGTTTGCACCGGTTTTAAATAGAAAAGAAATCCCTGGAATAGTAAAAATAGCACTGACTTTTCTTTTGACAGTAACTCTTGTCGGCGTATTAAAACCTGTGCTTCCGCCAGCGAATCACTCGGTGTTTTTGTCTGTCCTTTTGAATTTCACAGTCGGTGCAATGATTGGATATATGGCGCAATTGATTTTGATAGCTGTGAATTCGGGGGCAGATATGATAAACATGCAGATGGGGCTGTCTGCTGCAATGGTTATGGATCCGACGAGTCAAGCTCAGGTATCTATTATAGAAAAAGCCTTTGCTATGCTCGGAATTTTACTTTTTATCAATCTTGGCGGAGTTTATTGGCTTTTTCAGGCGTTTATAAGAAGTTTTGAAATGTTTCCGATTTATGCCACCAGTATTCCGTTAGAAAAAATTGTCAATATGGAGTATTTAATCAAAATGACCTCTAACGTCCTTTATATGGGACTCCAAATAGCATCCCCCGTATTATTGGCAACACTAGGTCAGGATATAATCCTTGGAGTAATTTCAAAAACAGCCCCGCAGGTAAACGTTTTCCAATTAAGCTTCCTGTTTAAACCTGTTTTCGGCGCCGCAATTTTGGTATGGATTTTGCCAATGCTTGTGAACATAATAAGCGATTACTTTTTGTCCTATTCGCAGATTTTTTAGTGCTACGCACGTAGCCAACCCGACCAATTGGAATTCGGTTGTTAATTTTTTGGTGTTTGCAAATAGCCTTCTTCTCATTTACTATTTACTATCTATTTTCCCTCAACCACCGAGGTCACAAAATTCTGGTTAAAATACTTGTTGGCAACCTCGACTATGTCGGACGCCGTCACTTGATTAATCAGTTTTTGGTATTCGTCTTTGAATTCAAACCCTCTGCCAGAAGCTTCAAACCAGCCAATGGTCGATGCTTTTTCCATATTGGTTTCTTGAGAAATCAAGTAATTTCCTATAATTTTTTCTTTAGCGTCGCTTAATTCTTTGTCGCTGACAAATTCTGATTTCATCCTGCCAACTTCAAATAACATCTTTTCTTTTGCAAGGTCGAGCGTTTTCGGATTGGTGCCGATGTAGAGAGTGAAAGACCCTCTCAAAACGTGGGGTGAAAAACTTGAGCCCAATTGATAAGCCAAGCCCTCTTTGTCGCGAACATTCCTGAACAATCTGGAACTCATCCCCGACCCCAAAATAGTGTCGATAACTTCCAACGCTGCATAATCCTTTTGTTGGTTATTTGCTGAACCCAAAAGCCCTGCGGTCTGCCAACCCATGATTAGCCAAGCCGTCTGTAAATATTCGACTTTTTTGACTGAATTTTTCGGGGTATTCAAAGGTGCGATAGAGTTTGCGTAACTGTTGTAATCGAATTTATTGTTACTTTCTTGAGAAAATATATCGGCGAATTGGTTGGCCAAAGACTCTGCATCAACATTTCCGTTCACTGAAATTACTATGTTTTTTGGGTTAAATATGGTTTCGTAATATTCCAAAATGTCTTCTCTTTGTACCTTTGGTAAAGTTTTCTCCATGATTTTCGGACCGTTGGAGTAGACAGAATTTTCAAAAATCAAAGCTTTGTACTCTTCCATTGCAACGTTCATAGGAACATCGCGGGATTTTTTTATGGAATTAAGATTGGCAGTCCTTGTTTTTTCGATTTCGTAATCATCAAAAGTCGCTTTGTTGACCACTTCGTCTAATATTTCAAGAGTCTTTGGCAACTGAGCCTTTGTTGTTAAAATTTCTATTGAAAAACTATCTGCAGAAGCCGCTGGTTGAATTTTTATCCCGTTTTCTTCAATCAATTGTGCCAACTCAAGAGAAGAATATTTTTTTGTTCCTTTCAACATAACAGCACTCGTTAAAAAAGCTGAACTTGGAACTTTTTCTATAAACTCCCCGCCTTTTACGTTGATATTTATGGCAACAATATCGTTAAGATTATTCGGGCTTATCAACATAGTAGCACCGGTATCGAGAATATACTTTTGGGTCGAAGCTGTCTCGCCCACAAGCTTTAAGACATGTTTAACCTTGGCTTTCGTCGTGATTTTCTCTGATTTATTTTCCTCAGGCAGAACAATAGAAACCGCGCTGCTGTTTTCGTTCAAATAGGCATTAGCCACGCGTTTTATGTCAGAAAGGGTCACTTTTTTTACACTGGCCAAATATTCGTCGTAGTATTTTGGATTGCCGGTCAAGACCGTCGTGTAGCCTATCTCTGAGGAAATATTCGAGTTGGATTCTCTTGAGTAGTAAGTGTCTCTTTCGATGACGTTTTTAGCCCTATTCAATTCGGCCGTTGTCACCCCTTGTTTTTGCACTTTTGAAATCTCCTCAAAAATCGCTTTTTGAAGCTTGTTCACGTTTTCTGGGGTATAGTTTGCGCTAATCATAAACAGCCCGTCGTCTTTATAGCTTGAATTTCCGGCTGAAATTGAATAGGCCAGCTGTTTTTGCTCTTTGATATTTTGGTTAAGCCTAGAAGAACGCCCGTCGCCCAAAATTGTCGACAGAACATCAAGCGCGCAGGTGTCGGAGGATATCGCGTTTGCACCTCTGAAACCTACTATGATGTATCCTGATTGGATAGGCTGGTAATCTGTTTTTGTCAATTTTGAAGTCAAGCGTTTTTCGGCTTTGTGCGAAGCTGCGCCCACTTTCATGTTCGATTTTTTCGCTTCGGGTTTTTTGAAGTCTTCTTTGACTTTGGCGAGTGCATGCGCAGGGTCAACGTCGCCTATTATTATAGTGACCATATTGGATGGTCCGTAATTTTTGTTATAAAAATCTAAAATCTCCTCGCGCGTTATTTTTTCGATAATGTCAGAAGTTCCCAAAACTTTTCTTTTGTAAGGGTGGGTTTTGTAAATCATGTCGTTTAAGTTGTCGTAAACCTTGTTTGAAGGACTGTTTGCGTCCTTTGCAATCTCCTCCAGTACGACTTTACGCTCTTTTTCAAGCTCTTTTCTCGGCACAAGCGGGTTCAATAGCATATCCGAGTGCAAATCCATCGCCAAATCGAAGTGGCTTGATGGGATAGTCACGTAATAATGTGTAAAATCCTTGCTGGTGGCCGCATTAGTCTCCGCGCCTTTTGATTCTAAAATCCTGTCAATTTCTCCAGGAGCGTTGGTTTTTGTCCCCTTGAAGAACAGGTGTTCCAAAAAGTGGGCAACCCCGTTGTTTTTATCGGTTTCATTGGTCGAACCCGTTTTAATCCAAGTGTCGATAGTGACAATCGGGTTATTTTTAACCTGCTTAATAATAACAGTCTGGCCGCTGTCCAACTTGTAGACGCTGCAATCAAGCGCAAAAACACTCGTTCCAACCATTAACATACACAGTAATACAATTATTTTTTTCATAAAATACAAACCTCAACAATCTAGTAATTTAATCATACTATATTTTTTGACACAAGGAAAGTAAACTGTCGACTATAATGTAAACATTATTTAATATCTCAACAAACGGGGCAATTATTCCTGTTCACCAGTTTTCTTTTCCATGAAGATACCAACCTTGGGAAATATTACTTAGCATGATTAACATAGGTGAAAAAATTTCAAATTATGTAAGAATGACGGGCAAAGAGTCTGTGCTTCGAATTTTGCCTGTTAAATCAAACCTTAAAGGGTTAAAATTGGCTCCCCTTCAAAAAGACACCATCGCCTTAACCCCAAAAAGATACGCCTCTCAGGGCGAAAGATTAAAAGACTTTTACAACAGCAAAGGTTATCCTTACCTTCTGCCACACCAAGAGTGGAGCGACAAAAAAATTCTTGAGGCAGTAAATTTGTTGGGAAAAGGCCTCGACAAATTAATAGAATCAAAAACGCTCAACAAAAAGACCCTGCAAAAAGCTATAGAAAAACTTGCCCCTGAACTTAAAGGCCAAATTAAAATTAAGGACTTTGGGGATTTGGAAAAAACGCTAAGGGCCGAGAAAGCCGATGAAGAGCTGATTCAGCATTACCTAAATAATTGTGGTGCGATGACAAGTAATGGCCCCAATAAGACTCTTTTATATTTTAAATTTGAAAGATTAAACGGCGATAAGTGGCCACAAACTATATTGAAAACCGACGTGCTGCACGAAGCAACACATGCCCTTTTTGGTAGGCTCCAAAATACAGTACAAACTGACTTGTGCAAAAATGGTTATTACAAAAGCATCAAAAACAAAGGCGCACTTAACGAAATTTTCAACTTATTTGAGGGCTCTTATTATCGAGAGATTGATTGGAAAAGAAAAGAAATAACCAAAAAAAATATGGTAGAATGGCTCGGCTTTAAGTCGGTAAAAGGATTGCACCGCGATTTTGAAAAGACACTCGACAAGTTGTTGACCGAAGCGAAAGCAACCGGGAAATTTAATCCGGGCTCCGACAAAAAAGGCTGGAAACACTTTTTTAAATTTTCAAAAGACTTTGCAAAAGAGGAAAAAGAAGCCTATCAATCCAACAAAACCTATAGAGAATATTTCAAAGACCAAACAAAGCCGACCGGCGGAGAGCTAGAGCCTCTAGTGCACGCAGAAATAGAAAAGTTTTTTGCTCAAAAATGGGTTCAAGTTAACAAGCAAACTCCCAGCTATTAAATCAATTATTGGTTGCTATGTAAACATCACTTAACATCGGGTGACCAATTTGTCAACTTTTTGGGTGCTATATACTTTATATATATACGAGAGAACATTAAGAAAAGAGAAATTATGAGAAGATTATTATTACAATTTACATCTAGAACAAAAAAACTTTCCCCAGCTGATTTAGTATAAATAAATTTATCTCGGTGCGTGGGACTCCTCCTACTACTTTACTAATTTGATATAAATATTTTATAAGTTCTTGTTTTAAACCCCGTATTTAGTGTAAAATTGAGTTACACAAATTAACTTTTTTAACGGGGGCTTTATGGACAAAATTCAAAAACGGATACTGATAGTCGACGACGACACTGAAATAAGAGAGTTGCTCGAATATGACATTGGCCAAAGCGGCTACTATGTTGATACCGCAAAAGACGGTCTTGACGGCTTAAACAAAGCCCTCAACAACACTTACGACATTATTTTGCTTGACGTTATGATGCCAAAAATGAATGGCTTTGACGTATGCAAAAACATAAGACAAGCCAAACTTTCCATCCCGATACTTTTATTGACCGCAAAAGGAACCATAAACGACAAAACAGAAGGGTTTGACTGCGGGGCGGACGATTATTTGGTTAAGCCTTTTGATATTCAAGAAGTATTGCTGAGAATCAGAGTGCTTTTGAAAAGAAACGAAGTAGAGGACAAAACCTCGCTTTCTCAAGAAATTTTGAAGGTCGGAGACATCGAGATTTTTCCGGAAAGCCTCGAGTGCACGGTCATAAACAAAAAAGTCAAACTCACCCCGACCGAGTTTGAAATTCTCTACTGCCTGATGCAGCACTTCAACAACGCGGTTACTTTAGCCGTTTTGCTTGACGAAGTCTGGGGATATGACAGCACAGAAGACGTCAGAATGCTCAGAGTACACGTGGGCGGATTGAGAAACAAAATAGAGCCCGACGGAAAGAACCCGAAATACTTGCACACCGTAACCAATGTCGGGTATAAACTGACACCGTTCGAGAGCGGTAGCCGTGTGTGAGCCTGAAAAGGCTTGTCGAAGGACAAGGCTTTGGAAGGCGAAACCAGTCGATAGCGACCCTGAAACTAGTTCAGGACAGGCTCCAGAGTTTGTTTCTCAAACTCCACAGGAGCGAGAGCGGTCGCCGTGTGTGAAATAAGGACTAAAAACATTTAATGAGAAGATTTCTTAAAAATAAAAGACTAAAGATTGCAGAACAAATTTTGATTGTTCTTCTTTTTGCGGTGCTGATTCCGATGGCAATAAGCGGATTCATCATCAACAACATAAACCAGCAATCCATGCGTTCGCAGTTGAGAGATTCAGCCGTTTTGATTTCAAAAATGGTCTCGGAAGAAATCGACGTGTTTTTGACCTCCTCCTTGAGTGAACTTAACCAGATAAAATACGCGATGGACTACCTTAACGGTTCCAGTGCAAAGGGCAGATACCTGCGAAATGTCTTGAAAACAACCCCCGAGTACCAAAAGCTCACCATATTAAATTCGGAAGAAGAATTTAATGCACTGAGAAAATACAACCATGCGAACAACATTGTTTCTATTTATACCACCACAAAAAACGGAAACTTTTTGGTAGCGACTTTCGACGTGGACTTTATCAAGAAAAAACTCTTCAAATCCTTGTCTGAGGACAAAAGACAGATTTACGTCCTATCCTCTGAAGGAAAACTCATTGCCTCTCATAACTACACCGAAAAAGATTTTAAAAACACAGTAAAATACCTACCAAAAAAACTTAAAACAGATGTCCCTGTTATCTTCGGCGGAATAAAAAACCAACCGCTTGTTTACTACAAAAAAACCAGCCCAAATATAACAATCATAGTCAACACCACCCGAGCAGTGACAAAAAAAGCCATTAACGAAAACCGTTTCAAGATAATTTTGTCGGTGATGGTGGCTGCTATGGCGGTTATTTTCGTTGTTGGGCTTTACACTTATTATCTTTACATCAACATAAGACAGCTATTCAAAGGGATAATCGCAATTTCAAAAGGGAACTACCAGCGCAGAATAAGGCTTTTGACCAATGTTTTAACCCCTTACGAAATTATTTTCCTCGCTTTTGAGTTTAACCGAATGGCAAGCCAAATCCACAAGTCATACATTCAGCTGAAAAAGAATAATGCCGAACTCAAAGAACTTAACGAATTTCGCTCAAATCTTATAGATACTGTAAGCCACGAATTTAGAACCCCATTGACAAGCATTCTTGGCTACACTTCGAGACTACTGAGAAAAGACATAGAGGTCGACGAAGAAACAAAACAAAAATCATTGCAAACTATCAAAAAGCAGTCCGAAAGGCTATCCAGAATGGTTGAAGATTTGCTTGTAATCCCTGACATTGAAGGGGCTAGACTCAGAACAAAACTTGAGCCGACATGGCTCAATAAAACAATAAATTCCGCCATAGCGCTGGTTAAAAAAGAAGAAAAAACTATTGTAAACAAAGTTTCGCAAGATTTTCCACTTATTATGGCAGACAAAGACAGGCTCGAACAGATTTTTGTAAACTTGCTCGAGAATGCTGTGAAATATTCGAATGATGGTTCAGAAATTTTGATTGAAAGCTTTATCGAAGATAATCTCGCTAAAATTTATGTCAAAAACGCAAGCGAAGCCATTCCAGAGGACAAATTGCAGCAGCTGTTTGAAAAATTCACCAGAATTGACGACAAAACCACCCGAACCACACGCGGAACCGGACTGGGGCTTTTCATCGTAAAAGGATTGGTAGAGGCGATGGAGGGAGAAATTCAGCTCTACTCAAACAAGGAAGAAGGGTTTGTTGTCGAACTCAAATTCTCAGTATTCCAACCAAATGAAACCCTGTAGCAATGAGTGAGAATAAATTCATGCAAAAAGCTATAGAACTGGCAAGGCAATCCGGGGCTGATGTTCCCGTCGGTGCCGTTGTTGTTAATTCAAAAAACGGAGAGATTATAGCTTCAGCTCACAACGAAAAAGAAAAAAGAAACGACGTGACGGCTCACGCCGAAATTTTGGCTATAAGAAATGCGTCTGAAATTTTAGGCAACTGGAGACTGGACGACTGCGAGCTTTATATAACTCTAGAACCTTGTCCTATGTGTGCTTGGGCTATTCTTCAATCAAGGGTCAAAACGGTCTACTTCGGTTCATCAGACAGTCAGTACGGGGCTTTGGGTTCAGTTATCGACTTGAGAAAATTCGGCTCGGCCTCCAGCTTGAAAGTTTATTCTGGGATTTTGGAAGAAGAGTGCGATAATGTCATAAAAGAGTTTTGGAAAAAGAAACGATGTGAAAAGTAGGGTGCATTTATGCATCGACATAAAGTTGGTAAAACATGATTACACGAGTTACATTAGAAAATTTAACAGAAAAATACGAGGTTGAGGGATTTATCGAAAACGATCCTATCCAATTTCCTCACAGGTTTGAAAAAATTGAAGACATTGAAATAGCAGGGTTTATTTCCTCCCTTTTTGCCTACGGAAGCAGAAAAGTTTTCATAAAAAAATTGGACGATTTGTTCGGTATGATGGAAAAGGGGCCGCTGGATTTTGTTTTGAACTTCGAGCCAAAAAGCCTTGATGGTTTCAATTACCGTTTTGCAAAAGACGTGGATATTATCGAAGTTTTTTTGATTTTAAAACGACTCTACTCAGATGATGGCGGGCTGAAAGCTTTATTTGAATACGGCTACTCTACCCTGGCCCCTTGCGGGAGAGGGCAGGGTGAGGGGTTAAATAATTCAATTTTGATAATGCTGCAAGTAGTCACCGATTACTTTTATTCCAAGGTTCAAAACGATGTCAAGGCTGGGTTTTACCACCTAATACCGTGCCCTAAAAACAAGGGGGCGATGAAGCGGATGAATATGTTTTTGCGCTGGATGGTGAGAAAAGGGCCTGTGGATTTGGGTATTTGGAATTTTGTCCAGACCAGCGAACTTTTAATCCCACTGGACGTTCACGTTGCAAGGCTTTCAAGAGAAATGGGGTTGTTGAGAAGAAGCTCAAACGATTTTAAAGCGGTGGTGGAATTAACAGAAAATCTTAAAAAATTCGACAAAACCGATCCCATTAAATTTGATTTTGCAATCTTTGGCTTGGGAATTAATCGCTAAAAATATAGCGGAAAATCTGTTGTATTTGTCTTTAGCATGTATATGCTAAAGTTTGTATTAAAAAGCACGTTTAATTGAAAAGGAAATCAATTTAGGCATCCTATTTATTTTTTTATTACTTGTTAAACACCCACAGCTGTTTTAGATTTGTTAATACAATCAATCAAAGTCGCTGCGACCGTTTTTTGCTCATCTGCCGTCAATTCTGGGAACATAGGTAAAGATATAACGACTTTTGTGTTGGCTTCAGTAACTGGTAACGTGCCTTCTTTTACACCCAAGTATTCGTGAACTTTTTGCAAGTGCAACGGCACTGGATAGTAAATCATTGCGCCAATTCCAGCTTCTTGAAGAAGTTTGTGGACTGCATCCCGGTTAGGAATTTTAACCGTGTACTGGTGGTAAACACAAGAAGTGTTATCTAATTCGGTTGGAGTCTCAACGTCAGCGCAACCTGCGAATAGTTCGTTGTATCTCATTGCGTTTTTGTTTCTTTTTTTGTTCCACTCGTCGATGTGCTTGAATTTAATTCTTAAAATAGCCGCTTGAACCTCGTCTAGACGGCTGTTTACGCCGATTTCTTCGTGGTAGTATCTTATCGCTCCGCCGTGGTTTCTTAATGCTATTACTCTGTCGTTAATGCACTGTGAATTAGTGGTCAACATTCCGCCATCGCCCATCGCGCCCATGTTTTTCGTAGGGAAGAAGCTGAAACATCCGACGTCGCCGAACGATCCGACCATTTTTCCGTCTAAAGTTGCGCCTATTGCTTGGCAACAGTCTTCGATTACAAATAGATCATATTTTTTTGCGATGTCCATAATGACGTTCATGTCGCAAGGCTGGCCGTACAAGTGAACAGGGATAATTGCCTTTGTTTTTGGAGTGATTGCTTTTTCGATTTTTTCAACGTCGATGTTGAAAGTGTCTGGGTCGATGTCAACGAAAACAGGTTTCGCACCGACGATTCCGATTGCTTCGGTTGTTGCAACAAAAGTGAATGCCACTGTTATAACTTCGTCTCCAGCACCGATATCCAAAGCTCTTAGAGCCAAATGTAATGCGTCAGTCCCCGAGTTCAAGGCCACAGAATGTTTTACTCCGACGTACTGGCAAAATTCCGCTTCCAACTCTTTGTTGTGCTTGCCCAAAATATAAGAACCCGAGCGTAAAACTTCTACTACAGTTTTTTCAACTTCTTGACCAATTTGCTCATACTGGCGTTTCAAATCTAGAATAGGTATCATATAAAATCTCCAACTTTGCTATCACATTATAATTATATTTTATCACATCTATATAATGCCTTTACATAATTTTAATTTCAAAATCACAAATTAAGGGTATAATTTTCTCTGTTTTTGGTGTATTTTAATAAACATGATTAACAATTCAACTAAAAATCTTTCAAATACATCATTCGGGCTTCTGTGAAAATGAACAGACAGCTTATTTTGAAGAACATATCAAAAGACAAAAAAGTAACATCCGAGGACATTTTGTCGATTTCAAAGCTACTTGACAAAGTAGATTCTTTTTCAAAAATGAAAGAGGATTCAGTGGTGGAGGTTTCTTCTTTTGTTGACAGTTGGCAGACAAAAATCATCACCAATGTTTACGACAAAACTAAAAAATTCTTTCACCCGGTTGAACAAAGACCGGTAAGCCTGCTGGCCAGAGACGAAAACTACAACGCAAAGTACCTCAAAAGCTTGAAGGAGCTTATCCAAAATGTCGACAAAACAAGAACCGGGATTGATAAAATTACTCAGGCTGTGATGGATTCTAAAAATATAAAAGGGATAATTAACAATAACTCACAATTAAACCTTGAGGATGTAAAAAAATGTTTTGAAGCCCATTCTTTTACTCACCGTTTTACAAAATCGCTTGAAGAGGGGTACAATCCGACTAAAAGAATTGTTAATTTCATTAAAGCAATCGATAAGAACGCGAAAAACGGAACTGAAATCCGCTTGAACGTAATAGGAAAAAGGAGCGAAAAACTCAACAGCGTACATTCTTATTTTGTTTTATCCTGCAAAAACGGCGACAAGGTTGAAGAAAAAAGCGTTCTACTTTCCGAAATTTTCAAAAGACCTCTCGCTGACAAAATGAGTCAACTTAAGGCTTAAAGCCCATAAATTATTCTGTAATTCGTCCTTATATTTATAAACAAAAGACCCCCAGCAGAGAGTCTTTTTTGTTATTTAATTCTTAAAAACTATCTTAATCTAACTCTTAAAGAATTTCCACTTTTTGCAAGTTCAACTTTTTCTTCTCTTGCCAACCAGCCCAAACCTAATTCAGCGAAATTGCCTTTTAGGTCCAAGTCTTTTTTCATTTTTGTAAAAGTCGCTTCGCCACTGTTTTCTGAAAGGTAGCTATAGATTTGACCAGCTGATTGTCCGATTGATTGTTCCAATGTTTCTTGCATAAGTATTCTCCTTTTTCTGACTCGTAAATAAGTTGTTTTTTTAACTTTATACAAATATCATATGCAAAAAGAAGTTTAATTTCAATTATCTTTTATTCGCCAGCTGTCTTATTTTTTTTTCTATAGAGTATTTGTTTGAAGGGTTTGGCGACAATCCCAAATAAGCGTTGTAGCTGCTTGCAGCACCAGCGTAATTCTTTTGTTTCTCAAACATTTGGGCCAAAAGAAGGTGTGCTTCGGCGTTGTTTGGGTTGAGAGACAGAGAACGCGATAAATATTCAACCGCCTCACTTGTATTTTTTGATTTCAGATAGTACTGAGCCAAATTAAAAGCATCGACTGAACCTTTTTCACATTTTTGAATGTAATCTAAATCGCTTACCGCCTGCTGGTTTTGAGGGTCGCCGGCCGTGCTGTTTTTCAAAACTTTTTGTAGAACTACTTTTGCACTGGCAAATTGTTTATGATAAATAAAAATTTCCGACAAATAAAGGTCTTCGTCGGTGTTTTTAGTCGAACTTGCCGCCAATTCAAAAGTCTTTTTCGCCTCGCTGTAATTATTTAGAGTCAAATAGGCTTCGCCCTTTACAACCAGATTGATTAAATTACTGCCTTTGGCCTCGGTGATTTCCTTTAACGCTGTAGCTGAAAGTGCAGGTTGATTAGTTACTTTTGCTAGTTTTAATTTAGCCAAATGCAACTCCAAATCTTCTCCGTTGGCGGTTATCGCCTTGTTTATATAATCGAAGGCTTGGAATAAATCTTTATTGGAACCGTTGGTCGCCTTGATTGAAGCAACTTGTGCCTGCTCATAATAAGCACTGGCTAGTCCTTTTAGGGCATCAGAATTGTATTCTTTTATTCCCACGAGGGCAGAGTAATTATCTATAGCCTGTTTGTATTTTCCGTTCGAGAGCGAAATGTCTGCTATTTTTAATTTTGCGTCGTTAAAATCTGGGTTGACGCAGAGTGCCGTTTTCAGTTGCTCGATAGCAAATTCGCCATCGCCACGATTTTCGTAAATCTCAGCCAAGTTGAAATACGGAACAGAAAATTCCGGTTTCACTGTAATGGATTGCTTGTAGGCGTTAATAGCGGCAGGCTCATTGCCTTGAAGCCCATAGACTTCACCCATTAAGTTGTACGTGGTGGCTGAATTTTCGTTTATGGCAAGCGCGTTGTTTAAATAGGTCAAGGCCTTGTCGTATTGTTTTTTTTGTGTTGCAACTTGGGCCAAATGGTACATTGCCGTTGTGTTTTGGGTGTTGTATAAAAGGGCTTGGCTGAATTTTTTCTCAGCTGCGTCAAATTTACCTTCGGCAAAATCTATTGTCCCCAGATTGTCAATGGCTGTCGAGTACTTGCAGTCTAGCTGGACGGCTTTTTTGAAAAACTCTTTAGCCTCTTTATATTGGTCTAAATTTATTGCTGCGACCCCAGCCGCGTTGTAGTAACGCGCATCTTTTGGGTCTAAAGCTATGGCTTTTTTGAATTCGCTCAAGGCGTCCTCGAAAAGTTTTTGGGAATTAATAATGTGAACCATGTTTGAAGAAGTTGTTCTTTTGTAATCCACAATTCCTTGCGCGTAGTGCAAATCAGGGTTTTTTGGGTATGTTTTCAAAAGTTCATTCAACTCGTCTTGGGCAGGGTCTAATTTAAGCTGCTTTGCCAAAGAAACTACACGCAAAGCTCTTGCCTTTATGTCTTTTGAGTTTGAATTAATGGCGTTTTGAAGTAAATCGTCGGCTTTGTCGAAGTAATTATTTTCAATCATTTTGTCGATTTGGTTGTAGTTTACTTTTTTTGGGGCAGCTTTTTTGATTTTTCTGTATCTTGAATATTGGATTTTGCTCGAAAGGGTTTTTGTTGGCGCTGTCATTTTTTTAGGCTTGGCAGTGGCTGACGAGGAGGGCGAAGCGGATGGTCCAACTTGAACTCGGCTAGGGTTTAACAAAACCGGCTCGCTGCTCAATGCAGGAGTAGATGGAGCTTTTTCGTCCGCAGATTTCGGGGTGATTTTTGAAGTAATTTTTAAGGTTGCGCCTGACGGAACTACAGAACAATTTATTATGCCGACAGTGATAACCATCGCAACCAAAATCTTTTTGTAATCCATTTTAAATCCTCCAACTGTTCTCGGTTTTGGGCAACTACCATCTTTTAGAGTTGCCCCTGTTTTTCGAAATTTGTCCCTATTTATTACAATAAATGTAAAATTCTAACCCTTAGAATTAAATTATTGTATACTAATTTTGAACGGATGTAAAGATATTTACAGGGGGTTACACTTTAACTCAGAATTAGGGGATTATGGCTCTAAACAAATCGTCAAAACAGAATTTGGAAGATTTTAAATCATACTTACTGATTGAAAAGAACTTCTCTAAACACACCGCAAAAGCTTATTTCTCGGACGTTTTAGGGTATTTGCTGTGGCTGGGCGACACTTCCTGCTTGGAGGTGAATTTTTCCAAGGTGAGGGATTATTTGCATTTTATCCAGAAATTTGACTACAAAAAGACCACGATAGCTAGAAAAATTGCCCCGATTAGAACTTTTTATAAATATTTGTACAGGGAAAGGCTTGTGGACAGTAATCCCGCATTAAATTTAAACACGCCTAAACGTCCAAAATCTTTGCCTAAATTTTTGACCACCGATGAGATTGAACAGATTTTGAACAACACGAAAATAGACACTCCGGCGGGCTTTAGGAACAAGGCAATTTTGGAACTTTTGTGGGCAAGCGGGATGAGGGTTTCGGAATTAAGCGGGCTGAATTTCGGGGATTTGAACTTGGAGAGCAACGAGATAACTGTTTTCGGGAAAGGTGCGAAGGAAAGGATTGTACTTGTTTCAGACAGAGCAAAGACTTTTCTTCAAAGATATTTGGACACCGCGCGTTCGCTTGTGGCCAAGGGTTTTAGACTTGAGGCGATAACGGATTCGACGCCTGTTTTTATAAATAATACTGGTTATAGATTGCAAAATAGGACGATAAGAAACGCGATAAACGACATTGTGGACTCGATTGAACTTCCTAAAAAAGTCACTCCGCACGTCTTTAGACATAGCTTTGCGACCAGATTGATAGAGAACGGGGCAGATTTAAGGGTGGTGCAAGAACTGTTGGGCCATGCCAGTATCTCAAACACACAGATTTACACCCACGTTTCGACGGCTAGATTGAAACAGGTTTATAACGAGACGCATCCGAGGGCTTAGGTTAAATATCAACATAAAATAATTCAGCAAGTTGAATGGACTATATAAGAGCTGGTTTAAAAAAAAAGGGGGGGGGCAAGCTCAAAAAAGCCACTAAAAAGATGGGGTTAGCAAGTGGGACTAGATTTATGGACTAAATCAAGTTTATTCTATTTCTCCTCTTTACAACTGAACTAGCGTTTGTGCCACTTATTTTGTAACGATATATAAAGCTAACTGAGTAAAACTAGCAAAAAAAAGTGTTCATATGTTATATCATATACAATATTATTAGGTAAAAGTAGGTACTAGACATGAAAATAGATGGCATTAACGGGAAAAATTATTCAACAAAAAAATCACTAAAGAACAATATGGATAGTAAAACTTCCAATCCGGTTACAAAAGCCAACTCCAGCAATGTCTATTTTCAAACCGCTAATAGCCTTGCCAACACCAATCGCGGTATTATAAATTCAAAGAAAGATATATCGTTTAAGGGATTGAGTTGGTATACTGATAATTATGAGACAAACTCTTATGCAATTCCTGATGATGCTAAAGAGATTAGCACTCACGATATTACTATTAGAGGCGCAAGAGACTTTTTTAGAGTAACCGCAACAAGTAAGGCTGGTTCTGACGCAAAAGCTGCATTGCGTGACTGGACTGGCTTTATGTTTGATCTTGATGCTATGTTTCCATCAGCAAGTGGTAAAATTAACATGTATGACTCTTCAAAAATTTCCTTTGCCAAGGCAGATTTTTATATAGCTCTTCATGATAATGCAGAAGTACATTCTATTGAGAAAGCTCAGTCTGTAAGCCTGTCTGGGAATTCAAAAGCTAATTGTATAACAAATGTGGGTTCACTTGAGATGAGAGATAACTCAAAGGCAGAGGGTTTTGTAAGCTTGAAGCGTCTCTCAGATCTTAGAATAGTTAATCCCGGGAAAAACCTTTATATCAATCCGTTTACAATTCACCTAAAAGACGAAACATTAATCCCAAATAATATAATGTATACAGCGAGTGATTCTTCAAAGCACCTTTATATGCCTGAAACGGTTTATTTTCAGGATGATTATACTTTTATTAAAGACTACACCGCGAAAGATGTTGAATCAAAAAGCAATGTTAATTTTATAGATAAATCTCAGGCAAGAAGTGTTTTTACATCTGAAAATGTTAATATGCAGAATAACTCATTTGTCGACAGCATTAAAGCAAAAAGCATTGAAATAGGTGGAACAGCAAGATTTCTCCAAGCTTTAATCAGTGACTCTGCCATAGTTAAAAATGATGCTATTGTCGGAACTATTCAAGGTGGGCACAATATTGGATTAACCGATTCAGCTAGTGCTATAAAAATTGAAAACGCCGGCACTGTTTTATTGGCTAAAAATGCACAGGTAGATTCAATCCAATCCAAAAATGTTAGCTTAAATGAACGCTCAAATGTAAAAATTATTGATGCTAGTGAACGTGTTGATGTTCTTGGAGGCTCAAAAGTTAAAAAAATCAAAAGCGGAAGTATTGTCACGGTAGAAGATGAAGCACTAGTTGGTTCGATTGAAGCTGATGTTGTTCTAGCTAAGGGAACTGCTAAAATTGAACAAATATATTCAGATTCAAATTTAAGAATACAAGTAAAAGATAACTCATCTGTAGATAATATCACTTCAAAAAATAACATAAAAATAAGTGGCGAGGGCATTGTTAAAAATATTGCATCCGAGGGAAATCAAGTACTCATATATGGGCCTGTACAGTTAAAAGGTAAAATAAAATTCCAAAATTTTGGTGAGATTATTATCCAAAAAGATAACCATGGTGAATATACGCATATTTCTCCTGAGCAAGTTGAAAATGGGATAATAAAATATAATTTAAAAACCAAAGACGGTGACTCTTTCATTAATCACAAAGCCCTATTCGCTGAAAGTTTGGCTACAACTACAGCGTCGATTAACGAGCTCGCAGATAAAAGACTCTACGGCGAAACATTGGCCCCAATGATTGAAAATATGATAGACAAATTTACAAAAATATCCCCAAAGCGTGCTGATATAAACAAGATGGCAAATATGTATGAAGATTTTGGTCTAAGTACATTTGTTAACCTTGTTGAGAGCAAAAATTCAAAAAAATATACAGAATTTTGGGTCAAGAATAAAAAAATTGGCAACAAAAACCTCACTGATTTTTGGCTTCAGTCTTTGCACATTGACATAAAGGCGAAAACTGTCGTAGAAAAAACTGAAATATTGAATAGTCTTAATAGCAACCAAAAACAGCAACTTATTAAAAATTCTCTTGTATATTGGCAAGATAAAGTCTTACCTAAACAATTGGATAAGGCAAACAAAAATGATATAAAATATGCACAATTAGACAAAGAAGGCATTGATGCAATCGAAAAGATTAAAAACGATAGAAAAGAAGAATTACTTCAAAACATTAATAAAGACGGAATAGAAAAATTTGAGTCTATTCAGATAGGTTCAAAATCCATGTTAAATTTTTGGATTGATACTATTGATGGAGAAGGTGCCGCAAATGAACTTAATCCAAGATTGAAAGAGAAGCGACTTAAAGAAATAATCGACACAGATGGCGCCGTTGAAAAAATATATGAAGAAACACTAGAAGAATCAGCAAAATTGTCAACTCAGGTTAAGAGAACTCAAGAAGCTTATAGTGATTTGATTGAAGAATCAGAATTGTCTGAATCTCAAAAACAAATATTAGAAGAATATCAAAATAATCAATTATTCTTCCAGGTCGTTAATAGAAGTGCAAAAAACAACAGTTCAGTTACAAACCTAGAGATTACAACCAAAAATATTTTATCAACGCTTTCAAGAGAAAAAGAAAGCGTAATACTTAATACAAGAAATAATATATTTAATAAAGTCAAAGACTTTAAATATTTGTCAGAAAATGAAGATGAAACTGTACTCCAATGGCAAATTCCTTTCGTTTTTTCTATCTTGCAAGACAAAATCAAGAATTCAACGCAGGAAGATTTACAAACAACTAAAAATAACATCAACAAATTTGATGGTTTAATCAAAAATAACGGAGACAATATGGATGAGCAGTGGGGTAAATTGGTAGATGAAGCTCAACTTTATTATGAAAATTCAATATTGAATACAGTAACAACTAAAAATATAGAATTGTTATATTCTATTAATACTAAACTAAAAGGAGAGAAAGATATCATCATACTAGATGCTATAACAAATAAAGCTCTTGACAAAATAGAGCAAAAGGAGTATGTATCAAGATATAAGGATGATAAGAACCTAAAAATAATGCTGGAAAATTCGGGCGTTAATAAAGGCGAAGTTATTGATGAATTGTTGTATTTGGAAGCCATAAACCAACAGGTTTTTGAAAACGAATCTAAAGAATTTAGAAACAATATCAGCGAAGTAAAGATAAAGACAAATGAAGACCTCGCAAATAGATATATTTCCGCATTAGGAAAAGATTATTCTCCTATGTCTATCCCTCAAAAAACGGAATTTTTAGATTCTATTGCGCCTGAAGAACTTGAATTAGTTGCTGAAAAAGTTTATAAAAAATGGGCACAAAACGATTTAGCGAAATTTATGAGTGAAAAATTTGTGGAAACTGATCATAAAAACAATATTAATGCTCAAGGAAAAAATATTGTAAATGAACTAAAACAAATAAATACTACTTTAGGTAAAATGTATATTGATATAAATGGACAAAGCCATACATTAGAAGAAATTTCAACTAATTTCAACAAATTTTCAGATATGTATCAAGTTAATCAAGATGCACAATATAACCAGTTATGTGAGATGGCAAAACAACTGGCCTCCATAAATAAAAATACATTAAATATTGAATCAAATACAAAGGCACTTGTGCGAAATGTTCTCAAAACGGCGGATCCTCTTTTAAGAGCTGAAATAACATCCTTATTGCCAGAAGAAGATAAAGTAGACGTGTCTAAATTTCTTGCAAAAGTGGACAAGCTTGCAAAAGAAGAAAAAGATGCAAAAAGAAGAAAACAATTACTCTTAATAGCCGCAGTTGTCGCAACAGTTGTTACAGCAGGAGCCATAGCTTATGTCGCAGCCCCAGCGCTCCTAGGAGCCGGAGCGGCAACAGCAACAGCAGGAGTGGGGGTAACGTCCTCTGCCGCTATTACCGCAGTAAATTCCGCGGGAATGGCTCAAGCTACGGGTAGTTCATTATTAATGAAAAGTGCTGTTGGCTTAATCTCATTTGGTCTTTCTTCTAGTGTAAGAAACAAGAGAGATAGGCTCAAGAGTAGTGGAATTGAAGCACTTAAAGAGCTAGCTTCTAAAATTACTGAGAGCACCACTGAGTTTGATATCGAAAGATGGGTCGCTGCCGCAGGTGGTTGGCAGGGTGCCTAGTCAGGATAATACTTTTTTCATATAAATTCCTTTACTGCTGATTATACTTTTATTTTAAACCCCAATAGGCAGAAAGTAAAGCGTCCGATTCTTTATAATTTGCGGAGATAAACAACCCTTATCTCCGCAAAAAATGCGTTGCAAATATTTAGTTATATTAAGTAGCTTTTTGTAAATTATGATAAATGCGGAGATAATAGGTTATAATGTACGTAGAATATGCGGAGATAATCATGTACATATATGAAAATTCAAACTGGCCAAATTTTACTTGGGATAAAGAAATTATCCTTCCATTGCTATTGCAAGTTACGTCGAAGCAAAGCTACCTGTTAGGGAAAATGGATGCTTTAGGGTTCGACTTAAAAGAAAAAGCATTGCTAAATGTCCTTACTGAGGATGTTATAAAATCAAGTGAAATCGAAGGACAAATCTTAAATACAGAGCAAGTTCGCTCATCAATTGCAAAAAGGCTTGGTATAAACATTGGCGGTGATATTTTTGTAGAACGAAATGTTGAAGGCATTGTTGAGATGATGCTTGATGCTACGCAGAATTATGATAAAGAGATTACTAAAGATAGATTGTTAGGTTGGCAATCTGCGATGTTTCCAAGTGGTTTTAGTGGATTATATCGAATAAAAACTGGAAATTATAGAGACGATTCGAATGGTCCAATGCAAGTTGTTTCAGGTGCAATTGGAAAAGAAAAAGTTCATTACCAAGCTCCCGATGGTGATTTATTAGATGATGAAATGAACAAGCTTATTGATTATATAAACAATCTTAGTGATGCCACTGACTTAATAATAAAGGCTGGGATTGTTCATTTATGGTTTGTAATTGTCCACCCATTTGAAGATGGCAACGGAAGAATAGCAAGAGCATTAACGGATATGCTGTTGGCGAGAAGCGAAGATTCGCCAAACCGTTTTTATTCAATGTCAGCGCAAATTAAAAAAGTTAGAAAATCTTATTACAAGGTCCTTGAAATAACCCAAAGTTCTTCAGTTGATATAACGTCTTGGCTACAATGGTTCTTAGAAAATCTAATTTTGGCCATAGAAAATTCTGATGATTTACTCAAGTCTGTATTGCAAAAGGCAGAATTTTGGCAAAAAAATCGAACTGTATCAATGAACGAAAGACAAATAAAAGTTCTAAATATGATTTTAGATGATTTCCAAGGAAATTTAACAACAATAAAATGGGCTAAAATATGCAAATGTTCGCAAGATACTGCAATGAGAGACATAGCAGATTTGATAGAAAAAAATGTTCTTACAAAACAGGGTGTTGCAAGAGCAACTCATTATACAATTAATTATTAACATAATTTTTGCTTAACTTATGATATAATAAAACAGAGTTTTATGGAAAGGTATTTATGGTAGAAAGTTGCTATTTTAATGAATTATCAAGTTTATTTAGCCCTACTTTTATGAATTTGATTATTGAAAACAAATATAAAGATAAACTTTTAAGCATATTGAACCGTTCTGGATATATTGAAAGTCTTAATTTAAATATATCATTGGAAGATTTGTATGAAAATTTATATTCCTTTCTTTTAAAACATTACCGTTGCGAATATATTTATAAAAACGTAATTGCTAATAAGATTTTATTGGGAAGACATTCATTGAGAACTGCAACTTTAATCAGTGAGTTAAGAGCAAATTCGTCTAAAGCCGATGTTGTTATTTTAAACGGTACAAGCTGTGTTTATGAAATAAAGACGGAATTAGACTCGTTAAATAGGCTTCCTTCACAGTTAGAAGACTATAAAAAAATATTTGATAAAATTTATGTAGTTACTCATGAAAAATTTCTTGGAGTGCTTGAAGAAAATCTTAATGATGACATTGGTATAATTTGTCTTTCTGAAAAATATCAATTAAGTGAGAAAAGACAGGCGGAATCCAATAAAAAAAATACTGACCCTGCCAGTATTTTTAACTCTTTAAGAAAATCCGAGTATACTAATATCATCAAAAGAAAATTTGCCTATATTCCTGATGTGCCAAATACTAAAATTTATGAGGAGTGTTTTAAATTATTCTGTGAATTAGAGCCATCTATAGCACATGATGAAATGGTCATTGAACTTAAAAATAGAAACAAGCGTAACAGAAATGAAGAACTAATAAAATCAATTCCTCATTCTCTTAAATATCTTTGCTTGGATGATAGGCTAGTTTCAACTAAAACGCTTTATTTACAAAAAGTCTTTGCGGCTCCAGCTTTATATTAAGCTCATTATTAATTCAATATGGTGTTTTAAAGATAGCTTTTTAACGGTGCCTAAACCTGGGAAATGTTGGCGATTATGACAGCTTATAAGCTCCTTGCAGCCGTTACAAATATTGCACTTAGGATCATTTTGGCTTAAAAAGGCTATACACTTATTTAAAGCTTGCATAAATTTTCCTGCTGGATTTTTTGGGCTATCTTGCTCATCTGAAACAAAATGTTTCATCCATAAATTGTCATTGTCTTCGCTATTTACATATGTATAGTGGATCGCAACGGCATAAGCGGGGCCGCCTGGGTCAGACTTGAAATAATCTCCCATTATTGCAAAATCACCAAATCCAGTAAACCCATTGTTATTGTAGGTCTTGTATGAATCCGAGTAATAGCCTTGTTCTTCATAATCTGCATTCCTGATTTCTCTACTAAAGTCATCTTTGAGTATTACTTTGTTATTACATTCAAACTTAGAAATATACTCTTATATTATAACTTATTTATTAATATTTGTCAATTCTATGAAATTTCAATGATAGATAAGCTTCTTTAAATTTATTTAGCCAATCTACATAAAAATCTTCATTTATATTGTTAATAGTATTAATTTTAACAAATGCTTTTAATTTATCTATTAGAAATTTTAAGCAATCTAATTCTAAAAACTGTTCTATTGGTAACGTATTATCCGAAAAATGTAGCCCTAAAGCGGTATCATCAAGAAGACAAAGTCTATTTAATAATTCACCATAATCTCCATAATTGTAATTTTCTTCTAACAATAGACTGTTACAGGTGTTTTTAAAAGCCATAACAAAAGGAGGGTTTAAACATTTTAGATATTTAACATATTCAGGTTCTTTTATCTTTTTAATAATTTTGGATGAACCTTTAAAAATCAAATTCACACAAAATGACGTTGTAAGCGATGTTAAAAATGGCATTTACACATATCTCCCAGTTAGTAAGATGTTAAAAATAATAACATAAAATTGGATGATTTAATACCAAAAAATCAAGCCTTGTTGAATTATAGTTGAATTATTGAGTAAAATTATAACAAGACTGGTAAATCCATAAATATGTAATTGAAAGCAAATCGCTGAAGTTTAGGCTGTGTCTTGATATTGAGGCAGTTCCGCGTTGTCCAGAAATATGGAATTGAAATTAACGGAATTGACGATTTCTTATCCAAAAAATTGACGTTTTTTCCTGTAAAGCCCATACCAAATCCTGTATTTAGGCAACACGTCTATAACATCGGCATAGGAATTTTGGGTAATTTTCAATTACATTTTATGTAATTGAAGCAATGCTTCCCTCTTTGTCGGAAATATATTTAAAACAACACTTTCGGCTTTTAAAATCATAAAAACCGAAAGTAAATTCTTTTCTTAAAAAATGTAATTGAGGAGTGAAATGTAATTGAAATAAGTTTAAGTATTGTTGAATTTTAACTTTTATGAATAACAATTTCTTTCGGATTTTCAAGATAAATATTAAAGTCATTAAATGATAACTTATGCAATTTTAAAAATTCTAAGATTTTTTCTAGAGAAATTGTTTTAAAATCATTTACGGAAAATTCATTTATAAAATTTGTAAAATTAGTTTTTAGTTTTTCAAGACTTGGTTTTCTCATTATTTTTACTTGATAATTAAAAGTCCCACCCTTTTCAATGTTGAGTGTAGGAATAATCATAATATTAGTGGATTCGCATTTTTGGTATTGAGTGCCGAACCACCCACAAGAATTATTCATTTGACCAGTTTCGGTCCTAGAAATACAATTACGACTTTCAAGCACTTCGTTTTTACACTCTATTACAAAATATTTGCTTGGTGCTACAGCCCATAAATTATCAGGTCCTTCTTTCCATTGTTTATCAGGTCTCTCTGAAGCAAAACCTAACATTAAGCCTATTTTTTTTATTGCATCCTCAAATTTTTCCGAATCAATTCCAAATTTTAAATTATCAAGGGTTTCATTTGCATATAATAATAACTCATTGAAATCTGAAAATTGAGAGTAATATTCTTTAATTTTATTCGGTTGTATTATATCTTCTGATTTGAGTTTTTTGATTACCATCCCACTTTTGGGCTTTAATAGGTAATTATTTTTAGTATGAGCTACTTGCTGTGTATGAATTGACGTACTTTGAGAGCCTTGGTATTGATATCTAGCTATTTGCTGCAAATACCAACCATATTCTATATCCGATAAGTTATCTTTAGTGTTATTTAGAAATTCTTGCAATACAGTAATCGATTGTTGGACTTTGCCAATTGAAAATAAAAATTCAGCATCTCTTTGAACTATCAGTTCTGACAACAGTTTATTTTCTTTATTTTCTTTTATTTTATTCATTTCATCTGAATAATAAGTCTTCCAACCATCATCTCTTTTTAAAAGTTGCCTAATTAAACCCATTAAAACTTTTAGAGGTGTCTCATCTTCAATATCATCTTTTGCAAACTTAACAATCTCAAGTCCTATTTCAATTTGTTTTTGAGTTTGGAAAGAAAAATATTGTTGATATTTTCTTGCTCTTATAAAGCGTATTAAATCCTTACCTAATATTAAAATAGTCCCAAAATCCCTTTCTCCACGAATATTTCGACCAAGACCTTGTTCTATTCTTTGAGCAATTTTAGTATTAGTCAACTCAGTATCGCTTAAACAATTTTCGTAATATCTATCTGATAAACTTTCTGAATAAGGGATTCCGTCAAAAATCAAAATACGGCAAGATGCATCTGGTAAATCAATTCCGTCATACCTATTAGCAAAAACTATTGGCACTTCAAAATGATTCGATTTTAAGGATTTAATTGCATTGGCGATATCTTCTCCATAAGCAACAGTCGCACCGTTATTTTTCCAAGGTGATGCTGATTTGAAACTAGGAGTTAAAATACAGACCCCAAAATCAGGAGCTCGTTTTTCATATAATTTCTTTGTAAAAAGTTCCATTATCAAGTCATTATTCAATGAACCATCAATCAAAGATGGTATTAATATCATCTTTTCGCCAGACCATAATTCTTCTTCATATGTTATTGGGTTTTTAATCGCTTCAACGTCAATATTTAAGTGCTTTATGAAAAATGAATCGTTATTAACGGTTGCAGACATATAGATTCTATTTTTAGCATTCGCAAATGAGCTAAAAGTCTCAATTGGCAATATATAAGGTGATATTTCTATATAATCACTTGAAACCAAGCAGGCACAATTATCCAACTTATCCTTTAACAATGGCCATTGAAACACAATATGTTTCTCGTTCGCATCCTTTGATAATATTTTTACAACTTCTGAAATATTAGAAATCCAGTCCCAGTATGAAACAGGTAAATAAGAATTGCCCGAACTGGTTTTAATATCTTCAAAAGAGCCTTGCCCCTGATACTTTAAGGCCTCTTCAAACAGCGAAATTAAGCTGTTGTATGTATGGGTATTATTTGGAATTTTTATTGTAAACGTATCTTTTATATCGTCTAAACACGCATGTGAGTCATCAAGAATAATAGTATTTATATTGAGTGCATCGGAATCAAGTCCAAACCTTGATTTTCCGTTAAATAATTTTTTTACGGTAGTAACCAATATTTTTTCAGAATTTTCAAATTCAACTGGAATTTCTTTTTCTGCAATGCAAACATCTATACCAAAACTTTTTGCCTCCAAGCAAGTTTGTTCAACTAAATATTTATTAGGGCAAAGGTATAAACATGGACCTTCCCCGCTATTAATTTTAGACTGCAACATTAATAGTCCAATTAATGTTTTCCCTTTTCCTGTATGCAACTTAACAATTGCATCTTTTTTATCTTTAAAATTTGCAAACCAATTATTTAATATTGCTTTTTGAGCTTCTCTTAAATCCCCTTTATCACTTGCTCTATCTAATGATTCGTATATATCCAAGGGATTTGTAAATTTTTCAATTTTCTTTTTTGTTATATGCTTGTTAAAATCTACCATTTCGAGTATCCCCATTGCTTAATCTACTCATATAATAAGAATTATACATATATTGTACCAGCTAAATATAAAATATTGATGAATTATTAATTTTTATTTGTATAAAAGGATAAATATAGTCAAATACATTCCGACATATTTCACTCCAAACAGTTCCATTGTGGGAAGTTTAGAGTGATTAATGTGGTATGGAAAATATTTTGAAAACCTTTAATACGACTGACACTTGGCTTGATGTTGAGACTGTCGCAGCCCTCAAAAAGATATCAAACAGAGCCGTAAGATTATCACTCAAAAAGAATAATCCTGACGGGACAAACAAGTATAATTATCAGACAGAAACCGTCAGAGGCGGAAGTGCATATAAGATTCAGCTATCAAGCCTTGAAGAAAAATACCAAATTAAGTACATCAAAGAATACTACGACAATTTGATCCTAGTTGATAATAAAATCGAATTGCATAATTTTCAGCCAAAACCAGATAAAATAATATCAGAAGTTCAACGAAAAAAAGCACTTGCAAAATACGACCTGATAAAGTTTTGGGAAGAATACAGAAAAAATAAAAAAGACAATAATATCCCCAATAAAAATTCAGATAAAATGTTTTTGGAGAGCTATAATACAGGACTTTTGTATCCCGAGATTTTTACCGTTTTAAATTCAATCGGCATCGGCTCTCTTTATTCTTGGAAGAATGTAATTGATAAGAATTCTGATTGGACATCACTTGTCGGCAATTATAAATATTCTTCAAACAAAATTTACAGGACAAAATTGAAAGAAGAAGAAATAGCCGTATTTCTAAAAATACTTTTATCCCCAAACCGATTTTCGATAGGCAAGGCAATAGGCTTAACAAGGCATATTTTGGAAGAAAAGGGATTTGAAAATACTCCAAAAGAAGTGACCTTCAGGCGATATGCAAAGTGGTATAAATCTGCAAATTATGACAAATGGGTGCTCGCAAGAGAAGGTGCTAAAGCTCTTAAAGACAGAGTGGAACCGTATATCGTCAGAGATATAAGTGTGCTTGAACCAGGGCAGGTTTTAATCGCCGATGGACATACTCTTAACTTCCAAGTAATAAATCCTTTCACAGGAAAACCTTGCAGAGCAACGCTACTTGGATTCCTTGATTGGAAATCAGGCGGACTTGTCGGCTACGATATTATGCTTGAAGAGTGTACCCAAAGTATTTCTTCAGCCTTAAGAAATGCCATTTTACATATGGACCATATCCCGAGTTTTGTTTATCAAGACAACGGTAGAGCCTTCAAAAGCAAATTTTTTAACGGCGATACAAAATTCGAAGAATTAGGATTTACAGGAGTTTATGAAAAATTGGGAATAAAACCTGTTTATGCAACTCCATACAACGCTCGAGCAAAAGTCATCGAGCGTTTCTTTTTGGAATTCCAAGAAAGTTTTGAAAAACTGATACCAAGCTATATAGGTACAAGTATTGAGAATAAACCTGCGTATATGAATCGCAATGAGAAGCTACATAAGGTTATCCACGAACAAAAACAAAGTTTTATTCCGACTATTGAGCAAGCATTATCATTAGTCAGAGAGTGGTTAAATTTTAGGCACTCCCACCCTTGTCCGAATATGCCTAACAAAACGATTCAGGAAGTTTTGGATTTAATTCCAAAACAAAATATTTGTGAAGAAACATTGGACGATTTGATGATGGCACAAGAGGTAAAACACATCGGCAGAAACGGTATAAGGTTCTTAAAAGCCGATTACTTCAATGACGAACTTTATGGTATCAGAGAAAAAGCGGTTATAAAATACAACCTGAGCGATTTAAGTTACATCAAGGTTTATTCAGTCAAAGGCGAATTTTTGTGCAGAGCTGACAGAGTTACTGCAACGCATCCGCTTGCTTATCAAATGAACTGCACTTGTCATCGCAGGTACTATATTTGCAGAAAGTTCAATTTTTCTCAAAAAATCAGCTCGCCCCGATGAGTTTTTAGGACAATTTAAAATTGTTTGGGGTTTAAAAGAATTTGTTCTGACTTCTTTAGCACCAAAGTATCCTATTTCTTTAACCTTGTTTTCTTCAAAGACATACAAGGAAACATCACCTTTTAAAACCAAGCGGTCTGCATTATTTTGCAAGGCTAAACTTTCTGAATTTCTGATGGTCCTGGATTCTAAAAATTCAATAATTACAATTCCTGAAGTCCAACCGGCAACTTGAGTTATTGTTTCACTTCCTGAAACTTTGAAATAATTTGTTTCGTTAGTTACTGTAAGAACGCCATTTACACTTGATAATGCTACAAAGTTATTCAGCTTTAAGGCACCGCCAAGCGTTCCTCCACCTGCATCCATTTTTGTTTGGATTTCGCTCTGAAGGTTTGTGATTTTGCCTCTATAATATTTTTATGTAAATATTTAAAGTAACTTTTTGTAGTAAAAAATTCTAAAATTTCTGTTAGATTTTCATCCTCATCTAGTTTATTAATATCTGATTTGCCATATTTTTCAAATAAATAATAAAGAAATACATAAAGTTTCTCTTCATCACTTAAGTTTGTGACATCTATTTCTTTAATTTGTTTTTCTGAAAAAGGCAAGTATCGTGAAATTGGATATTCTACCATTATGTAAGCAACTTTAAAACAAAGGCTTTTAGATGTTTCATATTTATTACTTTTAAAGTTTAAAAGATGATTATGTTTATAACTCCAATAAAAGAACAATGCTTTTAATGTAAATATGAACGCAAAATGACCTGCAAAATGCTAGAGGCTCAAATTGCAATTTTAAGAAAAATATTAAAGGATATTCCTTTAATTAGTGCAGGTAAAATGGCATTAATGTCAGCATAAGTCGAAACGAGAGGGTAATATCACAACCTTCTCGTCTTGAGGTAATGCCTCAACTGATGAGACTAAATACCGTTAATATTCAATAAAGGTGGTTATTTTGGACGAACAATTAGAACTTAAGCAGCCATGGGCTCAAGAAATAACAAAAGATGATTTGCCAAATGAAGATTTAAGAATCGTTGCCGATTTAATTAGTCTTGAAGTAGCAGTAAAAATGATGTGCGAATTGCAAGGCATAAATATTTCCATACCTCAAAAAGCTGCAGCAAATGCCAAAATCCGCTACATAAAAAAACATTATGACGGAACCAAAAAATCACGTTATGAACTTGCTAAAATTTGCGGGGTTTCTGAAGGGTATATTTACAAAATTGCGAGGCAACGTAATGGACTTAAATAATGATACAACAGCGAACACTCTCTAATTTCGAGCCTGTGGCTTTTTAGGAGTTACAGGACAGTATAAGGAGAAAAAATGAACATTGTCGAGCCGATACGTGATAAAAAAGTTATCAAATGTGTAGAAAAAATTTTACTAGCGGGTAGTAAGCGCAACTTGCTTATGTTTGTTATGGGTACAAACAGTGGGCTCAGAATATCTGATATTTTGGGGCTAAACATTAAGGATGTTCGAAATAAAACACATATTGCTGTTGTTGAGAAGAAAACTGGCAAACACAAAAAATTCCCAATAAATATCAAATTAAAAGCGATGATTGATAATTTTATTGAGGGAAAATCAGGGGATGAGCCTCTTTTTAAAACAAGATTTAATGGAAGATTGGACCGCTTTCAAGCCTATAAAATTATAAACGGTGCTTGTCGTGAAGCAGGCTTAGATTGTAAAATTGGGACTCACTCTCTAAGAAAAACTTTTGGATACCACCACTATCAACAATTCAAAGATGTTGTTATTCTCCAAAAAATATTTAACCATTCGTCTCCAAGTACAACATTAAGATACATCGGAATTGAACAAGAAGAAATTGACGAAAGTTACAATAATTTTATCCTATAACTCTTTATCAACAAAGGTTTTAAAAGTTCAAGACAACTTAATGTTAAGTCCACATAATAAACCTTATGTGGTGTATAAAATAAAACCCTTATTTCTTTGCTGTTTAAGGGTATTTGTTTTACTAAAAATACTTCTAATACAACATAAACGTTAAAACCATATTTTAAATAATGTTAATAAACTTACTATAAATTGTTATGGCAACTGTATTTGTGGTATGGTTTCATTGACGGGAACGGAATTCACCACACAAGGTTTATTATGTTTGTGTTAAAATGGCAATAAAAATAGTGGGAACATCACATAAGGTTTATTATGTGGTGTATATGGAGTAATGTGAAAGATGGAATCAATACAAAAGGCTATAGGAAATGAAAAAACTTATATTACACAACCATTATTGCCGTCGATTGATTCTTTAATTATCCAATTAGAAGAGATTTGGGATTCTAAATGGTTGACTAATATGGGGGAAAAGCATAACCTTTTAGGTTCCCGATTAAAAAATTATTTAAAAGTCAAAAATTTATCCCTTTTTAATAATGGCACAATTGCTCTTTTAACGGCTTTAAAAGCTCTAGATTTGCCATATGGTAGTGAAGTAATTACGACTCCTTTTACATTTGCGGCTACACCTCACTGTATATCTTGGAACGGATTAAAACCAGTATTTTGTGATATTGAACCTAATACAATGACAATTGATGCAAATAAAATTGAATCTTTAATCACTCCTGAGACATCCGCAATCTTGGCAGTTCATGTTTATGGTTTTCCTTGTGATGTTGAAAAAATCGAAGATATAGCCCAAAGATATAATTTAAAAGTAATTTATGATGGCGCACATGTTTTTTCTACAGAAATTAATGGAAAAGGAATTGGTGAATTTGGTGATATAACAATGTTTTCATTCCATGCGACAAAACTATTTAACACAATAGAAGGTGGATGTTTGACATATAATGATGAAAAATTATTCAAAAAAATATATAATTTGCGTAACTTTGGGATTCAATCTGAAGAATTAGTTGAAGATATCGGCATTAATGGCAAGATGAATGAAATTCAAGCCGCTGTGGGACTCTTAAATCTAGAACTTGTTGCGAGTGAAAAACAAAAAAGAGCACAAATAAACTCTTTTTACGACAAAAACATTTCAAAAATTGATGGAATATTTATTCCAAAAATGCCTTCTAACACTACAAACTCATATCAATATTACCCAATTATCATTAATGATAATTATCCTATTTCTCGTAATGAATTACATGATAAATTTAAGTCTAAAAATATCATGACACGTAAATATTTTTATCCATTATGTTCTGATTATGAGTGTTATAGAGACTTAAAATCATCCTCAATAGAAAATTTACCAATTGCAAACGACATAAAAAATAGAGTTCTTTGTCTTCCTCTCTATGGGGACTTGAATAAAGAGGTTCTTGTAAAAATTTGTGAGGTGTTAAGTGAGCAAATTTAAAAATTTTTATCAAGGTATTTTTTCTATAAAAAATAATAATGATAGAAAAGTTATTATTTTTCTAGGTATAAAATTAAAGTTAAAAAATAAAAAATATTATGCAGAAACCGAAAAAGCAATAAAAATTCAAGATAATTATAATTTGCTGAAATTAATTAACGCAGAAAAAATTATCTTATTTTTTATCCCAAATAAGTTTAAAATGGCTGGCGGAATAATGTCAATTTTTTCATTATGTGAATATTCTCGTCATATAAACAATGATTGTTCTTGTTTAATTGCAACACATCCAGGTAAAGTAACATATGCAAAAAATGAAGAATTTAATAATTCAGAACAAATTTATCGTTGGGAGCAAATAGTAAAAAATGCAAAAAACGTAAAAGAATTGATGATTCACATTCCTGAATATTATGCAAAAGACTTTTATTCTGATTTAAGTAAAGATGAAATCGAATTTTTAAAGTCAGTTGAGTCTTTGCATCTTAATATAATGAATCAAAACATTGAATTAATGCCAAAGTTGGATAATTTAAAAAAGCTATATAAATTGACATCTAACATAACTCAAACTATTGCTCATGATAGATATGCGACCCAAGAGGTTTGTGATAAATGGCAAATGCCGACTCATTTATTTTCTTGTCAATTAAGACTATCTCCAGAGGTTTTTTCTAAAAAAGTTAAAGAAAAGATAATATTGTATTCTCCAGATAAAAATAAGCATAAAGACGAATTTATTACGTCTTTAAAAAATAAGCTAAGTGCCTATGAATTTATTGAAATAAATAATCTGACATTTGAAGAATTTCAAGAATTGGTTAGTAGGTCTTTTGTTACAATTTCTTTTGGCGAGGGCTTTGATGGATATTTTATACTACCACCTCTTCTTGGAAGTTTAGGGCTAGCTGTTTATAATGACAATTTTTTCCCGGATAACTCTTGGATAAATTTACAAAATGTTTTTTCTTCTTATGATGAAATGAAGCAAAATACTGCAGAATTAATAAAAACTTTGGAAAATAATCAAGACGAATATTGTAAATTAGTAGAGCTTAATAAAGAAAAACATAATGAATTGTATGGAGAAGAAAAATTCAAAAGTAATTTAGAAAGGTTTTATAAGAAAAAATACGATTTTTTGCCTGTATCAGGAGGTGAAAAATGAAAATAGGAATTATGCAACCATACTTTTTTCCTTATATTGGATATTTTCAATTAATAAATGCTGTTGATAAATATGTAATTTATGATGATGTGAATTATATAAAAAATGGATGGATTAATAGAAATAATATACTATTAAATAACCAAAAGCATCTAATTACTTTGCCATTAGATGCAGCATCGCCATTTAAGTTAATTAATGAAATCGATATTATCCAAAATGATAAAGTGAAAGAAAAATTATTAAAAACTATTCAACAAGCTTATAGAAAAGCTCCATATTATGAAGAAGTATTTCCAATTATTAAAAACTGCATCATGGGTGAATATCCATTAATTGCTGAAGCATTGTATCATTCTTTTTTATCTATTTCACAATATTTAGGAATTAAAACAGAATTTATTCTTTCATCTAAAATTGAAAAGGACAACGAACTAAAAGCTCAAGAGAAGGTAATACATATTTGCAAATTACTTAATGGAACAGAGTATTTTAACGCAATTGGTGGTCAAGAACTTTATAGTAAACTTGACTTTCAAAACGAGAATATAAAATTAAACTTCCTTAAAACAAAAGCTATTCAATATAATCAATTCAATAATGAATTTATGCCTAATTTGTCAATAATAGATGTAATGATGTTTAATTCGCCTGAAAAAGTAAAGGAGATGCTAGGTGCCTACGAACTCCTTTAACGAAATCGGCGGATATTTTGGATTAGAAGCCGAAGATGTTTATAATAATTCTTCAGATACAATTAAATTAAATTGTGCGAGAAATTGCCTTCGCTATGTGATTCAATCTTTTAAAATAAAAGAACTTTATTTCCCATATTACACTTGCCCTGTAGTATGGCAAGCAGCAAAAAAAGAAAACTGTAAAATTAATTTTTATCATATTGATGAGAATCTTATGCCCATAAAAGAGTTTTCAGAAAATGATTTTATTGTGTATACTAATTATTTTGGCATTTGTGCAAAAAATGTAAAACGACTGACACAAAAATATAAAAATCTAATAGTGGATAATGCTCAGGCTTTTTATATGCCACGATTTGGGATTGCATCATTTAATTCCCTGCGTAAATTTTTTGGAGTTCCCGATGGAGCATTTTTACACACAGATAAAAGACTTGATTCCAATTTTGAAAAAGAAATTTCTTACAATAAATGTGATCATCTTTTAAAAAGGATCGATGTTTCTGCTCAGTTTGGCTACGAGGACTTTTGCAAAAATGATGAGAACTTTATTGATGCTGATATTAAATTGATGTCAAAACTTTCAGAGCAAATATTTTCTCAAATTAATTTAGACAAAGCAAAAGATATAAGATTAAAAAATTTCGAATATTTAAAAAAACACCTCACAAATGAAATTGAATGGACTCTTGACATTGACGATGTCCCTATGTCCTTCCCTTATTATTCTGAAGACGTAAATTTAAGAAAGAAACTTATTTTAAATAAGATATATATTGCAAAGTATTGGGATGGAATAGAAGAAAATGGTGCAAATATAAATGAAGTAAAACTAATGAATAATCTCATTCATCTCCCAATAGACCAGCGTTATAATGAGCTTGATATGAAAAGAATAGTTGAGGTTATAAATGCCTAAGATTAATGTTTTAATATTTCCGGCAGGAGAAATAAATTCAATAGAATTACACGATGCACTTTCGACGTGTGTAAATATCGAAGTTTTTGGAGCATCTTCTATTGATAGACATGGTGAATATGTCTTTAAAAACTATATTTCAGGCGTACCAATGATTACTGATGATGTTTTTTTTGAAAAATTTAATCTATTATTAAAAGAAAAAAATATTGATGTTATTTTTCCTACGCACGATACAGTAGCAATGTTTCTTACAGAAAATAAAGATAAAATAAATGCAAAAATTATTGCTGCGAATCAGGAAACTACAGCAATATGTAGAGATAAAGAAAAAACATATAAATCACTAAAAGACTTTGATTTTGTGCCTAAGATATATAATGAATTGACCGATTTCCCTGTTTTCATAAAGCCAAAAGAGGGGCAAGGTGCCATTGGTGCAAAATTATTAAAATCGAAGAAAGATATTCCAGATATAGATTTTAAAGATTACGTGATTTGTGAATATTTGCCTGGAGATGAGTATACCGTAGACTGTTTAACCGACAAAAATGGGGACTTATGTGTTATTTCTCCTCGTTCCCGCCAAAGACTTATGGCTGGGGTATGTGTGGCTGGTAAAACAGAGGCCTTAACATCTGAGATAAAGAATATTGCAGAAAAAATTAATGCAATTCTCTCTTTTGAGGGACTTTGGTGGTTTCAAATAAAAAAAGACCAAAATAATAAGTGGAAACTTTTAGAAATTTCTACTCGTTGTGCAGGAACTATGTGTTTAACAAGAGCAAAAGGTATAAATCTCCCTCTGTTAAGTGTCTATGTTGCTATGGGATGTGATGTAGAAGTTGATGCTAATCAAATGGGGGTCACGATTGATAGAACACTTATTTCAAGGTACAAAATTGATTACGAATACGACACCGTTTATTTTGATTTTGATGATACACTGACAATAAATGATAGAGTACATTTACCAGCTATCAGATATTTATATCAATGTAAAAATCAAAATAAAAAGATTGTTTTATTAACAAAACATGACTCAGATATTTATCAAACATTTGAAAAATATGCAATTTCACCCAAATTATTTGACCAGATAATCCATATCACATCAGAAAAAGAAAAGAGTGATTTTATAAATCCAGAAAAGGCTATTTTTGTTGATAATGCTTATCAAGAACGAAAAAAAATGCAAGATAAGTATAAAATCCCAACCTTTGATGTTGAAGGGTTAGAAGTATTACTTGACTGGAGAATATAATGTCAAAATCAAATAAATTTATGTTTAGACTCAAAGCCGTTTTAAAGGCACATACCCCTTTCTTTTACCCGGAAGAGAAGGGAAGGTTTTCTCCTGATTATGACGGAGAAATTTGCGTTGAGACGTCGATGATAAAAAACTATTTAAATTATATAAAATCTATGATTGATATAAATAAAAAATTAGATTTAAAACAAATGGAAAAGACTTTCAATCTGTTGGAAGACGAATATTCAAAAGAAACTTATCTATTTGTCTGCCTATATTGGTTTTTTGAAAAAAGTAAAATCCGTTTACCGTTATATTACGATACAAACTTTCACAATATTAATAAGTACGATTATCTCTTCATTGATGATACAGAAATTAAAGTTCCAAACGGAACTTTACACAAGTATGATCTAAATCCGTTAAATTATAATATCAAAATGATTTTTGGAAACAAGTTAGCCTTTATAATGAATTTCATTCAAGAACAATATAAATATCGATATAGCGACTTTGTCGCTCCAGGAGATACTATAATTGACGGGGGAGCTTGTTATGGAGATACAGCTCTTTATTTCTTGGACAAAATAAAAGGACAAGGTCAGGTATATTCGTTTGAATTTATGGAACAGAATTTAAAAATATTTAGACAAAATCTTGATTTAAATCCACAGTATAAAGATAAGATAGAAATTATAGAACGGCCGATTACAGGAACTTCAAATCAAAAAATATATGCAGAATATAACGCTTCGGCTTCTTTCGCTACGGATAAAAAACCATCAGGAACCACAAATATAAAAGAATATTGCTCGATAACCATTGATGATTTCGTAAGAGAAAAAAATCTAGAAAAAGTAGATTTTATAAAATTGGATATCGAAGGTTATGAATATGAAGCATTAAAAGCTGCATCTGAGACCATTAAAAAACATAACCCAAAACTTGCTATATGTATATATCATAAGCTCGAAGATTTATGGATTATCCCTAATTTGCTAAAAAAAATAAATCCAGCTTACAAATTTTATTTGAATCATTCAACATTAAATACTGAAGAAACAGTATTATTTGCAAGGGTGGATTAAATGAAAAACATTTGTACAGTATTATTAGTTACTTATAACCATGCACCTTATGTGGCAAAGTGCATAGAGTCTGTTTTGTCACAAAAAACAAAATATTCATTTGTAATAAAGATTTTTGATGATGCTTCAACAGATGGCTCATCAGATATTATCAAAGAATATGCCTGTAAATATCCGGATAAGATACAGGCATTTATATCCCCAAAAAATCAAGGTGCACAAACTAATATATGGAATGCTTACAAGTCGGTAGATACAAAATACTGCATTTTAACTGAAACAGATGACTATTGGTGCAGTGACCTAAAATTAGAATCACAAATTTCAGCTCTGGAAAATAATCCTGATTGTTCTTTTTGCTCAACAAATAATCTTGTTGAGGTTATAGAAGACAAATATTTATCACATAAAAATGGTCAACCTGAAATTAAACCAAGAACATTTAGTAGTAATATCATTACATACGAGGATATTGAAAAAATACCATGCGGTTTTTTGACACATATTTCTTCCAGATTAATAAGAACTTCTTCTCTGAACATAGAAGAAATAAAGCATAAAGAAAGTATACTTTTTGATGCTTCTCAATTTTTCTATTTACTGACAAAAGGTAATATGTATTGGATTGACAAGATTTTTTCTGTTTATGTCAAAACGGGAACGGGTGTTTGCAGCTCTGCTGTTGCAAGCAATCGACTTTCTGCTTATTGGCGAGCAATGATAGATTTAAATGAGGACACAAAGGGAGTTTGCTGGGGAAAAATAGCGGAGCAATTATGTTTGGTATCAACGGTTTGGGTAAATCTGTCAAAAGAGAAAAAAACTTTCTCTACATTGATTCCTTTTCAAAGATTTTCAAAGGACAATATAGAGCAGAAAAAGTTTTTTGGTATTGATTTGACTAAAATAATAGAAACAGAAGATACCATAAAAATACTTTTTTTAGGATTGACAATTTTTAAAATAAGGAAAACATAATGAAAATAAAAAAAATAATTATAATTGCAGATATTCTTCGACATAAGTCAGGGCAAGACGGTAACGCAGACATGTTTTACGGATTATTGTCGGGAATTATTGGTCGTATATCAGACATACCGGTTAGTTGCTTTGATAAAAATCAATTATTAACACTGCAAAAAGATGTGTACTTAGCTTACGGATTTGACATTTTAAAAAATGAAGAGGAATCATCTATTTTTGGAGGTGTTCCTGTTGAAATGTGGGAAGCACTTTGTTTTGCTGAACCAAATAACAAGTTGCTTGAAATTATAAAGACTTATTTTCAGGATAGTCTCGTAATTTGCAGAGAACCTTCCTTAATATTTAAAAAAGTCTTTAAACAATTAAATATACCTTTTATTGAACTGGCAATACATTCAGCAAGATATCTAGATGACTTAATTTTGGGGATTACATCGAACTTAGATTCTATATACAACAAATTAAAAACTTATGAAATGAATTCAGAGTATTTTTATTTTTATGCAGATTTGCTAAAAGCAGAATCTTATAGAAGATATTCTTGTACTTATAATCCCATTGATAATCATTCAGCTATCTTTTTTGCACAAACTCCTATTGACAGATCTCTGTTAGATTTCGAGAATAATAAAATTGTAAATTTCTTTGATTATCAAAAAGATTTTGAAGAAGTTTGCTCAAAATACAACACCGTTTATTATAAGTCACATCCACATTTTAGAAATGAAGAAGTTATTAAATATTTAGAAAAATTTGACAATGTAAAAATAATGGATGATACCTATAACACATACGACTTACTGTCATCTCCAAATATAAAATTATGCTTTGCAATCTCATCAGGAACAATAAATGAAGCTAAATTTTTTGGTAAAGAAACTAAATCATTACTTTGTCAACCATACGAATACTCAGATGAGATCGCAGATAAAAATTCTTTAGATAAAAATAAACATTATATTTCAGTACATAAAGATTTTTTAACATCATATTTTTGGGCAGATATACTTTCTGATCTAATTCCTGTGAAAATGCCCCCTAAAGTTGATATGTCTACTATTAGTAATAAATTAAGAAGAATAATCGGTTCTTCATGGGGTTATATAGATAACGATAGTCAATATATTGAATTAATCCAAAAATTAGAACAAGTAAAGAACGAAAAAGCGTTCAAAAATATAGGGGAACAGGTAAATAATACAAAATTTATTGTAGAAAGAAAAATACCAAGATTATTTTTTAAGCAACTATTCAAAAAGTAAGGCATAGACGTAATAATGAAAAAGAAAAATTTTATAAAAAAAATATGGAATATAATCTATGAAAATCCTAGAAAATTTGCCATATTTCTATAATCCAATAAAATGCAAATGTGATTTTTTGATTATTGATAATTTTGAACCCAGTGATTTGTTAACTGGATTTAGAGTAAAAGAATTTAATCATTATCTTAATTCTACGGAAAACTTTAAATTATTAACATTTTCTCCTTTTATTTTTACAAAGAATTGGAAAAATAATATCAAAAATAAAAATATTGATTGGGCCACTCCAATGAGTAATAGTAGTTATAAAAGAAAATTGAAAATATACTTGAACAAATTCAACATAAGTGCTGATAAATTTTTATTTATGCAAAACCGACCATATGAAGCCAAAGGTGCATATTTAATGTTTTTATATAATACATATTTAGCTAAAAATTTTCTAGAAAAAAATAAAATTCCGTTTGTCTTTACTCTTTTTCCTGGTGGCGGTTTAAGGTTGAATCATGAGTTTTCAGACTATATGCTAAAAGAAGTCTTCAGCTCTCCAATGTTTAAGGGATGCTTTGTTCCTCAAAAAATAATTTATGATTATATTATCGCCAAAGGATTTACAACTGAAGATAAATTATTTTTCAGTTATGGTGGAGGGTTTTTCCAGTTTACAAAAAATGATGTTTTACCAAAAAAATGGTACAAAAAAGACAAAGAAACATTTGATATTTCCTTTGTTGCATACAGATATATGAAGAAGGGCTTAGATAAAGGATTTGATACAGTTATCTACACCTTAAAAGAATTAGTCAAAAAATATCCTTTTATCCATTTACATTGTGTCGGAACAAACACCTTGGATGATTTTGATGATGATTTTTCAGACATCCAGAACAACCTGCATATATACCCATCTCAAAAGGCAGATTTTTTTCCTGAATTTTTCGCTAACATTGATATGGCATTGGCACCATGTCGTGCAAATGTTTTAGCCAAAGGTGCTTTTGATGGATTCCCTTTGACTTGTGAAGCTGGATACTTTGGAGTTCCTATTTTTTGTTCTGATGAGTTACAAATGAACTATAACTACAAAAATGGAGAAGAATTAATTATTATAAAGCCAAATGTAAATGATGTTATTGAAAAAATAGATTATTATATTAATCATTTGGAAGAATTACGCGCTATTGGGAATTTAGGTCAAGCTCAAATTCAAAACTTTTTTGCTTTTGAACACCAAGTAAATCAAAGAAATAAATTTCTTAATAAGTTTTTAGACACAGCAATGAGGTATAATAATGAAACTAAATAATACAACCGCACAAAATTCATTTAAATATTCTTGGCTTTTATTACGAATATTTCCATATATTAAGCCATATTTATCTAGAATAATCCTAGGATTTTTAATTGCTATTCCGTTGGGCTTGCTCGATGGGGTGACTGCATTTGCCCTAAAGCCATATATGGATTATGTAATTGGTGGCAAATCTTTTGATTTTGCTATATTCAATCATTCTTTATCAGTAAATAGTTTGATGATGGCATTTATTCTGCCTGTTGGCGTAGTTTTATTCGCCGGTCTTCAGGGTTTGTTACGCTATCTGAATGACTATATTTCGACCTGGACAAGTCAAAGAATTACCAATGATGTTAAATTCGACTTATTTCATCGATTAATTCATATGCACCCTCAATTTTTTGATGAGAACTCTTCAGGTATTATTATTTCTAGATATATGAGTGATCCTGCTAATGCAGCAGCAGGAATTATTGACCAAATAAAAACCATAACAACTAGCTTGTTTGGAGCATTAGGGCTAATTGCTGTTATGCTTTATAGTTCTTGGCGACTTGCATTTATTGGGGTTGCCGTTCTTTGTATAGCGTTTGTTCCTGTAGCTCTAATTAGAAAACGAATTAAAGAAACCTCTAATAAAAATATGGTTATTGGCGGAAATATAACAACCAACATAAACGAAACATATAGTGGTCATAAAGTAATGACAGCTTACGGATTACAAGATAGGCAAGAAACTTATTTTAAAGAACAAACTTGGAATTCATTCAATATAAATATGTCATTAACAAAAAGAGCGTCTTGGATGTCACCGTTGATGTATTTGATTGCATCATGTGGGATTGCTACAGTTCTTGGCTATGGAACATACTTGATTAATTCTGGTCAAATGACAGCAGGTTCATTTGCATCGTTTGTTACATCATTATTATTGCTATACAAGCCAGTTAAGACATTAGGTGGTACTTTAGCCGGCATTCAAAACATATTTGTTGCGATGGGGCGTGTATTTGAATTATTTGACTTAAATTCAGAAATAAAAGATACAAAAAATCCTATTGAAATGCTAGGGTTAAATAATAATATTAAATTTGAAAATGTAAATTTCGAATACCTCCCAAATCAACCTGTTTTAAAAAACTTTAATTTAACCGTTAATAAAAACGAAACTCTTGCCATTGTTGGCAATTCAGGTGGTGGCAAATCGACATTAGTGAATTTATTGCCAAGATTTTATGATATCAAGTTTGGTTCTATTAAGTTTGATGAAATAGATATAAGAAATTTGTCGTTGAAATCATTAAGGCAAAATATATCAATGGTATTCCAAGATAATTTTCTGTATTCTGGAACCATACAAGAAAATATTATGATGGGTAAACCTGATGCCACAACGGATGAATTAATGCAAGCAATACGATCAGCGCATTTGCAGGATATGATGCAAGAATTACCTGATGGCTTAGAGACGATGCTTGGTGAACGAGGGTTAACTCTTTCTGGCGGACAAAGACAGCGTGTTGCAATCGCTCGAGCAATGCTTAGGAATGCTCCAATTGTAATTTTGGATGAAGCAACTTCCGCATTAGATAACCAATCGGAAGCAATAGTTCAAGCTGCAATGGATAATTTAGTGGAAGAACGCACAGTCTTTATTATAGCTCATAGACTATCTACTATTAAAAATGCAGATAGAATTGCGGTAATAAATGAGGGTGAATTAGTTGAATTGGGAACACATGAAGAATTAATACAAAAAGAAAATGGGCAATATAAGCATTTATATGAGATGCAGTTTAAAAAACAAGAGATTATTCTTTGATTTATAATAAATCTATGAAAATAACAATTAATGATGATGATTTATATAATAGAAATATATTGATTCCACAAGAAGCTAATATTGATTTAGCTCCATATGAAATGTTTGAAGATCCCAAATTTACAAATGTAGTTCAAACTAATGATGAAAATTTATTAATGAATGAATATTTTATGATGATTGAAAAATGTGGAATTGGTTTATTCATGAAAACATCTGACAAAACATTTAGAATAATGTTGGGAAATGAAGCTAATCCTTTTTTATATCGTGGTGAAAATAACATTAATGATAAATTTTTGCCAAGTTTTCAACGACCGATGGATGAAAAAGAACGAATTATAGAATGGATTAGAAAAGAACAATTTAAAAAGGCTTTTAAAAAAACTCCATATTTTAATCGACTATCCCAAATGGAAGTGTATGGAAATAAATTTGAATTCGACTTAGAAGCTTTGGCTCAACATTATGAGTTTAAAACAAATTATCTTGACGTTACAAGGAATCGAGAAGTTGCTGAATTTTTTGCATATACTTACCTAGATGAAGACAAAAGATATCAACCAATATCAGATTTTACTCAATATAAGCCTTGTTTATACCTATTAAATATGTAAAAGTGCCTCAAGAAACAACTTCTATAAAATGGCTAAAATATAGCAGGGAAGTTGCTTTAGCTTGTTTAATAGGAAGTTGGAATGAAAAGACTGATAACGACAAGTTAATAGTCAGTAAAATTGTTCAAGAAGATTATAAAAGTTGGATATCTAAATTAAGAGCGGTCATTCAAGATAAAGATAGTCCTATTGCCTTTAAAAATGGGGTTTGGAGCATCAAAGATCGTAGATCTTTTTGGGATGAAATTGCATCAATGATATTTGATGAAGATTTAGATAAATTAAAAGTTGGAATTGTTGATGCCCTAACTGAACGAGATCCTAAATTTGAATTAGATAAGAGTAGTCGATTTTCTGCTAGCATTTATGGAAAAGTCCTTACACATTCTCCATCACTAAGAGAAGGACTTGTAAATTCATTAGCACTAATAGGTACAAACACACAAAAATTAATTAATTGCTCTAAAAATAAAGCGGAGAATTTTATTCTTGAATCAATACATAAGGTCTTTGAAAATTCAGACTGGGTTCTTTGGGCTAGTTTAAATCAACTTCTGCCTACAATTGCAGAATCATCACCTAAAGCTTTTTTAGATGTAGTAGAATGTGATTTACAGAATGAAGATACTCCATTTAGTGAACTTTTTGCACAAGAAGGTGACGCAATAACTGGGGGAATTTATACAACTGGTTTGTTATGGGCATTAGAAACTCTAGCTTGGGAAGAGCAGTTTATTATAAGGGTTTCTATGCTTCTTGGTGAATTAGCGAATATAGATCCAGGTGGCAAATATTCAAATAGACCTGCCAATTCTCTTATAGGGATATTTTTACCTTGGTTTCCTCAAACACTAGCTAGTGTGGATAAAAGAAAAACAGCAATTCAAACATTGAATAATGAATTACCAAATATAGCATGGAATCTTCTCTTGAATTTATTACCAAAGCAACATCAGACAACAAGTGGAACCAGTAAGCCATCATGGCGAAAATCTATTCCTGAAAATTGGAAAGATGAAGTTAGTAATAAAGAATATTATGAACAAATTTCTTTTTATACAGATTTGTTAGTTGAATTAGCAAAGAAAGATGTAAAAAAGCTTGAGCAAATAGTTGAACATCTTGATGAGTTACCAAAGTCAGCATTTGAAAAGGCCTTAATAAATCTATCTTCAAAATTTATTCAAGATTTAAATGAAGATGCAAGGTTGGAGCTGTGGAATAAATTATTATCTCTCACAAACAGACATAAGAAGTTTTCCAGTGCACAATGGGCTTTACCTTCAAAAGTTGTAAATAAGATTAAAAAAGTTGCAAACTTAATAGAGCCAAAGAATCCAATACTTTATAATAGTCGTCTATTTAACAATAGAAACTTTGAACTATATGAAGAAAAAGGTAATTATGATGTTCAAGCTAAAAAAATTCAAAAACGTAGGCAAAAAGCAATAAAAGATGTTTTAGGTAAAAATAAAGAAATTGAAAATGTATTTAAATTGTTAGAAATTGTAGATTACCCTTCTGATGTTGGTTGGGCACTGGGACAATTCGCCAATAAAAACTATGATAAAATAATTTTACCGAATATATTAATTCATGAAAATATGAAATTTGTGCAATTTGCTCAAAGCTATGTAACTAGTAAATATCATAAGCATGGCTGGAATTGGGTACATAATCTCGAGATGAAAAATTGGACAAGTACTGAGATAAAGCAGTTTTTGTGTTGTCTTCCTTTTAATACTTTTACTTGGGATATTGTTAAAAAGAAACTTGGAAAGGATGAATCTGAATATTGGAATAATGTTTCAGTGTATGTTTATGAAAAAGATATAGACTTTAATTTCGCAATAGAAAAATTAGTTAAATATGGAAGGGCGAATGCCGCAATAGAATGTATACATAGAGCTATTGATGAGAATATTTTAATCGACAGTAATAAAATTATAAAAGTGTTGATTTCCGCTTTAACATCAAAAGAACCAAGAAATTCTATGGATGCTTACCATATTTCAGAAATAATTAGTAAATTGCAAACGTATGAAGGAATTAAAGAAGAAGAGCTTTTCCGTATAGAGTGGGCTTATTTCCCGTTTTTAGATGGAACTCATGGTGCACACGCAAAGACTATTGAGCATAGTTTGGCTAAAGATCCTAAATTATTTTGTGAAATAATTCAAAGTATTTATATTTCTACCAAACAACCAAAAGAAGAAAAAAAGCCTTTAAGCAAAGAGCAAGAATCACTTACTAAAAGAGCTTGGGAGGTATTACAAGAATGGCATACCCCACCAGGATTTGATAAAAATGGGACTTTTGATTCTAAACATTTGGCTTCATGGCTAAAGACAGTTAAAGAAATCTGTAATGAATCAGGACATATTAAAGTAGCTTTAACTTGGATTGGACGCGTTCTTATGCATAGTCCTCAAGACAAAGACGGTTTTTGGATAAATCATTCAGTTGCAAAAGCATTAAATGACAAAGATTCGGAAGGAATGAGGAGTGGTTTTTATTCAGAAGTAATTAATTCTAGAGGTGTGCATTGGGTAGATCCAACAGGAGCACCTGAAAAAGCTCTTTCAGAAAAATATAGAAAACAAGCAGTATAACTTACATGGACAAATGGAAACAAAAGTAATCGAAAATTAATCCCCTTGTTCTATAACGTGTGGGCGTTTGAGGCACTTCCCCGATTAGACGAACCAGTAAGTAATTAATGTCCGAAATGTCCGGTTTCTGTCGTAAAAAAGTCCACCTCTCGGACACGGATTTTGCCTCTTTATCTATATATATCTAGCTTTCAGGCATGGACATTTTGTTTTGCGTTCAATTACCTGAAACCCTCAATTCCCTCTCAAGTAGGAAGTGTTTACAAAGCTTTTAAAATGCCCTTTTTCGCCTTTAAACGTGGAACTCAGTTCCCTCTCGTTTCGATTACCTGAAAGAAGAATTCTCATTCTCTCTGTGATTGATATCATATCACTCCAAACCCTTTAAGGGGGAAGTTTTCGCGCAAATTTTTGCCGAAATTTTAAGGATTCGATTACAAATGCAAAATAAAAGTGCTCAGGTAATCGAAATTTTAAATTTCAGGTAATCGAAGCACAACATATTTGAAAACATTTGAACAAGAACGAACACATTTCCCCCAAATTGGTTCCAATTTGAGAGTAAACGATTTATCATTCAGGACAAAGGAATCAAGATATGGCAAACATAAATAATATTAATACAGAAAACACCTGGCTCGATGTTGAGACGGTTGCAAAATTAAAAAACATCAGCAGAAGAGGAGTTCGGCTCTCGCTCAACCAAGACCGATACGAATACAAGGTAGAAAAGGTCAAGGGCGGAAAAACATATAAAGTTAAACTCAGCTCTTTAGAAGAAGAATATCAGATTAAATATATTAAAGAATATTATAACGACCTGACTTCCATAAACGGAGAAATAATTGAACTACAAAATTTCAATGTAAAACAGGAAAAGCTGATATCCGAGAACCAAAAGAAAATGGCACTAGCAAAATATGACTTAATTATGTGTTGGTTGAATTTCAGGTCAGACTTTAAAAAGAATAAAATTCGAAATGTTAATGTAGACAAAAAATTTATTGAAGTCTACAACACAGGACTGCTGCACGAGGAAATATTTAAAACGCTCGGCAATGTTTCATTCGGCTCTTTGTATCGATGGAGGTCATTACTCAAATATGATGATGATTGGACAGCTTTAGTCGGGCAGTACAAGTATTCAACAAGTAAAGAATACAATACCTCCTTAAATGAAGAACAGGTCAAAATATTTTTAAAAATACTTTTATCCCCAAATTCATTTTCGATAGGAAAATCCATAAGCCTCACAAAACATATATTAGCGGAGCGAGGATATGAAATCCTACCAAAAGATGTGACTTTTAGAAGGTATGCCCAATGGTTCCGTGATACAAACTATGACAAGTGGATACTCGCTCGAGAAGGTCAAAAAGCACTCAAAGATAAAGTCGAACCGTATATTGTCCGAAACGCTAGCCTTTTAAAAACGGGGCAAGTATTAATCGCAGACGGACACACCCTTAATTTCCAAGTAATAAATCCATTCACAGGAAGACCTTGCCGAGCAACACTGCTCGGCTTTTTAGACTGGAAATCGGGTGGGCTTGTCGGCTACGATATTATGCTCGAAGAATGTACCCAAAATATTGCATCTGCTCTTAGAAACGCAATATTGAACTTGGACCACATTCCTGATTTTGTTTATCAAGATAACGGTAGAGCCTTCAAGAGCAAATTTTTTAACGGGGACAAAAAGTTTGAAGAGTTAGGCTTTACAGGGATTTATCAAAAGCTAGGAATAAAACCTGTTTACGCTGTTCCTTACAACGCCAGAGCAAAAGTAATTGAAAGATTTTTCCTCGATTTTCAAGAGGGGTTTGAAAAGCTGATGCCAAGTTACATCGGCACAAGCATCGAGAATAAACCCGCTTACATGAAAAGGAATGAAAAATTACATCGGGAGCTCCACGAAAAAAACAACTTTATTCCGACTATTGAGCAGGCAATGGGGTTAATAAACGATTGGCTGAAGTACAAACACGCACAGCCCTGCACCAATGCTGAAGGCAAAACAATTCAAGAAGTGCTCGACGAGGTGGAAAAGCAAAACATATGCGAGAAACAGCTTGACGATTTGATGTTGGCACAAGAAGTAAAACATATCGGCAGAAACGGCATCAGGTTCTTAAAAGCTGATTACTTCGATGAGGCTCTCTACGGAGTCAAGGGGCAAGCCATTATCAAATACAGTTTATCAAATTTGAGATATATAAAAGTGTATTCATTAAAAGGTGAATTTATCTGCCGAGCTGACAGGGTAACTGAAACACATCCGCTTGCCGTGCAGATGGGTGAAATCAAAGACATTGAAGATTTCAAACACAAAATCGAGAAGCAACAAAAACTTAGAAGAAAAACTATAAAAGCAGTTAAGGAACATTTTAAGCTAGAGGACATTGAACTTATCGAAAATGAATTGGTTAATAAAATGCTCGTTAAAGACAATTTAAACCTACCTAAAAAAGTTGCAACGGAAACAAAATTTATTCCCAAAGTAAAATCGTCAATAGTTGCCCGCCCGATTTTTCTGTCAAATTTTGAAAGATACGATTGGCATATGAAATACGGTTGTATCTCGCACGAAGACAGAAGTTGGTTAGCAAACTACATAAAATCAGAAGAGTACAAAGAAATATATGAAATATAAGGAGGAAAAATGAAAAAAGTTTTTGTTAAAACTAAAAATGTAAAAAACTTCATTACATTGATGAATAACCTTAAACAAAGAGCAGAAGGTGTCCCCGGAATGGCTTTAGTTTATGGAGAACCAGGCTTGGGGAAAACTCAAGCTGTGGTTTGGTGGGCAGCACAAAATGACGCTGCCTTTATCAGAAGCACAAACCTTATGTCGGGGAGATGGCTACTTGAAGAAATTGTTGAAGAACTTGGAGAGGTGCCGTATTACAGAAGTTCAGAATTATTTAAACAGTGCGTAAGGCAACTAAAAGAAGAGCCGAGGGTAATTATCGTTGATGAGATTGATTATCTTGCCGCCGATTCCCACGCAATTGAAACCCTAAGAGATATTCACGACAAAACAAATGTGCCGATAGTTCTTGTTGGAATGGGACAAGCCGATAAAAAACTTATGCGATATCGACACCTTTATGACAGAATTTCTGAAAAATTAAAATTTGAACCATTTACTCAAGGTGATATTAAAGGAATAGTCGACCAACTTTGCGAGGTTGAAACAACCGACTGTGCTGTAAATTATATCTACAACCAAACAAATCGATTCCGACAAATAGTTAAGCTAATAAACAAGGCTGAAAATATCGCTAAAGCTAACGGCTTAAAAGGAGTTGACGAATTAACACTAAAGGAGTTTATCAATGACGATCCAATCGAAACTACTGAAACTTGCAAAAAATCTAAATAAATTTTCATTTGATGATTTACTTATTATGAGTGAAGTCAGCGAAGATGAAGTGAGAGGCTTTATTGAAGATGCCTTATCAAGTAATAGTATAAAGCAAATTCAGGATGAACAATATATTTTTATTAAAAACATTGTTCAGGTTAAGCCAATTAAAAATATAGAGAATAAAAAGGAACAGGCTGAAGTTAAGATATTTAAGCCAACTTGCATTGCAGACCTTATCGACCCTCAAAAACAAAAAACAGAATATGAAATTTTTACGAAAGCCCCTGAGTATGCTCAAAGAAAAGCTATAAAATATTTACTTGCGTTTAAAGCTAGCAAGAATTGTCGGGGAAAAGAACTGAGACGTTTTTTAGAAATATGGAACAGTCGCTACCCTGAATACAAAATGTCGTATGCAAGCTATAGCAGAAATAAAACCAACTATTTCCATTATGGAATTAGTTCAATTTTGCCTGACTATGGGAATAATAAATATAATTCAGTAATTCCTGATGATATTTATTATAAATTTCGTGATTTATATTTATCTCCCAAAAGATTCTCAGCCAATCAATGTCTAGATATAATCAGACAAGAAACAGCTGATAGTGCTACTGATATGGGGTTACAACTCCCCTCTATTCAATCATTCTTGAGGCGAATAAAAAAAGAATTTGATAGAAAGGAACTTGAATATTATAGGACAATGCCTTTAGAAATTCCAGATTTTATAAATACGATAAAGAGGAAAGAAAGTGCCCCTTCGAAAAAACAAAAGAAAAATAAATTTAATTTTGAAACCTTCACACAAGCTTGCGAACAATTTATAAAATCTGATTATTGCAAAAAATTAAAACCTTCAAGTTTTATATCTTATAAGGGATATGTGCAAAATCAATTAATACCATATTTTAATAATACAAAACTGGAAAACATTACAACTTCAAAGGTCAACAAATTAAAGCAAAAAATGTTTGATGAGGGCCTTACAACATCTACAGTAATTAAATATATTAATGTCCTGATGCTAATAATGAATAGCTACTATCCAGAACACAAAATTTCCGATTCGGTCAAGGACATTAATGAACGAAATTATTATAAAGACATGCGGATTCTTGAACTTGAGGAAATTAAAAAACTTCTGGAAACAGCAAAAAAATATTATCCTGATTTTTACCCATTACTTTTGACTGCGATTTCTACAGGGATGACACGTGGAGAATTATTGGCGTTAACTTGGCAGGATATTCTATGGAAAGAGAAACAGATACGGGCAAATAAAAGCCTTTATAAAGGTGTTATCGTTAAGCATAGGACAAAAAATTCGATTAGAAATGTTGATATATCTGATGATTTAATAATAATGCTTAAAGCTTGGGGAAATGAAGATTTAAAAGAAAAAGTAGGTTTTATATTCCCAAATTCAGAAGGCGAAGCACAGGATCCTGATAATATGATTAAACGCAGATTCATTCCGACAGTTAAAAAGTCAGCCGTTCCTTCGATTCGATTTATCGATTTGAGAGATATTTATGCATCATTGCTAATCAAGCAAAACCTGCCACTGACTTACATTCAAGAACAACTCGGACACAGCTCGCCGCAGGTAACGGCAGAAAGATATAAATTTCTACTGGAGAAAAATCAGGTTAAAAATTTGAATATACTAGATTTTTGTTATTCCAACATTTGAGTTTTTCTGCTCTTTGTTAAAAATCATTGAAGAAATATAAGCAGCACCTATAAATCCAGCACCGATAAGCCCTGTTATTACTTCGGAGACATGTCCAAATGTTGTATAAAGCATAATAAATGCCAATGCTCCGATTGCCCAGTGTGCTCCGTGTTCAAGATAAATATACTTAGCAAGTGTTTTTTGCTCGACGAGCATTATGGTTAAAGACCTTACAAACATAGCTCCAATCATTAAGCCAATTGCAATTATTATAACATCATTGGTTATTGCAAATGCTCCTATTACACCGTCAAAAGAAAATGATGCATCAATAACTTCCAAATACATGAAACTCATAAATCCACCTTGTTTTATTGTATTTGATAAAAGCTTTGACTCTTGATCGTGTTCCAGTAGTTTAACAAGTCCGTCGATAATTAAGTAGGTGATTATTCCGCCTATCCCTGCTAGAATTACAGGTAATTTGTCAGCACTTTCCACAAAATTCTGCGTAACATATAAAGCTGAAAGAGCGATTATCATTTCAACTCCTTCAAGCTTACCTATTTTAACAAGTTTTTCTTCTATTACAGCTATCCAGTGGATTTTTTTAGCTTGATTAAATATAAATGATAAAAATAGCATAAGTAAAAACATTCCGCCAAATGCCGCAATTGATGCATGAGATTCATGCAAATAATGCGAATATTTTTCAGGATTGTTTACCGCTAGCATTGCAACTTCACCCATCCCTAGCCCCGCAAATACCGCAACAATAACAATAGGAAAAACCAGCCTCATCCCAAATACAGCTATAAGCATACCCCAGGTAAGAAATCGCCTTTGCCAAATAGGAGACATTTTTTCAAGTCTTACCGCATTAACCACCGCATTATCAAAAGATAAGCTGACTTCAAGTACTGCCAAGACGCTTGCTAAAAAGACAAGTACAACCCCTGAACCGGGATTAGCTCTTTCACCCCAAATATAGGCAAGAAGTAAGCCTATTATCATTACTATAAATGACCACTTATGATATTTCATTTTATACCTCTTTCTCTTCAGCTGAATTATAATGATAAGGGCATTTAGCACAATCCCTTAAAATATATGACGTAGTTTGTTTTTCTATGTCAGGGTGCATAAGGTTTAATTTAGTCCAACCGAATCTTGGATAAATTCTCTTAACATGGTTCCAGTCGATTAAGACCTTTCCTCCCCTTTTCATATAGCGATTTGACCAACCCACTAACAAGTCAATTATAGCATGGTCTATCAACTTGATTTGACCAAAGATTATGTTAACAGTCTGCTTTGGCTCTAAACTCTCAAGAGTATTGGCGATTTGAGGAAGTCTTAAGAATGTCAAATTCCCTGACATTTTAATAATTGTCTTTTCACCTTTTATAACTTTAATATTAAAGTTTGCAAGTTTATATATCTGATGAATTATCCCTGCAGCGACCCCGATTAAGATACCTTCAAGCAGATTTGTTGAAAGGATTGCAAAAATTGTAATCAAATAAATAACAAATTCACCTTTACTAAGAGTATATAAAGTCTTTGCATTAGGGATATTCACAAGCTTGAATCCGGTATAAAGCAATATTGCCGCCAAACATGCAGTAGGAATATATGCCAAGGCAAAAGGGAAAACTACTATAAAAACAAGTATCCAAACCCCGTGTAAAATTGATGAAAGCCTACTCACAGCACCTGCTTGAATATTTGCGGCACTTCTTACGATAACCCCAGTTATCGGCAAAACACCCAAAACTCCAGCTACAGAATTTCCCAGACCTTGTGATAACAGTTCTTTATTGTAATCTGTCTTTTCTGTTAGCTTTAAATTATCAACAGCAGTTGCTGAAAGCAGAGTTTCCGCGCTGGCGATAAAAGCAATACTAAATGCTGAAATCAACGCATCAGGATTGAGAAGGTGCTTGATACTATCTAATGAAATAAAATTTATGGCATCAAAGATGTTCCCTGATATGTCAATATATTTAATCGGAAATTGAAAAAGATTTGCTACAATTATTGCACACAAAACTGCAACAAGCGTTGCAGGGAGTTGTTTATATTTTGTAGGTACATAATGCCAAAGCACAAGAACTAATAAGGTGATTACTCCGATTGCAGCTGCTAAGTGATGCGTGGAACCATCCATCGGGAAAAGCCCTTTATTTATCGTGTCCGGTATTGCTATTATGTTTGCTAAGATGTCGCTTGATGGTTTATGGTCGAGCATCACATGGAATTGACTGGTGAAAATCAATATCCCGATACCTGCAAGCATACCCTGAATAATAGCAGGGGACACAGCTCTAAACCAAGGAGCTAGTCTAAATACACCAATACCTAATTGAATAACACCTGCAAGTAAAATTATTGCCCCAAAATTTTCGATGCCATGCTTTTGTAAAGTATCCCATACTATTGTTATTAATCCTGCGGCAGGTCCGCTTACCTGTAGTGGACATCCTGCAAATAATCCGACTACAATTCCTCCGATAACACCAGATATTAATCCTGCAGTCGGTGATAATCCACAAGCAGAAGCGATACCTATACACAAAGGAATAGCGACAAGAAATACTATAATTGAAGCTATAAAATCTTTCTTAAACGTAACTATAGACTTTGCTGTAATATATTTTTCTAACATTTATAAATTCCCCTCTTGCTTTTTTTTAAAACCTATGCTAATAATATATTATAATATCATAATATGTTAATAAGTGCAAGAGGTTTTTATGAATAGAGAAAAATTTAATCATGTTTTTAAGTCCATATCTGATTTTTATGGATTATTAGCGAATTCGGACAGAGTCAAAATACTTGGTTTGTTAATAAATCAAGAACGAGATGTCCACGACCTACAAGAAATGCTTGGAATTAGTCAATCCAGAGTTTCCCAACATCTTAAATTGTTAAAACTAAATAAGATAGTTGAGGAAAGACGAGATGGAAAGCACGTTTATTATCACGTCAAAGATGCCAACGTATCAAGCGTTGTAGCAAGTGCACTTCAATTTTATATGTTAACAATAAATGATCCTAAAGAATTAAATCTCTTAAGTGAATTACTAAATCTATGGAAGCAAAAGGAGGAGTAAAATGAATACAACAATTTTATCAAACGAAACATTAAAAGATGCAATATATCTTCCAGAAAACAAAACTGAACCTACAATTCATGAAACAGCTGCAATAAGAAATTCGCAAATAACTGGTAATGCAATAATCAGCGAGAATGTCCACATCGTAAATGCAGCAATAAGAGCAGATGAAGGAACACCGTTTTTTATAGGAAAAGGTTCAAATATCCAAGACTTTTGCGTATTACACGGCTATGTCGTAAGGAAAAAAGATAAAGAAATCGATTCAAATCTTATCTTGGTCGACAGTACACATTATTCTATTTATATCGGTGAGCATGTAACTGTTGCTCACGGCGCATTGGTGCATGGACCTGCGTTTATTGGGGATAATACATTTATAGGTTTCAAGTCTACCATTGATGCTGCAATTATCGGGAAAAATGTAGAAATAGGGGCTCATTCTTACATTAAAAGAGTAAGTATTCCAGATAATGTCGCAATTCTTCCAAATGCAGTAATAACAAAAGAAGAAGACATTGAAAAGTATATTGTCGATACTACAGGAATCAATACCACAATAGTAAATGTTAATTTAGAAATGGCAGAAGCTTATAAATTGAAATATAGAAAAAGTTATAAGATTTAGAAACAAAAAAGGCATATCAATTTTGTTAAAAGGCAATTTTCAAGGTAGAAAAGTTTTTAATAATATAGTACGATGTGAAGTTCTTTAGGTTAGAATGACAACAAAATTTGCAGCAATGAATTTTATAAAGCATCCCAAAACACTCACTCCTTTATTGGTCATAGGGATGGGTGGGTATCAAACTGTTAAAAATTATAAGGCAGCGGAAAAAGAAGATAAAACAAAAGTCATAGTTACAGATTTATCTATTTTAGCTGCATCAATTGCCGGTATTTTAATGTTTCAAAAAGCAACTTCAAGAATTTTCAACATAAAGATTTTTAGTAATTTACTTACAAAATCGACAAATCTTATTAAAAAGGTTAAGACACCTGCATTTTTAGAAAAAGCTAAACCGCATGCTGACAAAGCAGGGACATTTGCAAAAAATAGAATTATTGATATTAAAGACATTTTGAAAACAACCGTTGAAGAGTTTAATGGTTGTTTAGGTGGGATAATAGGCGGTTTAACTGCGTCTTTTGCCGTTGAAAAACTTGGATTTATGCCAAGTCAAGCCAAAAACAATAATAATCAAGCTAAAGACCTGCCAAATTATGACTTAAGAAATAACCCAGATAACGCCGTAGAAAGCGTCGCAAAAGTTGCTAAGACTATTGGAGCGAAAACGCTTCAGTCTGTTGATTTACCTATAGCATCTGTCGACTCATATTCTGTTACACAAGAAAAAGGAATTGAAAACAAATTTAAAAAAGCCTCTTATGAATTAATTGCAAACAGCCTTATTCCTGCATTATTTTTAGCAACAACAGTAAAAGCCACTCAAAATCTAAACAACTATGCAAAATTAGGATTAAGGGGGCTATCAGCAGTGGCAGGGTTGTTCTTAGGCCACCATGCGGCAATGCACTTTGATAAAGAAGTCACTCAAGAAATTAAAGAAGATATTATGAAAGAGACTAATGGCAAACCATTAACGCTTAAAGATATTAGAGAAAAAGTTCTATTCGATTGATTTTTATTTTTCATCTTCCTGCAATGTTTCAACTTCTTCCATTTTTTTGATTTTAATTTTAAGTATTCTTGGTCCGTCAATGCTTAAAACAGTGAATGTAAAACCATAATCCTCAACTATATCGTTTACTTCGGCTATTCTTCCAAGTTGTTTAATCAAAACTCCGCCGATGGTTTCAACATCTTCTTCTGAAATTTCGATATTTAAAAGTTCATTGATTTGCTCAATCCTTGTTAACGCATTAACTATGTATTCATCTTCTTTTATGGTTTCAATTTCAGGTTCTTCAAAATCAAATTCATCTTGTACCTCACCGAATATTTCTTCTAAAATATCTTCGATAGTTATTAGTCCTGAGGTTCCGCCGAACTCGTCCACAACAACCGCCATATATTGTTTTTCTTTTTTTAAATCAAGTAGCAAGTTATCAATTGTATTTGTTTCAGGAACCAACATTGGTTTTCTTATTATTTTATTTAAGTCAAAACCTTCCGCCGAATAATACGACGGATAAATATCTTTAATGTGAACCATTCCAATAATATGGTCTAAATCATTTTCATAAACAGGGTATCTTGTGTATTGATGCTCATCCATTATGGCTTTTAATTCCTCAGGCGTGATTTTAGAATCTATTCCCACCATATCAGGTCTTGGAGTCATTGCTTGCTTTGCCATAATATCAGACATTTTAAAAACATTTTGCAATATATCTTTTTCGATATAATTTAAAACACCTTCTTTATAGCTTGCGTTTATCAAAATATTAAATTCTTCAATTGAATGCGCCAGCTGGTCTTCGTACCCAACAGGGACTTTCAATATTTTTAAAACTGTATTTGCTAAAAAGTTCAAAAGCAACACCCCTGGTGCAAAAATAAAAGTTATTACTTTAATCGGTTTTGCTATTATTAATGCGATTTTTTCTGCGTAATGTAGAGCTAGCGATTTAGGAACAAGCTCGCCTAGCACCACAAGAACAACAGTTACAAAAGCAAATGATATTATTGCAGCTAAGCCGTGAACTACTAAAAGTTTGCCGATGCCAGGAATAAAATTAAAAAGTGATTCAAAAACTTTAGCAAGAGAATCTTCTCCTGCCCACCCCATTCCGATACTCGATATTGTAACCCCAAGTTGTATTGAAGCTATAAATTTATCAGGTTTTGCAAAAAAACCTTTCAAAATTTGAGCACTTTTATTCCCTTCCTTAGCCAGTTGGAATATCCTTGATTTTTTCACACTAACAAACGCAAACTCTGATATCACAAAAAAAGCGTTGGAGAACAAAAGTAAAATTATAACCGATAAATTAATCATCATTGTGCTGTCAAATTGCATTATTATAAATATCCTTTCTTCTTACACCCCAGTATTATATTACAAAAATTATTCATCCCTATGCCCAAAGAAAGTCCAAATCCAGTAGAATAGCTCAATTAATGCATAAAGTGCTGTTGCTATATATGTAAAAGCAGCTGCGGTAAGAACTTGTTTAGCACCTTGTGTTTCTTCTCCCACAATATAGCCGCCATCCGCCAACACTTTTATTGCTCTTTGGCTCGCGTTAATCTCAACCGGTAATGTTATTAGGTGGAAAATTACCACGGAAGCATAGAGCAAAATTCCTATCATTGCAATTATATCAGTCAACCCTCCAAGGTTAACGGCGAATCTTAAACCAAGTCCAATCATAATAAGAATTGGGCCTAAAAATTGCCCGGCCTGAACCATTGGAAATAGTCCTGCCCTTAATCTCATCGGTAAGTAGCCTCTATTATCTTGAATTGCGTGCCCAACTTCGTGTGCAGCAATGCTTACAGCAGAAACTGATTTTGTACTATAAATATCATCTGATAATCTTACAACTTTTTCCATCGGGTCATAATGGTCACTCAACACTCCCGATGTTGCTTCAACCCTTACGTTTTGAACTCCGGCTTTTTCCAATAACAATCTTGCAATCTCGGCACCTGTAAGATTCCCTGATGAAGAAACTTTTGTAAATTTTTCATATGTAGATTTAACAAGCATTTGTGGTATAAATACCAAGGCTAGCCCAACTACGCTTATTATCATAAATAACGGATCAAATCCCATCATTATTTTTTCCTCCTATCACTCATTTCTAAATACTATTACACAAACCAGAGCTTATTTAATTCCCCTAAAAGAGCTATTGAATCAGGGTCTGTCATGCTAATCAACTGAAATTGAATTGCGCTTGCAACAACTTTAGCAATATTTTTATTTTTAATATGGTAAAACATGTGCTTACCTCCCCGTCTCTCCTCAATCAATCCGTTCAACCTTAACAATTTTAAATGCTGAGATACTCTTGATTGGCTTACCCCAATTTTTTCCTGTAAGTCATGTACATCTAACTCCTTATTGCAAAGCAAAAGTCCCAATATTTTAACCCTATCCATATTGGATAAAAGACCAAATAATGAAGAAATTGGTTTCAATACATTATTGAATTGTTTTCTGTGCATACCATTGCTTTCTAAGGATTTTTATTATATTATCATATTATGATAACATAATATATTTTTAGTTCAAGTATTTTACAATGAATAATAAAATATACTTATAAAACAAAGCTGAACCCCATACATAGACTTTATAGTCGGAGGAAAATATAAATGTACATTAGCCAAGTGGGTAATGGAATAATTAATAGCTATCCACTTAATAAAAAAGAAACAAAATATTCAAATAAAATATCTTTTAAAAATGCTCCCGAGCCAGAAAAAAAGAAGTTTAATTTGAATGTCTTTGGGATCACAACTATTACAACATTTCTTCCGTTGATGCTTTTAGCTTTGAGGAGGAGAAAACACCCTCCAGTGGAGCCAAAAAGCAGGCTTGGAGAATTGATGCATGAAGTTAAAGATTTAGGCATTATGGCTACAGGTTCGATTGGTGGCGGATTGGCATCTGGGATGTGGTTTGACAGAAATAAAGATAAAGATCCTTGGATAAAGATTAAGGAAGCTAATTACCAATTTATTGCTAATAACTTAACCCCTGTAATTTGCCAAGCATTTTTGATGGCAGGAATTGACAAGCATTTGATAGGCAAAGACAAAATTAATGAATTGAAGCATAATATCGAACTAAATTCTCAAAAGAAACCTATCCCGATTAAAAAATGGCAACTTTATATTAACAAAGTCAACGGCTACAGGATGCTTGGAGGATTGGGCGGAATCGTTTCGGGACTTTTAATAGGTTCGAAAATAACAAATGTTTTGAATAATAAAATTATAAACAAAGGTGAAAAATACGACAGAAAAATTGAGCCTCATGATTTTGTAATACAGATGGATAATGTTTTTGCAGCAATGGCATTGTTAAAAATCCCATATGTAAAAGAAGTCATTATGCCGTTTTTATCTGTAATTTCAGGTTATCAAGCAGGAACGAAATAGTATAATATTTTAAAACAAAATTTCTTTAACATGTTTTTTAAGCCTGTCGATGTCGGTTTTAAATTCCTTTTCTGCTGCGGCTGCGTTGCTTCTGTAAGTCACATGGTAACAGAGTCCTTTTGGTGTGTTCATTTCTGAATATGGAATTGAGTAAACTGGCTCCCATTTTTCATCTTTTAATAGATATGCCCTTGCGTAGCATTGTTGGTCGTAGGAGTCTGATTTAATTTCGAGCTTTATTCTTTTTTCGTCCAATTTATAAATTTCTCTAAAACTTATGGATTGAGACCCTTTATAAGTGATTTTTTCAATTGTTGTTTCTTTTGTTTTTGACATTTTGATTCTCCTTAAATTGCCTGTTTATAACGGTTGAGGTTAGTGGCACATTGTGCCACTAACCTCTTTTTTATACTTCAACCGGGGTTATATTATCCATCTCTGTATTATATTTTTTACCTTGGGGATCAACGCAGGTTGCGAAGTCTACTTTGCCGTCAGCGTAAACGTTGACCCAAGTTGATATTAGCAACCCGATTTCATGTTTTTTGTGGTTGTAAATTTTTGTTCCGTACATTGTGCAATCTTTAGTTGTCATAATTTTAGCTCCTTTGTTTTGTTTATCTACAATCACATTAATCACTTGTCGGAGTCCGAATTACAAGCTATTCGGACTATTCTGAATCATTCAGACACATTCGTTTTTTCTATAAATATTTGCTAAAAACAGTTTTAAATTTTTGAGCTAAATCTATGTGTGCTTTTATTGCTTCATCGACTTGCGTGTAGTCAGTTATATCAAAGCCCAGTGTTTTTCTGATTTTTGAGGATTTATTATCGGGTTCATTTATCCAATCCAAAACTCCCAGTTCTCCCTCTATCTCTTCTTGATGTGTTTGTAGCTCTTCAAAAATACTCTTTTTATAATTTATAAGTAAATCAACGCCGATGTATTTTATTTGGGTGCTAATTGTTAACATCAATGCAACTCCTGCTTTCCCCATCGGGAGATACTGCCAGTGCTGATATCTCGGATTAATTTGAACATCGGGATTCACTTCATCGCATATTTCAAAATATCGCTTCCAGTATTCAATTTGAATCTGCTTCGCCCTGCTTTGTCCTTGAGTTTTTGTTTCGGGTTTTAAAAGGCAGTTAAACTCTATTTTATCGTTGTTTAAAGAGGCTTTAAAAATAAAAATCCCGAAGTCTTTATTTGAAAATTTATTTAAGGTTTCTGCGGCTGTGATTAAATTCTCTCGTTCGTTTGCAACAATCCAAACTATAAAAGGTGATTGCGGTAGATTTTTGATTTCGCTCAGGGCATTGATAATCGTTTCAGAATTTTGTGTTAAATCCGCAATCGTAACAATTGCCTTGCCGTTCGCTTTTGGATAATCAGCAAGCACTGATATAATTTCAGGTGCATTGTGATTTGCCATAAATTCTTCAAAATTCTTTTTACTTTTGAAGGCATCTTGAGGGATAATTTTTTCTGTCATTGTATTTCTCCTTTAATTTGGTAACGACACATTCATCCCTCGCAATAGCTTTCATTTAAAGTGTTTTAGACTATTCTGAATCATTTAGACACAGTTATTTTCTTAAATCTGCAACGATACATGATAAGTGATTTGCAAACGCTTCAAGGGCATTTACACCTTCATTAAAGCAGTAATTATCAAGGTCATTCGGTGTTGTATTAATTTTGTCTTTTAGCTTAAAAAGACTATCAATCGCCGGCTGTGCGTATTTTGCGAGGTTTTCATAAAGCTTGGTTATACAATTGGGCACGTTCTTTTGAATCAGATTCATAATAAATGGCTCGATTAATAACCAAATTACGTTTAATTTTTTCCAGTTTGTGAGTAGTGCTAAAAAGTTCATAGTGCTTTCCCTTTCTTGATTTGAGTAATATACCAACCTATTTTGTTTCTTAAATATTCTCCTGCTCTATCTTTAGAGATGTTTGGCAGATACGGCAAGTAGGCAATGTCAGACTTACCCTCTCTTTCTTCCGCAGGGCGTTTCTGGTCGAATTCATAGTGTGTGAAAACCGTTTCCGCTGTAACTTGAATGCCATATTTGATACAGAGTTTTGCCGCTTTGCAGCACATTGATTCAACCTGTTTTTTTGTAATCGGATATTTTGTTTGTTTATTTTTTAAGTCAAATCCTGCCATTCCACAGCAAGACAATCCAATGCACCCTTTATTACCTCCGCCGCAGTGTTTTGCATATTTGCCGTCATAACAATTAATATTGTCCTCCGGCGTAAATTTTCCTTTAAATTCTTTTCCTGAAGAATCAAAAATAAAGTGATAGGCATCGATATCAGCTTGGCACGGATTGTTTGAACCTGCGGTCCAGTGCATACATATTTTTTTAAGTAATGACATATTTTCTCCCTTTCTTTTATTCAAGTTCAGCTATTTGATTTCTTAAATCTTTAATCTGTAAATTGTAATACTCAAGCCAAGTCTGTCCTGTAGCTTTATCTTTTACAGAGGGTTCACAAATCGCTCGAATACGTTTTTTATCAAGCTCCTCAATTTGTTTTTCCAAGCTTAATTTTTGAGCATCTTTTTCTCTTAACGCAATGATTATCTGATATTCTTGTGTTCGTGCTATGTTGACAATTTCATTATCTATATACCTATAAGCATCAATATTTTTATCAATCTCATAAGCTTGCCCTTTCGTAATTTCAATATATTTTTCAGGTAATTCTAAGTAATCAACTTCGAAAGGATAATTACCGCCAAAAGTGCCATCTTGTTTTATTTCTTTTCTTATCATTTATTCCTCCTTAATAACCAACTGCAATCCAAGGGATACGCCATCCTGATCCCCCCGACCAACCGAGATAAAACGCCGCTGAGGATATAGCTCTTATTGTTTGAACTGTTGTAGCGACTTGAGCACTAGAATCGCTGTTAGTTCTATGAGAACAAACAACTGAAAGACACGCCGTTGGAAATGTCATAGGGAAATATATAGGGCCCCAATCAGTAGTATAAGTAGCATTTCCCCACTGTATAATTAAACCATTAGGCAACTTTGAGTATCCACTGGATGAAAAACTGTTAGTATACTTTAAAATATCAGAAAAAATATTCACATCGTATCCGTTTTGATTGAACGGATTTGTTTTGACTGAGCTTATAACTCCACTAGAAACGATTAGGCTACCAATCACAACATACTGAACTTCTACCCATTCACCTGAAATATATTTATATGTTTGCAAATCTATTGCGCTCAAGCAATGATAGTTTCCTTCAGTCGGTGCCGTTGGGAATATTTTCCCTTGGGTAATTTTTGATGATAAAACAGCAATAGCACTTGCGACATTTTTTTCTTTTATAATTGTGTACACCCCATTTGTACTTGGGGCTGTTAATTTCGACAAAGCTGTTAATATTTCTTGAGTTCTGTCAGGATAAGTAATCGTCAATGGCTTGTAATTGCCGTTTTTCCCGTCATTTATTTTGAAAAATAATTCAGTTGCAATGGATACGTTTGCAAGATACTGCCCTGTCATAGAAATACTTGATACCCGTGAAGCAGGTCCACTGGGGTTCCCTACAATTTTTATCCTTATATGTTTAGTTTCTACCACAGTTAGTGTTGCAGTTATATTTTGAGGTGTATTCTCTGTAAAGCCACTGCCATAACCTATTTGAGTCTCAACATTTGTCTCGTTAACGCTAAAAACAGTAAAATTGCTGAGACAAGAGCTTGCAGCATATTGCGATAAATCCCTAAGGCTTAGAGTGCTTAATTTTACAGTATATGGGAACTCAATATCTATCACCGCAGGGGATGCATTCATAGTTAAAAAGGTTCCATCATTTTTATCAAAAGCCAGATATGTGCTAGTTGAGCTAAATCCGCTAGAGTAAATAATTATTGAGTCTTGTGAGTTTGAGCTAAATGTAGGCATTGCGAGTGTTTGATAAGCCTGTCCTATCCCCGGGGCATTTAAAATATCCGCATCGCCATTGTTTGTATTGCCGCTGTTGATAGAAAAATTAGTAGATAAATTTTGACGAACAGAAAGTTTACCATTCTCTAGTTTTAGGCTTTCATCAATCTGCAACGAAATTGCAGCATTATTTTTTATGATTGGTGCAAGATATTCTATATTTCCTACTGCTTCTTGGATACTTGTTTCTACAATATTAACAACCTCACCTGTAGTTGGAACAATCTGACTAGTAGGTGTTAAAACAGCCTGAGTCTGTGGATTTGCATAGATAATCTTTGGAGTAAAAGTAAGAGGTTGATATAATCCTGAAGCGAGTGAAAATTTGTCTTGTGCAGGAAGTTTGCAGATTAAAATTAAATCTCCGTCAGAATCAAAAAGCCCCAGTTCCCGAATCGTAAATCCTCCGATTTCAGCTGGGATAAAGCATTTGTATAAGACTTCATTAGAAGCTGATGGATTAATAACTATTTGACTCTGTGTGCCTTCTTCAAAGCTCCCTGTATATTTTGCATTCACCAAGGCTGTTTGATTTTCATTCGGTTGATAATAAGAGCCGTTACTGTCACCGACCTTAAAAGTTGTAATTTCCAACGCCGTGCCTGTGGCTTCAGCTTGAGCTTTTTTCTGTTGACCTATTTGGGTTAAAATATTTGTAAAAATCTCGCTCATAATTTATCCAATCATTATTTCATTTTCTGCGTTCGTATAAGTAGCCCAATTTAAAACCGCATTGAACTGTGATTCAATACTGATTTCTTCAAGCACACTTCGCACATTTTTGTATTCTTCAATCATCTTTTTGAGATTCTCAAATACTTTTTCGTTGTATGCATAATTTTGGAGAAAAATATCTATTTTAAAGTGGAACGGGTCTCCGTCATATTCAAACCACTCTTTTATATCACCGTTGATATTTAGCGATTTTAAAACGTTAATTAGGGCATATTTGGTGCCTTTATATCGGTGAAGCTCAATCGCTTTTTTAATCAATGCACGTTTATCACTATCACTTTGGCACTGCAGCCAACCTTCATTTCCTGTTATATGATATTGCTCAGCCAAGTGCGGCAGTGCATCCGGTGGAAGATTGTCAATAATAATTATTAATAAACAATCTATGTCTATCTCCGAAAATCTTTCTCCGCAGATTTCATTAAAGGTTTTTAAATTTGCATCGTTAATCATAGCTAGACTATTCATTGGCAAATCCTCCGATAGTAATATCAAAATTTGTCAAATCTGCCCACTGATTTTCCTGAATATCAATATCATTTGGGGTGCTCAATTCAACTTTAAACACGCCATAAATATTGTTTAAAACACTTATAATCTGCGTATGAATAACATCTTTTCCTAACTTTTTCGCCAATGATTTTTTGTACTCATTCAATCTTGCGTTGATAATAGTCATAACACTTGTTTCATCAGCATCAGTGTACAAAACTATATTTGCCGTTATTTCAAACTCTATTTTTTCAGGTGATAAAACTTGGACATAATCTGTCAGGGGGCGAATTTTGTCATCGTTTAAATATTCCTGAACTATGCTTAATATTTCCTCATTTGGATTCCCCGATGAGGTAAGCGGATATATTTGTACAACTCCAGGGCTTGGCGAAAGCACTGCAATATCGATAATGCTCTGATGGGCCGATAAAGTATGATATTTATATGCCCCTCTACTTCCTGCGTTTGAAAATTTTTCAGGAGCCTGACGAATCCGTTCTCTTAAATTATCAGCATTTTCGTCATCCGCACCGCCTGCTGATATAGTAATATTTAAAACAGCAGAAATGTGTCCCAGCGGAGTAATTAAATTATTTATTGACCCGACTGCATAATCATTCCCGGCTGAGCCTGAGCTTTGACAAATAGATTCAATTTCAATATCCAATTCTCCTGCCTTTAATATTGCAGCATTTATTGTTTCAAAAATAAAAAGTCCGTCTTTAGTCTCTACTTCGGCACCTTGCGGAATTGCATAATCAAAATCCAAAGCCACATCAAGCGAGAATTTTAATACAACAGTCGCACTATCCGCTTTTAATTGCGAAACGCCGAGGGGTTCTCCGATGTGTTCTAGCATATCCAAATCCGCATAGCTTAGTAAATTTTGTTTTGCAGTTTCTTGGATTTTTATACGCAAAATATTTTCTCTATAAGCTCCAATGTCAATCATAAGGCGTTCAATTTGTGCAGGCTGTAGAGTTTTACCTGCTTTTTCCTCATAAAGGCTAATCCATTCTTGAGTGATTTTGTCCGCATCACGTTCAATAAAATTTGGTTCAGGAAGTTGTGTCATAAACTCACCTCCGCCATTGATGAAGTAGAAGTATCTTCTTTTAAGCTCCATTGAATCTTTATCTTCAACTGCGTTTGATTAATTTCTATATTTACAGAATCGATATTAACCCTCGTTTCCCAAAGATTTATCGCATCAATGACTTCTCTTGTAATGTTCGGTTTTGCGACATTTACAGGGGTATCAACGTATTTCAAAATATCCGAACCAAAAGTCGGGCGATGCGGAACAGAGCCCTTTTGTGTCGATAAAATTACGGCAATGCATTGGTTAATATCCTCAATTCCCTCAGCAACAGAGCCGATTTCATTGAGTTTATACTGCCAATCTACATATTGAATTTCTGATAATGTTGTCATTACATAGCTCCATCAGGGGCAGAAGTAGGACTGCCCATATTTCCTGTATGAGTGTGTGGGTTATAAACATCACGTATTGCCTGCATTGAAGATTTTTTGTCGGTAATATTTGCTGCAGAAGTTATTCCGTCAGTGTTTTGAATTTTGCCTGTGTTTAAAATATCTGCAACAATATTGAGCGTTTTTGCAACGATGGTCAGAATTTGAGTTTCTTTGTTGTATTCAATAAAACTGCCGTCTTCAAATTTGATAATATGCTGATCCTTTGAAATCCCCGGAACCGAATCAATTCCGGTGTAAATTGCGCCAATAATTACTCCGTCTTCTGAATCATCGTCCATAAGGCAAGCAACCTGTTCGCCGACATCGACCATCGAGTAGAATTTATCCTTGTTAGTTTTCTGTTGAAGCACAGGAAGCCAAAACGAAGTAATATCATCATCTGCAAACTGCACCCTAGCCTTTGCCGTCAGTGGGTTTATGTTTGTAACAACGCCGAATTTTAACACGATGTCACCTCCAGACTCGTTGCATATCCTGAACTGCGGTCGATTGTGTGACGTGCTTCTTTGATATGATATTTTCCTGAGAAGTAGCCCAAATCTTTCAATTCAACATTCAAACCTGCGACAAGATAAGGGTTTCCACACATATCGATTGAACCCTCGATGGTGTCTTTGCCTTTAGTAAGTGCTGCTTTCGCTTTTAATAATGCTTGCTGTTTATTTTCACAGCGAACATTAAGTTTTAAAGTGTCGCCTTTTACGCAGTTTTGATTTTTAGCAGTAGCAGTTACCTTTTTGCCTGTTTTTGGATTGTGGTAGCTGACCGTTACTGATTTATAATTTTTACTTGTTTTTTCTGACAAATTAATCCTTGTTAAATCAGTTCGGTACAAGATTTTTGCAGCATTAGCATTAACAAGTTTTTCAGTTTTATAAAAAACAAGATTGCCTTCTGCGATTTTGAAAATATATCCGTATTGCTCGGCAATCTTTTTCAAGAAAGTTAAATCTCGTTCTTGGTTTTGAGTAATACGCTCAATTTTTACATCTTCAATTGAACCCACAAGCTTAAGGCTGTGGCGTTTTGCTATTTCTGATGCAATCTGTTTTAATGTTTTATTTTCATAAGCAATAGAATTATTTTGTCTTAATGGCTTTTTAATCCCTGTTGCAATAGCTTTTACAATCAGAGTATCAGGTGGAGTTTCAAACTCAATTTCGTCAATTTCAAATAATCCGCAGTTTAGAAGTTTTTCACCTTCATAACCGATAAACAATCTGAGCGAATCACCTTTACTTGGAATCCAAGCATTTTGCCAAAGCTTTTCAGAATCCTCAAAAGTAATAGAAATTTCATCACTTTGCCCATGTTCAAAATCAGTGTATTCAATATTTACAACGTAATTTGAAACATCCTTTGTGATGTCTTTTTTATTGTATTCAATTTTGAAGATTGGTTTTAGCATTATTTAATCTCTCTTTTGGTTGGATTAAATAATTACTGAATAAACTATAAAAAAACACTTGACAAATTTAGTAAAATCGTAAATAATAATAAGTGAGTAACCTAGGATTTTCTCACTGCGATATTATTGCACAGATGCCTAGGTTTTTTGCTTATTAGATTTTGTTAAGTCATTATATAAATCAAGAAACGTTGAAGTCTTTCCTAGAATTTGCAAATTATCATTTGGCAAATAAGATATTATTTCTAATATATTATTATATAGCTCTAACGTTTTTTCTGGGGATTTAAAAATCTGTTCGTAATGAAATATGCGATTTCTGAATTTTCTTATTTTATATAATTTCTTAGAAATAAGAGCTATTTCTGGTTTTTCATTTGGGTAATTAACAAAGACTCCCTTAAAACAGCACATTCTATTCCAGATTTTAGGACTATATTTTTTCACACAAAGATTTGTCCAAAATCCAAAGTTTAAATTTGCGACAATCTTGCCAATTGTGATGTTTTTAGAAGAGGATTTGCATTCTTTTATTGTTGCTTCATAGGCATTGACTAATAATTGATAATCGGATTTTTCTAAAAATACATTGTTTTTTAGTTCTTCTTCTATCCAAGTTTCAGAAATATATATTTTCAAAATTGTGTCAATAGCATTTCTTAAAATTATTTCTAATGTGCATAAAGCAGGATAAAGAGCTTGGGATATTTTCATATTGTCAACATAATGATTGGTAACATCTTCTATTGTATCCTGTTCTGAATAAATAAAAGACTTTAGCCTTTCAACACTATATGTTGCAGTATATTTTTCAATATCTTTTTGATCAATCATGACTAAATTGTACAACAAATAAGTTTTTCAGTAATTATTTAATTTTCAATGTACATAGATTTTAAGGAGTTACTTTCTCCAGGGTGGTAGTTCAAAAGTGATTTCGTTATTTGCATCAAGCACCGGGATTTTCAGCTTTATACCGGATTCAAGAGTTGGGGTAATTGGGACTGAGGGGTTTGCCTGAATGATTACTTCATACTTGGTTGCATCCTGATAAAATTTGTATGCAATCGCATCCCATCGGTCATTGTCTTTTGTAATGTAGGAGTAGAATTCCGTCATTTCTTTTTCATTCCTCCCTGCTTTTGCTTTTTGTCAGGAATTTTGCCAGTATATTCCCGAAGCTTCAAATCGACCTGTACTGAAATCAAATCGCCTTCTTTACTTGTCTGTTCGGTTGTAGAAATAATTTCAGACAAAACAAAAACACCCACATACTCGCCGTTTCCTTTTATAAATTTCAGCGGTTCAGCTTTATTTGCAACAGTTTTTAATTTTTTAATTTCATCTTCAGGGACACAAAAAGAGTTATGAAAATTGAGCTTGATATTCTGCTCTTGCAAATTCAAACCCATAAACTGCAAAACAGGCTTGTTGTTAATCCGCTCATGTTCAGCGTAATTATACGAAACGGTTTCTTCGATGCCGTTAAAGTATGTTATCAATTCAAATTGAATATCGCCAAGTTGTGCAAACATCAGTAAGCAAGCCTCATTTTTCTTTCATTTTCTTTTCTTACCATCGTGAGAATTTCTTCTTTATGTTTTTTGAGCAGTGCAAGAAAATCATCTTTTACACCCTGTTTTGCACCTGACATTGTAATAATAGGGTTGTAGTGGATGACTGTTGAGCCGCTGCCGGAGTTTACTCCTCTTGATTGGGCTTTTAAGGGGAGGGATTTGAAGCTCAATGCCTTATTCATCGCAGCAACAATTGGCAACGGTTTTATTGCAGATGCAATAGTTTCTGAAATTTTAACTTTGTGCAAATCTTTCAATGGACCTGTTTTAGCAGGAGAATGTGGTAAGTGGTCCCTGATAATTTGAGCATGTTTATTTATTGCCGCTTGTGTTTTGCCAGTTTTACTTAAAAGTCCGAATGTTAACATATCGCCGATTTTTGCCCCAAACTCGAACGATTTTTGAACAAGGCTTGCAAGTTTTAGAATGATATTGGCAAGGGCTTTGCCGAATTTCACACCCATTTTTTCTGCTGCACCTCCGACATCATCAACAGGAGTAAATAACTTTTTAAGCCAATCAAACACGGCTTTTATAGGCTTTGTTATTGGTTCAAGCGCTTGTGCTAATTTATTAAATACAGGCATTAAAGGTGCCAGACCTTCTTTTAAACCCTGAAAAACACCTTTGAAAAATCCTGTAATCGGCTTCCAATATTTGTAAATTACAAAAGCAACGCCTGCGATTGCAAGTGCAATCCAGCCCAAAGGAGAAGTCAGAAGAGTCAATGAAAACGCACGGAATGAAACTATTGCGGTTCTAATCATTGATGGGATTGATAAAAAACCTGATTTAAAAGATTTTAAACTGTTCATAAAATTCGCAGGAATAGCTTTAACAGAATTTGTCGTCCAATCTTTTAAAGCTATTGTTGATTTCAAAATATTAGAAGGAAGATTTTTAAAAGAATTTCTCAGGCCATTATCAATTCTTCTAACATCTGCACCAAAACCTAAAAGAACGTGTTTTGGTAAATCTAAGCCTAATTTGTTTCCTGCTTTAAATATGTTAAAAGCATTGTTTAAGCTGTGAGAAGAGGAATTCAATCCCATAAATTCTAAAAGAGCTACGGAGTTTTTTATTAAAACAGGAGTCAGGTCTCGTGCTTTTTCCAAAAAAGTTCCATAAAAGCCAATGAGTTTTCCGGTTAATACCGTACCTGCACCAAGCAAAGTAAGTGCAAGTCCTGCACCGATTGTGCCGATAACCATATTGAACAATCCTTTTTGCATTGCAGGATTAGAATTAATCTTGGTTAAAAGGTCGTTCAAGGCTTTTAACGGCGCATGAAGATTAGGGAATACAAGCTCTTTAATATTGATTCTAAGCTGTTTCCACTGTTCATTTGTAGTCGTCATCATATTGGTAAAATCGCTGTCGATAATACCTGAAGCGCCAAGAGCTGATGCTTTAATCCGTTTATATTCATCCAAATTCTGGAGCATCGGTTTTATAAAAGACAAAACCTGTTTATCCTGGAACACTTCCGATACTTTAAAAATATCACCTTTGCTTGCTTTGTTCATAACTTCCAAAACTTCAAGTATCGGGTCTTTACCTTGTTTGGCCGCATCTACCAAAACATTTTTTAAGTTGATACCGAATGTATCTTTGAAGTTTTTAACAGCAAGCGGAGATGTTACTTTTTGAATAAAGTTTTCCAAGTTGTTTGCCGCTTCAGATGCATCGCCTGCACCTTTCATCGCAATTTGAAGAGCCGCACCAAGTGATGCAACCGCAGGAACACCTTTCATTCCGAGCATACTTGCACCTGCCGTTAAACTTGGAAAAGCTGATGCCATATCTTTTAATTCAAAACGCCCCTCTTTTCCTGATTGAGCAAGAATATCCATGGATTTGGAAAGGTCATTAATCGGAACTTTTAAATTGTCCGACACAGAAAAAGCAGTTTTAGAAATATCAATAATCGCCGCTTGCTCTGCTGTTGCAGTTTTGCCGATTACATTCATATAATCAAGTGCTTTTGTGGGATCAACACCGGATGCGACAAGAACATTCAAACCCTCAATAATTTCAGGGCGGTATTGGTTTGTGTATTTTGAAATTTGCCCCAGTTTTTCATCCATATTAGCAATTTGTTTTGCCGTTAATTCGCCAACATTTCCAAGTTCTCTGAGTCTGTGCTCCATTTCAAAAGCTTCTTGGATAGCATCTGTCATACCTAATTGATGAGCGATTCCAACACCTGCAGCAGTAAGTCCTGCACCTGCGGTTGCAATCTTTTTGCCCATTTCATCAAACATTCTTGAGGTTTCTTTTATTTCATTTTGGAGTTTTTGAAATTCCGTTTCGGATTTTTTTACAGCATCTTTGATTACCCTCGACATTTTATCGATGGCGACAAGCGTTAATGAAATTTTCATCATATTGTCTATCATTGATTTTCAAACATTTCCTCTATATTGTCAGAGTGCTTTTGGCTATATTTCATAGCTTCAAGCACCCAAAACTCTAACGTATCCAGGGGCATTTCCTTTAAATCTGAATAACTCCACCCGGTTATTTTTGAAAGATGGATTATGCATTCTGCACTGATGGCTGCAACTTCCCCGAAATAGCACCTTGAAGGTTGACTACATCTTCAATCGGCAGTTCTAAAATGTCCTCGTAAACAAGGAAATTGCCGTCAATTTCGCAAAGTTCTGCAATCAAAGCGTATGGGATTTCATCCGAAGTTTTTGCTTTTTTCTGCGCATTCAAAAGGTCAAGCCCTTTGCCGTCCTTAACTATTGCGATTTTGCCGTCTGATAATGTTAATTCTTTTGTCATTTTGTAGTCCTTTCTATTGAAATATTTTTTGTAAATGGTAAATAACTAATAAGGAGAAAATTATGAGTGATGTAGAAAAATTATTAATGTCCGCTTTGGAGCAATTGCGCGAAGATGATAATATTAAAGAATTTGTATCAACTTTAAAAACAGTTGTTAATCAAAAAGGTGGAGTTACTAAATTAGCAAAAGAAACTAATATAAATCGCCAAGTGCTATATAGGATTTTTTCTTTTCGTAAACCGCTTTGCCTCGATATATTAATGATGATTTTAGGGGCTTGGGGATTAACAATCGGTATTAAACATTTCAAGTGTACATAATTACGCTCCTATATTCTTCTTAAATGTTTCTAACATATCGACTAGGTTTACTTTGTAGATGTTTTCAAGGACATCTATTTCAAAGATTTCCACTTTGTTTACCACTAATTTTGCGTAGGTAACCGACATTGTGGTTTCGTATTCTGCGTTGTCGTGTGGTTTGATAGTACCAAGCGGAAACTCTTTAAAAGTTCCGATGATAAAAGCAGTTGCTGGGACTTCTTCAATTCGACCTTGTCCGTTATAGGTTTCAAGTGAAGCCCTGACCTGAATCATCGCTGCAGTAAAAGGAGTTGCAGCAGCAAGCAAAACTTCAGGATAAAGTGCGTTCCACTTAATTTTGCACTCCAATTTTTCTATCCCTGAAAAGAATTCAGCCGAGCCAACCATACCAAGTGCTTTATGCTCTGCCATTTTGTGCTTAATCTGCGGAAGCTGAACTTCTTCTGCTCGGCCCAAAAGGTTTACACCGTTCATATAAACATTGGCGTTGGTTAATTTATTAATTTTTATCTTGCTCATGTTATTTTCCTTTTTGGTATAGACCACACTCGCCTATTGCAATGTCTGAGTAGTGGAGTATTACTATTTCTTGGCTGATGGCTTGGATTAGTGGGCATTTTGTAGCGTTTTTGCATCTCTGGCAGAGGTCATAGTCTTCGCAAAATATGCTGAGTCGCCCTTGCTTATTGATTTCTGCTCGCATTACGTTCCAAGCGATTTTAAAAGCTCAATATCAATGAAGCTTTCAAAAGTAATTCGCTCCGCAGGAGTCGGAGGCATAAACTCAACATCAAAGAGTAAATGTCCGTTTGCGATTTCTGTCACGGGGTTTTTGTCAGGGTTGTAGTAGCATTTGCCATCAATTAATGCACCACGCCCGATTAAGGTTCTAATAAAAGCATTCACTGATTCTGAAATAGAATCGATTAAGCCGTTATCAATAGGGAAATCGATAAATTGTAGCATTGAGTATTCAACACTTTCATGGAGAATATCCGCTGTTCGTCTGACATTGATAAAGTTTGTCGGATGAGTCGATGCAGGGAATGCCGCAGAACGGTTGCCCCAAGTTCTGAATCCAGAGCCATACGAATTGAAAACGGTAACAATTCCTGCTTCATTTAAGGTGTTAACCTCGCTTGTCGGGTCATTTATCATTGAAGTTAGCTGCTTTTCAACACCCACAATTCCGTTGATTTCAGTATTTGAAGGTGACCAGTGATAGCCTTTGTTGACATCCTTTGCTGCGATAACACCTGCAAGTCTTTGAGAATAAGGTTGTAAAATGTTTGTATCTAGTTCTGAATCGTAGACTTTTAAATGAGGATAGCAAAGAATTACTCTATCAGAGGAAGTGTTGAAGTTGATTGTGCCTTCCGGTCCTCTTCCGGTAATAGCTTCTTGAACGGTCGTGCCGATTGGAGCATCTACCAAGCCGATTGCTCTGATTTTGTCACAGATAGCTTTCATCTGAGATACAACTGCTGTTTCTTCGCAAAATACAGGAGCGATAATTGTTTTTGGAAAGTATCCAAAAAGCGAGTAGCAATCTTCAAAGGCTTTCATACCTTTTCTTTTGCCTGTAAGAGTATCGACTCCTCCGTTAATGTCGCCGATAGTTACATCAGAAACGCTTTGATGTTTCGCAGGATCAAAGACGTTTATAACAATTACAACACCTGCACCCTGGTCGAAAATTGATTGCAGGGCTTGAGGAATTGTATAGCCTGAAGTCTGTTCTCCAAAATATTTAACCGCATCAATTTCATTTAAAATCAAAGTCGGTTCGTTTATAGTTCTATATTCTGCTGCCACCGATGAAATCGGAGCAGTTCCTACAAGTCCAACAATCGCAGTTTTAACTGTTTTTATCGTTCTTGCACCCTTTTGTATTTCTACGGTTTCAACACCATGTAAAAAACTAGCCGGCATTTATACCTCCTTCTTCTAAATCTTCAACGCTTGGAGTAGTAAGCGTAAATGTGATTTCGTACTGCCAAATACCACTAATCTCAGACAAAAAGCCCTCTTTTACAGGGGTTAATTTTGAACAACCTACCATTTTATATCCGCATAATACCTGTTTAATTTTGTCTAAAATTTCATAAGCACCGTTGTTGGAGCGGAGGTTACGAGTGACAATAGTTAAGGCAAAGTCCATTTTTTTATCCTGAGAAATAAAGCCAAGAGCATCTGTAGTTGAATAATTTCCGCCACGGTAATGAACGAGAATTGCACCTACAGGATGAAGCAAAGTAAATTCCTGCGGTTTTTCAGGGAAGCCCTGAACAAGCAGGTTGGAAAAATTTGGTTTTAATTTTTCAATTATGGAATTTTCGATTTCACTAATATTCACTTAGTCGTCCTTTGTTGAATAATCTGTCTAACTCGGTTTTATTCGTGCGATATTGACCGTTTTGCAAAGTTTGATTGTCTTGGGTTTCAAGAGTAATGATTCCTTTTTGCAAATTTTCAAGAGTTTTAATTGCATTTTTGTACGCATCGCAAACCACTTCAGGAATTTCTGTCATAATCCTGCGAGAATAAAGCCTGTAAATACTCAAATCCATTGCTACTACTCGAAGTAAAGGAAAGTGGGTATTGAGAGGTAAGTTGTATCTTCCTCTCAAATACCCATCGATTAGGGTTGAGGAGTAGAGTATGGCTTCCTCACAAACAACTGTTCCAATGGTGTTTTGTTCGCAGTTGTCGTTCGTCAGCTGGATTAGGGGTTCTTTTCCAAGTTGTATTTCAATGTCTTCAGCGGTGCAGTAAAACATTAAATACCTCTTACGATTCTAATAATTTCGCCTTCTGCTGATGCTGCATCTTGAGCATAGCCGTTTATTTTTTGAGCTTCTAAAGCTACAATTGCTCTGCCTGATGCGTCTGAAGTTATTGCTGTACCTTGAGTGATTGTTCCACCTGCTTCAACAAGCAAAATTCCTATAACTCCGATTGGAGCTTGTTGGTCTGCATCGGTTTCAACATCACAAATGCCGAGGGCTTTTGCTCCTGCAACACATATTCCGCCGTCAAATCCGACAAATCTTTGTTTTGGCAAATTGGTTGATGCTTTTATTGAGTCAATTAATAGAGGTTTGTATAATTTTTGTGCCATTATTTATCACCTCCGTTTGTTTCAGTAGAATCAGTACCGTCAGTTGTTTCGGTTGTGGATTCATCCTTTGTTTCGGTTGTAGTTTCGTCTTTAACTCCGTCCGCCGTTGCTGTAGTTTCAGCATCAGCTTTAGCCTTGGCTGTTGTTTTAGTTTTTGCAGTAGTTGAAGTTTTTGTAGTTGTTTTTGTTGAAGTATCAGCTTCTTCTTCAATCAGAGTCAAGATATCTTCAAGTTTTTTGCCTTTATCTTCGTCAAGTTCAATGACCTCACCGATTTTATAAGTCTTGCCATTGTGAAGAAGGTTGGTATTTTTAACCGTATATTTTTTCTTAGCCATTATTTGCTCCTTTTGTTAAATCAACTGCGTTTGAAATCAAATACCCTGCTTCGGCACCAACAAGAAAAGGAGTATAAATATCTGTAGCCCTGATATATTTGACTTTGTTGCCTTCTTTTTTGTATTCATCAATTTGAAGTGCATCTTTTTTGCGAACCGTATATGCAAATGCAGGGTCGTATTCAGTTCGGGAGCTTAAATTCGGAACATAAGCCAAGACAATGTTATTGCCCCAAACTCGAGTAAATTTCTTATCCACACCTTCAAATATTGATTTACCGATTACAATGTTTTCGATTTCAAAAAATTCTTTTAACAGGTTAAGAGTGACGATTTTGTTTTGGTTATCAGAAATCATTGTTCTTAACTGCGTATGTCTTTTTAGTTTTTTCCAAACGTCTTGACCAATAACCATAGTGTTAGGGTCTTGACCGATTTTGTCGCTTATCGCATCTTTTGCATCATCAATTACTCCGACAGGGTCAGATGTATCATTAGAAAACTGGCTTGTACCTGAGAGAATAATTTTGTTATCAGAGGAATAACTATCCAAATTTTGAACCAGGTCAGCACATTGCTTTTCGTGTTTTAGCTTTAATCCTTGAGTTACAACGTTTGTGGCGTGAACTTGCAGTTTAACTTTTTTAGCCGCTTCTTCTTCCTCTCGATAATCAACCGGATAAGCAAGGTCGTGCTCTGTTAAAGTGGTCGTATGTTTTGTAAAACCTTTTGGGCTGATTACGTTTGAATTGGCTCTGATAGCACGTTCTGTATCGTACATTTGAAAAGCTTCTTTGTTAAATTCAAAGATATCAATCTTTTCAAGTTCGGATTCTATGGTAGGAAACAGACTTTCTGCAATAAATGCATTATTACTGTAACCTCTTGCTACCTCAGAGAGGTATGCGTTAATTCGTAGCTCTTCTAAGCGTCCCATCTATATCTCCTTTATTTTCAATAGTGCGTCTTTAAAGGAGATATTCTCTTTTTTAGCAAGAGCTTTAGCCTGTTTGTATATCTCCACACTTTCCTCATCTGCATCTGCGTACTTTTCTTCATCAACTTTTGTAGTCGATTTTTTCTTTGTAGCAACTTCGCTAAACTCAATCTGTTTAGGCATTGCAGTGATTAAAGTTTTAAAATCGTGGATGCTGTTGGATGCGTCATCAAACTTTTTAACATTGTCCAAATCGCATAAAATAGAAAAAACAGCATCTTTCTGAGCAGGGATCAAAGTCCCTGTTTCAATCTGTTTATCAATAAATTCGTTAAAATCCTTGGTTCTGAGATTGTCCTTGATATCTTTCAATTCTTTTGCAAGTTCGTCTTTACCTGCTGCATCATCTCTGAATTTAGCAAGCTGAATAGTCAAATCTTTAACCTGAGATTTTAAGTCCTTAATTTCTGTATTCTTTTTTGCTTTTTCTTTAAAATCGGCGACCTGCTTTGTTAAATCATTAATAGTTGCCTTTAATATTTCTGTGTCTTCATCTTCTTCGCTGTCTTCGATTACAGTTTCAAAAATATATGTATCAGATTCGCCGTCTTTAAATTCGACAGCTTTCATTCCTTTTACTTGAGGGATACTTGCTCCCAAAAAAGAAACAGCCTTCAAATATGGCTTTTTACCCTCTAACTCTCTGTAAATTTCAATAGAGATTTTTTTGTATTTTCCCTGATTTACAAATTCTTTAAGGTCATCTGATAAATCTTTAAACGTGGCTTTTAATACTCCGCCTTCTTCTTTAAGGTTTTCAACCCAACCGTATGCCGGTCCCTTTTGTTCATGGTCAAGTGTAATCGGAGCTTCGCAAAAACTCGGGTCATAGTTTTTTGCAAGTTCTTCAACTTCGGCTTTAGTAAATTTCCCCTGAGGATAATTACCTGCCTTAAATACTTCAAAAAATTTCATTTAGTTTCTCCATCGGTTTTGTGCATTTAGAAAAATATTTTTGTATGTTCGCAGTATAAGCTCTCTTTTTGCACACTCTCAAATGTGTTTGGGCAGTTCTTTTTTGACTGTGCAAGTCCACTGCAAAAGAGAGTGCCCACGAGAATTTGAAGTGCAATTGAGCGATGCGGTATCGTGAACAATAAAAGAGCCGTAGAGCTCGTTTTCTTTTTGGGGGAATACCTCAAAAGTCAGCATAGAAAGGATAAACTGTGGAACTATCTTTATTATTAAAACTTTTTGAAAGTATCGGCTTCCCTGCCGTTATTTTTGTTATTTGGTATGTCTACCACAATGCACAGGTCAAAACTTTTGAAAAAATTATTTCAAATAATTTTGAAATCCTGAAAGATTTGGTTGAAACCAACCAGTACAATGCGACAGTTTTATCTAGAATCGAAAGTAAAATTGACGGCAATCTTTGGTGTCCTATTTTAAAAAGGGAGATTTCAAAATGAATATTGAAAGAATTCAGCTAAAAGGGCAACTCTCAGAAGCCAAGTCTAAATACAGAAATCTCGATGTGGAAGCAGCGGCACTTATTCTTTTAATCCGGTCTTTGTTGAATCCGTATGAGGATGACACAACAAAGCAAGAAACAGAAAAAGCCCTTGTTTCCTTAACTCGCTTAAATGAAATAGTCACAGAACTCAGAAGATTAAAAAAGAAAATTTCTGACTTGGAGGACTATTTTGGCTAAGAAGGAAGTTTTGTTAGAAAACGCTCAAAGACTTTATGTCATTGAACAGATGACTATTGACGAAGTCGCTCGTAAAATGGAAGTGAATGAGCGGACAATCCGCCGTTGGAAAACCGAACATAATTGGGACTTAAAAAAAGAGCAATATATAAAAACAAAACAGATGTTCCATGAGGAATTGTACAATTTTGCACGCAAATTAATGATTTCCATTGAATATGATATGGAAAACAATGAAAAGGTTGATCCCGGCAGGATGTTTGCTTTTACAAAAATGCTTCCACTAATTACAAAAATCAAAGAATATGAAGATGAAGTTTCTAAAAAAGGAACTGAGGATACAGGTTCAAAAGAGCTTTCGCCTGAATTTATGAAAACCATAAATGAAGAATTTTTGGGGATAAAAAGCTATGAGCAATAAATATTTTTTACCCTATCAAATGCGTTGGCTTGACGATAATTCCAAGATAAAAATATGGGAGAAATCTCGCCGTATCGGTGCGACCTATGTTCAAAGTTTTGAAGATGTAAGCGATTGCATTAACAAAAAAGTCCCTGCCGTTTGGTTTTCTTCGGCTGATGAATCTGCTGCGAAAGAATATATCGATTACTGCGAAAAGTGGGTTAAATTTTTCCACGCAGTTGCTCAAAGCAGGGGCGAAATTGTTATAGATTCTGAAAAAGATATAAAAGCACTTGTTATTGAATTTAAAAACGGCACAAAAATCCACGCATTATCTTCAAATCCAAAAGGCTTCCGCTCAAAAGGCGGAAAGGTTATTCTTGATGAATTTGCTTTTCATAATAATCCTGAAGAACTTTGGAAAGCGGCTCGACCTTGTATTACGTGGGGTTTCCCTCTAAGGATTTTATCCACTCATAACGGGCAAAGCTGTTTGTATTATAAATTTATCGAACAGGTGCAAAAGGGCAAATTAAATTGGAGTCATCACAAAACACCAATTCAAGTTGCTGTATCTGAAGGCTTGGTTGATAAAATTATGCAAAGAAAAACCACCCCTCAAGAACAAGAAGAGTGGTTGCAGAATGAACGGGACAACTGTTTTGATGAATACACCTGGTTACAAGAATACTGCTGTGTTGCCGTTGATGAAGCCTGTGCGTTTTTGCCGTATGACTTAATCGTTACTTGCGAATTGGACGATATCTTAAAAGCCTTAAGCGATACTCAAAACGACCTGTTTGTAGGGATGGATGTCGGCAGAAAAAAAGATTTAACAGTTATTTGGGTATTAGAAAAATTTGAAAATATTTTATACACAAGATGTGTTATCGAACTTGCAAAAATGCCGTTTCACAAGCAAGAAGAAGTTTTATCAGGAGTTTTAACCTGCCGAAATTTCAGAAGATGTTGCCCTGATTCAACAGGAATAGGAATGCAATTAAGCGAAAACGCTCAACGTAAATTCGGTCAATATCGGGTAGAGCCTATTATGTTCACTAATCGAATAAAGGAAGAACTGGCTTATACGCTTCGAACCCATTTTGAAAACAGGACTGTTTTTATCCCAAAACAGCACGAAATTAGAGAAGACTTGCACTCCGTCAGAAGAATAACAACAGCTGCAAACAATATCCGCTTTGATGCCGACCATTCCGACAACGGACACGCAGACAGATTTTGGGCTTTAGCACTTGCCCTGCATGCAGCCGGCAACGGCTCCGGTGAAATCCATATTTCAACACGCAAAAAAATGGAAACCTTAAAAATGACAGACGGCTTTTAAGCGACCGTTTTTAATTTTTACCACCCCAATACACCTAACCCGCATTAAAAAACGTTTTTAAAACACGTTAAAAGGGTTTTAAAAATGGTTTTGACTAACTTCATAAAGGATTTTTTATGCCAAACAAATTATCAGACGAAATTGCAACACGAAAACGGAGCCTGAATTTTTATTCTTTAGGCTCATATTTGCCCGATCCCGATATAGTTTTGAGAAAACAGGGCAAAGATATCAAAGTTTATAAAGAACTAATGTGCGATGCTCACGTTTTTGCCTGCGTACAATCTCGTAAATCAGGGGTTATGTCGCTTGAATGGGAGATAAAAAACGAATCAGAAAAGGACGAAACTACAGAAAAGCTCGGAAAACTTTTAAATAAACTAGATATTTATAAGTTGATTAACGACATTTTGGAGGCAACTTTATTCGGGTTTCAGCCGATTGAAATAATTTGGGGCAAGGTTGATAACCTTATTTTACCTATCGAATTAAAGTCAAAACCGCCTGAATGGTTCTGTTTTGATGATGACAACCAATTAAAATTCAGAACAAAAGAACATTACTACGGAGAAGAACTTCCTCCTAAAAAGTTTTTGTGTCCGCAATCCAATCCTAGCTACGAAAACCCATACGGAGAAAGAACTTTATCAAGAGTGTTCTGGCCCGTCACTTTTAAAAAAGGTGGATTGAAATTTTGGGTTATCTTCACAGAAAAATACGGAATTCCAAATCTTGTAGGTAAACACCCCCGTGGGGCAAGTAAAGAAGAAACCGACAAACTTGCTGATTTGCTTGAAGATATGGTGCAAGATGCGGTAGCCGTAATCCCCGATGATAGCTCTGTAGAAATTCAGGAAGCAAACAAATCTTCCTCTGCCGAAATCTTTGAAAAGCTGATTGATAAAATGAACGCAGAGATTTCAAAAGCAATCTTGGGGCAAACTTTGACAACGGAAATAGGTGCGAACGGAAGTTATGCAGCATCAAACACGCACTTTGCGGTTCGTCAGGACATTATTGATTCTGACAGAAAACTTGTTGAAAAAACTATTAACCAACTCCTGCAATGGATTTATGAAATCAATTTTACTAATCAGGATGTACCTGTTTTTGAAATGTATCAGGAAGAAGATGTCGATTTAACTTTGGCACAGCGAGATAAAATCATTTCAGAATGCGGAGTTAAATTCACCAAAGAATATTTTATCAAGGCTTTTGGCTATGATGCTGAAGATTTTGAAATTATAGAAAATGCCACATCCGATTCTCAATTTTCACAATTTAAGGAAGAGCCTGAAATAGAGGGACAAATTCAGATTGATGAATTGTTTAAATTTCTTTCTGAAACAGAATTGAGTTCGCAGGCTCAAAAGATGTTGAATCCTTTAATTTCACTTCTTGAAAATTGCGAAAGTTTTGAAGAAGCAAAAGAACTTTTGACAGATAAAAACTTTAAAAGTAAGCAGTTTGAACAATCTCTTCAAAAGGCACTTTTCTTGTGCGAACTGCAAGGGAGGTCTGATGGACTTGACGAATAATTCTGATAACACAAAAAAAATAAAATTCCTTGATGTATTTTCCGGCATAGGCGGTTTTAAAATTGCGCTTGAAAATGTCGGATTTGAAGGCATCGGATTTTGTGACAACGATAAATACGCCGTCCAATTATATTTGGCGTATCACAGCAAAGATAATGAGGTTTACTATGACGATGTACGAACAATCGATACCAACCAACTCCCTGACTTTGATATCCTTTGTGCAGGATTTCCTTGCCAATCTTTTTCAATTGCAGGTAAAAGACGAGGATTTGACGACACCAGAGGCACACTCTTTTTTGAAGTCGCACGGATTTTATCCGACAAAAAGCCCAAATACTTTATTCTCGAAAACGTTAAAGGGCTACTTAACCACGACTCTGGACGAACTTTCAGAACTATCATTAAAGTTCTCACCGACCTTGGGTATAGCGTGCAATGGCAAGTTCTTAATTCTAAGTTCTTCGGAGTTCCTCAAAACAGGGAAAGAGTGTACATTGTCGGATGTCTTGGAACAGAATGTATCGGAAAAATATTTCCTATCACCGGAATCGCAGAAGAGAATATTAGCGAAATCCGAAAACATCCGCTGAGTACAAAAACATCACAGGGCGACCGAGTTTACGAAACTGACGGCTTAAGCACCTGCTTGACTTCAAACGGCGGTGGCTTGGGCGGTAAGACAGGTTTGTATTTCATTAATAAACCTAGATTTGATAAATACAAAGCTTCAAATATTGTTGAAACTTTGAAAGTTGGTGGCGATACTCCGTTAATGCGGATAAAAAATGGTACTAAAAAAGGCTACGATGAAGCTACAATCGGCGATGGTATCAATCTTGCATTCCCAAATTCAAAGACCAGAAGAGGCAGAGTCGGCAAACAAGTTTCTCAAACCTTAGACACCCACTGCAATATGGGAACGATTGACGATGATTTCAGGATAAGAAGGTTAACCCCTACTGAATGTTTCAGGCTTCAGGGTTTTCCTGATGCAATGGTACAGCAAGCAAGAGAACTAGGGATTTCAGATTCTCAGCTTTACAAAATGGCAGGAAATGCAGTTACTGTAAATGTCGCTCAAGCTGTCGCACAAAAGATTTGGGAGGTTGAATATGGATCTTAAAGCCTTATTTAAACTCTCTCCTGCTGCTGCGATTAAATACTTCAAAGGCAAAGAAAACAAATTAACTTGGGATTGGTACGAACTTTGGCAAGATGCACACAAAAAATCTTTCACCGTAGCAAAAGCTATGAGAGAAGATATTTTAAAGGATGTTCGCTCTGCTCTTGAAAAAGCACTTGAAGAGGGGCAAACTTTTCAATCTTTCCAAAAAGAATTAAAACCAACTTTGCAGAAAAAAGGTTGGTGGGGCGAACAATTTATCGGCGACTCTCAAGGAAATATCGAAAAAGTACAACTCGGTTCAATGTATCGGCTAAAAACAATTTATTCCGTAAATATGCAAACCGCATATCAAACAGGACGGTATAAGACTCAGTTTGATAACGCTGACAATCGACCGTATTGGGAATATGTCTCGGTTTTAGACCAACGTACACGCCCTGAACACGCACAATTAAGCGGACTTGTTTTTAGATATGACGACCCGTTTTGGAGCTCATTTTATCCCCCGAACGGTTGGCGATGTCGTTGCAGAGTGAGGGCTTTAGCCGATTACAACTTGAAAGAGAAAAAATTATCCGTTGATGATTCGGATGGCAGATTATCTGAAGAAAAACAGCTTGTTTCCAAAAAATCGGGCAATTACATGCCTGTAACCGTCTACTCTGATCCTCTGACAGGTAAGAAAATTGCACCCGATGTTGGGTGGTCGCATAATCCAGCGAACGGATTGGTAAAAAAGAATTAAAAGAAATTTAAAGCACATTTAAAAGGAGTTTAAAATGACTATTGATACAAAACATTTATTAAATTGGGTCGGTGGAAAAAGATTGCTAAGAAAAACAATCGCACCACTTATCCCGACTGACATCAAATCCTACGTTGAACCGTTCGGCGGTGGCGGTTGGGTTCTATTTTACAAACCTCGCTGGGCAGATTTGGAGATTTACAACGACTTAGACGGTAGGCTTGTAAACCTTTTCAGGATTGTAAAATACCATCCTGAAGCATTAAAAGAGGAGCTTAGATACTTGCTTGGCTCTCGTGAAATGTTCGTTCAGTTTTTGAAATCAAAACCTTATACCGACATCCAAAAGGCAGTCCAATTCTTATTTTTAATCACACGCTCCTTTGGTGGCAGAGGTGAAACATTTGGCACGGTCAAAAAGTCTTCAGGCGGAGCAAGCAAAAGTCAGACAAATATTTTGTTTAAAATTGATGCAATCCACAAACGCTTGGACAAAGTTTTGGTTGAAAACAGGGACTTTGAAAAACTGATTAAACAGTATGACCACGAAGATGCATTTTTCTATTGTGACCCACCTTATACCTGCGGATGCGGATATGAAGTAACCACCACAGAAGGCTTTGCACATGAAAAGTTGCGAGATACTTTGAAAAATATTCAGGGTAGATTTTTACTTTCCTATGATGATTGCCCAAAAATCCGAGAGCTGTACAAAGACTTTGAAATGATTGCAGTAGAAAGGTTAAATGGCATTAATAATAAATCAGGCGACAGAAAAAATAAAATGTTCAAGGAACTTTTGATTGCGAATTATCCAATCCAGGACCTACACGAAAATGGCTGATAATATTGAAATCAGAATTGACAATAAAGCTGTGGAAGAAGCCCTTTTGAAAGTTGCAAGTAAATGTGAAGACTTGCGTCCCTTGATGAAAAATATTGCAGGTATTATGGCTGATGCCGTTGAAGAAAACTTTGAACAAGAAGGCAGACCTGCCAAATGGCAAGAATTGGCTGAATCCACAATCAAAAAACGAAAGAAAACAAATCACTGGCCCGGCAGAATTTTGCAGGTAGAAGGGCAACTGGCAACATCTATTACAACGCAGTACGACAGCGAAAGTGCTGTTATCGGTTCAAATTTAGAATACGCAGCAATTCATCAACTCGGCGGCAAAGCTGGCAAAGGCAAAAACACAAAAATACCCTCTAGACCTTATTTGAATTTGACAGAATCTGAATACACGGAAATTATTGAAGAAACAAAACAGAATTTATTTTAGCTTATATCTAGATATATAATAAATTCATAAAAAGAATTTTCCTTACTTGCTTCAATATTAAATTTATCTAATTTTGTAGTAAATGTCTCATTTCTTTTTATTTTATATAATATGCCATTAATATTATCAGATTTAAAAACCTCATTTAATAATAATTTTATACTATTATAGTAATCATTTTTTGTATTATTTTTTTCATCTTCAAATAAAAGCTTTATATAGGATAATCTAATTCTGTTAACTTCTTGATTATTTCCTTCTAATTTATAAGCCATATTTTGGGTATGAGCTTCTCCATAAAAACTACCATAACCTTCATCATAATTCACAAAATTATATTTATTAACATTAATATTGTAGTTTTTTAGTAAATACATGAATTTATTCGGATCTAAGCCTTTACAATTAGGACCATATGATATTCTCTTTTCATTTTCAATGAATTTTGTTAAAAATAAATTTACATCATTAAAGGTATGAATTTCATCCTCTAAAAGCAAACAATTCAATATATTATTTAATCTTTCAAAATTAATCCCTGAAAATAAAAATAATTTTATTTTCAAATATAATATTGTAAATTTGGGAATTTGAGAATTATAAAATACTCTTTTATATTCATATTTATATGCAGAGAAAAATCTAACAATAAATGCCAATGGAATAAAACATAATGTAAAGACTATTGGGAGAGCTATTTGTAGAATAAAAAATTTAGATAGAATTTCATTACAATGAATATAAATCAAGTCAATAAAAAATATTAATACCCCAATACCTAAAAAAATATTAATACCGTCGAATAGTTTTTTAATTGGCATTAATTCATTATTTTTTTCTGTAATTATATTGAAAATTGCAAGAATAAAAACAACTGGTATAATTACAAAAAACTCAATTAAAAAATTAAAGGTATAAGTATTAATAATTAACTCGAGAAATATTAAAATTTTAAAATTATTTAAAAATATGTTTTTTATATCGCCAAAAACATTGTTTGGATCCCCTTGATAATTACACAATAATATTCCTGTAAATAAAAACCATAAAATGGTGTCCTTAAGATATAAATAAGACCACAAATCTTTAGAATATAAAATAAAACAAATTGAACTTAGATATAATATCAATAAAAGAACTTGTGGGCAGGTTAATATTTTGAAACAAGTTTTTATCACTTGATAAAATTGAGGGATAGTTTTTGAAAAACAAATTAATATTAAAAACCAAAGAATTATAGCCCATTCTCTTGTTGACAAAAAATTAAAAAAGAAAGCCACAAGATTATTTGTCATTAACTAATTATGCCTTCTCTTTTTAACATTTTTTGCAAAGCATAAAAAGTTTCATGAATTTCATTATCACTAAACTCTATGTATTGAAGACCATCTATATTTGTAAATGATTCAACGTTCTTTTGTTTCAAAATAGCCACTTTTTCAAACCCTAACTTACCCTGAAAAAAGCCTATCTCATGTATTACATTTTGTCTCGCTCTAATCTTTTCTTCTTTTGTTTCATCTTCCGCTGTCATTACGATAATCGCAAAAGTTGCTTCTTTTCTGAAATCTCTTAAAGCATCCCCGATGAATCTTCCAACTTGAGATTTTTTTTCAAAATAAATATTATTAGAAAATCCAATATCATCATTCAAAAACCGCACAACTTCATTCCATAATTTGCTGTGCCCATGTCCAATAAAAATGCAAGATTCATTATTAGATATAGCACTTTCTGTTAAGTCAGAAGACAATTTTATAATATCATCTTCAATATTTTCTTTTAGAGCTTTCAGAACATCCATATACCATTTACTGTATTCATAATTTGTATTGAATGTAAATTTCTTTTCAAAACTTTTAAGACTTGCCTTAAATAAAGCATGAGAGTGCAAAAAGTTGTTAATTTTTTCTCTCCAAGAATTAAATTTACCTGGATCTACATAATCTCCAGTAGTTGGTATATAACAAACTGAGACCCCAGAAGCCTGTGTGATTTGGGATTCTTTATGAAATTTAGTTGTAAGAACATCATTTCCTTCTTGTATTAATTTTTCAATTTTTTGTAATGCTTTTTGTTTATTCATTTTATACCGCTTGTTCTGCTTGATCTAGGCTTTTTTTATATTTACTTTAATTCATCACTTTATTTAGTAAAGACTCGTAACTATCAACTACATCATACTTAACCGTGTCGGAGCTTATAGCTGCAAAGTGGACTTTTGCACAATTGATTTTTGCTTGTTCAATAGACTTTAATTGCATCGTAGACATTGATCCTTTTGTTTCAGCAACAAAATAGATGTGTTTTACCGTTCCTTCATTAAATGCGATTGCCCAGTCTGGATTATATTTGCCGACTGGAGTATTTATATAAAAACCGTTAGGTAGTTTCACATAAACTGCCACTTCCGCATTTTTATCAAGTTCTGCTCCAAGTTTTTTCTCAACTTCTGAGTCACAGAGGAGATAATTATATAAATTCTTTTCCGCAGGTACGGCATTTTTATTGGTTATTGTTTTTAATTCAGGTTCTGTAAATATATCTGTCGTATAAGCTTCTTCTAGCTTATTATAAGTAATGTGCTCAATAATAGCCGTAGCTTTTTGCTCATTAATTAAGTTGGAAACTTTTATAATAAAATCTTCAGGGTTAATTTTAAACTGATTGAATTTATCTTCACTTATTCCTTGCAAAATACTAACAACGGATTTTCTTGTTAAACCCGTATCTTCGACGATTTTGCCTATTAAGTCGTATTTAACTCCGCAATCAGCTGCATTAATTTTTTCACGTTGTTTTTTCGCAGCATCAAAAGCGGTGCCATTTAATAGAGCATCTTTTGAGTCAATTTTATCAAGGCTTCCCTGCTCTACTATCGCAAACAATTGAGTTACGCTTAAATCTCTATTGATAGATTCTATTGATTTTTTAATCAGTTCTTCCGTCTCAAAATTAACAACATAAGCAGATTTTGAATTTATACGTTTCCATAGTTCTTGGAATTCTTTTCTGTTTAATTTATCTTTATCTAGCTCTAATACTGGTTTGCTACTAAAGGCATCTTCAGGTTGAGTTGCTTTCGGATCATAAATTCTGTCTAAGATGTTTATAATTGATTCTTCATAGCCTTTTAATTCTTCCGGAACCACTAGAGTTCCAGATTTTTTGGCATCATAATATGTTTCGGTAAGGCTATTATCATCATCGACATAATTATTTCTAATAAATGTATTATTCAAACGTTTTGCAAGCTGAATATCAATGACTTGCTCAATGCCACCTGCATCAGTGATAACTTTTCCTTCAAATAATTTTTCATTAACTTCACGTGGTCTATCTGCAACAATATCAGCAGTTTCATCTTGTAGTGCTTTTGTAAAGCCAGCGTATGATTCATTAGCAATAACCGTTAAAATATTTACATCATGAACGGCTTCTCCAAGTTTTGTTGAATCCATACGTTCACCATTTTGATTCACACAAAGTCTTAAGCCACGACCTATTTCTTGGCGTTTTTTGTCTCCGGCATTACTTTTTTTAAGTGTACAAATTTGGAATACATTCGGATTATCCCACCCTTCTCTTAGGGCAGAGTGAGAGAAGATAAATCTAACAGGTTCCGACATGCTTAAAAGTTGTTTTTTGTTTTTCATAATTAGGTCATAAGCGTCGGTATCAGTTGACCCGCCTTCTTTTTTATCTTCTTTTGAATCAACAAATTTCTTACTCTTTTTATCGATTGAAAAATACCCTGAATGAGTTCTTTTTGAAGATATTCCTTTTAAATAGTTTATATAATCATCTTCACCTAATCTTAATTGTAAGTTTTGAAAAATACTTTCGTATTCTTCTTCAAAAATATCAGCGTAGATACCGTTTAATTCATTGTTTGCCTCATCATATTTTTTATATTTAGCAACTTCATCAATAAAAAATAGCGATAATACCTTAATTCCCTTGTAAAACAATTGTCTTTCACGAGCTAAATGCGAAAGTATTGTTTCTCTTATTTGGAGTCTTCTTATTTGAGCTTCATTAACTTCACCGACAACACTTCCAGTTCTGATTCTTATACCATTTACAAAGGATATAGAGTTATCTCTGCCATCGATACTTGAAATAGTATAGTTATTTTTGTATTCGTCAAGCTCACCTGACTTTGAATACAAATTGTCCCCTTGTGTCAATATTCTTGTTACTTTTTTAATCCCCGTAGCACCTTTGCAGTCAAATTCAATTGTTGCAGTTGGAGCTTTGTCTTTGTATAAATTTATGCCTTGAAGATAAACGTAACCGTTTGTAGCATCGCTTCCTGAAATTGTTACCCCTTTAACTGCTATTTTTTTAACAAGTTTTTTATTGTAAGCTTCAACAGCATCTAAACTGTACACCATGTTATATTTAGAATCTTTTTTATGAGTTGCTGAATATCTTAATGTCATTAAAGGGTTAAACATTTTTAAACCTTCTTTAGTCGCAGGCCCCTCAACAGATTGAGGTTCATCGATTATTAAAATTGGGTTCGTGGCAGCAATTACATCAATAGGTCGTCTACTTCTAAAGCTATCAAGCTTCATGTAAATTCTTCTTGCATCTTTCCCTCTAGCGTTAAACGCTTGAGAGTTGATAATCATAACATTTATACTGCCATCATTAGCAAATTGCTCAATCTGTGGTAAATTAGAGGAATTATAAATGAAAAATTTGATTTTCTTTCCATAATCTTCTGCGAAATGTTCTTGAGTATCTTCAAATGAAGAATAAACACCTTCTCTGATAGCAATACTAGGGACAACAATGATAAACTTTGTCCAGCCATAGCGTTTATATAGTTCAAACATTGTTTTTATATAAGTATAGGTTTTCCCGACCCCAGTTTCCATTTCGACTGTTAAATTGTAACGCCCAGAGAGCTCGCCTGACAGAGCATTTACATTATTCAATCTTTGAATTTTTTGTAAATTTTCCACAACAATACTATCATTTAAAGCCGAGATGATTGGATGGTTTTTGAAACCAACTTCCGCAGCCTTTTCTTTAGCTTTTTTTTCTTCTTCAAACAGTGTTTTTTGTTCTGCATCAGTTTTTGGTGCTACATAACCTTTGTCTATCATATAGCTTGATGTTAAACGAGGTTGCCCTGCAAAAACATCGCATACGGCTTTTGCTGCATCTGCTTGGAACTTTTGGTGTTTAAATTTTAACTTCATTTTCGTCATTTACACGCCCCTTAAATAACTTTTACTGTTGTGTCAGGTGCTAATAACTTGAATATTTCTTCTACGTTGATTTTGTGGTCGTCGGTATTGAATGAACCATCTCTAAAGACAACTCTTGTTGGTTTTTTCTCAGCAATTTTTCTGATTACTGCTTCAGAGATACTTGATTCAAAACAAGCAACTAGGTCGTCATTATTTACAATATGAACTCGCTTGCCATCAATTTCTTCTACCTTATGCGGTAGCGATAATTCAACACCCCAATCCAAAAGCACCCCATATAACAAATCTTCATCAGTTCTGTCATCTTTGATGTTACTTACAAGAGTTCCCAAAGTTTTTTGGTCAGTTTCTTGTGGTGTGTAATAAACATCTTTCATGTTTGTATCATCAACTTTTAACACCCTAAAGCCAATATCAATTTGTTTATCAGGGTTTGCTTCCTGGATTTTTTTACCGACTCTTCGAATACGTTCTTTACCTAATTCAGTTAATATGTGGGGCTTGCCCATTTCATCCAAAAATTTAATTGAATTTTTAAGACTTTTTTTTGTGGTCTGATCTGTTGTGTGTTCTAAATTTTCATCTAAGTTTTCTGGCAATTGAACCATTATGAAGCGCCTATTAGAATTCGTTTTAGCATTTAAGTCTAAAACGGCGTGTGCTGTTGAAGCCGAACCAGCAAAAAAGTCCATTATTATGTCTGTTTCATTTGTATAGAGTTCATTTAGCCTGTTTATTAATGCAATTGGCTTTTTCCCATTTGCATAATTAATATCACCCTCTTTTCCCAAGCTCAAATATGAAATATCCGTCCATATATTCGTAATTATTTCTGCAGGCAAAAGGTTGCCATCAATTTCTTTAAATTTTTTCTCAAAAAAGGCTAAAGTTCTACCATTATAGACATAAATCGGCGTTGAAGAAACCCTGTCAATTCTATAAACAATACCTCTATTGTCTTTTGACAAATCAATAATCCGTTGAACTTCGCTAGAAGGTTTTTGCATTGTATTTAAACTTACTACTCTATGCCTTTCCTTGTAAGCTATTTCTTTTTTTTCTTTATATCTAATTTCTTTCCATCCCTCTCCTTTTATTTTTTTATAATCTTGCCAGTTTTCAACGCCACTCAATGAATGTACAAGATCATCTAGAGATTGTAATTTCCAGCCATCTGAAGAATCTTCAAAGTTAGTAATTATGTGAGAATAATCTTCACTATAATCTACTGGAGTATATATAGGATTAATAGGTGCATCTTTACTTTTAGAATATAGAAGAAGATACTCAGCTACATTTACGGGGCAAGCATTTATTGCTCTAAAACTCGCTGTTGTCGCAGATTTAATAGTCACTATATTAATAAAATTATCAACGCCAAAAATTTCATCGCATAGCGATTTTAAATTATGTAGTTCTACATCATTTATAGATATACATATAAACCCATTTTTATCTAGTAGGTTATACCCTAGTTTAAGTCTGGGGTATATCATTGAGCACCAGTCAGAATGGAAACGACCATTTGTTTCTGTATTTTGAAATAGGCGATTTCCTTCTTCATCAATTGCACCAATTTCTTCTTCATAAGCTTCTTTATCATTTGTAAAATTATCTCTATATATAAAATCTCGCCCAGTATTATAAGGGGGATCGATGTAAATCATCTTAACTTGACCTAAATAGCTTTCTTGCAAAAGCTTGAGGGCATCAAGATTGTCACCTTCAATATAAAGATTCTCAGTTGTATCCCAGTTCACACTTGATTCTCTATCAGGTCTGAGGGTTTTTCTTATAGGACGATTTGATTCAACCATTGCTTCACGTTTACCAACCCAAGTGAAGTCATAGCTTTCCTCTCCGTCAACAATATTATCTGATAATTCTTGTTTTAATTTGTCAAAATCTACAGCTATTTTTAATTTGCCGTTTTCATCCTCTTTTTCTGTTGCAACATTAGGGAATAATGCTAATATCTTTTCAATATTTTTATCCGTTAAATTCGGTGTTTCCATATTTAATTTATCCATTATGTATTCCCTCCAATTGCACTTGCAACTCTTTTAATTCTTTTTTTAATTCCAATTGTTTATTAAACTGCGTCTCTTTTTTTATCCTATTTTCCAGTTGTGATATTTTTCGGTTGATTTTATCAATATCGATTGATTTCTCAATAGCATCTTTTATGCTTGTCTCTTCCGTTATAACTATATTACCACAAGCAATTTGAGATATTAGATTATTAAAAACTGTGTCTAAATTGAGTCCTATGATTTCGAGTTTTATGCTATCAAAACATTGCCATTCACTCCTATAAATCTTTAAAACTTTATACCTATCAGAATTCAAAGATTTTTCTTTATAAGAAATTACAATCTGTGCTTCATCTTTATGCCTTAAGAGAAATAAAATATACTTAGGGATATTCGAATCTATTTCTTTTATTAAATTGTCAGATAATTTTTTCTCTTTTAGGACAAATTCAAATACGTTAATTTCCTTAACGGCTTTGCCCTGTTCTATATTGATAGTATCTTTTCTTAAAATATTTGCTAAAATAAGTCTTTCAATATTTGCCTGAAGTTCATTCCTCCCGACAGAAGACAGATTGGCAAATTTCATAAATTTTGCCTTAGGCATTATTTTATTGAGTTTTGTCTTTTCAGAAAATAACATTCACACCTATTCTTTTATTATCAAAAAACAAATTAATTCAAAGTCATTTAATCCACTGATTGTGTTCTTCATATAACTGCTTTCGCCTGCTGAGAATAAACTTTCAAAATCACTTTCTTCTTTTACATTGATAATAGAAGAAATAGCCTCTTCCAAGAGTTCAGAGTATATATGCATTTTTTTGCCTTCTTCTGTATCTTCGTTAAAGGTTTTGCATAAGTCGGAATCGGGTATGCTATTTTGCTTGCAAATCAATCGCATCATATCAAGCATCTTTTTAGGTTCAAGATGATTACAAATAACTTCTCCTGCATCAGAAATGTAAACCATATAAAACGGATGTAAGCGGTTTTGATTATCTATATTGACGCCGTTAGATACATTTTTAAGAATATAAATTACCCCAGGAGCCATTGTATTTGTCGCTTTTACAACTGCATGCATCCCGAATGGGGTGTTTTCAACATCAGGGTTTTCTTTCATATAGGTCAATAAATCCAACCTGAATTCATTCAAGCCTAAGTCCATGATGTTGATTCCACTGTTCATTTCCTCAAGGTCAACAACTTCTGTTTGTAATTTTTCAAGTTGATTTTTACGATACTCAAGGTCTTTGATTTCAGCTTCATCAATAATATTATCAGCAGCCGAACCAGTTGAAGTCATAATAGTTATTTTCATTCTTGATTCAACTCTTGATTTTAAATTTATATATTCATCAAGAGTTAGGTCGGGCCAGAAGTTCACAAGTTGAATAACATCATTTTTACTACCAATACGGTCAATACGTCCAAATCTTTGAATAATTCTTACAGGGTTCCAGTGAATATCGTAATTAACTAAATAATCGCAATCTTGTAAGTTTTGTCCCTCTGAAATACAGTCTGTTGCAACTAATATGTCAATATTATGCTTGTCATCAGGGAAAATCAAATCTTTACCTTTGGAAATAGGTGAAAAATAAGTTAAAACAGTATTTAAGTCAGTTTTAAGCTTTGGAATAGTTGTTGTGCCATCAGTTGAACCTGTAATCATTGCCGATTCAAGCCCAAACTTCTCTTTTGCATAAGCGCTTACATTTTTATACAAATATTGTGCAGTATCTGCAAAGGCTGAGAAAATAATTATTTTTTTATTATCTCCATTAATTGGGTTTTCTATTTTATCCTTAATCAAGCTCAAAAGCTTTTGCAACTTTGCATCTTCCTGTGGTGTAATTTTCTCTATTTCAAAAATCAGCTCGTTTAAAATATCAAAATCAGCTTTTAAATGCTCTTCCCAGGTAACATAATCTAAGTCCTCAAGATTTATTTTAAATTTTCTGCCAATTGAGAATATGTCTTGGTTTTGGTCGTCATAATCAAATTCATTCTCAATTCTTGATAAATCGGTTATTTGTATATCGCTGGTCTTGCCATTATTTTTAAAATCTTCAATATTGGTAATGGTAGAATTAATTAAACCTCTAACTCTTTCCAAAGTAAGCTTAAATGAATGCACAGAGCTTTCAAGACGTTTTAACAAGTTTATACTCATTAACCTTCTTATTCCAGCTTCACGCCCTAATTGACCTTCTTTAGATGCTTTATTGACTGATTTTGAGTCTTCATCATAGTATTTGTCATATTTGCTAGGGAAAATATAATCCGATGGCATATAGATTTTCAAGTTCAATGAACAGATATATTCATAAATTTGATTATAGTTAAGCATATCTTTATTTAAGGTTAAGGAAGGTCTTATAGGAATTGCAGGTAAGCGTTTTGGGAATTTACCAATACGTTCCATATTATAATATTTTTCAATGTGTTTTCTTGAACGTGCAATGGTTACACTATCAAGTAATTCAAAGAAGTCAAACTCCAATAAATTCAATAAAGTGTCTGTTGTTCTTTGTTCTATTGGTAAATCAGACCATTTATTAAAGGCTAGTTGAGCATTTCTAAATATTACATTAATCGGTTTTTCTGTATTGAGTTTTTTATCAATTGCTCTAAAATCACCTTCGTACGCCAGTTCTAATTGGTTTTTTAAATCATTAAAACGATTATTAACCGGCGTTGCTGATAACATTAATACTTTTGTCTGAACACCACTTCTGATAACTTTATTCATTAATTTTAGATATCTATTTTCTTTATCATTCTTGATTTCTCCACCGTTTCTGAAATTATGCGATTCATCAATTACAACTAAATCGTAGTTTCCCCAATTTATCCTATCTAAAGGAATTCCATTTGATTTTCCTGATTCTCTAGATAAATCCGTATGGTACAAAACATCATATCTTAAGCGATCATTTGCCAATGGATTATTCAATAAATTTAACTTATATGTCATCCAGTTATCATTTAGTTTCTTTGGACACAAAACAAGAACTGATTTATTTCTATTTTCGTAATATTTAATCACCGCTAGGGCAGTAAAAGTTTTACCTAAACCAACACTATCCGCCAAAATACAGCCATTATATTTTTCTAATTTATTTATGATGGCCCAAGCAGCATCTTTTTGAAAATCAAAAAGCTTATTCCAAATTTCACTATCTTTATATCCTGTAGCTTCATTGGGAAGCGTATCTTCCGAAATATCTTCCAAAAACTCATTAAAAATGTTGTACAGAGTTATAAAATAAATAAATTCTCCAGAGTTTTCTTTATAAATATTCGAAATACTATCTATAATTTGGGATGTAACATCTTGCAGTTTATCTTTATCATTCCATATTGTATCAAAAAGCTTAATGTATTCTTCGCTAAAAGGTTTTTTAAATTTATTGACCATGTTATAAGAGTTGTTACCTTTTTCACAGCCTATATCTGTTGTTGTAAAACCTGTTACAGGCATGTAGCAAATAGCATCGTCAGCGTTGCTTACATTGATAAACCCGGTCATATTCTCATTTGTAATATTAGACTTAAATGTTGCTTTTTGTTTTATCCATTCGGCGCATTCTTTTGCTATTGCACGTTGTGTCAATTCGTTTCTAAGCTTAATTTCATATTCTGTTCCGTATAAGCTCTTTTCTCTTGATAACCTAGGGATATAAAATTCTCTTTTTTCTTTTTTTGTCTTGTCGACAACAAATGTCGGAGATGTAAATATAAATCTTAATTTATCTATGCTCTCTAGTTGTTTTTTTAATTCTTGAAAGGCATAAATAGAGAAACAAGCAGCTGCAATAGAAATTTTACTATTACTTTTTACAACTTTTTCTAAGTCATCTTTCACTATTCGATTTATATTGTCAAAAATTTCCAATTACATACTCCTATGTGTAAATTCTAACATGAAAAATATGGGCTAATTGGATTTGTAAAGCTTTGTTTAATATGCCCATATTTGACGTGGCAGTATGTTATAATACCCCATATCGGAGGTGTATTATTATGAAAAAAGTTTTTATCACATTATTAGCTTTTGTATTAACAACAGGCATTGGTTTCGCCAAAACAACTAATTCTTATGATAAATCAGGCAATAAGACAGGTTCTTATAGGGAAACTTCTTCAGGTACAATAAATAAATATGACAGAAGTGGCAATAAAGTCGGCTCATATAAAACATCTGGCGACAGAACTTATTCCTACGACAAATCCGGCAACAAAACAGGCTCTTACAAAACAACCGGAAGTACCACTTATAGCTATGATAAATCAGGCAATAAAACAGGCTCGTACAAATCTAGTGGCGACCGAACAAACGCATATGATAAGAGCGGCAATAAAACCGGCTACTATAAAAAAGACTCTTCAGGTCGAATAACGGAATATGACAAATCAGGAAATAGGGTCGGCAGCTATAGGTAAATTTTACTTTTTTCTATGGCACTTACACTCATAATTTGAGCACTGTCCGTTTTTTAGGTTTAAAATTGCAGGGGTTACATATTCAATATCAAAATTATACTTTAGAGCCAGGGCTTTTACTCTATTATAATAAATCATCTGCTGTTGAGGGTTTTCCAAAATTAGTACGACTTTAGCTTTTTTGCCTGTCATCAATTGATAATGTAGTGCCTGCCCGATGCTTTCTGCCCATTTATTAGCGAAATCGAATTCAACGGCGTTTGTCGCTGTTAAACAATCAACCCTCGTAAAATCCTTATTCTCATACTCAGTAACTCCACCGTGAGCACTACACCAAGCATTTTGATAAGATGCTTCATTGTGCTGATGTTTTACGAATTTATACCCATCGCCGGTTGTGCCGTAATCAAAGCTGCTTGCCATAATTGGCAGGCAACTAAGCGTAAATATTAGCGATATAAGTATAAGTTTTTTCATAGTGCCTTATTGTTACACGTGTGTAATGAATATAATTTAATTTACAACTAACATTACATATATGCAACAGATTGATAAAGAAAATTTAACAAAAATAGGTTTAAAGATTAAAGAGATACGTTTGTCAAAATCCAAGTCTTTAAACGAATTTGTGCTTGCCAAGGGCTTTGTTACCACTGCGACTTGGAGCAGAGTTGAGAATGGATTGTTTGATTTAAAATTCTCAACATTATTGAGAATTGCATATATGCTTGATTTGAAAGTTGAAGAGTTGCTTAAAGAAATTGATTTTGACTACAATTTCTCTGATGAGTAGCTTGAACCATAAAAGTAGAAATAACAATATCAAACTGATTAACACTAAGGATTAATCGTTCCTTTTCCTTGCTATTCTGTAAATATAGCCTTCTGATAAGTCACACATCTTTGCAAGTTCATAGCGAGATTTTTTAGAGCCGTCATAGTGCTTTTTGACATAATCGATTTTTGCCTGCAAGGTTGCATTTTTAGGTACAGAAATAATAATCCCCGGAAGTTCGCACATCATTTTTATGGTTGCATCAAGTCCGATAATCGCAGCCATAATTTTTAAATCCTCATTGGGAAGATTTTCTATTGTGATATTTTGTATCCATGGTTTATTGAAATCCAATAATTTATCCTCACAATTTTGAAACGATCTCATCAGTTAACGCATAACGTTAAGACAAGAGGCTTGCAGTGATAGCCTCTTGTTTCGATCTATGCTGACATTAGTGCCATTTTACCTGCGCTAATTAAAGGAATCTCCTTTAATATTTTTCTTAAAATTGCAATTTGAGCTTCTAGCATTTTGCAGGTCATTTTACGTTCATATTTACATTGCCAATCGTTTTCATCAAGAGAACTGTTTGCAAAATCGATTTTGGCAGTTAATAAATCTGACTCTAAAGTTGCAATTTCTGCGTGCATCATTTCTACGACTACAAGTTGTCTGTTGGTTTCCATTGTTTTTCTCCTTTTCTTTTATCTACATTTTAAAAGCCGTTTAAAGGGCTTTTAAATATTTTTTAATTTTAATTTTTTCCAAAACTGCGATGATTTTTCCTGCTTTGATTTTTGTAATAAAGCGAATGTCCTCAAAGTGGAACTGTTTTTTGATGAATTTTCTCAAAGATTTTTTAGCAGAATCTTTGTCGGTAAATGTATGCATATCTTTCCATACAACTTCAATTTTTCTAAGCTGTGCCGGCGTTGCCATTGCATTGTCCCTGGATTTAAAATCATCGTATTTTTTGTGGCTGTTTCCTTTGAAGCTGACTTTATCTTCAAGTATTTCTATAAGTATTTGAGCTTCGGTTTCGGTCAGATTCTTAGAACTTCCGACACCAAAGCTTGCCAGCATATCTCTGTAAATTTCATCTTCAAGCCCGAGTATATTTGTCAGGGTATGGATTTTTTTAATTTGAGTAAAATTGCTCATAATAGCCCTCCGCTTGTAGTTTTCTACCTTGAGGAATTCCACACTGAACGCCTAAAACAAAAATTGCCAAAACTATCAGGGAAACATATAGTATTTTTTCGTTTTTTGAATATTCTTCCATCTCGCCCTCACACTATTATTTGGCTGATACTAGCCTGCAAAACATCCTCATTCACTTCCATATTGTTGATTTCAGCAATACGGATTGCTCTGACCAACAGCTTGGTCAGAACTCTCGTATTACCTGAACAATATTCAGACAGGGTAGTGTATATTGATTTGTAGTTAGGGAGGATGGAGGATATTATTGCTTTTTTGTCTTCTTCAACAAGTGAATTTAGGCGAATAGATATTCCAACTCTAGAGAAAAGCTGTGCGTATTGCCTTTTTTCGCCTTTAAGGTTCATAATCAAACGAGGCATTCCGACAAGTAAAATTCCTACTTGTGCCTTGTCGTAAATTCTTCTCAAAAGCTCTAGCGATTTATATGGCAGGTGTTCCGCTTCATCAATAATTATCAAACGGCCCGAAGATTTTAGCTTATTTATTATGTCTAAAAACATTCCGTTGATTGTGCCACAGCCGTCAAAGCCAAGTTTTTTATGAATTTCAGAGAATAAAACTTTTGGAGTGTAGCCCAAATCGGCCTCCACCAAAATGACATCAGTGTTATCAATCGCATATTTTTTGACAGCATAAGTTTTACCGATTCCTGCATCGCCGCAACAAACTCCTATTTCATTTTCAACGTGGCAGGTTTTAGCGATGTCAAAAACATCATCAACAATAGTGGTTTTGACAAAATCAACCTTAATTCTGCCCTCTCTTAATTTTTCAATTTCAAGAAAATTTGCAACAGCATCATCAATCTTTTTCACGTTGCCTTTGTAATTACTGTTCATCCACAGGTGCAAAGTCGCATTTGAAACGTTTATAGCTTTTGCAGCGTATCCAACAGTATATTTTTTCTTCTTTAATAATTCTTTTAATTCTTCAATTAAACTCATTTTTCCTCCTACATAGCCCTTTTGGCAATATCACGCTTTTTCTCGGTTTCGGTGAGATACAGCTTCTGTTTTTCTTTTATTGGTGTGACATACTTTTCAGCCCTAAAAGTAGATTGCTTGGTACTTTTGACAACCTTATCCATTTTTGTATTTGTGATTTTTGAAATTTTAGGCTTATTTTCAAAGTTTGTTTGGAGTAATCCATTTTTCAAATTGTTCACAATCTCAGCATTTGTTGGGCTATACTTACATTTGATATATGATTTTAAAAGTTTCTTTTCTTTGTTTTTAGCCTCAACTGCCTTTTTGTACTGAGCTTTTTCAATATTTGTTTTTGCCATAAATGATACGGCTTGGTTGACATTCGCATTGCCCAAAAATTCTTCTGTAGCAGCATCAAATACCCAAGCTTCCTGATAGGCGTTTATATCTCTTCTCAGGTAAACCTTTGTGCCTTTTTTAGCAATCATCCACTCATCCCAATATGTAAGCTGAAGCTGTGAATCATACACACCGTTTCTGCCGATTGAAACATCTTTTGAGGTTCGCATACAGAAAAGTTTTAGAGCATCTTTACTTATTATTTTCTTTACTGAATACTCTTCAGCCCATAATTCGTCAGGGCATTTACCCTGCAAGACCTTGCCGTTTGACGGCATTTTATTCAGAACATTGAGGATAAAATCGTCAAATATCGTTTTGAAATCTTCAAACGGCATAATTTGCTCGTTTTTGATTTCGGTTTTTAATTTTTCAGGTCTTTCAGTAATTTTTCCACCACGGTAGCCGACCATATGTTTTGAAAGGTATGTTTTTACCTTCAGAAAATCTCTTTCAATCGGCTTTGTTTGTGCGTTATACGGCAGGGCAAAATGTACATTTATACCTAAATTTTTCAGTAAAGAATTTTCTTTTGAGGAGTTGTGTAAAACTTTGATTGAGCCGCTTCTACCGCCTGCAAAATCTTTACAGCGATAGTCTTTACCGTTATCAAGATAAATATCAATCGGAAGCCCGAAGAGTAAAACGCCATAATAAAAAGCTTGGAAAATATGGTCAGAATTCGGACTTTCTGCGTGCAAAAACCACCCTAACCATTTTGAAGATTTAATATCCCTGAAAACTGTCACCCACGGAAAGCAAACGCTACCGTTAAAATTAACGGCGACATCAATTTGTGCGTGGTCTGAAACCCAAAAGCTTCCGGCTGTGATGTTTGAATAATCTCTTGGTATATATGAAGCGTATTTTTTATTCCAAGCGGCTTCGCCGTACCTTGCAAGGAAAATAGCTTGCTCTGGGATACTGTTTTTCAAAAGTCTGTCAAAAGTTCTGCAAGTTGGAAAATTTGTTAATTCAACATCATCTTTTTCTTTTGCATAACCCAACGTGACACGCCAACAAGAGTTTGCAGAAGGTGCTCCTTCTTTTAAGTAAAGGCTTTTGTAGTATTCAAAATATTCTTCGTTTATTAAATCTAATTTGCGAGTGTTCCCCTTTTTTGACAATAAAGCTGTTATTCCATGCTTTTTGTAATTGCACTTTGCTTCGTACAAGCGCGTATAGCTCGAAGCCTTGTCAGGGTGTTGCTGATTCCAAATTTTTAAAAACTCAATTATTTGACGGTGTGGCATATTTTCGGTATGCGAAATAAGCTCTAAATATTTGTCCGCCTGCTTTCTTGCCCACGCAGGAGCTTGAGCGTATTCTATACTATTTTGAGGGTTAACTATCAAATCCACTTTTGGAGTGGTATTATTTGTAAAATATTTGTCTTGAGCCTCTTGTGGCAACGAAGACAAAAGTACAGAATAAATTTTGCACTTTTCAACTTTTTGAGCAGTTGCAGTGTATTTTACAGTTTTGCATTTTCTTCTGACCGTTTCAGTTATTTCACCTGTCAGCCTGCAAACCTCTTCAATTGTTAACCATATATTCCCATCCTGAATCATTAAAGAACCACTCCTTTTAAGTCATCAAGGCGGACATTATCTCTAAGCCATTTGTCAAATCTTTCGTTACTTCTTTGACCCGAAACAAGCATACTGATGTAGCTTTCAGAAAAGTCAAGAATTTTTGCAGCTTCACGTTGAGTGATTCCAAGTCTCATTAGAGCTATTTTATATTTCATACTGATAATTTTTTTACTCATTTCCCCTACTCAATGTTTTCTTACTGCACGATACTGCATAGAATATGACAAATTGTGCGGACGGTCAAGGGAAATTGGTAAACTGTGAAACTCTTTACAAAAAGAATAGAGTAGCTAGACCCCTCAAAATTAATAATCATCTCGTGTTGACACATTGTGCAATAGTTAAGAATTATTACACGATACTTCATAGAGGGGTTGAAGTTTTGTGCGAGTTGTGAAATACTTTACAATAAAAAGGAATGTGTAAATGTCAAACTTACAATCAAGAATTAAAAAAGTTAGAACTGAGCACGGAATGTCCGTGGAAGACGTTGCTAAAAAACTTGCAGAAGACGGCGTTAAAATTTCTGCCAGGACTATCTATTCCTATGAATTAAACGAAAGACAGCCAAGTGTAATGTATCTGCAAGCACTTGTCGATTATCTTGAAGTTAATCCAGAATGGCTTTTAAGTGGCAGGGGCGAAGTTTTTCCATCAGAAACAACCGCAACTGATATGCCTGCAAATGTTGATTTATCGCAAATGGTATTTTTGCCATTGATAAATATGGCTGCGTCCGCGGGATATGGAGCACTGATTGAAGAACGAGAAATGACAAAAGACTTCATTGCTTTTGCTAAAAAATGGCTGACTGACATAACAGTAACATCGCCGAAACATCTTTTAGCTTTTACGGTTAAAGGAAATTCAATGGCAGGCGAAATTAATGACGGCGACTTGATTATCGTGAACGATACAATGAATGATTTATCCAATGATGGAACCTATGTTGTAAGTATTGACGATAAATTATACGTTAAACTCCTGCAACGAATTCCAGGAAATAAAGTTCAGGTAGTAAGCAAAAATCAAGAATATTCACCGTTCACGGTAGACCTTGAAACCGAGCATTTTAGAATAATCGGCAAAGTCATCTGGTCAGGTGGAAAAAAGGATAGATACTGATTAAATATTTAAAATTCAAAATATACAACTTACGGTTTTATTTAGTATAGAAACTTGCTGAGTGGTTATTTCCATTTTAGAAATAACCACTTTTTTAAATGTTTAAAATTGTTGCATTTTATTTTTTAAAAAAATGGTTTATGCTATAACGGAGAAAAGAGAAGCAAGGGTGTGAATATGTCAATACCAAATTATCAAGAATTTATGTTACCAACATTAGAAATGATTTCCGATGGAGCAGAGTATAAAAATAGTGAGATGGCTTTAGAAGTTGCAAAAAAGCTAAAGCTATCCGAATCAGAAATGCAGGAAATGCTTCCTAGCGGAACACAAGAAGTTTTCTACAACAGAGCCGGCTGGGCAAGAACATATTTAAAAAAAGCTGACTTATTACATTATCCCAAGCGTGGAATTATGCAGATTACAGATTTGGGTAAAAAAGTTTTAGAATCAAAACCTCAGAAAATAGATGTTAAATTCCTAAAACAATTTGAAAATTTTAATACATTTTTTAACAATAAAAAGCAAGAAGAAACTGGAGTAATTACTAATACTAATGATGAAGAGCTAGAAACTCCAGATGAAATGATTGAGAATGCAAGAACAATTCTTTCTGCACATTTGGAAAGTGATTTGTTATCAAATATTTTAGAAAATTCACCTATGTTTTTTGAAAAACTAGTAGCAAAATTATTATTCAAAATGGGATATGGCGGTTCTGAAAAAGATATCTTACAAAGTTGCGGTAAAAGTGGTGACGGCGGAATTGATGGGATAATAAATCAAGATGTACTTGGATTGGACCAAATTCATATTCAAGCAAAAAGGTATAAAAGCGATAATATTGTTCAAGTTGGGGCTCTTCGGGACTTCTGTGGGGCCTTGTACGGCAAGAAGAATCCTAAAGGAGTATTTATAACTACTTCATCATTTACAAAGCCTGCAATCGAATTTGCACAAGATAATGATTTAATTTTAATAGATGGCAGAAAATTAACAAAATTAATGATTGAATATACTATTGGTGTTCAAGTTAAAGATGTTATTGAAATTAAAAAAATCGACAATGATTTTTTTGAAGAAAATATTTAAGTATTTTCTTCAAAATGGTCTTTTACTCCAAAATATAATTTATTTATAAATTTCTATATTAAAACTTCAACATATATTACCGAAAAATTATCAGACAGTTTTGTAGTTTTTATCTTTTCCATTTGAAGTGTCTGACACCTTAAATGGAAAATTTTCCGACTAAATTTTTGCAAAATTAAAGTTTTTCCATTTCGCTGACACGTTTTTCCATTTCAACTGTCAAATTATAAGCAGAAGACTCTGAAAATGCAGGATATCACAGATTGGCTTTAACATTGCGAGAGCTTTCTGAAAATTATGAAAGAGATTCGCAAAGAATTATTGAGGAACACGTTGCAGAAAAAGAGATTTAATAGTTTTTGCAATTAAAAAAGGACATTACACACAGATTACACATGGTAATTTGGCAATGTCCTGAAAATGGTTGCGGGAGCTGGATTTGAACCAACGACCTTCGGGTTATGAGCCCGACGAGCTACCAAGCTGCTCCATCCCGCGTTATTTATTTATATTAGTATTATGACACGCACAAAGAATTTTTGCAAGCGGACATTTTTTTGAGTCAGTTTCTTGCCTCATTCCATTGCACTTGTTCCTCGCCATAATTTACATATCGCCATCTTCTCTTTTCTATCTTAATTATTCAACTGAGTATATCATACTTCTCGTTCTCGGCGCTAGTAGTAGTAGTAGTAGTAGTAGTAGTAGTAGTAGTAGTAGTAGTAGTAGTAGTAGTAGTAGTTTTCAGCCTTTTAAAGGCTTAATATATTTTTATGAACTATGTCATCCTGCTCTAGTTTAATTTTTATTCATTGATAACGATTTTAGGTATCTTAACCTTGTAATTAGGGTAAAATTGACACTTATTAAATCATCCAAAAGTATTACTACAAAACGGTTTTAGCCCCTTGCAATCTTTTTGGATGTCTGTTATAATGCGAAGGTTAAATGGTTTCTTTTAGGATATATAGGTGAGATAATGATTACAAAAGTTAATTGTCTTGATGCTAGTGGTGCAGTAAAAGATCCGCGCAGAAAAGCTCAAAGCATGCAATTTAAAAATAGTGCAACTATCCCCTATCAAAGCGGATATAATCATCAGTTTGAAAAACAAAAAAACAACGCACTGTGGACGAGTATTTCAATTGTCGCAGGTTCAATACTGTTTACGGTCGGTTACTTTATGGTTTCTGCTATAGGTATGGGCTTGAAAAAATAAAGCAGTTGCTTTGATTATTGAAAAAGTAGAAGAGATTGCTCAGATGGGTTCTTATTGAAAACTACGGAGTATCTGTAATTCAATGATATAGTGACTTAAGCTGATTTTGTAGCAACTTCCTTCTTTGCGTTTTTGTACGCATTAATCCCTTCAACCCAGTTGTCAACAATCTCAACATCTTTTTCCACTACAGCTTGTGGCAAGCCGGCGTGGTGGATTTTTGGAATTAGGTAGTCTTCTGAATATTCAATGGATTTAGGATTGTTATCGTCGGTGTCGTTACAAGTGAAAGTCAACTTGCCGTCTTTGCCCTCTTTGGCGCCGACAATTGTGATTTCATGTCCGTTGATAATCGTATTGCTAGCGTCTGTCTGAGTGTAGCCGATAATAACATTCTCGCCCATCGCAAGCGAATCGGTGATATGTTTTTTAATTGTCTTGAAATCTGTCTCATAACCGGTCAATTTTGCGTTGTCGTCAACTATTTGATAAGTCACGGAAATTTTGTTTTTATCCTCAACCACAGATTCGGTAAAAGTCTTTTCAAATTCAATCAAACCTTTATCGTTTTGGTTGAATTTACCGCTTCTTGAATCGGTAAGGCTGTTATAGCTCTGCTGTGAACCGACATTCATGAAAGTTGACTGCATTAAAACGTCAACAAGTGATCGTTCAAGGTTATCTTTGTTTGAATTTTGAATTTGTGCTCTAATAATAGCGTTTTTGTCAGGTGCGAGCGTCAATTTTGCGCTATTAAAATCATCCATCTTGTAAGGGACTTCAAACGCATTCAATAGCCAAACGGCGTCCAGAGAGTTATTTGCCAAGTTTTTTATTTGAATATTTTTTTCAACCGCAATTTTTTTTGAGCTCAAACCTTCTGCAAATCTCGCAAATTCAGCCGGCATTTGTGTGGCAAGATTAAATTCGATGCTGGCCGCAACACATGACCCAGAATGTTCAACATTGATTAAATTAGCGTCAAGAACTGCACTTTGAGCGGTTTCTGGTCCATCTTTCTTTATTAAACTTGTTGGTTTGCTATTTTTGTTTCCTAGCTCAAGAATTTTTTTAACATCTTTTTCTGGAATGTCACCGAACTGTTGAGTAATTATGAATGGGTCTGCAAGAATTGCGATAGTTTCCTTCAACACTTTTGCTGTATCTAGCCCGTCGGCTCTTGGCATTGTAAGTATTTTATGTAAATTGTCAAGGGTGCTTGTTTTGTCGTTTGAATTTGTGTTCAGAAGCCGCCCATTTTTTAACAAAAGTTCGATAGATTTTTTTTCGCTTTTGCCCAAGCTATTCAAAATCGCGGTATATTTTTCTTTTTCTTCTTTACTAACAAGTGCGGTTCTTAAGGCCAAAGGAGGCTGAGCCGCAGTAAAACTAGGCGACTTGATAGGGTTTTGCGCGTAAGCACTACAAGTGACATAAGCTGGTTTCTTTTCTTCTGCCTTGATTTTGCCGAATAGGCTATGATAAAAATTGTTTTGTAAATTACTTATTGAATACACTTTTTTACCCCACTTATTATATATAACAACAAACTCTTTAAAAATTTGCCTATTTAGTGTATATTTTATTAAAAAAGGTTACAAAAAAAAACATTTTAAGGGAGCTCGTTGGAAATAGCAGATAAACTAAAAATTAAGCCGCTGACAAAAACACAAATCGTAATTTCTATGGACAGGCTAACGCGCTTTAAATTCACTGAAGAAAAGTATTTGAGAGTTTTCAAAGACATTATAGTCTCCAATTTGATTTCCCCAAAATATAAAAAAAATCAGCTAGATTTGATGGAGTACGAAGTGATTGCTCGACTTGCAACCGAGATATTCAATAGCTCTTTGCTCTCGGGCGGACTAAAATTAACCGGCGATTATTCGATTAATTTAAAACTTTTGGATTATGAAAAATCTATATTTAAGCTGGACAAAAATATCCAAATATTGCTTGAAAACAAGTTGGATTTTATGTCCGCGGTAAATTTTCTCGATGAAGAAGTTTTGGCGCTGAATCTAAAGTGGCTCAAATCGCTTTCAAGTAAAGATTGTCCGCTAAACAATCGAGTACACTTCAAAACAAAATTCCCCCTCGAAAAAATTATTATAACCGAGGGGATTACCGAAGAAATTTTGTTGCCTAAATTTGCAAAACTTTGTGGCTATGATTTTGACGAGCACGGAGTCTATCTTATTGCTGCGGGCGGTAAAAATCAGGTAGTTAAACTGTTTTACCAGTTTGCAGACGAGCTAAAACTCCCCGTTTTTATTTTGTTGGACAACGATGCAAAAGAAAATTTTACTGAAATTTTGCCCAAGCTACGAAAGATAGATAAGGTACATGTGATTGCAAACGGTGAGTTTGAGGACATTTTGCCTTTGAATTTGATAAAAAAGACTCTCAACAATTACCTAAAGAATTTTTCCTCGGTCAGTCTTGATGAATTGCGCAAGGATCTGCCGATGACCAAAATTTTGGAAGAAATATTCAAACAGAAGGGTTTCAATGAATTCAAAAAAGCAGAATTTGCGCACTTGGTGGCTGAAAATATTTCGGTTGTCGGTGACGTTTCGCCATCTATTGCGAAGATTGTCAAAGAAATAAAATCAATTTAATCTCTACCCACGAGCGAATTGATGTAATTTTTTACCGCTCCAGTGATAATTAAATCCGGCTCCTGCATGCAAAATTCGTCCAGCTTGATTATTCCTCTGTGGACATCGCCTTTTTCTAAGTACAATAGGCCTACCATCATTATATTGAGAGGTTTTTTATCGTTTGCGGAATAAAGTTTAATTTTTGAATCAATAATATTCTGCGCTTTGAAGCTTTTTACCAAGTTTTGATAGTACAAAAAATTCAGACTGTACTGTTTTATCGCACGTTCGTAGCAATCCTGGGCCATTTTATAAGAGCGTACCCTCATATAGATGTCGCCTAAATTATTGTAATAAACCGCCGTTGCCTGTGAATTTGGTGCGAGTGAGATGGCAATTTTAAATTCCTGGATTGCACAGTAATAGTCTTTTTCTTGGCTGCATTTTAGGGCAACATTATTGTGAAAAAATGCGTTTTTTTCGGCATCTATTTTGTATACATCAGGCTTTTGATATGCCGATGCAAAAAGATTGGTCGCGAATAAAAGAAAAATTACCAATAACTTCTTCATATTAAGTCGATTTCAAGCCCTTCACGAGCCAGACAACAGTCGCTTGACATGTTTTGGTAATGCTGAGCTATTTCGTTTAATTTATCGTCGTTATAACCCGGATCAAAGTGGTAAAACGCGAGTTTTTTTGCTCCTGATTGCTTTTGGCATTCCAAAGCCATGTCGAAGGTGGAATGGCCGTAGCCTTGTTTTGAGGATAGCGGGTTTAAGTAGTCTTCTGTCGTGTACTGCGCGTCGTGGATTAACAAATCGCAGTCACGTGCGAAAAGAGCCATTTTTTTATCGCCACCGATGTAGCTTTCTTTGTCACTTGCGTAAACCAATGATTTATCCTTGTATGCAATCTTGTAAATCATTACTCCCTCTTGAGGGTGGGCGAATGATTTATAGCACGTGATAATTACTTCGTCGTCTTTTGGGGTAAGGTCCTCGCCACGCGCTATTTTTTGAACTTTTGTGCCGTCTTCGCCCAAAACTATGTATTCAGTTTCGCTAATATCAAAAATATTTAGGTTTGCAGCAATATCACCCAAATCCAATGGAAACGACTTTGTAAAAAGGAGTTGAGCCAGTTCATCAGCAAGATTTTCATTGTAATCGGCGACCCCGAAAATATTTAGGTTAGTTGTTGCTACGTGTGAAGGTCTGAAAAACGTGAATCCTTGAATGTGATCCTGGTGAATATGGCTTAAAAGCAAGGTAGCGTTCATTGCTTTTCTGTCGTACTGATTCGAACCTGATGACAAGTGGTTTTGCATTAAGTCGTTCCCAAGTTCAATTAAACCTGTACCCGCATCAATTATAACAACATGCCCGCCAACATTTACCTCAACGCAGGAAGTATTTCCGCCGTATTGCAGGTATTCGCTTTTTGCAATCGGGTAACTTCCTCTCACTCCCCTAAATTTCACTTTAAATTCATTTTTGGTACTTGTCATGGCGTTATCGTCCTCTCTTTTTATTTTTTATCAATGGTGTAAGTAGCCGTCCTATCGTCGTCCGCGCCGTAATAAGTTTTGGAACCGAACGCGAGCATTTTAGCTCTTTTTTGGACATCTTTATATCTTGTTTCTTTTAATTCCAAGTCAAATATAACTTTTTTCTTTTGGTTGCTCACTTTTATAATTCTGAAAGCATTAGGATATGATACCAAAGACGGCGTGCTCACGTGTAAGACATTTCCCATTTGAGTAACTTTTGTTGTGTGATAATGCCCAGAAAATATTGCGATAGGGTTTTTGTACTTGTTGATAACCTCAAGTACTTCAGCAGCATTCAATATGCTGTGGTTTGGGCTGCGAAGCGGTTCGATTAGAGGGCCGTGCAAAAAAATCAAAACAATGTCGTCTTTTGATTTTGAAAGCTCTTTATTTAGCCACTTGAGTTGTTCTGCGTCAATTTTTCCGTTTGCCGTAATCCTGTCGTCTATGATTGAATCCAGCCCGATTACCTTGTAGCCTTTTTTAGGGACGAATGAATAATACGGCTTGACTGAATGAAAATGCCTGTTATGTCCGTTTAAAATATCGAGATAAAGTTTTTTTGATAAATAACCGCCGACTGAGATATCATGATTACCAAAAACTGCATACCAAGGGCACTTTAGCTGATTTGCTATTGGCAAGAATTTCATCAATTCTTTTTCGTAAGGGGTGTTTATCATATCGCCTGTAAACATAGTAAAATCTACGCAGGGCGTCTCGTTAACCTGCGACACTGCGTCAGTTAAGAGTTCTGCCGATTCTGCTGTTAGCCTGTATGAGGTATTAGTTTTTGCCGTAGAAAAATGGGCGTCGCTAATCTGTGCGAAAGTCAAATTGTCGCCAGATGCAGAATAGACTTGCAATCCAAAGAACATTGCGGTTGCTAGTAGCAGTACAAAAATACCGTTCATTACTTTTGAACTGAAATTATCTTTAGGTCTTTTTCTTTGTCTTTTTTTCATTTTGTGTTAAATCTTTCATTAATTAAGTCTTTAAATTCGCTGTAATGTTCACTGTCGTTGAGTGATTCATATATTTTTAGCTTCGATAAATAAAGTGCTTTTATGGTTGGATACCTTTTTATCGCGTCGTTAAGTGTGTTGAGTGCGTAACTTGAATTTCCATTGTCATAATAAATATAACTCAAATCAATAAAATCTTGATAGTTTATCGGAGTGATTTTTGTAGCCATATTAACATATTTCAGGTAGTTTTTCTGGTCGCCCATTGATTTATAGCATTGAGCCAGGTTGTAGTAATAAATTGGGCAGAGCCCGTCCAAATCGATCGCTTTGTAGAAATTTTCGATAGCAACATCAATATTTTTTAGTTTGTAGTTGCAAAGCCCAATGTAATTGAGGCCTTCCGCCGAATTCGATTTTTGCAACACCCTGTTTAATCTGTCCAATGCTGTATGGTAATCTGCGAGGAAGTATTCAATTTTGGCAAGTTCAAACTGGTATTCTGTTGTATCGTTAATGGCTATTGCGCTAAGGATGTCGGCTTTAGCCTTGTCGTAATGGCATAAAGCCAAGTTGGCTCGTGCCATCATGAAATTGGTAAAATCAGAAAACGGGCAAAGTTGTTGATATTCGTTCAATGCAATGAGCGCATAGTTGAATTCCTCAGTTTCGAAGAAGCACAGTGCTATACCAAGGTAGGCTTGGGAAAACTTTGAGTTGATTTTAATGGTTTCTTTAAAATTTTCGATGGCTTTTGAATAACTGCATATTGATTTGTAGTAATCTCCCAACAAGTAATATGCCCAGTAGTCGCTGCTGTTGTCCTGAATGGCCTTTTTAAGGTAGAAAACCCGTTTTGCATCGTCGCCCATTTGGCCGTAAAGTATTGATAAATTAACCAGAGGCTGGGTGTAATTTTTGTTAAGCGAATTGGCTTTTTTAAAGTATTTTATTGCTAAGGTTTTGTTATTTTTCTGCCAGTAGGCCATCGCCAAGTTGTTGTATGCTTGGCCGTTTCTGGAATTTAGATTTATGGATTTATAAAAATATTCTACAGCAGTGTCGTATTCTTTTTTCTGGTAAAATTCTTGCCCCTTTGTGTTGTAATAGCCAGAATTGTAGTCCATTTTTTCAGTATCTGCTTGAGGAACGTTCAGTATAACAAAATTAGCTGGAGATTGAATGGCATTTAATACTTCAGTTTTTGCTTGTGTTTGAGCTAAATTTTCGGCAACAGTTGAAGGTGAAATCTTGTCCCTTAAGCACGTTGCTTGAACGTTATCTGGCTCCATGCATAAAATTTCGTTCAAATATTCAAGCGCTTTTTCGAAGTTGTTCGATAGGTAATAATTTGACGCAATGTCAAAATAGTCATCCGTTAGTTCAGACGCAAACACAGTATTGCCTTGCTGAAAGGCAATAAACCCTGCAATTATAAAAAATATTAAAATCCCACGTCTCATTCGGATATTATAGCACGGATTTGTATTTATAAGCAATAACTTAATCATGCTTAAGCTTATGCTTTGATATTCCCCCTAGTGCGATTGGACCAACTTTATTGAGAAATTTCTTCGATTATACTGTTAATTGTGCTGTGACTAAAGCCTTTGCAAGAGTTCCATAACAAAGTCGGAATTGGGTCACTTTGTGTCTTATTAGAAAATTCGTAGCTACAAAATCCCTTAACCATATTTGTAGAGCCATCGATATTGGAAGAAAAGGAGCTGCAGCATTGGCAAATTTTTAAAATAAAGCCGTAATCTGACAATTTTGTTGTAAGTTCTTTTATCGCATCCACCATTCTAAGATGAGATGATGTAGTAAACATTTTCTTTTTGAAGGTGAATTTGACCTTTGCAAGGCCAGCTTCAGAAATTAGTTCAAGAGTACAAGGCATGTTGTTTTGCCCGTCTGTTACATGCACTTCTACCAACATCTTCTGGGTATTTCGTTTTTCATTTTCATTTTTTGACTTTTTATTCTTGAATTTTCTCACCATTGGGAAATTCATAAAAATGTGGCAAATGGAATAAAACGGGTACATAAACAGGAATAGAATGTCAGTTGAATTCAATTTTGAGCTCAATAAGCTAATCGTAAATCCTAGAATTAGTGCGACAAATGAGATTACTACGATTGTAAAATCAACTAAAAAGTAATAGTTACAGGAATATTTTAACAGGTAGGTGTAAGCCAAAAGCAGTATCCAAACGTTAGGCGCCAAAAGCGACAAGACGTGTTCGTTGAATACAAAGTTTTTTGTCCAAATCTGTGAAAAACAGCTCTTAAACAGCGCAAGTCTTCCGCTGAGGGAAGGAATTTTTAAATTGAAATCATCAACATCAATATATGTTTTTATGTTTGTGTTGAACACGCACTTGAATCCAATTTTTGAAAGAAGCAAGCTGTATTTGAGTTCGGTATTAATATTCTGAAAATCGATGCAGCCAATTTTTTCTATGATACCTTGGCGCATAACCAAAACATCTGAATCAATAATTGTTGCCAATCCAGCAACTGAACGGCTTTTTTGAATAAAATTGGTATAATATTTGTGATAAATCACTTTGATTTTTTTTCTCAAATTGAGTTTTTCACCAACCAAAACAGTAGAACCGCTTACAACAGGAGAATCCGCCAAAGCAGAGTTCACTGAATATAAAAAGTCTTTTTCTATGTATCTGTTAGCTTCCAAGAATACATATGCGTCGCAATTTTGAACTTCAGATAATTTCTCCAGAAGTATTGATATTGCTTGGTCCTTACCTACTGTCTCTTGATTCTTTATGTTGAAAACTTGTATAAAATTATCGTTGATAAAAAGTTTTTCAGAATTATCTGTGGAGTTGTCTAAAATTAAATATGTAGAAAAATTTTCTTTTGGAAAATCCTGGACTTTAAGCTGATTGATAAGGTTTTCTAATGTCGACTCATTGTTGTGTGAATAGATTATTACGCAAAGATTATTTAGGTGATTAAAATTATTCAATTTCTCTTGAACGCGGAATTTTCTATCATTCAGGTTTTTAATTGCCAGAACTAGAAAATAGACAGAATACACTGCAATATAAATATAGATTATATTTAGAATTAATTCCATTCATACCTCAATATAATTTTATAGAAAAATCAAAAAAATTTCCATATATAAAAAAAAACCGTAATATTAATAAATATTTTATATCCATTCGCAAAAATTTATGAGAATATTATTATGAACAAAAAAATGATTTTAGTAGTTAATATTATAATAAGTGAGGGCTCGATGACAAAATATGTTTTTATGGATGGTAAATATGTAGAAAAAGAAAAGGCTGTTATTCCTGTTATGACACACGGTTTTTTGTATGGAACTTCAATTTTTGAAGGTATACGTGCTTATTACAACCCTGAAGAGAAACAAATGTACGCTTTTAGAGTTCCTGAACACTTTGAGAGATTAAAAACAAGCGGAAAAATCGTACGTATCGGAGTTGATTATAGCGTGGATGAACTTTGTGCGATAACAAAAACCTTGTTGCAAAAAAATAAATATGAGCAAGACGCATATATCAGACCGACAGCCTATAAATCTGCGGAAAAAATCGGAACTCACTTGTTGGATAATCCTGATTCACTAATGATTTTCACCACTGAAATGGGCGATTATATTGATATAAGCAAAGGGCTTAGAGTTTGTGTTTCAAATTGGCGTAGAACCAGTGACAACGCAATTCCACCTCGCGCGAAAATCGGCGGAGGTTACGTGAATGCAGCTTTAATTGCTACTGACGCTAGGTTAGCCGGTTTTGACGAAGCAATCGCGCTTACCGAAAGCGGTGAAGTCACAGAAGGTTCAGCAATGAATTTGTTCTTGGTAATGGACGGAAAGCTTATCACGTCAAAAACTACAGATAACATATTAAAAGGGATTACAAGAGACACAATCATGTGTTTGGCTGCTGATATGGGTATTGAAGTAGTTGAGCGCGCTATTGACAGAACAGAGCTTTATGTTGCTGACGAAGCATTCTTCTGCGGTACCGGTGCTCAAGTTAGTCCTATCGTAAATATTGATGACAGGCTCTTGGGCGATGGTAAAGTCGGCCCTATCGCCACCGAATTACAAAAATTGTACTTTGATGTTGTTAAAGGTCGAGTTCCTAAATACAAAAAATGGTGTATGCCAATTTATGATTAGTTTTTTGGGGCTTTGCGTCCAGAATTTAATATTGAGCATTAAGTATTTGTTTTCGAGACAACTGCGATTTTCAAGTGTAATTTCGCAAGCTGCGACAATAAGCTACGATTCACTGACTATTTCTGTAATCATCGTATTTATTGCAGCTGCAGTAATTGCGATTCAGGTTTCCAAGCAATTTTTGATGTCAGGTGCTGACACCTACATCGGCGGAACAATCACAGTAATAATAATACGCGAAATCGCCCCCGGCTTTGCTGCTTTGGCGATAGGGGCTCGTGCAGGAACTGCAATAAGTGCCGAAATTGCTAACATGCAGGTTACATCTCAGGTTGATGCTATGAAAACTTTAAAAGTCGAACCAGTCGGCTATTATTTCGCACCAAGGCTGATAGCAGCAGGCATTACCGTTCCTATGGTCGTTATTCTGGCTGAATTAATTGGGATTGTCGGCGGAATGTTCGTCTGCTTTTTTACGATAAATTTGCACCCTCACAGGTATATAAATTCAGTTTGGCTTTGGCTTAACACCCGCGATATTTACATTAGCATCTTTAAGGCATTTGTTTTCGGAATTCTTATTTCGTTAGTTTGCGCGACTCAAGGCTATTCAACCAAAGGCGGAGCGAAAGAAGTTGGGCTTGCAACTACCCAAGCTGCAGTAAAATCAACAATCTACATGTTGATTGCGGATTTTATAATTAATTTAGTCTATTACCTGTAATTTAAACTTCTTCGGCATTTAGATATTTGTAGTCTAGTATGCTTGATGAGTCGGCCGTTGAACTTGATTCGTTACCGTAAAAAACTGACATGTTTGATGTCGCTCTGTTGGTAAACTCAGCCATTTTCTTTTCCTTGTCTGACGTTACACCGTAAGATTTAATTTCGGCATTGGTGACTTTACCATCTTTGTTTGTATCGATATCGTCGAAGTGAGTCATAACAGTCTGTAATAGTGAGCTTGACATCCCAGCAGCACCAGCTGAAGCAAATTGAGTGAGTTGGTCTCTAGTTAAACCCTGCGTTGAAATTTGGTTTGACAGGTTATTTAGTTCGGCAGCTGTAACTATTCCATCACCGTCTTCATCCATTTTGGAAAAATTAGTTTGCATATACTGAGCGAAATTTTGATTAAGCCCAGTTGCTGTCGTGGTGGCAGTTGTTCTGGCTTCGTTTATGTTTGAAAGCGTCACCCCGTCAGGATATTGCTGTGCCAGTAGTGAATAAGTGTTTGTAAGCCCTGAATATATTCCTGTGAATAATGAAGTTCCGTCTAATCTTGTACTCATAAGTTTTCCTTTTTTCTTTATTTTAATGTTAATTTTATAAAATTCAACCGTTTATTTGGTTGAATTATGTAAGAAAAAAGAAATTAAAAACTTAAAAATTATTTAAATATTCGACAATATATTTTATGTCCACATTAGCATTGCACGTATTTTCAATTGCGCGTTTACCGGTTTGTTCAATTTTGCCACCCTTAATTTTAGCCATATCAATTTCGGGAAAATCTCCGCGATAATCAGGGTGAAGAATTATTTTGCCATTGCCTTTGATAAATTCAATGTTGTCGAATTGAGGATTGTCCATTATGTGCACTTCTGCATCGTTGCCGCCCATAACAATTTTTCCGACTTTGCATTCGTCTGATAAGCCCACATGGTGCTCGGAGTTAATTTCTTTAACTCTTGCATATCCTCTTACTCTTACGCTGTCGTTAGAATTTATTTTGTTGACTTTTGAATTGCAGCTTATTATAGCTAATGACGTGTTTATTTCACCGGCCAATGCGTTGTTTATAACTTCAACTTCTGGGGCGATTGCCTTTATTGCTGTAACATTTTGCCCAAGTAGAATACTGTCTTTAGCGGTAATTTGCTCAATTAGTCCCCCTTTGTCGGTCTGCGCATCGACGTTACCTCCTGAAATTACACTTCCTACTTTGTTATCCGTATGTATGCATGCCGAAGTTTCTGCTAAAATTCTTTTTGCAGTAGAATTATCAAAAAGAGTGATATATTTGGCATTTATTTTGTCTGACGCACTTCCATCGCGAAGCTCTACGGTACGGGCTTTTATCTTTTTAACATTGGAGTTTCCTATTATATGAACTTCCCCTGGAATATCTATTGATTTTCTGTTTTCATCATTTAAAAAAAGATCGCCATCCACAGAGTACGTTTCTGCTCTGAGTAAATGGGAAACGTAAAAATTTAGACCTCTGAAAGAGACATTTTTGTTACTGTTTGTAAAAGTATCGGAGGAGTTGGTACTGCTATTTTTAGTATTTTTTTGTGCTAATAAATTTTTTGATGCAGGGATTGATGTAAGTCTTGGTAAAATTGTTAGCATATCTAGTCCTTCTATTTGATTATAAAATATTATATAATCAAATAGAAAAAAAAACAGCGTTTGTTAATTTATTTAACTAGATAGTCATTTAGTCTAATCGTTAATTAGCAGTTCAGTGCATTTTTTATCACCCAAAATATGCAATTATGACTATGTAGTTTGTTAGGAGGAATCGTATGCTGGTCACAATAAAAAATAATTGCACTGGTTGTGGGGCTTGTTCTGCAATTAATCCCGAAGTATTTGAAATTTATAACGGCTTTGCAACTGTTGATCCTGACTTTATCGAAGGCCATGAAGATGATTGTATAGACGCAGCATTAGCATGCCCTGTTAACGCGATTCGTATTGACGAATATTAATGAAGGTTTGAGCATCTTGTTGTCCTGTTCTTCATAAATTATTGTTTTGTTTGCAATAAAAAAGCCCCTCACATTTTGTGAAGGGCTTTTTTTATATTATCTTATGCTAGGCCGAATTTAGGAGCTTCTGATTTTGCTGCTTCGGTTTCGCCTTTTTCTACGCTTGCAACTTCTTCTCTGATTTGCTTCAGTTGGGACTCTATGTTTGCCATTTCTGAATCGAGCATTCCTTCTATAGCTTTTAATCCGCTCATTTTTGCTTGGCTGCTTGCTTCGAATATACTGTTAGTTGCGCTGCTTGCTTGCATTACTGCATAATTTTGTGCCTGAAGATCTGCTTGAACACCAGCGAGTTTTGCTTGTGCCTCAGCCGAGGAGCAATCAACTTTTCCATCTTTAATGAATGGAGAATAAGCAGCTTGGGCAATCATTGACATTGTCGCGTTTGCTGCGGCACTAACTGAATTCTTAGCGGCTGATATTGATTGTTGGAAAACTCCGACTTGTTCAGTCATTGTCTGTTTTTGTTGGCTAATAACAATGCTGCGATATTCTTTATCGCTGATTTGTCTCTTTAGGGCTAATTTCCGATATGCAAACATCAAAAAACTCATTTGTGCATCTCCGTTTTGGTTATCTTAGTATCTCGTGTATATATAAGTAAAGTATATTCAGTATATATAATTGCCCTATTGGGTCAATTTGTACTAAATTGTGTTACATTACTTAATAATACCCCTACTAAATATACCGAAAACTCCCTCATATCAAGAAAAGCAAGGTATGACAAAAGTATATATCAATTAGCCTATTGAGCGCTTCAATTCATCAGGACGAGAAGAACGTGAGATTGCATCTTCTAATGTTATCAAATTTTTCTGATAGAGGTCTTTAAGCGCCATTTCAAGAGTTTGCATACCAACACCACTGTTCATTTGGATTGTGGAATATATCTGAGCTGCTTTTGATTCTCTTATTAGGTTGGCAATCGCTGGAATAACAAGCATTATTTCTTGAGCCATTATACGGCCTTTTTTAGTCCCATCCGGTTGAAGCCTTGGCAAAAGTGTCTGTGCAAAAACCGCGACAAGTGAACTTGATAACTGGATACGGATCTGCTGCTGCTGACCTTCAGGAAAAACGTCGATAATACGGTCGATAGTTTGGCTGGCCGATGACGTGTGGAGCGTTCCGAACACTAAGTGTCCCGTTTCAGCGGCTGTCAGTGCAAGCGTTATTGTTTCTAAATCTCTCATCTCACCTACCAGGACGATATCAGGATCTTCACGAAGCGCTGATTTTAGCGCATTGGCAAAAGAGCGAGTATCTTGTCCGAGTTCCCGTTGGTGAATTATACTTTTTTTTGAAGTGTGAACGAATTCTATCGGATCTTCGATTGTTAAAATGTGTTCACATTTTGTAGTATTTATATAATCTATCATTGAAGCAAGCGTAGTTGATTTTCCGCTACCTGTAGGGCCTGTTACCAAAATTAATCCACGAGGCTTTTCGGCTGTTTTTCTAACAATTTCAGGCAACCCAAGTGATTCAAAAGAGGGAACGACAGAATCAATTACCCTAAAAGCCGCGGCGTAGTTGCCTTTGTCTTTGTAGAAGTTAACCCTAAAACGGCTTAGACCTTCAATTCCGTAAGAAAAATCAAGTTCCCAGTCTTGTTCAAGTTTTCTTCTTTGGTCGTTTGAAAGCATAGGAAACAAAAGCGCTTCAACATCATCTGATGATAACGGCTCACTGCCGGTTCGCTGTAATTTGCCATCTACTCTTATTACTGGGGGTAAGCCTACAGATACATGCAAGTCGCTACCTTTTTGTTTTACAATATTTTCTAATAACTCTTCAATCAGCATATTCAAACCCTCACTTTTTCATAATATTATTTAATTATTATAGTATAGAATTAAATAAAAAAAAAGAGTTTACAATAGTAAACTTTTATAGCTATAATGTTAATTATGAAGTATAGAAAAAATGTACGAAATTTTTGTATAATAGCGCATATAGATCACGGAAAATCAACATTAGCAGACCGCCTCCTCGAATTTACGGGTACGATTGCTAAACGTGATATGCAAAACCAGCTTTTGGACACCATGGATATCGAAAGAGAGCGTGGGATTACAATCAAGCTTAATGCAGCTAGAATGAATTATAAAGCCAACGACGGCGAAGAGTACACTCTTAACCTGATTGATACACCAGGGCACGTGGATTTTTCTTACGAGGTATCACGTTCGCTTGCCGCTTGTGAAGGCGCACTGCTTATCGTGGACGCGACTCAAGGGGTAGAAGCACAGACGCTTGCGAATGTTTATTTAGCAATGGAGCAGGATTTAGAAATTATTCCTGTAATAAATAAAATTGATTTACCTTCAGCCGATGTTGAGAGGGTAAGAAAAGAGATTGAAGAATTATTAGGTATTGATGCGAGCATGGCAATTGCCGTCAGTGCGAAAACCGGCGAAGGCATACAGGGTGTTCTTGAAGCTGTTGTAGAATTAGTTCCGCCCCCTGTCGACACTTCGGACAAACCACTAAGAGCAATGGTTTTCGATAGTGCTTATGACCAGTATTTGGGAACTCTATGCTTCTTTAAAATCATTGACGGAAGAATAAAAGTCGGTGACAAAGTCAAATTCATGGCATCCGGCAAGCAGTGTGAAGTTATTGAATTAGGATACTTGACTCCAAACAGGGTCCAAGTTAACGACCTTCAATGTGGTGACGTTGGATATTTCGGTGGCTCAATCAAAGAGATTTCCAGATTTGTCGGAGATACCATAACCACAGTGGAAAATCCAGCAACGGAAGCGTTGGATGGTTATAAAGAGGCCTTGCCGATGGTTTTTTCAGGACTTTACCCTGTTGACAATGACGAATACCAAGACTTAAAAGAAGGTTTGGAAAAACTTAAACTTAATGATAGCAGTATTACTTTTGAACCTGAAACCTCAAGCGCATTGGGCTTCGGCTTTAGATGCGGGTTTTTGGGAATGTTACACATGGAAATCGCTCAGGAAAGACTTGAGCGCGAATATAAGTTATCGCTTGTAACGACGGCTCCTTCGGTTATTTATCACGTCTTTAAGACAAACGGAGAGATGATTTCAATCGACAACCCTGCAAACCTACCAGAGCCACAGTATTTGGATCATATTGAAGAACCATACGTTAAGGTTCAACTAGTGTCTCCTAACGAATACGTGGGTACATTGATGGAATTATCGCAGTCAAAACGTGGAATTTTCATAAACATGACTTATCTTGATAAAATTCGCACCAATTTAGAATACCATATTCCGTTGAGCGAAGTTATTACAGACTTTTACGACCAATTAAAATCAAGAACTAAAGGTTATGCAAGCCTTGACTATGAACTCCATGACTACAAAACCTCCGCGCTTGTTAAATTGGAAGTTTTACTTGCAAACGAGGTTGTTGATGCACTTTCTGTTATTTGCCACAAAGATAACGTTTTCAATATCGGACAAAAACTGACTGCAAAATTGAAAGACATTATACCTAGGCAAATGTTTGAAGTTCCCATTCAGGCTGCTGTTGGTGGAAGAATTGTTGCAAGAACAAATATTAAAGCAATGCGCAAAAACGTTTTAGACAAATGCTATGGCGGAGATATTTCGAGGAAAAGAAAACTCTTAGAAAAGCAGAAAAAAGGTAAAAAACGAATGAAGTCTGTAGGAAGAGTGGAAGTCCCTCAAGAGGCGTTTATGGCGGTATTGAGCTTGAATGAAGATTAGTCCAATTTTCATTTCTGTAAGGTCGACACTGTCCGCCCACAATAGTTTTTCTGAAACATACAGTGGCTTTGATTGTTTATACTTTAATAATATAGAACTGTAGAGTGATTTAGCTAAACTAAACACACCCTACAGTTTGGTTTTATTATAAATTTCTACACGAAGTATCTTTTTAACAAACCTTCGAATACTTGTCCGTGTCTTGCTTCGTCTTTACACATTTCGTGAACTGTATCATGGATTGCGTCGTAACCTAATTCTTTAGCACGTTTTGCAATCTGCAATTTCCCATTACAAGCCCCAAATTCAGCGTCTACTCGAGCTGATAAATTAGTTTTTGTATCAGCTACAAGAACTTCACCCAATAGTTCGCCGAATTTTGCAGCGTGTTCTGCTTCTTCAAAAGCGATTCTTTTGTAAGCTTCTGCAACTTCTGGAAATCCTTCTCTATCAGCCTGTCTTGACATAGCCAAATACATGCCGATTTCAGTACATTCTCCTGCGAAGTGAGCTCTCAAGCCCTCTAAAATTTCGGCATCAACGTCTTTTGCAATCCCGATTCTGTGCTCGTCAGCCCATGCTCTTGAACCTTCTTTTGCAACGATAAATTTATCTTTAGCTGCCCCACAAATAGGACATTTTTCCGGCGCTTCATCAGCTTCCACTGAGTATCCGCACACTTCACATACAAATTTCATAATTTTCCACCTTTCCTAATAATACTAATTAATAAACATATTTCGAGAAATTGGTATCGCTATACTAGTTCCTCAAAAATTATTTTATGCTAAACTGTAATAAAAAGCAAGAGGTTACTTTATGATATCATCACAAGAGGCATTAAACAGACTAATAGAAGGTAACGACAGATTCGCACAAGGGAATTCCGTCCACCCAAACAGATGTGAAGAAACTAAGAACGCCCTTTTAAAACAGCAAAAACCCTTTGTTGCAGTTTTGTCATGCTCCGATTCTAGAGTGCCTATCGAGATTATTTTTGATGCGGGCCTAGGCGATATTTTTGCGGTAAGAACAGCTGGCCACGTTCTTTCTAAAGAAGTAATCGGTAGCCTTGAATACGCAGTTAAAATGATTGGGGTAAAACTGGTAATCATTCTCGGGCACGAAAACTGCGGAGCTATAAAAACTGCCCTGACTACTTATCAGAATAAAGAATACGGCGAACTGTCAGAAAACTTGCAGTCAATTATGAACCACATATATCCAGCAATAGAAAATGTTCCAAAAGATACGCACGAAGATGATTTGTTGAATTCTGCGATTAAAGCAAACATCAATTACCAAGTAGAGGACTTAATCAAAAAAGATGATTACCTCGCCGGAAAAATTAAAAGTGGCGACATAATGCTTCTCGGAGCTGAATACAGTCTTGCCACTGGAAAAGTAGAATTCCTTAGTGCCGGGATACAAGCATAATTGCTACCCTTGTAACAGTATGTTTCGACTTACCTCTATCGTTGTACATGCAGTAAAAAATAATGTACAATAGCTAGAATAATTGTAGTGGATTCGGTTAGGAGAGCATGCGAGTTTTTTCTGTTCATAGGGTAATTGATTCAGGAGCCATGTCTCCAAGAAAGAAGGTTCATACTGAAGCGAGTCGGCACTTTAGGGTTCCTTGTAATGACACTTGTTCGATTAATTTCTGTGCGATCAGGCCAGCCAGCATTTCTTACATAAAACCCATTAAGAAGATCGAATCTGCACTGAAAAAATTGGGGGTCAATGCAATACTCCTTTACGATGGAAGTGAAAAGAACTTAATTCTGGCAAAAAAGATGCAAGTCTGTTTTGCCAAGCTTAAAGAAAAAAATATAACGATTCCCAAGATGACTGTAGATTTCGTTAACTGGAGGAATGTTTTTGTGTCTAAAGATTCAGCAGCTGTGACAGATATCAGCTGGGAACACAATAAGCCCATTATTGAAGTTTTTTTTAAGCCAAAATCTTACACGCAACAATCCGCAGCAGGGGATTTATTTAGAATTAAGGAAATGCCTCAAAACTCAACATTTGAGAGCGATTTTTTCCACGAATTTGCGCACGCGCACCAAGGTTTCCTTTGCGGGGAGAAAAAATTTAATCAACTGAGAAACGAAAAGTTTGATCAAAAAATCAATGATAAAATAGCACGTGAAATTAACTCTTACGCCACTCAATCCAAAACCGAATTTGTTGCGGAATATTTTTGCTACAAAATGACGGGAAAAGAAATTAAATCAAAAATGATTAATGAGCTTTACAAACAGTGTAATGGCCCAGAAATTTGTTAGTCAATGGTGAGTGGTTAACAAGAAAAATTACTTTTCCATTTTATACAGTTACGGCTTGACCAAAAATTTAATTGCTTCGCCATTAATGTGTTTTTCCATAGCGGCTTCAACTTCAGACAAAGAAATCGTGTCGGTGATGAGTTTTTCAACATCAACTTCACCAGAGGCTATCAAATCAAGCGCCTGTCTGAAATATTTTGGAGTATGGTGAAAAACGCTAATCATTTTAATGTCGCCGTAGTGCATTCTTGTCGTGTCAAAATTAACTGTAGACCCTGATTTACACCCGCCAAAGAAGTGTACGGTTCCGCCAGGTCTCACGAGCGAAAACATTCTCTCCCAAATTGAAGGCAGCCCAACGCACTCGATAGCGATATCAAGCCCTTTTCCCTCTTCAGTGAACGCCATAAAAATCTTTTCCGGATTCGGATATTTATTTAAATCAACAACTTCATCAGCACCAGCGAATTCTTTTGCCAGCTTAAGTTTTAGGGGATTCCTGCCTGCAGCAATTACTCTGGCACCTTTTAACTTAGCCAATTTTGCAAACATAAGACCGATAGGACCTATTCCAATAATACCAACAGTTTGTCCGGGTTTTATGTCTGTTCTTTCAACACCATGAACGACGTTTGCCAAAGGTTCTGCGAAGGCCGCCTTATCAAAACTTAAGTCTTCAGGGAGTTTAAGCATATTTTTTTCAACTATTCGAGCTGGAACGGTTATATATTCGGCGTAAGCCCCATTCAATAAATCCAGTTTTTCACAAAGGTTAAATTCTTCTTTTTTGCAATAAAAGCATTTTCCGCAAGGCGCAGAATTAGCAGCAACAACCCTATCGCCTATTTCAAAACCCTGAGCCTTTTTGCCGAGTTTTGCGACAACTCCTGCAAATTCATGCCCGAAACCTGATGGAATACTCTTTATAAGCAAAGGGTGGCCTCTACGGAAGGTTTTCACATCAGTACCACAAGTCAAGGCGGATTCAACTTTGACCAAAACTTCGCCATCTTCAAGCGGTTTTATCATAATTTCTTCTAGCCTTATATCCCCTGGACCCCAATATTGTACCGATTTCATCTTCATTTTGCCTTCTTTCTCCGTTGAGCCTTGGCGAAACGTGAGAAAAGGCCTCACGGCGTGCCTATATTGTTCAATGTCTGCTCTATTCTCCAATAGTGAGAACCTCAACACGAAATTATCTTAATATCGTTTACTAAATTATTTTTACTCTGATATTTTTATGTAAGCTTTCAATATCTTATTATAGATTGTATCACGAAAAGAGTTTTCGATATCATCGAAATTATAAGTTGTTGAAAGATTTTTGACCTTAACTTTTCCAGATTCAAGCAAACTCATAGAGTCCTTTAAATCGATTGGAGCCGGTGAATAACTGCCCATCACTGTCAATTCTCTGTAATATATTTCGTTGTTTGCGTATCCGAAATTCTTAGGCGTACTGGCAAAAATAAGGATTTTCCCTCCGTCCATAACAGTTCTAAGCGCCAGCTCAATAGCCTTATCGGAACCTGAAGTCATAAAAACTGCGCCAGCGCCGAAATTATCAGTATAAGATAAAATCTTCGCCCTGCTCTCTTCGAGGTTTAAAGAATTAAAAGCTTCGTCAAAGCCCAAACTAAGTGCCAAATCAATTCTTTCCTGAATTAAATCGCAACCAAAAACTTTCATCCCAAAAGCCTTTAGTGCCTGCCCCATTAATAATCCAATCGAACCGAGTCCGATAACCAAAACAGTTGAATTCTCTTTTAAATTAGCCCTTTTAGCCGCTCTTACACAACATCCTAACGGCTCGTAAAAAGATGCTTCTATTTCATCCAAATTGTTGGGGATTTTTACTGACACATTTTTCAAATGTTCCTCTGAAAGGTAAATATATTCACTAAATCCGCCCGGAGTAATGTTTGTTTTTTTAAAATGCTCACACATCGAATAATTTTCGTTTTTACAATAAACACACTCAAAACAAGGAATATGATGAGAACTCACAATTTTATCGCCGACTTTAAACTCGGTTTGAGAATTAATTTCAACGATTTCGCCAACAATTTCGTGGCCTAAAACAGTGCCGTCTTTAACTAAATGTTGCTGAAATTTAACAATGTCAGACCCACATAGCCCGCAGCCATATGTTTTAATTATTGCACCAGAGCCATAATTGCTCAACATTGGTCTTTCAACCTCTTTAAAAACGATGCTTTCGCCTAAAGTACAAGCAACCTTCATTTCGTCATCGCCTCAATATTAATCTTTGTCGAATCAGTAGAATCAGCAGGACGCATAAATATATAGTTCTTTATTGCCCGCAAGTCCATTTTTGAAGTAAACACGAGGCAAACTATCGCAACAAGCGAAAATATCAAAGCATATTCTACTAAATTTTGTGCCTTTTTCATAATATAAGTTTAGCACAAAGTCAAAGTTAATGGTGAGACTGACACATAAGTCAAAAAAAATAATACAAACTATAGCAAATTTTGACTTGTGTTACGTCTCTATCGGCTAGTGTTAAACCGTCAAAAAAACGCGGTTTTCGTCGGTTCTCACCTTTGCAAAGTCGACCACTGCCCGTCTAATAAATGAGCTTTTTGGAGACGTGCAGCTGTCTATTGCTTGCAAAAATGCAAAAAAAATTGTATTATAAAGTTGAGACCAATGCTAAGTAGTCTCTGTTTAAGAGTTTGAGGCGCAATCAATGGCAAGAATAAGAAAACCTTTATATTTGGATCGTTCTAAACTAAAAAAAATGATTTCATTTTTGAGTACTGATGCTGTAGACCAGTACACTAAAGTGCTTATTAATTTTCCTCTTTGTTCTTATCTGCATGACCTGCTGCCACAATCTATGAAGTTTTTACCAGAAAGCTATGTGCTGGCTGAAGAAAAAGAAATCATAGGAATGATTACGATTTCACCAAGTGCTGGAAATCCTTTGAGGCTAAATATTAGCAGGCTTTTTCTAGAACAGAATTATTTTAACGCAGGCAAACAACTGGTTGAATTTGTGGTGTCAAAATTTGGCGCAAAGGGAGCTACAACGTTTATTGCGGCGATTGATGATTTGCACAACGAATTACTCAGCCTATTTATAGACGGTTGCGGATTCAGACAGTGCTCTTCAGAACAGTTATGGAAAATGAATTCAATCCACTTCGCAAAAAACTCCGGTACCTTTTTTAGACCATTTAAAAACTCAGATGCCCAAGCTGTGGCAATGCTTTTTAACGACTCAGTTATAACACACTTTAGACATTCTATTGAAAAAACAAAAAGTGAGTATTATGACCCCCTTTTTCAGGGCTTGAGAAATGATTACAATTTAAAATATGTAATAGAAGATGAAAAAACAAAAACTATTAAAGCATATTTCGCGCTCACGACAAGCGACAATATGAATTACGTCTTAGATATTACCACCTCGCCTTGGTATGACTGCTCTTACGAAGATATTTTAGATTTTACCGTTAGCCAAATGTCAAGAAGAAAACAAGAATTTTTTCTTTTTGTAAAAATGAAAAAATACACGACTAAAGCCGAAATATTCGAAAAATTCTTACTCGAAAAAGGCTTTACTTGCGTACAAAATCAATTAATATTAGTAAAGGATTTTTACAGATTGGTAAAAGATCCGCACGATTCACCGAGGGTTGTGCTCTTCAATGAAATCAATGAAAAACCGGTTTTTTAAGTTAAAAAAAGTTGTTTTTGACCTCTGTAAATGTCATCTTGTTGCCATCGCGTTCGATATAGCTCAATTCTCCGTTTTGAGCAACGACTTCAGGATTTTTAGACGAAAAATGGTAGAATTGAACTTTCGTCTCTTTATTTATGTTAAATAGTGCTGTAAGCGCGTTGTTTACTGCAATATTGGTTTGTTGCTGATCTCCTGGAATTATGTTGACTTTGGTGAAGTTCGGAAATTCTTTAAGTAAAAATTTTTCAATCTCTATCGGTGCAGTTCCCTTAGTAACGCCTCTATAAACGTGATATAAGAATTGTTGACCTGAGTCTTCGTCAACCAAATTAATTGTCGCACAGGTATGAATGTCGGCGGTACTCAATGGTGTTTTAATGTCCGCCTTAATCCAGCCTCCACCACTTCCGTCGCCTTCTGTTGAAAACCCAGCAGCTTTAGTCCTACTTCCAGAATAAGGCTTCAATTCAATTGAGTCGCTCGTTCCAAATCCAAAAGTTTTTTTTTCAAGTCTGATTTTTTTGTCTTCAACTATATTTAAGTAGGCACGATAATCAATAAGCTGGGATAAATCTTTTTCGTTCTTGATTTCCTTTTTATATTGAGAACTAAAATCCCCGCAAAGCTCATTAACTAAAGGCTTTTTAAAGAAATCAGAACTTGGGAAATTAATTTTTGATAAATTTTTTTGGTGTATCATAAGCGTGTTAAGGATTCTCCAGTTAAAAATTTGATAATTTATCGTTTTCTCTTAACAAAGTTTTACCTTTATAATTAAAATTTAGGGTTTAGGTTAAAATACAATTATGAAAATGTACGAAAAATACATGAAACAATGTATAATACTTGCACAAAAAGGCGAGGGCAAAACTAGCCCGAACCCACTTGTGGGGTGTATTGTGCTTGACAGAAACGGAGTTATTGTTTCATGCGGTTACCACGAAAAATACGGCGAATTCCATGCGGAGGCTAATGCACTTAAAAAGCTAAAAGGTAACGAAGCAGTGGGCGGAACTCTTATAGTAAACCTAGAGCCTTGTTCTCATCATGGCAAAACGCCGCCCTGTGCTGATTTAATAATAGAAAAAAAGCTTAAAACGCTTGTGGTGGCGATGAAAGATCCCAATCCTCTTGTCTCAGGAGATGGTATAGAAAGGTGTCGAAAAGCCGGTATTAATGTTATAGAAGATGTTTTGACTGAAGAGGCTTCAAAATTGAATGAAATTTTCATTAAAAACATGACAAAAAAAGCTTGCTACGTTGCATTAAAAACCGCAACAACACTTGACGGTAAAATTGCAACCAAAACGGGGGATTCCAAGTGGATTACGGGAGCTAAGGCTAGAAAAGAAGTCCAGAATATTAGAAATCGCTACGATGCAATATTAACAACAAGTTCCACTGTGATTAAAGACAATCCATCTATGACGTGTAGGTTAAAAAACGGTAAAAATCCAATAAGAATTGTACTCGACAGGCAATTAAGAACTGATTTTAACTCCAAAATATACAATTCCACCGGCGCAAAAATCTACATAGTAATAGATAAAAACTTAAGCCCGCAAAAAGTTTCAACAATTCCAAATAATATCGAAATTGTAAAATGCCCGGTTGAAAACGGAAAATTTGACCTACCCTTCTTATTTGAAAAATTATTTCAAATAAAAATAATGAGCGTATTAATTGAATCTGGAGGAGAACTAAACGGGCAGGCAGTTTCGCTTGGGCTAGTGGATAAAATTTACCAATTTGTCGCACCTAAAATTTTGGCGGATAAATCCGGAATTAACGCCTTTGAGGGGCGCAATATCAGCAAAATAGCAGATGCTCTTGAATTTAAAATAGGCCAAATTAAAATGTTTGATACAGATATCTTAATAACTCTGTATAAGAACAAACATTAAAATAAAATATTAAAATGAAAATTGGGGCACTAATAAAATGCCCCAATTAATATTAGTCTATGCAATTAACATTATGACTAAATTAGTTCGTATAAGTTTCTGTTTTCAACACTTATGTAATCATCCGTATATTTAGGTTGCGACAAGAACTTAAATAATCTGTAGAACTTATAACCTAAAGCATTGATAGGGTTGCTTTGAACCGCATCAGCACTTCTTGAGAGGCTGAAATCTTTTTCAAAATTAATTACTGCATTTGGACTTTGTAAAGAAAGTACGGCAGAACTCGGGGTAAAGTTATCAGAGTTATTTTCTCGGAAAGAAATTTGTCTGTTATAATTATTAAATTTTATTGGATTAACTTTTATCATTTGTCCTCCTTGAGAAGCTTCTTCTCAATAAGTGTTTTATCTACACTTCATTTTGATATTTACATTATGCACTACAATATTTATTTTGTCAACCCCTCTAGTGAATATTTTATCACATCTCAGAACATCATAAATAAAGGGTTTTGGCATAAAGTGCCCAAACTACACTTATTGCCGCGTTATGGAGGGGCTAGCTCAGAAAAAATTAACTATAACGAGTATATTCTAATCCTTAAGGATAGCACAACTAACTAATTGCAAAAAACTCACAAATCTTGTTTAATAATATTAAATCTTTTTCATACTTCCAGCTATTCTTAATTCCAGGGTTATAACGGCCCTTTTTTTTTGTAAAAAATGAGAATAAACACATTTTAATAAGTGAGTAAAGTACACTTATTCTAAGCAGCACCGTGCATTGAAGTTACAATTCAAGCCCAGTGTTATTTTTGCCGGCTAATCCTAAAATATAGCACAACTGGTTAATTGCATTAAATCCATATATTCCGTTTAATACATTTATAAATCTTTTTCATACTTCCAGCTATTCTTAATTCCAGGGCCAAATCGGCCCTTTTTTTTGGTGCTACGCACGTAGATACACCGGGATTTTTGAGACTTTACCAGAAATTATTGTTGTAGAAAATGGCGTCACGGCACGTTACAAAAGTCCGATTTCAAAATCAATCTCCAATAGTGACACTGCTACGCACGTAGATACACCGGGATTTTTGAGACTTTACCAGAAATTATTGTTGTAAAAAACGGCTTTACGGCAAGTTGCAATAGCCCGATTACAAGGTTAATCTCCAATAGTGACAATGCTACGCACGTAGACACACAGAAACTCTTGTGATTTGGCTAATAATTATGACTAAAAATTATCTCCCAGTAATATGTGGATATTTTATCTAATCCTAAAATATAGCACAACTGGCGAATAGTAAAAATGGCATTTGTCTTGTTTAATGCACGTATAAATCTTTTTCATACTTCCAGCTATTCTTAATTCCAGGGCCACATCGGCCCTTTTTTTTGCGGATTTTTGCCAGAGAGTGAAAAGGCGCGCAGAACTGCGTGACTTTGTAACTCGTTTTACGGCAAATAATCCAAGACAGCCTTCTTTTCAAGGCGAGCCCCGCGAGCCGTAGAAAATGACGTCACGGCACGCCATAATTATCCGACTACAAGGTTAATCTACAATAGTGACACTGCTACGCACGTAGATACACCGGGATTTTTGAGACTTGCCAGAGATGGTTATACTGTTTACCATTTACTAATACCCGCTCCCGAGGTTGGATTGCTTCTCTGCGCTCGCAATGACACAGCAGCGTTTACCGTTTACCATTTACCATTTCTCGCTTATATCGGTAATTTTATACAGAACTCCGTACTAACACCCTCTTCGCTTTTAACGACAATTTCGCCGCCATGGGATTTAACAATCTGCTGAGAGAGGTACAAACCCAGCCCAGTACCTATTTTTCTAAACTTTTTGGCCGTAGAATAATATTTATTAAAAACTTTATCCACATTTTCTTTAGAAATTCCCTTGCCGTAGTCGACAACTGTTATGGTAACAAAATTGGGTATTTCGGCCAGCTTGATATCAATGTCTTTGTTCGATTCGCTATGTGAGATGGCGTTCTGTACAATATTCTTCACTACTCTTTTTAAATTCATCTTATCAGCTGACACCCTTATATCGTGATTCGGATTGAAATTTATTTTCAAATTTGACTTTTCAATTATGGGCAACATCTCGTTAACAACCGAAGCTATGAAGGGTTTTAGCATAATATTTTCTTTGTCCAAATCAATCCCTGTTTCTTTGATCTTATACGTCTCGAGCAAAATCTGAACCAAATCAACAAGCTCTTTATTGCAAGTTTTCATGTTAACGATCGCTTCTCTCTGCTTCTCTGTGACATCCCCAAATTTTCCATTTATCAAAAAATCCAAAATATTAGCCTCAGCAACAATTGGAACTTTGAGGTCATGAGTTAGCGTCGCGACGAAATCTTCCCTCAACTTTTCCAATTCCTTTTGGATGGTGGTATCCTTAATCAAAATTGCATACCTTATTTTCTTATCCTCCAAGACAAGCTTCATTGTGCTGGCTTCAAAGCTTGATGCGGGAGTATTTTCAACGAATATTTCTTCGCAGTTTAGCCTTTCAAGCTTAACGTTTTTTGCAATTTTAATATAGTTCAAAACAGTTTTATTCATCAAATCTGTACTCTTTTCACCAAACCATTGAGTAATCTTCGGAGTCGCTCTGAGAATTTTGTGCTTATCGTCAATAATCAAAATCCCATCAGAAAGAGAGTTAATTATTGCTTCAAGAAACCTATTTTGACTGGTCAATTCGGTTTGATATTCAATTATCATTTTTTCTCTGTCATTAAGTGTTTCAACCATCCTGTTTATACTTTCAGAAAGATTTTGGTATTTATGATGACCCAATTGCTCGATTTTCGTTGCTAAATTACCGTACCTAACCGAATCTACAGTATTTGTAACCATTCCGATATAGTCGTTAATTTTTGACGACCTTTGGTCTGCTTTTTTGATTACAAACAAAAGTGAAATAAATATTGATATAATGATGACATGAATAGCTAATAAAAGCATAGAAACTCCTAATAAGTTGAACTATCTGTTGGAACTCACCAACAACTTAGTTTATTTATGATAGACTGATTATAGCAAATATATTTTTTTTGTGTTGTGTAGTATAGTATAATATTAAGGGGCTTTTTATGAAAAAATATCTAATTTTAGCTATAACTCTAATGACGACCGCACAAAATGGGTTTTGCCTAAACGAAGTCGCTAGTGAGGACTTACACCACGCGCTAAAAGTCACTTCATCAAGCGAGCCGGGAATTTTCTCCATTTTTGTGGCTTTATTTTTTGTTATTTGCCTTATTTACGGAACGGGTGTAATCTACTCAAAACTTAACATAATGGGCGCAAAAAAAGTTAAAGAGCAGCTAAAAGGGCAAGGACTAAGTAACGTTATTGTTATTTCTACAACTCAATTGGGTCAAGGGAAAAACTTGCACGTTATTGAAATAAATGACAGCCGAATGCTAATAGGTGTCACACCTAGCTCTATAAATTTAATTAAAGATTTGGATGATGGTAAAAACAATACGGTGGAAGTATCTAAACATAATGAAGAACAAGAAATAATAGCTGAAGAGTTTGATTTGCACAAAAAATATTTGTAAAGTTTTTTTATACTGGGATTAAGGAGTTGAATGTGAAAAAAGAAGTAAAAATGGGAAATAAAACAATTGGTGATGGCCACCCATGTTTTATAATTGCTGAAATAGGAATAAATCATAACGGATGCGTTGAGCTGGCGAAAAGTCTTATTGACGTTGCAGTTACAGCAGGTTGTGATGCTGTGAAATTTCAAAAACGCACAATTGACGTAGTTTACTCAAAGGAAGAACTCGCAAAAGACCGCTCGAGCCATTTTGGAGACACCAACGGCGACTTGAAACGTGGGCTAGAATTCGATTTTGAGGCATACAAAGAAATTGATAAATATTGCAAGAAAAAGAAAATAATCTGGTTTGCATCTTGCTGGGACGAAGGTTCGGTTGATTTCATTGCAAAATTTAACCCACCCTGCTATAAAATTTCCTCAGCAAGCTTGACTGACGACAACTTATTGAGACACACAAAAGCTCAAAACAAGCCAATATTGCTTTCTACTGGGATGAGCACAATGGAACAAATTGAGCACGCTATAGAAATACTCGGAACTGAGAACCTCATTATTTACCACTGCGTTTCGACTTATCCGAGCGAACACGCAGAAATGAACCTAAAAGCCATTCAGACTTTCAAAGAGAATTTTGACTGCCCAATAGGATTCAGCGGACATGAAAGAGGAGTTACCCCTTCTGTAATTGCGGCAGTTTTAGGTGCTGTATCAGTCGAAAGGCACATAACAACAGACAGAACACTTTGGGGCTCAGATCACGCCGCTAGCCTTGAACCAAATGGTTTATTCAGAATGGTAAGAGATATCAGACAAATACCAATATTAATGGGCGATGGTGTAAAAAAGGTCTACAATAGCGAACTTCCAATAATAAGTAAACTAAGAAGGATTTAATTAATGACAAATTTAAATATTCCAAAGACAATAAAATACGTTATAACTGATTTTGATGGAATTTTAACAGATAATACCATTTTCGTAAATGAAGATCAAACTATATCAAGACAGTTGAATTTTAAAGACATTATGGCCATTTCTATGCTCAAAAAATCTGGGATTGAACTTGCAATAATTTCTGGTGAAAAAAATTCAGCCATAGAGCTGATAGCAAGTAAATTCAGGTTAAAAGAAGTGCATCAAGGTATCAGAATTAAAATTGATGTTCTAAAAGCCATTGTTGAAAGAAACAATCTCAATCATGACGAATTTCTTTATCTTGGCGATGACATCAATGACATTGAATGTTTAGATTTCTGTTCAACCAAAATCACTGTTCCGGGAGCGGTTATGGCAGTCAAACAGGTTAAAGATATTCAAATAACAGTAGAAAAAGGCGGTAATGGTGCATTTAGAGAGGTCGTAGATTGCCTTCTAAATACCTAAAAGAATTAAAAAGTTTTTTTTCCGATGTAGCTAACGAAATCAAAGAGTTGGACACTGAGGTTAACGACTACAAGAATATAGGCCAAAATCCCTATATTCCTTCGATTGCCTACGTAAACTGGGCACTTCACCTTGCTGAATCAGGAGAGTTTGCCCAAGCTGAACAAAAGCTTCTATCATCAACGCTAATGGCTAATCAGACTCCAGATGCCTACATAAATTTGGGGATTCTAAAAACCAAGGAAAAAGATTACGAATCTGCCATCGAATACTTCACAAAAGCGATAAGAATAGATAGAAATAACGCGAAGGCTTACTGCTTTTTGGCAAATACATTTACCGAAATTCATGACTATAAAGAGGCCGAAAAAAAGTTTAAATACGCGCAAAAAATTGAACCCAATAATTCAGAAATCTGTCTAAATTGGGGGCTATCGCTAATTAGGCAAAAAAAATTAATCCAGGCAAGAGAAAAATTCGGACAAGCATGCAAGCTAAATATATCCAATTTTACTGCGCTATACTTTTGGGGAATTGTAGAATTAGAACTGGAAGAATTCGAAAATGCAAAAGCAAAATTTCAATTAATAACATCCCTTTCGCCTAACCACAGCGATGGGCTTTATTACCTTGCCTACCTTAATTTCAGAGAAAAGAACTACGAGGAAAGTTTATATTGCGCACTTAAATCGTCGCAAATTAACCCCCAAAAAATAGAAACCTTTATGCTCATTGCCGAACTTTACTTGAAAATGGATGATGAAATTAATTCAATTAAATACTTCGAGCAAGGCTCCTTAGAAGGGACTGTAAACTGTAACTATCTTAATTCTTGGGGCATCGCTTTGCAAGAATTTGGAAAAATGGATGAATCTAAGGAAAAACTCCAACAATCAATCGAAATAAACCAAACAAACGAAATCGCTATTACCTATATGGGATTTGCTTACTACAAGACAAATGACCACCAAAAAGCGACAGAATATTTTGAAAAAGCAATCGAAATAAAGGAAAAAAACATAGTGGCACTTGAGGGGCTTGGACAAATTCATTTTGAAAAGCAGGATTATCAAAAAGCGGCATACTACTTTGAAAAAGCATTGCAGTATTCTTCTAAAGCTGTTAGTAACTACAACAAAATTGCAAATTGCCATTTTACTCAAGGAAATGTACAAAAAGCGATTGAATATTACAAAAAAGCTGTTGAGTACCAGCCCAATGAAATAAAAGTATACATTGACTTTGCAAAGGCACTTATAGAGGAAAAAGACCACAAACTCGCGATGACTCAAATCAAAAAAGCCCACAAGCTGGATGAAAATAATACAGAGTCGCTAAATATTTTATTTTACTTAAAATACATACTTGCCAAAGAAAAGCTTTATGACTATAATATTCAAGAAGCAATTAGTATTGCGGAAAAGATAGAAGACATTGACCCCAATTTATTTTGTTATAGAACTGAAAAAGACGAGTTGCAAAAAAGATTGAAGGGATGAATTAAGAAAGGCAATGCACAATCTTAATTGAGCGCGCATTAAATTTATTAAAATGAAAAAGATAGTTGTACAAAAGTTTGGCGGTACTTCAGTTGCCGACACCACAAAAATAAAAAGCGTAGCCAGTGCAGTCATAAAAGAAAAAGAAAAGGGCAACGACGTTGTTGTTGTAGTTTCTGCAATGGGTCACACCACAGATTACTTGGTCAAAATGGCGAAGGAAATTAACGTTAGCCCTAGCAGTAGAGAAATGGACATGCTTTTATCAACAGGAGAAGGCGTCACCATAGCTCTCTTAGCGATGGCAATTCAGGCACAAGGTTATGAAGCTATAAGCCTAAACGCTATGCAGATTGGAATAATAACCGAAAATGTCCACCAGAAAGCAAGAATAATAAATATCAACCCGGTCAAGTTGAAAAAGAACATAAAAGAAGGTAAAATAATAGTAGTCGCAGGATTCCAAGGAGTAACTGTTGACGGAGAAATTACAACTCTAGGACGCGGCGGCTCTGACACTTCAGCGGTAGCCCTTGCAGCAGCCATTGGTGCCGAAAGATGTGACATCTACACAGACGTCGAAGGGGTTTACACAACAGACCCTAGAATTGTCCCTAACGCATCCAAACTTGAAACCATTTCATACGAAGAAATGCTCGAACTTGCAAGAGTAGGAGCGAACGTTCTTCACCCGCGTTCAGTAGAAACTGCTAAACAATTTAAAGTCCCTTTAAGAGTACGAAGCACTTTTAAATTGGACGATTTAGGAACCTTAATAATAGGAGCAAAAGACATGGAAATTTACAAACCGGTAACCGGCGTGGCTACAGATTTATCACAAGTTCGAGTAGTTGTTTGCGACGTCCCGGATATCCCTGGAAACGCAGCAAAACTTTTTACAAAACTTGCAATAGATAATATTTCTGTTGATATGATTATTCAATCTTATGCTCGAAAAGAATTTAACACCAACGACATCGCTTTCACAATCGACAAAAGCGACGTCGAAAAAGCTACGGCTTGTTTGGAAAAAATTAAAAATGAACTTAACGCTAAAACAATTGAGATTGACGAAGACATAGCTAAAGTATCGATTGTAGGTGCAGGCATGGTTGACAGACCCGGGATTGCGGCGACTATGTTTGAAACACTTGCCGAGTTGGGAGTAAACATCAAAATGATTTCAACCAGCGAAATAAAAATTAGTTGTCTAGTTGACAAAGAAGATGCAAAGCGCTCAGTAATAGCCCTTCACACAGTTTTTGATTTAGATTCTGATACAGTTGCTGACGTAAAAGGCGACCTGCCGCAGGCATAGAGGTTTAGAAGCTTGAAATCTTATATTTTTGTCTTTATTGACTGCTAGAATCTTTGCGGTTCGGGAGCTCAGAAGTTCAGTACAAAAAAGCCAAACCTCTAATCCTCCAACCCGTCCACACTTCCAGCTGCCTGTTTTTATAATATACCACTTATTAACTATGTAAATAAATCTTTACATAAAAGGTGAAGAGTGCTTGTTTCAGTGCAGAATAATCTAGCACTCGTGGAGCTTTTATGTTGCATCTTTTTAAAAACAATCAAAGGGAAAGGGAGCCTTTCTCCTTTGATTTTACACTTTATCCCTGAAATACCCCTTGCTTTCATATCTTTAACATGTATGATTGTATGGTGACGGATTTTTTTATACGTGCAAAATACAGCAAAACGTACTGAAGAAGCAAAACACTAGTATTTTGTATTTGGATAACAATCAGAAATGTTATGATGTCACGCCAACAAAAAGAGGAATTCATGTCTAAAGATGTAATCGAAATGGAAGGTATAATTCTAGAGTCAATGCCAAACGCAATGTTCAAAGTAAAACTAGAAAATGACCACGAAATATTAGCCCATATATCAGGAAAAATAAGAAAAAACTTCATAAGAATTTTACCGGGAGATAAAGTTAAAGTAGAAATGACCCCATATGACCTGAGTCGTGGAAGAATAACCTTCAGGCTAAAATAATTAAATAGAAATAAAGTAATAAGCAAAAAAGTTGCGAGGGCGCAACGATACAACAGAGGGACAGCGGAACAAGTCCCGAGTGCATAGAGTCGGTGAGCCGACAAAATATAACTAGTAGTAATCACAATTAACAAGTAAAGGCGCGAACACAAAAGTTTCGTGTAATGGTAAAAAAATGAAAGTAAGAACATCCGTAAAGAAAATTTGTGACAAATGCAAATGTATCAAAAGAAAAGGCAGAATTGCCGTAATCTGCGAAAACCCTAAGCACAAACAAAGACAAGGGTAGTTGGAAGATTAGAAGCTCAGAGAGCCTAGAAGTTTAGGTTTCACCGGTAGGGCTTCAAAAGAATAAAGTAATTAAACATAAAACAAGGAGCGAATAAAACATGGCAAGACTAGCAGGGGTAGATTTACCTCGTAACAAAAGGATTATAATAGCATTGACTTATATCTTCGGAATAGGACCAACAAGAAGCCACAAAATTCTTGAAGCTACTAAAATATCCCCAGATTTAAGAACCGATAACTTAACAGACGAAGATATTAAATTATTAAGAGCTGAATTATCAAAATACGATATAGAAGGCGACTTGAGACGTGAAGTTACAATGAACATTAAACGTCTTCAAGAAATCAACTCATACAGAGGCGGACGTCACAGACGCAAACTTCCTGTAAGAGGACAAAGAACAAAAACTAATGCTCGTACGAGACGTGGTAAGAAAACAGGACCAGTTTCTAAGAAGAAGTAGCATTAATGTGAAAAGTAAAAAGTGAGGAAAAAATTTCCTTCACTCTTCACCGCTCACACTTCACCCAAACACTAATTTTGAAATACTAACAAGGAGCGAAATAAGATGGCTAGACCACAAAAAACAAAGAAAAAAGAAAAAAAGAACGTATTACAGGGGATTGTACACATTCAATCAACTTTCAACAATACGATAGTAACTTCTACAGATACACAAGGTAATGCGATTGCTTGGGCAACAGCTGGTGCTGCTGGATTCAAGGGAGCAAGAAAAGGTACGCCTTTCGCAGCTCAATCAGCGGCTGAATCAGTTGCAAAAAAATCAATTGACCAAGGTATGAAAAAAGTTGAAGTTCACATCAAAGGACCAGGTTCAGGGAGAGAAACAGCTATTAGAGCAATCCAAGCTGCAGGACTTGAAATCACTTTAATCAAGGATGTTACGCCAATCCCTCACAATGGATGTCGTCCTCCTAAAAAACGTAGAGTATAAGAACAACAGGATGATTAAAGCACTGAACTGCTGATAATCAAAAACATCAAGATTAACACAACAAAGCAATAAAGCAAAGGAGTCAAAAGTGTCTAGATATACAGGACCAACTAATAAACTATTCCGAAACTACGGAGTAAAAGATTTATCAAATAGAAAGCTAGTTTCTTCAATGAAACAGACCCCATCTGGTCAGCATGGTGCAGGTAGAAAAAAACTTTCTGATTATGCTCTTCACTTAAAAGAAAAGCAAAAAATAAGACTTACTTATTTAGTAAGTGAAAAACAATTCGCAAAATATTACGTTAAAGCTGCCGGAAGAAAAGGTGTTACTGGTACTATTTTGTTGCAAATACTTGAATCTAGATTGGATAACGTTTTGTACAAAGCCGGTCTGGGTATAACCCGTAAACAAACAAGACAAATCGTAAACCACGGTCACGTTTTGATTAACGGCAAAAAAGTTGATATCCCATCATTCTTGGTAAAACCTGGTGATGTAATATCTATCAGACCAAAAAGTGCAGAGTTCTTGAAAACAGTTACTGAACTTATTGATTTGGCTTGTGCTCCAGTATGGATGACAACCGACAAAGCTGGTTTGAAAATCACTTTCGACAGAATCCCTGAAAGAGAAGAACTTGATCCAGAAATTAAAGAACAACTCGTTATAGAATATTACTCTAAATAACGGATTGCGAGCTAATGTTGAAGGTCGAAACCACGTTTTGACCGTAATGCCGTTAATCGCGAGCAACCAAGTAGAAACAATTAGGAGAAAATAACAATGGAATTAAAAATTAAATGCGTAAATACGACCACAAGTTCTGATGGTTCACAATACGGTAAATTCGTAATTGAGCCACTAGAAAAAGGGTTCGGAAACACAATAGGAAACTCGCTTAGACGTGTTTTACTTTCCAGCTTGGAAGGTACAGCAGTTACATCAGCAAGAATCGAAGGGATAACTCACGAATATACAGCTATTCCTGGGGTTTTGGAAGATGTAATCGACGTTATGTTGAATCTTAAAGGATTGGTTGTTAAAACTGAAGACAAAGAGCCTCAACACTTGAGAATAGACATAGACAAACCGGGTCCTGTTTTAGCTAGTGATATTCAACTTCCTGCGGGCGTTAAAGTTGTAAATCCTGACTGGTTAATTTGTACAATAGCTGACGGTGGGAGTTTCCACGCTGACGTTATGGTCGAAACAGGCAAAGGATACATAGCAAATGACGTTCCTCGCGATGCAAAAAGCGGAGTTTCAATTGATATGTTACCTATAGATGCAACTTTCATGCCAATCAAAAGAGTTAGCTACAATGTAGAAGCGACTCGTGTTGGTAATTCAATCGACTTCGACAAATTGACTATTGAAATTTGGTCAAACGGATCTTTGGATGTTAACAATGCACTTAGCCAATCTGCAACTTTGTTGATTGAACACTTTATGCAAATCGCAGCAATCACAGGTCAACCTGCTGTTGTAGTGGCTCCTGTTGCAGCTGAAGAAACTGTTGAAAACGAAAACGTTCCAAGTATTTCAATCGAAGAATTAGAACTATCCGTTAGAGCGTACAACTGCTTGAAACGTGCTAGCATCAATTCAATGGGCGAATTACTTAAAAAATCAGAAAATGATTTGCTAAACATCAAAAACTTTGGTAAAAAATCATCTGACGAAGTAATCGAAAGACTACACCACTTCGGATTAGGCTTGACACCAAGCCCTGAAATGGCTGAAGAAGAAGCGTAATAAGAACAAAACAATAATAAGGATAACAAAACAATGAGACACCAATGTAAAAAACATACGCTATCAAAAGCAAAAGATCAAAGAGATGCTTTATTGAAAGCGTTGGCCACAGAACTTTTCACGCACGGTGAAATAACAATCACTATGCCTCGTGCTAAAGCTCTTAGACCTTATGCTGAAGGAATTATCACTCTTGCTAAAAGAGGCGACCTTCACGCTAGACGTCACGCTGCTAGATATATTTACGACAAAGATTTGGGTAAATTTATGGACGTAGAAACTAAAGAAGTCTATGAAACAGCTCCGAAAGACAAAAAAGTAGTAGCACAAACTGTTTTAAGAAAGCTATTCAGCGAAATCGGTAGCAGATATTCAACTAGAGAAGGTGGATACACCAGAATCTACAGACTTCCACCTAGACGTGGTGACGCTACAGAAATGGCATTAATCCAATTAGTGTAGTATTAGTAGGGGGTCAAACCTTTGTCAACCGACAAAACCACTTATAAATACTCGTTTAAAGTCAGATACATAGGGAAAAACTACGCTGGAAGTCAAATCCAGAGGGTAAAAGATGGAGTCTCTCCACCTACAATCCAATCAGAAATCGAAAAAGCGATACGCACATTGATACCAACGTCACTAGGGAGTGACAAAATAACAAAAAAAAGACCAATAAAAACAGTCTTTTCCGGAAGAACAGATGCCGGCGTTAATGCCAAAGGTCAAGTTGTTCATTTTGAATCAGAGAAAACTTTAGTTGCTTCAAAGTTTATTTGTTCAATGAACGAAATTTTACCGAAAGACATTTCCGTCGCTGATTTGAAGGAAGTTTCGACTAGTTTTCATGCTCAAGGGTCTTCCAGTAAGCGTCACTATCAGTACGTTTTTTGGAACAAAGACCACCGAGACGCCTTTGATGGGGATCTAATCCGATTTAAAGGGGAACTAAATATCTTAAGAATGCAAAAAGCACTTGGGTATTTGCTCGGAGAACATGATTTTTCTAGTTTTAAAAGTTCTGGAACTACAAATCCAAACAAGACTTGTTTTATTCATAAAGTCGGGTGTACAAAACTCGATGACATGATAGTAATTGACATTGTAGGAAATAGATTTTTATACAATATGGTAAGAGCTATCGTGGGTACCCTGTTAATGATTGAAAAAAAAGATTTAGAACCAGAAGTTATCAAAGAAGTTTTGGAAGCTAAAGATAGATCAAAAGCAGGAAAAAACGTTAGTCCTCATGGATTGACACTAATAGAAGTAGAATACTAAAAACAAATAATGGAGGCATAAGCACATATGAAAACTTATTCAGCAAAGCCCCTTGAGATCGAAAGAAAATGGTATATAATCGACGCTGAAGGAGAAATCCTAGGTAGATTAGCTACAAGAATCGCTAACATCTTAAGAGGAAAAAACAAACCTGAATACACAGCGCACGTTGATACAGGAGATTTCGTTATCGTTCTCAACTCTGCAAAAATTCGCGTTACAGGAAAAAAAGAGACAGACAAAAAATATTACAGACACTCAGGATTTCCTGGTGGTCTAAAAGTTACAAATTTCAAGGATTTAATGGAAAAAAACCCTATTACTGCAATTGAAAAAGCAGTTAAAGGGATGTTACCACACAACACTTTGGGCGACGAACAATTCCAAAAATTAAAAGTTTACGCTGGAACTGAGCACCCACACGCTGCTCAACAACCTGTTGTGATTGAAAAGGAGGCTAAGTAATGGCACAATCAAAAGAAATTATGGCTACAGGACGTAGAAAATGCGCTATTGCAGTTGTTAAACTAGTTAAAGGTAAAGGAAGAATTTTCATTAACGGAAAAACCTTACCAAACTATATCGGCAACAGACCTGCAATCGAGTTGATGATGTTTAGGCCTTTGGTTTTAACTGACAATCAAGAAAAATTTGATATCAGAGTTAAAGCCGTCGGTGGCGGTATCGTTTCTCAAGCCGGAGCGATTAGACACGGTATATCAAGAGCGTTACTTAAACTAAACGAAGAAAACAGAAGTGTACTTCGCGCTGAAGGGTTGTTAACAAGAGACCCTAGAATAAAAGAACGTAAAAAATACGGTAGAAAGAAAGCTAGAAAAAAATTCCAGTTCTCAAAAAGATAGTATTTTTATTATATTCAAAAAGACCGAAAACTTTGTTTTCGGTCTTTTTTTTAATGGCAGCTTGGTTATCAAGCATTTCTATTAAGATTGTATTTTCTTGCTAATTTTTCTTTTTCAAGCATTTTTTTTAACATTTTTTCATCGGGGCTGTCGATTGAAAACAGTTTTCTAACAATAACCTTTAATGCCTTCAAGCCTGCTTTTGAAAAAAGAGGAATATTCACTACCTGTGTTCCTTTTAGTGTTTTGGTGACTTCAAAATCTTTTATCGCTTCTCTTGCAAAATCCTGACAGCCCTTTTTATATCCTCTGTAGTCTCCAGTCATCAAGGACAGCAATTTGTCATTTTTTAGCCTTTCCAAATTTGAATATAAAGCATTGTTAATAGGTTTAATCATAATTTGTTCTCCTTATCTTAAACCAATTATACAACAAAAAGGGACCAAATGGTCCCTTATAATAGTCCCGATTTTTTTAGCTAAACTTATGATCCGACCAACCTGAGCGCTTCTTCTAGTAGCTGTTTGTTCGATTGAATAAGTTTGTTTGACAGTTCCATCTGCAATTTTGCTTGTTGGAAGTAAGCAATGTTAGCCTTAAAGTCAGAGTTAGATAATTCCAAAAGTCCTGACCGAATTTCACCTCTACCGATTACAGGCTTACCGGAATCTGAAGTCTCAATAAATTGGCCCTCTTTAACTTCATAAAGTCCTTGAGCATTATGGAAATTCATTAGTGCAACCTTGTATAGTGGCACAACTCGCTTTCCAGAATCGGCTTTACCGTAAACGGTACCGTCGCCTTTGATTTCGTAGTCATCGTATTTGCCCAAATATTTTCCGTTGTTAGGGTCAATCCACATTTTTATGCTCGTTGTAGGAAGATTCATAGCCCCACCTTTTAGTGCGGTATCTTGATATAGGTCGGCATTAAGAGCCTTTGTGCCCTGCATGATTTCGCCTTTATCGTTCAAAATGTAGCCCTGAACGTTATTTCCCTCTTTATTTTTATATACGCCCTCTTTGTCAAAGGTGAATTCACCGTGACGGGTATAAACGCTTTTGCCGTCGGCACGTCTTGTTAAAAAGTACCCTTGGCCTTCCAAGAACAAGTTAGAATTCGATGTGCCGGGTGTCGATTTACCTTGAGACAAGTTTTTGGTCGGATTATCATTGACTGCCCCGCCCAAAAAAGTCTGGAAGTTCACTTTATTTTCTTTAAACCCAGGTGTATAGACGTTGGTTAAGTTCTCAGCCAAAACATCCATCCACGCAGTGGTTGCTCTTTGGGTATTCAGTGCTGTGATAAATGCATCATTCATCGTCATTCTCCTTATTTTCTTTACGATTATTATCTTTTTCTTGGTCTTGTTGTTTGTGTTTCTTATAATTTAAATCGCCGTAAGACAAGTTTTGCTCTTCAAAACGCTCTTTTAGCAGAGGAATATTGTTTTTTAGGTACTGTTCAACTACCTTGTCGCCAGGGATAAATTCGGCAGAAACTTTACCTTCTTTGTCTACTCTTAAAATCACCGCGATATCCTTGTCAAAATCAATCCTGAAGGGCTTGTTTGTTTTCATAGAGTCACTAAGAGCATCCATTAATGTCGCCGAAACTTTTGAAGCACCTTGGGCTGCCTCCGCGGACATACTAGAAACATCAAAGTTTCCTGTTGGTGAATTTTGATCTTGTGAACTGACTCTGTTAGTCAAATTCACAAAAAACATAGCGTCTGCAGAGTCCATTTTTATAACTTGGCAATCAATAGTCGCCTCCAGATTGTCTTTATCGGTACGGTTAGACTTTGAAGCATAACTCTTAATACCGCTTTTAAGCTCCTTTATTGATGCTATTTTCGATTCAAGCTCACTTAACGGTGCCACTAAATTGTTTAAGTGAGGATTTGGAAGCCCTAAAATATTTTGGGTCTCTTTATTAGACTTAGTTTTAGCAATTTTTACCTCTTTAGTCTCCTTGACCGTTTCAACAATATTAGAAATTTTTACAGCTTTAGCCTCTTTGACCGTTTCAATAATTTTAGCAGTTTTTACATCTTTAGCCTCTTTGACCGTTTCGACAGCTTTGACGTCATTGTATGCTTTCGAACCAGCTACTGCGACAGAAGCTACGTTTTGCCCGCAGGCTTCAATTGATTTAAGCTCTACTTTGAACGACTTGCTGTCGATCGCCTGAGGTGCATTTTGCCCGTTCAAACTCTGCTTTTTTATCCCAGCACCGCTAAAGGATCTGGTATCTTGAGATTGTGAAGAATTTTGATTGATTGAGGTGGACATTTCTTGTTCTGCTTTCTGGTCGGTACCCTTTAGATAATACAACTCGCTTTTAAAAGATTTGAATTCGTGCGGCTGCGCTGGCATTTGGCTGGATGCGGATGTTGTTTGTTTTAATTCACTGACCTGAGTCGGTTTATTCAAAGCTTGAGATTCAATATTCATTTATGGATTCTCTTTCCAGTTGTTCTAGTTGTTTAAGAAGCATTTGCTCCTCTTGTTCATCATCTTCCCGTCCTTGTCTTGAGCTCTGGAAGTGTCGTTGTATACCGACTTCGGAAAGATTTTTCAGCTCTATTGCTTTTTCCTCGTTGAGATAAACTTCCCGATTTTTCTCTTTGTGTTTTTCAAGAACTTTTACCGCTTTTTCAAATTCAACCAGCATCATAATTTCTTCTTGGAGTTTTCTTTCAGCAGCCTGTTTTATCAGCTTAAGTTGCTCGTCTTTTTCCCACAAATGGTGCAAATACTTATCGTAAGATTCCATCATTCGATAGTCAGCTGTCCTTTGACTTACCTTTAATTGTTGAATTTCAGCGTTGTTTCTTTGGATATTCTGCTCTGCAATTGTCACTTGCTGTTGAGCTCTCTGCACGGCCAAAAGCTGTTCTTCTTTTCGTCGAATCCTAAAATCCAATATTTTTTGTAATCGGTAAACAAAAGGCATGATAAAGCCACACTTTCACCCATTTATTATGCAGTAATTAATAAATTTTTGACACATCTAAATGTATGATGTATGAGCTTTTTAATGATTATTTGCAGAAAGTCAAAAAAGTTTATAACAACAAGTCATTGCGAGACAAAAAGCTTATTACTGACATAAAGAAGTTTAATCTACAACTGTAATTCTTCCGTCAGTTTTTATTACGAACGGTTCTTTTTGCTTTTTGACGAAATCTATTACCAGCTTATCTTTATCAAAGTCAAATTTTTGTTCTAAAACTTGACTTTTATCAGGAAGATAACCATTTCCTCCTCGTGTTAAATATGCATCAGCTGCTACTTTGTATGTCTTAAATGTATTTGGATTATTTACGTCTATTGATATTTGTTTTCCAGTTTTATCAATAAAATTAACTTCTTTTATTTCTCCAGATTTCGTTGCGACATACTTTAAGCCTGAAACTTGTAGTAAACCAGGCATTCCGTCAGTATCCGCTATGGATTTGGCACCGACTTTAAGTGCATCAACGATTTCTTTTTCATTAAGACTTACGATACCCATCTCGTTTTTGAACGGGGTCATTGCTTTAATATCTCTATCTGTTAGTTTTCCTTGTTCAAACTTTTCTCTCATGTTCCCTGAATTTATAATTGATATATCTACGTTGAGTTCTTTTCTTACTGCGTCGTTAATGAAGTCAGCTGTAGGATTTTCAGTTATAAGAAAGTTACCATGGTTCTCTACAGATTTTATTTCGCCTACGATTACCGGTTTTCCGAAGAATTTATCTGTAAAAAATTTCATGACAGGACTTCGTTGGAAATCTTCTGTCTTATTTACGTTATTTTGCGCTGAAGTAATAATACCCTTTTCGTTAAATTCCAGATTTAGTACTCCGAAATACCTACCATCTTTGCCGGCTTGAGTAATTATTGTCGGTTCACCAGTCTTTTGGGAATAAAATAAATTCTTACCTTCTTCAATCCCTTCTATCTGATTATGAGTATGCCCACCCAGTATTATATCAATGCCTTCAACTGATTGAGCTAATTTCATATCTGATTCGTATCCTGCATGAGAAAGAACTATTATTTTATTAAGGCCTTGATTTTTCAGATTATCTATTTCATTTTGCAAAAGCGGAATGGTTTTGTCTATAGAATAAACATCAAAATCATTATACTCCTGAGGGTGAGTTGCATGTAAGGCAAAATCGAATGGTAGTAAACCTATAACTCCATACTTTGTTCCATTCACTTCTTGAATATAAGATTTTGTTATTCCATTCTTAATAGCCTTATTTTCAGTGCTTGTTTCTGGAATATTTATATTTAAACCCAGAAGTTTATATTTTGGATTATCTTTTAGTACCTCAACAAGGTCTTTTTTTACCAAATCAAATTCGTGATTTCCTGCAGCATTTGCCATTATACCTAAGCTATTTTGTGCAAATATGGCATAATTTGCATTGGACTTAGCAACTCCCAGATTAAAGTCCCCGGCGGAAAGTTTTAATTTGTCGACTTTTTCTGAGGAAGTTTGTATGTCAAAAGAATCTGAAGCTGTTTTTAGTTTTTCAATATTTTTTAAATTTGCGTGAGTATCATTTAGATAAAAAATGCTAGTCTTTGTCGTTTTGGGCCCCGTTACAGGTGACGCGTTCGGCACTGTCTGCACTTTTATCGCTTGAGTTATTGAATTTACCATTTTTTCCTAACCTTATTCGTCCATCCGTGTATTTAAAGTACGGTAAAAGAAATAGTTGCCACTAAATGCCTGTTTGTAACAATATTATTTACAATGAAAGGATTTTTAGGGCTTCTTTCAAAATGTTTTCAGCAGTAGCGGGCTGCTTGACGACTGTTATAGCATTGGAAAGCGCCTTTTTTATTTCTTCTCGCTCGTACCCAAGTGATATCAAAACGGTTTGGGCATCTTGAAGTGCCTGTTCATCCTGAACTTCTACATGAGCGGAAAGCGTTATAGGCAATGTGTTTTGAAGATTTATTAGTTTATCTTTCAGTTCCAAGATTATTTTTTGCGCCAGTTTTGGACCGACACCTTTTGCTCTTGTTAATTCTTTAAAATTACCTTTGATAACCAACGAAATCAACTCGCATGACTCAAATTCGTCTAAAAGTAAAAGTGCCATTTTTGGGCCGACTCCAGAGACGGAAATAAGAATTTTGAAAATATCTCTGTCTTCCTTATGCAAAAACCCACACAAAGACATGCTGTCCTCCCTATGTAACAAAACTGTATAAATTTTTATATCAGAGCCGATTTGGCCCAAAAAAGACAATGTTCTTGATGTTATTTCAATAAAATAACCAATACCGTTAGTTTCAACAGTCACAGAAGCAGATTTAGATGCCTGTTGCTTGTGCGACAAAACCCCTTTTATATAATCAAACATTAATTATTTTCTCCAATTCTTATCCTTAGAACCCCCAACTGTAAAATATTTTTAGATTATTGAACTAACCTCTGTTTTATTTTTCATTATTATACTACAATAATGACATGATTGATTTAAAAGATTTTAAAGAAACAATTAATACTGCAAAAGAAGCTCTTACTAATTTCTCCAAAACTTTTCGCGAAAGTTTTGGAAGGATTTTTACTAAAAGTTTTGAGTATTTATACAACCACGGAATAGATTTATACAACAAAAAAAAATACGATAAAGCCATAACCTTCTTCAAACTGGCATTAAAAACAGATGATGTACAACCTCAAGTACATTACAATCTTGGACTTTCATATCAATGCTTACAAGACTACGAAAATGCGGTTGAGAGCTACAAAAAATTCTTAGAACTCAGACCAAACGACCATGATGGACTTTACAATCTGGCTTTAACCTACTATACATTGGAAATTTACGATAAAGCCATAGAACTTTTTGAAAAAGGCGTCGAGATTAATAAAGATGTAGATGGCGTTAAAGCTCTTACACTCGCATATTTGAGCGATAATCAAGCACAAAAGGCTATTGATTTGGCTCATGAAATTCTTAACAGGAATGAAGAAGGAATAGATTTAATCTACGCAATATCAAAAATATTTGAAGGCAAAAACTCTATAAATAAAGACTTTACCTATATTGACGTAGCAATTGATTTGTTCCAAAAATTAATCAGCATCGAACCAAAACATTTTAAGACCTACTTATCACTATCCATTTGCTACGCGAAAAAGGGTGAATGGGAAAATTCAGTGCACTACTGCGAAAAAGCGATTGAAACAAATCCGACTTCGTTTGAAGCCAACAACCAAATGGGGTTGGTTTACTACTGCTGCAACGAAATAGAAAAATCAATCAAATACTACGAGACCGCCTTGAAACTTAAACCCGCTGGGGATTACAAAATATATTCAAACATCGCATACGCCTACGAAAAAAACGGCGACGTGCAAAAAGCGATAAAAATATTTACCCAGCTTATCAACAAATTCCCGAAATATCCAGCCCGCGATGAGGTCAAAAACCACTTGAGAATCTTAAAAACGCTAAACTAAGGGCCGTTAATATATTTTCTCTGAATTTTAAAAATATTGGTGCTGAACCAAATAATACTGCTGCCATTATTCTAAAGCTTGAACTAATGTTACATTTTGTATTAATTTAAACTTTTTAGGCAATTTATTCACAAAAATTTTTTTTGTATAAGGGTAAGTAGTAGTATTAATATTTTTAGGTGGTAGTAATCAATGGGGTTGGAAATCAACGCTAATCAGTCTTTGACTGGTGTTAGTTCTAATTTTTTTATTAATCCGCTTCAACGTAAAAGAAATGATTTTTTGAAATACGTTGTAGCTGATGATCAACATGATTCTGTAGTGACAAATACAGACTTATCAAAGTATGCAAATAAACAGGCCATTTTGGATATGATTAAAGCTAACCCACAAATAATTAAAATATTAAATGATTCTCAAATACCACTAAATGTGAACATGAAGGTTCTTGATGACTTGAACAAAAACCACTTGCCGGAAACAAAAAATGCGACAATCGGGATAGTAAATAATTTGCCTCCCGAATTCAAATCTGTGACAAATTATCAGGCTCTACAAAAAGCCGCCGTATTACACGATATTGGAAAGGTTTTGATTCCAGAGGCAATTTTAAACAAAAATGGAAATTTGGATGTAAAAGAATTCGATATAATGCAAAAGCACGCAATTTTAGGCTATGAAATGCTAAAAACGACAGATTTGGACAATGAAACCCTTGAATTAATTAAAAATCACCACCAGAACGCACAACAGACAGGCTATCCAAATGTAGACGAAAAATTTGTGGCCAACATCAATACCCAAATTCTTTCGACAGCAGATATGTACTCAGCACTTCGAGAAAAACGCTCATACAAGTCAGAAATGACCAAAAATCAAGCATTGGCGATAATTCACCAAGAAATGAAATCGGGTAAAATCCACCCTGTGGTATTCAAAGCACTCGTTGATTATGCAAACAAAAAAGAAAATCTAACAATAATCAACTCTCAAAGGCAAATCTCGAACTATCAATCGGCAAATAGCCTCAGTGCCTAATTCCTCAAAAGCAACAACCTCGTTTTCAATGACCTTACCAGACAAATAACAAGCGATGCCACCAATAACCGTAAAATATAGTCCACCGACTTGTTTTACGGTTTTTAACACCTCACTTGAGCGTTCGCCTTTGCCGATTGTCGCCAAAACTCCTCCTTCATACAATATTGGCGCAAATTTGTCCATTCTACTGGAAGTGGTAGGGCCAACTGAGCCTATAATATCGCTCTTTGAACACGGGCATGGCCCAGCGTAGAAAATTATTTTGTTTTTCAAGTCAAAAGGAAGTTTGCCTCCGTTTTTAATTATTTCAACCAATTTTTTATGAGCCATATCTCTTGCGGTGAAAATCTCGCCTGATAAAAGCACGTTTTGGCCTTGTTTTAATGCTTTGAGACTGGAAACATTCGAGGAATTAACTTTTATTAAATCCGAAAAATCTTCGGCTACTGGTACAAAATCTTTAACTAAAGTTGGAGTGAAATACTTCACGTCGTCACCTTTTATCAAGCATTTTGAATGCCTTGAACTGTGGCAATTTATACTTATTGCGACTGGCATTGAGGCAATGTGGGTAAAATCAGTCAGAATTTTTACGTCAAGTGCCGTAAAATCTCCGCCAAGTCCGGCTGTTCCGATTTTAAGCTCATTGATAGAATTTTTTATTTTTTGCGCTAATTTTTGGTGCACATCATCAGCATGCTCTGAAAGCAATGCTTTTTTTGACAGGAGTCCAGCGTATTCAATCGTTCCACCGATGCCGACCCCTATAAATAATGGCGGACAGGCTTTTGCACCTGCTTTTTCAACAACAGATTTCACAAATTCTGTGATTTCGTCTTCGCTTGCGGTTGGCGAAAGCATCGAAATAGCCGACATATTTTCGGCTCCCGCACCTTTTATTAAGACTTCTATTTCAAGTTCGTCACCGGCTAAAATTTCTGGATAAATTATGCAAGGGACGTTTGTTTTGGTATTTTTTCGGTCAAATAGTGCATTATTAACTACTGATTTTCTATAAAAATTTTCCTCGTAAGCTTTTAAAACCCCATCGTTTATCGATTTATTTAAATTTTCTACTTGAACTTTTTCACCGATTTTCACAAAAATCAAAACCTGACCTGTGTCTTGGCAAAGCGGTTTTTTAGTTTCATATGCCATCCTTGCGTTTTTTAAAATCAGCTGAAGTGCTTGCTTGGCTTCTGGATTCGTTTCTTTATAATACGCATCCAAAATCGCCGAAAACACACTATCACTTAATAATGTATTTGCCTCGACACATAAATTGTAAACTGCAGATTCTATCGTTTTTGAGTTAATCATATTTAGATTTTAAATGTAAAATTATTTTTTTGCAAATCAAGTTTTCTTAATAGTACCAGTTTGTCCAACAGAGATTAAATAGAAAGACTAAGCTTACAGAGGTCTATTCAGAGAAATATTACATTTCTTTTTTAGTAGCTATATTTCCATCAGAATCAGCTATGTATTTGGCCGAACCTTTTTGGCTGGTTATGACAACCTGATCAATGGCACCATCACAGTTGTAGTCTGATACGTAGTAAGTTTTATCACTCTCAAAAATGCTTGCCATAACTCCCCCGCTTTCAGCCGTCTCATTATGAATCACAGCCACAAGTTTACCTGAGGCATTTTCACAAAAAATGGTGTTGCCTAACTTTGATAAATTGCCGTTATCAACTATATTTTGTAGTTTTCCTGTTATATCCGGCATTTTTTCTCCCACTGAATATCCATTAGCAGGCTTATTTGCGATATTACTATTTATACCTTCTGTCATTTTACACTCCTTACATATATATAAATCTCTATATCGGCATTATTTAAAAATAGTTTAGTGTTTTTAATTTAAGGTATAAAAAAGTTTACAAATCAATACTTTAATGTTAAAATCAACTTGGTACATATAAAGGATATAGAAAATGACTTTCAGCACAAATCAATCAATTAAGCCAATAACAACTAAGGTAAACGACCAAGGAAATCTTGATATCGGCGGATGTGACCTAGTTGAATTAGCGCAGGCATACGAAACCCCGCTTTATGTAATTGATGAAACAACATTAAGAACAATCTGCAAAGAATACAAACAGGCGTTTTCCGGTTACGAAAAAGTCAACATGATGTACGCGTCCAAGGCATTTATGACTAAAGCCCTAGTGAAAATAATTAATTCAGAAGGGTTCGGCTTTGACGCAGTCTCCGGCGGAGAAATTTATACCATTTACAAAGCCGGAATCGATATGTCCAAAGTGCTTTTTAACGGCAACAACAAATCTTATGACGAACTTGAACTTGCAATAAAAGTCGGCATAGGCAGATTTTCAGTTGATAACTTTTTTGAGCTTTCATTATTAAACGAAATCGCCAAAAGTGGCGACAAAGAAGTTGACATTCTTCTTCGAGTTACCCCAGGAATCGAATGCCACACACACGAATACATTCAAACAGGCCATCTAGATTCAAAATTTGGATTTGATTTGACCCAAATCAACGAAGCGGTAGAGCTTATTCAAGAACAGTACACGAACCTCAATTTGAGAGGGTTTCACGCACATATCGGCTCCCAAATATTTGAAACAAAAATCTACGAAGACGAGATTGACATCTTAACCAAAGAAATCCTGCAAATAAAAGAAAAATTTGGGATTATTCTCGATGAAATCAATATCGGCGGCGGTTTGGGCGTTAAATATAACGAGGAAGATTTACCTCCGTCAGTTTTTGAAATAGGCGACTTAATAACGAATGCACTCAAAATAGCAATCGAAAAATACTCGATACCTGCTCCTACCCTTTATATCGAACCTGGTAGAAGCATAATTTCTACGGCTGGAATAACTTTGTACTCTGTTGGAAGTTCGAAACAGGTTCCAAACGGCAATAAATACGTTGCTGTAGATGGCGGAATGGCTGATAACCCCCGCCCAAGCATGTATCAGGCAAAGTATACCGCTCAAATAGCCAACAAACCAGACTCCAACTGTTCACAAAAAGTAACAATAGCAGGGAAATTTTGTGAGTCAGGAGATATTTTAATTAACGACATAAATTTACCTGAGCTTGAAGAAGGCGACATACTATGTGTCTTCAACACAGGGGCGTATAATTATTCTATGGCCAGCAACTATAATCGCTTTGCGAAACCGGCGGCGGTACTTGTAAATAATTCACAATCTGATATTATAATAAGGAGAGAAACTCTGGATGATTTAATATCCCACGACGTCGTTCCTGATAGATTGGATTAACTTGATGCTTCAAAATCTATTAACATTTGCACAATCACAACTACAAGGACTTCACTGGTCCTTCAGTTGGCTGAATGTTTTTGAGGTTTTGATAATTGCAGCTCTCGTTTTGGCGTTTTATCAAAAATTCATTAAAAATACCCAGTCGGAAAAACTCGTAAGAGGGATTGTATTCCTATTTCTTTCTTGGATTTTTAGCGAAATCCTTATTGCTCTTGACTTGAATATACTCGGAATGTTTTTAAAATCAATGGTAGCGTTAATTTCTCTAAGCTTGATAGTTATTTTTCAGCCTGAACTAAGAAGGTTCCTGGGCTACTTGGGCCAACCAGGATTCATAAGCAAAGCACTTTGGGGATCAGCAACGGCATACAACAACAGCGAAAAAACTGATGTGGTAAAAGAAGTTATTGAAGCGGTCAAATACCTTTCTAAATCAAGAACAGGAGCCTTAATTGTTTTTCAAAAAGAAATCAGCGCCTCTTCATATTTTGACGTTGGAACTAAATTAAACGCAAATGTTTCTACAGAATTAATACTGACAATATTCCACGCAAACACCCCGCTGCACGACGGAGCGATGGTTATAAAAGAAGATAAAATATTATCCGCAGGCGTTTTACTACCGTTAACGGAAGACCCGAAATTGAGCTGGAAATACGGAACCAGGCACAGAGCCGCTATCGGGATGTCAGAAGTCAGCGACTCCGCTTGTTTGGTAGTTTCGGAAGAAACTGGGGACGTATCAATGTCACTGGATGGCACCTTGAAAAAATATGAGGATTTAACAAGCTTAAAGTCTGATTTGGAAACAATCTTGGGCTACTCAAACAGCGACGAGGAAAACAAAAAAACTATTTTTAAAATCAACAATCTGATATCAATTAAAAAAACAGAATTAGGGCCAAAGAGCAATAAGGATAAGGTTTAGTTAAAAATGTTCATAACTAAAGTAAAATTTACCAGCCCTCTTGTAACTCAAAGAAAAAAGTCGGATGATTATTCAAAGTCTATGTGGAGATGTGATAAATCTACACCTTCTTTTGGCTCTCTAGTAGAACCGTTGGACAAGTTCTACAAAGTGGCACTGCAAAAAGGGCTAAAAGAAAAATTTGGACTAACCTGCAAGCTCGACGACCTTAATTCTATTGCAGGGCCTATTGAGTTGAAGAAATTAATTGGGAAGTTCACTCCAAGAGATTTTGAACTCGGACCAAAAACCGAGCACTTTTTCATGGGTAAAACTGCTCACCAATATGCTGTTGATGGAAGCTTTAGGGTGAATTTACACCTGCATTCGGAAGTCTCAGATGGAAGTTCATCCCCAGAGGATATTCTTGAAATGTGTACTAAATATGCAAATAAAATCGCAAAAAAGCTTGGCAAAACGTTTAACCGCAAAAATGACATTCCTCCTTTTACAGCCTCATTAACAGACCACGACAAATTTTCTGGAAACATCAACATAATAAAAGAAATTGCTCAAAACCCTGAAAAATATAAAAATTTCAAATTTGCAGTGGGCAGCGAATTTCATATCGACGGGTACAAAGAACCTTACACTGGATTTGAAGCAATCGGCTTAGGGTTTAATCCTTTTGATACAAAATTGAACGAAACGATTACAAAAACGAAGGAACCAAACCCATTAAGCTTCATTAAAACAGTTAAAGAGGCTGGTGGAGTAATGTCATTAGCTCACCCAGCACAATTTTTTGACAGAATGCATGACGATTTTTTCGGGTTTTTGAAGAAAAACGGAGTCAATGGAATCGAAGGAAATTACCAATATTGCGGATTTAAATACGACAAAGAGTTTTTTGAAAAATTAGATACAATAAACACATTGGCGAAAAAACACGACATGTTTTTGACCGGAGGCACTGATTCACACCAAAGACAAATTTTTGGGGATGACGTTTCTGACGAACTACTTGACGACATTTTAAACCATTAATACCGACACTAGACATTTGCCCACAACTTATGTAAGATTAAGTAATGAAAATACAGGAACTATAAGGACAAGGTGTAAATGAGAAACGTGGTCGGGAGAATATTTTTTTTAACAATCGGAGCCATTATTGCCGGATTCAGCCTTGACGGTTTTTTAATACCAAACAAAATGATTGACGGCGGAATCGTCGGGATTTCGATAATGTTCAATTACCTGACGCACGTAAACCTAGGGCTTTTGCTTATTGTAATCAACCTTCCGTTCATATTTTTAGCACTAAAAAAGATGGGCAAACTTTTTGTCGTATACACAATCTACTCAATCTCAATTTTGGCATTGAGCGTAAACTTTTTCCATAATATACAAGTAACCGACGACCTTTTACTGGCAACAGTATTCGGCGGAGTTGTTCTTGGTATAGGCGTAGGACTGGTTCTCAGAAACAGTGCCGCACTTGACGGAACTGAAATATTGGCACTTAGAATGTCAAAAAAATCAGGGTTTTCCATCGGCGAAATTATTATGTTTTTCAACGTGTTTATCTATGCTGGAGCGGGGTTTTTATACGGCTGGGACAGAGCTATGTACTCAGTCTTGGCCTATTTTATAGCCTACAAAGTTATTGATATAGTTATGGAAGGACTCAACGAATCAAAGTCCGTGAACATAATCTCCGACAAAGCAATAGAAATAGGCAACAACATCATCTCAAAGCTTGACATCGGCGTAACCTACATCAACGGAGAAGGCGGCTTCACTGGGGCCCAGAAAAAAATTATCTACTGCGTCATATCGAGATTAGAAGTGACCAAGCTAAAAGAACTAGTTCACTCGATTGACCCGACGGCCTTTTTGGCCGTGGAAAACGTACACGAAGTCGACGGGGTAAGAATTAAGCAAAAAAAGGCAAAAAAATAATAACAATTCTTAACAGCTAGACATTTCATCTAAAATGTACTATATTAAAAACAGGGTTAGAACTTAATAAAAAGGGTGTCTCACTATTTAAAATAAAATAAAAATACAGAGTTTTTAGTATAACCGTGAGGCCATTTCTCACATTTCGCTAAAAGCTCAATGGAGAAAGAAGGCAAAATGGCAAAACATAACGATACGATTCCAATAGAAGTAAGTATTTTAACAAGCGACCACGACATAAAAGGAACCGTTCACGTCTCAAAGTATACAAGTACAAACCGTGAATTGACAGACCTTTTAAACGATAAAGAGAGAAGATTTTTAGCAGTAACTAACGCTGAAATTTTCCCTAGAAATTCGTCTCAAAGCCCAAGACGATACAATTTCTTGGAAATCCACATCGATTATGTCTTGATGGTTCACCCATCAGCGCAAGCGGTCTTCAAAGAAACTGGAAAAGCCCAAGAGGACATTGCAAGGTTCAGAGATTTGAGACAAAAACTAAACCAAACAAAACCGTTTTAAGCATAATTTAGAATAATAAAAAGAGTCGAGTCGTTTTTACACAACTCGACTCTTTTTGTTATTCGCCTGGTTTAACTTCTTTTTCTATCGTAAGCCCGGTAAATTCCTGCTTCTCCGTCTTCGGAATAAGCGCATATTTAATCTTTTCATCAAGCTTAGCCTTATCGCTAGCCTCTTTGATTTTTTGAGCTTCATCATTGTTTCTGACGTAAAAACCTGATTTTTGTAACATTTTGTCTTCAAGTTTATTTTTTGCGTCAATAAAAACTTGTTTGGCTTTGTTAAATTCTACAAATCCCATTTTTACACTCCTTTTCATTTAAGTAATATATTATCAACTTTATTGATAAGGATATTATCGGCAAGGGGGGGGGAAACTTTAATTTATTCTAATTTTATGTAAAATAAGTTAACATTTCATATTTTGTTTTTGTTATAATGATGTGGCATAAATCAAAAAGTAAGACGAGGCAAAAATGAGAGTTTTAGTAACAGACAAAATCAACGAAATAGCGAAGAATATCCTATTAGAGGGTTCAAATATAGAAGTCGACGTTCTGCCAACCCTGTCGGAAGAAGAATTGTGTAAAACAATTGTCGATTATGACGCTTTAATGATAAGAAGTGAAACCAAAGTCACAAAAAAAGTTTTAGAAGCCGCCAAAAATCTAAAAATTGTCGGGCGTGCGGGAGTCGGCGTGGATAACGTAGACGTTGAAGTCGCAACTCAAAAAGGTGTAATAGTGGTAAATTCCCCCGACGGCAACACAACCGCCGCTGCTGAGCACACAATAGCTTTAATGCTATCAATGGCTCGCAATGTACCTCTAGCCTGTGCTTCGACCAGAGCTGGGCTGTGGGAGCGTTCAAAATTCACAGGTTCAGAAGTTTTCAACAAGACTTTGGGAATTATTGGGCTTGGGAAAATCGGCTCACACGTTGCAAAAGTGGCACTTGCTCTTGGAATGAAAGTTATCGTTTGCGATCCTTACACTTCAAAAGAGTCGGTTGAGGCAATCGGCGCGGAGTACGTGGCTCATTTGGACGACTTTTGGGCAAAATGCGATTATATAACTATCCATGCTCCAAAAACACGCGAAACGACTCATTTGATAAACAAAAATACAATCAACAGAATGAAAAAAGGCGTTAAAATAGTCAATTGTGCCAGAGGCGGAATTATAGACGAACTAGCCCTAAAAGAGGGTATGGAATCCGGTCAGATAAGCGCAATTGCAATCGACGTTTTTGAAGAAGAACCGAACATTAAAAATTCACCGCTAATAACCATAGAAGGAAACGTAGTATTGACGCCTCACTTGGGCGCAAGTACCTCTGAAGCCCAGCTCAACGTAGCGATTGACGTTGCCCAACAAATAAAAGAAGTATTGAGCGGCGGTTCAGCTACCAGCGCAGTGAACATTCCGACCCTTAAACCGGAAAAACTTGAGCCTGTAAAAGACTACATGCAAATCGCTGAAAATATCGGCGAGCTTGCAAAACAAATTGTGGGCGGAAACCTTCAATCAATAGAAATTATCGCAAACGGAAAGCTTGCAACAGTGGACATCTCACCTTTAGAGACCGCCATTTTAAAAGGGATTTTCTCCTCGTTTACTGAAAATGTAAATTACGTAAACGCACCGATATTGGCAAAACAAAAAGGGATTTCTGTAACCACTTCAAAATCAGAATCTTCCTGCAACTACATCGGGTTGCTTACGGTGAAATTAACCACCAGCACTTCCCAAGCAGTAGTTTCAGGTGCACTAGTAGCTCAGAATGTTAAAAGAATCGTAAAAATAGACCAGTACGACACTAGTATCGAGCCAGAAAAACACATGCTTTTGATTCCTCACGAAAACAAACCATCAATGATAGCAAAAGTCGCAACTGTTATCGGCGAAAACGACATTAACATAAACCACATGCACGTCGTACAAAAAGCGGGTGAAAATTCGATTATGATTATCAACACCGATCGTGCTGTAGAAAAAGAAGTTTTGTCCGAAATCAACAAAATAAACGGCGTCGCCTCATCGCTTTACGTAAAATTAAGTGCTTAAAACCTAAGCTTGAGCTTTATATTTTGTTTGAACAAACTTTAATTCACCTTTTTTATTTGCGTTTAGGTTCAAACTGTTTCCTTTTTCTTCTGGCAGGATATAGACTTTTGCTCCCAATAAAACATCTTTTGTTAGCATGTCGAAATCTTTTTGTTTCATATTTATACAACCAGCAGACATTCTGTTATCTTTAACATTGCCATTGCCAAACAAAGGAAGTCTTTGTTTTTCTAGATGTGTAGGGACTATATGAAGAGCCAGCGTAGTACCACTACCAGGCACCATATAATTAGATCCCAATTTAAAAATATTTTTACCATATCCGCAACCGCCTCTAGCATTTAGCTTAAATTCGCCTGCAGGAGTGGTCTTATTAGCTTTGCCCTTGCGGCCATAGCCGTCGTTTAAGCTGTCACCGACGTGTTGCCCTGTTCCAACTTCAATGGATTTGATAGTTTTTCCGTCTGGGCTGTAAATAGTGGCAGTGCTTTTTTGCTTGTTTACAATAATATAATTCGTCGTCGGATGTAGTTTATTATACTCAATAACTTTAGCTGAATCATTAGACAATTTATTTATTTTAGCCATTTCACCTTGAACTTTTGGTGAAAGCAATGGTAAAAGAACTGTCTTTAAATAAATACCGGTAGTTTCAGCTACCGTTGCAATTTTAGGGGTATCCAACTTCGCAACGAAAGGGTTGACCTTTAGCCTTTTTGAAGAGTCTTTTTTATTCTTAACATTGGTATGAGTTTTAGAATGAGGAACTGCATCAACAGCGACATGTGGACTTATTTGCTTTGTTGTTGCTTTGACTGGGTTAGTGGAAGCCTTGAGCTTTATATGATTACCAATTTTATTAAATTTTTCACCGAGTTCATCATAAGTTTTGCAACCGTTCAACTTCGCCAATTTGGTCATTTCTTTTACTATATCAGCGTTGGAAACTTCAGTATCAGTTTTTTTACAAATGTTCTTTGCGACATTCCACAAATTTGAACCTTTTTCTATTGTGTAATCAGAACCTGAAACATTTAAATTACTCATAATATTTGTCCTCTTGTTATGTTATATATATATTAAATATATACAATCATGTTTATTGCCACTCCGACGGGCTACATGAAATTTACTGTAACATATATTTACAAAAGAAGGATGTTGAGTTCTTCTAATATTGTATCGAAGTTCGTTCCAAAGTGAAGAATCTCCTGATTAATCCGTTAATATTTTCCACCATTCCTTCTCCCAAACATGATATGGCTTACTCAAAAAAAAGAATTGTGTAAATCTAGAAATTTCAGCTTACCCCAGGCTCAAAAGCTATCTTCCGATTTCAACCGCTTTCATAGCCATTGACTTGGTGATGTTAATCAACGCCAAGTTAGCCTCGTAAGCTCTTTGAGCAAGCATCGCATCCGCCATATCAACCATGGGGTTGACGTTTGAGGCTCTTATATAACCGTTTGCATCGGCGTCCGGGTGACCTGGACGATAAATCTTGTCTCCCAGGGTAGGATCTTCCACAACACCACCGAAAGCCACTCCGCCCTGTTGGTAAGGTAAAGTCCCCACGCCAAAAACATCTTCCTTCATCGCGTTCATTACACCGTGAAAGGAAATGTCGTCCGTTGAGTTTAGTATCGGTATTTTCCGCACATAATTTGGAGTATCCACATTAGCAATGTTTTTTGCCGCTATGTCTAACCTTAAACCGTGTACTTTTAGGCTTCTTGCGCCCATATTCATTGAATCTAATATGCCCATAATTATTTTCCTACGTTAATTACTGTTCTCATTTGTGTTATTATATTTGACATTCTTCTTGTCGCCATTGAATATAAAAGAGAGTTCTTTTGGAGTTCCATCAGTTCGCTTGCTGGATTAACCTGCTCCTTGCTTCTTTCTTCAATAATTCCGGATGGCCCAAGCGCGCTAGACAACTTTGTCTCTAGGGGACTGTTCATCGAGCCCAAATATTGGCTAAAATCGATGTCTTTTCTTACATAACCAGGAGTGTCTACATTTGCAAGGTTTGACCCCAAAGCGTTTTGTCGCTGCGAGATTAAATCAAGCATTATGTTCGTTTTTCCGATTGTATCTAGTGGTGTAAATGTCATTATTATTCCTTTTATTCTGTCGGGTTTTCTATCCGTGGTCTTGGATTATTCGCCGTTAAACGAGTTACGATGTCACGCAGGCCTGCGAACCATTTCACTCTCTGGCTAAAATCCGCTATTGTCTAATATTTATGGATTTGTTGTACATATCGTCAACTACTTTCATCATTCTCATACTGGCCAGCATCGATGCATTTAACCTTAGCATGTCAGAAACAGAGCCGTAAATGTTTGTGTTAGAAAGCTCTACGGCACCTTGAGCAATGTAATTGTGGTCTTTAATCAAAATGGCCTCTCCAGATTCTGCCGTAGGGTTTGATTTGTTGTTTTCACCCTGAGTAAGTCCTTCCGGGTTTTTAAACTGAACCAAAGGAATTTTACCCAAAAGTTTTTCCGGTGCGTCTACAGCGTCGTGGCTAACCACATCTCCGTTTTCTTTTATTGAAATTTTGTAACTGTTTGTCGGTATCTGAATGCCTGCGCCGATGAGCCAATCATCATTAGTCATCAAATAACCGTCTTTGCCGACTTTAAAAGAACCATCTCTTGTGTAGGAAACCTGTCCGGTCTTAGACGTCACTGGAACGAAACCTTCGCCATTGATTGCGATGTCAAAAGTGTTACCGGTGGTGGTAATTGAGCCTTTTTGATAATCAGTTCTAATCGCACCAGTCAAATAGCCGTCTTCTTGTAGCATTTGCTCAAATCTGACCGACTTGTACCCTTTTGTACCAATGTTTGCTAAATTGTTTGCAACATAACCGAGTTTGTCAAACTGAGTCGTGGTGTTGTTCATAGATTTTCTTATTATGCCTTGTATCGTATACATTTTATTATCCTTATCGTTTGTTTTTTTAACTCTTAACCGATGTCTAAATGCCTAAGATGAAGAACCTAACTGTGAAATTGCCTTAGTTAAATTTTGGCTCTGTATCATAAATATTTGCCTGTTTGCTTCAAAGTTTCTTACTATTGGCATCATTCCCAAAAATTCTCTTTCCAAAGAAACGTTTGAGAACTCGTTGTAGCCCTGTTTGACATTTGGGTTAATAACCAAAGCTCCGTTTGTATCCACAACGCCGATGGTTCCAGCCAGCTCTAGCTTATTCGTTTTTTTATTAAAAACACTTACTTTTCCGCTTGAATTAATTACAATGTCGCTTAATTTTTCTGGGAGTACCGGTAGTTTAATTGTACTGCCGTTATCGGCTAAGACTTTAGCGTCTTCCAAGGTGAGTAAATTTCCGTCTTTGTCAATCTTAAAACGGCCGTCTCGAGTGAGTTTAATACCGTCATTAGAGGAAGTCTGGAAATATCCCTTGGTACCTATGGCTAAATCCAGTGGATTTTCTGTCATGGAAATTCTGCCAACTTTGTCATCAATGGAAGTTGAAAGCCCGTGTACACCAAGAATTTCCGTGAAGGATGAAACTATAGACTCTTTTCTCTGATAGCCCACTTTATCGAACCCGCCAACGTTTTCGTTCGCCACGCCGATGAGTTCACTTTGAACATGCATTGCTCTCAAAGAAGCTGTAAGGCCGCCCTCTAGGTAGCTTATACCGGAATTTAATTTCATTGTTACACCTCATAATTACTCTATATAGTTATTAACGTCGGTTTTTTAGGGCAAAGCATTAGTAATATAGTAAGATTTCATACGAATGATGTATTTTTTAGTGTGCCACCCTAAAGCTATTAATGTTATTCTCAAGGAAGTCAAGTAATGATGAAGATTATTTATCATTCCAATCTCTTGTTGAAAAGAAAAATTTACATGATAGAATACTTATAGCTCTGGCGAGTCGCGGAGTTCCGCCCATCGAAGAAAACTTTGAAAACTGAATTTAAATAATTATGTCGATGTGGCAGGAGCCCACAGTGAAAGCCGACAATAAGAAAACGATTGATTATCGTTTTTGCTCAGGCGAGTCGCGGAGTTCCGCCCATCGAAGAAAACTTTGAAAACTGAATTTAAATAATTATGTCGATGTGGCAGGAGCCCACAGTGAAAGCCGACAATAAGAAAACGATTGATTATCGTTTTTGCTCAGGCGAGTCGCGGAGTTCCGCCCATCGAAGAAAACTTTGAAAACTGAATTTAAATAATTATGTCGATGTGGCAGGAGCCCACAGTAAAAGCCTACAATAAGAAAACGATTGATTATCGTTTTTGCTCTGGCGAGTCGCGGAGTTCCGCCCATCGAAGAAAACTTTGAAAACTGAATTTAAATAATTATGTCGATGTGGCGGAATGGTAGACGTGCACGCTTGAGGTGCGTGTGGAGCAATCTGTGGGGGTTCAAGTCCCCCCATCGACATATCTTTAATTACCATTTTTGAGATTTGTTCAAAGGTCTATTAAGATAGGACTGTGAATTGTGAACGGGATTCCCAGCCCTTCCGGTAATTATTAAGTGAAGGTTTAAACTCAACTATGTCATGCTGAAGCATTTTTTTATGCGAATCGCTTAAAAAAATGCTATTCAGAATCTTTCCGTTACTCGTAAGTGGCTAGATAATGATACAAGTTTAGGATGACAAGACTTATTCACTTAGACTGTGCTGTTATCTGTTTCGCCTCAAGCTTTACAATCTTTCGTAGGAACCTACAAGTCTGAAATACTGCGTGTGTTGTTTAATTTCCTCGATTGCCTTACTGTTTTTTCCGTCAAGAATGTGTCCGTCAAAGTCTACGAAGAAAGTGTATTCGCCAAATTGTGTTTTGGAGGGTCTTGAATCGATGTAGGAAAGGTTTATTCCATGGTTTTGGAAAACTTGTAAGACGTCAAGCAACGCTCCGGGTTTGTTTTCGGTTGAAAAAGCAAGCGTTGTGTTGTCGTTTTGAGTGTGCGGGGTTTCATAGTCGCCAATAATGGCAAATCTTGTTTTATTATCTGGTTCGTCATTGATGTTCTCCTTTAAAATATTTAGGTTGTAAAGTCGGGCTGTTTTTTCGCTGCCGATTGCAGCATACGTCAAGTTATAGTTTTGAAGGTTTTTAGCTGCCTCCGCTGTGCTTGTGGCTTCAATAATGGTAAGGTGTCTTGGCAATTCGCAGTGGATGAATTTTGTGCACTGCGCAAGTGCTTGTGGGTGCGAAATTACTCCAGTGATGCTGCTGATTTCAGTCGTTCTTGATAATAGGCAGTGTTTGATAGGCATGACAAATTCGGATAAAATTCTGACCTTGTCGTTTTTCGTTCTGATTAGGTTGTCGATTGTCTCTCGGACTGTCCCTTCGATTGAATTTTCGACAGGTAAGACACCTACTGCGCTTGGATTTTCGTCAACATATTCCAATACTCTTTTTATTGTGTTCATAGGTTCCATTTTGACATTTAATCCGTATTTCTCGCAAAAAATATCTTTCGCCATCTCTGTATAAGACCCGCCAGGCCCGAGATAAACGACGGTTTGCACCTTCTCTAAAAATTCTGATTGCGACATTTGCGAAAACTCCTTATTTTTGATATGATTGTCGTCGAGCAAGTATGCCCGACCTACTTTCAACTTTTAGGCTGGGTTTTACAACCCGACATTAGTTTATTGTACAAGAAGGTTGGATTTATGGCAAATATTAAGTTTGGAACAGACGGTTGGAGGGCAATTGTAGGAGAAGATTTTAATGAAAAAAACGTTGAAACTGTCACCAATGCTATTGCAAAATACGTTTTTGATAATTACGGACTGCAAAAAAAGATTATTATAGGCTACGACCCGAGAAACATGGCACTTGAATTTTCCCAGCAGTGTGCAAATTCGCTTTCTAAATCCGGTTTTGAAGTTCTGTTGAGCAATAGCGTTATACCGACACCTGCTTTAGCTTACAGTGCAAAACTTTACAACGCCTGTGCGATTATGTTTACAGCTTCGCACAATCCGCCAAAATATCTTGGGATGAAATTTATCCCAGACTATGCCGGCCCTGCTACAAGCGAAATCACTGACGAAATAGTTTCTAACTTGGGTGAAAAACTACCTATTCAGAACGTCTTGCTGAACTCGTTTCAGCATCGCAAGGGCCCTCGCTTATGCGACCATGAACTAAATTCAGGGCGACGGGAAGGTGTTGGCTCAATTGTCGAATTCGATTTTAAACAAAAATACTTTGAACATATAGAAACTCTGATTGACTTTGAAAAAATCAAAACTTTAAAGACAAAGATAATTTTCGACGGGCTTTATTCAGCCTCAATAGGTTATTTTGACCAGCTTTTGGAAAAATTCTCAATCAGGTTTCAGGGGCTTCACCTTGAATTCGACCCGAATTTTGGGGGCGGAATGCCTGAGCCTAAACCTAAATATTTAAAAGAACTGATTGGGATGATTAAATCTCAACCAAATTCTGTAGGGCTTTCTACCGATGGCGACGGGGACAGGTTCGGGGTAATAAACGAAGACGGCGAGTGGGTTTCCCCTAATGAAATTATTGCTATCCTGCTTATGTACCTAAAAGAAAACAGAAAAATGCAAGGCAAGCTAGTTAAAACAGTCGGTGCAAGCCTTCTTTTGAACAAGATTGCAGAAAAACTAGGGGTCGAAGTCGTTGAAACGGCTGTCGGTTTCAAGCACGTAGGCGAGGCTATGAGGGAGCACAACCCTATTATCGGCGGTGAAGAATCTGGCGGATTGAGTATTCAGGGGCATATTCCTGAAAAAGACGGAATTATCGCCAATTTGCTTATTCTCGAGGCTATGGCAGCAAAAGGAATGTCGCTTGTTGAACTTCAAGAAGAACTTTATTCTACAGTTGTGGTGAAATTCTATAATGACAGGGTTGACTTAAAACTTGAAAATGATGAGCAAATTAAATCTGCGCTTGAAAAAACAAAAAATATCAAAAATGTTGGCGAGTTTATAGTTATTAAAGTCGACCCAAAAGACGGCGTTAAGCTTTATTTTGATGACAATTCCAGTTGGATTCTAGTTCGTCCAAGCGGAACAGAGCCGCTTTTGAGAATTTACGTCGAAAGCGACAGCGTTGAAAAAATTGAAAAGCTGAAAGAGTATTTTAAGAAAAATCTCTAATTATTTCAGTTAATTATAACAAACTATATATATGACAAGGCGAGTTTTCTCGATGAAAATTTGCCTTGTCATATATCAACAACTAATCCAACTTAATCTATGTTAATCGGAGCTCTTAGAATTCCGATGATAGCTTCGCGTGCTGTGTAGACAATGTCTTCAGGAACGTTGTTTATACAACAAAGCTGTCTCAACACGTCAACTGAGCGTTTGAAGATTCTGACAATATCGCCTTCGCCCTTGTCGACTTGTTCAAGGATGGTTTCCCACTCTGCGCCGTTAATCCACATTTCTATCATTGAAGAATAGTATGCGTTTATGTACATCGGCGTTTCGATGTTATTGTCTCTTTGGCTTTTTTCGATGCTTCTTTTGACGTTTTTAATCAGATTGAGCTTCTTTCTGACCGCTTGAGAAATAGGGATTTGTGGATAGATATCGGCTCTCAAGTCCTCGGTTGTAATGGCACAAACCACACTGGCAAGTTCAGCCGGTGTAAGCCCTTCCAATATGTTTGACAACACAATCTCAGCGATAAATAATTCGTTTTCGGCTCTGATTTGTGAGGTCATAACCCCTTTGTCTGTCGGATAATCGTCGACCAAGTAGCCGAATTCTGTCAACACGCTTCTGTGCGCCAAAAATCTGTTCCAGAAATAATCCTTTTCCTGTTCGATGTCTTTAGCCAGCTTATTTTGCTTGATTGTGTAGCGTTCAAGCACTTCGACGTCTTTGATGTGCTTTCTGTAAAGCTTACAAATGTCGCAGCGGTAAGAATGCATTTTTTCGAGCATTTCTCTGGTTTTTCTGCCAAAATCGACGGCATCAGGGTTAAGCTGGCGATTTTTTTCGCGTTCCTGTTTTTGTATGGTTTTGAAAATTCGTCTGTTTTCTACGTAAATTTCCTTGGTTTTGTTGTAGTCAAACATATCTTGGTTGGTTAATTTATAAGGACATTTGAATTGTTCCATCTCGTCGATTATTTTTTGGTTAATCGATTGCTGGTGTAAAAGTGGCGTCAATCTGCTGCTTGAAGAGAAATACCCGAAACTTTTCAAGATGAGTTCTTTTGCTTCATCAAGAGAGAATCTTTGAAGTAAATTCAGTACCATTGAATAACTCGGCGCGAATTTGCTTTCAAGAGGGTTTGGAGCGCTCAGAACGAGTTCTGCTACGTCTTCTGGGGTTTGGAATGCAGTTCCTACGATGGTTACGTATCCGACTTCGTCCATCCCTCTACGGCCCGCACGGCCTGACATCTGCAAGAATTCGCTTGCCGTCAGAGTTCTGTGTCCGTTGTCGGTTCTTTTGCTTATTGAACTGATAACAGTTGAACGCGCTGGCATATTGATTCCGGCAGCCAGTGTTTCGGTTGCGAAAACTGCTTTTATTAGCCCTTTTTGAAATAATTTTTCTACTAAAACTTTCCATCCCGGCAATAATCCTGCGTGGTGAGACGCTGTGCCGTTTAAAAGGTATTGGATGTGTTTGTTTTTGGCCAAATAATCGTTTTCCAACAAGTATTCGTCCATGATTTGTTTAATTTGTTTTTGTTCATCGGGCGTTACAAGCATCAATGATGAGCATTTTTCCATCTGCTCGTCGCATTTTTTTCTTGAGAACGTGAAGTAAATAGCAGGAAGCATATCTTTTTCGTGTAAGTTTCTTACAACGTCTCTGACTATGTTTCTTTGCGGTTTTTTTCTGTCTTGTTGATGGAAAACTCGTTTTTCTGCTCTGATTTTTGAATTCAGTTGACCGCTAGGAGTCAAAAGTGGCAAAATCGTGTCGGGTTGTGAGCTGTCGAAATAGTAAAATTTCAAAGGTACAGGTCTGAAATCCGTGTTCACGATTTCTGTTCTTGAGTGAACTGTGTTTATCCAATCGGTAAGCTGTGCCGCGTTTGCGACTGTTGCCGAAAGTGCGATAATCTGAACGGTGGTCGGGCAGTAGATGATACTTTCTTCCCAGACTGTTCCCCTTTGTTCGTCGTTCATGTAGTGAACCTCGTCCAGTACTACGTGGCGGACGTTTTGGAGGTTGTCTGCTACCGAGCCCAAATTGGTTCCGTAGAGCATATTTCTGAAAACTTCTGTGGTCATTATGACGATTTGAGCATCTCTGTTGATTGAGGTGTCGCCTGTTAGTAGTCCGACGTTGTTCACGCCATATTTGCTCCCGAAATCGTTAAATTTCTGGTTTGATAAAGCTTTTAAAGGGGTTGTGTAAAACACTCTGTGGCCCTGTTCGAGTGCTCTGTGGATTGCGTGTTCGGCGATTACTGTTTTTCCTGCTCCTGTCGGGGCACAGACAACAACGCTTTTACCGTTGTCTATGTGCTCGCAAGCCTCTTTTTGGAAATCATCTAATTCAAACGGAAATGTGTATTTGCTCATTTTATCTTTCTATAACGGTGTCTACATGCACCCTAATTACTATTCTAGCATTTACATTGTAGCAAGAATAACTAATAATGTCATATTACGAATTGTAATAAAAGCTCCACACAACTTTACAACGGAGAGCTTTAATTATACAATTACAAACGTAGTAATTGAAAAGAGGTATAGGGTAAGACTCCATGATTAAAATGAATTCGAATTTATCAGGGCAAATTAGTGCAAGGCAGAGTAGAATAACAGGAACGAGTATCATAAGGCTTTATGATGCACACAATCAACTGGCTTCTAAAACAGTTTTTGTAGGGGAGGGAAACAGCGTTTTCAATAAGCTTTATTCTGTTACTGTTGCGTTTTTAAAAGGCAAGGCAAAGACTGTAACAAAGATTGAAAAAAGCCCTTCCGGAGAGCATGTAACGACAGTTTACAATAGAAACGAAAGCGGCAAATTGAAACTAATTGACTATGTCGTCAGTTAGTTTCAATTTGCCAATCTAGAATTCGATAATTATTCCTCTAAACATTGTGCGTAAATTTTCAACCAATTAAATCGTATCAAATCCTGTATAAGGCACTAATGCTCTTGGTATTTTGATTGTGCCGTCTGCTTGTTGGAAATTCTCCACAATCGCTGCGAAGGTTCTTCCTACTGCAAGTCCGGAGCCGTTTATGGTGTGGACAAATTGGATTTTGCTGGTTGCTTTATCTCTGTATCTGATATTGGCGCGTCTTGCTTGGAAGTCTCCGAAACATGAGCAGCTGGAAATCTCTTTGTAGCCGTTATAAGACGGCATATAGACTTCTAGGTCGAAACATTTGTTGGCAGAAAATCCCATGTCTGCGGTGCATAGTTCCACTCTTCGGTAAGGAAGTTCCAACAATTCGAGGATTTTTTCCGCGTCTTTCGTTAATTTCAGGTGTTCTTCAGAGCTTGTTTCAGGGGTGGTAAGTTTTACCAATTCAACTTTGTTAAATTGGTGGACTCTTATCAGTCCTCTGGTGTCTTTACCGGCTGAACCCGCTTCGCGTCTGAAACACGGGGTGTAAGCTGTCATATATTTAGGCAAATCTTCTTCGTTCAAGATTTCGCCTTGGAAAATATTGGTTACAGGCACTTCTGCGGTCGGGATTAGGTACAAATCTTCGTCTTCGCATTTGTACATGTCGTCTGCGAATTTCGGCAACTGTCCAGTTCCTATCATTGAGGCTGAATTAACCAAGATTGGTGGCAAAATTTCTTCGTAGCCGTGTTCTTGGGTGTGAACGTCTAAAAAGAAATTGATAATCGCTCTTTCCAGTCTCGCGCCTTTTCCTTTGTACAGTATAAATCTCGATTGAGAAAGTTTTACCCCTCTTTCAAAATCAACAAGTCCCTTTTCTTCCACGATATCCCAGTGTGCTCTAAGTTCAAAGTCCGCTTTTGTCGGCTCACCGCAGCCTGAGACAATTTTGTTGTCATCTTCAGACGCTCCGATTGGGGTTGTTTCGCTTGGAATATTCGGTATATTTAATAGTAAATTTCTTTGAGCTTGGTCCAATTCGGCTTCTTTTTCTTCGATTGCCTTTATTTCGTCCCCGATTTTTCTAACATCTTCTTGGACGGCGTCGGTATTTTGGCCCTGTTTTTTAAGTTCGCCTATCTGTTGCGATTCAGTTTTTCTTGTGGCGCGAAGCTCATCTGCTTTGGTTTGTAGCGCTCTTCTTTCAATATCGATTCTTACCACTTCGTCAATTGACAAGTTCGGGCTTCTTGTTTTTAATAGTTCGTTAATTTTTTCCGGGTTTTCTCTTATCAATTTTATATCTAACATGTTTTACCTCAAATACTTCCTGTTTAATATTATAAGAAATATGAATATTTGGCAAATATAAAATAAATGGTTATAATACTAATCACATGGTCTATGGATTTAGACCCGGAGATTGATAACATTATATTAAAAAATAGTGCATAATGTTTTTGTGATAACTAGTTAAATATATTGGGGATGTATGTTAGACGGAATTAATAATAATGACCTGCTTTTAAATTCGCAGGTAGATAAACAAAACGGGATAGCTGGTGTTACGACTAATCCTATAAAGAACCCATATCGCAATTCGGATAAGAATCTTTTGGTTGATGAAACGGCAATTTCATCGGAAGCTGTGGATCTTTACGAATGCGAACAGGATATTAAGAAGTTTAATACCTTGGCAATGTCTGATCCGAGCGATTTGTCTCACGAAGAGATTATTGCTAATTTGTTTTCTAAAGGGGTTTTAGACCCACTTGCAGATAACATAATAAGTCAACTTTCCGAAAACAAAAACTTACTTAATGATTTATCATTGTAAATTAAATTAATTCAGCTTTTAAATAGTAGTGAGGGATATGGAAGACGAAATAAGTAGCCTTGACTTTAGTGTTCAGGACAATAGTGATATTAATAGCAGTGTTTTACAGGCAGCAAGAAAACATTATTTAAACAAGAACTATAGGGAAGCCTTAAGCTTGTTTCAAGATGCAGTTCATAAAGTTGCCAGTGCTGATATTTACGTGGATATCGGTAATTGTTATTATATGATGGGGGATTATAAAGAGGCCTCTGAATATTGGAATAGAGCCATTGAGCTTGATTCCAAAAATTCCGCTGCTTACGCGAGTATGGGTAATTTATATTATAAAAACGGACAGGTAGAAAAAGCAATCTCTTTGTGGTTGGTTGCATTGATTTCCAAACCGGAAGATGCACATACATCACTCAATCTCGCCATTGCTTTTAATCAAAAAATTATGAGATTTGAATCCATTAAATATTTTGAAAAATACCTAAAGTACAGCAATGATAAGTCTTCCGAGGAATACTTGAAGATTAAGGCAAAAATTACACACTGCCGCTATGTGGCAAATGAGTATCTTTCGCATGGGGTTAATTTTCAGAGTAACGGCGACGACAAGAAGGCTGCCGCGTGTTACTTTAAGGCTCTTGCAAATTATCCCAATTTGTCCAAGGCTAACCTGAACTTAGGTAGCATATTTTTCTCCGATAAAAACATGGAACTTGCTATCAAATATTGGAAAATGGCTTCTTATGTCGACCCCAACTATGGAAAAATTTACTCAAATCTGGCTATTTCCTACGATATGACTAAGCAGTTTAATTACGCTTACTGTTATTATTATAGATACATGGATTTCGTTATGGGCGATAATGAGGAGTATCAAAAAGTCAACAGGCGACTGCATAAGATTAAGCCATACTTGAACGAGAATGCTAAATTAATTGAAAGCCATCTTGCCAAAGCCCAGGAGCACCTTTCAAAAAGCGAATTTAACGAGGCAATTGATGAGTTTAAAAATTATTCTATTTTGAACCCTCTGGCCAAAAATGAATATACCGAGTTGATTAAAAAATTAGAATCGTACTTGAATCCCGAGATTAACATTATCTCATCCTGTTTTGAAAAGGGGAACGATTTAATTCAAGAGGGCAGATATGACGAAGCAAAGCCATACTTTTTCCGGGTGATGATTATGTCATCCCCTCAGTACCTTGAGTTTTCTGAGGCAAAGGCAAAATTGTCGCAGTGTGAAAAAGCCGGGTTTGAGTGAAATTGATACTGGAAAAATTAAAAAAGTTTGTTTATTCAAAGATTTTGCGACGAAAATATTATCGGGTTGGGAATTGCCTCGGCTGCGGCCGCTGCTGTAGCCATATTTATGTAAAACACGGCAAAGGGGTCATTCAGGAAGAAAAAGATTTTAAAAAACTTCAATTTATGCATGAATTTTACACTTATCTTGAAGTTATCGAAAAAGATGAAACGGGGCTTGTTTTCAAGTGCTCAAACATCGATTCTGAAACTAAATTATGTAACATTCACAAGAAAAGACCCGGAATTTGCAGAAGATACCCGCAGGAAGAAATATTCACGATGGGCGGGGCGATTACCGAGGAGTGTGGATATAAATTGGTCCCGATAGTTTCTTTTGCAGAAGTTTTGGGTAAAGAATTAAAAAAGTAATTTATTGTGTGGGAACCTATAACTTTACTTCAGATTGTTTATAGAGGCTAGAATTCTTTGCTGAATTATGTTATTATGATTATAATCTTTAATTTTAGAATTAGCAGTATTGGAATTATAATTTAATGAATGAATATGTCATCGGTTTATATATATTTCTTCTTCTTCTTTGGTGGTTTAAAGACACATTCTTTTGTGATTACTTTGTTCAGAAAGTAAAAAGGATTAATGACCGTAAAGCTGCACTATTAAAGGCGAAAGTATTTTTAAGACCATATAAAAAACTTTTTGGTGATTTGTATTTATCTAACAGTAGCTGTACGGTTAGTTATCTATCTGGCAATATGATTTTTGCTGTTGAAAAAACTAGCTCCAAAGGCAGCTCTAAGCGAAGTATTTTTGCCCAAAATTTCAAATTAATATTGACTATTGATGAATTTTGGAACAAACTGTGCAAGGAATTTGATTACTCTACACAATTCGATGAGATTATAGTGAGCTGCCGTTCATATGCGTCTAAAGTTGATGAATCCTCTATTAAAAATATAAAATCAAACGAAAATAATTCTGAAATTCCTGTTGAATTAAAGTCTACAAATGTTTATATGAAAAACGAATTAATTGATATAAACACTTGTTCAGAAGCTGAATTCAAAGCTTTGCCAGGAGTCAGTATTGTTACCGCAAAAAAAATTATAAAGGCTAGGGATGAAAATGGTTCTTTTGCTTCTGTCGAAGATTTTCTGGCAACTATTGCACTGAAACCTCATTTTGCTACGCAGATAGAAAGCCTTATCTTTGCAAGCAAAGTTGAAGTGAAAAAGAAAAATAGAATTAGACTTGAAAGAGTACTGGATATTTAATGGAATTAAACGTGTATAAAATATTAGAAAATACATGTGTAGAGGGCCCAAATAACCGCTTTTGTATTTGGGTACAGGGTTGTAAGCGTCATTGTGAAGGCTGTTGGGCAGTAAATACTTGGGACGGCGACAAAGGCCAATTATTTTCGGTCGACGAGTTGTTTGCTCAAATCACTTCGACAAGAGACATAGATGGCGTTACTTTTCTTGGGGGTGAACCTTTTGAGCAGGCTGAAGCCCTTTCTCTTTTGGCTGAGATGATAAAGAGCGTAAATCTTTCCATTGTGACCTTTACCGGCTATGTTCTTGAGGATTTATTGGCACTAGCGGATTCCAATATCAACCGATTGTTAGAATTTACCGATTTGTTGATTGACGGACCATTTGAACAGGACAAATTTGATTTAAAACGACCATGGGTGGGTTCCACAAATAAAAGATATATTTTTTTAACGGATAGATATTCATTTGATGACATTAAGGATGTTAAAAATAAAATAGAAGTAAGAATTGCAAAAGACGGATATATTTTTGTAAATGGTATGGGTGATTTTGAGCAAATTCAAGAAAAATTATGTTTACTTCCTGTTGAAAACAAGCTATAATCGTTACGTTGAAAGAAAGAAAAGAGAAAAACATGTCAACTAAAAAATTAGCAAACTTAATGAAAGCAAGATTTCCTTATATCTACATCACAACTTATGAAGAAGACAGAGTTACAGAATTAATTAAAACTGTAGTTAAGGATCCTTTACATATAAAAACGATTAGAGAAGTTTTTATATGGACTCAAACAATAGGTTTTGTTAATGATGAAACTGGCAAATCTATCAACGGCACGACTTGCCCAATGAAAGCTTTGGAATTTATACAAAAATTTGAAAAAGATGCTGTTTTTATTATGTACGATTTCCATGTGAATTTTGGAGCCAAAAACAGAGCCCCAGACCCAGTGGTTACTCGTAAAATGAGAGATATTGTTCCCTTATTGAAGACCAGTGACGCAAGAATAAACGTTATTTTTATTGCTCCGGAGCTTGTTATCCCTGATACTTTGCAAAAAGAAATAACAATTTTCGATTTTCCTCTCCCCTTGATGGAAGAGATTAAAAATAAATTAAACAGCATGATTGAACATAATTCAAGCGTAGCGTCGGAGACACTGACTGAAGATGATAAAATCAAACTCTGTAGCGGCGCCTTGGGTTTGACTTTGCAAGAGGCCGAAAATGCGTTTGCACTGGCGATGGTTAATAATGGGTCGCTTGATATTACTGATTTGAAGATAATTCTTGAAGAAAAAATGCAAATTATTAAAAAGACAGGTATTCTTGAATTTATTTCAAGTGATTTGGGTATCGATGACATCGGTGGCTTGGACAATTTGAAAAATTGGCTCAAAAAGAGAAATAATTCGTGGTCTGAGGCTGCAAAGAAATATTGTATTCCAGCTCCAAAAGGGGTTCTTATCACTGGGGTTCCAGGTTGTGGGAAAAGCCTTACCGCCAAAGCAATGAGTGAAATTTGGCAACTTCCGCTTTTAAGATTAGATTTCGGAAAAATATTCAGCGGGCTTGTGGGAAGCTCCGAAGAAAACCTAAGAAGGGCTCTGGCTACTGCTGAAGCCGTAGCACCCTCTATTCTTTGGGTTGATGAAATAGAAAAAGGATTGAGCGGATTAAATTCAGGCGGCGATAGCGGAGTTTCATCAAGGATTTTCGGATCGTTCTTAACTTGGATGCAGGAAAAAAAATCACCTGTATTTGTTATTGCTACTGCAAATAATATTCATAATTTACCGCCCGAACTTCTTAGAAAAGGCAGATTCGACGAGATATTTTTTGTTGATCTTCCAACACTAAATGAGCGTGCCGAAATATTCAAATTACATTTGATTAAAAGGCTAAAAGATTCTGAGGTGTCAAAAAACATTAAATTAGGCGATGACTTATATAAAAAACTAGCCATGGTAACAGAAGGATTTATCGGTGCAGAAATTGAACAAGTTGTTGTGTCTGCTCTGTGTGAGGCATTTTTTGAAAATAGGCCTTTGTCACTGAATGATTTGGGTAAAACTATAAAAAATACGGTTCCTCTTTCTAAGACGCAGAAGGAACAAATTTTGGCTTTGCGTGAATGGGCGAACGTTAGGGCTGTTGCGGCAACTAAAATCAAAGATTTGACAGACTACCAAAATCAATCCGACTCAGCAGATAAACCGGAAGAGCACGATATAGCAAAAACTAGGGGTGGCAGAGCACTAGATTTTTAGTTAAAAAATAATGAAAGGACAAGTTTATGTCAATTACAATCGTTGCAGTAGCAGCACCAATAGTAATCCCCCACCTTTTTGCCATTGTAGGGGCAATGGCTTCTACATCGGCGCTTACTGCAATAGCTTCTTCGAATCTTAAAGAGAAAAACCATGAAAAATGGATGGAGAAATATTATAACTACAACAAAACGGAGGTTCGTCAAGAAATCTCAAAGCACATCTGTAAGGAATACGACACAGTATATGTCGACAGGGATTTACTCGTCAAAACACTTGAAGAACATGGTGTTTTGAATCTCCACGTCTATGGCGATACTATAACTTGCAAAAGTGACGATTACAATTTGAAATTTTATAGAGAAAACAATGAACCATTTGTTTTAGAAGTTACTTGCCCTATAGACGAGGATAATTTTGAAAATGCCATGTCTGATTTAGATAGTGAATACGCGCAAAATGTTCAAGAGAGCACTTATCTTAAAATCAAAGAACGATTATCTAAACATAATTTGCAAATAGATAATGAAGAAATTCTAGATGATGATTCCATCATGCTGACTATAAATTTAGATTAAATAAGGAAATTAATTTATGAGCAAGAAACTTAAAATTAAATTGTTACCGAACGGCTTGGTTGAAATGACAACTGAGGGCATTAAGGGCAAAAAATGTATGGATTACATCACTTTTCTTGAAGAGATAGCTGATGCCAAGGTTCAAAAACAAGAGTTTACTCCAGAATATTACGAAGAAGCCGTGGAATTAAATGAAGAACATGTTCAAAACTTTAATTAGTAAATAAAGTTTTAAAACCCCTTAACATTTTGACATGCCCTCGTTTTTGGTATTTAATAGGGTGTAGGTTGGGATTGCCATCCCAACAACATAAAAGCAAGACTCGGGGGAGATTGCTTCGGTGCCGGATTTTGTTAAAGTAAAAAACATAAGTCTCGCAATGACGTAATAGGGTATGAAAATGTATATAAAGCAACTGGAAGTTGATAACTTCAAATCTTTTGCCAACAAGATTGATATCCCTTTATTAAAGGGGTTTACAACAATTTCGGGACCGAACGGGTCAGGTAAAAGTAATATCATTGATAGCATTTTATTTGCACTTGGGCTTTCGACTTCACGTACCCTAAGGGCGGAAAAGCTGTTCCATCTTATATCTACCCACACAAAAAGAAACGAAGCCACCGTTAAAGTCACTTTCGCTGAAACTGGCGAAGAACACGGGGGGCAGGATTTTACTGTTGCACGAAAAATCAAAAAATCTTCCCAAGGTTACAACAGCATTTACTATCTAAACGATAAAATTGCGACATTGACTGAAATTCATACCATTCTTGAAAAGCATAACATTACCCCAAACAGCTACAACGTAATGATGCAGGGAGACGTTACCAGTATCACCAGCTGTTCTTCGAACGAAAGACGCAAAATTATAGACGAAATCGCAGGGATTGCTGATTTTGACCGTCGGATAGACCAGGCAACCAGCGAACTCAACACAGTCGAAACCAGAGTGGAAAAATCTTGCTTAATCCTTGGAGAGGTAGATGTTCGACTTGAACAACTAAAGGAAGAGCGCGAAGTCGCCCTAAAATACGAAAAATTAAAAAATGAGAAAACTGAGCTTGAAGGTCAGATTAATACCGTTAAATTTTTCGATATAAAACGAAACCTTGAAAAAGCCCATGAAAATATCATTGAATTTAATAAAAAGAAAAAAGAAGAAGAATACAAAAACAAGGATTTAGAAGAAAAATTAAATCTCATAAAAGTCAAGTACAGAGAGATTTCTGACTTAGTTAGGGAAAAGGGCGAAGCCCAGCAGATAGAAATCAAAAAGCTAGCTGAAGAAACAAAAGGTGCCATCGAAAGAAAACAGGCTGCGACGAATTATTCAGACAAACAAATTCATGACGGGCTTAAATCTATCGAAAATTCAAAAAACGGGATTGAAGTTCAGAAGAAAAAAATAGTCGATACCGAGCTTAAAATCCAACTTAAAAAAGATGCAATTAAAGGTATCGAAGAAAATATTTCAATCCAAAAGAAAGAATTAAAGCGAATTCTTGAAGAAATGACCGGACTCAATCAGACTGCAGACCAGCATATCGACAAACGTAATCAGCTTAGAAAAGAGCTTGAATCTATTCAGGATAAAGAAAATGGTTTGATTAAAGAAAAATTCCCTCTCGAGATGGAATTGAAAAATCTTCAAAAAGAAGTTCTTGAAGCAAAAGAGCAGCTTGAAAAACTGAAAGATTTTAAGACCAATTTTTTCTCAAACAAAGATTTGATTGTGACTCAAGTTGACCAACTTAAGCGCGAAATGGAGGACTTCAAAATTGTCCAACTTAACGCGATGCACGATTTGGATACGACTAAAAACGAGATTTCTGATTTGAATTACAACGTTCAGATGGCTTACCGAAAAATTTCTTCTATGCAGGCAACAAAACAAGCAGCAGAAGATGCAAACTTCGGCAGAGCAATCGATACGGTTATGAGCGCAAAACTTTCAGGCGTCCACGCTCCTTTGGTTAAACTTGGAAAAGTCGACAAAGAGTATTCAACTGCACTTGAAATCGCAATCGGCGGTAGAATGGCGCATGTCGTAGTAGATGACCCACACGTTGCTTCTGTTGCAATCGAACTTCTTAAATCAGCCAACGCCGGCCGTGCTACCTTTATTCCGTTGAGCAAATTATTTCGAGCCCCAAGCAAGCTGACTTTGCCTAAGGAAAAAGGGGTAATTGATTACGCAATTAATTTGATTGACTTTGACGACCAGTATTTAAACGCGTTTTATTACGCTGTCGGCGACACTTTGGTTGTCGATAATCTTGAATGCGCAAAAAGACTTATGGGCAAATACAGGGTTGTGACTATCGAAGGCGAAATCATCGAAAAATCAGGGTCTATGACAGGTGGTTCGGTCAGAAAATCAGGGCTGAGTTTTAGCCAAAATGACGACGAGGAATTGGAAAAATTCACGACAAGATTAAAAGAGATGGAAAAAAAGCTTGCGGAACTTGAGTCCAAAAAAGTCGTCCTTGAAAAGAAATTGGATACCGTTAGAGGCGATTACTCAAACACAATGACCGAGTACAACAAGGCAAATATGGAAGCCGCCAACTTGGTTAGAAATTCAGAGGAAAACGAAAGATTAATCTCTGAGAAATCGGAGTTCATAAAAATAAACGAGCCCAAAATTGAACTTATTTCAAAAAAACTTGACAAAATGGAAGAATCGCACCTTTCGATTACTGATTCGCTTGGAAACCTTCAAGAAGAAATCGAACGGGTGGAAAAACTTATAAACGAAGAAGATTTGAAGGATTTAAAAGAGAAAACCGAGAATGTTGAGTTTGAAATCAAGCGTTTTGGAACCAATTTGACTAACGCGACCAACGATTTATCCGAATTCGGCCGTGAAATAGCGTTCTTTAGCGGTTTGATTGAAACTAAAGAAGATGAAATCAAAAACATCGAAAAAAATAACATCACACTTGAAAAAGATAAAGCGGTTTATGCGGTTGAGATTATTGAATTAAAAGACAAGTTGGAAGACCTTGAAAAGCAAATCCAAGTGATTAATGAGACACTTGGAGAGCTTTTAAAGCAGCGTGACGACATCAACGCCGAGTTGCTCGACCTTGAGAAACAAAAGCACCTTCAAGCCTCCGACATCGAAAGAATCGCAGAACAAATCGAATCGTTCAAAGCGCGTCGCCGCGAACTCGAGCCTCAGCTAACTCTAGCTAAAGAAGAGCTTGAATCTGCTGGCGTTGAGGTCAGCAAGCTTGAGCCTGTGACTATTTCAATAGAGGAAATAACGGCAAAAATCCAGCGGCTTCAAAAGCGTATGGAAGATTTGGGGCTTGTAAATATGCGTGCATTGACTGCATACGATGAAGTTTTGACTCGTCAGCAAGAATTGAAGGCTCAAATTGAAACCCTTACCAGTGAAAGAAAACAAATTTTAGAGCGTATGAATGGCTACGAACAGCTCAAAAAAGAGACGTTCATGAACACTTACAACCACATCAACGAAAATTTCAAAGAGGTTTTCCATAAACTTTCCGACGGTGAAGGAACTTTGATTTTGGAAAACGACCAAGACCCTTTATCTGGCGGTTTGACTATCGAGGCGCAGCCACGAGACAAGAAAAAACAAAGACTGGAAGGGATGTCCGGTGGGGAAAAATCATTAACCGCGCTTGCGTTCGTTTTTGCGATACAAAAGCATATGCCTGCTCCTTTCTACGCGTTTGACGAGGTTGATATGCACTTAGACGGTATCAACGTTGAAAAATTGTCGGATATGATTAAACATCAGGCCGAAACTACGCAATTTATAGTAGTTAGTCTGCGGAAACCTATGATAGAATCAGCGAATAGAACCATTGGGGTTACTCAAAAAGAAAAAGGAATTACGAGGGTTACTGGGGTAAAATTACGAGAAGAGTAAATATTTTCATAAACGAAGTAACTGTAGAAACAAAAAAGTAGAGAATCTAAAGGGATAAAATGAGCGAAGCACATTCAATTGAATACGATTTAATAACGCCAGTCCAGCAGGGCCAAGTTGACAATAATTTTGATTTTATTTCCTTGAATCCTGTTTCTCAGGAAATGGATGGGATTGAAATCCTTGTTTCAATGGCAAGAACAGGCAAAATCAGCCCTTGGAATATCGATATCGTTGATATTACAGACAAATATTTGGCGCAACTTTTTCAAATGAAAGCTCAAAATTTGAGACTTACCGGAAGAACGCTTTTGTTTGCGGCTATTTTGTTGAAGTTGAAATCTAACGTTTTGGAAAATATCGACATTGTTGCGTTTGAAAACAACGTTCAAGAATTCGACGATTTGGACATCTCTGACGATTTTAACGCTGATGATTACGATGATTATATTCCAAGCAACGTAATCTCTATTGATGACGTTCTTCAACGCCGAACAAGCGTCAGAATGAACAGAAATAGAGTTGTGACTTTGAGGGACTTAATCCGTCAATTAGAATTTTACGAAATGATTGACAAAAAGCAATCGCTCAAAAACGCACACGAACGCGCCAAAAGACGGGTTCGTTCTTACGCCAACTTGAGCGCTGACGACATTGTGAATTTGGCTCACGAGGAGTACATCGAAGACAGCGTGCAGAGGCTCAGAGAAAACCTAGAGCACATATTCAAAAACGGCGACAGAATTGAATTGAACGAATTGACTTTGCTCGGGATGGATAAAATTACGGCTTACATCGCACTTTTGTTTTTATCAGCAAATTCAGATTACGAGTTGGTTCAAGACGAGTTTTATTCTGATTTGTACGTGGTAAAAGGCACAATTGAGTCGAACACCGAAGAAATTCAGACAGAGGCAGTAGGATAAAAGTGGAACAACAAGAGCAGCAACAACAATTAAAACCAAGAATAGAAGCGGTGTTATTCACGACGGCGAAGGCTTTGAAAGTCAAAGAAATCGCCGATATTTTGGGTGCCGAAAAAGATGATGTCGAAGAAGCTTTGCTTGATTTGATTATGGATTATTCTTCCCGCGACGGCGCGCTTGAGATTGATGATGAGAACGGTTATATTTTTCAGGTGAAAATCGAGCACATGGATATCGTCGAAAAACTTTGTCCTGTCGAATTAAAACCGGCAGCGTTGAAAACCCTTACTGTGATTGCCCTGAAGGAACCTATAAGACTTTCTTATTTGAAGGAATTAAGAGGTGGCAACGCTTACGAGCACGTTCAAGAGCTTGTCGAAAAAGGCTTGATTGCAAAAAACAAAGATAAAAACGGGCGTTCATACAATTTGAAAACCACCCAGAAATTTGCCGAATACTTTAAATTAAAAGGTGACGCCAAAACCCTCGCTAGAATTTTGGATATCGAAAAGGGTGTGAAAGACGAAAGCTAAACTCACGTTGCCCTGAATTTATTTCAGGGTCGCAAGTACGTTCTCTTGTGCGATGCTGAAACGAGTTCAGCAAGACGTCTTCTTACTGAAACGGAGGAAAATTGAAAAGAATTTCTGCACTAATTTTAGTTATATCTATTGCGCTTGGGCTTTATGTTTTGAAAAGTCTGATTCCTGGCATTTATTTAAATATGGGCAAATCCGCGTATGAGCAAAAAGATTACAAAAAAGCTTATTCTTATCTGAAAACGGCCAGCATGTTGAACAAACAGGATAAAGATTGTAGGTATTACTACGTTCAAACTTTGGTTAAACTTCCTCCGATTTTGGCTATTCAAAAAAACTTATATGAATTTTCTCAGGAAAATTTCTCGGACAGTGCTGATTTAATTGCCGATAGACAGATTTCAAAATGGAAACGTCAGATAGTTTTAAATGTGGGCGAAAATTACATCGAACAGGTGCCATTCAACAACAAAATACTGAGGTGGGATACTTCTAAATTCCCATTGAAGGTATTCATTGAAAATACATCTAAAACGGCTCCAAAATATTATCAAGAAGAAATAGAAAAAGCATTCAGCCAATGGCTAGTTTCTACAGGCGGATTTATTAAGTTTAAATTCGTCAATAACATGGCGGATTCAGATATTTCTGTCAAAATTGTTTCGTCCGCGGGGATGAACAAATGCGACGAAGAAAATTGCAAGTACGTCCTTGCGTACACGACTCCGACCGTAAGTGGCGATTTGCTCAAAAAAATGGAGATAGTTTTCTACGACTCAAACAATCTGTCCAAGCCATTTAGCGCACGCGAAGTTTATAACACTGCGTTTCACGAAATAGGACATGCGCTTGGGATTATGGGGCACAGTTACAACAAAGACGATCTGATGTACATGGAAAACAATTTGAGCAAGTCCTACGACAAGTTCAGAAGCGATTTTCAGCTGGTTTCTCCGCTTGATTTGAGTACGCTGAAACTTTTGTACCAATTATTTCCTGACATTACAAATACAGATTTGGCTAAATTCGACACAAGTGGACAGGTTTTCGCCCCGATTATTATGGGTACTGGTAAACAAATCAATTCGAGAAAACTATTGGAGGCCCAAAACTATATCAAAGCCGCCCCGAATTTGCCTAACGGATACATTGATTTGGCCGGTGCCTACGTTGAACAAAAAGAGTACAACAGCGCACTAGAATCGCTCCAAAAAGCCTTGGATGTTTCTTCAACCGACAGCGAAAAATATGGAATTTACTATAATTTTGCTATTATCTATATGAATATTCAAGATTGGGATAATTCATTGAGGTATGCGAATATGGCGAAGCAGCTTCAGCCATCAGCAGAGATTGACGGACTGATTGCGGGAATTAATTTTAATCGTGGCAATAAGCAATTTGCAAAACAATTATACATTGATGCTGTTGAAAAGAACCCGCAGAGCGTAATTGATTCGCTAAATTTGGCGAAAATTTATTTGAAGGAGCTTAATTTAGTCGAGGCTGGAAGGACTCTCAATAAGTTGGTTATAGCAAACCCGGAGGCTAAAAAAGACCCTAAAATAGGGGCTTTTGGCCTGCTGATGTTCTTTTTTAGGTGAGTTGGTTTTACCAGCAACCAGAATCCTTTTTTGCTCTGATTTTTCATAATTGCCTTATTGCCTCTTTTTATTAATTTATGTTAATTATATAATATATTTGAACAAAAAAAATATTTAGGCTTGTTAATGAATATGTAGTTTGGAGGAAAACATGCAAATCAATAAAGCAAATAACGTCAATTTTACAAGTGCAGTGCCGTTAAAAGTATTCATAAATGGCTTACCTTCAACGGATGTTGCCAACATTCGAAAAGCCGTTGTTGCGACCTCGAAAATTTTGACGAGCCCTGCAAATGCAGATCAAAAATCACTTTCTATTATTAGAAAATTTATAAAGTCGGATAGAGATTTTTCGTACACTGATGGCGGAGTTAAAAGCGGAGTTCTGATTAGAAATATAATATCTCAAGGGCAAGCATATTTATTCACAGGTGAGCACGCAAAAATTTTAAACGAGTTAGGCAAAAAAATTGGGCCCGCAAAATCTCAGGGCCTGGCTCAATTTAACACGACCAAGACCTTTGAGTCCAGCACACTGACCAAAAACTATTTCGACAAAATAAGAGAATTTCTCTCTTATCCCCTAATTAGAGTAAAAGAATCAATCAACCCAAAAACTCGTATGTATGAAGGTGACCTGCTTGAGCTCAATATCCTCGCGAAGACAGAAGGAAAAGCCGGTAAGAACGGATTTAAATTGGTCATTGATGACATTTCTTTTCAGCCGATTAAAAAACTGCAAGTTATAGTTGCCGAGCCTGCCGAAAAAGCTATTCCAGCTCCAATTAATACAAAAAATAAAAGAAAAAAAGCGGTTAATCCAGATAATCAGCAAACAAAACTTGATTTATAATTCAATTATTCTCTTATTTTTAAACAATATTAACAAAAGGTTTTAATTAGTATTGTTTAAGCTATAATATTCAGGTTGAGGCTATTGGAGAAGTAAATGTACAACGTCGCTATAATAGGTGCTGGTCCTGCGGGAATTTTTACAGCGTTAGAAATTATAAAACTAAGACCTGAATGGTCGGTTGTTCTTATTGAAAAAGGTAAGAAAATAGAAAAAAGAAAATGTTTTTTAAGAGAAGGTCATAAATCTTGCCCCGGTTGCAAAAAGTGCGGACTTTTATGCGGATGGGGTGGCGCGGGAGCTTTTTCTGATGGTAAATTAACACTAACTCCAGATGTGGGCGGGAATTTGCTTGATTATATGTCAAGAAAAGAAGTCGAAGATTTAATCGATTACTCAGATAAAATTTACTTGAATTTTGGCGCAACAGACATTATTCACGGTACAAATAAAGAAGAATTTGCCGATATCTCTCGCAAAGCTACTCTTGCAGAACTAAAGCTTGTTTATTCACCTGTAAGACACCTTGGTACTGAAAGAAGCCTTCAAGTCCTAAAAAATATGCAAGATTTCTTGAGTGACAAAATCACCATAATTTACGACGATGCTGTCGATAAATTAATCGTTCAAAATGAGCAAGCAAAAGGATTTACAACAAAAAGCGGACAAACTATTACCGCTGAATATATTGTTATAGCTCCGGGCAGAGAGGGCGCAGATTGGTTGACCTCTGAATTTGCCGAAAACAAAATCGGTATGGTAAGCAACGCCGTTGATATCGGAGTTCGTGTTGAATTACCTGCCCCTGTTTTTGAACCAATTACTGAAAAACTATACGAATCAAAATTGATTTATAATTCGCCGACTTTCGGCGATGAAGTTCGGACTTTTTGCATGAATCCTAACGGAGAGGTCGTAAGCGAGAACTATAATGGTATTTTGACTGTAAACGGTCACAGTTATGCTACCCGAAAAACAGCGAATACAAACTTCGCGCTATTGGTTTCTGAAAAATTCACCGAACCGTTTAAATCTCCGATTGCTTACGGTCAGCACGTTGCGAGGCTCGCAAACATGCTAGCAGGAGGCGTTTTGGTCCAAAGATTTGGTGATTTACTTGACGGTCGACGTTCAACTGTCGACAGAATTAATTCCAGCATAATTACTCCGACATTGGGTTCAGCCACCCCAGGAGACTTGAGCTTGGTTCTGCCTTACAGGCAAATGTTAAGTATTATTGAAATGCTCTATGCCTTGGATAAAATCGCACCAGGTACGGCTTCAAGATACACTTTACTTTACGGTGTAGAAGTTAAGTTTTATAGTGCCAGAGTGAAATTGACTAACGAAATGGAAACAGAAGGGGTCAAAAACCTTTTCACTATTGGCGATGGAGCAGGTGTCACTAGAGGACTAATTCAAGCCTCTTCGTCTGGTGTTCATGTGGCTAGAATTATTTGCGCTAGGTAGGGGTTCGCCTGTTCACCATTAAGATATTCAAAAAAAAATAGTTACTCTTGCAGTACAGTATAAATAGCAAATAAAGCTTTACAAATTCAATCAGAAATTGGGCCAGTTAGAAAGTATTAAGTTTTATTAAGGTAATTATATATTAATTAGTCTTTGTAAAAATCAACATATAGTTGAGCAAATGACATAATTAGCCCATTTGCGTAAAAAAAAATTATATAATTTCTGGATAAACTAGCAAAAAAAAAATCGAGCATGTTTTAATACAAAAAGAAACACGAGATAAAGAGTAAAAGAATAAAAAAGTAGGTATTTATTATGAGAGAATTAAAAAACAATGTTGAAATATCAAAAGTTCAACCAAGGCAAGAAATTAAAACAACAAAAGCCGAAGAAATTGTTGCGCCGATAGTTGCAAAAGAAGAAAAGGCCGCTGCTGATTTTTCTAATCCCACTGCTGAAGTATTAGGCCGTTCACAAGTCAACCAGGCTGACGCTTTGCAAAAAGACGTGACTTTTGGCATGGCTCATCCAGAAGCTATCGAACAAGCCGATAGATTTTTTGAAATGGCATACGAGCAGTGCGGCGATTATGCTAAGGCAAGTGAATTGACAGCTGCTTTTGTCAAAGAATTTGCAGGCAAATAGTCAGATTATAAACATTTATTTTAAAGGTCAAATTTGGTTTAACCAACTTCGACCTTTTTTGTATATTTCGTATTAAGAAATATTGCAGAAATAACAAAAAAAAATTATTCATTTTAATAATACTTAACATTACACTTGTAATTCTATATATAATGTGATATATTGAGTATATATAAATGGAAAGATTTTGTCCCAGCTCTTTCCACCTCTATTTTTTTACGAGCGATATTTATGAATATTTAAAATACCTGCTATGATTGTCCGCACAGCTTTTGCGCGGGGTCTTTCTTGTGCCGCCTTTCTTGTGCCTTTCTAAAGTGGCCTAAAACTATCAATCATGCCGTTATTTTTGATGCCGAAAATATGTTATCTGAAGTTATGTGTGAAATTTGTCTGTAAGTGTAAGAATAGGAGCTAAGCTATGAAAAATTCTAAATTGAAAACAAAAAAGTCTGCAAAAACGACTAACCCTTCAAAAAACTACGTGTTGCATGGCACAGGGGATCCACTGTTGAGTGTTTATTTGAGAGAAATTTCGGTTTTTCCTGTATTGACGAACCTTCAAGAAAAACAAATAGCGAAAAGAGCTAAAGAGGGGGACTTAGAAGCGAAAAAGCAGCTGGTTCAAGCCAATTTGAAGCTGGTAATAACCATCGCCAGAAAAGCTATCCACATGTCAAAATTGCCTCTAATCGACTTGGTCCAAGAGGGGAATTTGGGACTGATGGTGGCGGTTGAAAAATTCAATTGGAAGCTGGGCTACAAATTTGCCACTTATGCAAGCTGGTGGATTAAGCAGTCGATGTTCAAGGCTATTTCAGAACAGTCTCACTGCATGAAAATCCCTGTTTACATCCAAGAAACGTTATCTAAATTCTCCAAAATTAAATCTGATATGGAAAGGCAGTACAACTGTCAGGTGAAAACGGACGATGTTGCAAAAAGAATGAACATTTCATCAGACAAAATTGATACCTACCTGTCTGCGTACTCAAAAACTATTTCTATTGAAAGTGGTTTTGAATCCGATAACAATAATGACGGTGGAATTGCCGATATTTTGGAAGATTCTAAATCCTGTGTTTGGGCCTCAGTTGAAGCTAAAAGCCTAAAAAATGACATCGAGACTGTTGTTTCTATCTTAAAAGACCGTGAGCGGGATGTTGTAAGAATGCGCTATGGTTTGGGTGATATTACAAGAAGTACGCTTGAAGAAATAGGTAAAATTTACGGTGTAACAAAAGAATGTGTCCGTCAAACAGAGTTGAGAGCATTAAAAAAAATGCGAGCTTCTTCATTTGGGCAGGATGTTTTAGCCTGTTATACGACGGGCTAATTGTAAATATTTTTTATATATGTAATTAAAGTAGTAGCTTTTTTTTTTGTTTGTATCTATAATATAAGAGTTACACAAAATATTAGGAAGATTAAAACAATGTACGAACAAAATTTTGAAAATCAACAACTACAGTGTGTTGAATGTGGTAAAATCTTTGAATTCTCAGCTGAAGACCAAGAGTTTTACACAAGAAAAGGCTATTCTGCTCCAAAAAGATGCACAGAGTGTCGTGAAAGCAGAAAAGCAAGAAGCAACAATACAAGAGGCGGCGGTGGCGGTCAAGGCGGATTCCGTTCTGAAAGACGTGAATACCCTGTAACTTGTGCAGCTTGTGGTTGTGACACAACTGTTCCTTTCAAACCAAGCAACGACCGACCAGTTTTCTGTTCAGATTGCTACAAGAAAGGACAATAGTCAATTGGCTAAAAACAACCAAAAACGTGAAAAGGCAGAACGTAACAAATTGAATGCTGCCAAGTACAAAAAACGAACTAGCTCAAGTAGATTTAGAACTAGCAGATAAGTAATTGTCTCTATAATATAAATATAAAATAAACTGGTTTATAATTTGTTAGAAGTCTCATAGAAATATGGGACTTCTTTTTGCCTTCTTTTGCAGTTGAGCTATGGCGAAACTTGAAAAATGGCCTCACGGCTTGCCTTGATTGTCTAAATGTTATAACAATCCCCAATAGGAGACTGCTACGCACGTAGACACAACGGGATTTATGAGACACCCCATATTCTATCTTTCATAGGCTACCAGATTTTTGTCTTTGGGTTAATGCTACCAATTGTCATTTTATTCTTCGCACTAGTACGTCATTGCGAGACATGATGTGACGGCTCTTATATTGATAATACACCGAAGCAGCGGATTTCGGCAAGAGTGAGCAACGCGACACTCGTCTCAGTGAGGGAAACGACGCTTTTCCGAACTGCCGATAATCCAAGACAATCTCATGCAAGTCTTGAGGGGGGATTGTCTTGGATTATTCGCCATTAAACGAGTTACAAAGTCACGCATTTCTGCGTGCCATTTTCACTCTCTGGCGAAAATCCGCTGCTTCGGTGGTTTTTTCAAGCCGAGTTTACCTTTCCATGTCTCGCAAAGGCGTATATTTTTAATGGCACATTACAAATTATAAGCACGAGTTTTAAATCGTCCAAGCCCAGTTCGAGCCTACTATCTAAATCATTTTTCGCCTACGTTAAAACCGCTCCAAGTGTAGATTGCCGGTAGTAATTTTTCTAGGCCAATTTTATCGACAAATGGAACTTTAGCAAGAACCATAGTTCCAATGAGATCATCTAAGTGGATAATGAAATCTTTTTTCTTGAATTTTCTATCTGGTTCCAAGTTATATTTATCAAAAAGTTTGTTATCCACTTGGTTCGCTAATTTTACTGCAGCGTATGCTCCCATAAACATTCCAATTGTTGACGCGAAAACTTTTACTGCAGGATTATTTAGTTTTTTTGTTTTTGAGCACAAGTCTACAGCCTTCCCGACGAGGATTGCAGGAAAAGAGATATTCATTAATTGAAAAGTGGCTTCCTGAATTTTGTCCAATTTCTTCGGTTCTTTACGGTCAAGTAAACCACCTATTAAGCCGCCGATGGCACTACTGCATCCCACTGTGACGATCTCAGTCGAACCATAATGAATGTTTGATGATTTGAAAATGTTTTTAATTGAATTTAATTTTATTTGCGGATGTTGCTTTTTGCCAAAGGATAGAACTGGAATGACCACGCCAGCAACTGCACCCAATAAAGCAAGAGGGCTAAATTTCTCATGCGGTGTCTCAACATTGGTCCAGAAAAATTCATCAATTCGTTTCTCGTGGAGCTGGTGTTTTATAAAAGCAGAATTAATCAGATGGGGCTTCCTTTTTGTGTTGTCAGCCCCTCTGAATTCTGAATATTTATTATTTTGAGTATGCGTTAATATAACCATAATGATATTAAAACCACTAAAATATTTTTTTGCTAAGATCCGCTTTTCTGATTCTAACGCTAATTGGTGTAACTTCAACTAGTTCATCATCCGAAATATATTCTAATGAATCTTCAAGCGTTAATATTTTCGGTGCTTGAAGGGTAACCATGACGTCTGCTCCAGAGCTCCGCATGTTAGATAGTTTTTTGGTTTTACAGATGTTGACAGCTACGTCTTGCGGTCTGTTGCATTCGCCAATAATCATTCCTCTATAAACTTTTGTTTTAGGTGTTATAAAGAAAACGCCTCTGTCTTCAAATTGTGCCAACGCGTAAGGAATTGCTTCCCCTTCTTCAAAGGAGATTATAGAACCGCTTCTTTGACGTGGAATGTCGCCTGCATAAGGTTTGTATTTGTCGAATGTGTGGTAAAGAATTCCGTCCCCTCTGGTCATTCTGATAAATTCACTTCTGAATCCGATAAGTCCGCGGGCAGGTATTCCAAAAGATAAGTTTGTTCTTCCGTTTGAAACATTCATCTCTTGCATCTCTGCTTTTCTGCCGGAAAGTTTGTCTATGCAGCTTCCTACATATTCTTCAGGGACGTCAATGATTAAATTTTCAAATGGCTCATATTGTTTGCCGTCAACTTTTTTCATGATAACTTCTGGCTTAGATACTTGGAATTCGAATCCTTCACGACGCATAGTTTCGATTAAGATTCCCAAGTGCAATTCGCCTCTACCGCTAACGCAGAATACATCTGTGCTTTCAGTGTCTTCGACTTTTAAACTTACATTTTTTTCTAGTTCAAGATAAAGTCTTTTTCTTAGTTGTCTACTTGTTACAAATTTTCCTTCCGTTCCAGAAAACGGGCTGTTGTTGACCGAAAAATTCATTTGCAAAGTTGGTTCGTCGACTTCAATTAAAGGAAGCGCGACAGGATCAATTAAAGAACCTAGTGTTTCTCCGATTGCAAGTTCTGCAAATCCAGCTATTCCTACGATGTCGCCGGCTTCTGCTTCTTCAAGTTCGATTCTATCCAAATCTTTGAATCCGTATAATTTTGTAACTTTTCCTTTTCCGATGGTCCCGTCAGCTCTCATAATGGAAACTTGTTCCTGAGATTTGATTACTCCGTTAACAACACGTCCGATGGCAATTCTGCCGACGTATTCGTTGTAGTCAAGAGTTGTGGCTTGGAATTGAAGCGGTTTAGTTTTGTCTCCGGTTGGCGTTTTGATGTTTTCTATAATGCAGTCAAGAAGCGGCACGATACCTTCTTGCGGGTCTTCGAGTTCTTTGATTGCAAATCCCATCAAGCTGCTGGCGAAGATGAAAGGAAAATCGATTAGATCTTCTCTGTCAGTTAATTCTGTGAATAAGTCAAATACTTTATCAAGTGCAGTAAGCGGTTCAGCACCGTTTCTGTCTATTTTGTTGATTACAACGATGATTTTAATCCCAAGCTCAAGCGCTTTTGATAATACAAATCTTGTTTGAGGCATAGGGCCTTCAGCAGCGTCAACAATAAGAAGCGCTCCATCTACCATTCCCAAAACACGTTCAACTTCTCCGCCAAAATCCGCGTGACCAGGGGTGTCCACTACGTTGATTTTGTAATCTTTGTAGTTTATCGAAATGTTTTTTGACAGAATGGTGATTCCGCGTTCTTTTTCAAGATCGTTGCTGTCCAGTACACAGGTTTGTACTACTTGGTGTTCTTGGAAAACTCCGCTCTGTTTTAGCATGCAGTCAACTAGGGTAGTTTTACCGTGGTCGACGTGGGCTATGATTGCTATGTTGCGTAGTTTTTTATCTTCAGTTTTCATTTTAATTCCATTCTATTCAGACGTAATATCAGCTTTTAAAGTGTAGGCTTAACACTTTAAGTTTAGCCCAAACAGCTTTTATTTTCAAGTGCGATACTTAATATTATACAATTTTAAAGTATTCTTTACAAATGCTTTAAAATTCTTAGATTTTGTTAGGCGGAGTTATTTTAACCGCCAGCACTAGCCAGAGGTGTTTTTACCAGTAAAAAGTAAAACGTCGCAGATAGTAACATGCATACGGGAATGGTACAAACCCACGCTACTACAATCTTCTTTACGACCCCCCATTTAACAGCGGAAACTTTCACCATGCTCCCAACACCCATAATGGCAGTTGAAATTATATGGGTGGTACTTACCGGAAACCCGAAGTGAGATGCTGTAAGAATTATGCTTGCGGAAGCTATTTCAACCGAAAACCCGTGGATTGGTTTCATTTTTATAACTTTTGAACTCATCGTTCTGATGATTTTCCATCCGCCTGTCATTGTTCCTAAAGCAAGAGTGCCTGCGCAAGAACAAATTACCCAGAGAGGGATTTCAAAAACGTGGCCTTTTATAACTCCGGCTGTCATTAATGATAAGGTTATTATACCCATTGTTTTTTGCGCGTCGTTTGAGCCGTGGCTGAAAGCCAAAAAACCTGATGAAATAAGTTGTGCTTTTCTGAAAGTCTTATTTAAAACTTCAGGTCGCATTTTGTGGAAAATTTCCAATAACACTAAAATTACTAAAAACCCAACAACGAAACCTAAAATCGGAGAACATATCATAGGTATAATTACCTTGTGGTAAACCCCAGAAGTGTTTATGGCAGCCAATGCCGGATGCTCTAGGTGGAAAGAAGGCATTCTCAAAACCAGTTCATAAGCTTTGTCCAGTTGGAAATATGCGTGTGCAACGGCGGCCCCTAAAAGACCCCCGATAAGTGCGTGTGATGAGCTTGAAGGCAGTCCGAAATACCAAGTCAATAGATTCCAAATAACCGCACCCAGTAGGGCGCAAAAAATTACCAGTTGCGTTATGGATTCGGCTGAAACCAGCCCCACCCCGATTGTTTTTGCAACGTGTGTTCCAAAAAGTGCGCCGACAAAATCCAGTGCAGCGGCGTACATTATCGCGTTTCTAGGGCTTAATGCCTTTGTTGAAACTACGGTGGCTACCGCATTGGCTGAATCGTGAAACCCGTTTATATATTCAAATATAAACGCTATTATGACGACAAAAAGAAGTAATACTATTGCTATATTCATAATTCCTAATTATTTTTGAGTGCGATAGTTAAAATAGCGTCTGAAACGCTAAAACATTTATCCAATGCACTTTCCAAATCCTTATATATATCTCTCAACTTTATCACATCAATTGCTTCAAACTCTCCAGAGAAAAGTTTTTGCATTGCACTATAAAGAATACTGTCGCCAAAGGTTTCAATTTCCTTCATCGCTTCGCGGCTTTCGGTTATTTCCTTTGTTTTAGAAATTGTTTTTAGAAGCCCAACGATGTGCATTAATTCTTCAGTAGCGTTGATGATTGTTTTTGACTGCTGAAGCATTTCGTCAGTGAAGTTTGTTATCCCATAAACGTTAACATTCAAAAGGGACTGTCCGATTTTTTTTGTAATTCTATTCAACATAGTCGCTAACGCTTGAATATCTTCCCTATCGATTGGGGTTATAAACGTGCTGTTAAGCTTTCTGATAGTTTCTCTTTCAAGACTTGAGCCTCTGTGTTTAAGTGTTTTAGCTTTTATGAGGAATTCTTCAGTCATTCCTTCTGTAAGTGCCTGGTTAAACAATTTTGCAATTTCATTACAAATTTCTGCTGAATCTTCGAATAAATCGTAAAAAACTTTATTTTCCGGCGGTAATAATTTTTCAAATAAATTAAATTTCACTTTAGTTACTCCCAACTTTCCTTATCCAAGTACATGATATTCCAAACAATTTTTGTTGTAACTATGTTGTTATGATGTGTAACAATTATTTAAAAATGTGTATAAATATGGCAACAAAAGCCGATAAGACCCTTGCAAAAGTCAAGCTTTAAGCATATCAAGAGGACTACACGCCTCTATTTAGTACTCGAAATGCTCTTTTGATTGAAGATATTCTCTAACTTGGTTTAAAGAGGCCTGAACTATTCTCGTAATCCTTGAAGAAGAAAGCCCAACCTGTCTTGCGATATCTTTAACTTGCATGTTTCTATAAAATCTGTACTCGACGATGGTTCTGTCTTTTTGAGGCAGAGTCGCGATAGCTTCTCTAATCATTCTGCCCATCTCCGTTATTTCGGCTTTTTCGTCAGGCATCGCAGAAGTGTCTTTCACGAAGTCGAAAGGTGAATCGTTATCAGATGAAGATGCGGCCAAGCTGTCAATGGATAAAATTGTCTCATAAATTGCTTCTCGAACTTTTGTCGGAGAAACATCCAACCCCTCAGAGTTTTCTGAAGATTCTTCGTCGTCCCCTTCTGTTTTAGTGTGCTTTAAAGTGTACCATTTGTAACGATTTCTCAGTTCGTTTCTGATAGCCCATCTTACGGCAGTACCAATGTAGGCAGAATTGTATTTTGCCAACTGTTCTGTAGTTTTATTTTTAATCATACATTGCACGGCAATAATGCCTATGCTTACCAATTCTTCGTATTCTACCATGTGCGAAGGAATACGACGTTGCTCAATCTTGGCAACTTTCTGGATGATATCTATGTATTCTTTAATTTTTGATTTTTCTTGCATTCTCGTCATTTATTATTGTTATTATCTCGCTTGTCTATTATTCTACCTTGGTTTTGATTATTTTTCAAGTTGTAAACAAAAAGTAAAATTTCAGCGATGGCTTTATATAGCTCAGGAGGGATAATTTTATTGACTTCAACCATCCTGAATAAAGCCCTAGCCACTGGCGCATTATCTATAATTGGCACCCCGTGTTCCATCGCAATTGTTATAATTTTTTTAGCAATAAGTTCCGTTCCTTTTGCGATTAACATCGGCGATTCCATTTTTTCTGAATCATATTTTAATGCGCAGGCAATGTGAACAGGATTTCTCACGACAAAATCAGCTTCTGCAACCGAATCCATCATCCCCTGCTGAGCCAATTGCATACGGCGCTGCTGGAGTTGCTGCTTTACATGTGGATCTCCCTCAGAGTTCTTGTATTCGTCTTTGACTTCCTTGAACGACATTTTCTGATCTTTCAGAAACTTCATCCGCGTGACCATGTAGTCTGCTGCGGAAATTACCAAGAAGGCGAGGCTCGCTTTAAAAACAAATTCGACAACCAGACTTCCAAATTCCATCATAACGGCAAAATTATTGTCTATTGATGCCAGTCTTAAAATGGCTTCAATATGTGCCGAGTAAACAACCCAACCAATCCACCCTAAAAGTACCACTTTTACAATGTTTTTAAACAGTTCGAACAATGTTTTTATCGACATCAAATTTTTAAAGTATTTGGTTGGATTTAATTTATCCAATTTGGGCACAAGTGGCGCGGTTGCAACCAGCGGTCCAACCTGAATGAAATCAGCTAGAATAGCCACAAACCAAGCAATAAAAAATATTGGCCCTATAATCAATATTGTCGGTGCAAGCGCTAGTGTAAACAGATAGGATAATCCGATTTCATCCAAGTGTTGGTTTGGAATCTGTTGGTAACATAGGACGAAAAGTTTTGACAATTGGTGCCATATAAAAGGCGAAAGCGCGTTGATAACAGCAAAAAGCACTAGCAAAGAGATGGCCGTCGAAAAATCTTTCGATTTTACAACTTGTCCCTCTTTTTTTGCCTTTTCCAATTTCTGGGACGAGGCCTCAAATTGTTTATCATCATCACCCATTTTTTACGTGCCTTTTGTAGATTTCCACAGTTTATGCTTTGGGTGAATAGTAAGTAGTGAATAGTGAATTGATAATTCTATTTACTATTTACTATTTACTATTTACTTACTCAACTTATAATATACTTACATAATTACTTAACTATTTCAACACCAGAGCTTGTACCCAACCTTGTGGCACCTGCTTTTATCATATTTATAGCGGCTTGTTTGTCTCTGATTCCGGCTGAAGCCTTAACTTCAAGCCCAAAAGGCGAAACGATTTTGTGCATAAGTTCAACGTCTTCTATTTTTGCGCCGGCTCCGTTTTTAACAAACCCTGTTGAAGTTTTAACAAAATCAGCCTTTGCGTTAATACATAATTTACAAGCGTTTTCTATTTCTTCACGGGTCAAAAGGTCAGTTTCTAGGATTACTTTTAATTTTTTATCCCCGCAAGCTTTTTTTACAGTTTCGATATCGGCCTGTACTGCTTGAAATTCCTTGTTTTTCATAAGTGAAACGTTTAGAACCATGTCGACTTCGTCTGCACCGTCTTCGATTGCCAATTTAGCTTCATAAGCCTTTGCTTCAGGCTTACTGGCTCCAAGGGGAAATCCTACCACGGTTACGATTTTTACTTTTGAGTCGGCTAAGTAGTTTCTGGCAAATTCAACGTTAACCGGATTGACGCAAACACCCAAAAAGTCTTGTTTAACGGCTTCATCGAGTAATTCTATTAATTCTTCTTTTGTCGCATCTTGTTTTAAAAGTGTGTGCTCAATGTATTTATTCAAATTTTCCATAAGTCCATCCTGTCTATTGTTTGTATTCACCCGAAACGCTAAATTCCTCATCTGATTTTTCCATAAAAGGAAGATGATTACAATTTTAACAATTTGTATGTTTACAATTATTAAGATAGCTTGTAAAATTAACAAAAAAAATAGCTTTGAGGTTTTTAATATTATATGTAGAGTCAATGGGGTTGTTTGTGAAATTAAATCCGGCGCAGATATATTTTAAATCAAGTCTAGAAGTGGCAATGCCGCCCGATAAAAGTGCTGCAACAACTAATCCAATTCAAAACCAAAAACCTCAGTCTCAGGGTTTGCCTAATGTCGTACCCACTTACAATGTAAAAACTCCCATGAAATATTCTTCTTTGGGTGAAATGAAACTGCCTTATTCAACGGTTGCAAACCTATATAAACTCGAAAATGGTCAAAGGGTAGTTATTATTCCAAAAGAAGGCTCTACGGTTGTTAAAACTTACGTCAACGTGGGTTCAATGAACGAACCGGACAAAGTAAGAGGGATAAGCCACTTTGTAGAGCACAACTTGTTCAATGGTTCTAATGGCCTTGAGGCAGGCGAATTCTTTGAAACTGTAAATAAAATTGGCGCGAACACCAACGCTTCGACCGGCTTTGCTGCAACTGATTACTATATTTCTTCCCACTTGCTAAAAAAAGGTGATTTGGAAAAAGAAATAAAAATCCACAGCTCAATGCTTGAAAGCCCTAAATTTGCAGTTGATATGATTGAAAAAGAGAAGGGGCCTGTTACTTCAGAAATTAATATGATTTTGGACAATGCAGACAACCTTGCGACCAATAACACTTTAAAATTGCTCTATAATATAAAATCAGATTCAAAAGACATAATCGGCGGAACTGTCGACAATATAAACAAACTGACAAGAGAAGATGTTGTTGATTATTATGAAAGAAATTATACCCCTCAAAACATGGTTACAGTTATCACAGGAGAGGTGACTCCTGATGAGACAATGGCGTTGGTTTCAAAATATTTCGGCTCTAAAAATGTTAATCCAAGACCAAGAAATTTTGAAAAATTGGTTCCAATTGAAAAATCTGTGAGAAACGACATTATTTCCGATAAAACAAATTCAGCCATCATTAGCATGGGCTTCTGCGGGCCCAAAAATAATAATTCCAAAGACAAAATTCTTATGGATGCGTTTACACTTTTCTTGACCGGTTCAAGCGTTTCAAGGTTGAACAAATCTTTGGAAAAAATCCAAACTAACGCCTCGATAACTAATGACCGAATCAGCACAAAACCTGAAGATTCTTTAGTTACTTTGCTTTCTACTCAAACATCAGAAGGTAATGTTGAAAATGTTATCAAGGCGGTTTATAACGAAATTTCTCAATTAGAAAAAAATCCACCGACAGATCAAGAATTAGATATCGTCAAAAAGAAACTTAAATTAAACTTGGCTCAGATTTTTGAAGGTTCTGAAATGGTTAATTCTGCTGTAGGTGCCGGCATGCTAGATAACGACATGAAAGGCATTACTGATTTTGAAGAAACGATTAATAATATGACCGCAAAAGACATAGTGGATTTTGCTAAAAAATACTTTGATTTGAATAAAGTTGCAATTACTGTTGTTCACCCGAATACGGCCAATTCAGAATCAATAATGAAAGATTACAAAAAGAACAATCAAGTCACTTTTACAGGGAATTCTGACGGTGCAGATGAAATCAACCGCAAAGAGGCCATTAATACTTCGAAGGTCAAGCAATACTGGATTACAAACAATATTTCGGTCGCGACAAACGAAACAAAAAGTGATATGGCAATTTTTGATTTGGGTCTGTCGGCAGCAGTACCGGCTGACATCAAGCCTGGGCTGTCAAATGTTTTATCCATAATGCTAAATCGAGGTTCTGCTGTTAGTGACGAAAACAAATTTTTCACCGATTTAGAACGACAAGGGATCTCCGCAACTTTTGCCGCGAGTGAAAGAGGGATTTCAGCAGTCTCCACTTGCCTTCCTGCCGATGGAGTGAAGGCTATAAAAAGTGCAAAAGAAGTGCTTTTGAACCCAAGATTTACCAAGGAAAATTTAAATTTCGCTAAACAAGTTTTAAAAGAAAACCTCCAGAACTCACCGAAAAATTCAGGAGAAGGGCTTCTTAATGAAATGTTTAAGGGACAATTTTACGGACAAACCAGCCAAGACATTCTTAAAAACATTGACAATATTGAATTGAGCGATGTCAAAGGGCTTCACCAATATATACTGAATAACGCGCAAGGTCAGATGGTCATTTCTGCGCCTTTCGAGAAAAATGAAACCCTAAAAAATGATTTTCTTAAAGAACTTTGTTCTGATTTTCCTACGTTTAAAAAATCAAAACCAACGCTCTTTGACGGTTTCGTCCCTGTTGCAAAAAAGAGCATTGTTGTCCAAGAGCACAGCAAAAGTCAGGCTGAAATACAGATGGGCTACAAATTTAAATCGAATGAAAACTTAAAAGATTCAGTTACTTTTGACCTGTTGAATTCAATTTTAGGTGGAACTCCTTCTTCAAGATTGTTTTCCGACTTGAGAGAAAAACAAAAACTTGCATATCAGGTAAATTCTAAATTGGCCTATTTCGACAATTCAGGGGTACTTGCTTTGAATATAAAAACCACAACAGATAACACTCAAACAGGCGAAGTGAGCTATGATAATCTTCAAAAATCCTTGAATGGGTTTAACTCTCACGTTCAAAAATTGGTTGAAGAAAAAGTTTCCGAGGTCGAATTGGAAAATGCAAAATTAAACTTAAAAACAGCCATTTTAAATGGCACTGAGTCTACCCTGGATAAAGTTAGTTCTATCATGGGTGGACTAAAATCCTTTTACGGAGTCTCTTTAGATAATCAAGCACTTGATATAATAGACAAAATTACCGTTGATGATATTAAAGCGTCCGCATCATATATATTCAGCTCAAACCCTACAGTTTCAATTGTTGCATCCAAAAACACGATTGAGAACAACAAGGAATATTTGAAGACGCTGGGTAACGTGGTTGAAGGGTAAGGATTAATCACAGTGTGCTTTTTAGATTTTTCAAAATCATTTGACTAATAGAGATATGTAGTGATCTCACTGCGTATTTTGCAAAAAAAACTGTTTTAAGTTATAATTTCGCAATGAAACAAAGTTCTATATTTGACATCATTTCACCAATAATGGTCGGACCATCCAGCTCGCATACAGCAGGGGCAGTTAGATTGGGGCTTTTGGCGAAAAATATTTACGGGCTAACTCCAAAAAAAGTCACCTTTAAATTGTACAATTCATACGCCAAAACTGGAAAAGGACATGGTACCGACAAAGGTCTTCTAGCAGGCGTTCTAGGGTTTGCAGTTGATGATGTTCGAATTAAAGATATTTTTAATTCACCAGAAGCGAAAGAAATCGAATACGAGTTTGAGTTTTTGGAAGATTTCAACCGCCACCCGAACGCAGTAGATTTTATCTTTGAGGGAAAACAAAAAATGTACATCTCCGGGGATTCAGTCGGGGCTGGAAACGTCAAAATTAAAGAAATAAACCGATTTGCTGTTGAGCTTTCCGGCGTCTATAACACTCTTATTTTAATTTACAAAGATAGACCTGGCGTGCTTTCGAGGGTTACAGGGCTTATACAGAACGAAAGAATCAACATCGCATCTTTAGTTTGCGATAGAAGTGCCAAAGGTGAGGAGGCCTCAATGAGTCTTTGTCTTGACAGCGCTTTAAATTACAGTGTTGTCGAAAAAATTAAACAGATTGAAGACATTTATTTGGTTCGGCATGTAGGAAAATTGGAAAGTTAGTAATGAAAAACAATGTCAGCACTTTTAAAGACCTGCTTTTGGTTTGCGGTCAACATAAAAAAAGAATTTACGAAGTAATTCAAGAAAAAGAGGCTTTTTCACTGGATTTGTCGGTCGAAGACGTCAGAAAAAAAGTCAAAAAATCACTTGATGCGATGAAGGATTCTATAAAAATAGGGTTGAAATCCAACGAGAAATCGATAAGCGGACAGTGCGGAGACGATTGTGAAAAACTGCAGAAACGCTTTACAGCAAAGCCTGCGTTATTCGGCCCGTTGTTTGAAAAAATTACCACCTACGCGCTCGCGACGATAGAAGAAAACTTACGGATGGGTAAAATTGTCGCCTGCCCTACGGCCGGTTCTTGTGCCATTGTACCTTCTGTTTTGGTAGCGATATCTGAACAACTTAACCTTGATGAAGAAACCCAAATAAACGCTCTTATTACAGCTGGTGCTGTGGGTTCGATTGTGGCAAACAAGGTTGCACTAGCGGGAGCTGTTGCTGGTTGCCAAGCCGAATGTGGAGTGGCTGCGGCCATGAGCTCAGCTGGTTTGACCCAGATACTAGGCGGAAGTGAAAAGCAAATTATCCATTCGGTTGCTCTTGCTTTGAAAAACATTTTGGGGCTGACTTGCGATCCTGTTGCGGGGCTTGTCGAAATCCCTTGCGTAAAAAGAAACCCTTTTTTGGCCATCCACGCTGTTACGGCATCCGAACTTGCGCTTTCAGGCATCGAGAGCAAAATCCCAGTGGACGAAGTGGTTGATTCATTGTGCCAAACTGGCCAATTAATGTCACCTATGCTCAAAGAAAGCTCCGAAGCCGGACTCGCAAAAACAAAAACCGCTTTAAAAATCGAGAAAAAAGTTTTTGGGAAGTAAGTTCATCCAATATTTGTAATCACGACATATGAGTTAAAAAAGGGTGTTGCAAAATTCTTGCTTCAATAGTCCACATTAAGGGCAAAGGGCTTCCCAATCAATGTCTTCATCGTCTTCTTCGCCGGGTTCTAAAATTTTTTCTTCGCTTTCAATCATTACCATCAGGGTCAATCTAAGCTGTTTTTTGTAATTTTCTCTGGCCTGCTCAATCGTCTTTGCACAAAAAGCAAAGCTCGGGATTTCTTCTATTTCTATATAGTGGTAAGGGTTTTTATTGAAGTCCAAATCCTCGCCTTCAACCAGCGTCCAGTCCAAATTTATGTAGTAATCAAGGTCTTTTTTCATTATTCATCCAATGATCTTTCGTTCAGGGGCTGGTTAATCATTATACCTTCCCCACCGACTACATCCGCTTGTTTTCCGTTTAGATAAAGGTAAACAGAGGTGTCCGCATTTATATTTGAAGTCTTAATCAACTGGTAGAGCCTTTTGTATAAACTATCTGTCCCTCCGCCATTTTCAAAATCTCCACTAAGATTTATTGAGACTTTATCAGGGGTTTCTTCAAGCGAGATAAGCCTTGTGCCCGTCGGGATTTCAGAGTAGACTCCTTTTGATTTTTCTTTCGCCGTCGGCCCTTTTAATAGGTTTTCTATTGCAAATCTCAACTTAGAGCCGTCTGTTTCTTCGTTGTATTCTCTTTTTACAGCTCTATAAACTTCTTCTTTATTATCGTTTTGCCCTATAAAAAATATGTTTATGTAGACTTTTCTGGCTATTTCAGGCAATACTTCTTCCTTCGCCGTTTCTTCGGTAGGTTCTTCAGCAGGAGGGATGGGAGTGAAAAAAGCTATTTTTATATATGCCAAAGTAGCAATAACCAATAAGGTAAGACCTATTTTTTGCCATTTTTCCATTTTGTTCCTCTTTCGTGATTGTTTTTTCATAGTTAAAGTGCATTTTTTGGGATAAAAATATTCCCGTCCACAGTGATTTTGTCACCTGTTATGCTGACATTTTTGATGCACATTTTTGTGTTTTTATTCTCCAATACATCAAGCGAAAACGCCAAAGGGTTCATCGCATTCAACTGGTAGGCGACGCGGCTTAAATCTATTCCTTTAGCAAGGTTTCCTAAATCTATTTTGGTAAAAACTATTCTTCCGTCTTCAACCTTCAAGTCGGTAGCGATGGAAACGTCCAAAGGTTTTGCCAAAAGTAGTTGAGAGGTAATTCTTATGGTGAAATACAGTTTATGGTTTTTGATTGAGACTCCCGCTCCGCTAAGTTTGAAGAAGGTGATTCCGCAACCCTCGACGTTTACGCAGTTCAGTCTGTCTAAGTAACCACTTGAATTCATTGTTTTCATTAAGTCTGCGCTAGAAATTACTGTTGAAAAGTTTACGACCATGTTTTCTTTGAACTTTATCGAATCCCCGTCTATTAAAACGTAATTGAAATTACACAATGTTTTTAAGTCCAACGATGTTAAATTAGCACCTTCGATATTTAAATTTTTGCCCGAAATTGCTATCGATTTAAATCTGCCGTGAATCATGTCCTGAAAGCTGTATGATTTTACTTTGACACTAAAATTTTGTTTTGTGGCTTTTTTTAACTCTTTTCTAATTATGCCCTGAGCCACTTTTTCGGACAAAAGTGTTGCCCCTGTTCCTCTTGAGATTATTTGTCCCAATTTTGGTGCAAGGTCGTAAGCCTGTTCCTGACAAAAATTTGAGTAGTCGCAAACAGCAAAAGAGGGGCGCGCGAAAAATATCATCAAGCTAATTAATAAAAATAATTTTTTCATAATTTGTGTACCTTTTTTTGCCTTTTACTTATCTAATTATTATAAATCAAAATAATTAAATCGGCATTTTGTAAACTATGTAAATCAAAAGGTAGCGTTTTTTGGTAGGAAAATGAATCCGTTCACGAAAATTTTGTCTCCAACAATATTTATATTTTGAATTTGAACTTCACCTTTTTGATTATTTTTTAATAGAAGCGGATAGGTTAAATTGTTAAGTGTGCCAGCTATGCCTGCGATTTGGGTTAAATCAAAACCTGTATTATAGTTTACGTAATTAATTCTTGAAGTTACCATTCTTCCGTCCATTGCTTTTAGGTCGGCTGAAATCGCTAGATCCATTGGTGGATTGGTGTTGTTAGGCGTTGCATTTATTGTAAAATACAATTTGTTGTCTCGTATAATAATGGTAGGACTGTAGATCCGAAAAGCGGATATTCCTAACTGGGTCAAGTTCGTTTTACTTACGTCGTTTGAGTAATTCTTGTACTCAATTGTGTTTCTCAAATCTGCGCCTGAAATTTCGGCAGAAATGGCCAAAACCATGTTTTGCTTGATAGTTATGGGTTTTGAAGTTATGTTGATGTGGTTAAAGTCGCAAACGGTCTGAATTTTCAACGCGGTGAAATGGATTCCTTGGAATTCGACATTGTTTCCGCTTATCATAAGTGACTTGAACTGGCCGTCAAGAACCTCCTGCGTTCCGAAAATTTTCACTTTAGCTTGAAAATCAGAGTTGGTTAGGTTTTTCAACTCTGTTTGAAGAAGGTTCTGTACAATGCCTTCAACCCAAGAGTTCGCTCCAGTTGCTTCGGCAAACTTTTGCGAGGCATTTAGGGTTTTGCTGTAAGGAGAAATAGCGCAGCGGTTCATATATTCACAAGCTGCAAAGGCAGTTGGTGCTGTTAGGGCAACCAAAACTAACAATAAAATTATTTTTTTTGCGACTTTTTTCATTTTGAAAACATTTTTCTAATTTTTATCTGACCTTCGTTTTCTTGCCCGATGGCGCATATTTTGTCTTCATAAATCAATATAACCATATCCTCGTCCTTGATTTTATCTGATTTATTTTCGATAGCAGTTCCATTTAGGATTTTTTTGTGCTCGGCTTCATTTATCACAACCGGCTCAAAGCCAATTATTTCAAGCGGATTTATCAGCTTGTTTTGGACATCTTCAATTGTTTGGATTTCCTCAAGCAAGGTAGCATTTTTAACGAAAAATTTTCCTGCCTGAGTTCTGACCAGTTTTGTAAGATGGCCGCCGACTTTCAGATTTTGTCCCAAATCGTGAGCTGTTGAGCGGATGTAGGTGCCTTTTGAGCATTTTATCAACACCTGGGCGATTTGATTTTCTTGGTCAAAATCTTTTAGCTCGATTTTTTCTATGGTGACTTTCCTCGATTCGATTTTGACTTCTTCGCCGCTGCGCGCGTATTCGTATAATTTTTTGCCGTTTACTTTTAGTGCAGAATAAATCGGCGGGGTCTGGGAAATCTCACCTTTGAAAGCTTCCAGCCCATCTAGCACTTCTTCAAGAGATACTTTTTTATCGTATTCAAAAGTGGTTTGTCCATCCAAATCGTAGGTGTCTGTGGTTTTGCCGAAGTTTATTTGAGCCAGATACTCTTTTTCGTCGTCCAAATATTCAATCAAGCGGGTTGCTTTCCCAATACAGATTGGCAAAACGCCCTCTGCGAAAGGGTCTAGCGTTCCAGTGTGGCCGATTTGTTTTATTCTGGTCACACGTCTTAAAATCGCCACTACATCGTGAGAGGTCATCCCAGTTGGTTTGTAGACGTTAAGGAATCCGAACATTTGTCCGAGTTTTACGCCGGTATTTTCTCCTGAAACTGAATTAGCCATCGGCCTAAATCTCGCCTCTAGAAATCTTGTTTATTAATTCGGTAATTTTGGTTCCGCGCTCCATTGAATCGTCAAAGATGAAACGAAGTTCAGGGGTGAGTCTCAGCCTGATTCTTTTGCCCACTTCGTAACGGATTTTAGCAGTGTTCTGCTCCAAAGCTTCCTTGGTTTTTTGTTTTTGCTCTTCGTTGCCGAAGACGCTGTAAAAAACTTTTGCGTATGAATTGTCTTGAGACACTTCCACATCCATAATGGAAACAACGCCGGAGATTCTGGAATCCCTGATTTCGCGCTGCAGAATGTCGGCTATTTCTTTCATTAATGTTTTTCTTACTCGTTCGTTTCTAAGGCTCATTTTTTTCTCTTTCTAACTTGAAGTGCCAAATTGGCACCGCAAAATTCTACGTTTCAAACCCAACTTTTGCAGGTTTTGTTATATCTAATAAATAATTAATTGCTCGATGCAATTCTTCCGTATCTTGTGAGTTTTCCTTGGCGTAGTTCATAAAAGCGTGTTCCAAGGAACTAATTCTCTCTGTAAGTTCGTTTTGAGTGCTTGCAAATTGCTTGAGTTTGTCAAAAACTTCTATGATTTGGATACTTACCGCGATTGCTCTTTTGGAGTTTAAAACGCTTGATAGCATCAGCGTTCCATGTTCTGTAAAGACAAAAGGCAATTTTCTTTTTCCTCCCCAACTTGAAGTCGCAATCTGCGACTTCAAGTTGGGGATATCTGAAATTGAAGTGCCAAATTGGCACTTCAATTTTGCCCATTCTTCTGTAGTCAATTGAAACATGAATCTCTCAGGAAAACGCTCAATATTTCTTTTTACGGATTCGTTAAGTCTTTTTGTTTCGACATCATACAGCATCGCCAAATCGTTATCAAACATAACTTTTTGCCCTCGGATGATAAAAATCTTGTTTTCAATAATTTCTATTGGTATAATTTCGTTCATATTTATTGCCCACAATCGATTTACGTTAATTTGATTATATCAAGAATACATTTTTTATTCAATATTACGAATTGTAAATGGGAATTTTAAATCGGCCAAGCCCAGTCACAATGCCAAATAGAATAGAATAGAATAGAAACGCCCTAGCAAACTTTTTTTTCAGCTTACTTATAAAAGTAGCTACTAAAATTAATTTAATAAAGGAGAAAATATGATTCAAACTAATTTAAAAATGTCCCCATCCTTCGGTAAAAGGATGCTGGGTAATGGCGTTAGCGGGCCATATAAGGAACCAAGTGCAGTTAAGCCTGAGACAATTGAGGTTCCTAAGGATAGATTCGAAAAATTAGAAAAAAGAGTAGATGCGCATGAGTATGCGATAAATGAGATTCTTCGCGTACTTTCTAATCCGCACACTTCCAATTAGGTTGCGAATAATAAGTTAGCGTGTAGGCTGCAGCCTATCACTACAACAAGAGCCCAAAACAAAAAAAAGCGGATTTTTCAAGGAAATTGAAATCCGCTTTTTATTGTTTTTATTGTTGGTGCATAAATGCACCCTACTTTATTATTCTAGGGTGACTCTTTCGACTTCTTCTGTCGTTGAAACTTCGATTATATCGCCTTCTTCAAGGTCGTTGAATTTGGCAAAAGATATACCGCATTCGAACCCTTCTTTGACTTCTTTAACGTCGTCTTTAAACCTTTTCAGTTGGTCGATTGCCCCTCTGAATATTTCTTTACCATCTCGCATAAGTATAGCTGTTTTGTTACGTTGAATTTTTCCTTCAAGTACGTAACAGCCGGCGATTTTTCCGGTTTTTCCAACTGTAAATACTTGTCTGACTTCGGCTTTACCAAGTTCAATATGTTTGATTTCAGGCTGTAACAATGAAAGCATTGTTTTTTCGAGGTCTTCCAAGATTTGGTAGATGATATCATATTTCTTGATTACCACACCTTCTTTTTCAGCCGTTATAAGTGCTTTTGAATCCTCTTTGACCGAGAACCCTAAAATGATAGCTCCGCTTGCAGATGCCAACATAACGTCCGCTTCAGAGATGTCGCCGACTCCGACGTGGATGATTTTAGTCGCGACTTCTTTTGATTCAAGTTGGTTAACCGCTTGAGAAACAGCTTCCGCCGATCCGTTGGTGTTTGCTTTGATAATCAAGTTCAATTGGATAACATCGTCATCGCCTGCAACCGCTTCTTTTCTGATGTGAGCAGGTGTCATTGAATCCAATCTTTGATCGCGTTCTCGTTCTTTACGTTTGTCGATAATGGCCTTCATTTCTTTTTCGTTGCCGACTACTTCAAAGAAGTCTCCAGCTGAAGGAACTTCAGAAAGCCCCAAAATTTCTACAGGAGTTGAAGGTTCAGCTTTGACAACTCTTTCGCCTTCGTCAGTCAATAAAGCTCTCACTCTGCCACCGACGCTTCCGACCACAACACAGTTACCTATTCTCAAAGTACCGTTTTGCACCAATAACGTTGCCACAGGCCCTTTTCCTTTGTCCAAGTTTGCTTCGATAACTACCCCAGAAGCATGCGCTTTTGGGTTCGCTTTCAAATCTGCTACTTCTGCCATAATTGAAATGTATTCCAATAATTCATCAATGCCTGTTCCTTGAAGAGCTGAAACTTTGACAGCGATTGTCTCTCCGCCCCATTCTTCGGCAACAAGTCCGTATTCAGTAAGTTGTTGTAAAACTTTATCAGGATTAGCGCCTTCTTTGTCTATTTTGTTAACCGCAACAATAATTGGCGTTTCAGCAGCTTTTGCGTGGTTAATTGCTTCGATTGTTTGAGGCATAATTCCGTCATCCGCGGCCACAACCAAAATAGCTATATCAGTGGCTTTTGCACCCCTTGCTCTCATCTCGGTGAAAGCTTCGTGACCAGGTGTATCTAGAAATACAACCTTCTTTTTGTCACTCATATGAACCGTGTAGGCACCGATAGACTGAGTTATCCCCCCAACTTCAGTGGCTACGATTTTGTGTTTCGAAGCTCTGATGCTGTCAAGCAAAGTCGTTTTACCGTGGTCAACGTGACCCATGATGCTGACTACAGGCGCTCTGTATTTTAGTAATTTTTTATCGACTGATTGAAGAGCTTTTGTTTTCTCTTCTTTTATCAATTCTTCAGCCATGAAAGCATCTAAGTCTTCGTCTAGAACTTCCAGTTCAAACTCGCCACAAACTTTTTTTATGGTTTCGATATCAATAAGTTGGTTAACCGTTGCCATTATCCCTTGCATCATAAGAAATTTAACTATTTCTGCAGGAGTTTTTTGGATTTTTTCAGACAATTCACTGACCGTTAGCGAACGGTTTACGAACAACTTTGTTACTTGTTCAACTTCTCCGTCTCTTTGTCCTCTTTTTTTATGTTTTTGAGCCGCAGCTTTTTCTAAAGAAATTCTTTCTTGCTCTTCGGCTTTAGAAACGAAAGGTTTCCCTTTTCCCTTGTCGCCGACTTTTCTTTTGATTCCGCCCTTGTTGTCGTAAATATCTTGGGAGATAATGTGGCGTTGGACGGGCTGTCTAGCATCTCCAGTTGCCGCGCCTTCTGGTCTAGGTCCAGTTGGTGCCGGTCTATTCCCTTGAAACGGTGGTCTTTGTCCTTGGAAGGGAGGTCTGTCACCTTGGAATGGTGGTCTTTGCCCTTGATACCCTGGTCGGTCTCCTTGTGGCGCTGGACGTTGCCCTTGATAACCCGGTCTATCTCCTTGATTTAATGGTCTTTGTCCTTGATAAGCAGGTCTAGCTTCAACCGGTGGCCTTACAGGTGCGCGTCTTACTATTTCTAAACGGCTAGGAGCCTGTATAACAACTTCAATTTTTGGTTTTGCTGCCGCTAATTCTGGGTCTTCTTGTACGACTGGTGTGGCAACTAATTCAGCTAACTCAGGAGACTTAGGATTAGTAGGCGTTTCCATCGTTGACGTAACTGGGCGCTCTATTAGTACCCTTTCTTGTTTAGTTACTTCTTGAATTTGAGTTTCTACTATTTCTGGTGGTGCTTCAACTTTAATTTTTTTTACGATAAATGCTTTTGGTTTTTTGATTTCTATTTTAGAACCAGCGTTAATGTAATCTTTTAATCTTTGAACTTGGTCTACCGTGACAGTACATGAATGAGACTTTACCGGTATTGACAGCTTAGCGAATTTGTCTAAAACCTCTTTGCTGGTTAGATGCAGTTCTTTTGCCAATTCGTTAACTCTTATGTTTTCTGCGGTCATTTAAGTTTTTCCTATCTGTTGTTTAACTAATCATAAATTTTCCTTATGTGTAGTTCTTATTTTTTCTTTAAGTTCCTCGGTTAAATCTGATTTTAAAAATCTTGCCAATTTATTTTTTTTAAAAGATTGTTCGATACACGTATTATTATAGCAAAGATATACGGATCTGCCAAATATTTTAGAATTTGGGTTAATAAATATTTCATCTGTGCCATTTTGGCGAGTGATTTTCATCATTTCATCACGATTTTTGTCTTTAAAGCACCCGATACATTTTCGTATTGTCTCTTTTCTCATAAATTTATTATATCACGACTAAAATAACTTGATTTTTCACTTAATATTTTCAATTGTTACATATTGTAATTTGGTAAATAATAATTCCAATAGACAACAATTTAATCAACTTGTTCAATTTGCCTTCTACTACCGTCCAGACATTCAAGTCGTGGCCGATTCTGTGGTAGGTTAATCTTCCTTGAGGGGAATTGTAGGTTCTGATGCTTTCGCTTCTGTCGCCAGTTCCCACTTGAGAACGTCTTAAATCGGTGACTTCCTACATTTGTTTTTGAACTTCCGCACAGAAAACCTTGTATAATGTGGGCAATATTGCAATATGAAAATATTTAAAGAGTATTTCTAAAAAGTGCTTACCCTTGCTTGTCTTTTTGTAACAATTCTGGTAAAATATTAAAGATACCAACAATTATTGTCGTTAAATCTATTAGATTGTCCGTCTGTAAAGGAACGCTATTGTGAATAGAAATTATTTTAATAAAGCAATCTCGTCAGATTTAGAATACATACTTATGGCTGGTAGCAAAATCAAAAAGCATACTGTCCTAGCTATTGACGATGAAGAAAATAACTTGTCTTTGCTTAAAAGAACCTTAAGATCCAACTACAATGTTTTGTCAGCTTCTAGTGGAATCGAAGCCATAGAAATTATAGAAAAATACGGTAATGAGATTTCCTTAATCGTTTCTGACCAAAAAATGCCGGTTATGGAGGGGACAGAGTTTTTCCAACAAATATCTGGAAAGTACCCTGATATAATAAAAATATTACTGACAGGACATTCAAACATAGATATCCTTGTAGATGCAATTAATGAATGTCATTTGTTTCAATATATTCTAAAACCATTTGACCCTGAAAATCTATGTATGATAGTCGAAAGCGGGATTAAGAAATACGAACTTGTCACATCAAGAACTCAAATCTTGTGTGATTTATCCGAACTTTTCTATAAAACAATAAAAGCAATCGCATTTGCGCTTGATGCCAAAGATACTTATACACATGGGCATTCACTGAGAGTTACTTTGTACGCTCTGGCTCTGGCAAAAACTTTAAATTTACCTAATTCACTATTGGAAGAAATTGAAACGGCAAGCCTTTTACATGACATCGGAAAAATAGCCATTCCCGAAAAAATCCTGCTAAAACCTGGTAAGCTGACGGATGAAGAATTTGAAATTATAAAGACTCATCCTGAATTGGGTGAAAAGCTGGTCCATAGTATCGAAAAACTTAAACTTATTTCAAATTGGCTAAAGTCACATCATGAAAGATACGATGGAAAAGGCTATCCGGAAGGGCTAATAGGAGAAGAAATCCCTATTTCATCCAGAATTATAGCACTTGCGGATACTTATGACGCAATGACATCAGACAGAGCATACAGGGGCGCTCTTAGTCATGAGGTTGCTATGGATGAAATAAAAAAATGCAGTGGAACCCAGTTCGACCCTATGCTGGCAGATCTATTTCTTGGTATAGGTGAAGAAATAGCAAAAATCAAGCAAAATCCTGAAACGTCATATGAGTCGTACAGTTATCTCAATAAACTAATGAATACAAGAATAGAAGTTGTCGAAAAATCAGAGGTCATTGACTCTAACACTGTTGTTTCTTAATTTCTGTTTTGTTGAAACAAAAGGTTTCTTTTTAATTTCGTTATTAATAAATGATTCTGGAGTCACGATTGGCCCTTGAAATTTGTTGACTAAATTTCCTTCGACTGACAAAATAGGTGGTGGGAGAATTTTATACTCAACTTTTTGAGATATTGTTGATGACAAGAAAGACGAATATTTTTTTATTTTTTCTAGCTGTTCACTTGCAGGAGCAAAACCTACAGCAAGAATCCTGTTTTCCATTGAGCCTATGTTTTGGTAATAGCTTTGCTGCCACACTACAAGTTCTTTTTCGACATCAATAAGGGCGACATTTGTCGACAACTTGTATGCCGGATCAATAACAGAACATCCGGGGATGTTAAAAAAATCTTGGATTGTTCTTTTTAAAAAGAAGGTTTGAATATCAGTAGTGCTTGAAATAAGCAAAACTTTACCAACAGAGAAACTATTTGCTATTTTTTTTAGGTCCACAAAATCGACGTTGAAGTTGTATTTAAACTCTTTTAAGGCATGGTCAGACAACTGTTTTAGCCGTTGGTTTTTTCTAAATTGATCTCTGACTTCCCCCATGCTTACTGTGTGAACATGGTCTCGCTGCTTGAGGCAGTTGATTGTGTCGGAGGCGAATATCACTGACGCATCTGGATAAATATAATAATTGGTGCTTGAAAATTGAAGACTATCGGGCAAAACTAAAATTTTATACTCTTCAGCATAGCAGGATTTTACTGCAGATAGCAAACATAATAAAATTGTCAATATTTTAAAAAACTTTTTCATAATCCCCATTATATCCTATTTTAATTAATTATCATACATTGTAATGTTTTTTAAATCCTATAATCAACTGATTTTTTTTTGCTATAGTGGTGTAAAGTATTATTATACTGAACTATAGTCAAGATATATAAAAAAAGCCTCCAAGTTTGGAACAAATGCTGTTGTATCAATTAACGTTAACTAGGTGAATAATATGGATTATAATATTTTACTCAGAAAAGCGGAAGAGGCGTCGAAAAATGCCTACGCTCCATATTCTGACTTTCAAGTCGGAGCCTGTGTTCTTGCTAAAAATGGCAAGACTTATCTTGGATGCAACATGGAAAATGCCAGTTATGGACTTACCGTCTGCGCTGAGAGAAATGCCCTGTCTAACGCAATTGTTAATGGAGAAAAGGAAATTATTGCAATAGCGATATTTTCACCAAAAATGGAAAATTGCTTTCCCTGTGGCGCTTGTAGGCAAGTTATCTTTGAATTTCAAAAAGAAACTCAGGTCGACGTAATCACTCAGACTAAAACTGGCAGTATAAATACAGAAGGCTACGAGGTTCATAAAATTTCAGGGCTATTGCCTGAGGGGTTCAAACTTTAATGTATCTAATCGAACTCATTATAAAAAAACTGATTCAAAAAAAGGACCAGTCTGACTATAATCCTATTGAAAACTATGGAGAGAAAAACGTAATCAATGAATACGAAAACTGCGAGCACGTATTTATGCCACTAGACAGCACAAACGAGCTTCTATCCTGTACAAAATGTGGCATTCTTGTTAAAAGAAGTGAGTTGAAAAATAAAAACTTCTTTATAAGTTAATTCTTACTGTTGCCGTGTCACAGGCTGCCGGCTGTTTCTATAGTTTTAATATATAGGATTGCTTTTGCACAAGCAAGAAGACTTTTACAGCCCGAAGATAATCTTAATATCCCATTGACCTTGTGCCTGACAGATAATTAAATATATTAAATTCAAACTAAAAAACTTCCTTATTGCTAATAGCTGATAAAGAAGTTTTTATTGATATTATTTGAATGAATAGCACACTGCTGAGGTTTTAATAAGTGGCTAAGTTTATTTCTTTAAGTCCCTAATGGATTACCGGTAGGGTCATCACCAGGGTCTATCATATCCTCACCACCTGGGTCTGGTGGAGGATTACCACCACCTGGGTCTGGTGGCAGGATTGCCTGATTTGTAGTTGTTAAAAGTTCCTTGAAACTTTCAATAAATGGCTTAGCATCAGCAGGGATTTGAGTTGGCACACTTGACAAAAGACTTGCCAACTTAGCAATAGAGGTTGGAGTAATTTCACTTTTGCTGATTACTGGATAATTTGGGCTGTATTTGGCTCTTAACTCGTTTGCAAGGGTAAGAATATCTTTTCCGCTATTAGGGTTTATGACTGCATTCAATTTTTCATAGGTTATTTTTGACACCGCTTCGTTAAATTCTTCAATAGACTTGAATCCTAATAAAGATAGAGCTCCCGCAGTTTCTACACTTACCGTCGAACCCAAAGCATTTCCCGTTTGGAAATTACCAGCCTGAATTGGAGTAAACGGAACGGCTTCTTTCCACTTAGAATCTGTCGAGTCCTCTGATTGAACCAAGTTTCTTAAAACAGAACCGATATTAATATCAACTTTGGACATTGCAGTAAGCCGGCTTTTTTGATTATTAAAAATTGCGCCAACAGAAATTGCCACAATAACAACAAAAGCGGCTAGTAGCGAAAACTCGACCAGACTCTGGGCATTTCTCTTCATATTTTCTCCTTGTAAATTTCTCATTTGTAACATTATAATACCATTTTTTTAAATATCTATAACTAAATATATATTAATGTTAACAAAACATCTCTATTAGAATTTAGTAACAAAAAAAAGAGTTTAGAAAATCCAAACTCTTTTTAATATTTCCTTCAAAATTTCTCAATAACTTGGGTGTCATTACTTTGACGAAATTTGTAATTAGTCTAATAGCGATTCTAAGATGTCCGCATTTTTTGTTGCAAGTGCATTGTCACGTACTTTATTTTTGTGAATATATGTTCTTAATGCTTCTCTGATCAATTCACTTCTTGATCTGTTCTCGCCATCTGCCACCTGGTCGATTTTGCTTAAAAATTCTTCGGGCATCGAAATTAAAACTCTTGCCATTTGTTGTTCTCCTTTTTTATCTGTAAAACTTTTTATTAATCTCTTATGTATATATAAAAACACTAAAAGAGAAAAAAGTGTCTTTTTTAGATACTAAATATATACCATATTTTCAAGGTTGAGCTATTAGGCGCATTGGGGTGGTATGTTTAAGTTACATAACTTCACAATTTCGTCAAATGTGGATTTGCAAAGTCCACCTCACTCTTTTTGTTACTCTTTGTAAAGAAGTTGGCAAAACCCATAAAGTTATTATTTGCCGTAGCCGAAGTATAACTTGTTAGTGATTGATAGATTGGGGATATAAATTATGTTGAATTTAAAAAACGAAAAAATTGTTATCGAAATAAATGAGTTGATAAATGGAATCGACAGAGTAAAGGAAGAAGTCGATATTTACTGTGATTTAATGAAGCAGATGTTTTTGGCAGGTTCTGGCAAAAACTAAACGTAAAAGACCTCTTTTTGGGGGCTTTGTTTAAATTCTGTGTTAATCGTGAAGGCGGATTCTCCGAAAGAAAGTCCGCCTTCTGTATGCAGTTTTTTTGTAAAAATAGATAAAATAAGTGCCTAACTTCGTCATCCTGAATCAAGTTCAGGATGACACGGGTTTTTTAAAGTCTGTTTTTTTGTTGTAAAATAAAGTCACTGAATACTTTAATGAGGACAAAAAATAATGACACTACGCGGACCTTTTTTAGACAGAAATTGGATGGGACAGAACGAAGATTACGATTCTTCGGATATAGTTATGCTCGGTATGCCTTTTGACGGGACGGTTTCTTACCGCTCTGGTTCTAGGTTTGCCCCTGAAATGATAAGACTCGCAAGCTGGGGACTGGAAGAGTATTCGCCTTATTTTGACAAAGATTTAGAGGACGTGAATTTCAACGACGCTGGTGATTTGGAGTTCCCGCTTGGAAACACCTACAAATCACTCGAATTAATTAAAGAAAACGTTGAACAGATTTACGCCGATAAAAAAAGATTTTTTGGAATCGGCGGAGAGCATTTGGTCACGTTGCCAGCCATTCAAGCTCTTTCAAAAGTTTACGACAATTTGGTTGTTGTGCATTTTGATGCACACACTGATTTGAGAAAAGAGTATTTGGGCGAAGAAATGTCGCACTCGGCGGTTCTTTACCATATCGGCGAAATTATCGGGTTTGAAAACATTAAACAAATCGGAATCCGCTCTGGCATGAAAGAAGAATTCGAGTTGATGGAGAAATTTAACACAAGATTGACGAATCCAACAGAGTTAGAGCAACTAAAAGGCAAAAACGTCTTTGTGACCGTAGATTTGGACGTTTTGGATCCTTCTATTATGTCAGGAACAGGCACTCCTGAAGCCGGCGGACTGACTTTCAACGAACTGATGAGCTGGTTCAAACAGCTAAAAGGCTTGAACATAATCGGGGCTGATGTCGTTGAGCTGGCACCGGATTATGACCATAGTGGTGTTTCAACGGCTGTCGCGACAAAGGTAATACGCGAATTGTTGATGTGCATGTAATTTAATATAAGGGGCTTCGAGCAGTCCCCTCGACCTTTGCGGGAGAGGGTTAGGGTGAGAGGTTAAATAAAATCATGAGTATTGTAAATAGAATAAAATTTTTAAAAGACGAAATCAATCGGCATAATTATCTTTATTATGTCGAGGACAGCCCTTCTTTGAGTGATTTTGAGTACGACGAATTGTTCAGAGAACTTCAAAAATTAGAGCAGGAAAATCTTGATTTAATCACCTCGGACAGCCCGACTCAAAGGCTAGGCGGAATTAGTACAAAATTCGAGTCACACAAGCACAAATACAGAATGTTCAGCCTTGACAACTCAAACAACTACGATGAACTTGTCAAATGGTATGAAAGAGTCACAAAAGAAATTGGCGAAACTGAGGATGTGGTCGAACTGGTCTGCGAACTCAAAATCGACGGGCTGGCAATCGCTTTGTCCTACGAAAATGGGATTTTTGCAACAGGTGTAACGCGCGGCGATGGCGTTACAGGTGAAAATATTACTCAAAACCTGAGGACAATCAAAGCAATTCCTCTGAAATTGCTAAACCTTGATACCCCTCACCCCAACCCTCTCCCTCAAGGGGAGAGGGAGCAAGTTCAAGATTTTCCTTTCCCTGTTTCCCCCTCGCCCCTTGTGGGAGAGGGCTGTAGCCTCGAAGTAAGAGGCGAAATCTACATGCCAAAATCTTCGTTTGAAAAGCTGAACGAAGAAAATTTAAAAAACGGCGAAAAGATATTCGCAAATCCAAGAAACGCCGCAAGCGGCTCTATAAGACAGCTTGATAGCTCTGTTACGGCAAGAAGAGATTTGTCGATGTTTTGCTATAACGCAACATTCGAGGATTTAAAAAATATCCCAAAGACCCACTATGACAACATTATGGCGTTAAAAAAACTCGGATTTAAGGTCAATCCCAACGTCGAAGTCTGCAAAAATATTAAGGAAGTCATTGAATACATAAAAAAATGGGAAAATAAACGCTTTGACCTTGATTACGCCACCGACGGCGTAGTCATAAAAGTAAACGACCTCCAATTACAAGAAGAACTTGGTTTCACCTCGCGAGCTCCAAAGTGGGCAACCGCGTTCAAATTCCCGCCAGAAGAAGTCAACACTAAGCTTTTGAACATTGAAATAAATGTCGGAAAAACCGGTGCAGTTACTCCGGTTGCGATTCTTGAACCTGTATTGCTTGCTGGCAGCACCGTTTCAAGAGCCAGTCTGCACAATTTCGATGAGATAAGACGTCTCGATATAAGAATCGGCGACACTGTTTTAATCAAAAAAGCAGCCGAAATCATCCCGAAAGTTATAAAAGTCGACGAGCACAGCCGAAAATTAGATGCTATCGAATTTGCCGTTCCTACCAGTTGCCCAGTGTGCGACTCTGGGCTTGAATTCAGAGAAGGCGAAGTCAATTTGTACTGCCCTAATTTCCTGTTCTGTCCTGCACAATTGAAGGCGAAAATCGAGTATTGGGTCTCCAAAGAGGCCATGGATATTGATTTTGTTGGCCCTTCTATAATCGACCAGCTGTTTGAAAAGAAGATGATTAAATCGCCTGTCGACCTTTACGCGCTGAGCCAGCAGGATTTCATGCAGCTTGATTTTGTCAAAGAAAAATCTGCGTTCAATATTTACAATTCAATTCAGGCCAGCAAAAACAGACCTTTGGCGAGGTTTTTGACTGCACTTTCCATCAAGCATGTTGGAAAAGAAACGGCGCAAATTTTGGCGAGTCACTTTAAGACTTTAGAAAACATTTGTCAGGTCAAGCTCGAGGAACTTTCACAAATCGATGGGGTCGGGGAAAAAATTGCGAAAAGCGTTTTTGAGTTTTTCCACAATCCAATATTGATAGAGCTTTTGGCTAAATTCGATGAACTCGGGGTTAAGCCCAGTTCTGAAATCTTCGAAGCACACTCGGATGTTTTGGAAGGAAAATCTTTTGTGTTGACAGGAACCTTGCAAAGTATGAAGCGCGATGAAGCGGCAGAGAAGATAAAACTTATGGGCGGAAAGACCGTCTCCGCTGTGAGTAAAAACACTTCTTACATTGTCGCGGGAGAAAGTGCTGGTTCCAAATTGGTTAAGGCTCAAAATTTAGGTGTTATAATATTGACAGAAGATGAATTTTTGAGCATGTTGAGTGAGCAAAAATAGCCATAAGAAAGGCGTAAAATGAAAAGAAATTTACGAGTGATACAAATAAATGGATTTAGAGGTCTAATTTTCGCCGCTTTTTCAATTAGCTGCCTGATAGCCGGTTTCGTTGTTTTCCCTACGTTTTTGACCATGCACGCTTGGAATTATCTTTCCGCCACCACTGGGTCTTTTCCCTTGATAGGATTTGGCGAAGCGGTTTTGTTGTGGGCGATAATCATTTTTAGCGTTTTTGTCTTCAATAAGAAAAAATTAATTGTTTCTTGTAATGTTCAACAAGAACTCACCGACGAGGAGGTAAAGGAAGTCATTGAGCGAATTAGATCTCAAAAAAATAATTTCAATTTGTCAGCTACAGAAGATTTAAATATTCAAAAATTTAATAAAGCGGAAGAACATTCTGAAAAAGAAAAAAAATCTGAACCCGCATTGGTTCAGGGTGAAAATAAAGAGAATTAATTTTAATTATCCTAAAAAAGGAGACATCATGAAAAAAATATTAACTTCAGCGTTGGTTTGTTCTGTAATAATTGCCGCTACTGCGTTTTCTTGCAGGGCTTCAGTTGTTGAAAAAGACGAGGGTTATATTTCGGTAAACGCTTCCGCCACAAAGGAAGTTGCCCCTGACCAAGCTCAAATCACCGTTAATATCGAGACTTCCGACAAATCCTTGCAGAAGGCCTCTGAGGATAATAAAATTGCCGCGGGCAAGGTTTACTCAAGCTTGAAAGCGATTTTGAACACAGAAAAAGGCGATTACATAAAAACGAGCAATTACAGCGCAAACCCTGTTTATATTTGTACAAAAGACAACAAAAAAGTTTTTGATAAATACGTGGTTTCCAACAACGTGGTGGTCAAAACAAAAAACATCGATATGGTTTCAAAATTGGTGGAAAAGGCTATTGAATATGGCGCGACAAACGTCAATGACTTGCAATTTTTAGTGGCGGACTACGATTCCGCATGCAATCAAGCTTTGGCAGAATTGACTAAAAAAGCCTACTCGCAAGCTTTTTCTATCGCCAATTCCATCAATTCCAAAATAATCGGTACAAAATCAATCAGTTCGACCTGTAATGCGGATAACAACCAGCGGCCTTATTACGCGATGATGGCAAAAAGTCCGGCCGACAGTAATCCACTGGCTACGCAAATTGAGAGCGGAAAAATAAAGATTTATGCAAGCATTGATGCTTCTTTTTATGTGAAGTAGATAAACGTAAAACTGTTAGCTCTTATCCAAGCTAAGCACTCAATTATAGTGGGTTTGGAATCAACTCGCACTACAAAATGCTTGTCCTGCTAATTAGGTAAATACTTGGGATGTAAAATCTAATACAATTCTGAAAACTGCAAGAAATTTATCACTTCAAGTGAAATTTCTTTTTGCACTTCAAGCGGGGCGTTTTCGAAATAGTCAAAAGCCTCGGCTATTCTTTTGTCTTTGTCGTACCATCTTCTGAGAATGTAATTAAAGGCGTCGGTAAGAGAGTTGCTTTGGAGTTTGACCTCACTCTGTTGAGCAAAATTAATTATAAAATCAGCACACTTAACTTGAGTCTGTTCGTTTGTATTTCTAATCAAGCTAACTGCCAAGCTTACAGTTGGGTCAACGTCATACCACCGTTTATGCATATGGCTCCTTCTCACTATTACTATTACTATAGAATAATATATTTTGACCTAACTGTCAATCATTTAATATAATTATAATCAGTTATGTCGTTTCTCTTTAGTCCAGTGACGAAACGGTTATCTTGCCGTACTTTGCTGACATGTCGTCAAGGTGGTGCATTAGATAAATCCAAGGTTCCAAGTCTCTTTGGCCTAAGTCAACTATCGCTCCCCATTCGGTTCTGGAGTGGTGGGCGGCTATCATTTTGGCTATTTCTTTAAATCCATGGTTCATGCAAATTGAAAAACCATACTGAGAGTGAGTCAGCCATTCTTTTCTGAACGCTTCATCGTAATCAATAAGCCCTGTTTCCAAGTCAATTTTGTATTCAAAAATCTTTCCGATGTCGTGCAAAATACAAGCCGCGTAAACTTTGTCAACGTCAACTTTTACGCTGAAAAGTTCCATGTTTGCATCAGCAAATTTAAGGCATTCCAAAGTATGCACAATAAGTCCGCCTAGGTAGTTGTGGTGCATAAATTTTGCAGCCGGTGTGACTTTAATAAGTTCCGAGTTCTCTTTAAAGTAGTCTAACAAAAAAGTTTTCAACTTAGCATCGGTAATTTTGTTGATGTAGGTTACAATTTCGTTGTAAGTCGATTCTATTTGGGACTTATCCAGTCCTAATTTTGCTTCTTTTATTAATTCAAGTGAAGAAAGAAGGCAGTTATTGAACTTTTCATTGAAAGTTCCAGAAACAATTCTGACCTGATTCCCTGTTCTGAAAAGTTTGCTATCCAATCTGTTCAGAGTTTCTTCCCAAAGAATGCAGTTGAGCAACGAGCTGTCGTTCGGGTCTTTGAGCTGTAATTTCCCCATCTTGGTTCCGGATTTTGTATCTCCAATTGAGAAAACCGCTACTTCATATATTGTTTCTGTATCAAACATTTTATCACTACACGAGATTTTTGTTCCCGCGCCTTTACTTATTCTACTGACTATTAAACTCTTATTTTTATTTCGCCTTATATATTTAGTAAAACGTGAGAACTAATCCCACGTTTTTACCAAATATAATTGCTAGCGCGTTTGTTAGTTTTTCTCTCTGTTGACGATGTTGTTATCGTCGTTCCAAGAGAAGTTGCTTCTTAGTTCTTTGCCGATTTTTTCAATCGAATGTTCTTCGTTTTCTTTTCTCAATTGGTTGAATTTTGGGCAACCAGCGTCAAATTCGTCGATGAATTCGTTTGCAAAAGTTCCGTTTTGGATTTCTCCAAGAATTCTTTTCATTTCCAACTTAGTTTGGTCGGTAACGATTCTAGGTCCTCTTGTCAGGTCGCCATATTCAGCCGTGTTAGAGATTGAATAACGCATATCAGCCAATCCGCCTTGGTTTATCAAGTCGACGATAAGTTTTAGTTCGTGAAGGACTTCAAAGTATGCCATATAAGGTGAGTAGCCGGCTTCTACAAGCGTTTCGTATCCCGCTTTAATCAATGCAGAGCAACCTCCACACAAAACGGCTTGTTCACCGAATAAATCTGTTTCCGTCTCTTCTCTAAAAGTTGTTTCTATAACTCCTGCTCTTGCTGAACCAATCATCGCAGCATAACCAAGAGCTACTTCTTTTGAGTCTCCTGATGGGTCTTGGAATATAGCAATGAGGGCAGGAACGCCTTTCCCGCGTAAATATTCGCTTCTTACGGTGTGTCCAGGGCCTTTAGGTGCTACCATAAGAACGTTAACGTCAGCTGGAGCAACGATTTTGCCGAAGTGAATATTGAATCCGTGAGAGAACATCAAGGACTGTCCAGGTTTCAAGTAAGGTTTAATTTCTGATTCATAAACTTTTCCTTGAACTTCGTCGGGGATTAGGATTTGGATAACGTCAGCCCATTCAACTGCGTCTTTAACTTCCATTATTTTAAGCCCTTCAGCGAGTGCTTTTTTGTAAGAAATGCCGTCTTTTCTTAGGCCTAAAACTATGTTGCAGCCGGAATCTCTAAGGTTTAGTGCTTGGCCGTAACCTTGCGAACCATAACCAATTATCGCAATTTTTTTGTTTAAAATCAAAGTTTTGTCGATGTCTTTGTTTCTGTAAATTTTTAAATCTTCCATAATTTCTCCTTAATTAGTGCACCTTTTTTATTTAATTTTATCATAAAAGAATAATTTAAGGATGAAATTAATTATCCTCAAAAACTCCGTAATTTATTGTTGAAAGCCCCGTTTTTATCCAGAACTCTTTGTCCATCGGTTTTAAGTCTTTTTGTTCGACTATAAAATATGTTGAACCGGAACCCGACATAATCGCGTTGGGATAAGCTTTTTTGATTTGCTGAAGTTCCTCGTAGTCCTGAAACACAGCAATTTCAAGGTCGTTATGCAGCAGTTCTTTGATTTTCTCGCTGTCGCAGGAATTGGATTCTAGTAGTTCAACCATTTTTTTAGTATTGTTCAAATTTGGTTTGTTTTCCAGTTCTGAAAACTTTGTATAAGCCTCTTTTGCGCTGATTCCAAGATGTTTCGGTTTAATCAGTGAAATTCTAAACTTGCAAAAAGGAAGTTTTTTTAGTATTTCGCCTCTGCCCGTTGCGAGCTGGCAGCCGCCTTCAAGGCAGAAATTCAGATCGGAGCCGAGTTTAGCACAAAGGGCATGCAATTCTTCTTTAGTCAGCACATTGTCAAAAAGTTTATTCAACCCCCATAAAGTTCCTGCCGCATCGGTGCTTCCTCCGGCCAGTCCGGCTGAAATCGGGATATTCTTTTCAATGTGGATTTCTATTTTGTGTGGCGTCAAATTAGTGCGTTCCACAAACAGCAAAATTGCCTTGTGAACGAGGTTCTTTTCGTTATAAGGGATTTCGTCACTCGTCCCAGACAGCTTTATTTCAAAATTTTCGCTATGGCCGACGGTTATGGTTAAAAAGTCAAATAAATCGATAGTCTGCATAACACTTTGGATATCGTGAAAACCGTCTGGGCGTCTGCTCAAAATTTCCAGGGTCAAGTTAATCTTGGCCGGACATTTTACGCGAAGACCTTGCGATCCCGCATCAGGTGCGGGACGACACATCTCTATAAATTCGCTTTGCTCATTAAGAGCTGATGACGTTTGGTTCATTCTTTAAAAGATCCTCGGATAATTTGCCAAAAGTTTCAATAGAAAGGGTCTCACCCCTCATGTTTTCTGTGATGTTTTGAGCCTCAAGCGCGTTCGAGACATTTTCTCTCAAAAAACCTGCGTTCATAAGGCAATTTTTTATATTCTTACGTCTTTGGGCAAATGCTGCTTTCACCGTTTTTCTGAAGTGAGCGTAATCTGTAAGTTGTAATCTAGGTTCTTGGTGAACTGTAAGTTTAAGAATTGCAGAATCAACTTTCGGACTAGGGTAAAAAGATTTTTTACCTACTTTTTTGATTATTTTACAATCTGCCCAAAATTGGGCAAGTATAGTCAAGAGGCCGTACTGTTTTCCCTGACTCTTTTCTGTGGCCACAATCCTTTGGGCCACTTCATACTGAACCATTAGCGTAATATCTTTAATCATTGCTCTATTTTTGTTGTCCAAGTCATCGATTTCTCCCAAAAGGTGGGCGATAATCGGGCTCGTTATATAATAAGGGATGTTTGCAACAATCTTGACCTTATCGTCGGTAAGCTCAGACAAGTCAGTTTTCAAAATATCTCTGTGGATTACTTCCAAATTATCGACATTTAGTTTTTTTAGCTCCCAAATCGCAGCTTCGTCAAGTTCTATTGCGATAACTTTTTTGGCATGCTTCACTAATTGCTCCGTTACAAAGCCGACCCCTGGTCCTATCTCTATAACAACGTCGTCACTAGAAATATCCGCAGAGTCAAGTATGGCTTGGATAGCTCCTTCATCAATCAGGAAGTTTTGTCCAAGTCTTTTTTTTGTTCTAAACGATTTTGCTCTTTGTAAGTAGTCCATGTTACTAATATAATAATACAAACAGGCTAATGTTTTTTGAAAAGTTATCTGATATCTTAAGACATGTTATAATTATTTATTAAAAGAGGTAAATAGCTCATAATTTTATATGATTTATGGACTTTGGAGCGAGGGTTAATGTTAAAATTAAAAGATGAATCAGAAGATGAATTTCAGGGACAGTTAGAGGTAAAAGAAATTTTATCGATATTTGAAGCCGGTTGCAAATCTGAAGACGAAAAAAAAGTCGGGATTGAATTTGAACGACTACCTATTTCCACAGTTGATTTAAAAATGGTTGATTATGCAAGAGAGAATGGAATTTATGATTTGTTAAGAGCCTTTGCAAAGCTCGATAATTGGGAATACGTCACTGACGATTACAACATAGTAGGTTTGTCCAAAGGCGAGGACAGAATATCACTCGAGCCAGGTTGTCAATTGGAATTGAGCCTTAAGCCCGAAGAAAATATTGCCGATATCAAGGTGAAAATCGACAATTTTAACAAAAAAATTAACCCGATATTGAAAAAATATGACATAAACCTTTTGGAATACGGAATTTCTCCGGTTTCCACTTACAAAAATATTAAAATCATTCCAAAAAAACGCTACCATATAATGGCAGACTATCTTTGGGGAATCTTATCCGACGTTATGATGAGAGAAACTGCTGGTATACAGGCTTGTTATGACTTTTCATCCGAAGAAGACGCGATGAGAAAATTTAGGGTGGCGAATATGATTTCGCCATTCATGACCGCTATGTTTGCCAATTCTCCAATCAGAGGAGGAGTTGACACTGGTTACAAGACGTTTAGAGGACTAAGTTGGCTAAATACGGACACCGAAAGATGCGGGTTTGTCAGCAAAAAACTCTTTGATGCAAAATCTGACTACAGCTTCAAAGATTATGTTAAAGATGTTATGAAAACACCGATGATTTTTATAGTCAGAAACGAAAAACCAGTGGAAATTTTAGGAAAAATTAATTTCGAGGATTTTTTAAACAACGGTTTTAACGGTTACAGCGCAAAATTGGAGGACTTCAAGCTCCATGCCAACCTATGTTTTCCCGAAGTTAGGTTGAGAAACTTTATCGAAATAAGAAACCATGACTGCGCCAACCATGGGATGCAGTACTCAATTTTGGCGATTTATAAAGGAATTTTGTACAATAAAAGCGCTTTAGGTCAGGTCGAAGAGCTGTTATCGAAATTTAGCTATAACGACATTATGGAGTTCAGATATAACGTTCCAAGGAGTGCTTTGCACACCAAAATCAAAAAGCACTCGGCAAAAGATGTCGCGTGTGAGATTTTAAAAATCGCTCAAAATTCCCTGAGAGAAGAGGGACGTGATGAGCAAAAATTCCTCGAGCCAATTTTGGAATTGACCCCTTACGGGCTGTCGCCTGCAGATGTTCTTTTGAGCCACTGGAATAATGGCTGGAACAAGGACGTTAATAAAATGGTCAAGTATCTGTCGAATTAGCTGTTCAAGATTCCCTTGAGCCCCAAAACGTCTTCATAATGGGCCCCGAATTCCAACAATTCCTCGGCGTGAAACCCAAAAAGTGAAATCAAATCGACGGTTTTGTCGTCGACTCTTTTAGCATTGCAAGCAGTCACCACTGTCTTTAAAGCGTCTTCACGCGTCAAATTCGTGATTTGGTTGTTTTTGCCTGAATGTAATATTCTTCTTTTTGATTTGCCCATTTGTTTTCCTTTCCCCTCGCCCCTTGAGGGAGAGGGAAGAATTTCAACACGAACTTGAGAGTGTTAGAAATTCGGGTGAGGGGTAGAAAGCTTTCGCTGGTTGTAGCACCCCTCACCCTGTTTTCTAGCTTTCGCAGTCTTCTGCTCAAGTTGAAAACAGACCTCTCCCTCAAGGGGCGAGGTGGCTATTTTATTATACCAAGAATAAAAAAATCAGCGCAATGTAACAAATGTAAAGTTGAATTTCAAATCGCCTAAGCCAACTCATAATGCCGAATAGAATAGAATAGAATAGAATAGAATAGAATAGAATAGAATAGAATAGAATAGAAGCTCACCTAGCAAGTTTTTTTTTGAGGGTTTTTATAAAAAACGTATGTTATTATAAAAATAAATTAAAAGGAGAAAAAATATGAAAAATATTAGTGCGGGTTCTTCTATTATAGGCATAACACTTACGTCGGCAGCCTCCCTCTATCTACATACCCTTGTATCAGAGCACTCAAACAACAAAATTAAAAGCAAAATTGTAAACACAACAAACATTTCTGCTAATGATCTCAACAAAATCGCAAAGGGCGTAAATAAAGGTACAATAACCTGGCAGCAGGCTCTCGATTCGTTGAAAACAGAAGCAGCGGTCAAAAAAGCTTACTTCCAAGGCGGACAAGCAGTACGCGACAGCCTTGCAAATGTTGCAAAAACGGCAAAAATGGTCAAACTGTAAGGCAAGTAGGTTGTAGGGTCTGTCTCAAACTGCTTCAGTTAATTAAGTGCTAATAGCGTAACCCCAATCATCCCGGAGTAATTTCCGGTGATGGCTTTGTGAATGGTCACTGGAGCCGTTACGATTTCTTCGTTGACACCTTTTTCCAAAAATTCAACGTCTACAAATTCTGCCATAGAGCCTGATAGAACCAAGCAGTCTGGGTCGAAAAGGTTCGCCAGCCCGATTAGTCCAGCTAGAATATGGTTTTGCCATGTGTCGAACACACTAATCATTTTTGGGTCGTTATTTTTAACGCCGTCAATGACTTGATAAGTCGTGACATTTTTATCATCTAGCATTTCTTCTGCGGTGATTTTTAATCCGGTTCCCGACGCGTAGGCCTCAAAGCAGTCCCAAGAGCCGCATGAGCATTTGCGTCTTTTGTCAGGGTACATTTTAAAGTGCATTTCGCCCGCTGCGCCGGATTTGCCTTTGTACAATTTGCCGTTAAGGATTATTCCGCCGCCGACTCCCGTTCCAAGTGTGGCCATAATTGATGAATTGCAAGATTTTGAAGCACCCAAGACGTGTTCTGCCCAAGCCGCAGCGTTAGCATCGTTTTCCACGAAAACTTTTTTTGTACTTAGCGTTTGGAAATTTAATTGGTTATACCCTTCGACCAAGTTGCCGGTCGAGCTCACCACTTTTGAATTTTCGTTATTGACCGCTCCAGCCGTCGCTATTGCGATTACCTCTACTTCGTTTTCGTAAGTCTTAATTGTGTTCTCAAGCAAAGCCTTTAGTTCGTCAAAATTTTTCGGAGTCGAATATTTTTCGATTTTTCCCAGAATTTTGCCGTTTTCGTCAATTATCGTGTGATAAATTTTTGTTCCGCCGATATCTATTGCTAAAGCTTTTTTCATTTTTTACCTCATGTTGTTGGGTTAGATACTATTGGAGATTATATCATAAAGTGGATAATTTCCTCAAGCCGTAAGGACATTTTCTACGGCTCGTTTCTCGCCTTGAAAAGAAGTCAAACCCAACCTACTTTACTATTTGATGTTGGTTGGGTAGGTACCCCACCCTACTTTGTCAATATTATGTTGGTGCATAAATGCACCCTACTTTGTTAATTCCCTGTGTACAAATCTTTTTGTAATCAATTGCGGTCTTGTTATGGCTGAACCTATCACAACGCAATGAGCCCCCAGTTCAAAAGCCTTGTCGACTTCTTTTGGTTCCCAGATTCTTCCCTCTAAAACTATCGGCAATTTCGTGTTTTTAACCAGCTGTTCTAATAGTTCAAAATCAGGCTCCTCAGAATGTTCTGGTGAATGTTGAGTGTAGCCGGAAAGCGTCGTAGAGAGCATGTCAACCCCCAGCTTCTGACAATTTATGCCTTCTTCCAAAGTGGAAATGTCGGCCATAGAAATTCTGCCGTTGATTTTTATGTATTTGATAATGTCTTCCAGTGTGCAGTGTTCACGAGGACGTGAAGTCCCGTCAAAAGCAATAACATCAGCCCCAGCCTTGACAAGCAAGGTCACATCTTTCACAGAAGGAGTTATATAGACGATTTCTTTCCAGTTTTCAGGAATAACGTCAGGTTTAGTGAGTCCAATCACAGGGATGCTAAAAAGCTTTTTCGCGTTCTGGACATCTCTGGCTCCGGCCAGTCTTAGTGCGCCCGCTCCGCCTTTTACCACCGATTTCATCATTGCAATCATGCAGTCCTCTTGGTAAAGAGGCTCAGAAGGCATCGCCTGAACAGACACGACAATTTTATTCTTTAGCTGATTTATAACTTCCATTTTTTTATTATACTCCAAATTAGCCATAGTACAAGTGGAGGAAATACTATTGACTTGAGTGCTTCATTTTCCAAAAAAAGATTTTTTAGGCTATAATATTAAAGTAGAAATCTAATGGTTGGAATAAAAATGAGCATAAAAAAATCCGTTGTTAAATACCCGTTCTTAAAAAAAGACGTTGAAATTTTCGAGTTAGAAAACGGACACAAAATAGTGTTAGCGCAAAAAGAAGGCGGCCTTGTAAACGTGAGTTCTTGGGTCAAAACAGGTTCAATCAACGAAGATGAAAAAAACAACGGAATTTCACACTTCCTTGAGCACTTAATGTTCAAAGGAACCCACAAACACAAAGCCGGCGATTTTGACAGAATTCTCGAAGCAAAAGGGGCAATCGTAAACGCCGCGACCTGGAAAGACTACACTTTTTACTATGTAACTTTGCCAAAAGGCGAAGAAAATAAAGATTTTTACCAAGCAATTGAGCTTCACGCCGACATGATGCTCGATCCAATCTTGCCCGAAGATGAACTTGGTGCAGAATTTGACGTGAACGACCAAAATGTAAAAGACAAGCGCGAGCGTCACGTTGTTATCGAAGAAATACGTATGCGTCAAGACCAGCCTTGGACAAAGGTTTACAATGCAGTGAATTCAAATATGTACGCCTCTCACCCTTACAAGAGAGATGTAATCGGCACGCCAGAAATAATTTCACAAGTTTCAAGACAGGAAATCATGGACTATTACAGGTCTTTCTATACCCCTGAAAACATTACAACAATCATCGTAGGCGATTTCGACAACGAAGTAGTCCTACAAAAAGTGATTGACGAATTCAAGGGGAAATGGGGAGAAAGAGGAGCAGTTAGAAGGGTTAATCAAATCGATTCTCCTGTCACCGAAACGAAATACATTGAGCAAACTTCCCAAATCGAATCTGCGTTCTTGATGTTTGGATACTTGGGGCCCTTAGCCAGCGAGTTGAAAAAAACAATATCCCTTGAAATTCTTTCCATCATCCTCGGTGACGGTGCTAGTTCAAGGTTACACCAAAATTTAATAGAAAAACAAAAAGAGTCAATCTTCAACATGGTTAACGCTGAGCATTACCAATTTAAAGAAGGCGACAACTTCTTTATCCAAGCTAATTTCAAGCCAAAAAAGAAGGATCTTGCAATCAGCTTGATAAAAGGTGAACTTGAAGCCATCCAAACAGGCCAAGTATCAAAAGCTGAATTTTTGAAAGCAAAAAAGAAGATTAAATCCAAATTTGCATCCGGTGCTGAAACAGTCTCAGATATCGGCGACGAAATAGGCTACTATATGACAGTATGCGGCGATTTGAAACTCATTGAGGACTATTTATACGTACTAGAAGAGATTACAATCGACGATTTGCAGAAGATAGCGCAAGAATACCTAAACATAAACAGAGCAGTCATTTCAGTCCTTTTACCTGAATAAAATATGAAACAAAAGTTTACAAACTCCTTAAAACGCTAAAGTTTCTTCCGAAAAATCCGTAAACATGGTTACGAGAAGATATTTGTTGTTTAAAAAGGAGTATTGTGATGTATCAAAGTTACGCTTGGCCAGGTGCCTATAGTTTTAAAAATGAAATCAAAATGTTTGTTAATTGGTTCAAAGGGCAAGTTGACGGTTTGTTGAAAAAAATTGAAGAAACTGAAAGTAAGATTTAAGATTTTATTGATGACCCTGTAGAATATGAATAGCGAAAAAGACAAAACAGGCGTAATTTGCGAGTGCAAATACGTCTGTTTTTGTAGATAATTTTATGTTTATTTTGTTGGTTACACTTTTTTAAAAATCAAAGAAGCGTTGTGTCCGCCAAATCCGAACGAGTTCGTCAAGCAAGCGTCTACGTTTGCTTTTCTTGCCGTATGAGGAACGTAGTCCAAATTAGCAACTAATTCATCCTGGTTATCAAGGTTTATTGTCGGAGGTACCAAGCTGTTGTTTATGGCTTTAATACAAGCGATAGCTTCAACAGATCCAGTTGCACCAAGCATGTGTCCGTGCATACTTTTTGTTGAACTTACCAGAAGGTCTTTATTAGTGGTTAAGTCACCAAAAACACGTGCAATCGCTTGAGATTCAGCTATATCGCCAAGTCCTGTGCTTGTTCCGTGTGAGTTGATGTACTGAATATCTGTAGGTTTCATCTGCGCATCTTGAAGGGCAAGTTCCATTGATTTTGCAGCACCTTTTCCTTCAGGATCCGGAGCAACTATATCGTAAGCATCTGCTGTTTGACCGTATCCAACAACTTCTGCGTAAATTTTAGCTCCACGAGCTTTTGCATGTTCATATTCTTCTAAAACCAAAACTCCAGCGCCTTCTGACATGATAAATCCATCTCTATCTTTATCGTAAGGTCTAGATGCTTTTTCTGGTTCATCGTTACGCTTAGATAGAGTTCTCGCGCTTGTAAATGCACCGACTCCAACGTCGCAAATTGTAGATTCACAACCGCCAGCCAATATTATGTCAGCATCGCCGTATTGTATTGAGCGGAATGAGTCTCCTATAGAGTGGTTGGATGAGGCACAAGCAGAAACTACAGCTTTATTAATTCCTTTATAGCCGTATTTCATAGCAATTTTACCAGAACCCATATCCACTATCATCATAGGGATAGTAAACGGAGAACATTTTGTTGGCCCTCTTTCAATTATTGCTTTGTGATTTTTCTCAAATGTTTTGAATCCACCAGCAGCAGAACTTACTATAACACCTATTCTGTAAGGGTCTAAATCTGTTATTTTTTCCAAGCCTGCATCTTTGACGGCTTCGTCAGCGGCAACTAGCGCAAATTGAGTAAATCTATCAATTTTTTTCGCATCTTTTGGGTCCATATGTTCATCCGGATTAAAGTTAGGAACTTCACCCGAAATCTTTACCGTGTGTCTTGTCAAGTCAAGAGATTGAGTGGGTCTAATTCCACTGTTACCGTGAGAAATGTTATCCCAAAATAAATCTACACCTAATCCAAATGGCGAAACGGCTCCAAGACCGGTTACCACTACTCTTCTTTTTGTCATATTTAATGCCCTTTTTTTAAACTGTTTGTTTTAAATATCGTTAAAATATATAAAGAGAGGGAACACGCTCTAAAAGAACTTCCGCCCCCCTCTTGAACTAATATAATTTTAATCGATTACGAATGAGAATCGATGTAGCTTACTGCATCTTGAACTGTTTGAATTTTTTCAGCTTCTTCGTCAGGGATTTCGCATCCAAATTCTTCTTCAAAAGCCATTACCAATTCAACTGTATCCAAAGAATCAGCACCTAGGTCTGCTGTGAAGCTTGCTTCTGGTGTTACCAACGCTTCATCAACGCTTAATTGTTCTACTACTACTTTTGTTACTTTTTCTAATGTACTCATTTGTTCTTCCTTTTTTTTTTGTAAATATCTAACTAAACTATTCAATATAAATTATACTATTTAAAGATTTTTTTGCAAGAATTTAACATAAATATCTTTGATTTGTTAAGTTCTCTAAATCTCTCTTATTATATAACCAATCCGCCATCGACTTGAATCACTTGCCCTGTGATGTATGGTGCGTCGACCGCTAAGAATTTCACAGTCTTTGAAATGTCTTCAACTTGGCCAAGTCTTTTTAACGGAATATGTTCGATAATACCGTCCAATTTTAACTCTTTAGTCATGTCTGTTTCAATAAATCCAGGTGCAACAGCGTTTACCGTAATTCCGCGAGAGGCAAGTTCTTTTGCCAATGATTTTGTGAATCCGATTAGACCAGCTTTCGCCGCTGAGTAATTCGCCTGACCTGCGTTTCCAAATACTCCAGAAATGCTTGCCATGTTTATTATAGCCCCAGAGCGTTGTTTCATCATAAGTTTAACAACCGGGTTTGAAACGTAAAACGCGCTGTTTAAATTAGTGTTAATTACAGCCTCCCAGTTTTCTGCAGACATTCTTATGAACAATCCGTCGCGGGTAATTCCAGCGTTGTTTACCAAAACGTCAATTCTTCCAAATTTTTCGATAACTTCAGCAACCCCTTTGTCAACAGCTTCTTTGTCTGTAACGTCAAATCTTGCAGCGTAAGACTCTGAGCCCAGTGCTTTTAATTCTGCCACTGTCGCGTTTGCAGCTTCTTCGTTTCCTATGTAGTTTATAACTACGTCATATCCAGCCTTTGCAAGCTCAACGGCACATGCTTTGCCTATCCCTCTTGATGCTCCGGTTACTAATGCTATTTTTTTATCTGTCATCTTATTTCTCCCCAATTATACTGATTGTAAATTTAATTCCGCAACGCAAGCTTCCAAAGTAGCTTTATCAAAAACACTGTAAGTTTTCACTGCCGGGTTTATTTTTTTGTTTAATCCGGCCAAAACTTTTCCCGGTCCGATTTCAATAAACGTGTCAACGCCCTCTTCAATCATTTTCTGGATGGTTTGGCTCCAGTATACTGATGAATAGATTTGTTTCGGCATTTTTGATTTGAAATCTTCAGCTGAATTTGTGACGTTGGCGTCAACGTTAGTTATGACTTTTGTCGATGCGTCGTTAAGTGAAAATTCTTCCAAATATTCGGCAAAGCTCTCGCCCGCTTCGCGCATTAATTCGGAATGGAATGCACCTGAGACAGCTAATGGAATAACCCTTTTAGCTCCTGCAATAGTCAATAATTCCGATGCTTTTTTGATTCCTTCTACTTCTCCTGTTATAACAACCTGATCAGGAGAGTTGTAGTTCGCAACAGAAACGTAACCGGCGGAAGATGCTTCGGTCAAGCAGTCTTGCAATTTTGTCGAATCGCAATTTAAAACCGCCGCCATTGCACCCCCAGCCTTACTACTAGCCACGCTCATTAATTCTGCGCGTTTTGCGATTAATTTCAATGCGTTTTCAAGAGTCAAAACCCCAGCTTCGTAAAGTGCGCCGTATTCGCCAAGGCTATGCCCTGCAACGAAATCCGGTTTTACTTTTAATTCCGATTTCAAAGCTTCCAAAGCTGCAATTGAAGTGGTCAATATCGCAGGTTGGGTGTTGATAGTCTGTTTTAAGTCCTCATCAGGGCCTTCAAAACAAAGTTTAGTGATACTTTTGCCTAAAAATTTGTCCGCTGAATCAAAAATCGCTTTTGCTGATTCAAAGTTTTCGTATAAATCTTTTCCCATTCCCACCGATTGTGAGCCTTGTCCCGGAAAAATGAATGCAAGTTTAGTCATTTTATTGTCCCCATACTATTAGGTTAGCAAACCTAACCCACTCTTACCTTTTACAGTTTACCTTTTAGCAAATACCTTCGCGAAGTCTAACAATTGCTACTCCCCAAGTCATGCCTGCTCCAAATCCGCAAAGTATTGCGGTTGAAGGAAGTTTTATTTTGCCGCTTTCCACGCCTTCAGCCAGTGCAATAGTCACAGATGCAGCTGAAGTATTTCCGTAGTATTCAATATTTGAAATAACTTTTTCGTCACTGTAGCCAAGTCTTTGTTGAATGGCATCAATAATTCTTTGATTTGCTTGGTGTGGAATTAAATAATCAATATCTTCGGCTTTTAAATTTGCTTCTTCAAGGCACTGATCGATGTATTCAGGCAATATTTTAACAACAAATTTATAAACCTCTTTGCCTAGCATTTTAATGTGGGTATGTCTTTCTTCACAAGGCTCAACAAGAGGGCAATTTTGACCTCTTAGTGGCAAAGTTATATATTGACCAATAGAGCCGTCAGCCCTAATGTTTATTGATAAAACATCATTAATTCCGTCTTCTGATGCTGTAACAACCATGGCTCCAGCCCCGTCACCAAAAAGTATAGATACACTCCTGTCAGTCCAGTCGCACATTCTGGAATTATTATCAGCTGCGACTATTAAGATAGTTTTATATGTTCCTGAAGCAATGTACGCCTTCGCCATGTCTAAAGCGTATATCAAGCCTGAACATGCCGCCGTCATATCAAATGCGGGAATGTGTTTTGTAATTCCAAGCATTGCTTGAATTCTGCAAGACATTGCAGGATACAAGTCAGAAGGGGCAGATGATGCAGCGATTATTAAATCAATTTCATTGACGTCTATTTTTGCCTTTTCGATAGCCTTTTTTGCAGCTTCATAACCTAAATCGGTTGCGCTTTCTTCTCCTGAAACAACTCGTCTTTCCTTTATCCCAGTTCTTGTATAAATCCATTCGTCTGTGGTGTCATATAGTTTTGTTAGGTCATTGTTTGTGATGACCGTTTCTGGTACAGAATAACCCACACCGGCTATTCTAAGTGGTATAAATTTATTTGTCATATTATTGTCCTTCGTAAAATTCTGCTATTTTTTGGTTAACGCCTGTTTCGACTGCATCTCTGGCAACCCTAACGGCATTTTTTATTGCGTAAGCTTTGCTGCTTCCGTGAGAGATAACGGTAATGCCTTTAACTCCTAAAAGTAGCGCTCCACCAAATTCTTCGTGATTTATTTTTTTGTATATATTTTTCATAAACGGACTAGCAATCAGCCCGGCAATTTTTGCCAGCGGATTAGCCTTGAATTCTTTTTTGAGCATTCTGAACATCATTCCGGCCGTTCCTTCAGTGATTTTCAAAGCTACGTTTCCGACAAACCCGTCGCAAACAACTACATCGCAAAGTCCAGAGAAAAGTTCTTTTCCCTCGATGTTGCCAATGAAGTTAATTTTGTCTTGGTTGTCTTCAAGCAATTTGTAAGTGGCTTGAGCTAGTTCGTTCCCTTTGCCCGCTTCTTCGCCGATGTTTAATACCCCAACCCTTGGGCTTTCTATGTTCAAAACGTTTTTAGAAAAAGTCGTACCCATAACCGCAAATTGAAATAACATCTCTGGTGAACAGTTACTGTTAGCACCGGCATCGATTACCACAATAGGGTTTTTCATTGTCGGAAGTGTAACTGCAATCGCTGGTCTGTCTATTCCCGGTATTCTTCCGAGCCCAAACAAGCTCGCAGCCATAGCCGCACCCGTAGAGCCCGCCGCTACCATCGCATCAGAACTTCCTGTTGCAACAGCTGCTACCGCAAGTACAATTGAAGACTTCTTTTTCTTTCTAATTGCTTGGCCAGGAGCTTCGCCCATTTCAATTATTTCCGCAGCGTGTGTAATTTTTATGTCAAGTTTTGTTGGATCAATTTTAATTCTTTTGTTTTTAAACCCACCTGCTGTTGATAAAAAGCCTTGAATTCTAATTTTTTCTAATTCGTACTCAATTTTATCCTGTTTTCCAACAAGCTCAATAGCGACTCCATATTCGTATGCGGCCCAAACCGCACCATATATAATCTCCTGCGGAGCATTATCTCCACCCATTGCATCTAAGGCTATTCTTGTCATCTTTTCCCCTCTAAAGCCCGCATTTCCTGTGGAAATAAAGCTTGACTACCCTTTAATTCACTAAGGTTAAAACTTAACCTCCAAGCATGTTGCTACAATCTTTGAGTCTCAGTTTTAACCTTAATGTAATTATACTATTATTCTTCAGTTTTTTCTACAGACTCTTCAGCTTTAACTTCTTCAACGGTAGTTTCTTCAACTACAACTTCTTCTACCTTTACTTCTTCAGTTTTTTTGGCTGGAGCTTTTTTCGCAGCAGCTTTTTTAACCGGTTTTTTTGCTTCGATTGTTGTCGAAACGTAATCAGGTGACTTGATGCTTACCGCTTTACCTTTGTAGTATCCGCAATCAGTACAAACTGTGTGAGTTAGTGCAACTGCACCACAATTAGTACATTTTGTAACTTCAGGCACTGATGCCTTCCAGTTTGATCTTCTATGTCCTTGAGCTGACGCTCCTGTTCGTTTCTTAGGTACTGCCATTGTTTTTTTCCTTCTATTTGTTATTATACTGTCTGTCTTGGGTTTAATAGTTGAAAGGTTGAATGGTTAAATGGTTTTAAAATCCCGTTTACCGTTTATCTTTCACTTTTATATCTTTAAATACTGCTAGTCTTGGGTCAGTTTCTGTCTCATTATCGAGCGCAAAACTTCCCTCCTTACAATTTATACCACAAACTTTCTTGTTTGGTAAATCTAATATTACAGATTGATACAATAAATCGTAAATATCGATGTCTTTCGCACCATATAATTCTGTTACAAATTGGCCGTCTTTTAGCTCTGTATCAGCGCCATATTCCGCCATCATTGATTTTTTTACAAACATTTCGTCTATGTCGAAATCCAATTCCCACTCGTACTCTTTTAGGCACAAATCGCACTCTACAGTCACGCTCCCTTGAACTTCGCCCTGAATTTGGATGTAGTCCCCGAGAGAAGTAATCTCCAAATTCGCTTTTATTGGATTTTTGGAAACTATTTCTTCAATGTATTCCTCAAACTCCAACAGAATGGTTTTGTTAGGTGCGTTTTCTAGGTCTTCGATTTTGATTGTATAATTTTTTGTTGTCATAATTATCTCTATTTACTAGACGTACTGTTCTTCTTGCAGTGCTACTGCAGAAATTTGGCTTGCTTGGATTGTAACTTTTTTAATCGGCCCTGTACCTTCTTTTTCAATAATTGTAGCACTCGGTATCTTGATGAGCTGTTGAAGTTCATCATAAGAAGCCTGTGGGTTTTCTACATATAGCACAATCGGCGCTGAGGAGCCTTTTACGAAAATTAATAGTGACGTTCTTGTTTTAATTTGAGGTGTTGCCGTGAATTGACTAGACATAGTTTTCCTCCTGTTTTACTACCTTTTTATTTTAATTTAAACATCGATTGAAATCAAGTATTAAAAAATGTTAAGACGAATTTTAAATCCCTCAAATCTAGTCATAATACCCAATAGAATAGAATAGAATAGAATAGAATTTGCACTAGCAAATTTTTTGATTGAGCGTTTTTTCCTAACTGTGTAGAAAATTATTTAATTAAATGAAAGGTCACAAAAATGAAAATTACAAATTCAACCCCAAATTTCACAGGCAGAATGGTTAAAATTAATGAAGATACCTATATTGATTCTGAGATGATAAAAAGTATCGAGAAAGCTTCTTTTAACCAAGGCTCTTCAGATTGCTCAAAAGTTTTCTATACAGCCGGTGCGACATGTACCACTGCTACAGCTGTTATACAAAAACCGATGATAGAAGTTGCAAATCTGGTATCGTTGGCAAAAACTGGTCTTGGACAAGCAATCGATTTAACTGTATAAGAAGTAAATTGAAAGAAAAATTAATAAGAGGTGCAAGTTTTTGTGCCTCTTTTAAATTTCAACCAAATCATTCTCGATACATTTTTTAAAATTCTCTGTAATTGCGTTTAAATCAACAACATCAATCTTATACGGGATGGTTGTATTTTCTAATTCGGTCGCGATTTTACTCATTTTTTTGCTGTCAATTTCAATTTTTAAATCAAGGGCAATATCCAAGTCAGAATATTTTCGCGCTTTGCCCGTTGCTCTGGAGCCAAAAACGTAAATCTTTAAATTCTGGTCATTTATTATTGACGTAATAATGTCTTTTACGTGCTCTAAATAGTTTGTTTCAATATCAATCGGCATTGTGTTCTTTCAGTTTATTTAGTAAAAATTCAACTTCTTTTATAAAATCATCCATTATTGAAATAACTTCAAGTGCTTTTTTTTCGTCATAAGTATGTGAGGTCATATTTCTTTTTTTTCTGTACACATCCCAATTTTCTAAATTACCAAGTAATAAATTATTTTGGCTAGCCGTTCTTATCAAAGAATTAAAGGTGAAGACATCTTCTTTGTTTATAGAACTTTCTCTTAAGAAACGTTCCATGATTTTTAGCGTAAAGCTATAAGTGTATTCAAATCGCTGAATGACCGAATCTCTAATCATATCATTTTTAGAATCGTTTTTATATGCTTCAATTGAAAGTTTTAAGTTATTAAGTGCTTTTTCAAATACAGATAAATCTAAAGTCATAAATACCTCTTTTAAAGAAAAAGTGAATGGCGAAATATTATTTACCATTCACTTTTCATTTTTTATATTAAACTGTAACTTTCATTGTGTTAGCAATAATTTCAGTAAAGCTTTCAACTTTCAAGCTTGCTCCGCCGATTAGTGCTCCGTCGATGTCTGATTTAGACAACTGTTCTTCGATTGAAGCAGGAGTTACGCTTCCGCCGTAAAGAATTCTGATAGCGTCGCCCGCTGCTGCTGTGCTTGCTTCTTTAACAACGTTTCTAATCATTGCAATTACTCTGTTTGCTTCGTCAGAATCACAAACTTTGCCTGTTCCGATTGCCCAGATTGGCTCGTATGCGATTGCAGAAATTGTGATTTCTTCTTCAGAAAGTCCTTCAATAGCCGCTTTGATTTGAGTCGCGATGTGAGCGTCGGTTACGCCCTCTTCTCTTTGTTCAAGAGTCTCTCCGCAACAGATAATAGGAATCAAGCCGTTAGCCAAGATTGCTTTTGCTTTTTTGTTAATCATTTCGTTTGTTTCAGAAAAGTATTGTCTTCTTTCTGAGTGGCCGATGATAACGTAATCACAGCCAGCGTCTTTAAGCATTTCTACTGAAATCTCGCCGGTGTAAGCGCCTTTTGGCTCGTAATAACAGTTTTGTCCCGCTATAGATATTTTTTTGCATCCGCATCCACATCCGCAATCACAATTGATTGCAGCTACTGTCGCAATTGAAGTGAAAGTCGGTGCTACAACTACTACTGGAAGTTGTGGAGCTGTGAATTGGTCTGTAAATGTTTTTATTCCTGAAAATAATTCTTTTGCTTCAGATTGCAACAAGTTCATTTTCCAGTTTCCTGCGATAATTGGTTTTCTTGACATAATAATATACTCCTCTTGATTTTATTTACTCCTAGATTTTAGAATAAACATAAAATTTTATCAAGAAAATCGGTTTTATGTTGTCGGGCAAGTATGCCCGACCAACTTTAAAGCTTAAATAATAAACTTTTACAATCCGGCTTATTTTTGATATATATTATATTTATGAGCAAAGAATTCCAATTTTACATAGTTCCGACACCAATCGGAAATTTGGGTGACATAACCCTGAGAGCAATTGAGGTTCTTAAATCAGTTGACATAATCGCCTGCGAAGATTCAAGAGTCACCAAAAAACTTTTAAACCGATATGAAATTAGCACCAAGTTGATTTCATACCACAAATTTAACGAGCGCGAGCGCGTACAGCTGTTTTTGGACCTACTGGCTGAGGGAAAAACAGTAGCGTTGGTTTCTGACGCAGGAACTCCTTTAATCTGCGATCCCGGCAGCGTTTTGGTTGAAGAACTGAGAAAAAACAACATAAAAATAACCTCACTGGCAGGCGCAAGTGCCATTCCAATCTTTTTGTCACAAGTTCCGAGAGAGGACGAAGATTTCGCGTTTGTCGGATTTTTCCCAAAAACAGAAGGCAAAATCAATGAAATTCTGCAAAAATTTTCCCATACGAATTTAGTATTCTACGATTCACCTAACCGTTTATTGAAGACGCTTGAATACATCAAAACTTTTAACCCAACAGCAAGAGTGGCGGTTGGACGCGAGTTGACAAAAATGTTTGAAGAGGTTGTTATTGACGAAATTGGTAACTTAATCGATTATTTCAAAAAAAATGTTTTAAAAGGCGAAATCGTTGCTATGGCTTACAAAAAAGAGTGTGTTGATTTTTCTCAATTGGATTTATTGGAAAAAATCAACAGCCTGAAATTGAAAAACTTCGGGGCCAAGGATATTTCTACTATTTTGGCGACGCTTTACGATTTAAATAAAAATGATATTTACAAGTTGATAATTTAAGAATTGTAAATGTTTATCCTTAACCATACAAAAAATATTTTCAGAGGATTTATATGTATAGCACATTATTTATGTGTTGTGTCTTAGAAAATTTGAAGGGAATTTTAACAATGGATATAAGTTCAATTAAGCAAGGTGATATCGTAAAGTGTACTCTTCCTCCTCTAGAATACGGCCAGGAGAGAGGCAATGTATACTCAAAAGTCTATAAGGTTGAGGCCGTTGATGGCGACATACTTTATGGGCAAGTTTTAGCCAATTTGACTAAAGACCTTAACAATTTTAATTTTAGAAATAATAATGCCCCAAAGCTTGACGTTATTGGATAAATAAATACAGTTGGATTGGCTAAGCCATGAACTGACCCATTCCCCTTATAACTTACAGCGGCACCTGCCCTGAGTACATTAAGCTGGCCCAGCCGTCAAAGTAGCTTATTTGAGTGGCACTGCCTGTTTTTATGTAAACTTTATTTTGGTTTTGGGGCGATAATTTAATGGCTCGGCCTATTGCTGATTGTATTACTTCGTGGTGAGTCACTATAATTAATCTATTCCCGACGTTTTCGTCAACAATTTTTTTTATGATTTTTGAAACTCGTTTATTAAATTCTATTATTGTTTCGCCACCATCAGGGCAGTATGTACAAGGGTTTGCGTGTAATTGTTCAATCATTTGAGGATATTTGCATTCAATTTGGTCGAATGTTAAACCACTCCAAACTCCTCTTTTTCTCGAATGAAGACCGTCCAAGATCTCAAGATCCTTTTTGAAAACTTTTGAAACCATCTGCGCACTTTGAACAGCTCTAAGCGCAGGGCTTGTATAGATTATGTCGTTTTTTATAGCACGTTTTTTTAGCCATTCGCATATTTTTTCCATCTCGTCCTGTCCTGCGTCGTTTAACGGTGGATAGTTTTCGTTATCTAAGAGTCTATTTTCTTCAGAATTAATGGTTGCGCCGTGGCATATAAAAGTTATTTTGCATTTTCTTTGGAACATTTTTTCTCCTTCAGCTAAATATAGTTTATACTTTTTATAGAAATTTTACAAATATATTTAAAATTCTTTATATTTGTGGGAATATTTAGTTGTAAAATATAAAGCAAACAGGTCTTGCGTCATTGCGAGGTGTGAAGCATTGAAGCAATCCAAAAAACTTTAATTATTATTGTGTTTGGATTGCTACGTCTCTCATAAACTCGTTCCTCGCAATGACGTGAGAGATTGAGGATGAAGAGCATGAGCGGAAAAACATTTAAATTCGGAGACAATATTTCAACAGATCACATCGCGCCAGGAAGGCTGTTTCATTTGCGCTCTAATCTAGAAGAGTTTGCAAAGCATGTGCTAGAAGATGCGGATGAGAAATTTGCTTCAACCATGAAAAAAGGTGATTTTGTCGTTGCCGGCAACAACTTCGGCTTGGGTTCGTCCCGTGAGCATGCCCCTCAAATAATTAAAATTGCAGGAGTTCAGGCAGTTATCGCAAAATCATTTGCTAGAATATTTTACAGAAACGCAATTAATATAGGGCTTTTGGCCATAGAATGCGACACTGATTTAATCGATGCGGGCGACGAGCTTGAACTAGATGTCAAAAATGGGCTTATTAAGAATTTAACAAAGATTCAAGACATTGCCTTTTTGCCACTTCCAGATGTTATGATAAAACTTCTGGAAGACGGCGGCCTAGTTGAACATGTGAAAAAGCACGGTGACTTTAAATTAACTTAATGTAAAGTTTAATAAAGATGCTTTCAATCAACTAACAAAAATAAATTTGGTTCTTACTTTTACAACCAGATAGAATCAGTTAGTATGGAGGAAAACAAATTTGAGAATTAATTCTTTAGACAATAATAACAAAAAGGCAATTACCTTTGGCTATGACAAGACTTTGAATAATAGAGTTCAGAAGAAATTAACTGAGGAACCGACAGATTTAAATACACGGTTGCTTGTATTGAATGATTTTTGCAATAAAACGGAAGATATGATTGTTTTAAAAGAGAAAAGGGGTGTTTCTAATATAGAGACTGAGCCACTTATTGATGTGTTAATAGGTGCAAAAATGGCTCTATCCAGGGCTTTAACCAAAATTTTCCCTGCTTTGAACTATTCCGATATCGAATCAGAGCATTATCTTAATGCTAGTGATGCTAAGCAGTCCGCTTGGAGAGAGGATATGTCTTTTGCCTTGTCTTTTGACCCTTTTGCAGAGCCTGTAGCGGGAGAAAAGTCTGAAGCACCGCCGATAGAAGAATTTAAGCCCAATGCTGAATCTCCAAAAGGGTTTTCTAGCCTAGGAGGAATGGCTAAATTAAAAGCAGAATTGTATGATAAAATTATTTTCCCTATTCAGAATCCTGAACAAGCCAAGCTTGATGAAATTGAATATGGTAAGAAATTCCCAAGGGGCGTTCTATTGTACGGCCCTCCCGGTTGCGGAAAAACTTTCGTAGCTGAAGCAGTTGCTATGGAAGCAGGAGTTCCGATGTTTAAGCTTAAAATAGCGAATGCCGGTTCAATGTATATAAATGAAACTTCAAAAAACTATGAAATGGCTTTCGCTGTAGTTGCTGAAAAATCAAAAGAAATAGGCAAGCCTTGTATTTTATTTATGGATGAACTCGATGGACTTTCTAAAAAAAGAGGTTCTCAAGATTCGTCAGAAGATTTGAAACAACTGGGAACACTTTTAGACTTGATTAACACAGCAAGAAGCCGTGGTATAATTGTCCTTGGTGCAACTAACAGGCATGATGTATTAGATGATGCGATTTCTAGCAGATTTGACGGTCAGGTATTTGTTGGGTTGCCGGATAAAGAAACCCGAACAGCTGTTTTGAAGAAGTGTCTGGAGCCTAGAACAAAAGGGGTATCCCTGATGAATTCAGAAGAAGATTTGTCAGCCATTGTTGACAAATTTGAGGGGTTCTCTAATAGATCAATTACTGATTTAACCAATGCAGCAGGCATCCTTGCAAAAAATGATGGAAGAAGAGATATTTCCAAAGAAGATTATTTGAAAGTAATTGCAGAAAACCAAAACTTAAAGATAAAATCCGAGGATACTTATCAGTCAAAATCAAATAGAAAAGGTGTAGGGTTCTCTACGCATACTTTAACCAATTGAACCTGACGTTATGTAATAAGCAAAAAGATGCCAATAATGTTAAAAAACCTTAAACATTTGAGGTTTTCGGTTGTTATTGCCTTGACATTCGACTGTTGTTGTTGTTATATATAAATACTTGCATTTAGCTGTCTAGTCTGTGCTGGATTTCGAGGTTAAACCAAAGTAGCGGGGAATGCCCCTAGAACAAAGAATAATTCGTAAAACATAAAAGGAGAAACTATGCCGACTATTAATCAACTTGTGCGTAAAGAACGTAAAAAGTTAATAGACAAAACAAAATCACCTGCATTGATGTCATGTCCTCAAAGACGTGGTGTTTGCACAAGAGTTTATACAACGACACCTAAAAAACCTAACTCAGCTTTGAGAAAAGTTGCTAGGGTTAGACTTACCAACGGATTTGAAGTAACTTCATACATCCCTGGTGTTGGCCACAACTTGCAAGAACACTCAGTTGTTCTTATCAGAGGCGGAAGAATCAAAGATCTTCCAGGGGTTAGATACCACATCGTTAGAGGAACTTTGGATACTGCTGGTGTTGCCAACAGATCAAAAAGTAGATCTAAATACGGTGCGAAAAGACCAAAAGCGAAAAAATAAGACAACTCTTGGCGAGCAAAGCGAGCCTTAGAGATGACTTATCCTGAACTCGATTCAGGATCTAACAAATATTGTGTTAGAAAGTTTAATAAGTAGGGTGCATTTATGCACCAAAATAAGTCCCGAGCCTAACTCGGTACGACATAAGAAAGGGAAACCATGTCAAGACGTTCAAAACCAGTTAAAAGAATACCTCCAGCTGATCCAATATACAACAGCGTAGATGTTTCAAAATTTATCAACAGAATTATGCGTAGAGGAAAAAAATCTCTTGCTGAAAAGATTTTTTATTCTACAATGACAAGAATTAAAGAAAAAACAAACGAAAACCCAGTTGAAATTTTCCAAAAATCTTTATCTAATTCAACTCCTTTGTTGGAAGTTAAAGCTAGAAGAATCGGTGGTTCTACTTATCAAGTACCAATCGAAGTTAAACCTGAAAGAGGAATGGCTTTGTCATCTTCTTGGTTAATTGCCTCAGCTAAAAATAGACACGGCAAATCTTTCATCGACAAATTGACAAGTGAATTAATTGACGCTTCTAACGGTGTTGGTTCTGCTTGTAAAAAGCGTGAAGATACCCACAAAATGGCTGAAGCTAACAAAGCTTTCGCTCACTACAGATACTAAGATTTATCTTTATATTAAAAAGACGCCACCGAATTTCGGAAGCGTCTTTTTTTTGGGTATTAATAAAAAAGTTTTAGCCGATTGCGTACCAAAGGGCTTTTTTCGTGTACTTTGCGATAACCATTGCCAAGAATCCGAACAAAATATCATAGAGTATCTTTACGCCGCTTTGTGCAGCCATCCAACCCATTATTAATGAGGAAGTTTCGCCTTTGAGGGTCGCCATAAATAGCATATACAAAATTCCAAAAGCGTGTATGGTGAGCACTCCAACCAGCGTCGCTTGGGCCATGTTTCTATAGGTCAGGCCGCTTTTAACAATCGAGCCCGCAAAAAATACCGCCGGAATATAGGCTAAAATGTAGCCGAATCCGTATTCGAAAACATAATCAAACCCTCCGCCCAGCGCGAAAACCGGAGCAAGAAACAGTCCGACTAAAATATAGATTAAAACAGAGCTAATCCCAAACCTTCTGCCCAAAAGTGCCACCACGAACATCACGGTCGGTATTTGCGGGATGTATCTATAGTGTTTCAAAAAGTGGGCGTAAACTGTCGGGTCTCTAAAACTTTTGTCGACGTATGAAAACCAGTCCAATGGAATAATAAAATGGTTAAAATCAAACTGGGTGAAAGTCGCAATTACTATCAAAAAGGCGCAAAGCCCCACCAGAACAAGCGTACCTATATTTAATTTCAAGGATTGATTGTCGAATTTGAACGTTTTTAACTGGTTTGCAATTCTTTTGGTCATACTATTTCAATATACTCTTTCAGTTTCTCAATATTTTTTTTATATAACAATTTAAATTTATCCCAAAATATGTTTTCTGTCCACATTATTAAGGCATCTTCATTATTATTTTGGTAATATCCTTTTCTCGTCCCGAGTGATTTGAACCCATATTTTTCATATAATCTTATTGCCGCATCGTTGCTGACGCGAACTTCAAGGGTAACGTATTTTACTTCCCTTTTGTAGCATTTTTCTATCAAATGGACTAGCAGTGCCTCGCCTATTTTTTTTCTTTTAAGTTCTGGAGCAACCGCCAGAGTAGTAATATGTGCCTCATCTAGCACTTGCCAAGTCCCGATATATCCAATTAGGTTGTCGTTTATATCAAAAGCACTGTAGTAATGAGCCAGCTCGTTGGACAACTCACCGTAGAAGGAGTCTTTCGACCAGTGATGGTCGCCGTAGGCCTGTTCTTCAATTAGTATTACGTTGTCAATATCTGACTTTTGCATTGGTGAAATTTTAATTTTCATAGTCTCTTTTTCCATAAAATAATATTAACATAAATTGGGAAAAAAGAATATTTTCGTGGCATAATGAAGGAGTGAAAAGGAAAAAGTGAAAAGTAGGGTGGTATTACTATTTCATCAGCATTAGTGGGTATAAAATGAAAAACCATTTAAAAAAAATACTGGCAAAAGAAGAATTGAGTTTTTTTGAAATACAAGAAATTGTTCAAAATATAGCTAATGGTGAAGTTTCTGATGCGCAAATCGGAGCCTTTCTGGTTTCTGTTACCCAAAAAGGAGTCAGCAAAGAAGAATTTTTTGGTTTCGCATCAGCAATGAGAAATTTTTCAAACAGGATCTTTATAGATAAATACTTAGTAGACAGTTGTGGAACTGGAGCTGATTCATCAAAATCAATAAATGTTTCCACCGCAAGCGCCATTTTGGCAAACGCATGCGGAGTTAATGTATTAAAGCAAACAAATTCCGCGATAACCAGCGATTGCGGGAGTACAGATTTTTTAGGGGCTTTAAATATCGATATTGTTAAAACTCCGCAAAATGCAAAAGCGCAATTCAACGAAGACGGTATCTCTTTTGTTCATTCACCATATTTCAACGAATTTGCAAGAGTAAACAATCCAATAAGGCAACAAATTGGCATCAAGACTATTTTTAATTACCTTGGGCCTCTAATAAATCCTGCGTTTCCAGATGCCCAATTGCTGGGTGTATCTTCCAATGAAATGTGTGATAAAATAGTTTATGCACTACAAAAGCTCGGTGCAGACAGAGCCTTGGTTGTTAATGGAATCAATCCGAATTTGGATGAAATAAGCATCTGTTCAAAAACCGATGTTTGGGAATTGAAAAACGATGAGATTTCCAACTACCAAATTTCTCCAGAGGATTTTGGGTTCGAGACGGTTGATATAAAAGAAGTTCAAGGCGGAAATAGTGTTTTAAATGCCAAGATAATTCAAGATATTTTTAAAGGTGAAATAAAAGGTGCAAAGCTCAATATAATCTTGATGAATGCTGGTGCGATGGTTTATCTGGCAGGTTTTGCCCCGACAATTTTTCAAGGTACCATAATAGCAAAAGAGGCTATTGAAAGCGGTTTAGCTTACAAAAAGTTGCTTAAATTGCAAAATGCCCCTCACCCCAACCCTAACCTCTCAAAAAAAGTTACTAAATCTTTTTTTTCGGCAGAGTCTCAAGGGGCGAGGGAGCAAGCTGAAGTGCGAGGATAAGTTTGCCGTTAGATTATTCGAAATTGTTTGATACCGCAAGGAATTTGTATGCAATGCCCTCCTACAATTCTCAATCGGGAAGGGCATTAATGCCGTTGAGGTACTTTTTTGAGCTGACTTATCGTTGTAATCTTCAGTGCCCCTACTGCTATTTGGGTCAAGCCAGAAGCAAGCAGGAGCTGACGACTCAGCAGTGGTTTGACGTGATTGACCAAATTCCGTTTTATTCTTTTGTAACTCTCGTCGGCGGCGAGCCTTTAATTAGAAAAGATTTCATCCAAATTTTGGAAAAAACCGCAAAAAGAACTTTTGGGAAATTGAACGTAGTCACCAATGGAATTTTTATCAATGATGAAATTATAGATGCTTTCATAAGAACAAAAATGATGTTATTATCAGTTTCATTGGACGGTTACGGTAAAAATCATGACAAGAACAGGGGCAAGGATGGAATCTTTGACATAATTATTTCCAACCTTGAAAATCTTAATGCGAAAAAAAACGAATTTCAGGCGAAGGGCAAGCCCATGGTTGATATAAAGACAATTGTTCTTGAAGACAATCTTGACGATTTGCCGAAATTGTACAAACTCTGTGACGAAATGGATTTCGATTTTCTCTCCATTTCTTTTTTGAGGAATAACGATTTGAAGCAAAATGCAAATTTGTTTGATGCCTTCGGAGAAGAATTTTACGCTCAAAAGTACCCAATAAAACCCTATTTCGACATGCAACACTTCAAGGAAGTATACAAAGAAATAGGTGGTTTGTCAAAAAAGTCCAGCGTAAAAGTGAGATTTTCTCCAAAATTTGAGAATGCTAGAAATCCCCTTGAAAAAATTGAGCAGTTCTTCTCCTATGATGAAAATAAACCCATCAGAGACATTTATAAGCCCTGCCTTTATCCTTTTTCAAACATGATGATAAATCCCCAAGGGGACATTTATCCATGTCTGTCTTTTAAAATTGGCAACGTTACAGAAAAAAGTCTATATGAACTTTTTAACATGACTAAATTCCGTTGTTTTAGAAAAAATTTAAAAGCATCCGGAGTTTTTGAAGCTTGCCAAATGTGCTGCGAGCTTTGCGTTAAATAGAAGAGTTCTAGTCTAAATTCTGACCAAAACTATCTGGCTAATGCCACTATTTATTGTGTTTACATTACTAACCGTCTCAAAATAGATCATTGTTTTGTAACGGTAATTTAACAATGTAATCAAAAGGCTAAAGTGTTCGAAAAACATATCCGATAAATAGAAAGTTAAAATAAGTAAGGAAAGTTAAGGATTTTTAAAATGAGTTCAATAAATCCAAGTGTATCTGCATATATGGCTAAAATTGCAGCAATCAAGGCGAAATCTACAGCTGATGCCCAATCTAAGGCAGATGCCAAAATTTTAAATGCTTCATTAACTTTGCCTACTCCTGAAGGATCTGGCTCATTATTCGATTCATCAGAAAATCCTGAAGTAATCGAGTCAGAAACATCAGTAACTGGAACAAAGCCAATGACTGCTTACGAAAAGGCAAAGGCAAAATTCAATCAACTGCTTGCATCCAAAAATCCACCCGGCGACCCAGAAACAAAACCAATGACTTCATACCAAAAGGCAAAGGCGAAGTTCAATGAGTTGCTTGCATCCAAAAATCCACCCGGCGACCCAGAAACAAAGCCAATGACTTCATACCAAAAGCGAAAAGCAAAGTTCAATGTGCTGTTCGAATTAAAAAAGCCAGCAGTTGTCCCAATCACTCCAGAGCGACCAGTTGTACCAATAACTCCAGAGCCACCAGTTGTGGTTGATCCTCATATTGCGGTTAACCAAAGGATAGCTCAACTTAAAAATCAACTCGCCGATTTACAAGGCCGTTTAGCTGATATTGGTCCTATTTCTTGGATGAGCAGCTCACGTGAATTAGAACAACGCGATGATCTTCTTCTTCAAATAAAACAATTGCAATCGGAAATAGATAGTCTAGAACGGCCACCAACCAATCCTAACGTCAGCCCGCCGGTTGCGGTTGATCCTAATATTGCGGTTAACCAAAGGATAGCTCAACTTAAATTTGAGCTCGCTGACTTACAGAGCAGTTTAGCTGATAATGGCAGCTGGGGGCCAGGTGAACATGTTTTTAGCGTTGAAATAGAACAATTGCAAGCTGAAATAGATAGCCTCGAACTGCAACTAACCCATCCTACTAGCAAACCAACCGCTCCGGGAGACCCTGAATAATCTGCCTGTCAAGCAAAAAAAGCTTGGCACCTAACCCCCCACCCCCCCACAGTTATTTCTATTATTAAGCCTGTTCTTGATGGCATGACTGGTAATTGATCTAAAAATTCTATATTCAGCCAAAATGAGGATTTGTTTAAAAGCAGGTCTTCGTTTTGCTATTAAAAGGATTTGATTAGTGGATTATCAGGTTTCTTAACTTTCAAGCTTCTAAGCACCTATTTTGTAAGTAAAAATACGTAAGTTGACCGTGGTACGTAATAATGCGGACTTTTTAAATTAAAATATTAGTTTATACTAAGAATGTAAATTATATAAGAACAAAAACGGTTTTGTAATTTACAGCTAGTAGTTAAGACTCACACCCTAGATGGTAAAGTTGTTTGCTACAAGATTAGGGGGAGTATTGTGGCGTCTTTCAGTATTTAATGAATGTACGTAGGAATAGGGGAGACATGGGATATATTCATTGTTGTAATGGCAGAAGAAAGTCGACTAGTTTTGCGGTTTCACCAGATAAAAACTATCTTACAGTCGAGCTTGATTACTTGGAGGAGTGTCCGGTTTGCGGCCATACTGTAGCTCAGCTCACAAGAATAGATTTTGACAACAACATTTCTATCTGCAGAAAAATTAACGAGAAAGCAAGAAAATTTTTCCAAAACTTACAAACATCAATTTTGTACAAAAAAGAAGCCGAATTCGCCAGAGTGCAGGCTTATTCAAAATTCTATCTGTATTACAGTGAATTCGGTATTAAGAAAAAATGTTACTCAAATCTCAGCACTTTAAAGATGGGGTTATTTGAGGATAAAAATTTAATTTCAAGCCATACACTATCCTAACAAGAGCGGAAACGCTTTTGAAATTATCTTACTCTAATCAGGGGGATTCTTGTAGTTCCCCTGACTTTTTTTGTAGGTCAGAAGTTGTAACAGTAAAAAGAAAATACATTAGCAAATCGGTCGATTTATCAGGTAGACTGTGATTAACTAGCTATGACGTGTTATTTAAAGTATAAAAAAGAAAAAACAAAATCTTTTCAAGAAGGAATAATGATGAAATTATCGAAACGAGAGTTGGAAATCCTTGAATTAATTAGTTGGGGTTATCCGGATAAAGAAATTGCCTCCAATTTAGACATCTCGGCCAGGACAGTCCAAACCCATGTAACAAGAATTGTTATTAAGTTGAGAGCAAGAAATAGGACAAACGCCGTTGCTAATTACATGAGAAAGTATCATATGAGTTTTGCATAATTCGTTTACTTAATCTCCAAATGTTCTAATTGTAACCATATTTAAAAGGAAAATTAAAATGAAAAAAATAATTATACACTGGACAGCCGGAGGGCCTGTCCCAACTTCGTATGAAAAAGAATGCTATCACTATCTAGTAGATAGTCTGGGAAAAATTCATTTAGGTAAATTCAAGCCCGAAGCTAATTTAATCTGCAGGACAGGCATGTACGCTTCGCATACAGGTGGAGGGAACACAAGTGCTATTGGGGTTTCTATGTGTGCAATGGCAAACTTTAGAAACAAAAATAATCAGGGGAATTTCCCCATCACCAAGTGTCAATTTGAGGCAACAATGAAGTTGACGGCTCAACTGGCTTTTAAATACCAGATTAACGTCACTCCGGAAAACGTTATGACACATTATGAATTTGGGAAAAAGCACCCTGAAACAACCAGCAATGGGAAAATCGACATAATTTTCCTCCCGCCTTTCCCTTGGATAAGCAAAGAGGATGTCGGAAGTTTTATCCGTTCAAAAATTAGGTGGTATATGGAGAATGAAGATTAAATGGAGGAGTGGAAGCTCGGAAGTAAATTTAGTGGTAACAAAGTAGTTTAGAAAGCGAAATTTAAACAATTTCGTATTGAGGAACCAAAAATGAAGACGTTTTTTTATAATCTGTCAGGTGGGATTAATAAGTCATCTACCAAAACAGAATTGGGTATGGATGTAAACAAATTATATTGGTCGGATTCCAAAAACATGGAAATTTTGCAAAACAAAGGGTTAATACGGCAACGAGGAAATGTTTTGCTTGCAAGTACCCCTAGTCCAGAAAAAATTATTGCTATGCACCAAATGAAATACGCAAAGGTTTACAATCTGATAATTGCAACAAGCACCGGTAACCTATTTGTTTTTAACCCGAAAAACTTACAGTTGAAAAAATTAGTCAAAACAGTAAGCGGCACAAGCCGTTTGAATTTCGCAGATTTTTTAAACGGGGTAATTGTTTCAAGTAAAGACGATACGCCATTTTTCATAAAAAACAACTCCACTTTTGATGTATTAGATTGTAATTTAATAAACGGTGAAGATCAAGAAGTCAAAAGCGACGTTATAGCAGTCCACAAGGGCAGGGTATGGGTTGCCGGTGACGCCAGTATCTATTTTTCCGCACTTGGGCGTTACGACGATTTCACGACAGAGGACGACGCAGGTTACATAAACAACTTCCACACGGACACAGATGACATAATTGCCTTAAAACCCTACAAGGACTATTTGGCAATCTACAAAAAACACAGGGTTTACCTTTTAACCGGTTCCAGCACTGCAGATTTCGCCATTGTGCCTTTTGCCGACAAAGGGACAACGTCATTCAGTTCCGTCGTAAACGTTAACAACAGGCAGTATTTTTTAAACCAAGGGGTGTTCTCACTCGAGCAGGCGGGGGATTTAAGTCAAATCCAGCTGGGGCAGGAAATTACTTTGAATATTAGGTCGGAGTTTGACAACTTCGACAAAGAACGTTTTGATGAAGTCGTAGCACTTCATTATGAGCGAAAAAATCAGGTTTGGTATTTTATTCCCTATAAAGATACTGAATATTTCCACACAATATGGATAAATGATTATGTGAATAAAGCTTGGTTCAAAAGAGTCTTGCCGCAAAATATCACTGCTGCTTGTGTCTTTGACGAGGATATTATAACGGCAGACAGTTTGGGGAATATCTATAAAGAAGATTTCGGATCTACTTTTAGTGGACTACCAATAGAGTTTATGTGGAAGTCTCCTTTCCTTGCCGCCGGCGAGACCAACGTGAGAAAAACAATCGACGAATTTTACTTTTTATTAGACGAAAGTTACGATAACAATTTTAATTTTTCGGTCTACAAAGATTACGATAGCGAGTACAAGGACGATATCGAATTGGTGTATTCGACAAACTATGACAATCTCAACTGGAATGTTGAAAATGCTGAATTCGAGCAGAACTTTTACTGGGATAGTGAAACAGAGTCCTCGCAGTGGGCTGTCAGTGCCGACGCCACTTATAAGGCAGAAATCTCAGAGTCAAACTATTCAGTGCAGCTTTGTGTCGAAGGTTCATCCGTGGAAAAAAATGTAGCAATTATTGGATTGGAATTTAAAGAAATTTACGTGGATGAATAGTAAGACTAATGTATAAAAAATTCTGTACCACTCATAAAAGTGTGAAGAGTGAGTTGTGAGTGGTGAGGTAAAATTACCCTTCACACTTCACATCTCACTCTTCACTTAACAAAGCACATTTAATCAAGAAAGGAAGAAAAAATGAGCGAACAAACATCTAACGCATATTCTGCGTTTATTCCGGAAATCTGGAGCCAAAAATTAAACACAATGTTATCAAAAAACTGTGTTATGCTTCAGTGTGTAAATAGAAATTACGAGGGTGAAATCAAAAACCAAGGGGACTGTGTAAAAATTATCACCCCTGCTGACGTTATGATTTCAACTGTGAGTTCTTCGGCTATTACTTACAGTGAATTGTCTCCCGATTCTGCCGATTTGATTATCGATCAGAAGAAATTCTTTGCGTTTAAAATCAACGATGTTGGTCAAGCGCAAGCGAACCAAAGCATTATGGACGCGCACTTACAAAACGCTAAAAAAGCGATAGAGCAGGTTCAAGATGCTTATCTTTTGTCACAACATGCTTATGCAGACGTTAATAACGTCGTTGGGACAGAATCGGCTGCCGTTACTTTAAACAAGACAACTATTTATGAAAACTTTGTTGCACTTGCTTTAAAACTGAAAAATGCAGACGCAGTTTCTAACAACCAAAAGCCATGGGTTGTTATTAACCCTATTATCGAATCTTACCTATTGCAAAGTCCTGAATTCATCAGTGCCCACAACGTTGCAGATGAAACTCTACGCGAAGGTGCAATCGGAAGAATCGCTGGCATGGACGTTTTGGTCAGCACAAATTTGTCGGCTGTAGCTGGTAAATTCTATGTACTAGCCGGTACAAACGAGGCCATTACTTTCGCTTCTCAACTGTCAAAAGTTGAAAGTCTAAGAGACAAAGACAGCTTCTCTGATCTGGTTAGAGGGTTGTATTTGTACGGTGCAAAAACAGTTCAGTCAAAATCTTTGGCTAAAATGATTATTACAGCGGTATAGCGGGTTTTCGACAGAGAGTGAAATGTACGCAGAATTGCGTGACGTTGTAACTCGTTTAATGGCGAATAATCCAAGACAAAAAGGTGAAGAGTGAAGGGTGAAGAGAAATTTTCACCTCACGCTTCACTTCTCAACACTAACTTTCAAAGGAAGGAAAACTATGTTTAAGAATTTAAAAACAACTATATCCGAGCTTGCCTATTCTGCCGTTAATATGGCGGAGCAGTCGCTTGACACCGCTTGCGGACAGGACAAAAAAAATTTGGCGATCGAATACGTAATTTCTATGTTGCCGATTTTGCCTCCTATGAAAAAAATGGTTGTCGTACTGTTATCAGGCTTTATCGACGCTGCAATAGAAAAAGCAGTTGGCTATATGAATGATATGAAAAATGCGGAGGGCTAAATGAGCCAAATTCAAAATAACGAAAGTTCAGCTGACGCTGATAGCCAAGAATTACAGTCACCAGAAGGATTAACGGAGGCACTGAAAACCCCCGATGTTTCGACAGAATCGACTGAAAAATTCAAATTAAATGAGGATGAGCTCGACACTTACAACAAGGTTCTTGAAAAACTTGATATTAAATCTAAAGCTAAAGCTGAATTACCGGCCGAAGTCCAGGATGTAAATCAAGCTGTTCAGGAAAAGTTTATGCAGGAAAGAGATTTAAAAAGTGAGGCACAACTTAATCACAACAAGGATTTTGAAAACTCTCAAAAAAAAATCCAGGTAGAAAATATAGTTGCACAAGATTTTGCCAAAATTCAAAACCTTATGCAATTTGGTTTAATCAATTCGTTGCAAGGACAAAATTTAAAGCAACAGGTACTAAAAAAAGCGTTTGATAATGTAGTACAAAACGAATTGGTTCAACAAAACTCTCCTCCCGCATCTCAAAACAAAAGTTTTGACAAATCAGTAGTGTTCAGCGAATTTCACAAAGATAAGCCTGATTTCTTTAATTCCGAAGGGAGAAAAGAAGTTTTGGACTATCTAAAATCTGACGATGTAATTATTGGAAAAGATGAACTTAAAAAGATATCGTCGATGGTAGAACACCTTGAAAAAACAGCCATTGACAGGTATTTAAAAAATGAAGCTCACCAGAAGAGCTTGAACAATTCAAATGAAGTTGCAAAGCAGAAATTGACGGCCAACGCCCAAAATTCCAGTTTTCAGGATAAGAATTTTTTAAGAACTTTTACACGTGGGCAAATCGGCAAAATGAGTGGTGCGGAATTCGCAAAATATGAACCTCTAATTATGGAGCAACTCAAAAAGGGGCTTATACAGTAAGTGAATAGTGAAAAGTAAAAGGTGAAAAGAAGTTATTTTTTTTGCTTTTTACTCTTTGCTTAATAAAGGAGAACAAATGAATTACTTTGATTTGATAAACAAATGTTTGGTTGAACTTAATTACAAAAAATGCAGAACATTCGTAGAATTAACAAAAAATGACCATGAGAAAATTAAAAATATTTTGAATATAATAAACGCGGAAGTGTGCAGTTTTGACAATTGGAGCTTTCTCTTGAGGAAAGTCCAAATAACTTTGCCAAAAAACACCGGAGAAATTTTGAACACAGTTAAGGGCAGAATCCATTCTATATACATAGATGGGGTCAAGTACAATTACTACAGTGATTTTGAAAAGTTTTTGCTCAACAATCAACCTTCTAATACTTACAGTTCGTTCAATGACACTCTACTGGTACCGCTTTTCAATCAAGACAAAATTATTGAAGTCATCTACTATACAAATCAGTTTGCACAAAATGCAAGCGGTGAAGATGTCGCACAAATGGATCTAGAAACAGACATTCCTGTGATACCTGTTCCCTTTGTGGAGCAGATTTTGGTTTATGGGACATGTATGAGATTAAAAGCAAACCCTGAACACAGCAAATTCAGTTACTGGTTTGGCATGTACAAAGAGGCGATTGCAACGTTGCGTTCCAAAATCGGCACCAGCGCGTTGGAAACTCCTCAAATAAAGTTATTCCGAAATTAACGAGTTAAATGTTTTTTTTAGATACTACAAATAATTATAAGAAATGTAAAAATGGATAAATTAACAAAACAGCAAAAAGAGTTTGTTTCAGATTACATAAAAACACTCGATGCCGAGCTCTCAGCGAAAAATGCCGGATACAAATCTAAAGATTTTAAGGAAGTTGCTGATAAATTATTATCTAACAATTTCGTAATAACCGAGATAAAATCCCAGCTTAAATGCCATATTTCTTCGCTAAGGGTGCACAAAGGCTATGTCGTCCAAAAATTATTAGAGATAGCTGAGTTTTCTTTGGAGGAGGAAGATATCTTGGATAAGGACGGCGGGTTTACTGGAAAAAAGAAGCTCCGTGATGCGACAGTCGGACTACGTGCGTTGGAATCTTTGTGTAAGCACCTCGGTTTTAGTGCTAAAAGTGATGATATTGAGGGTTCTGAAACGAAAATTATAACAATAAATAATCTTGACGAAGATAAAATTTAATCGAGAAAAGAAAGGTAATATTATGAACAAAGACGAAAAGGATATTGAAGAGAGACTTTTAAGCAATTCTTCACTAGATGAATTAATAAAAATCAAGATGGAACAAGAGCTTAAACTGGAATTTGATAGATCGAATCTAGTTCCTTCTATTAACAAGGTAACAGATATTTCAAAGGTTCCGCAGCATTTAATATTTAGTAAAAAATCGGTTTTTAGGATGTTTAACCGAGTCAATAAGTCGGAAACTTTTTTAAATGGAATCCAAGCAGAGGCAATGATTGGCCTGCAAAGTTCTGTCAGGGACAAGATAAAGGCAGGGCTGATGGATGCGTTTGCTACAGATGGCGCATACGTGAAATTTGAGGGAATTGAGATTTGAATGGGTGAATCGTAAATAGATACCCTACTTGCGGAGCATAAAATTATACTTACAGTGTTATTCCTTGCAAAAATCCAAAAGACATTAGTCAAAGGCATTTTTATAAATCTACACAGTGTCTCTACGCAAGTAGTGCAAAAAAAAAGCGGTCACTTGACCGCTAGCCTTCACTTTAGCACTTAAAAAATTATTTAATGAATAACGGTACAAGTTCGTTAGAAAATAATACAAAAAAGAGTAATAATGCACTCACTGCAAGCGTTTTTTGCATATCAGCGAACAAGAACATTCTTTTGTTCTTTCTCAAGTCTTTTATCGCAATAAATTCTTGAGTATAAGGTTTTGATGGAAGATTTTTTTCGATTTCCTCGATAACATTTGATAATTTAACTTTTATCAAAAAGTTATAAGAATCCATGTTTATCCACCATAAAACACAAACAGCCATACCAGCTGCACTAAAAATTAAAACCGATGTTAAGCCATAATCAAATGAAAAGTTTTTCATAAGAAACATCACGAAAATTAAAGTTAAAATTAGTAGTAGGTAAAACTTGTTTGTGTGAAAACTTCTATCAACAAACTTCTCTTTTTGTTCAGTAAATAACTTGTATTGCTGAAATAAAATTTCATCAGAGTTCATATAATACCATCCTTTCGTTGTGTCAATTGTATAGCTATATTAAGGAAAAGTCAATAGGTTATGAGTAAATTTATTAAAATTATTATAGATAAAGGAAAAAATGACTTTAGAAATATTCAATATATACCACAGGTAATAGCTTTGTACGAGAGGTTTTCAAAATATTTGAATGATGATTATTTTCTACAAGGTGAAAAAAGTTCAATAGAAGTGGTTTTGAGTCTTGTCGAGAGAACAACGCCCTATTTCTGGGCTGTTATTTGTAAAAAAAGCGGAAAACTCGCTGGTTTTGTATTTCTTGATAATTGGGTTGGAGCAAAAAGCCAGGTTCATAGTGCCGAAGTCACTACTTGCTTTAATCCTATGTATTGGGGAAATTACACCAAAATCTGTGCAAAAAAATTCATCAAATACAGCTTCAAAAAGTATAAACTGAAAAAGCTGAAAGCGCATGTTTTCTCCCAGAACTTCAAGGTGAAAGCGTTGTTAAAGCGCTCAGGGTTTAAAAAAGAGGCAGTATTAAAGGCAGAAACACTCAAAAATGGCCAATTGCAGGATATAGAAGTATTTTCAATTATTAGAAGACTGTAGCAAAGCTAGTAGCAAAAGAGGTGCGAGCGGATAAAGCCAATCAGAAAGTGGTGTTCGACAGCATTAAGCAGCGAGTGCATAAATCTAGTAAGCCTGTAAAAATACAAGTTAGTAGAGTAAAAAATAAATTAGAAAGGCGAAGTTGAAATAATTTCGTGTTGAGGTAAAAAATGAAATTTGAAAAAACGAAGGAAGACTTAACGACTAAATTGAAGTCTGAAGAAGAGGCATGTCTTCTTCAAAAAATACCCCAAATCTACGATGATTTGGACGACAACCGAAGAAGTCAGCTTGATGACATCAATTTGGTTAGAGATACTATTTACAATAATCAAACCCCAAAAAATAGCGGATGGGACACTAAAGTCGAGCTTCCGGATATTTATGAGCTGGCGCAAACCCTTAAATCCCACATCAGCGAAAATTTGTATTCGCATCCAGATGCAATGTTTGATGTTTCAGGAACAAACCCTCAAACCCAGGCATTTGCAAACAAGCAGAAAGCTATGTTGGTAAGCACTTTTGAGCAAATGAAGCTGGAAGACGAACTGGAAAAGGTTGTTGATAGCATCGTAGAAACAGGCGAAAGTACCTTGTTTGTTGGTTGGGAAACAAAAATAAAAAATACAAGACGAGCGCAAAGTGTCGAAGAGCAGCTGCTATCGCCATCTGATGATGGTTTTGTTGTTGAGACAAAACTGGTTTATGACAACGCAAAAGTAAAGCACATCAAGCCAGAAGATTTTGTTTTTGACCATCAAAGGCGAGACAATTGGGATTCCTGTGCGAAAATATACAGAACTTATTTGGATGTCGAGGAGTTGATTTCAAATAAAGCAAACCACCTTTTGACAACTGATAAAATCACAACATTGAAAGGGGTGGTGGCCAATAAAAACAGAAAAGAGACGGACAAATCTGTCAATGATAACCGCGTGGAAATTTTAGAATACTGGGGCGATATAGAACTAAAATCCGGCGCTGTTCTCAAAAACTGGTTGATTGTGGTTGCTGCACGTAAAGAAATAATCAGATTCGAGGCAAATCCCTTTATAATCAATCCGTTCATACATTCAAATGTCATAGAAAGCCCAAGTACCGGCCGAGGTATTTCTCCTTTGAGAGTGGCATTAATATTAAACCATATTTCTTCAACCATTTTAAACAAACAAATCGACGCGCTAGCATTGATGATGAACCCGCCTTATTTGGCACCAAAAGGGTGTTTTAAAGGAGAGCAGATAGTAAAGCCCGGGAAAATAATTGAATACGATTCCGCACTTATGCCAACGGCTCCGACTCCTTTGAATTTTGAAAAAGCACTCCATGGCTGGGATTTTCTTAATTATTTTAAATCCACAATCGAAAGTGCGACCGGAATTTTTAAAAACATGTCGGGAGGTCTTCAGTCGCAGCAGCGTACTGCAACTGAATTAAACTACTCAGTTAGCGGTCAAGCTGTTAGATTGAACATGCTTCTTGATGCAGTTAACAGAAAGCTGATAGTTCCGATGGTCGAAAAAACTGCCGAAATTATAGCCAACTTCAAACTTGGTAGAGAGATTATAAGTATAAACGACCGCGGGAAAACGATGTTTATAGAAATTGATGACGGGATAAGAAACGCTGATTACGTTTATCGTTACGGCGACAGAAAGGCATCCTTAGAAAGAAAACTTCGCTCTAAGGAGATGTTCGACGTTATTCGTAATTTTGCCGAAGTTCCAACAATGATGGAGAAAATTAATTGGGTTGAATGTTTTAAATTTGCCTTAGAGCAGTATGGGATAGAGAATGCGAACAACTTTTTGATTGAGCAAAATATGTTTTAATGATTATTATTGCATTTGTCGGACCTTTAGGCCCATGAACATTAAAATTATTAGTTTGAAACCAAAAAGTAGTAATGGTAAAGCTAAAATATTACCGTTACGGAGGGCGGCAGGCAAAGCCTGCTGCCCTTTTTTTATATGAGCAGTTTGCCAGAATAGGAATATATGGAGTATAAATTATTAAAAGCACAGAGGGAATTTTTAGAAATCCCTCACGAGTACAGCTTAGACGTTGCAGTTTACCAAGGTGGGTTTGGTTCTGGGAAGACATTTGCAGGCTCCTTGCTAGGCATTTTACTGTGTTTGAAATTCCCCGGAATAAGGGGACTTGTAGGCGCGCAGACCTACACTCTTGTTCGAGATACCACTCTTCAATCATATTTTGAACATCTGGAAAACCTTAACTTTGTTGATAAACGCGACTACATTTGGTCAAATTCTCTCCAAAAATTAATTTTTAAAAACGGCTCTGAGATTATGTTTCGACACTTTGATGAGCCCAATAAATTGAAATCATTGAATTTGGGGTTCGTTGAAATCGAAGAAATGTCCGACGTTCCTTATTCGACTTTTAAAATGATTTTGGGAAGAATGAGACAGGCGATAAAAAAAGACTGGAAAGATTTTACCTATAGAATCTTCGGACACACTAACCCTGAATTCCAAAGGGGATGGGTTTACAAAACATTTGTTGAAGATTATAAGCCAAACTATCGTCTAATTTCGGCGCCTACAACAGAAAATATTTATCTACCAGATGGCTTTTGTGACGAGTTGAAAAAACTTTATGACGAGGAATATTACAGAATTTTTGTTATGGCCCAAAACGGCGAATACGACAAAGGTCTTATTATCAAAGATTTTACACACGAAAACATAAAGGAAATCCAGTACCAGCAGGATATGGATTTGCATATAACTTGCGACTTCAACGTTGATCCGATGGCTTGGGTTTTGGCCCACAGGACAGAAGACAAGGTATTTTTCTTTGACGAAGTTGTTTTGGAGAATACCACAACAGCCAAGGCTTGCGACGAATTTTGTTACAGGTATCCGAGCCACAAAGCCAAAATTATTATAAACGGCGATGCCTCCGGCGACAACCGAAGCTGCACGAGTGAATTCACCAATTACGTTATTATAAAGAAGAAGTTGGAAAAATTTGGATACGAGGACGTGGAAATCCACATAAAAGGCTTCAATCCGCTTATAAAAAATAGGATTATGGCGTTCAACTCCAAAGTACGCTCAGCCGACGGAAACGTAAGGCTTTTTGTCGATAAAAAGTGCGACAAATTGCTGTATAACATCTACAATTTAAGGTACAAAGAGGGTTCGTCAAAAATTGATTTACCTTCCTATCACCAGATAAAAAGTGCAAAAGAGCTAAAATTCTTAGGACACCCAATGGACGCGGCGTCCTACCTTGTAGAATACTATTGGCCACTTAGTATTTAAGAGAGGAGGGAAGAGTGAAGGGAGTCAACAACCGAAGCCTTTACTTTATTAATATTTTGATATGAAGGGAAAATATATAAATGAATGACTTATTACATTATTCGCCCATAATCGTTGCGATTGTAGTCTTTTTAATCCAACAGAGAATTGTGGTTACCCCAGAGCAGCTGGAAAAAAAGCACAGAGAGATCTTGGAAGATGCCGAAAACAAATTCGCCACTCTTAACAGTGTAACAGATCTAAAAGAACAGTTTTCTGATATGAAAGATAAAATTGATAAAATTTATGATTGCATAATTGCAGGAAAATAAAAATTATGATAGAATTAATTTATGAATCTAAAAGAGCTTTATTTGAATAGTGAAATTAAGAATAACGAACAGAAGCATCCCGTTATTTCTTTTGAAATATTTCCGCCCAAAAACGATGAAGATGGCGAAAGATTCAAGACTCTTCTGGGACATTTAGCAATTTTAAAAAAGTATAATCCAGCCTTTATTTCCCTGACCTACGGTGCCGGCGGAACTACCCAGACCAATTCACTGGATATGATAAAACAGATTCAAAACCAGATAGGGTTTGAAGTTATGCCTCACTTTACGTGCGTTTGTGCTAGTAGAGCAAAGATTAAAGACTATTTAATCCAAATCGAAGCATTGGGGATTAAAAGCATTCTTGCACTTAGGGGTGATATTCCTGAAGGGGTCGATTCTGGTGATTTTGATTTTCATTACGCAAACGAACTTGTTGAATTTATAAAAGCCGAAACGAGTTTGTCTATAGGCGTTGCCGGTTACCCGGAGTGCCATATCGATTGCGAGAATATTCTTGTGGATTTAAATAATTTGAAAAGAAAAGTTGATGCAGGCGCCGATGCAATTTTTACTCAGATGGTTTTCGACAACGACAAATTTTTCCGTTTTCTTGATCTAGCAAATAGTAATGGAATTACTGTTCCGATTATTCCTGGAATTCTTCCGGTAACGAGCTACAGCCAAATGGACAGAATGTTAGCGATGGCTAAAGTTGTTGTCCCGAGTAAACTAAGAGCTGATTTGGAAAGATACAAAGAAAATCCTGACGATATTAAAAAGGTAGGGTTGGATTTTGCCACAGCTCAATGCCAGCAGCTTATTGATGCAGAAGTTTCAGGGCTTCATTTTTACACCCTTAATAAATCTTCTGCAGTTGGTAAAGTTCTCGATGATTTATCAATAGTTAAGGTTGTAGCGTAGAACCGAACTGGTGCCTTGGCAGGAAACGTAGAGAGTATTTCCCTCGAGGTATAAGCAGTAGGGCTTTTTAACGTTGCCAATTAGCACTGATATTTCGCCCGTTGAGGCCACTTTTAATACGTTATCTTTATTGTAGTTTGCGATATAAATATTTCCGTCTTTATCGCAGGCAAGCCCTATTGGTCCGTCGATTTTTGCGTTTTTTACGAAGATTATTTTTTCGCCGCTTGGGGTAATTTTAGTTATCACGTTGTCGGTGAATCCTGCAACGAACAAGTTTCCCGACTTATCAGAAGTTATTCCGGTTGGGCTGGTAATATTTTCAAATATGTCGTTATATTTTTCCGTTGATTGGGCTTTTGGTTTGACTACTTCTATTGGTGACATTTCGATGGTTAAGGCAAGCTGCTTGGAGAGTTCTTGGGCATCTTTACCTCTTTTTGAATTAGGCGGAATTATGTTCAAATAGGTTTTTGCTTTTTTGTATTCGTGAAGCTGTGTGCTAATCCAGGCGGCTTTGTACACAGAATCGTAATCATCAGGCTTTCTAACTATTATTTGCTTGAATACTACTAAGGCCGCGTCATATTGCTGTAAATACTCCAAAACAAGCCCCAAATTGTAGTATGAGTCTATGTAGTTTGGGTCTAATTTTATTGCGCACCTAAAGGAGTCTATTGCCTCATCGTACTGGCCCGTTTTGTAGAAATCTATTCCTTGGTTGTACTGTAAGATTGCATCAGTACTTGGTTCAGCTGCCATTGTGAGTGTGGCTGTAGAAATTAATATAGCGAGTAAAACAAGTAGTTTTTTCATTTACTCTCCCTTTTTGTAATTAATCTTGAAGTTCTTTTAATTTTTCTACTAATTTTTTGTGCTTTGCTTCAAACTTGCTTCCGCGTGCTTTTATTGCCAGAGTTAAAGTCAATGGTAAGTTAAGTGCTTTTTTTGCTTTCAGATTGGTACAAAAAAAATCTTCAAAATTGTTCGGGATTCTAAGACTCCAGTTACCGTCTCCCGACGTTCCAGGGCGGTTGTAGACATCTTTGATTCCAAAATAATCCGTGAAGAACAGTTGGATGTTTTGCGCATCGTTAGCGAAGAGTTCAACGAGTTTTGTTTGTGTTAAGAATCCCAAATCACTCGTCAATTTCTTTAAAAGCGTTTCTTGGTCGACTTCTTCCGGGAATAAATCTTCTGCAAGATTTTTTGCGTGTAGATAGCCTTCATGCGTATTCAGCATAGCGTCTGCCCACATTGCAATTGGCTCGTTATCGTGAGTTCCTACCATTGCCCATGATCTTGCCTCGATATTACAGCAACGGTATGGATGTTCAGGTTTTTCAGGAACAACAAACTGAGTCAGTCTCATGCCTTGAAGGTCATATTTTTTCATAACGGCTTCAACTGGAGTTGTAAGTGTACCCAAATCCTCGCAAACAATGGCGTCTTTGTCTAAACCTTCTTCTTCAGCGGCTGCGATAACTATTTTTTCGATTAATCGTCCGTAATGCTTAACCTGTTTGTCTGTAAGGGTTTTTACTCTTTTTTCCTTGTCCGCCTCTAAGCTGTAGTCCAAGTCGTCTATAGTGGCTATCGCGTACTTGGATAATTCGCTGTGTTCGGGTGAAGAATACAATCTTCCTGCGCCTTCTTCGACTTTAGGTTTGCGGCCTACTTTGTATACCCAAGGGTCAATAAGCCCTACGATGTGGTCAATTCTAACTCCGCCAGGGTTTTCTTTAAACATTTTTTTGAACAAGGCTTTCATTAATATTCCGCCTTCGTCAAGCGAACCGTCCTCGTTGTAAAGTTTCTCAGGGTCGATAATCGGGAATCCCCATGATTGGCCGTCTTTTGAAAAGTAATCTGGTGGACAACCTAAGAACCAGCCGTCTAGAAACAGTGATTGGTAAGCCCAACAGTCTCTGTCTGAGAATGCTACTTGCCTGTCGGCAATCATTTTAATATTTTTCGACAACGCATATTCTTTTGTGGCTTCGCCTTGAGTGTTTGCGACAAATTGGCAGAAGGCGTAGAATTCGATTTCGTCTGCGTATTTTGCTTCAATTTCGTTTATTCTTTTTGCAAATTCCATTTTTTGCTCGATTGATTCAGGATTAAAGATGGATTTATCTGTTTTTGATTGCCAAAGTGGCCAGTAGTCGTTTTCGTTTTCTAACGAAAGAGCTTCGTATAGCGCGTCTTTTTCTAACCAAGAGTTGTTTTCAGTTTTGTATTTGCCGAACGCTTTTTTAATTTTTTTCAAGTCTGCAAGCTTAAAGTTTTCAAACGCTTCTTTTAGAGCGTTTTGATGTGTTTTGAAGATGTATGAATATGCAGTTTGGCCAGTGTTACTATTTGGGTTATTCGCTACTATTTCGTTGAATGTTTCTGTTGAGAGAATATTCCCCCAGTCCTTTGTTGTAAGCTGTTTTAGGTCTGTAAAAAGTGGGTTGGTTGAAAAAATTGTTCCCGTGTAAGGAGATGAATCGCAACCTTTGGTTTTTCCGGCTGGCCCAAGTTGAATTGCATTGAAAATTCCTGAGGCAAAATCGATAACTTTTCTGCCGGCGGTTGAATTTATGGTTCCAAAACCTGTATCTTCGTCTGGCAGAGATGGAAAGCTGCTTCCGTGGATAATTAGTGCAAGGTTTTTTTTGTTCAGCGCTTTTAGTGCTTCTTTAATAACTTTTGTCGTTGTTTTTTTGTCTATTAATTTACAGCTCACGTTTTTACCCCTCTTTAGCTAATAACTTTCAAATTGATTTTATCATGACAAATTTTTTTTACAATAGGCAACCATTGTAAAAGTTGATTAAATCAGACTCTTGATGTAATTTACACAAAAAAAGAGGCCTAACCCCTTTTTTTAATTTAATAATATTCATCTTCTTCGTTTTCATCAAAATCGTCGAGAAATTCTTCATTTTCGTCATCGTCTCTGTTTGTATTTTCTTCTTTGTCTTTTTTGTCGTCAGACCCTACTTCATTTTTTTCGTTCTTTTCGTCCAAAAAGCTCAAACGCCTTTTGGAATTTAAGACACTAGCGACATTCATCATAGCCATTGAGTTCAGTGTCGCCCTTAGTTGAGAGCTTCTATCTACGTAAGGTTGATTATTCTGGTTTTGCTCGTCTTCGCTTTGGCCTTGACTAAAATATTCGCCGCCTTGCCCCATTTTATCTTCCGACATTTTCGCAGCGCTGCCTGAAATATCGCCGCTTTTAAAATTAAAAGCGCCGCCGATTCCAAAATGTCCCGCTGAACGATTGTCTACCATTTTTTTACTCGTTTCGTGTTTCTTGTCTATGTTTCGTGTTTCTCTCTGTTTTAATAACTGAGCCAGCTATTATCATACAATTGTTTTTGAGTCATGGCAACTGCATAAGTGTACAAATCCTCTGAATAATTTAATTTGCTACCTTGATGTTATTTTATTAACGATTGTTTACAATAAAATTGCGCCTTGGCGGAGTATTTTGGTTTCGTTTCCCAAGATTAAAGCCACTGTTGACTCAAGTCCTTGCGCTTCTTGCCCAAAATCTTCTATTATTAAATCAGCTTTGCCCTGCATATAATTTTTTGCTTGTTCAAAAGTTACAGCTGCTGGTTGGTCTGACAGATTTGCGCTGGTGGTGGCAAGTACATGCCCGCTTGCAGCCTCGCAAATTTCTTTGAAAACTTGGTTGTTAGGCACTCTTATTCCGACAGTGTCAAAGCCCGAAGTGATGTAGTCGTGAGTGTTTAGAGATTTTTTGAGGACAAGTGTTAATGCTCCAGGAAAGTGTTTTTTGATTAATCCTTCTGCTTTTTTATTGATTGGTTTTACGTAAGGCAACAGATTTTCAACCTCGTTTGACATCAAGATTAAAGGTTTTTTTGCTTCACGTCTTTTTATCTCGTAGATTTTTTTAACCGCTATTTCAGAAGTCGGCAAGCAGCCCAAACCCCAAACGGTGTCGGTCACAAACGCGATTACCCCGTCGTTGTCCAATATATTTTTAATTTTTGTTTTGAGTTCGTTGTTTAAATACATCAGTTATCCTTTTGTCATTGTGAAAGTGTTTCTTCTATTGTACCTATCGTGTTCCATTCGAGCTACTATGACCCCTATTTTGGACATTAAGTGTTTAATCAATGTGTAATTTTTGCTTAATTTTTCCCATAAATCTGTCTTTCAATTCAATCGCATAGTCCATTTTGAGTGCCAGATTTAAATAGACATAACTTGCTAGGCATAATAGGCCTATAGAAATTATTTTGGTAGTTTCAAATAGTTTCATCGGTAGGTTTACGAGGAAATTGGTATGGTCAAACCAAATTGCCGCTCCCCAACATACTAAAAGGGTTACCGCTCCAGCTATTAACATTTTGCCGAAGTTGATAAAAAGTTCCTTGTAATCAAGTTTGATTTTATCTTTTATTAAAATACCCAATACTACTGCGTTGAAAAGGGTCACAAGTGAAGTCGAGAGGGTAATACCGCCGATTCCCATGTGCATTTTTGTCACAAGAATGTAGTTGAAAGCGAATTTAAGAACAATAGACGAAAACGCAACCGCGAAGGGCGTTTTGGAGTCGTTGAATGAATAGTACACTCTTGTTATTGAATCTCTGAAAACGTAAGGCAGGATCGAAAAAGACAAGAACCATAGTGCTTGAGTTACCATAAACGTTGCCTGGTCGTTAAAGGCTCCGCGTTCGAAAATTAATTTTACTCCGTCGTAGCCGAGGATTATTATACCTATTATTATTGGGATTGCAGCAAAAAACAGAACCCCGACCCCTTTGTTGAAATACCTTTTTATAGAAGTGAAATCGTTTTGTGAAACGAGTTTTGAGAATATAGGAAAAAGCGGAACCAGAAACGCGGTGACCAAAATCCCCACAGGGAATTGGAAAATTCTGTTAGCGTAGCCTATGGCAGTCCAAGCGCCCTCTTTTAGCCCTGATGCGAAGAACATATCCACATAGATGTGAATTTGGCCTACAGTCGAGCTGAGAATGGCTGGAAACAGCAGTTCGCAGATGTGCCTGAAGTGGATGTTTTGGAAAAATTCTAAATTAGGTTTAAGCCTGAATCCGAGCTGTCTTATTTTCGGTAACTGGTAAACGAATTGGCAAAGTGCACCGATTGTGGTCGCCCAAGCCAACACTGCGCCTGTGGTGTCCTGTTTTACCAAGGTAATCATCGCGATAATGACCACACTCATTAATATCGGCGAGATGTTCGGGAGGATGAATTCGCGATAGCTTATCAAAATCCCGTAGTAAATCCCCACGATGCCACCCACGATTAGAATTGGGGTCATTATTTTTAAATGCATACTTGCTAGGGAGATTAATTCTTTGTTGGTGCCCGAGATTATGAACCCCATAATTTGGTCAGAGAACACGAAAAATAAAACCGCCAAAATGCTGAAGAAGATGAAGCTCGAGGTTAAAAAAGTGTTGAAAAGATTGTTGACTTCGGCATTCGCTTTTTCTTTTAAGGACGGAATTATTTTTGAGAAAACGGCAACTGTCGCACTGTGGAAAGGTCCTCCGACTCCGCCTAGCAGGATAATTGCAAGCGCGGGTATTTGATAGGCGTAAAAGTAAGCATCCGAAACCGTTGTGGCCCCGTAGCAGTTTGCTATCACAATGTCTCTAATGAACCCTATTATTTTGCTTATAATTGTTACAACCGCTATGAGCCAAGCCGCTTTAAGCACGCTCGGTGACTTGTTGTCGTCTACTTCCACCTTTGTCAATTGTTTGCTCCTTCTTTGCCCTGTGGGCATCGGGTTTCACACACGGCTACCGCTTTTAAAAATTGTAGTTACTGTCATCTTTTTCCACAAGTTCTATATATAATCTAATTGCTTTGTTTTTCTCTTTTTCGCTCATAAAGAAAGTCATTTCGTTTTTGCCGGGTTTGATATAGCTGGAAACGTCTATTCTGCTGATTCTGTGAATCGGTACAATACTTCTGGCAAGGTTGAGTGTGACGTCTTTCCCATTTATTTTAGCCTTAATTTCTTCGATTTGGTATTTGTTATCTATAACAATAATCGCTTTTTGCTCGTTTGTAAAGAAACTTTGGGTTATTGATTGTTGAGTGTCGTTGCCGGATAAAATAACTGGGCAAGTCGAAATCGTAATTCCCTCGTAATATCTTTTGAGGATTTTGTCAAAACTTTTGTGCAAAGACGTTGCCATAAACCCTGCCCCGAATTGGCTCATTCCTACGCCGTGGCCGAATCCGCCTCCGTAAGCTACTATTCTGCTGAGTTTATTATCTGTGTCGTATTGGTTTTCAAAAACTACGTTCGCGCTCGGTAGTGAAACACCTGTTTTTTGCAAAAGCCGTCTTACCACAAGTTCTTTGAATACATGGTAAGTGTTTTTGTCGGTGACTATTTCAAGCTCCATTATTTTGCCTGAAATCCCTCTTCTTTTTACGTTTAAGGATTTTAATTCGCCCAAAGTATCACCCTGTAAGAATTCTGGCTTAACAAACCCTGTTTTTGATTGGGCAACAAGAGTTTTTGCTAAAACGTCTTCGAGTTCTTTCCGCTCCCACTGCTTTTGCCAGCGGTAGTAAGGCGATTTAATATCGTAGGAATCTGGGCAGGACATGTAAAAAATCCTTGCCTCTTCTTCTCTGTTTAAGGGGCCAACGCTGTATATATCAGGCCTTCCGACTAAATATGGTTTTGGTTTTGAGGGAAAATCTTTTGTTTTCGGATCGGAAAAAGCGTTTTCGAAGCTCTCCGTATAGCCACCCGCCGTTGAGCAGTACTGGGCGAGAATTAATTCCCAACCGTGGAGCGCAACAAGCCCTTCTGTCTCGTTAACGGCTCTGCTTGATAGTGGCATTTCTGTGTTTGCGCCGAAATATACCTGACTCGCCACCGAATCATCCACATCAAACTCTTTGTATGAACGGGTTCTTGGGGTGAGGACGTAATTTCTAGCCGCCACGCTCTGAGCTTTTAGTGCTTCAAGCCCGAACCTGACAGGCATTTCGTTTGGTACGACGCCTTTTAAGTATGATTCTAGGTCTAAGAGGTTTACTATAAAAAATGTATTTTGTTTGTTTGTTCGAGGTGTGATTTCTAAAACTCCATGGTAAAGTGCCTGTTTTCCAACTCTTTTGAGGCCATCTACCCCCAAAAGCCCGTCTGGACAATCAAGAACGAGTGTTTCAGTCAAATTTTTTGAGATAATTTTGCCAGCGACGCTCAATTCAAAAGCGTTTTCGGTCATTTTTATTTTCAAAACGTCTGTAGCAAGGAGTTTTACAACTTGTTTGTAGGTGTTTTTATCGTAAACCGAGTAATCGCCTGTTGCGATAACCGAAACCTCTTTGTATTCAATTGATTTGAAATCGTTGCCAGTGATTGCGACCCGAACAAAGGTTGTAGGCGCTTGGGCAAAGGTTTTTAGTGGTGTAGCAAAAAGTATTGATAACAAAATCAGGTTGAGTAATCCCACACAAAAACGTCTTGCTGAACTTGGTTCAGCATCGCAAGGTCTTTCTCCTGTGCGTTTGCTTTTGCGACCCTGAACTAAATTCAGGGCGACGTTTGGGCTGGATTTGCCGTTTATTTTAATTCCCATGCCGTCCCGTCTTTGCCGTCTTTAAGTACAATTCCAGCTTCGTCAAAGGCGATTCTCATTTTATCAGCGAGTTCCCAGTTTTTATTTTCGCGAGCTGATTTTCTCAAAGCCAAAATTTCTTCCATTGTTTCATTGCCGCCAAGAGCCTTGTCTATATTCAATTCAAGCTTATCAACCACGCAATCAAGCTTCGATTTAAGCTCTTCTTCTGAGTATTCTACTTTGTCAAAATTGAACCCCAAAGTGTTTGCTAGTGTGTATAAAAGGGTTAAATAAGTCGAATTTTGTTCTTTATTTAATTTGTTTGCCAAGTCGAAAAGGATGGCGAGCGCTTTTGAGGTGTTCAAATCCTCGTCCATCGCGTCCGTGAACTCTTTGTATTCTTCAAGATTAGTCAAATCAAGGTTTTCGTCCACTTTTGTGACTTTTCTTGCTTCGTTTACTGCGTTGTATAGCCTTTTAACTCCGGCTGCCGCTGAAATCAACGACTCGTCGGAGAATTCAACCGGCATTCTGTAATGGTTTGTTAATATAAATAATCTTATGGCGTTCGCATCGTAATTCTTCAAGATTTCGTCGATTGTGAGGAAGTTGCCGAGTGATTTCGACATTTTTTCTTTGTTGATTGTCACAAACCCGTTGTGCATCCAGTATTTCACGAATTGAACCCCGTTTGCGCACTCTGATTGCGCGATTTCGTTCTCGTGGTGCGGGAAGATTAAATCAGCTCCGCCTGCGTGGATGTCGATGGTTTTGCCCAAGAATTTTCTGCTCATCGCGGAACATTCTATGTGCCAACCTGGTCTGCCGACTCCCCAAGGGCTTTTGTAGCCGAACTTTTCGTCACTTTTCCAGAGCGCAAAATCCATCGGATTTTCTTTTATTTCCGATGTTTCTACTCTTGCGCCTGATTCGAGCGAATCGAGGGGCTGCTTAGAAAGTTGTCCGTATTTGTCAAAACTTTTTACCCTGAAATAAACGTCGCCTTGAGATTCGTAGGCGTGGCCATTCTTGATAAGTTCGTTGTTTATTGCAATCATTTCGCCGATTGTTTTGGTTGCAAAAGGCTCTATGTCTGGTTTTATTGTGTTAAGCGAATCCATACTTTTTGAAAACGCCTGATAGTAAAATTGTGCGATTTCGTCCGGTGTTTTACCTTCTTTTTGGGCTTTGTTGAGGATTTTGTCGTCGACGTCGGTGACGTTTCTGCAATAAGTCACTTCGAACCCTTTGAATTTTAGGTATCTGTATAAAACGTCCCAAGTGATGTAGCAGCGCGCGTGTCCGAGGTGAGCGTAATCGTAAACCGTAGGCCCGCAAACGTACATTTTTACATTTTTTGTGTCCTGCGGAACAAATTCCTCGATTTGTTGGGAGTAAGAATTGTGTATTTTTAGCATTTTTTATCTTTCTATGTATAGTTCTTTTACTAATTATTTTACTACAAAAATTGATGTTTATTCTTTATTGAGAATCAAAATTCATTGATAATTGGTCTTTATTTGCATCTAAATCTTCTTTTAATTGAGGCACATGAACATCTAATTTTAATTTTTTATTCATTTCAAATTTTTGCCTAATTATTGACCAACGCTGAGGCAAGTCTTTAAATGTATATCCCGTCATTAGTGCAATATCATCAAAGAGTAATAGGAGTAACTTGTCATTTTTGAAGTAGTTGGGTCTAGACTTGCTAATAATGTTTAAAATTGCATTGATAGAAAGTTTTTTAGCTCGGCCTATTTTGCTCAATAAGTCAAAATCTATGGCGTCATTACAGTTTAATATTTTTTCAAAATACACAAGGCTATCTATAAACTTAGTTCTGTCGAATGCAAGTTTTTTTTCATCGCAATGGGCCACGCAATTTCTAAAGGCTCTCAAAAATTTGCCTTTACGCTGAAAAAAAGTACTATTTGTTTCGACTTCTTCTGCAAAAAAAATATGTCGGGCTTTATTTTTAAGAAAAACCGGATGATAAAAAAGATATAGAATTTCGCTTATGTACATGCTATTAACAGATAAGATGAATTTTTCATCATCTGATTTACTTGAAGAATAAATTTTGCTAAAGGTACAGTCATTCACGTGCCTGTTTTTTTCTGCAACTTGGAAGTATCTATACATAGTTTTATAGGCATTACTTGCATAAGCATTTGTATATTGAGTTAAAATTAAAGTTTTTAGGCAGCGCTCAAGCTTCATTAACCTTTTGTAAAAAATAGAAAATTCTGTTAAAATATAATCATCCATTATTAAGCCCCTTGATTTTTCATGAAAACATGTTATCATGAATATAGTTGTTCGAATATCGCTTTGCGAGAATGAATTTTGGGTCGGAGTATTCCGGTGAAGCCCTTTTCGGTCGGACAACTTTTTTAATGTCTTTTATTAATTATTTTACTACAAAAAATTTTACTGTTAATATTATTTTATGATAAGAGATTTTTTAAATTCGGCGATACAGAAGAAATATTTTGTAATGTTTTTTACTTCAGTAATCTATATTATTGGTCTTTTTGCTTATTTTATGGATTTTGCCGTTTTGAACGCGTTCGTACTTCTTATTGTAGGAATATTTGCGATTGTAAAAAATTATTTATCCCCCAAGCTGGTACTTTTTTGGTATTTATTGTTTTTCTTCGCTTTTTTCAACGCCAGTTTGAGAATAAAAAACTCCGACAGTCTTTACCAAATAGCCCCTCAAGAAGCGGTTGTGCAGGGCCAAATCACTTCAATTCCCTCCGTTAATAAGGATGGAAAAATAAAATTCTTTTTCGATGCTTCTCAAATTGTGGAGAACAACAAAAGCGAACATATAGATGCTAGAACTTATGTTACTGTGACGCCTCATGATTTCTCCTCTACTTCAAAAACACCCCTCACCCCAGCCCTCTACCGCAAGGGGCGAGAGGGAGTCTCCGAATTCAACATCGGCGATACTTACCAAATCAAAGGCAAATTGAGGACTCCTTTCAAGGCGTCGAACCCTTCGCAGTTTGATTACGGCAAGTATTTGCAGAATTTCAACACTTTTACGGTTTTCTACGCAGATAATAACGATTGCAGTCAGGTGGAAAAACCGCTGACTTTTAGGTGGAAATTTTTGCAGGGGATAAATAATGTCCGAAACGATATAATCAAAACCCACTCAAAATATTTAAAAAGCCCTAACCTAGAGATTTTAGGCGGGATTGTTTTCGGCGACGACGCGGTTTCTCCGCCCGATTACATCAAGGCTTCGTTTGTAAATTCAGGGCTGCTGCACATTTTGGCGGCTTCTGGGATGAACGTCGCATTGATTTACGGGATTTGGTTTTTTATCCTTCGGAGGCTGAAAGTTCCTTTTAACGCTACGGTTTTGAGCGGGATTTTCGTGATAATTTTCTACGCGATTATGACGGGGCTTGGGCCTTCGGTTATTCGCGCTATGCTTATGCTGATATTTATCTTGGCGGGTAAACTGATGGACAGGGACGCTCATAGCATTTCGCTCTTGTCTTTTGTGGCACTGCTGATGCTGATTTATAACCCTGCTTATATTAATGACGTCGGTTTTCAGCTGTCTTTTATGGTGACTTTTGGGCTGTTGGTTACAGCTCCCGTTGTGTTTGAGCACTTTAAAAATATGCCGAACTGGTTATCTGGGGCGATTTTCGTTCCGATAGTGGCGCAAATTTGGGTGGCGCCTATCCAAATGTTTTATTTCAATTCGTTCAGCCTCTATTCGGTGCTTGCAAACATTGCTATTTTGCCGTTTTTGACTGTTTTGAGTTTTGGCGGGTTCTTGAGTTCGGTTCTGGCGCTGATAAAACCCATTTCAAACACCGTTTGTTACCTGTTCGATTTGGTTTTGAACCCAGTTTTGACGGGTCTGGTTTTTATCTCAAATTACTTTTCCAGTCTGCCCCATTCACTTGTTGTAACGACCCAGCCGAGCGTTTTTCAGATATTTTTGTATTACAGTATAATTCTTTGCGTTACTCTGCTTGTTAAATTCGGCCAGATTAGCAAAAGAATAATTTTCGCCACGGTTGTTTTGGCTTTGACTCTGGTGGTTACGTTGTTTCCAATTCCTAACAGAAACCTAGAAACGATAGTTTTTGACGTCCAGAACGCCGACGCTTTTCTGCTTAAGACCCCTCAAAACAAATACTTTTTGATTGACAGCGGAAAGTCGGGATACAGGGGCGCGAAAACTCAGGCTAACGCCGTTGTTTTGGAGTATTTGAAGGACAAAGGGATACACAGCATCGAAGGGTTTGTCATAACCCACTTTGACAGCGACCACGCTGGTGGGGCGCTTGATTTTATTGAGAAATTGGACATCAAAAATGTCTACGTTAATTCACTTAGTCATAAATCCAAAATCGCCAAGAATATCTACAAAAAAGCGGGCGAAAAGAAAAATATATCTGTTGTAAAAAACAACCAAATCATCTATGCTGAAGGCCCTACGGTTGTAAAAGTCTTTAATATCGGTATTCAGGGTGAGGATTACGAAAACGAAAATTCGGTGATAACTTTGGTTTCTGATAATGATTTTGACCAGCTGTTTATGGGCGACGCGGGTGTTTTTGCTTTTGAGAGAATTGAAAAATATTTGCCCAAGACTATTGAAGTGCTGAAAGTCGGCCACCATGGGGCCAAAGACGTTGTGGACAAAAAGATGCTGGACAGGATTAATCCCGAAATTGCCATTATATCGACAGGTTTGAATAACTACGGGCACCCGAACGGCGTCACTCTCGACCTTTTGAGCAGTCACAAAGTCAGAACCTTCCGCACCGACAAACAAAATTCGATAAAAATCGAGTTTGACAATATTAATTATAAAGTGAATTCTTTTAATAAAAAAATTAATAATTATTTGGTTAAAACAGGAAATTTAAAACCTGTTAAGTGAACGGTAAAAAGTTAAAAGTGAAAGGTGTGGCGGGATTGCGGATTGTGAGCTGAGGGCGAAATTGGTAAGGTGGGCATACTTGCCCACCTTACCAATCTTTGTATGAAACTTTGCGACAATTTGACAAAAAAAACAACATGTGACTTATTACTTGGTGGGCAGGTATGCCCACCTTACTTCTTTCTATTTAATTATGTGCACAAACCAAAACATCAATAACCGAATCCCAATTGGTCGGGTTGTCTAAATTGATTTGTCTTGGATTGCTTCGGGCAACGCCTCGAAATGACGCAAGTCCCGGAAGTCTTAGCTCCCCATTTACCATTTACCATTACTATATCCCCAATAATAATGTCATTTTTACACTATTTAGTTATGTAAAACTATTGCCACAAAAGGGATACAGCCACTTGTGGGAGGTGTGAATATATGTTACAATAGTAGTAGAGTGTTACTCCCCAAAGGGCAAGCACAAAATACCCCCAGCTCCTGTGGAAACAAAAAGCAATCTCCGGAGCCTGTCCTGAACTTGTTTCAGGATCGCCATCGACCGGTTGCAGCTCTCCAGGCAGGGCAAAGCCCCACCTTCGAGCCTCCACACACGGCTACCGCTTTCCCCCACCACTCTTATAAAAAAAAGGTATCTGGTTACTACACAATTGGACGGTGACTGAGATGGATACCCTGCTGTATACCCCACAAAAACATTTGACGAAATTAATCGCAAACACCCTAAATGTTTCGATTATAGCAGGGTTACTATTCTCTCAACACATTTTTGAAGGCCCTCCGATTTTTGCAAGGGAGCTTACAATCGCAAACAACGCGATTGTATCCCCCATTTTGCAAAGTGCTACTCTGCAAGGACGGATTGTAAAAGAGATTTCCCTTGAGGACAGAACTCAGGAATTCAACCAGGAAATAAGGCAAAAGTACAAAACCGGAGTAATCGTAGACGTTGACAGGGGCGTAAAACACATTAAAATGCTCAAGTACTACCAAGGCCAACCTGTAAAGATAAACATAGTTGAGATAAATTCCAACATCAACCCCGACCTGAGAATAACCCCCTCTTTAGCATCAGAAAAACTAGGCAAAAAATCTACAATTTCCACAATCGCAAAAAACAACAATTCCTTAGTCGCAATTAACGGTACATTTTTCAAACCTGAAACAGGCGTTCCACTCGGAACTTTAATGATTAACAAAAAAGTGTACACAGGGCCCATTTATAACCGCGTAGCAATGGGTATATTTGATAATAGCTATGATATGGCCAGAGTTCAGTTGGATGCAACCTTGAAGTCACAGGATTGCACTGTCAAGGTTGATAACATTAACCAACCGAGAATGCTTTCAACTCACGTAATCGTTTACACTCCAGACTGGGGGAAGGTTACTCCAAAAAGCCCAAAATACGGAACGCAAATCGCTGTCCAAGATAACAAAATTGTTGGGGTTTCAGTCACACCTCTTGTCATCCCTGAAAACGGATTTGTAGTTGTCGGGCCAGCGCAAAAGCTTGTAAAACTAGTAGGCGAAGAAAAAATCGAGTTTTCGCTTTCAACAGTCCCCGGTTGGGATGACGTTAACCACATCATAAGTGGCGGCCCTTACTTGGTAAGAGACGGAGATGTTTACGTGGATATGACCGAGCAGAAATTCGGCGCAATCGGCGGAAGAAACCCAAGAACCGCAATAGGTTACACCGCAGACAACGATTTGGTTCTTGTGGTCGTCGATGGCCGCGAAAACGATTCAGTAGGGATGACCTTGGTCGAACTGGCAAACTTTATGAAAACAATCGGCTGCTACAACGCAATGAATTTGGACGGCGGTGGCTCAACTGTAATGTACGTCGACGGCAAAATCGTCAACCACCCAGCAGTCAATGGCGGAATCGCTCTTTCAAATGCCTTAACGGTAAACAGAATTAACTAGGAGGAGACCACTGCTCTTTTCCAAAAGTTTAACTTGAATATTATACACACAACGACTAACGGACTAACTCTATCACAGACCAGCTTTATCGCTGGTCTTTTTTTGTGTATATACCTTGTGATACTAAAAATACCAGCCTTTACAGCCGGTATTTCTTTTGATATTTAAACTTATTTCTTGTTATTAAATAAGTCCAAGAACTTTTTTGTACCAGGAGAATGTTTCAATGTCTAGGCCATTGAAAGTTGTTTTTAAGCATTGACGTTTTAAATAGTTGTCAAACTCGTCGTTAAATTTCGATTTAACCTTTTTGATTTCCATGTTTGTTGCAAGACTGACCATTGAATTCTCCTTATTTTTTATTACCGCTTAGTATTTTATATATAAGACATTTCTGTCGCTTATTATAGCATGTTTTATTTGTCAATTCTAGTAATTTAAAAACCCGTCAAACTAAAAATTGCTAGTAGTATGGCAAAAAAACTTGTAAATTTTTATGAACATTTTTTGTTTTTTTAACTATATGTTTTTTTAACCTTGAACGCTAAGTCACTCGGGGGGTGGTTGAAGTCTCCGGTCGGAAGGAAGCCGTATTTTTGTTGAAGACGGTTTATTAGCTTCGTTTTCAGGGGGTCTTTGTCGAAAAATAACTCCGAATATATACTTACGCCGTCTTTTATTATTAATGCGTCCGCGTTTAAAAAGATATTTGGGAATTTTTTGCTAAAAGCCCTGTGAGAAAGCGCGTTTAGGGCAAGGCAGTTTATTTCTTCTTGGACGCTGCTTTGTCCATCGGTGTCTTTTGCGTGGCCGGCTTCGTGCAGTATGGCTTCTGCGATTGCGAGTATTTCTGCCGGATTTTGGGTGCTTTTGTAAAGTTCGCTTACTTTTATAAAATTATTTTCATAATCGTATTGGGCATGGATGTTCGGAGATGGCATCGCGCTAAATTTTATTCTAGTGTTAGAGTTTTTTATAAAGCTCACTGCGTCTTTCCCACTCAAAAAAGGCAATATTGAACCTTGCGATTGAACTTCTTTGATGTCTGCCGGTTCAAACTCCAAATTGTTGAGGTATCCCAGAGCTTTAATAATGGTAGTATCTTTCAGCCAGGTTGGGGCAAAAAAAGTTTCCTGTGTTTTTACGATTGAAAGATTCGGAGGGATTGGATATCGTCCTAAATTGTTGAATTGAGCCTGAATCGGAGGCAGGTCGGCGCGAAAGCTCACAGGGGATGATTTCCCCCCTTCGTTTTTCTTTCTTTGGGTATTTTGTATTGAAATTTTGTGCGACGTTATTTTAATCATAATGTTCTCTTCATTATTTTAGATTATAACTTAAAAATTTTGCAAGGGAATATTTTTTATTGTAGACTTATGATAAGGTTTTTATTTTGGGAGGGGCAAATGGAATTTTTTCATAATTTAGTAAACAATTTTGTTCAGGCCAATAGTATTTTGGTCGCCTGTGTGATATTATTTTGTGTATACTTTTTTATCATTTTGGAAAAAGTGCCAAAGGCCACGATTGTTTTAATAGGTGCGAATTTAACCATAGTACTGGGATTGTTGTCTCAAATAAAGGGCTCACATGGCCACCTCGACCCTAACTATTTTATAAATTTCATCGATTTTAACGTTATTTTCCTGCTCGTGTCGATGATGATTATAGTTAACATTGCTGCCAGAAGCGGGGTTTTTAATTGGCTTGCCAAGGAGTTGTTGAAATTAACAAAAGGGAACCCAAGGTTGGTTTTGCTTACTCTTGGACTTTTTACGGCAGTTGCTTCTGCATTTTTGGATAATGTGACTACCGTTATATTGGTAATGCCCGTTACTTTTATTATTACAAAAGAGCTGGGACTTGATCCTGTGCCATTTCTTATAACAGAAATAATCACTTCAAATATCGGCGGAACCGCTACCTTGATAGGCGACCCTCCAAACATAATTATAGGAAGTGCAGCTGGGCTTTCGTTTGCGGATTTTCTGTTCGAATTGTCGGGTATTGTTGCTTTGATTTTGGTAGTCTGCTTGGGGCTGTTGATTTTTCTTTTCAGAAATAAGCTCAAGTCGACGCCGGAGAGAATGGCAAAGGTTGCTAACCTTGATAATTCGAAAACGATTACTGATTACCCCTTGATGATTCGTTCAATGATAGTTCTGGGACTGGTTATTTTGGGATTTATGTTGCAAGACACCATTCATATCCAAACTTGTATAACTGCGATGGCCGGAGCGAGCTTTCTGTTGATGTTTGAACAACCGCACGAGATATTACATGACATTGAATGGAACACTATTTTCTTTTTTATAGGCCTGTTTATAATTATAGGCGGACTTGAAGCTGCGGGTGGAATTTCTCTTATGGCTCAATGGCTGTTGGGCGTCACAAAAGGCTCTCAGCAGGCTACCGCGATGATTATGTTGTGGGCATCCGGGATTCTGTCTGGGATTGTCGATAACATTCCTTACACGGTTGCAATGGCGCCAATGCTGGTCAAGGTTCAAAGCGTTATGGGCGCTGATTACACCCATCCACTTTGGTGGTGCTTGTCTTTGGGTGCTTGTTTGGGCGGAAACATGACGATTATCGGAGCTGCTGCGAACGTAATCGTTTCGGAGACTTCGGCTGCTGCTGGGCATCCGATTTCATTTCTTAAATTTATGAAATACGGCGTGCTGGTTACTTTCATCTCGCTTGTAATGAGCTCGCTTTATATTTATTTTAGATTTCTCTCACACCTATTGACCTAATAGGACTATTGCGCATCTGAAATGATTTAGTCGTTTAAAAGGGTGCAGATTTTGTTTAGTTCCAAAACGCCTATCAGTTTTCTGTTCCAAGGGCTTAAAACAACGGGAATGCAGTCCATTTTGATGTCTTTCATTATTTTGGCAACTTCCCTAACATCACTTTGTGGATATGCGACGATGTTAGCAAGTTCGTTTCCGAACATTTTTCGCAGTACATTTTTCGTAGACATAAATTTGCTTACTCTTGTGTGGCTGTTCATATTAGTTCTCCATTTATATTTGGGGGATATATTGGATAAATATTTTGTAGCTTTTATATAAAGATACTTAAAGCATGTTAAAAACGCTAGTAGTCAGTAGAGGGATTTTTATAGTGCAAATAAATTAGAAAATTGATTTAAATATTTTACTAGGGTATAATTATTTACGATAGAAGTATTTAAAAGAGGTGTTTAATGCAATATTTTGTTGGTTCTTATGTCGTTACTATCATTGGTTTTATAATGGCATATTTTTGGGGTGAACACGTTAGGCCCGGATCTGGATTTGCAAATGTTTTCATAGTTTTTGTTCTTAGTGTTTTGGAGGTCAGTTTGTCCTTCGATAACGCTGTGGTAAACGCAATGAAGCTTGAAAAAATGAACGAAAAATGGCGCCAAAGATTTTTAACATGGGGGATTGCAATAGCGGTTTTCGGGATGAGATTTTTATTTCCTGTCCTAGTTGTTGCGATATTCGCAAATATTAGCTTGCTAGAAGTCGCTAGAATAGCACTTACTGATTCAAAACAATACGCTCATTATTTGCACTTGACTCACGCTCCTATCGTTTCATTTGGCGGAACCTTCTTAATGATGTTGTTTTGGGCGTATTTTTTCAGTGCGAAAAAAGAACTTCACTGGATTAAATGGGTGGAAAAAAAGCTTAAATCTGTTGGAACAATAAAAGGTGCCGAAACAATGGTTACTTTACTGGCCTTGTTCTTGGTTCAGTCGCATGTTCCGCTGGCGCAAAGGTTATCGGTGGTTTTGGCAGGTATAAGTGGTATATTTATTTTTCTTTTGGTTGACGGTGTTACAGGTTGGCTTGAGAAAAAAGAAGAAGAAAGCGTAAAGCAATTTGCTTCAGTAGTTAAGGGTACAGGGCTTGTTGGGTTTTTATACCTTGAATTAATTGACGCATCATTCTCTCTTGATGGGGTTTTGGGAGCGTTTGCTCTTAGTAAGGACATCTTGATAATCACAGTGGGCTTATCCATTGGGGCGATGTTTGTAAGATCATTAACTATTATGCTTGTCGAAAAGAAAACGCTAAATAAATACTTGTACTTAGAACACGGCGCACACTGGGCTATTGGGGCATTGGCTGTAATTATGCTAGTTTCCAGTTTTCATGAGGTTCCCGAGATGTTCACAGGATTTGTGGGGTTAACTTTCATTGTGGCATCTTATGCCTCGTCGCTTCTTCATAACAAAAAAAATCAAGGAGAATAATTGTGACAAATTTGTTGCAACTACCACTGGTAACTTTTATTGTAACTTCATTTAACTATGAAAAATTTGTTGTAAAAACCCTTGAGAGCCTTAAAAATCAGTCCTATGAAAACATAGAAATTATTGTGGTGGATGATAAATCTATCGACGGTTCTGTCGAAAAAATCAAAAGCTTTATTAAAGAGAATAAAAATTTAGCTGTGAGCTTAATCGAGCATCCCCAAAATAAAGGTCAAATGGCTGCGATTCAGACGGGGCTTTTATCTGCTAAGGGAACGTTCGTGTGTTTTGTGGATTCTGATGATATTCTTGTTAAGGATTACGCTAAAACTCTTTTGAGGGTTCATTTGGCAACAAGCGTTGCTTTTGTATCTTCTCAATTGATTGAAATCGGCGAGGATGAAGAGATTCATACAACTTATTCTGTATCTTCTTTTCATAAGGAAAAAAGCTTTGAGCTGAAATCATTGGAGGAATTATTAAAAGTCGAGGTGGATAATGTTGATTTTGATGTTTTAGACTTGAAGGATGCTCCTTTTGGCGGATGGTACTGGTCTGCAATGAGTGCAAATATGTTCAGAAAATCAGCTTTGGAGCTATTTTTAAATTATGATACCCCTGAAGAGTGGAAGATTTGTCCTGATAAATTTTTGTTGAATTTTGCCCACTTGATAGGCGGTTCTGCTGTAGTTTACGCTCCGTTGGTTGGTTATAGAAGACATTCGGCTAACGCAGGGTGTTCAAATCAAGTCTGCGGATGCAAAAGATACAATAATGATAAAACAACAAAATTGAATATAGAAATTAATAATAAAATAAGACAGGACGTGCTGGGATTTATTTTAAAAAACCGACAATCGTTTGACGCAAAGCTAGGTAAACGAAATGTTCGCGGGCTAATTTTTCAGGTACTTTTGTCCTATTTTAGAATCGACTTGGGAAAAGTTTTAAGCACACTAATTTCAAAATAGAACCTGTCTGAAAAGTCTTGAATGGGATTACTTCGGTGTATTATTTTGATAAACGCCATTTTATACCCCATTGGCCAGCCCTATTTAGGCTGCTAGTGTAACAATTTGTTACAGAGTATATACTTACTGAAATTCATATATACTATTGGGTTTTATATAGATGTAAGTAAAAAAAACGAGGTGATAAAATGTCAATAGCAGCACTACACGGAACACTTTTATTATATACGCAGGAAAAAGCCAACCTTACTTCAACGCTTATGGGTATCATGGATAACTTAAATGTCGCAAATTTGAATTCTACCGAGTTAATGGAGCAGACAGGTGTTAAACGAGCCTATTATAACCAAAAGGCGCAAGAAAATCCTGATTACGCGGATAGTACTGAATATGAGATTCAAACAGATGCCGTAGAGGCTGACTACCAGCTTCAATTGGCTCAAATAAATTCTTGGGAAAGCCAACTGCAAACCGAGAAAGGCAATTGTGAGACTGAATTGAAGGTTATTACAGCATATGAGGAAAGTTGGACAACTTTACTGAAAAACAACATCAAAAAAGATTTCACATACGGCCAATCAAGCTAATATAGGATAAACAAAAAAGAATAGTAAAGATACAAAACCAAAAGATAACAACAATAAAGAGACATTTAAAAGAGGCGAAAGCCTCTTTTTTTTGTGCTACGCACGTAGCCTCGTTACTCTTAATTAGACACCCCAGGTTTTTTGAAAATGATAGTATAAGATTTTTGTTTTTGGGTTAATGCCTCAAATATTTTGAAGTATAATTATTATATGAAAAAATCAAATTTAAAAAATAATAAACTTGGTGCTTTTATAGTTCCGACAGGAATAGGCGCTTCAATTGGTGGATATGCAGGTGACGCAAGCTCTTGGGCAAGAAAATTCGCGAAGGAATCCACAATTATTCTCAACCCAAATGTCGTAAATGCTGGTGCTTTTTCTGGGATAACAGAAGATATGCTCTACGTTGAAGGCTATAGTCTAGACGAATTTTTTAAAGGTAAAATTTGCCTGGAACCGTCTCAGCAAAACAAAATTGGGGTAGTTTTTGATAAAAGCATATCAAAAGAAGTTTTGAATATCCATATTAATACAATTAACGCTGTCAAAACAGTTTATGACATAGATATTATCGGCTACGAAATAACCGAAAAGGACGTAGGAGTAGATTTCTTCACTGATAGCTCAAAAATTTCCACAGGTAGGGTTAAAAATATTTCAACTCTTTTGCCTGCTGCCAAAAAGTTGATTGAAATGGGTGCTCATGCCATTGCCATTGTCTGTAAATTCAATGATGACAGTGAAAACGCAAATTACAAAAACGGAATCGGAGTCGACCCAATTGGCGGTGTGGAGGCCATAATTTCACACTATATTTCAAGAGAACTGCAAATTCCTACCGCTCATGCCCCTGCTTTTGGTGATTATTCAATTTCAACAGAGCTAGTGAACCCAAAATCCAGCGCAGAGTATATTACACCTACTTTTTTGCCGTGTGTGTTGCTGGGGCTGAACAACGCACCAAAGATTGTCGGCTTTAACACAAACGACAATTGTAAGAAAATGTTGAGCGTTTCAGACTTGGATTTTCTGGTTATGCCTTACAATTCTTTGGGCTCTGTCCCCATATTTGAAGCAGTAAAAAGGGGAGTCCCTGTTTTTGCCGTAAAAGAGAATATGACCGTTTTAAATGTTACAAATGATTTATTATCAATAAAAAGTGGTATAATACTTGTTGAAAGTTATCAAGAATGCTTGGAGATAATTAAAAAAATATGAAATTTAACAAAATAAAATTAACCGCATTTACCTTGGCTGAATTACTGGTTGTTTTTGTAATTATAGGCGTGATTTTATCAGCCACTGCTGGAATTTACAAAGCCCAGCTAAAAGTAGCCAAAAAGTATCAATACTATGCTGCTTTTACAAATTTGAAACATGCTACAGCTGAAATTATAGCGGACGGATTTGATACTGATACTACCCTTCCAATAAAAACTATTGTTAAATATCTTCCGGATAAAGGTAATTTTGACAACACAGCCACGCAGCCCGACGGATTAAGTAACGGCCTTTGTCAGCGTATCAGTAACCTTATAAATACTGTAGGAACTGTTAACTGCAATTTAACTAAAACTACAGAGCCTTTTGCTAAGTCAGAGGCTAATTTTATTGCAACCAACGGAATTAGATTTTTCAACTTTGGGGTTGCAAATCATACTAATAGCGCGCCGAACGCCGATGCGACTGATTTTTTTATTGTTTACGTTGACATAGACGGCGATAAGGGTACTGGAATGTTAAATGATGATGTTCACGCGTTTAAAATATACAGATCCAACCAAGTGATTCCGTATTACAATAACGATGCCAATAGTGCTGGAATGCTTACAGAATTTGCATCTACGACACTTCGCTATGAAAATGCAGGGAATTATGTGTTAATTGATACGGGAGTGCCTTACCTTGAGGCTGCTTGCCATGCAGGGGTTATCTCCGGTGATGATTGCCCGGTTGCGTGGGCGGTAAAAGATACCCTCTGTGACACTAATGTTTGCGAAGTCGTTATAAACAGGCCATAGGCTTCCTGTCATTGCTGACGCGAGTTTTTACAGTATATCAATCGGATCGACGTCAATAGTGAATTTAATGTCCTTTGGCAATGTGATTTGGTTTAAGAATTTTGACAGGAATGATTGCCCTTTTTCTTCCAGCTTGTTTTTTATAATAATCTGAAAACGGTGCATTCCTTTAATTTTTTCTATTATGCAAGGCGACGGCCCCAGAACGATTAATCTTTCTGAAACTCCTTGCTTGTCTATTATATTGCAGAGTCTCATCGCTATTTCCTGTGCTGATTTTTCTGCCCTGACATCGTTTTCGCTGCTTAAAATCACCCTTACGATTTGGCTAAAAGGCGGATAATCGAATTCTTCTCGTGCCTGAATTTCTGCCTCGTAGAACTCTGTGTAATTCTGCTCTTTTGCACTTTCAAAGGCGTAAAAGTCAGGGTTGTAGGTCTGGAAAATAACGCTTCCTTCGAATTTTCCCCGCCCAGAGCGACCAGCAACTTGAGTAAGAAGCTGGAACCCTCTTTCTGATGCCCTAAAATCTGGTAAGTTGAAACTAGCATCCGCAGAGATTACTCCGACAAGCGTTACGTTTGGGTTGTCCAACCCTTTTGCAATCATTTGGGTTCCGATAAGAATTTCGATTTCCCCCTTTTGGAAGCGGTCTAAAACCTCGATGTGCGAATTCTTTTTTGTCAGAATGTCGCTGTCTATTCTTTCGATTTTGGCATCTTTGAAAAGTTCATTTATCAAGATTTCTATTTTTTGCGTCCCAGCTCCGGAATTCTTCAACGCGTCGCTTCCGCATTTTGGGCATTCATCTGGGAATGACCTTGTTCTGGAGCAGTAGTGGCATTTTAGGGTTGATGTTTGAGTGTGCCAAATCATCGGAAGGGCGCATTTTTCGCACTCGATTACGTTTCCGCAGCCTTGACATTGTGTGTAGGACGAAAATCCTCTGCGGTTAATCAATAAAATTACCTGCTGGCCTTTTTCTAAAGTTTCTTGAATAGCTTTTTGCAACTGGATTGAAATAACCCCTCTGTACGCCTGTTTCGAGTTGTTTTGCATGTTTATTACCGAAGTTTTTGCAATTTGTGCGTTGTTGAATCTGTTTTTTAATTCGAATAAATTGCCAGAATTCACTGCCCGGTAATATACGCTTATGTCTGGGGTTGCACTTCCTAAAAGGAGCGTACAATTGTGGAATTGAGCCAGTTTACCAGCAACGGTTCTGGCATCGTACCTAGGGTTAGGATTTGTCTGCTTATAGGCGCTTTCGTGCTCCTCGTCGATAATTATCAGCCCTATGTTTTGTAACGGCGCAAATACCGCAGAACGGGCTCCTGCGAGGATTTTTATTTCGTTCTTGTATAATTTTTGCCAAACGTCGTATCTTTCGCCTTCAGAAATACTACTGTGCCAAATCGCCACGTCTGTAGTTCCGAATTTTTTTGCCAGCCTTTTTGTAAGCTGTGAGGCGAGTGCTATTTCCGGCGCCAAGAATAAAACGGTTTTTCCTTGGTTTATTGTGTCTTCGATTAGTTTGAAGTAAACCTCTGTTTTGCCTGAAGCAGTTACCCCATGTAGCAAAAGGGTTGAATTGTTGGGCTTGTCGATTTTTGTCCTAATTTTTTTGTAAACTTGTTCCTGTTCGCCTGTTAGTTCAAAAAGCGGTTCTTTTTCGCCCAAGCCAAAAACATCAAGCGGGTTTCTAAAAATGTCGTCTTCTATTAAATTTACGCAACCCATAGCTTCGAGTTTGACAAGACTTGCACGAGTTGTTTTGGCAGTTTTTTCAAATTCAAGTAAAGGAATCTTCCCTTGATTTTCAAGCAAAGTTAATATTTCCAATTGGCGTCGGTTTGCACCTTCGAGGGTTATAAATTCAATTGATTTTTCAATTTTAGCTTTTTTATCGATTAATTTAAGTGGAATTGCCATATTTAAAACAGTCACAAAATCACAACAGTAATAATTAGCGACCCATTCGAGTAGTTTTAGGTATTCAATGGTAAAAAGCGGAGTGTCATCAAGGATTTTGTTGACTTTTTTGGCCTTGATTTCAGCCGGTAGGTAGTTGGAAAACCCTACTACAAAAGCATTTATAAGGCCTTGTCGGCCAAAAGGGACAAGAATTGCATGGCCTATTTGAATTTGCTCCCTCATTTCATCAGGAATAATGTAGCTAAAAGTTTTTACGCCCAGCCCAGTTATGTTTACAAGGGCAAGGGCGTATTTGTTCTCTACTCCTAGTTTTTCTTTTTGAAGTTCTTTTTTCACATAATAATTGTAACATAAAACAGACAACAATTACTGCTCAAGTTAGTGTTTTTTTAACTTTTAATTTAAAATTGTAATTGTTAAGTAATGATAAATATTTAAGTGTATATGTAAATTATTTCAATAATAAATACTTTAACTATATACAGGATATTATATTTAATTATAAGGAGAGTTTATTATGAGTCATCCGACAAAAGCAGTTACGTCAAAACCAGTAGGCAATAATTTTTACACAATAACTTATAAGGAAAACGGTAAAACTCAAACGATGAATGTTGAAAAGGGGATCGAAGTCTTCGGGAATAAAGATTGTAAAACAAATTTTAAAGCACCTGGGAATTCTAATGTGACTCTTAATATTACTCCTGAGCAAGCTGCAGTATTAAAGTCATTTGCTGGTGCTGATCACAAGCCTACATTGTCGAAAGAAGATGTTTCTATAATGTACAGCAAAGAAAAAGATGGTGTTCTAGGCGGCTATATAAACTCTAAAACTCCAGAGGGAGTGAAGTTTGATTCTGATAGTATGACCTTTAATTATATAAACACTATGAGTGTTGAGGTTGATAATAATAAGACAAAAAAACACTTTTCAGTTACTGTAAATGCTCCAGGTCATGAAAAAAATGCACCAGCTGGTTAATTAGAAAGTAAAAGTACTTAAATAAGCAAATATTTCAAAAACGGGTTTGGTCAAGTTGGCTAAATCCGTTTTTTCATCAAGTTCAAGAGTAATCGTTGGTATGTGTCTTTCTATCCCTGCATAGGTTCCAAAGCTGCCTGGGGTTGGGTATCCTATGTCTTGCTGAGTCGGATAATTAATTATTTTTGAAATCTCTTGGGCGATTTTTTCAGCCGGACCGTCGTAATTCACCACCTTATAAGGGGCGTGAAATGTCAAAATCGCATCTGGAGTGTATTTTTCTACGATTTCTGTTACAAATTTGGTTTCTATTTCAGAGGCAGGTGTATCTCCCCCGAAATATTCGTTCTTTTCTGTTAATTCCCAATTGTTCGTCGGGAAATTTCTGTTTATATCCACCAAATTAGCGTTCTGGCGGCTTTTGTTTTTTAACCCGTCAGGGTTAATGCAAGGGATAAAAAGTAAACGATTTTTTGCTTCGTTTAGCATTTCCTCGTTAGTTTTTAGGTATTTTTCTATCAAAAATTTACCCTGAGGCTCGTCGCCGTGAACCACGCCGATAATTAAAACGGTCTTTGGTTGTCGGGCAGGAATGCCAGACATACTTTGTTGATCTTCATTTTGGCAGTAGGGCGGGATTGCTATCCCGCCAGCTTCAATTAAAACAATTTCATTATTATTTTTTGAGTATGTTTTTTTTAAGATGTTCAAAATAAATCCTCTTAAACATATGTTATCTGGCAGGAATGCCAGACCTACTTTTGAAATTTAATTGGAAAACAGTGCGTTGATAAAATCTTTCGAGTCGAAGTTTTTCAAGTCTTCCATTTTTTCGCCAACTCCGATTAATTTAATCGGCAGTTTGAGCTCTTTCGCAATCGCCAAAACGATTGCGCCCTTTGCGGAGCCGTCAAGTTTTGTCAATGCGACCGACGTTAAATTGATGGCTTCTTCAAATATTTTTGCTTGTTGAAGTCCGTTTTGACCTGTATTTGCGTCAAGTACTAAAATGCACTCGCGCAGTAAGTTTGCCCCATTTTCGTCGACGGCGTTTTTGTCGATTACCATTTTAATCTTTGACAGTTCTTCCATTAAGTTGAATTTGTTTTGCAATCTTCCTGCTGTATCCACCAAAATTACTTCGTAGCGTTCATCTTTGGCTTTTTGTATAGCCTCAAAAACGACAGAAGCAGGATCTGCTTTGTCCCGTCTCACAATATCGGCTCCGGCTCTTTTTGACCAAATTTCAAGCTGTTCTTCGGCCGCAGCGCGGAATGTGTCACCCGCTGCTATTAAAACCTTTTTGCCTTCAATTTTGAACCTGTGGGCTAATTTCCCAATAAGGGTGGTTTTTCCCACCCCGTTTACCCCAGCGATAAAATATATATTTATTTCGTTATCCTTGTAATTTAACTTAGTTTCGCCGGCTTCTGATAGCGTTTTTAAGAATTCTTCCTTTAGGTACTTTTTAACTTCTGAAGGTTTAATTTTGTCTTGGTTTCTCAATTTGTCAACCAATTCGCAGGCGTAATTAACCCCCAAATCAGCTCTGATAAGCAAGTCTTCCATATCTTCAAGTACGAATTCGCTGAATTCAGCTTCTTCTTCAACTGAGTCAACAACGCTGTTTACAAGGATTTGACTAGTTTGGGAAACTGTTTTTTTCAACGCTTCAAAACCAATAGAGAAGATACTTTTTTTCTCCTCATTAGTATCCTCTTGTCCTGCAGGTCGGTCTGAGCTACTGTCTAAATCTTCTTTTTTCTTGAAGAAATCAAACATTTATCCAATCCCGTTCTCAACAATAACTTTCGCCAATAGCCCGTTGATGAAAGATGAACTTTCTTCAGTAGAGAATTTTTTGGCCAATTCTAAAGCTTCATCAACAACAACTTTCATAGGAGCATCTTTTATAAACAAAAGTTCTATTATCGCTATGCGCAAGATGTCTTTATCTATTTTTACAAGTCTTTGGATGTCCCACCCTTTGGCGAATTTTTGGATTTGGTCGTCTACGTATTGGGAATTTTTTTTGAATTCTTCCGCAATGGTTATTGCGTAGTTTTTAACAGAGGCTTGGCTTTCCAGTGTTGCGAACTCAGCAATTTCAAGCGCCAAAAGTGCTTTTTCCGCAATTTCAAGCATTTCGTCAATTCTTCCAGTCATATCAGATGTCATAGGAATTGGCACAGGTAAATTTGAAGCTGTCATTGGTCTTTTGACGTTTGTTTCTTCATCCGCTTCGTAATTCTCAATGAATTCTTTTATTCTGAATAAGCCACCGAGAGTTAATTTAAGGTCGTCGCTGGCGTTGTTTGTCAAAATTCTTACTGATTTTAATATAATTTCTTCAAAATCTTTTTTTGAATATTTTGTAATTTCTTTATCAAGTTGCGAGAATAGTATTAAGGCTAGTTCTCGGGCTGCTCTACGTGCTTGCATTTCATTTCCTTTTTTTTGAGTTATCTACCAGTTCATTAAACCATAAATAAAAATTCATGTTAAGATGCTAATTAGAATTATTCATTAAGGAGTTTGTATGAAAAGAGCTATTATAGTTGTTATAGATTCAATGGGCGTTGGCGCAATGCCTGATTTTAAGGAATATAATGATGTTTTTAATTGTAATACCCTCAAAAATGTTGCCGAATTTTGCGGTGGCTTAAATCTTCCCAATATGCAAAAACTAGGATTAGGAAATCTGCAAGAATTTAAAGGGATTAAAAAAAATGCGAACCCTGTCGGCAAATACGCGATGATAGCTGAAAAGTCCAAGGGAAAAGACACAACCACCGGTCACTGGGAAATAGCTGGATTGGTTTTGGACGAGCCTTTTCAAACTTACCCGCACGGTTTTGATAACGAGATGATTCATAAATTTATTGAAATGACCAGCTGTGGCGGAGTTTTAGGGAATTATCCGGCAAGCGGAACACAAGTAATTGAAGATTTGAATGAGAAACACCAAAAAACCAAACATCCGATTGTTTACACTAGTGCCGATAGCGTTTTTCAAATCGCCTGCGACATTGATTTAATACCGCTCGAAACTCTTTACAAGTGGTGCGAAATCGCCCGCAAAATGTTAGATAATGGGTACAATATTTCGAGAGTAATCGCCCGCCCATACAGAGTTATCGACGGTAAACCGACCAGAACGACCGACAGGCGCGATTATTCAGTCGTTCCGACTAAACCCACTTTGTTAAACGAAATCCAAAATTCAGGCGGTGAAGTTGTCGGAATAGGAAAAATTGAGGATATTTTCTCAAAATCAGGAATAACCCACGCCGTACACACTTCCAGTAACAAGGAAGGGCTTGAGTTGACACTAAAAGCAGTTAAAGGCGAATTGAATTTGGATGAGATTAAAGTAGCCGAAGTCGATAATGCCAATAAATCGTTAATTTTTACAAACTTGGTTGACACAGACATGTTGTTCGGCCATAGGAACGACCCAGCGGGTTACGGGCGTGCTTTAGAAGAAATTGACGTGTCTTTAGGCGAGATGATTAAAAACCTTAAAGATGACGACTTGTTGATTATAACAGCCGATCACGGCTGCGATCCAACAGTCGAAGGAACCGACCATACAAGAGAATATGTACCTTTGCTTGTGTATCACAAAAACATTGTGCCAGAAGATTTGAATCTCGTGATTGGTTTTGATTACATTGCCCAAATTGTTAAAGACTGGATTTTTTAGAATTTATTCAATAGTATCACTTTAGGTACTGGTTTTTTTATTTTTCTTTGTTATACTAGATTTTGTAAATTTATTTTGTATAAGTATAATTAAAAAGGAGAATTTGAAATGAAAGTAAAAATCGAAGACGGATGTATTTCATGTGGCGCTTGCGAATCAATTTGTGACGCTGTATTTTCAATCGAAGATGTTGTTATTGTAAACGAAGCTGCTATTGCTGATAACATTGATTGTGTTAAAGAAGCTGCTGACGCTTGTCCAGTAGGCGTTATCGTTATCGAAAACTAATAACCTTTAGGTTTCAAAAGGGCATTTTTTCTTTCCGAAAAAATGCCCTTTTGCTATGCTTGATTTGGCTTGTTGATTTATTTTTTAAACTAATGTATTATCAGAAGATGAAAAATCCAAAAGTCACTATTATTATCCCCAGCTACAATTATGAACTGCTTATAAAGGACGCAATTGATTCGGTTATAGCCCAGTCGTTTAAAGACTTTGAGCTTATAATCGTAGACGACGGTTCAAGCGATAACTCTTTGGCTGTCATCAATGATTATGTCAAAAAACATGACAATATTTTTCTTTTCACCCACGAAAATAATTTAAACAAAGGACTTTCCCAAACTGTTCAATTGGGGCTGAAACATTCTATGGGAGAATATATTGCTTTTTTGGAATGTGATGATTTTTGGGAAGATAATTATTTGGCCAAAAAGGTTGTGGTTTTTGAGAATAATCCCCAAGTCGGCATTGTTTTCAACGATGTTGAGGAACTTGGCGACGAGAACAAGATTGATTTATTAAAAGATTATTTTGAAGATTGCAGAAATCGCTGTAGCAGTAAAATTTACCCTGCCAGCTTGGCTTACGAGACTTTAATGTTGGAGATAATCTCTAATTTTTCTTCCACGATGATGAGAAAATCCGTATTTAGTGGACTTGATTTTGACACGCCGATTGCGCCATATCTTGATTGGTGGCTGTTTTCACAAATAACTTTTTTATACGATTCATATTTTATCAACGAAAAACTCACTCACCTCAGACTCCACACCAAAAGTTATATTTCCAACACGCAGGGTAAAATCACCATAAAAGATAAAAAAGATATGTTCAACAAGCTCTTAAAAACGCTGGAAAAGTCCGCAGACTGCTCAACCTATAAAGAATTGGTGTCAAAAATATTCGAAGAAAAAGCAAGTAAATCCTGCCGTGACAAGAATTATAAAGAAGATTTCATTAAAAAATTCGCAGACAAGAAAGTTTTTCTATACGGTGCCGAAAGTTTCCTTTTTGATATTTTAAAGGACTACGATTTTTCCAAGATTAATATTAATGGCATTATCGATGCCGATAAAAACAAATCTGGCCAGGAAATTTTGGGCTACAAGGTTTATTATAAAGACGAAATAGTTTCGCTGAATCCAGATGTGATTTTGATTTCGACCCAAGAACCCGAGATGGTTTACTCAGAATTGCAAAAATTTGTCTCAGATAAAGGGCTGAATATTCCTATAATCACCGATTTTTTTCATGAAGTAAGATACAAAGCACTCAATAATAGAGGTTTGAGCTTGGAAGAAGTTTTGACCGAATTGTTTTAGCATAAGATTTAAGAGTTAACGAAATCAACTATTTCTTTTGTCGAGTAGCAATCGTTTATCACTAAAAAGTCCAGCCCTGTTTTGCTTTTAACGTAATCCAGAGTTTTGCCGTCCAAAAAGTCCTGAGTAAAGGGTCGAAGCATAACTGACGGAATGATTACGATGGGGTGAGAAGTTGAACTGTTGAATGGTTTAACTGTATCAATTAAGTCCTGTGAGGTTATAAGCCCAGCTACTGTTATGTTTTCGCCCCAGTAATTCGATTTTACACTGATGACCGATGAATTTAGGTTTTCTATTTTGTTTAGCTCACCAGAAATTTCTTCCATGGCCGGTTCAGCAAGCTTAGAAGTCGCAAATAGAACGTTTATTTGCTCTTTTACTTTTTCAGGGAGTCGTTTTTTTTGTTTTTTAAAGTCCTCCAACAGAAGTCTAATTGCCCCTACTCCATCTTCCAGCTGGGAAAAATTACCATAGTATTTTTTTTCTGGAATCGGTTTTCCCGCAAGCAAAAAGAACTCATCCGAGCAACAAACAACCTGTTTTTTTGCCGAATTGTTGAAATCTTCTGCCATTTTAATTGTTTCAGTAGCGATTTCTTTTGTGACGGGGTACAATTTACCTTCGCCGTCGTTTTCTCTGAATTTTGTAATCCCAACAGGAACAATAGCGATAGATAGGACGTTTTTGAGTTTTTTGAAATCTAAAAGTGTACTCTTTAATTCCTCACCGTCATTGTATTTCGGGCAAAGCACGATTTGCAAATGGACTGGAATGCGGTTCTTTTCGAGCCATTTTAAATTTTTTAAAATATCCTTGGCGTTTGGATTTTTGAGCATTTTTACCCTTAGTTCAGGGTTAGTAGTGTGCACTGAGATATAAAACGGCCCCAATCCGAGTTTTTCAATGCGTTCTTTATCATTTTTGGTTAGATTTGTAAGCGTTATGTAGGTTCCTTGCAGGTAGGAAAGCCTATAGTCATCGTCTTTAATGTACAATGAATCCCTCAAGCCCTTTGGCTGCTGGTCAACGAAGCAAAATATACATTTGTTCAAGCATGGTCTTATTTTGTCGAAAACTGCGCTCTCGAACACTATTCCCAAGTCGTCGTCAAAATCTTTTTCCAGCTCAACTTCTTCGATTTCGCCGTTTTTCTTTTTGATTTCGATTGTAATAATTTCGTTTTTACACAAGAAATTGTAATCAATCAGATCAGAAATTTTCTGTTCATCAATCGACAAAATTTCGTCCCCAGCTTCTATTTCAAGCTCTTGGGCGATAGAATTTTCTTCAACTTTGTTAACTATTGCTGCCATTTGTTTTCCAAACTTTCTAACTCTTGTCTCCCACGTCATCCTGAACTCGTTTCAGGATCGCATAAGTGAACGACCTTGCGATGCTGAAATAAATTCAGCAAGACGTAGTAGGCGTCTAACTATTTTCTTTTTCCAAGCCTTCTATTATCGATATAAAATTCTTATATTCGCAAATCGAATTGTCCAAAAGGATTTTTTGGTAGAAGCTTAGCGAATTGGATTCGTTTTCAAGCGTGTTTTTCGCCGTATATTGGTGCTCAAGAGCTTTTGTTTTAATCTGCGAAAACATTGCACTTCTTTCATCCTGAGCCAAGTAAGAAGCACAGGAAAGTTTTATTTTTGAAGCGGAATTAAATTGAAGCGGGTTGGCTGAGAGTTTTTCCAGCAGAAGGTGTTTCAATTCTTTTTTCCCTTCTTCTGTGATTGAATAAAATCCTGAAAGCTTTCCGCCTTCTGACATAGCTTTTCTAGAATGGATGAAACCTTCTTTTTCCAACCTTGTCAATGCGGGCTTAATTGCCCCAAAACTGGGCTGGGTGTAGGTCGCAAAATTATCCATAATCGCCTTTAAAATGGCGTACATGGTCAGTTCTTTTTTTGTCAAAACGTATAAAATTAACAGTTCTATCATTTTTTAATAGTATCACAAAATTATGGGAACCTCTAAAAACACAAAAAGAGACCGAGTTGAGATCAATATACGTCGCCCTGAACTTGTTTCAGGGTCGCAAGGTCTTTCGCCTATGCGATGCTGAAATAAATTCAGCAAGACGTTTGGATCTTTTAGAGGTGCCCTTATCTTATTCTTTTTCCTGCTTTTTTTATGCTGTCGACTGCTGCATTGAAGCCGTCTTGGTAGGCTTTTTTATTTTTCAGCGAGTCCAATGCTTCTTGCCAGCTAATGGTGTTTTCTATGCTTTTAAATAAATTTGATGTATCTTTTATCGGAGCTTCAAGCCTGTTTTCTAGCTTATTGTAATCAGCTGCACTCAGCTCAAAAGAATCTCTTACCGTTTCTTTCAGTTTTTTAGTGTAATTCTTTGACATATGGTCTGTAATTGCCTCGTTACAAGTGCAGAGTGCCATATTGAACCCCACAAATCCTGAAATTAGACCTACGCTCATTTTTCCCATTTCACCGTCTCCTTTTTTCTTTAAAATAACACAAAACTTAAATTTATTTTAATTATTTTTCTTTTTGATTTATAATTATTTATATATTAGAATTCTAACAAAAGCAGGAATATTTTGGTAAAAACACTAGAAAAAAAAATGGATAAAAAATTGGAAATTGAATCTACAGCTGAGATTGTTAAAAAAATAAATTTGCAGCACATTGCGATAATTATGGACGGAAACCGTCGATGGGCAAAGCAAAAGAATTTGCTTCCAGCCGTCGGGCACAAAAAAGGCGTTGATTCGCTAAAGACTGCACTTAAATCTTGCCATGAATTTGGGGTTAAATATTTAACCGTTTACGCGTTTTCGACAGAAAACTGGAATAGAAAAAAAGAAGAAGTCGATTTTTTGATGGAGCTTTTGGCTCACACAATCAAAAACGAGTTGAAAGAGTTGAACGAAAACCAAGTCGTGATTAACTTCATAGGTGATTTGACCAAATTAAATTCAAAATTGCAAAAAATTCTTTCCGATGCCGTTGAGAAAACAAAAGACAATTCAGGCGTTAATCTACAAATTGCCTTTAATTATGGCTCAAGAGATGAATTGGTTAACGCAGTTAAAAATATTTCACAAAAAGTGTTGAATAACGAAATTTCGTTGGACGATATAACCGAAGAAACTGTTTCAAGAGAGCTTTACACAAGCTCAGTTCCAGATCCTGATTTGTTAATCAGAACAGGTGGAGAAATGAGAGTTTCAAATTATTTGCTCTGGCAGATTGCCTACTCCGAAATTTTGGTAACTGACCAATTCTGGCCGGATTTTGACGAAAAATCCATGGCAGAGGCTATATTAGAATTCAATCGCCGCCAACGTCGCTTCGGGGAATAGGCTTCGGTTGTAAGTAAAACTTGCTGGAGATTGTTTCGGTGGACTTTTTAAATAAGCCGAAAACTTAAGTCTCGCAATGACGTGTATAAGTAGGTCGGGCTTTCCAGCCCGACGACAATAAGCGAGGAATATTATGCTTAAGATTATTCTTGCCACTGGCAACCCGCACAAAGTAGAAGAGATTAATGAAATAGCCAAAGATTGTGGCTGTGAATTTGTCCTACCTTTTGACGGTTTCGACCCTGTTGAGGACGGAGAAACTTTTGAGGAAAACGCCTTAATTAAAGCAAAAGAAGCCAATAAATATTCTAAAATGCTCACTTTAGCAGACGATTCCGGACTTTGCGTCGACGCTCTCAACGGCGAGCCGGGGATACATTCAGCTCGATACGCGGGTACCCAATCTGAAAAAATCCAAAAACTTTTGGGTGCTCTAAAAGATGTTCCTGAAGACCAAAGGGGGGCGAAATTCGTCTGTGCAATGGTTTTGTTGGGTGAAGACGGTGAAGTTTTGTTTTCTGACAGGGGCGAGTGCTCAGGCAAAATAGGTTTTGAAGCTAAAGGCACAAACGGATTCGGTTATGACCCGGTATTTGTTGTCGAAGGTGGCAATTTGACAATGGCAGAGTTAAATGAAGAAATAAAAAATACAATTTCACATCGAGCCATTGCGTTACAAAAGGTACTATTTTTCATTAATGCAAAATTTAATCTATAAGAACAAAAAGATAATTGCCTTTTAGCTGAATTATGTTAAACTAGACGTAAAGGCAGGTTGTATGATTGACGAGAGAAGCGAAAAATCAATAGAAAATTTAAAATCAAGGGCAAAACAAATTCTTGCCTCAACCCATTTATATCAGTTTAAAGGTACAGTTTCAAAGCTTCTGGGATTAACTGTCGAGGTTAAATTGCCAGGGTTAAAAATAGGTGACTTGTGCTCAATAGAAACCTCAGAAGGTGAAAAAAAACCTGCCGAGGTCGTCGCTTTTAAAGGCGATACAGCTCAATTACTATTATTATATGATGGGGCTGGTATTGGTCAGGGAAGCTTGGTTACAAGTACTGGAAAGCCTCTGATGATACCGGTAGGTGATTTTTTACTAGGGAGGCTTATCAACCCACTGGGTGACCCAATCGATGGACGCACTTTAGACACGACCGGCGCAAGATGGATATCTGTAGAAGGTCAGCCACCAGAGGCTTTTGATCGTCCTATTATCAAAACAATGTTCTCAACAGGAGTAAGAGCGATTGATTCTTGCCTGACTCTCGGCGCAGGGCAAAGAATGGGGTTATTTGCGGGTTCAGGGGTAGGTAAAAGCACCATGCTCGGAATGATAGCCAGAAACTCTGATGCCGACGTAAACGTCGTAGCTTTGATTGGAGAACGTGGCAGAGAAGTAAAAGAATTTATCGAGGACTCACTTGGTGTCGAAGGGATGGCAAAGTCTGTGCTGGTTTGCTCTACAGGCGACCAACCGCCATTAATAAGACAAAAATGTTTACTGACTGCAACTGCAGTAGCAGAACATTTTCGTGACCAAGGTAAAAAAGTTTTTCTTATGACAGATACAATTACTCGTTGTGCTATGGCTGGACGTGAAGTAGGGTTATCAATCGGTGAACCGCCAACTATGAAAGGTTATCCGCCGTCTATTTTTTCTTGGCTGCAAAAAGCACTTGAAAGAACTGGTAACAGCAAATTGGGTTCAATAACAGCACTTTATACGGTGTTAATGGAAGGTGATGACGTTAATGATCCTGTTGTAGACACGGTCAGAGGGATTGTTGACGGGCACATATTCTTATCAAGAAGAGTTGCGGAGATGAACCATTATCCTGCGATTGATGTATTGGGAAGTATTTCCAGATTAGCAACCGCCATAACCTCACGAGAACAGCAAGATGCTGCATCAAAAATGCGTAAAATCCTTGCGCTGTACAGAGAAAACAAAGATTTGATTGATGTCGGGATGTATCAGCCGGGAACGAATCACAAACTCGACACGGCGATAGAAATGATGCCACAAATTAATGCCTTTTTACAGCAAAGGACTGCCGATAGCGTTGATATGGATTCAACAATTTCTACTTTGATTTCGATGATGGCCAACGTAGAAATTTAATACGTTTAAACTAGTAATTATCTTGACGTTTAAGGTATAATCTTTCTAAGAAAGACAGAGGCGATGCAGCATTTAATTCATATTCTAAATAATCCAAACTTCAATGCTTATGAAATACTTATGCTTGTGTGTTTTGGAGCGAGTTGGCCTGTTGCCGTTTTAAAAACATACCAAACTAAATCAATCAAAGGCAAGAGCTTTTTATTTTTAGTCCTAATTCTTTTAGGGTATATATTTGGGGTCATCTACAAAATTACAACAGATTTTGACTATGTGATATGGCTCTATATTGCAAATGGGGTACTTGTTTTAGCGGATATGACGCTTTGGTTTATGTACAAGGATAACAACAATTAAAGGGTCTAAATATTTTATGAAAAAAATTCTTTTTACAATCTTAACTCTTTTTACAGTTTTAAATTTTTGTCCACAGTGTTACGCAGAAAGTGATAATATTGTCCTGCTAACAAAAATAGGTTTTTTTGAAAAAAATCAAACAAGTACGGCTAAGCCTTGCGACGAAATTAAAAAAGCTTTATCGTCTCATCTTAAATACACTAATTCCTACGATCTGGAGGCTTTAAACTCACTATACGCTGACAACTATGTTAACGCGGACGGGTTTAATAAGGAAACATACTTTGACTTGATAAAAAAAACTTGGGAAAGCTACCGCGACATCAAATACACAATTGACATTAAAAACATCCAAGTCAACGGAGATATGGCTTTCGTAGAGCTTGACGAATACGCAATAGGGACGACAGGCCCGAAGTCCGGACTGCTCGAGGAAAAAGGAGTCTTGAAAAGCAACGCCAGCTGCGTTTACTACTATGAAAAAATAAACAACGAATGGAAAATAACTTCCGACCACATAACGCACGAAAAAATTTATTTGACATACGGCGAGGCACAATACGCGAATGTTAAACTAACTTCCCCTTCGCAAATCTCCTCGAATAAGCCTTATACCGCGACATTGGAGATTGACGCGCCTCCAGATACCCTCGTAATAGCCTCAATTGGGAAAGAAAACATAACCTACCCCCAAGCGGTTGCCGATGAAGTATTTAGGAAATTCCCAGAAAACAACTGTTTAGAGAGAATGTTCATATCAAATGACAAGAATATAAACGAGTACACCGTGGCTTCTTATGGAATGACCAAGGCGGAAATAAAAAAAGGAACTCAAATTAAGATTTATATTACAGGTCTAGGATTTGTGATGTCGAGGGTTAACGTAGTTCCAGCGAACAATTTCGTAAAGGTCGAAGCAAATGAAAAAAAACAGTAAACTCTTATACCTTTTAATAACAATTTCGTTTTTTGTCGGCATAAATTCGTATTTTTCAAATTTAATAGCTTCTAATCTCTCTGCAGGTTGGATTTATTCAAATGAATTCATAAATTTAATTTTCGTAAAAAATACGGGTGCCGCATTCAGTTTACTTCAAAACTCGACAAATTTTTTAATCGCAATATCAATCATATCCGTATTCTTAATACTATATTACATAGTCAGAAACATCGAGACGCTATTAATGAAAGAAATTTTTTGTTCCTCTATTTTACTGGCTGGAATTTTAGGGAATTTGTACGAAAGAATCTTTTTCGGGTACGTGAGAGACTACTTTGATTTGGCGTTCGTAAACTTTCCAGTCTTTAATATATCGGATGTGCTGATAAATGTTGGTGTTTTTGCTATAATAATATTGATACTACTAACTAAAAGGCCGATTAAACTGTTATGAACAATTTTTACTTTATCCCAGACGACACTGACGAAAATACAAGATTAGACAACTATCTATGCAACTCATTTGAAGATATTTCAAGATCGCAAATGCAAACACTGATAAAAGATGGAAAAGCTCTAGTTAATGGCGTGCCGAAAAAATCTGGCTACAAGCTCAGAGCTGGCGACAAGGTAGAATTGGCTGTTGAGGACAAACAGCCGGATGTGATTAAACCGCAGAATATCCCATTAAGCATAGTCTACGAAGACGAAAATATGCTAGTGGTGAACAAACCTTCAGGAATGCTAACCCATCCGACTCAACTTGAACGCGAAGATACTCTTGTAAACGCACTATTATTCAAATACGGCGAAAATCTGTCTGACATAAACGGTTATTTCAGAAGAGGGATTTTACACAGACTAGACAGAAATACCTCAGGACTTTTGATGGTGGCGAAAAACAACAAGGCTCACGAGTTTTTGACAGACCAAATCAAGGCTAAAACAGCAATTAGACAGTACCTAACCATTGTAAAAGGCTCTTTTCCAAAAGAATCGGGCGTGATAAATCTTCCAATCGGCAGACACCCTACCCAGCCCCACAAAATGGCCGTAGTAGAGGGCGCAAAGACCAGTATTACGGAGTATAGAGTCCTGAACAGATTTCCTGAGAATACTTATTTGGAACTTACGCTTAAAACTGGAAGAACCCACCAGATAAGAGTTCACATGAGCCACTTATTCCACCCGATAGTTAACGATTCACTCTACGGCGGGGGGCAGATGAAGGCGAAGACTCAAGAGCAGGTTTTACAGGCGTACAAATTGTCTTTCGCAAAACCGTTTTCTCGTCACATAATCGAACTTGAAATAGAACCCGATGAGAAAATTGTTAAAATATTGAATTATTTAACTTGTAAAAAGGAGCAATAATGAAAAGAATTTTAAATATAGTAATGATGTTAATAGTCCTATTGGTGGCTTTTATCGCTACGCAGAACGTTAACAAATTTTTTGAACTTACGGTCTGGGGAACAGTTGGTGTTAATGAAGTTAGCTACAATCTCAGTTTCTTAAATCTGCTATTGGGCATTTTCTTTGCCGGGTTCGTTGCCGGTGCTTCATGGGTTGGCAGTTATTTTTTCTTACTCCAAGAAAAGTTTAAAGAATACAAAAGGAAACTGGAGTTGACCACTGTCAAAGCAGAATCTGGCAATTCTAGGGTTGACGTGCTTCAGGCAAAAATTGAAGTGCTTGAAAAAGCATTAAAATCGGCATTAGAAAAAAATAGTGGCTAGTTTTCTAACCGCCATTGCCCTTTGCGGAAGAGTTGGCTAGAGGGCGTTTGAGGGGTAAAATGAAAGAAAGTATTATTGCATTAGTTGATTGTGATTCATTTTTTGTCTCATGTGAGCAGTCAGTTGATGAAAGCTTGCAGGGAAAACCCGTTTGCGTAACCAGCGGCAGCAACGGTTGTATCCTCGCGCGCTCAAAAGAAGCAAAAAAAATGGGAATTAAAATGGGGATGCCGTATTTTATGGCAAAAAAAGAGTATCCAAATGGAATCTACGTTTTCGGTAATATGGAATTGTACAAACAAAAATCAAAAGGCGTTATGCGCATCTTGAGGGATTTCAGCCCGACTGTGGACGTTTATTCAATAGATGAGGCGTTTGTGGAGCTTACGGGGTTGAAAAGGCTCTATAAAAAGAATTACTACGGCATCGCAAAACTAATAAGAGACGAAATCAAATTACAACTAGGCATAAGCGTTTCAGTCGGCGTGAGTCGCTCAAAAGTTCTCGCAAAGCTTGCCTGTGAGAGGGCAAAGGATAACGAAGGAATTTATTTAATCGGCAAACGAAAAATAATAAAAGAATTGAAAGCAACGAAAATTGAAAAAATTTGGGGCATTGGTCAAAAAACGACACAACTACTCAACAGATGGGGGATTTTGTGTTGCGAGCAACTGGTCGAAAAATCTGACGAATGGCTAAAAGTAAAAATAGGCAAACGAGGAGTGGAGCTAAAACACGAGCTATCTGGCGAATGTATTGATAGGGTTAAGACAAAAAGAAAGCTTCCAAAATCCATCCAAAACACCCGCACATTCGCAAAATCAACAAATGACGTTAATTACATAAAAAACGCGCTGAACATACATATCCACACCTCCTGCACCAAATTGCGTTACCTAAAAGGCAAATGCAAAACGGTCAGTTTGATGCTAAAAACAAAAGATTTTGCAGTTTACTGGGAGAAAAAAAACCTTGAGAATCTGGCGAACTTTGAACTTGAAATATCGAAAGAAATTATGGCAATGCTGGACAAAATTTATTCGCCAGATTTAATTTATAGAAGCTGCGGAGTAACGCTTGAAAATATAAATTACAATACTGAAGACCAACTGACGCTGTTTCCAGCGAAATTAAAGCTCAGAAATTCCGACCAGCTGGCCCAGTCGATTGACAAACTTGAGCGCAAATTTGGGAGAAACATTGTAAAAACTGGATTTTTGAAAACTTTCGAGAAGTAAATTAAACTTGTGCATAAGTCTCGGTAGGTGTAACAAATGTATTCACACTAGTTGTTTTAAGCGGCAAAATAGTATAGTATCTTAACAGAGATAAGTTATTTTTTTGAATAATGGTGGATAAATGAATTTAGATTTTTCAAACCCAATTGCGACAGAAAGCAATTTAACAGGATATATAGAAAACTACAATATCACATACAGCTTAGGCGAAAAATATTTTAACGAAAGTCATTACGCCCAAGCCATCAACAATTACAATCATGCTCTTGAAAATTGCATGAGTATAGTTAATGTTTATAAATCCTTGGATAAAAAAGATAATGAAGAACTGTATTCAAAAATATATGATAGAACTAAGGACAAGCTGGTAAACTCCATACTGAAACAAGGAACCAAGCTTTTAGCCGAGAATAAAAACCAAGAAGCGATGGACTGTTTGAAATACAGCCTGTTTTTTGATTCAAAGAATGCTGATATTTATTCAAAAATAGCCGAAAGTTTCCAACATCTAAAAATGCACCATCAAGCCACCGACTATTTCAATAAGGCTATTAAAATAAATCCAAATTTGAAGGAAGCATACAGAATGAATGCCGATTCATATTACAACAGGGGCGAAAATGGAGATTTAGCATATTACGAAGATGCAATAGTTAATTATAGAAAATATATTGAATATGAAACTAAAAACGACAGTGTTTGTAACATGTTGGGACACATATACAGCAAAATTGGTAAATTTGAGAATGCTATAGAATTTTTCAAGAAAGCTTTAGAGATTAATCCTGAATTTGACTTGGCACTAGGAAATTTGATATATACAAGCCTTAAATCAAAAAGTTACACTCAAAAAGACATTTATCTTTTGACAAAATCCGCAGTTGACAAGTATATAAAGGCAAAGAATATCGAGCAATTTAAGCATACAGTTGCTAAGGCCAATAAAAATAAAAAGCTTCACATTGCATACATTTCACCAGATTTTTTAAATCACGCAGTTATGTTTTTTCTTGAACCTATTCTTGCAAATTATGACAAAGAAAAATTCACTGTAACCTGTTATTCAAATGGAGACAGGCAGGATGAGGTTACACAAAAATGCAAAGGCTATGTCGATAAGTTCGTTGACGTTAGAAACATAACTGACGATAAAGAGCTCGCATCAATGATTAAAAATGACAATGTGGATATTTTAGTTGATTTGGGGGGCCATACAGGAGGGAATAGATTACTGGCATTGGCATACAAGCCCGCCCCTATTCAAGCAACCTACCTCGGCTATCCCAATACATCTGGTTTATCGGCGGTTGATTACATCTTAACTTCAAAAGGTACAATTAACGACGACGAACTTGAGTATTTTGTAGAAAAACCGTATCATCTGGACTTGGGCTATGAAACCTTTAACTTTGTAGAATCGGCTTACCCTAAAGTCGCCCCTTTACCGCTATTAGAAAACGGTTACGTCACATTCGGTTATTTTAACTGTATAACAAAAATAAACTCGGATTTGATAAAAACTTATTCCGAGATATTAAAATCAGTGCCAAATTCTAAACTTCTCATCCACAGGCAGTCGATTATTGATTCTACCAAAGAGATGATTTACGGCGAGTTCAAGAAAAACGGCATAGAGATGGATAGAATAACTATCGAAAATAAAAGAAACGGTTATTATGAATTTATGAATAAGGCTGATATTGCGTTAGACCCTTTCCCTTATAATGGAACCACCACCACCATAGACTCAATCATAATGGGGCTGCCAGTCACCTGCATTTATGGCGATTCACCGCATAAGAGGTCCTCTGCAAGAATAAATTCACAGCTTGGATTTGATGAATTAATCGCCTATGATGAAAATCAATACGCAAATTTAGTTACAAAATTGGCAAACGACGTCGAGAAACTTGCAGAATTAAGAACCACACTTAGGGATAAATTCAAGGCCTCTTCAATTTGCGATGGCGAAGCATTTACTAGGTCACTGGAGCGTTTTTACACTAACGCTTGGGACAATTATTGCCAAGATTAATCGACGCACTCGACCACATCCACTCTTTAAAAAGGTTAAAGCCAGATTTCTAAACTCATCTAAATAGTAGGCTTAATCCCACGTGATTGTGTCTTTTAATTTACCTGTTGAAGGATCATATTCTTTAATAGTTCTCTCTTTAGGATCCATAATAGATTCCAATTGCCCCTTATTATTTCTATGATATTCTATTTTTTGCCCATTTTTTTCAGTTAAAGATGTATCGGAGCTACCATCAAAATTAAAAATAGTTTCCTTTGTCCAGCCATCTCCGTGTTCTACTGCGTGGCGCTCGCTAGCTTTTTTACCATCTGAATCAACAAATTGTACGGTTGATAAATCAACTTTGTGTCCAGCATTATTAATAATTGATTTTTGATTAGAAATTTTGTCGGTCATAAAATTCTCCTTATGTATACTAAATTATTGTCTTATATATAATAAAACTATTCAGAGGAAAGAATTAACCAATAATTTAATTTTGTTACATAACTATAAAAGTACAGACTATACTTCTCTTTTTTCCAAACTGACTTGCCAGCCGCCAGGTAATTCTTCTGTGAGATCTTCCAAACCAACCTCTTGAGGAGCCTCTTGTTGAGCGTGAGGAGCTATTTCCGGGTGTGTTCTGCAAACATACTCTTCCTCGTACATCTCGTCTTGAGCAGGCAGCGGCAATTCTTCTTCATCAATTGCAGAATTAATAGGCAATCTGAAGCCAAAAGTAGAACCTTCGTTTAATTTAGATTGAATGAACACCTGACCGGCGTGGTGCTTTTCAATTGCAATTTTAACTAAGTGAAGCCCTAGTCCGGTACCTTTGATTGTATGTGTGTCGTTTTCAATTCTGAAAAATCTGTCGAATATTTTTTGTTGGTACTGTTCTGCAATTCCAGAACCTTGATCTTCAATACTTACTTCAATAAATTCGCCAACTCTCGCTCTTTCGGCTCTGACTTTGATTCTACCGCCTTTTGGAGAGTATTTGATAGCGTTGGATATAAGATTTTTTATGCAACGCTCGATACTATCTTCGTTCAATAAAATCTCAGGCAAATCAGGCTCTTTCATAATAGAGAAAGTCAAATTGTTTTCTTCCACCAGAACTTGCATTGAATTAACGCAGTTTTCAATTATAGTGACGATATTAAATTTGTTTTTAGGCAACCTGACACTTGTAGATTCCAATCTAGAGAAATCCAAAATGTCATTAACCAAGCGATTCAAGCGGATAATTTCCTCGTTCATTACCCCGATAAATTCTTTTTGGGTATTAAAATCAAACTCGTTTCCGTAGTGATAAAGAGTGTCAATGTAGCTTCTCAAAACGGTAACCGGAGTACGCAATTCGTGGGAAACGTTAGAAATGAAGTGACCACGGATTTTGTCCATTTCGGTCTCTTTTGTAACATCAATCAGGACGATAATATATCCGACATAATCCTTATTTTTGGAAAACATAGGAGACATAACCGCCTTTATAATTCTTTTGTCCACTTCGATACTAAATGCAAGAGGTTTAGTTTCCATAACGTCAAGTGGAGTATCTTTAAATTGTTCGATTTTTTCTTTAAAACAAAGTTCGCCGTTGGAATCGCAGTAAAGTTGGATTTTGCTATTTATAATTTCAGATTCTGTTACTTCCAAAAGTTTTTGGGCGTGGTTGTTAACCAAAACAACATTGTCGAAGTTGTCGCAAACTACAACGCCATTGGCAATACTCATTAAAACAGCTTCGAGCTTGTTTCTTTCCAGTGTCAATTGGTCAACATTCTGCTCTTCGTAAAGGTGCAGACGGGTCGACATATCGTTAAAGGCTTCAAATAATTCTTTGACTTCAGCACTGACGCCTTTTCCTTCAATTTTATAACCGAATTGGCCCGTGGATATTTTTCTTACACCACCGTGTAAAATTCTGAGTTCTCTAGTTATAAGGTAGGTATTTATGAGGATTACCAAGGCAAAAACTGCCCAAGCAACAACAAAAACGAACAAAAGCGAGGCTCTTGTCGTAGAAGAAATCTGATCTATGATGTTTCCCGACAATCCAACCATTACCGAACCTATTGAAAAAGATTTTCCATCTTTTTTTACAATCATAGGCGAGCTAACGGCTATTTTTGAATCAAGTGCCTGCTTTGAAAAATCTTCTTTACTTGAGTAAATAACATTACCACGGCTATCGGTGAATTCTATAAAGGCGATATCATCGTTACTGTTTAATATTGATTGCGAGTGATATTTTAGCATATCATATTTTGCGTATTCTGGAATATCTTTAATTACATCGGCACTTTCAATAGCAAGAGTCTTAGAAATAATCTTACCGAAGTTTTGATAGCCTTCGTTTAACTTCTGCTGAATGTTTGCTGTTGCTAAAAAAGCAATCAGAATAATTAGCAATGTACTTATGACAAGGCCAGTGACAATTAAACGATTCTGTGTAGTTAAACTGATTTTACTATTCATAGCAAAATTATACCATAACACAGTAGTGCAAGTCAAAAGTATTAATTTTTAACAAGAAAAGACTACTTAACTCAATAAAATGAGCTTTTAGAGTCTTGGAGGAGATTGTCTTGGATTATTCGCCATTAAACGAGTTACAAAGTCACGCATTTCTGTGTGCCATTTTCACTCTCTGGCGTAAATCCGCTGCTTCGGTGGAGTCTTAATTTTCTAGCCGTTGCACCACGTCTTGCAATGACGTGTTATTCTACTTTTCCTTGATAAATTTTATCTCGTCTTTGTTGACGTCCACAATTAACTTGTCCCCGCGGATGAATTTCTGCGACAAAAGAAGTTTGGACAGCGGATTTTCGACCAACTGCCTTATCACCCTTTTCAGCGGTCTCGCACCGTAAATAGGATTGAACCCTCGGGCAGCAAGAAATTCACGAGCTTCCTCGGTGATATCAATCTCGATTTCATGTTCTTTCAAAAGACCTTTCAAATACTCGACCTGAATATCCACAATCGAAGACAGTTGAGGAAGAGTCAACGCCTTAAAGAAAATAGTTTCATCCACGCGGTTCAAAAATTCCGGTTTAAACTGAGCTCGCAAAGCCGCCAAAACTTCTTCTTTAGTTTGCTCGAACCCACCAATTTTGGGATTAATCGAATTCTCCAATATCAAATCGCTTGCGATGTTACTGGTCATAATAATTACAGTGTTTTTAAAATCAATCGTTCTCCCCTTTGAGTCGGTCAGCCTGCCGTCGTCAAAAATCTGGAGCATGATATTAAACACGTCAGGGTGAGCCTTTTCAATCTCGTCGAAAAGTACCACTGAATAAGGTTTTCGTCTAACTTTTTCGGTCAACTGCCCGCCTTCTTCATACCCGATGTAACCCGGAGGGGCACCAACGAGTCTGGATACGTTGTGTTTTTCCATGTACTCAGTCATATCAATTCGAATGAGTGCGTCCTCATCATTGAACAAAAATTCGGCCAGAGTCTTCGCCAGTTCAGTCTTTCCAACCCCAGTCGGCCCAAGGAAAATAAAGGTTCCGATAGGTCGCTTTGGGTCTTTTAAACCTGAACGCGCACGTCGAATTGCATCAGAAACCACCTCAACAGCCTCGTCTTGGCCGATAACCCTTTTGTGAAGGACTTCTTCCATCCTAATGAGTTTCTGCATCTCGCTCTCAATCAGCCTGTTTACTGGCACGCCTGTCCATTTACTGACAACATTTGCGATATCTTCGTCATCTATCTCTTCTTTAAGTAATTGGTTAGCCTTGTGTTCTTTTGTTTGTATTTCATTTAATTTTTTCTCAAGCACAAGTAACTTGCCGTATTTTAACTCAGCGGCGACTTGCAAATCGGTATTCCTTTCAGCTTCCTCGATTTTTTGCTTGGTCTGCTCGATTTCTTCTTTTAATGACGCTTCTTCAGTGATAACGCTTTTCTCTTTTGTCCACTGGGTTTTAAGCACATCAATTTTTTTGGCAAGTTCGTCAATCTGCTTAGTGATGTCCTTAATTTTGGCTTCGACTTCTTCTCCGCTTTCCTTTTTAAGCGCTTCGCGTTCGATTTCAAGCTGAATTTTCTGCCTCATCATCGTGTCGATTTCTTCCGGCATGCTGTCAATCTCAATTCTCAAAGAAGACGCCGCCTCGTCAATCAAATCGATGGCCTTATCGGGTAAAAATCTGTCGGTGATGTATCTGTCAGAAAGTTTTACAGCTTGAATTAAAGCTGAATCCAAAATCCGCACCCCGTGGTGGACTTCGTATTTTTCCTTCAGTCCGCGCAAAATGCTTATGGTATCCTCGACCGTCGGTTCTTCAATCATAACTGGCTGAAATCTTCTTTCAAGTGCGGGATCTTTTTCGATGTATTTTCTATACTCGTTAATCGTGGTAGCCCCGATGGTTCTCAAAACGCCACGAGCAAGCATGGGTTTCAAAAGGTTTCCCGCATCCATAGAACCTTCTGCGGCTCCCGCACCTACAACCGTGTGCAATTCATCAATGAACATAACAATCTGCCCGCTTGAGTCTTCTACCTCTTTCAAAACGGCCTTAAGTCGTTCCTCGAATTCGCCTCTGAACTTTGCACCAGCAATTAAAGCGCCCATATCAAGCGAAATTAATTTGACTTCTTTTAAGCTTTCGGGAACGTCGCCGCGCACAATCCGCTGTGCGAGGCCTTCTACGATGGCGGTTTTACCGACACCAGCTTCACCTATCAAAACTGGGTTGTTTTTTGTTCTTCTATTGAGAACCTGTATAATCCTTCTGACTTCCTCGTCGCGGCCGATTACAGGATCCAATTTTCCTTTTTTTGCCAGTTCTGTTAAATCGGTTGAATATTTTTCCAACGCTTTATACATTTCTTCTGCATCTTTATTATCCACTTTTTTTGTCCCTCTTACTTTTTTCATAGCTTTTAAAATTGAATTTTCGTTTATATTGAAATCCTTGAACAGTTTTTGGATGGCGGAGCCCTCAAGCTTAACCATCGCGAGCAAAATGTGCTCGATGCTGATAAAATCGTCTTTCAGCTCGTCAGCCTGAGTGTTAGCCAAGTCCAAAAGGTTGTTGCTCTCTTGCGAAAGGTAAATTTGTTGGGAATTAACCGGGCCGCTCACAGTCGGAAAATCCTTGATTTGCTTGACCACCCCGTCGATAAATTCTTGGTTAAGGAGGTTTAATTCCTTCAAATAATCCCCAGAAACACCATCCAAATCTTTAATCATCGCCATAAGAATGTGTGCCGGCTGAAGCTCAAAGTTCTTATGGGAATCCATTAAGGCATGCGCCGAAGCTAGAATTTCTTGGGAATAGTTAGTAAATCGATTAAAATTTTGCATTATCACTCCATTTTTCAATCTCTATATTTTTAATATAATACTTTTTTCGCAAAAATCACTAAAATTCATTTTTTATTAATATTTTTTAAAACCATAGCAAAAAAAATATTCACAAGTTTTATATAACTATGATTACATCTATAAAACCAAACAATTTCATATATAACTATCCCAAAACGCTTAGTTTCAAAGGATATAATGATGAAACGTACAATGTCAAATCCAAAAATAAGCAGGACTGGCTACTGCACCAAACATCATTTTTCAGGAACATTGAAACGCTTGAATTTACGACAAATTATATAAAAGAAAATTTTCCGAACGGAACGCAAATTGCCGACTTTGGCTGTTCAAACGGAGAAGAAGCCTATTCTCTAATGATGCTTTTGAACGATAACAACCAAGAGAAAAAATACAAAATAACCGGCTATGACCTTTCGCCTAAGGTCATAGAAAAGGCAAAATATGGGCCGTTTGTAATAAAATACCGGGAACCAGAAGGACTTATTAATAGCGAATTTGAATACAAAAATAGCAATAAAAAACATTTAAGAACTCTGTTTTTCGATTGTTTTGAAAACATTCGCGGTGATTTTTTCCATTATCGAATTAAAACCGGTGATGAAAAAATTATAAAAGACAAAATTGCAAAAGAAAAAGATTTAAAAAAACTGATTCAGTTAAAATGTTTTAACCAAATAATACATAACAGAGGCGACTACAAAGAAGGTAAAGCTTACTTACCAAAATTTGAGTTTATAAATAAAAGTATAGAATTTAAGCTCGGAGACATAAATAACTTATCAAAATCAGTAAAAGCTAATGGCAAAACAGGGGTGATAATATTTAAAAACGCTTGGTACCACATTTCTGGCTCAAAAAAGACTTACGAAATAGACCAACTAAATTGGCAAGGCGTCGAAAGTGCTATAAAACAGGCACACGAAGTACTTCCAAAAGGCGGGCTCTTTGTCGTTGGGAATTTAGCAAACGACCATTTATTCGAAAACCAACATCAAAGAACCATAATACAAAACGGAGAGAGCATAAAAGTTTGCGACAATACCCCTTTTGCAAATTCACTCAAAAAACAAGGGTTTAAGCCTATATTTTACGAACAAATATTGGATCAATACGAAAATGTGGATAAGACTAAACCCTATCTCCCATCGGTCTGGCAAAAAATTTAATCTTGGTAAACTGCCACATATAACCGAGGCCGAATTGGTCGGTGTGTCTACGTGCGTAGCAGTGTCACTATTGGAGATTTATCTCTTAATCGGACTATTATTACGTGCCGTGACGCCATTTCTAACGTTTCGCCACAGCTCAACGGAGAAAGAAGGCAAAAAAAAACCTAGTTATGAATAACTAGGTTATAGCTGAATCGTGTTAAGTATAAAGTTATAAGAGTACCATTTGATTTTTACTCTTTATATATATTATTTATACTCCAACTGGAACGATTATGATATTAGTTAGGTGGGTATATATTTATACCCTAATTGCTATTTTTTGACGATTTAATTCTTCTTTAAGAGTTTTTATCGGCAAGGTATTATAGTGAAAAATGGACGCAGCAAGCGCGGCATCAGCGTTTGCTGCATTAAACACGTCTGTAAAGTGTTCAGAGCATGCCCCAGCACCGCCAGAAGCGATTACAGGAATGTTCACATTGTCCACAACGAGCTTTGTCATGGCCAAATCGAAACCGTTTTGAGTACCGTCGGCATCCATTGACGTCAGCAAAATCTCACCTGCGCCTAGTTCTTGAACCTTTTTAACCCAGTCGATTAATTTAATTCCTGTATTTTTTTGTCCTGCGTTTATAAATACGTAAAAATCATCGTCAACTCTTTTTGCGTCAATCGCAACAACCACGCACTGAGAACCGAAATAATCAGAAGCTTCTTTTATTAAATTTGGATTTTTTACAGCAGCCGAATTTATCGCAATCTTGTCAGCACCAGCCTGTAGCAAAGCTTTCATGTCGTCGATAGAGTTTATGCCCCCACCAACGGTGAAGGGGATAAAAATTTGCTTGGCGACTTTTTCGACCATCTTGACTGTTGTTTTTCTGCCCTCGTTGGTTGCAGTAATATCAAGAAAAACTAGTTCGTCCGCACCTTCGTCTGAGTATTTTTTCGCCAGCTCCAAAGGGTCGCCAGCGTACTGCAAATTTTCAAAGTTAATCCCTTTGACAGTTTCACCGTTTTTCACATCTAAACAAGGTATAATTCTCTTCGCGAGCATTTATACCCCCTGCAAGCTCTCAAGAGCGGCAATCTTCATCTTATCGACGTCAGGCATTTTTCCAGTCCAAATTTCAAGCGATTTTGCCGCTTGATTAATAAACATGTCAAGCCCGTTAATTGTCTTGAATCCGTATTTTTGAGCTTTTTCGATTAACAGAGTTTTTGTCGGGTTATAAATAACATCGTACACAACCGCATCTTTGTTCAAATTCTTCAGTGCCTCATAGGAAATAGGCATTTGATCCATAGAATTACCCTTCATTCCAATCGGAGTAGTATTTACAAGCATCGCAGATTGGGATAAATCACGTGTCTGTTGTATTTGGTACAGCTTAAAAGTGACATTCGGAAAAGTTTTTCTCAAATAATTAATCAGTGGGGATGCGTTAATTATATTTCTTGAATAAAAATCTATCTCACTGACGCCAAGTTCAATCAAACCAACAGCAGCAGCCCTAGAGGCTCCGCCGGTACCAAGGATACTAACGACGCCGCCTTTTATTTTTTGTATAACTTTAGCAGGGATAGCACTTTGAAACCCGTAGATATCGGTGTTATAGCCGTAAAAAGTTCTATCCTCGAGGATTTTAACCGTATTGGCACAACCTGCGATATCAGCATGTTTATGAACATGGTCCAAGAATAAACCCATTGGCACTTTAAGGGGGATAGTTACGTTGAAACCATTGTATCCGCTACCTTTTAAATGTTTTATACGATAAATCAAATCCTCTGGAGGTGTTTCCAAAATTTCGTAGGTGCCCTCAATGCCCAAGCTTTTAAGCCCAGCCCTGTGAATAATCGGCGAAAGAGAATGCGATAAATTATGGCCAATCAAAGCTAATTTATAAGACATTACTCTGATTCCTCTTCAACGGCTTTGGAATATTTACACTCTTTGTTTGAGCACTCGATTGTCGTACCTTTTTTCAACACCTTTTTGACTAACATCGATTTGCACTCCGGACAATTTTCGCCCGTCGGCATACCCCAGAGAACAAATTTACAGTCTGGATAGTTGTTGCAGCCATAAAACACCTTTCCGAATCTCGATTTTCTCTGAACCAACTCGCCGCTGCAACCCTCTTCTCCGCATTTGACGCCGATTGTAACCAATATGCTTTTTCTGGTTTTGCATTTCGGGTCTTTTTCAGCCTTGCACTGATAATATTTACCGTAAGGGCCAGTTTTGATGACCATCGCAGAGCCGCATTTTTCGCATATCTCGTCAGTTTCTTCTTCCACAGGGGGAGTGTATTCTCCACTCATTGGCATCATCGTTTTGCATTCAGGATATCCCGGACAACCCAAAAATTGGTTTCCAAAACGGCTAGTTTTTACAAGCATTTTTTTGCCACAATTTGGACAATCAATTTCGCTTTCAATTCTGACGATTTCCATATTTTCCTTGGCTTCAGAAACAGTTTGCATAAAAGGTCCGTAAAATTCTTTTAAAACTTTGTTCCAAACGGCCTTTTGCTCAGCAATAGCGTCCAATTTGTCTTCCATACCCGCTGTGAATTTGTAGTCCATGATATCCGTAAAATGTGATACCAATTGCTTGCTGACAGTTCTGCCCAAAATGGTTGGAACTAGTGATTTTTCAATTTTTTCGACATAATTTCTGGTTTGGATTTTTGTGATTATTGAAGCGTAAGTTGATGGTCGCCCGATTCCGTTTTCCTCAAGTGCTTTAACCAAAGAAGCTTCCGAAAATCTCGGTGGCGGTTGGGTAAAGTGTTGTTTCGGATTGATTTTTTTGCATTTTAAAACGTCACCTTCTTCAAAATCAGGGATAGTTTTTTTGTTAGAATTTTCAGCGTCGCCACCTTCTTCTTCGGTGCTTTCAGAATAAACTCTCAAATACCCGTCAAACAGAATTTTAGCAGCACCAACTTTGAGTGTATAATCGCCTGCAGCGATGTCTACAGAAGTGTTTGCAACCTGTGCGTTTGACATTTGGGAAGACATAAATCTGTCCCAGATGAGTTTATAAAGCTTATACTGTTCGCTGGTAAGATATTTTTTTACACTATCCGGCGTTTTGTCAGGGTATGACGGCCTAATCGCTTCGTGTGCGTCCTGAACATTCTTTTTTGTGACTTTAACGTAGTTGTTTGGCTCGCTCGGGTAATATTTTTCCCCGTAATTTTTCAAGATAAATTCTTTTGAAGCTTCAACCGCATCGTCGGAAATACGTACGGAATCTGTTCTCATATAGGTGATAAGCCCCACTGCGCCATCTGCTCCCATGTCCATACCTTCGTAGAGTTTTTGGGCAACTTGCATGGTTTTTGAAACGCCGTAGCCGAGTTTTGAACTGGCTTCCCTTTGCAAAGTTGAAGTTATAAAAGGTGCTGACGGTTTTCTTTGGGTTTCTCTTTTGGTAATTTTTGAAACATGGTATTTAGTTGTTTTTGCTGATAGAAAGTCGACAATTTTTTGAGCTTCAGCTTCGTTGTGTATTTCAATTTTTTTATCTTTATATCTTGAAAGTTCAGCTTCTATACCGACACCTTTTTGGTCGAGTTCGGCCATTATTGACCAGTATTCGACAGGAGTGAAAGCATCAATTTCGTCTTCGCGGTCACAAATCATTCTGAGCGCTACTGACTGAACTCTACCGGCTGAAAGCTTATAGTTTCTGAGCTTTTCCCACAGTACAGGGCTGATTTTAAAACCTACCAATTTGTCAAGGATTTGCCTTGTTTGTTGAGCCTTAACCAAGGCCATATTGATATTTCTTGGGTGTTCAACGGCATATTTAACTGCTTTTGGCGTAATTTCGTTGAACTCAATCCTGAAAATTTTGCTCGCAGGCACTTTTAAAACTTCTTTAACGTGCCAAGCAATAGCTTCTCCCTCGCGGTCAGGGTCAGATGCCAGATAGATTTTGTCGCATTTTTTTGCAACTTCATTTAACCTAGTTACAACTTTTTTCTTTTCAGCTATAATTTCAAAAGTAGGTTCAAAATTTGTTTCGACGTCGAACCCCATTCCTTTTTTAGGCAAATCTCTTATGTGGCCAAAACTCGCTTCAATAGTGAATAAATCGCCCAGAATTTTCTTGATTGTTTTTGATTTTGCAGGTGACTCAACTATGACCAACGCTCTTTCGCCCTTGGATGATTTTGCAGATTTTTCAGCTTTTATTGCAGAATCCAACTCGTCGGCGTCATCTTTTGAAGCCGCTTTCGCCTTTTTTATTGTTTTTATGACAGGTTTTGTTTTTGTTGTCGCCATTTCAATTTTTTTCCTTAAATATCAGCTTTTAAATTATAACACGCATAATCCTATTACAAACCTTTTTCCTCAAAAAAACAAGCTTATATTTGTAACAAAATATAACTAGTATTAAATATTGCACAAAAAAGAGTTTTCGGGTTCAATAAAAGACAAATAAATTAAGTGACACTTTACTTCTGTAATTCGTTACTTAATCTTATATTTTTCGCCTTCAATCTGTTTTATGGCACCGTTGAGTTCCAAAGTGGTCAGACAAACTAAAAGGTCGTTAAAGTTCACGCCAGTTTCGGATGAAATCTTGTCAAACCCTTTCGGTTCAATTTCAATCGAAGTCAAAACCTTTTTTTCATCCTCGGAAAACTGAGAAAAATTCATTTCAAGTTGCTTCGCTGGAACTATTTCCCATTTCAAAGCTTCAAGAATATCCGAAGCACAAGTTACCATCGAGGCTCCTTGTTTTAAAAGCTTGTAAATGCCTTCAGTATTTGGGTTAGAAACCAACCCGGGAATGCACATCAATTCTCGGCCCTGCTCCAGGCAAAGGTTTGCTGTAATCAAAGCGCCACTTCTTAAAGCGGCCTCTGCGACAAGCGTGCCGTAGGATAGTCCGGAAACAATCCTGTTTCTTTGCGGAAACCTAAATTGGAGCGGCTGAAAAGTCGGGAAATACTCGGTTACAATCGCCCCGCATCCGTCTTCGATTCGCTTATAAAGTTCTTTGTTAGCCGTGGGATAAATAAAATCAAATCCGCTTGCAATAACCCCAATTGTCTTAAGGTTATTGGCCAAAGCCGCATGGTGTGCCGTCGTGTCGATTCCCGACGCGAGTCCTGAAACAACACAAACATCCGTCCCTCTGAGCTCGGTCAAAATCTTTGTCAAAACGTCCTTTGCGTTTGTGCTGGCACGTCTTGAGCCCACAACCCCGAGAGTTTTTTCAAGATTACAGGAATCCAAATCCCCTTTATAATATAGAACCATCGGTGGGTCAGAAATATTTTTAAGCATGTATGGATATTTTTCATCGTCAAAAGTCAGAAAGGAAATCCCTCGGCGAACCACTTCGGCCAAAACTTTATCAGGGTCGACTTTTGACCTCATTCGCAAAAAAGTCTCGGCTTTTTTAATGTTAAGTCCGTCAATCTGGGAAAGTTCCTGCAAAGTGCAGTTGTAAGCCGTCTCAATGTCGCCAAAATAATTGAACAACCTTTGAATAAAGTTGCTGTCAATCTGTTCAATCGATGAAAATGCTATCCAGTATTTTGTTTTTGTTTCGGTCATTATCATTTATTTTTTGCCCTATGTGTCATTGCAAGCCCACTTGAGTGAAGCAATCTTACCAACGTCAATAGAAGGTAGATTCTGAATCAAGTTCAGGATGACAATTTATTATTTGTTATTTTTTCTGTAATTTAATTCGTTCAATCACTTTTCTTATCCCAGTTTTTTCCTCTTCAGGAATCTCAAATTTAAGATACTCCTCGAAATATTCAATAGCATCCTCAAAGTCGTCTCTTGCCATAAAAAGCACCCCGAGTTTTTTATAGGCCGGGTGGAAAGTTACCTCTACGTTAATCGCCTTTAAGTAGTTACAAATTGCCTTATCAACCTCGTTATTAGCCTCATAGGCTTGAGCCAAATAGTAATAAATCCACTCGTTGTCCTCTTTGTATTCGAGCACGCTTTCAAAATTAGAAATAGCCAAATCCCAGTGGCCTAATTCAAAATACACTCGAGCCAGATCATAATAAGCGTCATAATTTTCAGACTGCGCTTCAATAATTTTGTTCAATTCATCGATTGCCAAATCCAGTCTGGCATCTTCCATATAAACCCTTGCCAAATAATGCGCCAGAACAAGGTTCTCGGGTAATTCATAGCATCCAGTAACCAACAAATCAATTGCACTAGAAAAATTTTTCTGCTTAAAATACAAATCGGCCAAATTGATGTAAACCTGCGGCAACTTTGGGTTGATGTTCAAAGCCTTCAAATAAAACTTTTCAGCCTTATCTATTTCACCTGTATAAGAATAGCAAAGGGCTAAATTATTGTATAATTCCGCGTTATCAGTTGTCGTTTCCAAAATCTGACTAAAAGCGTCAATCGCCTTTTGGTAATCCTGTTTTTTAAATAATTCAAGTGCTTTTGTTATTTTCTTATCCATTGATGTAGACCGTTCCCTTCACATCTCACTCATTACTTACCTAAAAGTCTTTGTTGCCCTCAATAGAACCAACATCTCTGATTACCGTTTTTGTGTTGCCTTCTGCGAAGAAGTTCTTAGGTTTCAAGACCATCTTCAACTTGTCGGCATGGATTGTTTTTACATCTTGAGTGATGCTAGAGCGACCAGTGAAGTATATTTCGTTAGGCTTGCCTGTCTTTTTGTCAGGATAGAAAGTAACTTTCGGACCTTGGGCGTAATAATCTTTGTACCAGATTCTAACGTCACCGCTGCCGAGGAAAGTGTTTGATTTTTTATCATACTGCTGATAATCAGACTTCAAAAGCACCTTGGAACCGTCGTCCAATGTGGCGTTTGAAACAGTATTGCCAATCGAAATCAACTCTTCAGTAACAGTGTTGTAAATAAAATGGTCTGCATTTGCAATATTGTTTTCTTGTTTAATTCTCGCCGAACCAATCAAGTCAAGTCTTTTTAAGTCACCGCTTTTATCAGTTTTGATTATTGCATGGTCAGAATACGTTTCCAATTCTTTGTATCGAATAATTACTCCACCGTTTGCCTTCATAACGTTTGCTTTTGTGTCGTATTCTTGGTTATCGGCTGTAATTATAACGATTGGAACTTTGCCATCCAACACTGTCAACTGAGTCGATCCTTCGGCTTTAATCACTTTTGTTATTAAAGATACTTTCAAAATATTTGCTTTGACTTCTCTTTTTTTGTTGTTTTTCATTTGGAAAGCGTACGGTTTATCGTAAAAAGTTGCCGTCTCTAACTTGTTGTCTTTTGTAACGTTAACATCAGCAGTATCCCCGACAACATTAACGTCATCGATTGAAACTTTAACATCGCCCTGGAATTTAATCTTGTTATCCTTTTCAGAATAAGTTTGTGTTTTTGATTCGATAACCAAATCAGAGGCGAAAGCGGAAAGCCCCGCAAATAGAGTTGTCAATAATAATATAGTTAGAATTTTTTTCATTTTTTCTCCTTCAAGTCATATAATTTCGTAACGGAGTTGCCAATTATTTTAAATTTAGCGTAATCCGGGCTTATTACAGCTTTATTAGCTGTCGCAATCAATTCATTTTTTCTGTTGATTCTTATGTGTCCTTGCGCCACAATCTCTTTATCAGAACCCGACCACGTAAGTCTGTCCGCCCAGAGAGAAGTCCCGTCTTTAATTACGATGTGCGTGCCGGAATAAAGGATAATCTCTTTTTTTTCTTCGTTGTAAGTCCCTTTTGAGGATTCAAAACTCATTGTAACTTCATTGTCTTTATAAAAATTACCGGTAACTTTTTCAAGTAATGCTACCCTGTTATCACTGTTGTAGTGACCTTTTTCACCGTAAATTTCCCAATACTTCATTTCGGCTTTAGTTTCGGTAAGGATTATGCCTGAAATATCGAGTTCTTGGCGATTTTCTGTTCCTGAAAGCTGCTCACGGTTGAAGTTGTGGGTAATTATTCCGGCTGAAATAAATGCCCATGCCAGCACTGCGACCACTGCAAGAACAAGGGCTAAATATGTAATTTTTCGTTTGCTTAACTTATTAAAATTCATAGTATTAATTCTAGCATAAAGTAATATCATGAGAAATAAATAATTTTACTTAATAATTCATGATTTTTTTTATCCTTTGCAATATAATCTTCATTAGTACAGGAGGATTATTACATGCCAAAACGCTATGATGCAGGCGAAGTGATTACCGCAATGGTAACACCTTTCGATAAAAACGTGGAAATTGATTACGATAAAGTAGAAAAATTAGCAAAGTACCTTATTGAAAATGGTACCGACACGATTTTGGTCGCTGGAACTACCGGTGAATCACCGACTTTAACCAATGAAGAAGAAATAGAACTTCTTTCTACAGTAAAAAGAGCGGTTGCAAATAAAGCAAAGGTCGTTCTCGGCGCTGGTTCAAATTCAACTAAAACAGCAATTGAAATGTCTAAAATGGCAGAAAAAGAAGGCGCTGATGCTATTCTTTCTGTTGTGCCTTATTATAACAAGCCTTCGCAGAGAGGAATGATTGAACACTTTTCGGCTGTGGCTGAAAGCACCAAGCTGCCTATCATTCTTTATAACATCCCTTCAAGAACCGGCGTAAATATGGCGGTTGAGACGGTCGCCGAACTGGCTAAAAAATATAATAATATAGTAGCATTAAAGCAAAGCTACTTTGATATGGAAGCTATAACAGAATTAAAACTCGCTTGCCCAGAGGATTTTCTTATCTACTCGGGTGACGACAGCCTAACCCTTCCAATGCTTTCATTGGGAGCTTACGGCGTTATTTCGGTTGCATCACATGTATATGGCAACGAGATTAAATCAATGATACACAACTTTAAATCAGGACAAATTCACGCTGCGAAAAATATGCACGAAAGACTTTATCCTAGTTTTAAAAAGTTATTTATGGCACCTAATCCAGTGCCTGTAAAAGCAGCACTTGCAAAAATGGGACTAATCAAAGATTACGTGAGACTTCCGCTTGTAGAGTTATCAGAAACAGAAAAAACTGAATTATATGCGGTTTTAGATTCATTCACTAAGGATTAGCCCAACAGGGTTATAACTTTTTTGAAGTTTTTGGTAAGATTATAAAGTGAACTGTGAGCAGTTAGCAGTGAACGGGGAAAAGCTCCCAAGCAAAAGAGGTGCGAGTGGGCAAAAACAAAATAATTTCGTGTTGAGGTTCTCACTCTTGGAGAAGAGAACAAACATCGAACAATATAGGCAAGCCGTGAGGCCATTTCTCACGTTTCGCCAAAGCTCAACGGAGAAAGAAGGCAAAAATGAAGAATAAAAAAAATATGTTTTGGGTAATAGTTATAATAGTGATAATTTCGATTATTACTATTATTACAAAGCCTACAAAATTGGGACTTGATTTGGTTGGGGGTTCAAGATTAGTCTTGGAAGCTCAAACAACTCCGACAGTATCAAAAATTACCCCTGATATGATGGACAGCTTAAGGTTCGCTATAGAAAACCGAGTAAACAAAATGGGCGTAGCTGAAACTGTTGTTCAACAAGCAGGCGAAAAAAGACTGTTGATTGAAATCCCGAACGTTTCTGACCTAAACAAAGCAAAAGAATTCTTGGGTGATACTGCTGAACTCGACTTCAAAAGAGAAGGAACGCCTATCAACGGCCAACCTGTTTGGATTTCAACAGGCTTAAGCGGAAAAGACTTAAGCAAATCTGCTCTTAGCACAAATTCTTCAAACGGAGAATGGGTTGTAGATTTAGAATTCAATGACAAAGGGACTAGAAAATTTGCTGATTTGACAAAACAATTGGTCGGCAAGCCGATGGCTATATTCTTTAACGGCGAATTGCAATCTGCACCGGTTATAAGAGAAGCGATTATCGGCGGCCGTGCACAAATTTCAGGCGGCGAAAACGGATTTCAGTACGAAGAAGCTAAAAAAATGGTTGACTTATTAAACGCCGGTGCGCTTCCAGTACCTGCTAAAATAATAGAAGAAAACACAGTTGGACCGACTTTGGGTGCCGACAGCATAGAAAAATCAAAAGTCGCAGGGCTTGTCGGTCTTGGGCTTGTTATGATATTTATGATTACGTATTACAAAGTACCTGGCCTGATTGCAGACATAGCATTAATTTGCTACAGTTTGATATTATTCGCACTTTTTAAGGCTATACCGGTAACTCTTACCCTTGCAGGGATTGCGGGTTTTATCCTGAGTATTGGTATGGCGGTTGACGCAAACATACTTATCTTTGAAAGGACAAAAGAAGAACTGAAAGCCGGAAGAACTCTGTTTACGGCAATCAACGCTGGATTTGACCGCGCCTTCACAAGTATTTTCGATTCAAACATGTCAACAATTATAACCTGTACAATTCTGTATATGCTCGGAACTAGCGTAGTCAAAGGGTTTGCGTTCACGCTTGCTCTTGGAGTTATAGTATCTATGTTCAGTGCGATTACAATTACTAAAAACTTCATGCACTTGATATTCGGAACAGGAGAGCTTAAATATCCACAAATGTTTGGGTTAAAAAGAGAAGAAATCGGAAAAGCTTATGAAGCAAAAGAAACCAAACGCGAAAAAGCGAAATTCGGAGTATTGGATTAAGTAAAAAGTAATAGGTAAAAGGTAAAGGGTCCTTCTTTTTACTTTTTTCTTTTTTCTTTTCACTAGGACATAGAGATATAAAATTATCATAAGGAGTATAAATAATGGCCAATCCTACAGTGGAAACAAAAAAACATTTAATAGATATAGTAAAATACAGAGCTTGGTGGATAGTACTGTCTGCAGTACTAGTTTTACCCGGCGTAGTTGCGATGATATATTCAAGCATAACTTACCCGAATCACGCGCCTCTAAAAGTCGGCATCGACTACACCGGCGGAACGATTTTGCAATATTCGGTGGATAAAAAAATAACAAATAAGGAAGTTACCCAAGTTGGGACAAAATTAGAAAACGCTGGAATAGAAAATCCTTACATTCAGATTATTAATGTTAATTCCGTAAATAAGGACAATAAAATCAAATCGATTCTGTCAATAAGAACAAAATTTATTGGGGAAAAAGATACCCAAGAATTAGAAAAAATATCAAATGCGGTAACTTCGAAGTATCAAAATTCGCAACTTATTCAAATCAGTTCAATAGGACCGACTTTGGGCGGAGAACTGTTTAAAAATTCTATGTTTGCGGTACTTTTAGCCTTTATAGGGATAGTCGCATATATGACTATACGATTCAAACTGGATTTCGCCATAGCCGCGATTATATCTCTTCTTCACGACGCATTGTTTGTACTCGGGATGTTCTCGATTTTCGGGTTGCTATTTCACGTGGAAATAGACGGATTATTTATTACCGCAATCCTTACTGTAATAGGGTTTTCCTCTCATGATACAATCGTCGTGTTTGACAGAATCAGAGAAAATTTAAGATATTATTCTAAAAAAATGAGCTTCGGCGAAATTGTTAATATAAGCGTAAATCAAACTTTTGCAAGAAGTATTAATACTTCAATGACAACATTGATAACCTTGACGGCTCTGTATTTCTTTGGCGGAGTAACAACTAAAGACTTTGTTCTAGCAATGATTTTAGGGATTGCAATCGGAACTTACTCAAGTATATTCTTTGCCAGCATATTAATAGTTTTCTGGCGTGAGAGAAAAGTTAAAAAATCGTAGAAAAAAATAGGTTTGGCTTTTTAGCCCAACGGCATAGAAAATCGTATTGGTGAGAATGGAATTATCAGAAGGAACAAAAAAAGAATCTATATTTGAAAAAGCGCGTGGATACAGTGCTTTATTCAACAATAGAAGTTTTTGTATGCTCTGGCTGGCGCAGATTTTTTCGCAATTTGCCGACAGAATCATTTTCGTCGTCTTTGTAACCATTATCGCGATAAATTTCGACCCGAGTGGCAAATCCACAAGCCTTCAAAGTTGGCTTTATATAGCGTTCACCATCCCTGCTATTTTGTTAACAGCAATTGCCGGCGTTTATATCGACAAATGGAATAAAAAATTCGTAATGATAATCACCAACATTCTTCGTGGTGTTATAATTTTACTCTTGCCACTGTTTGACCATACTTTAATTGAATTATACTCAATAGCATTTATGATGTCTGCCGTGACCCAATTTTTCGTCCCTGCCGAAGCTGCTATCATCCCCTCTGTTGCAAACAAATACCAACTGTTGACGGCGAATTCACTGTTTACAACCACAATGATGGCGTCGTTGATTTTCGGGTTTGCACTGGGCGACCCGATGATAAACATCTGCGGAATTGATAGTGTGCACTACGGAATTGCCCTGTTCTTCTTCCTAGCAGCGTTTTGTTTATTTTTCATCAAAGAAAAACCGACCCTCAAATTAGTTCAAGCAAAAAAATCCAGCTTTTCTGACGACTTGAAAGAAGGCTTGACCTACATAAAAAATACCCCAGTGGTGCGTTCTTCGATGCTTAAACTGGCAGCGTTATTTTCAGTTATCGTTATGCTTTCAATTATGTCCATCGGACTAAGCCAAAAATATCTTTATCCTGGCAACCCGGCGATGGGCGCGCAGAAGTTCGCCTATATTGTAGTTTTCACCGGAGTAGGAATGGTTTACGGCGCATTTTTAGTCGGCAACACATTTAGAAAAGTTGAAAAACACCTTCTTGCATATTCAGGAATTTTCACTTGCGGAATTGCATTGTTTTTATTTTCTATGTTGCCGTTTATTCCACAGGCGAGCGTTTTCCACTTTGAAACAAAGTCCATGATGATGCTTTACTTGGAACAGTTTGACTTAACCTATCCGATGCTCTACAGCTATCTAGTGGGGACGTTAATCGGCGTTTCAACGGCATTTATAGCAATACCAACCCAAACAATTTTACATACGGAAATAAACCCTGAAATCAGAGGAAAAGTTTTCGGGATTTTATACACGCTTTTAAGTACAGCTTCAGCACTACCTGTTATAATAGTAGCTTGGGGTTCTGAACTTATCGGGGTCGCCAAAATGCTATTCATAATAGCCATGCCTATCTTAATCTTCGGAGTATGGAAATTAATTACTTACAGAAAAAGAGTTTTTAAGTAATTATAAATTCTTATATACTTTTGAAACCTCAAAAGATGAACGACTGTTAGAACTGTCGATTTTTACGGCGTGAACCGCATCATCAAAAGTGGTATGGGCAATTGTATCCATAGAATTACTAAACTTTTTGGTTTTAAACGAAGCAGACTTAGGGTTTGCCAAATTCTCCGGCTGTAGGTTTTCTAAAAAATTCATAACAAGTTTTAAAGCTTTCTTCTGAGTCATATAAAAAGGTTTATCTTCAATTAAAATATTGCCGGTTTTATTACCGATTGTCGCTTCGACTTTGTTAAACGTTTTATTGTAATTGATTCGCAAAAGACTGATATTTCTCATAACCCCTGAGTTTTCATCAGTACAAAGAGTTGAAAACCCCTTTTTCGTGCTGTAATCAATATAAAAATCAGAACTTAAATATTGTTTGACCGGTTTCTTCTTTTGCAAATCCCCGACTATCGCTTTTATGAATTTTTTAGTTGTTTCTGTTCCGTTAATTCTTGTAATCATAATTAATAAGTTCCTTTTTGTTTGTTCTTACAGTAATATAAAAACCGTAAAAATAAAAGTTGCTAGTGACGTTAATAAACTTTATAAAAAAAACAAGCATCGTCATCCTGAACTCGATTCAGGATCTTTCCCGCTCGCAATATTGGTTAGATCTTGAAATAAATTCAGGATGACAAGATCTGGAAAATTCTTTTTGTAAAAACGTAATTTACGCCGTATAATCAATCTTTGGCTTGCCTTTTGAATAATTAGAAATGTACTCTAAAATTGCTCCGCCGATTTCCTCGTTGGGGTCGAAGGCTAACGTGTGAGTGGTAACGGGAGAGGCGTAGGTTGGGTTTTCCAACCCAACAACATCCGATTTTTTCATCGAATTTTGCACGAGCATTTTCACCAATGGGCCGAACGCATCGGGCACTTGGGTTTTGCGGTAAATCCCGGCCAAAAATGACTGGACATTTGGCGATTGAGTGTCGTTAAATCTCGCCAAAAGAGGATACATTGCGGGGATTCCCTTTGTATTGTTGTCAATCATTCTGTCCACTATGTAAAGCGACTCGACGATTTGACCTTCGTCTTGAGAAGTAGCAAGAACCTGCTTCAAGTAAGGCAAAGCCAACTCTTTTTGGGCAACGATGGAATTCACCCTGTTTTGGTCGAAAAGTGTGTAATTGCGGTTGCCGCTTGGTAGTTGGATGTTTGTATTTTGGGTTATGCTTATTGGTTGTATCATATTTTTTCCTTTTGTTGTCGGGCAGGTGTCTTGGATTATCGGCAGTCCGGAAAAGCTTGGTTTCCCTCACTGGGACGAGTGTCGTTTCACTCACTCTTTCCGAAATCCGCTAAGCCCGACCTACTTTGTAAATTTATGTCGGTGCATTAATGCACCCTACTTTATAGATTTATGTCATTGAGATTGCTATCCCGCCCTACTTACTATTTACTCATCACGCTTGACTCGGCTACGAATAAACGAACGGTGGGCCATTTTTCACTTCAAACAGAATATTTTCGGCGATTGTTTTGAGTTCGGTTTTAGGCTTGGCACTTTTTAGCTGAACGTAGAACTCTTCGCAAAGAGGGTTTATTGCCGTATCTTTTTTAGCTTTGAAATTTCTCAACTCGGTAGAAATTAGCCTTTGCTGAAGGTTGAGTTCGGTATCGGCGTTGATTTTTTTGACTTGAACATCTTTAACAGCTTCGCCCATAACTTTTCCACCGTAAGAAACAGCAGAAACAGCCGTCACTCCCAAGAACAAATTCTTAAACAATGGGTTTGAAGTATCTAGTAACCAGTTGTAAAAGAACGCTCGGTAGTCGTTCACATGGGAATAAAATGCAGGTTTCGGTGTGCCATCGCCACCCATGGCCTTATCGGCCTGTGCGGTTGATTTTTTGTTGTTGAAAAGCACATCCTCTATGAATTCTGCCTTTTCTGAATCTTCCCAAGAAAGTTTTGACAACTCCTCTTTTATATATTTTGGCTCAGCGTCGATGGCCTGAATCATATTTTTCAGGTTGGTTTTATCGACTTCTTTTGTTTGTGTTCCGGACTTTTTAACGATATCTGAAATTGCTTCTTTCGCGGTAGCGACGTATTTTTCCAAATACTTTTTCCCGCCTCTTAAATTTTTCAAGGAAACAAATCCCAAAGCAACTATTGTACCCAGAGTCGCAGCACCGATTGCGATGAATTTTAAATTACTTTCTTTAGATTTTGGCTCATGTTTTTTTGAGGTGAAATAAACCCTTTCACTGCTCATCATTTTTTTGAAAGCAATCGGGTATTCTGGTTTTGCAGTCAGATATTCGCTAAATTCGCGGGCTTTATCGGCCAGCATGCTTCTGATGATTTGGATTTTGCCAGAAAATGACTGGGTTTCAACCGAAATCAATTTTTCTTGGAGATTTTTTTGGATATCGGCCTCTTTTTTCTTCACCCAAACGTCTTTAAACCCGTCCATAAACATTTTTCCCATAAATGCCATCGCGCTCATGGTCAAAACCCCTGCTCCAGCTAAGATTGTTTTTTGGTTGGGACACTGTACCATCTGGTAAATCGCCTGATGGGTTTCTTCATTTATAGCCAAATTTCTCGTCAGCGTGGGCAGTTTTTTTGCAGAATCGATATTCATATTTATTTTGGCACTCTTTTTAACCAACGCACTCATAAGTGCCATAGTCGCCATAACTCCTGTTGCAATAAGACTTATAGGCAGAATGCTTTTTTCCTTTGAGTTTTTGTCTTCGTAAATTTTCTCTGGCAACTTTGCGCTGTCAGAGATAACCATCGAATCGTACAGGTCGTGCATATCGACATCCTTGACAAAAGAATTGATAACGACCCCTTCTTTTGTGGCATCCGCACTCCTTTTTTGAGATTCGGTCAGATTTCTCTTTTGCCTAGTTGTTTCCACGTCGCTTATTGAATTAATTCTTGTCATTTAGTTCTTTTTCCTTTTTTGTTAAATTTTCTTTAATTGAATGAAAAGCCATTTTTTGGTCAAAAATGAGCCTGTATTCATCAATTTTATCCTCTTCATCTAATTCTTGTGTGTCTAAAGTTGTGAAAAAGGATTTGATTTTTTTCCTAAAGTCATTAAACTTATCGGATATTTTCTTTTCGATGGCATTTTTCAATTCACCGAATATAGCGGCCAATTTGTCTGAAATATCTACCATTTTTTCAACTATATTGACAAGTACCTTTTGAAAATTCAGCGGAATATCTTTTAAAACATTCAACATGGGAATAAGCATTTTTTCTGCAATTAAGCCGAGGGGTTTTGAAATAAAGGCAGGAATTGCTGAATTTTGGATATTTTGTACAAAGTTACTCATCCTCAAAGCCAAATTGCCAATATTTTTTTCGAAATTAATGGCCGCAGTCATTTGGGACTGAAAGGACTGTTCATTTTGGCTTTGTGCCATCTTTTGGTTTTTTATTATCTGTCCCATAGCCGCACAATCAGCCCAGCTCATCTCACCGGCCTTTGCACTGAAGTCGGCTTTTTTAGCAGCTCCTCCACCGCCTGAGCCGGAACAAATAGGACAAGATCCCATAGGAAGTCCGTGCGGGCAAGCTCCTATTTTGGAAGTTTGAATTGGTGATAAGGAAAGGGTCATTAAAAAATCCTTTTTTACAAACCGAGAAGCAAGTAAAAAAAGACAGTCAAAAATCTTTTAAATCCTAACTTTGCTCGAAGTCTGGTGTTTATCCATTAAACTCATAGAGTACTGATTTTAGAGCTTTCCGACTTTTACGGCTGCGGCACAGTTGAAGATATTCACTTCATTTCCTCTTCATTAATAGTATTTAAACTCATGCAAAAAGTCAATCAATTGTGAACTTGCGTTAATTTTTTTAAATATTGCCCGATTGTCTATTCACAAATGCGAACTAATTTAGTACTATTAAGGAATGAGCATCGAACAATTATATCCTGACATCCCTCCTACAAAACTAAGAAACCAAGAAGAGAAGTTTAGACCAGCTAAAACTACGCCTTTTTGGCTTTGGGTTGCAAACAGATTTTTCTTCAACATGTTGGAAAACAGATTTTTTGCACTTCGGTTCAAAGGGGAAGAATATTTTCACAATAGGGATGAAACCATTCCTACAATCGCTTTCGCACCGCATACTAACTGGTGGGACGGTATTGTCGGGTACAATCTGTGCACAAGGATTTTTGACAAAGAAATTCGCTTGATGGTTGAAGAGCTCAACAGATTTCCGCTTCTTCGCCGCGCTGGGGCATTTCCAGTCAACAAAAAATCACCGCAGGCTTCAATGAAGGCTTTGCAATATTCGGTTGACGTGATTGAAGACCTAAACAATGTACTTTACCTCTTCCCACAGGGGATTATTAAGCCGCCAAACGCCAGACCGATAGAATTTCAAACGGGGCTTGCTTATATTGCTCAAAAGGCTGCAATAAAGTACGGAAAAGTTAACCTTGTTCCAATTTGCGTAAACTATTTTTTCCTACGCGCAGATAAGCCTGAAGTGCTTGTAGAAATTGGAGAGATTATGACTTTAGATGCCACTAAAATGAATAGAAAAGAACTTTCTCAGTTTCTTGAAAAAAAACTTGAACATGCTTGCGATAAGCAAAACTCCGATATCTCTGAAGGAAAGTTGAAAGGTTACAAAACACTTTTTCAACAAAAATTGAACTGGTACAGAAAAATCGAACAGCGACTTAAAAAAATAGAAATCCAAGGTTCAGGAGTTTAGAATATTTACTTATAAGTGAGTGGTTTTGTCAAAAATCACTCACTTTTATATTATTTACATTGAACTTTATTTATTATAAAATTATAAAGCACTGAAAAGTGTTGAGATTCTAACTATTGAAGAATATAGAAAACATTGACAATATAGGCAGCCGTGGGGCCATTTCTCATCCTGAAACAAGTTCAGGACAGGCTCACAGCTATTAGCCCAAGGGGGAAAGAAGGCGAAAATGCAAGTATCTTTAAACTGGTTAAATGAATTTGTTGATTTGAGTGACATTGATGAAAATCAAATAGCGCATGAATTGACTATGAGCGGGCTTGAAGTTGAGGCGATAGAAAAAATCAAACCTCAATTTACAAATATTATAACGGCAAAAATTGTCAAAATTGACCAGCACCCGAATGCAGACAAATTGCACTTGGTCACGGTGGATACAGGACTTGAAACCAAAACCGTCGTTTGCGGAGCTCAAAATATCGAAGAAGGGCAAGTTATTCCTTACGCATCTGTGGGTTCTGAAGTTTTGGACAGAAAAACCGGAGAAATGTTCACCCTAACTCCCGCTGAAATCAGAGGGGTTCAATCCCAAGGGATGCTTTGTTCAGCCGACGAGTTGGGACTATCCGACAGAAATTATCAAGAAGAAGACGGGATTTTAATCCTTAACAGATTTATAAAAGACATAAAGCTCAGAATGCCTTTGGAAGAAGTTTTGGGGCTTGAAGAAGATATCATTATCCACACAGCGCCGACGGCAAACAGAGGCGACGAGATGTCTGTAATCGGAATTGCAAGAGAACTTTGTGCCATCTTTGACAAAGAATTGAAATTTTCTCCACTAGAATGCACCACCGATTTGAGTACGGATGATTTTAAAGTGGAAATCATAGACAATGATGTCTGCAAATACTATTCCGTCGGGATTTTGGAAAATATAACCATAAAACCGTCTCCGGGTTGGATGCAAAAAAAGTTAATCGCTTCTGGAATCCGCTCAATCAGCAACGTTGTAGATATAACAAATTACGTGCTTTTAGAATACGGAATCCCTTTACACGCTTTTGATTTAAGCAAATTAAACGGATATTTGTCCGTAAGAAGAGCTAAAGATGGCGAAAAAATAGTTACACTTGACGGCGTGGAAAGAAATTTAACCAACGATAGCGTACTTATAGCGACCAAAGAAGAAGGCGTCTGCCTAGCCGGAGTCTTCGGCGGACAGAATTCTGAAATAGACGATACTTCAAAGGCAATCGCATTAGAAGCGGCATATTTTGTCCCGTCAAGCAACAGAAAAAGCGCAAGAAGCGTAGGCTACCGTTCTGACGCGTGTGCAAGATTTGAGCGTGGAGTTGACATTGAAGCGGTCAAGCCTGCCTTGATGCGTGCTATGCAGCTATTAGTAGAGCTTGCTGACGCGAAAATCGTTGGCATCGTCGAAGACGGCGAAAACAAGCTTGAAAAACTAGAGATTACCCTCAGATTTGCTCAAGTAAAAAGAATCTTGGGATGCGAAATCGAAGCTTCAAAATGCGTTTCTATATTGGAGAAACTCGGATTCAAACTGCTGGGCAAAAACGAAAACGCAGCCAAATTTGAAGTTCCATCATTCAGAATAAACGATGTGACCAGAGAAATAGATTTGATTGAAGAAATTGCCAGAATCAACGGCTTCGACAAAATCGCACCTACACTTCCTAGCAAAAATCAATCTCCAATCATATCGCTTGAAGAGCAGACATTGAAGAAAATTAATTCAGTACTATTAGCCTCAGGAATGGATGAAATAGTGACTTCCTCATTGATTGGAAAACCACTATTAAAACAGTTTGCGATTGATTATGATGACGATAAAGCAGTAAAAGTGGAAAACGCACAAAGTGAAGATCACACAATGTTAAGACAAACGCTTATAGCGAATGTTCTAAACTGCATGAAGTACAATTATGACAACGGGCAAAAATCTTTCTGGGTGTACGAAATCGGGAAAGTTTATTTCAAAAACAGACCAGCAAATTTTAAAGAATCAGGCGTTGACGAGATTAAAACTATTTCAGGAATAATCACCGGCGGAATTCAGAACTCAAAATGGCAGAAAACTGCAGAAGTTGATTTCTATACCCTAAAAGGGATTTTTGAAAACCTGTTCAACGAGTTGAAAATATCCAACCGAGTCCAGCTTAAAGCCTGCGACAACGTGGACATTATCCATCCTCACAGAAGTGCCAAAGTTGTTCTTTTGGGTAAAACTCCTACAGAAATAGGTTTCTTTGGGCAAATTCATCCAATATTAAAAGATAAATTAAAATTAAACCAGGATGCATTTTTGTTTGAATTAAATCTTGATGAGATATTAAAAGCAGTAAATTCAACAACAGTAAGATACAAAAAACTACCTCAGTTCCCTGAAGTACAAAGAGATTTAGCTTTCGTACTTCCTGAAAGCGTTTCTTACTCCGAACTGCAAAAAGTCATTAAAAAATCAGTTCAGGCTAATATTTTCAAAGACTGTGAAGTTTTTGACATCTACAAAGGCGAACACATTCAAGAAGGGTTCAAAAGTATTGCGTTTAGAATAAAAATGCAGGACGAACAGGCTACCTTGACAGATTCCATTATTGATATTCAAATGAATTCTATAAGAGATAATTTACAAAAAACATTCAAGGAAATTGCTTTCAGAGCATAGACGAGAGCGCATAGAAATGTTTCCATCTAATTAATGAAGGAGGTATTATGAAAAAAGTTTTAATCGTATTTATATTCTTATGTGGTTTATTTATGCCGGCAAATTTACCTGCAAAAGCTGATGTAATGCCTTATTACGTTAACAACATAAACACTAATTCAATCGGAGTATACCAAGCCTCCAAAGATATAAAAATATACCAGGAGCCAAACGAAAATTCCCCGTTGGTTCTCGAAGTTTTTTGGGACGGCAAGACTTATAATAGCCCAAGCGTTTCAGCTAGCAATCTTTTTGTAGCTTTTTTACAACAAAAAGAACTTGCTTTCCTTACGGTAACTGACGAAACGGAAAACTGGGTGGAGGTTGCCTACAACCAAAACGGTGAACAAAAAGGCTGGGTTAAAAAAGATGACGAATACAAATTTTTGGGCTGGCGTACATTTTACAACCAGTACGGTCGAAAATACGGGCTTTACTATATGAAAGACGCACCAGAGTCGACAAAAGACATGTTTGGCTCAAACGCCGACGATGCGCAAAAAATTGGCTGTATTAACTTCCCGCAGACCCTAAAACTAACAGCCGTAAAGGGAAACTGGGTGCTGTTAAACGTCTTTGATATGGACAAGCTGGTGAAAATAGGCTGGATTAAATGGCGAAATACTAGCGGCGAAATTTATTTATTTCCTGCTATAAAATAATAAAATAAATAAATTATTGAAGCCGTTTTTGGATTGAGTTAAACAGAAGCCTTCAGCATTTTTAAGTTATTTTCAGCATCATGGCGTTCAGGATTTCTGAGCAAAATGGACTCATAGAGCTCTATAGCCTCATCTTTATGGCCTTGACCTTCAAGTAGCAGCGCTAACTTGTATTTTGCCTCCAGAAGGTTGCCATCAAGCTGAACTGCTTTTTTTAAGAAGGTCATGGTGGAAGCAGAATCGTTCTGAGAATCAAATAAAACAGCCATTCTGTACTGGGCATTTGCATTATTTGGGTTTAGTTTTATACATTCATTCAGGGCACTTTTTTCCTCGTAAAAGCTATCAATTTCTGCGTAGCATTCGGCTATTGCAAAGTAGTAATGAGAGTTTTTACTACTCAATGCGATGGCTTTTTTGAATTGGGAAATCGCCTCGTTAAAGTTTTTAATAGACTGGTTCACTATACCCAAAAGGTAGTATATTTCTGAATTTTGGCTATCATACTGAAATGCAGTGGTAAATTTTTTGAAACAAGCCTCGTTATCGCCCTGAGAGTAGAGATAAGTTCCCCAATTTGCGTACAAATTACTCATTTGCGAATGTACATCCTTAATTTTCTCTGCACCAACTTCATCCAAGATATTTTTGAAAATACTTACAGCAAGCTCATAATCGCTCCTTGCTTCATATGATTGGGCCAAGGTAATCTTAATATTTAGATTAGTTGAATTTTCATCGACTAAAGTCGTCAAAATATTTATGCCCTCGTCTATTTGTCCTGTGGCCATGAAAATCTTTGCAATAATTTCAGTGGCCTTAACTTTATTCGAAAGGGGGTGCTCTTTTAGCATATTGGCATATTCTAAAGCTTTATCATAGTCTTGTATTGACACAAAAGCATCTGTTAGCTTTTCGACTGCCCACAAGTCGTTGTCCTCTCCTGTATTTAAGGTGATGAGTTCTTCTGCAGCTTCAATCAAGAGACCGTAATCCAAAGTCGCTTTGTAAAGTTCTATGATTTTTTTTCTGAACTCAATATCGGCAGGATAAAGTTCTAAAATATCTTTGTATTCTTGGATTGCCAAATCATATTCGTGAAATTCTCTATGAAGTTGTGCCAATAACTTTTTATTACTAGCTATTTCCTGATTACTGTAAAGAAATTCACCCAATTTTTCATACATCTTTATTGCTGATTTTTTTTGGTTTGTATCGAAATAAACTTTAGCAAGCAGTTTGATTGCTATAACATTGTCTCCATCGGCTTCCAAGACTTCGATTAGCTCTGAGATTGCTTTATAGGGACTGGCCGATTCCAAATAGCAATTTGCTAGGAATATTTTTATTCCAAAATTTTTAGGTTTATTTTTTAAAATAATTTTTGCTTGATTAATTGCATCGAATATTTTGTCGCTATGATAAAGTGATTTTGCTAAAATAGTCCTTATGTCCTCGTCATTAGGCTTCTTTTCAAGGTATTTTTTAGCCAAACTCTCAACAATATTATATTTTTTTTGTTTAAACAAAATATTTACTTGAGTCAGAATTTCTGTTGAAGTTATTTGTAAATCATCTTCACTATTAGAATCTTCAGACCCAAGCATAATTTTATATACAACAAAAATTAAAGATATCACGACCGATATTGAAAATAAGATAACTACGAAATTCTGCATACTTCCTCATACAACTACTATAAATATATTATAAGCTATTTTTCTTAAAATTGAAAGTCTTTACTTTTAAAAAAACTATATTAATATATAAAGTATGAAAAAGTTTTATATAATACTGAGTTTATTTTTTATTTCGTTGCTGACTAATCCTGCTGTAGCAGATGATTTGGGCATGGAAAACTATACCTCCGGCTTTGAAAACGCCTGGTATGGACAAAAACCTGTAACCAATGAAGAGTTTGAAAAAGCCGTAACAAAACTTGAGGACAAAAAAAAAGGGCCAAAGAATAAGGCTTTTAAAGGTAACAATCTTAACAATGGAGTTGAAAACTCAAATTACTTGAATGAACTTTCTGAAAAAACCATTTTGCTTGGATTACCCGTGGAATTAATAACTTCAGATGGGGAAGAAATCCCTGTAGGTCACTACAATGTGGTCGGGAAAAAAATTAAAAATAAAATCTATATTGAATTTCGCCAATCTTATTCTGTTATCGCCACTGTAGAGGCGAGCGAAACTGACAGTGATTTTGGAGAAACATCAATAAACTTCGTAAAATTACTCCCCTGCGATGAAACAAAAGTTAAAATAATTTACGGCTCCGTTGAATTTAACGCTGCGACTTTTATCAACGTAAAGAACATTCTAAGCGACTAAATCGCTAGATAAAAGTCCTAACTTCAATTCATTTTGAAGTGTTCTCCTAAATTAAATCACCTGTACAGCTTTAAAAACTGTTTTTTTATGCTAATTTAATTAAATGAAAAGAATCTTGTATGTCATACTAATTTTTATTTTCGTGTTATTTGCACTAAAGTCGTGCATTAACGTTGATGTTGAACAAAAAGAAATTGCTAAAACAGAGTTTGCAGGCAACCAAAAGGCTACACAGTTTCCACAACAAGCTAAAACGGTTACGATAAATGGAATCGATTATCTTCAAAGCCAAGCTCCAGTTGGCAATTTCGGTGGCGCAATGGTTTCTTCAACCATCGGAGAAGGCCCAAAAACTTTTAATCCATTTAACACAAAGGACGCCACTTCAGCATTGATGGCAGAAACTATGTTTGACGGATTGGTTACTACAAAACCCGACAACGGTGAAGTAGTGCCAAAACTGGCAAAGTCTTTTGAAATATCAAAGGACGGAAAAATATATACGATAAAATTAAGACGAGGAATAACTTGGTCTGATAACAAACCCATAACCGCTGACGACGTAGTTTTCACTTGGGATAAAATTATTTTCAAAGGGCTGGGAAATACATCGACTAGAGATTCAGTTTTAATCGACGGAGAACTCCCAGTGGTTAGCAAAGTCGACGATTACACAGTAAAATTTGTTACAAAGAAACCATTTGCGCCGTTTTTGCGGATTTTATCCGCACCGATAGCACCAAAACACGTTTTTGAACCGGTAGTAAAAAAAGGACCAAAATATTTTGAATCATTCTGGTCAATGACCACTCCGGCAAAAGATTTTATAACAAGCGGAGCTTTTAGATTAAAGGAATACGTTCCTGCCCAAAGAATCGTTTTTGTAAGAAATCCAAATTACTATGAAATCAACCTAAAAGGCGAAAAACTCCCCTACCTAGATAAAATTATTTATCTAATCGTTGGCGACCTGAACAACGAAATTTTAAAATTTGAAGCCCGCGAGCTTGACGTAATAAGCCTTAGAGGCTCGAATATCGGCCGCTACAAGGCAAGAGAAAAAAAATCAGACTTTACTATCTACAATATCGGGCCAGACACTGGGACGATGTTCATCACCATAAATATGAACAACCGAAAAAACGATAAGGGAAAATATTACGTAAATAAGAAAAAACAGGCTTGGTTCAGCGACAAAAACTTCAGATACGCTATAGATTGGGCAATAGACAGACAAAGCCTTGTGAATAATATCGCGAACGGACTTGCGTCGCCACTATTTACCGCAGAAAGCCTAAATTCGATTTACTTGAATACAAATTTGGCAAACGGCCATCCTAAAGATCTTAAAAAGGCTAAAGAATATCTAAAAAAATCAGGATTTTACCTTAAAAATGGTGTCTTATACGACAAATTCAATAATATAGTGGAGTTTGACCTTTATACAAACGCAGGCAACACAGAGCGAGAGGCAATCGGGGTCATGATTAAACAGGATCTTGAGGATCTAGGAATGAAAGTTAATTTCAAACCGATAGAATTCAACTCGCTTGTCAACAAACTGGTAAACTCATACGACTGGGATTTGGTCATAATGGGCCTCACCGGCTCGCCGCTCGAACCACACAACGGAAAAAACGTCTGGTATTCAAACGGCTCTCTTCATCTTTTCAACCAAAGACCCGAAGGTAAAGTATACGACAAGTTACCTTGGGAAGCCGAATTGGACAGAATAATGGATGAGGCATCTTTGAAAGTGAAATTTGAAGACAGAAAAAAACTTTACGACCAATACCAGCAAATAATTTTGGATGAAAAACCAATAATCTACCTGTATTCGCCGGTTAGAGTCATTGCCATCAGAAAAAAATTCAAAAACATCTTCCCGTCGCCGCTTTCCGGAGTCACCAGTAACCTCGACGAAATTTATATAGGAGGTTCAGAAGATTAGAAGTTTAGAGGTTTAGCATTAAAATATAAAGCGAAAAACAAAACTTCCTCCAGTTTCACCATTCACAACCCACGCAAAAAATAAGGAAAAAAATGCAGCTGCTAGTTTACATCTTAAAAAGAATAATTCAAACGATACCATTGTTAATCCTGGTATCGCTGATAAGCTTTTTTATCATAAGACTGAGTCCTGTTGACCCTTTGGCTGAGCTAAAACTTAACCCATCTATCTCTAAAGAGACGCTCCAAAAAGAAACCCAAAGATTAGGACTGGATAAACCGATTATGATCCAATATTTTTTGTGGGCTAAGTCTTTTGTCAAAGGTGACTTGGGCGTTTGTTCAACTGGCGAAAGAGTTTCAGACAAACTGAAGGAACGAATTCCAAATACTTTGCTTTTGACGGTTTTGGTAATATTCTTCACTTGGGCATTTGGAGTTCCTCTGGGAATTTTGGCTGCCATAAAATGGAAAACTACCCTAGACCGGCTACTTACTGTCTTAACGAGTATAGGAATGGCGATACCCTCGTTTTTCTTTGCAATTTTGCTCTTAATTTTTGCTGTAAAAACAGGATGGTTCCCAGTCGGGGGGCTTACCAGTTACAATTTCAACGACATGAATTTCTTTGGGAAAATCTGGGATTTGGCCGGCCACTTGGTTTTGCCGGTGGTGGTTCTCTTCACGATTTCTTTAGCCGGACTTCAACGCCAGATGAGAGCAAGTTTGTTGGATGTTTTAGACAGCGATTACGTAAAATTTGCCAGAGCCAAAGGTTTGAGCGAATTTAAGGTTATTTATAAACATGCTCTAAGAAACGCGATAAACCCGATGATTTCACTTTTAGGGTTTGAATTTGCCTCTCTTTTGAGCGGAGCGGCACTTACAGAGTTTGTATTCCAATTTCCTGGCCTTGGCCGCTTGGTTTTGGAAGCTGTTTTAAAATCCGACATAAATTTGGTCATGGCGTCCCTGATGATGGGTGCGATTATGCTTATTTTGGGGAATTTGATTGCGGATATTCTATTGATAATAACTGATCCAAGAATCAGGGTCCGGGGGTAAAAATAACGTCATCCTGAACTTGTTTCAGGATCTCACAAGCGAACAACATAGCGATGCTGAAATAAATTCAGCACGACGCAAATAAAAACAAAAAAGGTAAAAAGATGAGCGACGAATTTCAAAATGTAAATATATCGGTTTTCAAACAGTTATTGAGGGACAAATTTTCTCTCCTCGCTTTTGTCGTGCTCTTCATTATTTACTTTTCGCTACTTTTTGCAGACATAATCGCCCCTTACACCAAAGACTTTTCCGACAGAAATATGTCCTACGCTCCGCCATCAGTTATCTACACAATAAACGAAAAAGGAAAGCTATCGCTCCCTTACACCTACAACTACAAAAGAGAATTCGATGCCAATACTCTGCAAGTTGAATATAAATTGGACAGAAGCCACAAATATTTTCTGCATCTATTACCGAAAGGTCAGGAATATAAATTTATTGGGCTATTTCCGGGCAACAGGCACCTTATCGGCGTTGAAGAACAGGGAAGATTGTATCTACTTGGAACAGACATAAACGGACGGGACGTGTTTTCCAGAATACTTTTTGGCGGACGAATATCAATGACCATAGGGTTCTTGGCACTGCTTGTTCTTTTCCCAATCGGGCTATTGTACGGCGGAATTTCTGGCTATTTCGGCGGAATCGTCGACACTCTGATGATGAGATTTGCTGAAGCGATTATGTCCATTCCGAGTTTCTATCTTTTGATAATTTTAGCGGCGATTTTGCCATCGAACATGACCAGTATCCAACGATTTATGCTTATCGTCTTGATACTGGCAATGATAGGCTGGGCTGGGTTTGCAAGGGTTGTTCGGGGCATGGTTCTGTCTATAAAAAATCAGGATTTTGTGCAGTCTGCAAAATCAATAGGGGCTTCAAATTTAAGAATAATCATAAAACATATTTTGCCACAGACGACCAGTTACGTAATTGTGGCCATGACATTGAGCGTTCCTTCATATATTTTGTCAGAATCCGGATTGAGCTTTTTGGGATTGGGTATCCAACAGCCCGATGCTAGCTGGGGAAACATGCTTAAAGAAGCCCAAGAATACATTAATATACTGTACCGTCCATGGCTTTTAACCCCAGGTTTTTTAATTTTTGTTGCGGTTTTATCTTTTAATCTAATAGGTGATACAATAAGAGATGTATTAGATCCAAAAAGTAAGGTAAGGTAAAATTAAAACATGCACAGTTTAGCTTTTGAAGTATTAATCGTAACCCGTATACTAGTAGCCGTTGTACTAGGTTCAGCAATAGGACTTGAAAGGGAACTCACAAATAAATTTGCAGGACTCAGAACACATATTTTAGTTTGTTTAGGCTGCTGCGTATTTACAATTCTCTCTATATACGCATTCCCAATTAGCACTGATGGCACAAACCCTATGGCATATAGAGATACTGCAAGAGTTGCGGCACAAATACTTACCGGAATTGGTTTTATCGGCGGTGGAACGGTACTAAAACACGGCTCCTCCGTTTTTGGACTTACAACTGCAGCTACACTTTGGGTTTCTGCAAGCATAGGGATGGCCTGTGGGGCTGGCATGCTTGACATCGCAATTATATCAACAATTTTCAGCGTTGCCGTACTTGTCCTTGTTAGAATATTTGAAAGACAAGTTATTGTTGGTAAAATCAAAAATACCCAGAAATTAAAAATAACGATTTTGTGTAATGACGACGTGTCTGAAAATTTACACAACTACATCATAGAAAATTTTGACAAAATTCAAGAAATTTCAAAAAAACGGAGTGATAAAAAAGAAAATTTAACAAAAATAGTTGCCATAATCGACATCAACGCAAGAAAACCTATAAAAGAATTGTACAGGAATTTTAAAACATTAAAGGGTTTAGAATCGATTTCAATACGAGATGGCAATGAGTAGAATAGAAGTTTTTTTTGAATACTTAAAAACTATTATATTGACAATTGTTTTGATGTCTTTATTTCTGGCATTATCTCTTTTCATTATTCAGAAAAATATCTATGAAACTACAGCCCAAAGAGAGGCTACAGATGATTCAATAGAATATTATCTAGTCGGGGTTTTAATCGAAAAAAATAAATATTTAGAAATTAAATATCCTGAAAATTACAAAATAAATCTAAAACTAGGCATCCTATACGAAATCAGCAAGGATTATCCAAACTCTGAAGCTCAGTATAAAATTGCGATAAAAAAAGCTCCTTTTGACGAATATAAGCCAGAATCCAAGCTGGCAAATTTGTACATCCGCGAAAACAAACTAGAAGAAGCGCAAGCATTAATGGACAAGATAGATGAACGACCTAACAAGGCATTAATAATCTATAAGGCCGAGACATATTTCAAAATTGCCGAAAAATATTACAGTATGGGTGATTATTTGACAGCAATCACGAAGTATCAACGGTCTTTATTTTACTACGAGCGCGTCCATTCCTCTAAAATCAAAGAAGTTAAAAACAGCTTGGCATCAGCCTACGTTTATCTGGCAGAAGCTCTAGTTGATGAATTAAAAATCTCTGAAGCCACAAACGCCCTGCTGACAGCCAATGAACTCGTTGATGCGCCAATTGTCAAATACAAATTAGCACTACTTTTAATGAAGGATGACCCAGATGCAGCCTATAAGTATTTCGAAGATGTCCTTAAAGAAGAGTCGTCCTTAATAGACTTTGACGTTTATTATAATTTTTTAATGACCCTATCTAATGCTGCAGATAAGGCAGGAAATATCTCAGAAGCCAAACTATACAGCTATAAAGCTAAAAAATTCAAAGAGTATTTTGAAAAAAATATTATGTCCGTAGGCGATCTTCGAATTGAATATGCCGAAGGAAAAATGACAGTCAACCGCTGGAATAGAAAATGTAATCTCAGTTTGAAATTTCAATTAAAAAATACATCCGGGAATAAAATAAGTTCAGTATTTACCCACGTAACATTTAAAGACCGAAATGAAATTATTTCAGAATATTCTAAGCAAATTATTGATGACAATTCACAGTTAAGCGCAAACGAGACAACACCGACCATAAATATAAAAACTGTAATAAAGATGCCTGGATTTAATGAAATTTCAAAAAATATTACGGCTGAAATTTATATTTCTAAAACAGAAAACTCTTATAAGATTCATTTAATAACAGTGCCCGTTATAGAGATTAAAAAAACAAAAAAAAATAAACCTAAAGAGGAGTTCTAAACAAGTTCTCCAAAAACCTTATCGGCAATATTGGTTATGATAACTTTCTGAAGGGTGTTTTTTACTTTATAGGAGCCGATGTTAGGCTTAATTAGAACAGTGATGTAATTTCTTGTTATCCCCTTTAACATCCCTGTTTTTTTATCGATATTTTTTTCGACCAAAACTTCCTCAACACAGTCCAAATTTTGCTGTAAAAAATCGGCATGTTTTTGGGCGGATATTTGTTTAATTATCGAAGCCCTTTTACTTTTAGTTTTTAGTTCAACAGGGTTTTCAAAAGATTCGGCGACAGTATTTTTTCGTACAGAGTACGGAAAAGTATGAATTTGAGTCAATTTGGATCTGATAAGATTGTCAACGGTTGCCTGAAAATCATCCTCGCTTTCGCCGGAGAACCCTGCAATAACATCACTTCCAATAAAAGGCCTGTCGAATGTTTCGTATATTTTTTCTATTAATTCAAGTGATTGATTCACTGAATAATGCCGGTTCATAGACTTCAAGGTCTTGTCGCACATCGATTGAAGTGATAGGTGAAAATGAGGACAAAATTTTTCTGAATTTTTAAGAAAACCAAGCATTTCGTCGTTAATTTCAAGCGGGTTTAATGACCCTAATCTAAACCTAGGAATACTGGTTTTATTTTCGATATCATTCAGGAGGGATAGTAAATTTTTCTTATCCGAAAAATCTTCTCCCCACTGGCCGATGTGGATTCCTGTGAGAACAATTTCATTGAATCCCATTTTTTCGTAAATTTTTATCTGGTTTAAAACAAAATCTGACTCTGCACTCCTGTTTTTGCCTCTGGCAAAAGGGATTATGCAATAAGAACAGCGGTTGTCGCAGCCATCTTGAATTTTTAAATTGGCACGAGTTTTTTTTGTGTTTTCCAAAAAAACGTCATGAAATTTGTCTAACGTCATAATGTCATCAGTGAAACATTCTTTTGAAAAATTGATAAAATTGGATATTTTTAATTTTTCATCATTTCCCAAAACTAAATCAATATTTTGATTCTGGAGTAAATTTTCTTTTTCGATTTGAGCAATGCAGCCGGTTAAAATAGTTTTGACTTTAGGGTTGTCGTTCTTAGCCTTTTTAAGTATGCTAAAAGCCTCGTTGTCACTCTTGTGGGTGACTGTACACGAGTTGAGGATGAAAATATTAGCATCAGTAATGTTGTCAACTTTTACAAAGCCGACTTTAATCAAGTTTTCCTCAATTAAACTCCCTTCTAGCTGATTGGACTTGCAGCCCATAGTTTTCAACAAAAATTTTTTCATATGTTAATTCTAACAAAAACACTTAAAATAATAAAGATTGTAAATGATAGTAAAAAAGACTAACCTACGTATTTACTTTTTATTTAGACTATAGTATGATGATTCTGTATCTTTAAATGTATTAGAATGGGGCGGTATAATGCGAATACAATCTATCGGCAATAACAGAATAAATGTTAAATTTTCTTCTGATGCAGATACCGAGAGAGCTAAAGCGTTTGTGAATATGGATGATTCGCAACTAAAAACCTTGGCCTACCTCGCAAATCGTGATAAATCGACCGAAAAGAAAACAAAAAACTCTATCAATTCCACGCTATATGCGCTTCCAATAGCAGCAAGTCTTTCCAGTGGAATATTAACCAAAGGCAAATTGGGAACAAGAGTCCTAGCAACGGGCAAAACGGCAGCAAACTGGGGTTTTGGTCTATTAGTGCTCAGTGCTCTAAATTTGGCTAAAAAAGCAGTAGTGTCCAGATCAGAAAAATTACAACAACTTGAAAATAATCATCCTATAATTTCATTAATCGCGGATTTAGGATTGTTTATGGGTGTCTTAGCTCTTGGAGCTAAATGCGCTAGGAACGTTGGGGCTAAAATATTTGAAAAAACTCCAAAAACAGTATTAAAATTATTTACAAAACTTCAAAATGCAAAAAGATTGATAAATAAAACAAAGCTTAATACCAAGGTTTTGCCTAGCATAATTGCTGGTGTTGCCAAAATAGCAACCAGAGCACCTTGGGCAGTGGCTGCGGGTGCAACAATTGTAGCTAATTCAGTCTATATATTGTTCTTGGCTGGCATTATTAAAGGAACAAAATGTGCTAAACAAGAACAAATGAGGGTTGAAAATAACTTTAAAAGTTTAAAATTGGCACAATTGGATACAGCAAAACATCTTACAAATGTTTTAGCTGAGAAAAATGATACTTGTGTAAAAGGATTACTGATAGCGGAATAATTAAACTAACCCATTGGATAAAAACATTTGACAAATAAAGTTGTTTTTTGTAATATTAGATAACAAGGAGATGCTTTCAATCAAAGGTTTCCTTTAAATGAAAATGAAATAAATGGGTGTTTAGCTCAGTTGGTAGAGCGCTTCCCTTACAAGGAAGACGTCGGGAGTTCGAGTCTCTTAACGCCCACCATTTAACTAAAAAAGAAGACTTAGGTCTTCTTTTTTTATACGCACTTTTATCATTTTAGTTGAGAGGCATCTCTCTCGCCGAATTTATTGCTTTCGCAATATCGGGAGTTCTCTTCTCCAAAAAACCTGACATTTAGTCAGCTTTTTTCAAGATCTCTTCTCAACGCCCACCATTAAAGACTTAAGTCGAAAGATTTGAGTCTTTTTTTATGATTAAATCAATTAATTGTTGGGGTAATTTGATAAATATATCATTAAACAATTCACCTATTTCAAGTTACCCCAACCTACGGACTGCTATTTATTAAATTTACATCTTTTGTATCATTCCAACATAATTTCGTCACTTGAACAAATTTCTTCAATTGGCAAATATTTGGATAATATAATTTTAGAATTTAAGTTACAACAATGACATGGTGCAAGATATTGAATCTGTTCATCTTTAAATACTTGAGCGATTTTTTCAATTTCAATATTATTCTTGCAAAGTAAATGAAAACCGCCAAATATTCCATAAATATGATTAATTCCAGTAACCTTTTGGGCGTATTTTAAAATATTTATAATTCCTGAATGCGAACAACCCGTAATAATAAACAGACCCTTTTCTGCTTTATAAACGAGTGCAGAATCATCAATATCCGAGGATTTGTTATTTTCAATTTCCCCCAAAAAACATAAATTTTCTGATATCCAGTATGGATTTTGTGTTAAATTTAAAACATATTTCTTTTTTAATGCTTCTTTTGAAATCGGACAACCATAATGAATTTTATCTTCATCGACTTTTGTATCAAAAATATTTGGATGTGCAGTAAATTTAATCTTTTTATTTTCTAAATTTAAAAATTGTAATCCCCGAGTATGGTCATTATGTCCATGAGAAATTACAATATCTGTAATATCCGATAAATCTATTTTTAAAGTTTTTGCATTTTTTAAAAATACATCGCTGTAGCCTGTGTCAAAAAGAATTTTTTTGTTATCTACTTCAATTAACAAACTTAACCCTGGTTCGGCGAGCAAATAGTTATCTATTCTGGAGTTATTCTCGGTTAAAACAGTAATTTTCATAAATCAATTATAGCAAAAATAAAAAACTTCCGACTTTTTATGTCAAACCCTGATACACTTATGTCAAACTCTCTGATACATTACATTTGTAATGTGATTTTTTTATTGGTGATAGCGTGGACTTTTGTATTGTTGGGCAAAACTCAGCAATTGAATATTGAAAAATAAAGATTCATTTAATTTTACCCAACCTACGGTTATATTTATAACAAAAAAAGAACCCCTAAAGGTTCTTTTTTAATGGAGCGGGAGACGAGGCTCGAACTCGCGACATCATCCTTGGCAAGGATGCATTCTACCACTGAATTACTCCCGCGTAGTAGTTGTATGTCTATTGTACCCTATCAATTTTATTTTGCAAGTAATTATCATTTTTTTTTGCTCCGTTTCGTTAATTTATGAAACATTCGCCCAACATTGCTTTTAATTTGCGTTTAAGTGTAATAAACTTAAGTAAAGACTACTAAGCTTGAAAAGGATTTTATTTTGGCCGTAAACTCAGCAAAAGGAATGAATGCAACACTTATCCCTCAAAACATTGAGGCAGAAGAAGCTGTTCTTGGTGCTATTTTGGTTAATCCAAATTGTATAACCAAGGTTGTTGAAATCCTAAAATCAGAAAGTTTTTATAAACCTGCTCACCGTTACGTTTATGATGCGATGGTGCAATTATTCAATTCAAACGAACGAATCGATTTGGTTTCCGTTTCAGATATTCTTAATTTTAATGCCAAACTCGAATTAATCGGCGGTAGAGCGTTCATAAACGATTTAAGCTACAAAACCATTACGACGTCAAATATAGAATATTATGCGAAAATTGTCCAGGACAAATCAATAAAAAGATCGTTGATAAACGCTGGTTCTGAAATAGTTTCATTGGGCTACGACCTTAATTCTACCGACGATTCACTAAATACAGCGGAAAAACTTATTTTTGAGATTGCTTCAAAAAAAGCAACCAAGGATTTGGCTCACGTTAGAGATTTGGTCCTCCAGAGCTACGAAAAAATTGAATACAGATATAATCACCGTGACGAGTTAACCGGTGTGCCTACAGGGTTTTACGAGCTTGATACGATGACAAGCGGACTGCAGAAATCAGATTTAATCATCCTTGCCGCTCGTCCATCAATGGGGAAAACGGCTTTCGCCCTCAACATAGCTCAAAATGTAGCCATAAGAGCAAAAACTGCAGTTGCTATATTCTCGCTTGAGATGTCAAAGGAGCAATTGGTTCAAAGGATGCTTTGCTCTGAGGCAGAAGTCGACAGCCAAAGACTTCGTTCTGGTCACATGCAAAGTAAGGATTGGGAAAAACTGGCAAATGCGATGAACGAATTTGCAGAAGCACCTATTTATATCGATGACACCGCCGGATGTACTTTAACTGATATTAGAGCAAAATGCCGTAGACTGGCGATGGAAGAAAAATCACTTGGACTAGTGGTAATCGACTATTTGCAGTTGATGGAAGGTGTTGGAAAAGAAGAACGTGTTCAGCAGATTTCAGCTATTTCCAGGGGATTGAAAGGTCTTGCTAGAGAGCTTGACGTTCCTGTTATCGCACTTTCTCAGCTGTCTCGTGCGGTTGAGCAAAGAAAAGACAGACGTCCAATGCTTTCGGATTTAAGAGAATCAGGCGCGATTGAGCAGGATGCCGATATTGTTATGTTTATTTATAGAGACGATTACTATAACAGAGAAGACGGCGATGATGCGCCGAAAGCGACCGGAAAAGAAGGTAAATCAGAAATCCTTATCGCAAAACAAAGAAACGGTCCTGTAGGGAACTTTGAACTGTTATTCCAATCAAATATTACAAAATTCAAAAACCCTATCAAAACTGATGTTTTTTAGTTAGTTTATTATTGTTCTAAAAATCTTGTGGGTAAAGGGCAAACACCTTCGCGCACTCGACGGACTATTCCGCTTTACGTCATGTCCGCGTAGTCTATTGTGCTATCTAGCTTCTTCGGGACTTCGGTTTTATTTATTAGCAGGCCGAACAGGATGCTGTCTACTATGCTTGAATATGCGGCCTCTACTACGTTTTCGGATACTCCTACCGTGTCCCACCTGTTGTAGCCGTCGGTCGTTTCGACGTAAACCCTTGTCTTTGCACCGGTTCCGTTTGTTGAGTCCAAAATTCTTACTTTGAAATCCGACAGCATAAAATCCTTAATTTGCGGATAAATAGGGCTTAAAGCCTTTCTTAGCGCCATATCCAGAGCATGCACAGGGCCGTCGCCTTCGCTTACCGTATGAAATATCTCCTGTCCGATTTTAATTTTAACCGAGGCCTCGGTATTAAATTTGTCATCGCCGTGAAAAGTCGTGTCGGTAATTACCCTAAAGCCCATAATGTCAAAATAATTAGGCATTTGTCCGAGTTTATTGAGCAACATTAATTCAAATGACGCGTCGGCGTTTTCAAATGTAAACCCGTCATTTTCAAAATCTTTAATGAATTCAATGATTTTAGGAATATAATTTTCCGGAACTTTTATTCCCAATTTTAAATTGTTTAATTTATCTTTTATAGTCGCCGTTCCGCACTGGTCGCTGACAAGAAGCCTTCTTATGTTCCCGACACTTTCGGGGGAAACATGTTCATATGTGTTTGAGTGTTTTACCACGCCACTGACGTGGATTCCAGCCTTATGGGCAAATGCGCTTTTACCGACGTATGGTGAATGGTCGTTTGCTTTTTTGTTGGCAATTTCTGCGACTTTTTTCGAAATATGGACAAGGTTTTCGATATTTCCACCGATGACTTCTCTGCCCATTTTAAGCTGTAGATTTGGGATAATTGAGCAAATGTTTGCATTTCCGCATCTTTCGCCGTAACCATTTATCGTCCCCTGAACCTGTATTGCGCCAGCCTCAACTGCGGCTAGAGAATTTGCAATCGCCATTTCCCCGTCGTTGTGTGTGTGTATACCTAATTTTGCATTCGGTAAATTTTCTTGTACAGTTTTAGTTATTTGTGAAATTTCATAATTAATGCACCCGCCGTTTGTGTCACACAGTATAATCCTTGTAGCACCTGCTTCATGAGCTGTTTTCAAGGCAGACAGAGCATAATCTGAATTGTTTTTATAGCCGTCAAAAAAGTGTTCTGCGTCAAAGAAAACCGTTTTTCCTTGAGAAATTAAATACTGCACTGAATCTTTTATCATGTTTAAATTTTCTTGGAGAGTGGTGCAAAGCCCTTTTTCAACGTGAAAATCCCAGCATTTCCCAAAAATTGTTATTATTTCAGTATTAGCCTCAAGAAGCATATTTAAAACATTATCTTCCGACGCTACCGAATTAACTTTTCGGGTGCAGCCGAAAGCAACGATTTTGGATTTTTTTAATTCCAAACTTTGAAGCAAGTTGAAAACTTCTATATCTTTTGGATTAGAACCTGGCCAGCCAGCTTCGATATAATCAACACCCAATTCATCAAGCAATTTGACAATTTTAATCTTGTCACTAACTGAGAAAGAAATCCCCTCAGCCTGCGCACCATCCCTAAGCGTTGTGTCATATATCTCTATTTTATTCATCATAAATCACTCCTGTAATTACTCTATTTTAGCAAGAACCAATTTAAAGGCAACAATTATTTGGATGAATTATGCAAAAATACTCAATTTATGTAAATTTTAACACAATAGTTCTTTAAATTAGGGCAATATTCTTCTATAATCTGTTTTAATGAGAGCAGGAAGGCTGAAACGTGATTAAAATCAATATAAAATTGTTAAATAGTAGCAACTATTTATGCTCGGCAATGCGCGTACCTAAACCTGTGCTGAAAAGTTTTGAACAAAAACTACTTAACGCAAAAATTATTGATGTCCATACACACTGTTCGCCTGATGAGGACACTGTGAATTCAGCGAAAGTTATATACCGGTGGATTAAAGGGCTAGGAAAAGATGTGTCAATTTGCGTTAATCCTAAAGAAACAAAAGGGTTGTTTTTCAAAAACTCCAAAAATATAAAAATCAAAACAGATTTGACAAAAAAGTCAGATTTGGCTTTTGTCTGTGATTTCAACTCAACTGAAAGAATTTCTGAAAAATATAGAAAATCACTTGAAGTAATTAAAGAAAAAGATATAATCGGCTTAGATCACCATATTTCTTCAGGAAACACCATAAGTGAGAATATTTTTATTGATGTAAAAGCCCGTTCAAATTGTGGACTGACCTTCAGATTTCTTAATGGACTAAAAATTAAATGGAAAAAGGCAGATTTAGAAAGTCTCTATTGCGGAATGTTGAGTGACTATAGAAAATCAAAACTCATCAACATCGCAAACACTTCAGAAGGAAGTAAATTGGTTAAATTGCCAAATCTATATAAAGATAAGAAAGCAAAAAATGTATTAGCAAAACTTGAATCAAAACTCAATCAAAATAGTAAAGATAAAATATACAAACATCTTGATATACTTTCGAGGCTGACTCCTGCAGAGAAGGCTTTCAGAACAAATATTGTGTCCCATGTACAAGTGACAAAAAACGGCGAGTTGGCATACATAGTAATTCCCCCTGGAGATAATGCCTTTAAACTCGTCGGTGGTGACAATACAACAACAAGTACAATAATGTCAGATTTACGTCCGAGACTTCTTAACCCCGAAAATGAACCTATTTTTCCGCCCAAATTAAAAGCTAAATTAAAAAATGTCAAAGGCGCAATGATTTTTTATCCGACCAGTGAAAAAGGCTTGGGTATATATCAAATGAGTATACATTCAAAGACTAATTATGCAAATATATTGATTAACTATATCAAAAAAAACCTAAACTCAGACTTAATAGCTGGAGGCCACGCGGATAGAGCAGGGGGAAGAGTTATGTCCTGCAAAAAACAAGACGTAGAAAAATTTATTGAGGACTTCTTAACCGCTGCAGTGGCTCAAAAATAAAAATTTGTATTTAAGGGCGCCTCTAAAAAAATAGGTCTAACTCAGCAATTACTGTGTTAGACCCCCTTGGTTTGTGAAGGCTAGCCAAGGAAATTTTATAGAGATTAATTTAGTATGGATTCTGCTTCGTGATGAGCTTTTGAAACATTAAATTATTTCACCGGAAATAGATACTGTATAATCTTTCAGTGTAATAACTTTTTGCGCATTTGCTAAAGCCTTTTTAACTATTATTTCTATTCCTGAGCAACATGGTACCTCCATGTGGACTAGCGAGATGGATTGTATATTCTTAGTTTCAAATATATGGGTAAGCTTTTGCATATATATATCCAAATTTTTGTCTAACTTTGGGCAGAATATAACCAAAACTTTGCCTTTTAAAAATCTCAAGTGGAAATTTGGATAACTAAAAGGTACGCAGTCAGCTGCAATTACCAAATCTGCTCCGACAAAATATTCTGCATCTGGATTCATTAACGACAGCTGAATCGGCCAATTGTTTAGCTGAGGACTTAACAATCCGACGATGGTTTCTGAGTGATTATCCCTATCAATAGTTTTTGACATTGAGCTCGGACAGCTACACTCGGTTTTTTCCTTATAATCAGGGATTGGCAAGTTTTGATTTTCTAAATAATCAAGAGCTTGAGTTAAATAAATCTTTTCACCGTGATCTTCAAGATGTTTCAGGTGGGCTTTTATCACATTTTTGCCACCCTTTACAATATTTTTCATGGCAAGGATTTCATCGTATGGCTCGGCCTCTCGAGATTCTATTTCCATCGCCCCAGTTGGACAATGACCGAGGCATGCACCTAAGCCATCACAAAAAAGGTCGCTAACTAATCTGGCCTTTTCGTCTATTATTTGTAATGCACCTTCGGGGCAACCCGGTATGCAGTCGCCGCATCCTGTGCATTTTTCATCATCGATTGTAATTATGTCTCTTTTCATAAGCCGCCTTCTTTCTTTATGTGGGGGGTGTAAATTATTTATTAGTAGTATGTTAGTACCAGTTTACCTATTTGTGGCAAAAAAAATGTTTAGGTTAGGTCTGAAATTTTCGTTTCTTCAAATTTTGTCTTAACTTGTTTGTTTATTGATGAAATGAAACCGCCCAGCATACACTCTTCAATTATGCATCCTTCTCTGTTCAAAAGGCATTTTGGGCTGTCTAATTTGCCTTCGAATAATTCATACACTTCTAAAATTGTTGTTTTTTCGGGCTTGCAAGTCAGTTTAAATCCACCGTTGAAGCCTTTTATTGAATCGATGTAACCAGCCTTATTTAATCTCTGCATAACTTTAGACAGGTGGTTGGCACTTACACAAAGTACTTCTGATATTTCTTTTACTGAAATAAGCTTGCTTGGGTTTTGGGCTAGTACAACTAGGGAATGTATACCCAATGAAGTTGCTTCTGATATTTTAAGTATATTATATGACATGTCTTACCCATTCCTAACTGGTACCAGTATACCAATTAAAAAACTAAAAGTCAACCGTATTCTTTAAGACATGTTTACAAAACGTAATATTACCCTGACATGTCCTAAATCAGTATACAATTTGGACATATATTGGCTATAACTATCATATATGTGGAAAAATAGTCAGCTGGGTAATATCTTTTAGTATTTGTTTAATAGCATATTGGGTAATACACAACGAACCTAGTCTATTATTAAATCTATACATCAGGGTTACTAAAGTCAGTATTTTAGAGAAAATTTCAGGAGAGCAAAATGAACGAAATCAAAAGTATCGCACAGAATAGTAAAGTTATTGAGACTATTGTTAATGAAGCAGGAGAGACAGTTCCAATTTTAAACGTAATCATTATTGAAGATTTTAAATTAACCAGAGTAGGTTTGAGATGTGCTTTAAATTCAAATATAGATATCAATGTAGTAGCAGAATGCGACAACGCAATCACTGGCCTTACACTTATCGAAAAATTCAAGCCGGATGTGGTACTTATGGATTTGGGACTTCCCGAAATGAATGGGATTGAAGCAACAATAAAAGTAAAAGAAATGCTACCGGAGACAAAAATAATTGCTCTAACCTCACATGACAGAGAAGAAGAAGTATTGGCCGCACTCGCGTCTGGTGCGCATGGCTACTGCTTAAAAGACATTGATCCAGTTAAGCTGGCTGATGTTGTAAGAGACGTTTCTAGCGGAGTTTGTTGGATTGACCCACAAGTCGCACAATTAGTATTAAACGCTTTCCCAAAGCCGGAAAACACTTCACTATTGCCTTCAAAACAAAGTTCTGCCGGCAGAGTGCCTCTTACCGAAAGAGAATTTGAAGTCCTTAAGCACCTTGTCATGGGAAAAAGTAACACAGAGATTGCAAAAGAGTTGATAGTAAGCGTACACACTGCAAAAGCTCATGTATGCTCAATCTTGCAAAAGATGTGTGTAAATGACAGAGTTCAAGCAGCTGTAAAAGCAGTCAGAGAAGGCCTCGTTTAGCCTGATATTTCTAATTCCAAAGTTTTGTTAACCTTTAACATATTACGGTTGTAATAAACTTGTTAATCGATTATATTGAGCTTGAGATTAACAAACAGTGTCAACAGAATTGGGAGTAGGAATGCGAAGTAATCTTGCGGTTTTACCGTACAGCTTCAGACAGATGCAAAACGTAAGTTTTGCTGGTGTTTCGAGCCCTGAAAAATCTGACACTAAATTCCCATTTAAAAACCCAATTAAATCAACTTTGAAAAAATCTAACCAAGGTGAATTAACAGGAGTTTCACTTTCTTCTATAGATTTGTTCAATAGGCGGGCCTATATGGCAGGGCTATCAAACCAAGTACTGTTTGATAAACTTTTAGGCTCCGAAACTTATATTCCTCCAGTCATGCCTGTTGACAGCAAAAACGCTATTGTTGGTAATACTAGGGTACATACTCTTGTTGATGGCGGTCAGATTTTTGACAAAACTATTGAATATTTAAAAAGTGCTGAAAAATCTATCCAAGTTGAGATGTTTGAATTCCAGAATTTAACTGTTGACGGCGACAAGTGGGCTCAAATTGGTGCCGAAAAAGTTCCTGGAGCAAAAGAACAGCAGCAACTATTATGGATGCTTATAAAAAAGAAACAAGCAAATCCGAACATGAAAATTCAGGTAATTCTTGATGCTCACAAATGGTCTATAGACAGTTATGGCAACAAAACCAAGCATTACGCAAATCAAGACATGATTAAATTTTTAAAGCAAAAAGGAATTGATGTCGTTCCATATCCGAGGACTTCTCAACAAGGTGCAGCGCTACAGCACGTTAAGTTTGTAGCCGTTGATGGTAAAAAAGCTATCATTGGTGGAATGAACTGGGGAACCCATTCTGCGGCCAACCATGATGCTTGTGTTGCAATAGAAACTCTACCAAGCAAGAAAAATTCCGAAGTTGACAATATGATTGAACAAATATTTAACACTGACTGGAAATTTTCTTGGCAACGAGTCGGAGAAACAGACCTTGCAGCAGGCCCATTATGTGAAGCTGACCAAAAATACTACAAAGGCACAGATAAAGAAATTAAAAAAGAAAACGTCGATTATGTAAATCTGCTTAAAGACTTTTATTATACAGACGAAGCGCAGTTTCGTTATAGAGAAGATGCTCTTGATTTAATAAAGACTAATCCCGTTGAGAATCCTAAGATTGCTATTTTAGGCACAAAACCAAGAGAGCTTGATAAAATTGGAGCAGAAGGCCTTGAAACAACCAGAGAAGTCCTTATGGACAAAATTAAGACCTGCAAGAAGCTCAGGGCAGAAGTTTTCGTTTTAACTGATAAAGAGCTCGTGAAGACGGTTATAAAAAGAGTAAAAGCCGGAGAATTGGATGCTCAATTCCTTATGGAAGAAGCCTTCTTCCCTTATTGCGAAAATGCTTACGATGAATTAAAAGAAAATAATATTCCTATTAGAATCTACAAAGTTGATAAAACTGTAAATCAACGTATGCACTCAAAATGGGCTGTTTTTGACGATAAAGAGTTGATGATTGGTTCTACAAACTGGTCAGCTATGGGTTTAAATCAGAATTTAAAAACAGGTAAAAGAGAGGATTATGATCTAAATACCGAAGAAATTGATACTGAAATAAAAGACTACTTTAAAACAGCAAAAGAACATGAAAAAATGCTTGGGCTTCCTTCTGTTGCTTGGGATGGATCCGAAAACGGCCATAAAATACTTAAAGGCAGACTCACAACTTTTAGAACAGCTATAAATGAGCTAAATAAAAAAGGTGAGACAAAAATGTCATTAGACGGCAAAATATACTCATTTATTAACGACGAAAAAATGACCGCTCAGTCGGAGCTTCAGACTATTCAAGGATATTATGAAATTGCAAAAGACAGGCATAATTCTAAAGAAAAATACAAAAGAGGAAACAACGAAGCCATGATAGTTTTTGAATCTCCTTCTTTAGCCAAAAACTTCGTAAAACAATTTGACAGAGATTGGGCACATTCAGAGTCTAAGTTCGATAAAGCTAAAACCAAAGAATTCCCGATAAATCAAGCAACAAATTTAGATATTGAAGGGTAGTAATGATAATAACACCTGTAAAATATGAGAATAGCAACAAAAAAATCACATTAAAGACCAAAACAATGTCAAAACCAGTTTTGCCTCAAAATAATGTAATTTCGAATATTTTTTATCATCCGACTTTTCAGCCAAGCTTTAAGGGACTGAAGCTTGAAACTAATGTTATAAAGAAAATTTTAGGAAAAGAATTTCAAGGGTTGGGCATCTATACTAAAGCAGGTAATTACATTGATTACCTTAAAATTGGTTCAACAAAACTAGCCCAAGAGCCTCTTGATATAACAAAAGCTACAAAAAATGAAGTAACTGCCTACAGATTTTCCTTGTCACTTGCTGAATCCTATGAGTGTAGTTGGGTTAGAAGATATAATCCGCATAACAGAAAGTCTCCGCTTGCAAATTCTCATACGTTAAATTCTCAATATGTAAATGAAGAAATATATGCAAAAAATTTAGACATACTGTCAAATTTTAGTAGATGTAAATCTTTAGATGTGCCTATTACGGATAAAGCAGGTAATTTATGCCTAGACTGTGTTGTGTTTGATACAGAAACCACAGGTGTAAAGAGCACTGACAAAATAATTCAATTGGCTTCTGCCCAAGTGAAAAATGGGAAACTTGTTCAAGAAGAAAGTGGCATTTTTAATAAGTTAATCAATCCAGAAATACCAATCCCTGAAGTAGCCTCTGATGTAAACGGAATAACTGATGATATGGTGAAGGATGCACCGACAATGAATGCAGTCTTAAAAGGATTTTTGGGTAAGCACTTGAACAAACAAAATGGCGTAATTGTAGCATACAATTCTAAATTCGATGTAACACTTTTAAATAAGGCCATAAGAGAGCATAACGTTGCTTCGACTGTTGAACTAAAACAAAAACAGGCATTCAAGGTTTTAGACCCGTTTATTCTAATTCAAAGAATTCATCCGTTCTTGGGTGCAAAAAAGAAACTTTCAACTCAATATCAATGGTTGTTTTGTAAAGAGATGGAAGATGCCCATGACGCTTTGGCAGACGTAAAAGGTACGGTTGATGTTCTTAAATATTGCTTATATTATTTGAGTGAGCACCGAAAAAATAAATCAGTTCCTCTTTCCTTGAGAGAAGTTTTAGCGTTCCAAAATGGTAGCCAAAACATCCAAAATATCGATATTCCTTTACATTCTACCAAGAATTTCAGTTCTAAGTTCAACTTTAAAACATCATATCGAAAAGAACCATTAAATGTAGACAATTACTTTAAAGGATATAAACTTACGAAAGAGTCTTTAAAAGAAATTTCTGAAGAAATAGGTGAAGCAAATGTTGCAAAACTAGAAAATGACGGAGTAGTTGGATCAGTAGTTGATATGACTTATAGAGGACACCGAATTCTGCCAGCCGAAACAAAAAGAGTTCCTAAAACTGGCGGATTCGAGAATTCTTTCTACACAATGGAAAAAAATATGAAAAAAGTCCTTGGGTTTGCAAAACTTGTCGCAAATGACAAAAACGGAAAGACAAAAGAAGAAATTGAAGAATTAATTTTAGAAAAATCAAAATACTATATCCACAATAAAAACATAAATACATGGATTAAAAACGTTAACCCAGAAGATATTAAGCACGGAAACGACTTGCCTGATTTGGAAATAGCACGTAGAGTTATGGTTGAAAATTCAAGCACTTAACTGTTTTTATTTTAATACATTTGACGTACAAATATACATGTTGTATCATACTGATATGGCGTAGCTGAATTATTATATTTATGGAGATTTTGTATGGAAAATTATGAACTAGGTTTTTTTGCTAAATTAAGTATCAAACAAAAAATCATTATGCTGACTGTGCTGGTTGCTTCATTAGTGATGCTTACATCGTTGTTTTTTACGACAACTAATATGAAAGCAAAGTTAACAGCGGCGAATGAACAGAGAGTTGGAGACATAACAGAGGTAGCTTATGGTGTTATAAACGCCTATAAAGACAAAGCAGACTCACATGAGTTAACCACTCCGCAAGCCCAAAAAATGGCACTGGCTGCTATTAAAAAAATATCTTATGAAGGTTCAAACTACGTTTGGATTAACGATTATAACAATATGATGCTGTCTCACCCGACAATTCAAGGCAAAGACGCATCTAGTATGGCGGATAAAAATGGTGTAAAATTTGTTGTCGAAGGAACGCAACTTGCGAAAGAAAAAGGCTCTGGTTTTGTGAAATATCTTTGGACAAAAAAAGGAGAAGATGCTTCTAAAACATTCCCTAAAATCTCAGCTTTCAAAAATTATCCCGAGTGGGGCTGGATAATTGGAACCGGCGTATACGTTGACGATATAAACAAATCCGTATTTGAGGCAGTGCTGCAGATATTAATCGCGAACATTTTGATTGTAATTCTTGTTGTAGCGGCTGTAATCTTCACATTCGTAAGAGACATAGTGAATTCAATGGGACGAATTTCACGAGACCTTGATTCAAGTTCTTCTGAAGTTTCTGTTGCATCTTCTCAGCTGGAAGCCGCAAGTCAAAAACTGGCTGAAGGAACTACAGAACAAGCAGCTTCGATACAAGAAACGTCTTCAACATTGGAAGAAACCTCTTCAATGGTTCAACAAAACCATGAAAACACACAACAAGCTGCTGGATTGGCAAAACAATCAAAAGAGTTTGCTTACAAAAGTAACCTTGAAATGCAAAAAATGATGGGAGCTATGGAAGAACTTAAAAAATCTAGCTCAGAAATCTCAAAAATAATAAAAGTAATCGACGAAATCGCTTTTCAAACAAATATTTTATCTCTAAACGCAGCGGTAGAAGCCGCAAGAGCGGGCGATGCAGGTAAAGGTTTCGCTGTTGTAGCAGAGGAAGTTAGAAGTTTGGCACAAAGAAGTGCACAGGCTGCAAAAGACACAGCTGTAATAATCGAAAGTAACATTGGATTGTCCCAACAGGGGGCTGATATTGCAAAAACAGTCCAGCAACCGATAGGCCAAATTGACGATCAGAGCAAAAAAGTAAGCGACTTGCTTGACGAGATTTCGACAGCAACCAATGAACAAACTCAAGGAATTGACCAAATAAATAAAGCAATCTCGCAAATGGAAATAGTACTTTCTTCAAATGCTCAAACTGCCGAAGAAAGCGCATCTGCTTCAAAAGCCTTATTTGACCAAACTATTAATATGAACGAAATAACAAAACGATTGACTAGATTTGTCAATGGAGCAACCGATAGCGACGCTTATGCTCAACCTCAATATCATGCGGGCGCTCTAAGCTCAAATTATGGCAGAGAAAAAATCTCGTCTAAAAAAACTTTGGGAATTAGCGATGGGGCTAGGAATAGAAGCATATCGAACGATATGGGCGATTTCTAAAGAATAATAGTAAATATTCAAATAACATAAAGGGGCTTTTTAAAATAAAGCTCCTTTTTTGTACCTCTATTTAAAAAAAGTTATACAATTTGTAAACAAATTTGTATTTTTTTTCTGAAAGTAGTAAAATTAAAAAGTATCTAACAAATGAATGATGAGGTTTTTTATATGAAATTGCACATGCAAATACTTATTGCACTTGGACTTGGCCTAAAACGCAACTGGCACATCTTTTTCGGCCTAATCGCCGGTATTATTGTCGGTGTGTTTCTACACGGACACGATAATATATTTATTATGAAAGTTTTAGTTTTTGTTGGACAAGTATTTATAAGATTAATTCAAATGGTAGTTATTCCGCTTGTAATTTCGGCGATAATCATTGGGATTACAAGCATTGGCGACAACAAGCAACTGGGCAAATTTGGCTCAAAAATGATAGTTTACTACGGTATTATCACACTTGCAGCTGTTACAATCGGTGCATTTTTGGCACTTACAATTAAGCCGGGTGCGGGTGCTGCACAGTACATAAACACTGAAGCGGCCGTACAAATTCAAGATCAGGTTTCAACCAGCATACAACAACAAAAAGGAAATGTACTTAACATATTTTTGAACTTTATTCCTGAAAACCCTCTAGAATCAGTTGCCAAAGGCGAGATGATTCCAATCATAGTATTTGCGTTAATCTTCGCAGTTGCACTTGCAAAAGTCGGTGAAATTAACCGCCCTGTTGTTTCGTTCTTTGAGTCTATTTTTGCGGCGACAATGAAAGTTACCGATTGGATAATGTACTTTGCGGCCCCGGGAGTTTTTGCACTCACAGCCACCGCAGTTTCAAGCTTCGGCATGGATATATTCCAGAGTATTTCCAAGTATTTACTAGTGCTGTTAATAGGTTTCACTATCCAATTTTGTGTGGTCTACCCAGTATTCCTAAAAATCTTTTCAAAAGTCTCTGTACTTATGTTATATTCTGCGATTGCAGAAGCGATGATGGTTGCATTCGGAACGGCTAGTTCTTCTGCGACTTTGCCACTGACTATCGCTTGTTGTGAGAAAAGAGGAATCTCTCACAAGGTTGCTAGTTTTGTCCTTCCGCTGGGGGCGACTTTAAACATGGACGGAACCGCTTTATTACAGACGGTTGCAGTAATTTTCTTGGCTCAAGCATACGGCGTGCACTTAGGACCATTCTTGATTATTCAAATCTGCTTCTTGGCAATGATAGCTTCAAGCACATGTGCCGGTATCCCAGGCGCAGGCTTGATTACGATTGCACTTATTCTGAACGGATTGGGCTTAAGTCCTGAACAACTAGTTGCGGGATTTGCGTTCTTGTTCACCGTTGACAGAATCACCGATATGCTCCGCACAATGTTGAACGTAACTTCTGACGCTGTGGTAGCAGCAGCGATTGCCGACAACGAAAATGAGATTAATTACGACCTACTCAATAATCCTGAAGCGTACAAAGAAATTATTTAAGGTTAATTAGCAAATAAAATGACAAGAACAGAAAAAAAATTAAAGGCAATTAAGTCTTTAGGAAACATGACAACGGAGTACCCTACGGATTACGATCCTTCTGTTTTGGAGTGCTTTGAAAACGCTCACCCAAAGAATGATTATGTAGTAACCTTTTATGCCTATGAATTTAGTAGTCTTTGTCCAAAGACAAAACAGCCTGATTTTGCAAAACTTTATATTAAATATATTCCGAATATTAAAATGGTTGAATCTAAAAGTTTGAAATTGTACTTATTTAGCTTTAGAAATCATGGGGATTTTCATGAAGATTGTATAAATATGATTATGAAAGATTTAGTTAAATTGATGGACCCTAAATATTTTGAAATTACAGGAATCTTTACTCCTAGAGGAGGAATTTCAATTACACCGTTTGCCAATTATTCAAATGGAGAAAAAAAATATAATCAGTTTAGAGATTCCAGACTTTTAGAAGAATTAAGAGAAAAATTCCCCCCTTCCATTAATTAAATACCATCTGGGTTAAAAGTATGACCGGAAGTCTTTCAGACCTGTCCAGCTACAAAGGATTTTACAAATGGCAACTAAAAATAGAGAAACTGGTGTAAAAGGCGAAAAATTAGCCCAAGAGTACCTTGTTAAAAAAGGGTATAAAATAATCGAAATAAACAAAAGGTTTTCCAACCTTTGCGAAATTGATATCATCGCACAAGACCGCGACGAACTTGTGTTTGTTGAGGTCAAGACAAGAACTTCAGATTTTTGCGGTTCTGGGCTTGAGGCGATTACCAAAACAAAATACGGCCATATAAAAATTGGACTCTTTACTTATTTACAAGAAGTTAAAAATAAATATAAAAAGTTCAGAATAGACGCCATTTCGGTAATTTTAACGCCAAGTGTAAAAATCAATCACCTTAAAAATATATAGTTGTTTATTTAATATTAAGTAACAAAAGGTTAAGAAAAAGCTGTTTTATAACAACAAAAAACTTGCTTGTTTATTTATATTAACAGTATAATTAAACAAGTAACTTGGAGATTCACAACATGAAAAATACAGGCGATTTCATACTTTTAGATAAATCCGTTTTAAAAGAACTGACATTGAAAGATATTTCGATACAATTACCGGATTTAAAAAATATATTTGAATCAAAAGCAATAGTCATAGCAAACTGGCTAATAGAATGGATTGATGCAGATTTCAAGAGCAGTAAAATAAAAGAAAACGATCTGTTACCTAAAAAAGCAGAATTTGCATATCACTTGGGCGTGAGCATCGGAACAATGCAAAATGCTTTTAGAATAATCGAAGACAAAGGCTACGTCGAATCAAAGCAGTGTTTGGGAACAATGGTTCGCGACCGAAAAAAACCTTCTACAACATTGAGAAAGCTGACTTCAAAACGCGACGTTTCGATTAACCTTTTAAAAAAATATATTTTAGATAACAAGGTAAAAGTCGGCCAAAAGCTACCATCATCAAGATTCTTGGCCGCACTCATCGGAAGCTCAGCCAACACAACCAGACTAGCTTTGGAAAACTTGTGCTCTGTCGGAATTATTGACCACCAATTCAAGGCCTCTAATGACTCCAGTTGGATTTTAAAATCGAACACGTTTACAATGCCTAGAGCAAAATCAGCGGTGTCCACAAATGTGACGCTCGTAGAGCAAGTTCAAAAAGATTTGGAAAACTACATCACAAAAAATTTAAAAGTCGGGGACAGAATTCCGGCACACGAAAATTTATCAAAAGAATTAAAAGTAAGTATCAAAACTATTCACGACGCACTTAAATCTCTTATAAAAAATGGGGTTTTGCTTGCACTTAGAGGGCGATATGGAACCACAGTAATAAAAATGCCTAACGAAAGTGCTTTTTCACCTAGAAAAGAAACATCGATTTTCGCATCTGCTCAAGAAACGGCGTTTTATAACTACGAAAAAACACAAAACCACATTAAAGAAATCATTGCCCAAAACTACGAAATCGGTTCAAAATTGCCTTCAATAGTCCAATTATCTAAAGAGTTGGATTTAAGCCCGAACACAATTAGAAAAGCTTTCAACAACTTAGCAATTGAGGGCTACTTGAGATTTGAAAGAGGACGCTATGGCGGGACTTTTGTAATGGATATCCCTGAAACTTCTTCCCACTCCTTTAAATGGCTTGCAGTTAGCCCAAAATATGTTCGAGTTTACTAAACAACGGCTTATTTTTGTTAAAAGGGCGGTTTTTCTTTCAGAAAAACCGCCCTTTTAAAGTTATACCAACAAAGGGTTAAAACCCACTGCCGAGATTAATTATAGTTTGTTAGCTACCATCAAAGTAGTTTCAGCCAAACGAGTTGAATAACCCATTTCGTTATCATACCAAGAAACAACTTTAACCATGTTGTCGCCGATGACCATTGTCAAAGCAGCGTCAACTGTTGATGATTGAGTTGAACCGATGAAATCTGTAGAAACTAGTGGAGCTTCTTCAAATACAAGGATTTTTCCGTCAGCAGCAGCTTTCAAAGCAGCGTTAACAGATTCTTTAGTAACCGGTTTAACTGTTTCAAAAACAACGTCAACAACAGAAACGTCAGGAGTTGGAACTCTCATAGCGAAACCGTTCAATTTTCCTTTTAATTCAGGAAGAACCAAAGCAACTGCAGCAGCGGCTCCAGTAGTTGTAGGAACGATGTTCAAAGCTCCGGCTCTTGCACGACGTGGGTCAGAGTGACCAGCATCAAGAAGTCTTTGGTCGCCTGTGTATGAGTGAACTGTAGTCATCAAACCTTTAACAACTCCAAATTGCTCAAGAACAACTTTAGCAACAGGTGCCAAGCAATTAGTTGTGCAAGATGCCATTGAAATTACATTGTGGATGCTTGAATCATATTTGTCATCATTTACGCCTAAAACGATAGTGATATCTTCGTTTTTAGCAGGTGCAGAGATGATAACTTTTTTAGCACCGGCTGTGATGTGTGCTTTTGCTTTCTCAGCGTCTGTATAGAATCCAGTTGATTCAATAACGATATCAACGCCTAATTTTGCCCAAGGCAAAACGGATGGGTCTTTTTCAGCGAAGAACAAGATTTTTTTGCCGTTGATTACTAATCCGTCTTCAGCGACTTCAACTGTTCCAGCAAATCTGCCCATTACTGAGTCATATTTGAAGATGTGCGCTGCGTCTTTAAGGCTTAAGCCAGGATCGTTGATTGCAACGTATTCAACTTTATCATAAATACCTTCTGCAATTGCTGCTCTTAATGTGTTGCGGCCAATTCTTCCAAAGCCGTTAATTGCTACTTTTACCATAATGGTGCTCCTTCTATTTATATTACGTGTCTATTAAACAAGTATTTTATACCTTAAACAAAAAAGATAATCAAGTTAGTAGATTTTATTTGTAGTAATTATTTCTGCCAAACAGAAGGAAGGTATACATTATTGCGCTTTGGGTCTGAAAGGCCATTTGGCATTTTTTCATAAAAAACAGGCTTAAATCCGGCTTTTTTCAACAAGTCATGTATCTTAGATGATTCAAACACTCTGATTCTTTCGTTATTCTGATATTTAAATTGAGTATGCTTTATAAGAGTTTCCTCGTACAAATGGTCTTCAGGCAGGCAACCAATGACAAAAATCCCTTTTGGTGGAAGCAAGTCATGAATTTTTTCAAATAATAATTTTATAGTTTTCATTGATCTAGTATGATTAATAGGCTCTTTATTAAGAACATGGTAGAGTGCATTTTGAAATATTATAACTCCGCCTTTGTTCGGTTTTAAAATCTTATCGATATCTAAAATATTTCCTTCTTTAAACTGAATTAAATCCTTTGTTTTCTCATAGTCCGGTGCAACATAGCTATAGTCGACACTTTGGGTGTCACCAATTTCGTTGAAATATTTAAAAAATGTTTCTTTTAAATTATCAGGACCTTCAAAAATATTTTTTTCATAGTGATTTAAATTATCAACTCGATACACCCCATTTTTTGCAGATTCAATAATTTCTTTGCAGTCGAATCCGGTAATTTTGTACTTTTTATCCTTGTTATATTTATCAAGCATGACAAGCAAGCTGTATGGCTTCTGTCCCTGAGAGCAGCCAAATTCAGCTATGCGGGTGCCGTTGGGGAAATTATCCTTTAAGTAATCTCTGGTGAATTCAAGAGTAGGGTAATTCCGCATAAAAGCGGAGAAGTGGTTACGGTCTTCATTTACACTATTGTTTTGATTTTTTGAATTAGAAGTGTGTCCAAAGTATGCCTTAAATGCTATTTGATTTACTTTAATAGGTGAAATATTCATGGTTATTTAAAAACTGAGCATAATTAAATTTGCTAGTAAAAAAAAGATAAATTGCATTGTGTTACAAAATTTGATATAATTGCTGAATGGATGAATTTATTGAAAGTTTAAAAGAATTAGGATTAAATTCCTATGAATCAAAAGTTTACTTGGCGTTGCTTAAAAAATATCCGGCAACGGGCTACGAAGTGAGTAGGATTGCCAGTATACCTCAAGCGAGAGCATACGACACACTTAAGTCGTTGGAACTGGACAAAATAGTGATGGCGAGCAACACAAAGCCCATAACCTACACGCCAATCAAACCCGGAGAGCTGACAAAAAGGTTCAGACGAAAAATAACTTCAACCTTGGATTTTTTAGACAAAAATCTCCCTCAGGTCAAAGATGACTATACAGAGCCAATTTTAAGCGTTTCTGGAAGTGCAAACATTAGGGCGAAAATCATTGAAATAATTAGAAACGCGCAAAAAGAGATTTATATAGAAATTTGGTCACAGGATTTTAAATTCATTGAGCACTCGCTGCTTGAAGCTTACGACCGCGGGGTCGAGATTAAAATAGTCGGCTACGACAACTTCAGAAGCAATTTCGGGCTTGTATTTGAACACGCCAACTCCAAAGAAATCGAAGCCTCACTGGGCGGAAGAATGATTATTCTGGCGGCGGACAACACCGAAGGCATTATCGGAAACGCAAGTTCAAATATCAACGAGATTTCGCAGGTGGTTTGGACGAAAAATTCAGGGGTTGTTTTCCTAATAAAAGAATTTATCGTGCACGATATGTTCCTAATCGACATCGAAGAAAACTTGCCTGAGCAGATTAAGGTGGTTTACGGAAAAAACATGAAGAAACTGCGTGACAAAGTTTTGGGCGTAGACTACGGATACAGAATTCATTAACTTCGCCTAAGTTTCTTCGTAATTATATTCTTTTACTCAAATCAAGAACGATATTAATAATGAGCAGCTAATTACTGTTATGTCTTTAAAAATATTCTTTGAAAATTTTCATAGAGCAGTACTGTCCACACATTGTGCAAGGTTTTCCTTGATCTATTTTGTCAAATACGCATTTGTCGATTGCATATTTTTTCTGACCTTCCCAATCAAGGTCTTTTCTTGCAATTGACATCATTAGGTTCTGTTCAATTGCTTTTTTATTCCCTCTAGCCAGGTCTGCTGAATGGGCTGCAATCTTAGCCGCGATGATTCCTTCTCTAACTTGTTTAACGTTTGGAAGCCCCAAGTGTTCTGCCGGCGTAACATAGCATAAAAAATCAGCCCCATGGTATGCAGCTAATGTTCCACCAATCGCCGAGGTTATATGGTCATAACCTGGGGCAATATCAGTAACTAGCGGTCCAAGCACGTAAAGAGGTGCATAGTCAGTTAATACTTTTATAGTTTCAATCATAGCCGGTATTTTGTTAAGAGGAACATGACCTGGGCCTTCAACCATTGTTTGAACCCCTGCTTTTCTTGCTCTTTGAACTAATTCGCCGAGGATTAGGGTTTCTGCAACTTGAGCTCTGTCGCCGGCATCCGCAGTGCAACCAGGTCTCAAGCCATCGCCTAATGACAATGTGCAATCATATTCTCTTGTCAATTCAAGCAATTCATCATAATGTTCATACAAAGGATTTTCCTGCCCTGTCGCTTTAATCCAGCACGCAAGCATTGCTCCGCCTCTTGATACAATATTTGTAATTCTTCCTTGTTTTTCAAGCTGGTCAACAACAAATTTTGTCACCCCGCAGTGAACTGTTATAAAGTCTATTCCGTCCTTGCACTGTTTTTCGATATCTGAAAACAGTTTATCTTTGGATAACTTGCCGATGTCTTTATGCAAATCAAGCGCTTCTTTACCAGCTTGATACATAGGCACAGTACCGATAGGAAGGTTTGTTGCAGAGATAATCATCTTTCTTACTTCATCGATGTCATTTCCTGTGGATAAGTCCATTAATACATCTGCCCCTGTTGCTTCAATGATTTTAACCTTCTCAAGCTCTTCCTCAATTGTAGATTTTTCCAACGAAGTTCCAATATTAGCATTTATTTTTACCGTAGTGCCTTCGCCTACTGCTGTTGGAACAACGTTTTCGCGCTTGTTATTTTTTAAAATAGCCACTCTTCCAGATGCAACTTTTTGTATGATCTCATCCTTTGTGAACCCTTCTTTTTCTGCGACTGCAGACATCTCAGGTGTCAGTCTTCCGTTTCTTGCTTCTATAAGTTGTGTTGTCATAATCCGCTCCTTTTGTATTTGTCTGGTTTAATCATAGCATAAAAGTCTCAGTAGGCATACGCTCTATATCTAGATCGTAGATTTTGACTCAAACTACCCAAAGCGACATAAAATTCATACAAAATACAAACATTAAAACACAGGTGTAGAAAATAACTTCACCCTGTACGTCATTAACATAAAAGACCTATTTTTCAATAGGTCTTTTATTGGTACCGAAGGCCGGACTCGAACCGGCACACTGTTGCCAGCGGTGGATTTTGAGTCCACTGCGTCTACCATTTCGCCACTTCGGCATAAATTTTATATTTAAATTTCATGTGCACGACTTAAATATCGTATACCTATAATACCAAAAACAATTCAAATTACAAATAATATTTTTATTCTTTTTAAAATACCCTTAACAGTGCTCACAAAGCCGTTTTATTATTCAAAGAACAATTGTAAGTTGTAGTATCAAAAGAGAGAGGGTAATAAAATGTACAAATTAATTATTAGCTTAGTATTAATGATTATAGTTATTAATACACTGCCTGCTTTTTGTGGTATAGTGCAAGGTGGAGTTGCAAAGGAGGGACTTGAGGACAGAAGTAGGGTCATTGATTCAGCAACAAATTTACCCATCAATAGGGCAAAAATCTCAATGCCACAAAAAAATTATCAAACCTATACCGATGCGCAAGGTAGGTTTCAATTGGGAACAAAAGTAGACGGACAAACAGTTATGTCAGTCGAAAAAGCTGGTTACAAGCCGTTTTCCATGACTATTGACGAAAAAATGGCAAATACAGCAATAGTTTTGGGGATAGAGAAATCTACACCAAAAGACATTACAATTGAAACCAGTATGTTTCATCTTGGGGATAATAATTTTTCCGATGGTTCGGCTAACGCAAGAGAATTTAGGGTAAAAACAATCGGGCCGTACTATTCAAAAAACTTCAAAGTCGCAGCCTTGACCCCAAACTCGACCTCGAGCTTAATTATAGGTTCAATAATCGGAGTCGATACATTAATGGCAAAATCAATGGGGCAAAATAAGGTTACAAACGCTTATTCAAGCCCACCTGAGGTGTATTTTAATGGAAGTAAAATCGCCGAAATTAAGGTCAATGGGGACGGACAAAAAATAAAAGTGCCTAATAATTTAATTAAACAAAACCAGCTCAACGAAGTTATCATAAAAACCGGCAAAAATATGATGCAAACAGCTTATGTGGATTACGACGACATTGAGTTTATGAATTTATCTATAGAGAATAATTAAAAGAAAATTATTGTTGTCGGGCAGGAATGCCCGACCGACTTTTCTAAATGCCGATTTTAATGAAATTTTATTAATTTTCATCCAAAGATTTTACAGAAACAGCCAATTTATCGGGGAAATTTCTGTGTAGGGTGTTAACCAAATCATTTGAGGTATCAACCCAAAAAATTGACGAAGAAAGAACTTTAACGCTTTGATTGTTATCGGTACGAACCTTTATCATAACAGGGTCTGAGCCGTTGTGAGAAAACAGAACATCTTTTATCGCAACCAGTTCTTCATAAGAAACATCTTCCAGTAATTCTATGGTCATAATATTTGAATTATCAACCGGCTTAACCGTTTCTACAATTATGTTTGGAGTGTCTTCATCCCGCCTTTGGACTTTTCCGCAGATAATAACTTTTTTCTCGGCCTGCAACTCAGAGTCGTATGCCTGAATAATTTTGTTAAAGCAAACTATTTCGATTTTTCCTGTCAAATCCTCAACAGTAGCGAATTTTATGAATTTAGTCGGATCTTTTCTTGTCGGGATTTGTTTTACAGACGTAATTAATCCGCAAATCGTGACCAATTTATCGTTTGGAACTTCAGCGATATCGGTAATTTTATGGGTCATTAGGAACGGTAACTTGTCTCTGATGCTGGAAAGCGGGTGGCTTGTTACGTAAAAGCCCAAGAAATCTTTTTCAAAAACCTGAATTTGTTTGTCGTCAAATTCCTCGTTAGTCCCTGACAGCTTGAATTGCGGCGCCATAAAACTCTCGTCGTGTCCCAAGCCGTCAAATAGGCTCCCTTGGCCTAAATCTCGCGCCTGAGTCTCTCTGTTTGCGGTAGAAACTATAAATTCAAGGTTATCAAGGAGTTGCTTGCGGCTAGTTTCGATATTTCCGAACGCGCCGGTCTTAATCAAACCTTCCATTACTCTTTTGTTTGAGCACTTTGAATCTACCCTCTTGCAAAAATCGTAAATGGATTCAAACTCGCCGTTTTCGCCACGTTCGCGGATAATTGCCTCAACGACAACTTCCCCAACCTGCTTGATTGAAGCAAGTCCGAATCTGATGTTGTTTTCATCCGGCGTGAATTCAGAGTAGGATTTATTAACATCTGGCGGCAAAACTTTTATTCCGTACTTTTGGGCTTCCTCAATGTAGGCTTGAGTTTTCTCCTGATCGTTTGCAACGCTGGATAAAAGTGCCGAGAGGTATTCAACCGTGTAATGTGTTTTTAAATAAGCTGTTTGATATGCTACAAAAGCATAAGCAGCAGAGTGAGAACGGTTAAAACAGTATTCCGCGAATTTTTCTATTTGCTCGAACAAATCAGTCGCAGCCTTAGCGGCCATTCCGTTTTTGCCAGCCCCGTCGATGAATTTCCCTTTTTCCTTTGCCATTTCATCAAGTTTCTTTTTCCCCATCATACGACGAACCATGTCTGCTTGACCCAGTGAATAACCGGCTAGCGTCTGGAAAATTTGCATAATCTGTTCTTGATAAACTATGGTTCCGTAAGTATCCTGCAAAATGGGTTCTAGCAAAGGATGAGCGTAAGTAATGGCCTGCCTGCCGTGTTTACGTTCAACGAAATCACTAACCATTCCTGATTCCAGCGGTCCCGGTCTAAATAGGGCTACAAGTGCGCCTAAATCCTCAAACACACTCGGTTTCAAGTCTCTTACAAGTCGCTTCATTCCTGTGGATTCTAACTGGAAAACTCCGGCGGTTTCACCTCGGGTAAGCATTTCGTAAGTTTCCGTATCATCAAGATTAATGCTGTTTATGTCTATATCAATATCGTGGCGCAACTTAACCAATTTAACAGTTTTACTGATTATAGTAAGGTTTCGCAGCCCCAAAAAGTCCATTTTCAACAAACCCAATTTTTCCAAATCGGCCATCGGGTATTCTGTTATTATACTTCCCTCTTTTGAGCGTTGAACCGGAACGATTTCGTTCAGAGGCTTGTGCGAGATTATTACTCCTGCGGCGTGTACTCCTATATTATTTTTTATTCCCTCAATGGATTTCGCCATATCGACTAGTCTTTTGACCTCGGGGTCATTATCGTACATGATTTTTAATTCCATACCTGGTTTCATTGCATCGTCAATTTTGGAGCCTGGTGTGGCTGGAATACAGGCAGAAATCTTGTTGCTGTCTGCGTAAGGGAGGTTGAACACCCGCCCGACTCCTTTTAGAGCCGCTTTAGCGGCATAAGTGCCGAAAGTTACAATCTGACAAACCCTGTCAGAACCATATTTTTTGGAAACGTAATCGATTACCTCGGCACGTCTTTCAATACAGAAATCTATGTCCACATCGGGCATCGATACACGTTCAGGGTTTAAGAATCTTTCAAACAAAAGGTTATGGCGAATCGGGTCGATATCGGTTATAGCTAGAGAGTATGCGACGATACTTCCTGCCGCAGAACCCCTTCCTGGACCTACAGGAATCCCGTTTTCTCTAGCGTAATTTATAAAATCCCAGGTAATCAAGAAGTAAGCTGAAAAGCCCATCTGTTCAATAATTTGAAGCTCATATTTAACCCTTGCCGTAATCTCGGGGGTAATTTCCTTGTATCTTCTATCAAGTCCTTCTCTTACTTTAAAATCCAAATAAGTTTCGGCGTTGTGGCCAGAAGGAACATCGTAATGAGGAAGTGAATTATTACCCATCTCAATAATCAAGTGGCATTTTTCGGCAATCTCAACCGTGTTACTTATCGCCTTATTAAAAGTTTGGCTGTCCATCCATTTGAAGGCATCACGAAGCTCGGATACTGTTTTAACGTAAAACTCATTGTTCGGAAAATGAAACCTGTTCTCATCGGCTTTTAGCGCACCTGTCTGCAGGCACAACAGGGTGTCGTGCCAGTCGGCATCTTCTTTTTTTAGGTAGTGAGAATCGTTGGTGATGACGAGCTCAATGCTAAGTTCTTTTGCAATATTAATCAAGTCGGGGTTTGATCTTTTTTGCTTGTCCAGTCCGTGGTCTTGGAGTTCTATGTAGTAGTCGTCTTTGAATAATTTTTGGTATTTTTCAGCAATGCCCTTTGCTTTAGCGATATCCTTTTGCAAAATCCAATATGCCAATTCGCCTTGAACGCATGCTGAAAGGCAAATTAGACCTTCAGAATATTTTTCAATTAGTTCAAAATTCACTCTGGGTTTATAATAAAACGCGTCAACGTGAGCTATTGAAACCAATTTAACCAAATTGGCGTAGCCTTGCTTATCTTTTGCAATAAGAACAAGGTGGTTTAAAAGGTTTTTAGATTGGTTTTTCTCAGTTAATTCGCCATCATAAACATAAAATTCGCAGCCAATAAGAGGTTTAACCCCCATATCCTTAGCCGTTCTATAAAAATCAATCGCACCATACATAACTCCATGGTCTGTCATTGCTACAGCTGGCATGTTGTTATTTTTTGCGTATTTACACAGATCCTTTAACTTGATAGCCCCATCAAGCAGAGAATACTCACTGTGTAGGTGTAATGGTACATATGGAGTGTTCATACTTATCCAGTTTCTTTTGTTAGATTTACTCACGTCGCCCTGAATTTATTTCAGGGTCGCATAGGCGAACGCTTTTGCGTTGCTGAAACAAGTTCAGCATGACGTTTTATATTATTACATTATTTTCGTCATCGACTAAAACAACCGTTGGTGCGAAACCTTCCATCTTTTCGGGTTTAAGGTAAGCGTAAGAAACTATGATAACCTTGTCGCCTGGCTGCGCTTTTCTGGCGGCTGCGCCGTTTATGCAAATCACCTTGGAGCCGGCTTCGCCTTTGATTACATAAGTTTGAAATCTTTCCCCATTATTTATGTTGAGAATTTCAACCTTTTGCCATTCCTGTAATTTTGCCGCTAACATTATGTCTTCGTCTATGGTGATTGATCCCACATAATTTAAATTAGCATCAGTAACAGTCGCTCTGTGTATTTTTGAAAATAAAAATTCTAATAACATTTAATTATTCCTCTTCCTTTTACAGTTTAACAAAAACATTGATAAAAATAAAGTCTACGTCATTGCGAGATGTGATTCTAAAACTTTGAGCTAGATAAGCCACCGAAGCAATCTTCATAAAATCTTGGGGGAGATTGCTTCGGTGGCTTATTATTACAAAAGCCGAAGACCCACGTCTCGCAATGACTTATGACAAATGACTAATTCAGATTTTATGCAAATATTACAAATTCTTAACAAAATACGACAGAAAATTAAAGCTATATGCCTACAAATCCGATATATAGAAAGAAGGAAAAAAATAAATTACTAAACAAAAAATACAAGAAAACGGAGGCAGCAATTATGGGAATGGTAGCATCACAAGGAAGATTTTTAATGTTAACAGCAAAGAAAACAGACGTTGAATTTCAAGGACAACAAATTAACCAAGCTAGAATGGTATTAGCTAATCAATCGGCAGCGGTAAATAATACAATTCTTAGTATGCCTGTTCTAACTAAGGCAGAATACACTGAAGACGGTGTCTTAGACGTTGAAGCATATGAAGCAGCTAAAGCAGTTTATGATCAAGCAATGAATGAATACAACTTAGAATTAGCACCTATTCAACTTAAAGACAAAAACTTAGAGCTAACTCTAAAATGTTTAGACACCGAGCAACAAGCAATACAAACAGAAATGGATGCGGTTGGTAAAGTCATCGACAAAAACATCGAAACTTCATTCAAAACTTTCGGTTAAGAATTAAGTTAATATTTATAACATCAGCGGAAGCTCTTTTGCAAAAAAGGGCTTCCGCTTTTTTTGCAAAACGCAATAAAAATACCTAATTAGGGCAAATATTACAATAAGTAACAAAATATATAGAAAAGCTAAAGGTTTTCATTAACATGTACGATATATAAAAGGCGAAGTAAAAATGGACTTTACAGAAAAGTTTTAACACAATTATCGGAGGCTCGAAAGATATGGGTTTAGCAGCATCACAATCAAGATTTTTAGGATTAACGGCAAGAAAGTCAAACGTCGAGTTTGAAGGTCAGCAAGTTAACCAAGCTAGAACTGCTTTGTCAAGTCAATCCGCTAACTATAACAATCAAACATTAGGAATGAAAGTACCGGTTCCACCAAGTGCAGCATCATTCACAAACACTACTTACACTTGGACTGGTTTGGATAAAGTAGTAAACACAATAAGCTCTTTGACTCCGATTGAAAATCCAACTGGGGCTGAAAATTACAATATTACGACTACAACAAACCCAACACCTCAACCGGCTATAATCGAAAGAGATCCTACCGGTAGAATGAAAAATATAACACTTGGAAGCATACCATATACATTAAAGGTTAGTAGCATAACTGACTCTGTTTCTTATGAAGATGCAATGCAACAGTATGAATATGACAAAGCGGTTTATACAAAAAATATGGAAGATGTCAACTCTAAACTATCAATCCTACAAGAACAAGACAAAGGTCTAGAATTGAAATTAAAACAACTAGACACAGACCAACAAGCTATCCAAACAGAAATGGAAGCGGTTACAAAAGTAGTCGACAAAAACATCGAATCAACATTCAAAACATTCGCTTAGTCCTTCCCTCCCATCTCATAATTTAAATAGAAGCTCTTTTAATAAAAAGGGCTTCTATTTTTTGTTTAGTTTTAGACATATCAAAAGTCGACACAACTTGCCAGAAACGATTTTTTTTTGTAAAATTAAGTAATAGCGGATTGCGAGCAGAGGGCGAAGGTCTTTTGTGAAAGGTAACGAAGTTCACGCAGCAAAAACCGAAGACCCGCTTAACGCGCGCAAACAAGAAGGAGAAAAATTCATGACAAAAAGACAAAAACCGCAAGAACAAAATCCATCGATAAGAAGAACCAATTTTGATACAGTAGAATATAATTTAACGCCCCAACAGGCAAAAGAAGAGGCAAGCAGATGCCTCAATTGCAAAAATGCCCGTTGCATACAGGGATGCCCTGTGAACATAAACATTCCATCTTTTATTACCGCGCTTAAAGAAGACGATTTAGAAAAAGCCGGCGACATAATAAGAGAAACAAGCTTGCTACCGTCTGTGTGCGGCCGAGTTTGCCCTCAAGAAAGACAATGTGAAGGTAAGTGTGTCCTAGGAATAAAAAGCGAGCCTATCGCCATAGGAGCGTTGGAAAGATATGTCGGCGACAACACCACTGCAAAAACACCCCAAATAAAGCCCTCTGGCAAAAAGGTTGCAGTTATTGGTTCAGGCTGTGCTGGGATTACAGCGGCAGCTGATTTGAGAAAAGAAGGCCATGACGTGACTGTTTTTGAAGCGTTACACAAATTGGGCGGAGTATTGAGATACGGAATTCCACCTTTCAGACTCCCGAGAAATGTTTTGGATAGAGAAATCAATTCGTTAAAGGAACTTGGAGTAAAATTTAAAACAAACGTAATTGTAGGAAAATCAATTACCCTAAAACAACTTGAAGAAGACGGATTCGACTCTATTTTTATCTGCTCGGGCGCAGGGCTTCCAAAAATGTTGGGAGTTGGTGGAGAAAATTTAAACGGAGTATATTCAGCGAATGAATTTTTGACCCGCGTAAACCTTATGCAAGCACACGAATCAACAACTCCAACCCCTTTAAAAGTAGGAAAAAGAGTTGCGGTAATCGGTGGCGGAAACGTAGCGATGGATTCGGCCAGAACCGCTCTTAGGGTAGGATTCGAGGAAGTTTATATAGTTTATAGAAGAACCGAAGCTGAATTACCAGCCAGACTTGAAGAAATCAGGCACGCAAAAGAAGAAGGAGTAATATTCAAATTACTCCATTCACCTACCGAAATTATCGGTGAAGACGGATATGTAAAAGCAATGAAATTAGAAGTTATGGAATTGGGTGAGCCAGACGAAAGCGGCAGAAGAAGACCGATTTCCACAGGTAAAATTGTGGAAATGGAATTGGACACGGTAATCGTTGCGCTTGGAACCGGTCCGAACCCTATTATCCAAAAATCGGCGACATCTGAGGGTATCAATATTGAAACGAACAAATACGGTTACATAATTGTAGACGCCGAAAGCAACAAAACTTCAGTGCACAAAATATACGCTGGTGGAGACGTTGCGCCGACAGGCGAATCAAACGCAATCAACGCAATGGGTGCAGGCAAAAAAGCAGCCAAAGCGATTAATGATATGTTGAAGGGCTAGCACCATAAATCTTTTAACCTATCAATTAATAATAAAGTAAGGTGTGCGCTCGATAACATTAAACAGGAAGCTGAAGTTTTGAAAAAATTTCTAATTTTATTTCTTACAATGAATATTTTAATACCATCGGCTTTTGCCCTAGACTTTGACCTGTCTATCGACGAAGACATAAGAAGAAATTACAACCCTTCAAAAATCGATGATGACGCAGCACTTCCTGTACTCCCTAATATTTTGACCAATCCTGCAGAAATCAAAGAAATGCCTGTAGCAACATTGAGTACAAAAAAAAGCACAATTCAAAATGCAACTATTCAAAAAAAATTAGATACTATAATTCAGCCGGTGCCTAATAACTTTGAAGGAAGCCATGCAACTTTAAAGGCTGGAACCAAAATCAATGCAAAATTAATGGCAAACATTTCTGACCGTTCAAAAAAAGGCTTTAAAATTAAGTTTATATCAAGATATCCGGTCAGTACGACTTATTATACTATCCCCAAAGGAACAGTTTTTCATGGCGAAGTTGTAGACTCGCATATGCCACAACTCACAGGAAATGGAGGGCTTATTGTTATAAAAGTTGATTCAATGACAGTGAACGATTCAATTCAGCCAATTAACGCCACGATAACAAGGGCGCATTCAAAAAAAATATTTTTTAACAACATAAAAGGTAAAAGAAGATATATTAACAATGTTGCTAAATCAATCAGACCGGGTACTCGGTTTTTCAGCAAAATGATGGGCGTAACGTCACGCCTAGCCAATGACGGTTCTAGCATAATTATAGTACCTTTTTCTATCACCGCTGGGCTAATCGGGTTTGGCGCAAATACCATTATTTCACCTGTACTTGCCCTATTTAGTAAGGGCGATCCCATTTACATACATGGTGGAAGTGACTTTGAAATAAAATTGCAGGAAGACGTAATTATTTACAACTAGTGTTTTTTTAATATAAACAACGCCAATGTATCATAATTATGCCGTAAAAATGCGACTCCTACAAATTATAGAAGCCGCATTTAAGATTTATATATTACTAGTTACTTCAAATCTCTATAAGAACCTTTGAATAAATCCTCATAGGTAGTGTGAAGCAATTCGTGCGATTTGTGCGAACCAGGCTCCTTTAAGAACTCAGCGTACAATTTCTTGATGTCAGGGTTTTCGTGAGATTTTCTGACTGGAAGTTCGCTGTCTTCTTTGTACAAACCAGCTGCACGTTTAGCTTTTATTGTCGTGTCGTTGTAGCTGTAAGGCTGACCACCACCATTTACGCATCCGCCAGGACAAGCCATAACTTCAAGTAATTGGAAAGTCGCAGTTCCGTCTTTGATTTCTTGAAGTGCTTTTTCAGCTTCCACAAGAGTCGAGACTACTCTTACAACAACTTTTGTTCCTTTCAAGTCTAATTCGATAGAACGACTGTGGTTAGATGTTCCTCTCATAGATTTGATATCAACATCTTTAAGTTCTTCGCCCGTTACAAACTCGTAAGCAGTTCTGGCGGCAGCTTCAGCAACCCCGCCTGATGCGCCAAATATTGTTCCAGCACCGGAGTAGTTACCAAACGGATTGTCTCTTTCTTCAGGAGTTAGGTTTTTGAAATCAATACCGGCTTCTTTAATCATTCTGCCAAGTTCTTGAGTTGTCAACACATAATCTGTATCAGAAACTCCATGTGTTTCCAGTTGTTTACGCTTGCACTCAACTTTTTTTGCTGTACAGGGCATAATTGAAACAACTTTAATGTTTTCAGGAGTATAACCTTCAAAATACTTAGGTACTAACTCTTTCAAGATAGGTGAAAGCATTGATTGAGGCGACTTACAAGTTGAAAGGTTTTTAATAAATTCAGGGTGTGATTGTTCGATATATTTTACCCAAGCTTGACAGCAAGAAGTGAACAAAGGAAGGTTTTCGCCTGATTTTAATCTTTCGATGAATTCAGATGCTTCTTCCATGATAGTTAAATCGGCGGAGAAGTTGGTATCAAACACCATATCGAATCCTATTTTTCTCAAAGCTGCTGTGATAAGGCCGATTGAATTTACGCCCGGTTCAAGACCAAACATTTCGCCGATAGCAACTCTGATAGACGGAGCTATTTGAGCAACTACTTTTTTGTCTTTATTTGTAATTTCTTTCCATACTCTGTCAACGTCAGAAACGATTGTCAGCGCGCCTGTTGGGCAAACGGCCTGACACTGTCCGCAAAAAACACAATCAGTTTTTGAGAAATCACGGCCGGCCATAGGTTGAACAACTGTTTTCGAACCTCTGTTGGCGAAACCTAATACAGCGTGCCCTTGGAATTCTTTACAAGCTCTAACACAAGCTCCGCAAAGGATACATTTGTTAGGGTCACGGATTATTGAAGGGTTTGAAGTATCCAACGGCAAAAAGTCCTCTTTTTGCTTGGTCGGGTATTTAATGCTTCTTATTCCGTACTCTTCAGAATATTTTTGCAATTCACAATGACCTGATTTGTCGCAAGTCGTACATTCTCTGTCGTGATTTGCAAGAATCAATTCTAAAACGGTTTTTCTAACACGTCTAGTTTTTTCTGAATTTAATTGAATTTTTAAACCAGGCTCAGGCGGCGTTGTACAAGAAGATAGAATTCCTCTTCCTTCAATTTCAACAACACACATTCTACAAGCACCGTATTGGGTCAAATCCGGGCGATAACAGAAGGTTGGGACGTTAAGTCCTGCTTTTCTTATTACTTCAAGGATATTTGGTTCGTCGGTAAATTCTACCTCTCTACCGTCTAAAAATAATGTTTTTTTATTATCTGTCATTTTTATATTCCTTATCGTTTTGGTGTGGTAGGAACCGCACCCTACTTTACTTACGTTTTAAGTAAATGGTAAATTGTAAATAGTGAATAGAAATTTAAAAAACACTCACTATTTACTATTTTCTATTTACTCCTTCACTATTGCTTTAAATGGACATGCGGATACACAAGCTTCGCATTTGATACATTTTTCTTGATCAATTACGTGAACATTTTTAACTGTTCCGCTTATTGCACTTACAGGACAAATTCTTGCGCATTTTGTACATCCTTTACACAAGTCTTCTTTGATAACAATGGTTTTCATTGCCGTACAAACTCCCGCTGGGCATTTTTTATCTTTGATGTGAGAAATGTATTCATCTCGGAAATATTTTAGTGTAGAAAGAACAGGGTTAGGAGCTGTTTTACCAAGCCCACATAGAGAACCGTCTTTTACTGCGATTGCAAGTTCTTCCAAGACGTCTAAATCTTCCATTTCGCCTTTGCCTGCAACGATTTTTTCAAGGATTTTAAGCATTTGCTTAGTACCTTCACGGCAAGGAACGCATTTTCCACAAGATTCGTTTTGTGTAAAGTTCATAAAGAACCTTGCGATTTCAACGATACAAGTGTCTTCGTTAAGAACAACAAGTCCACCAGAACCAACCATTGCGCCGGCTTTAATCAAATTGTCGTAATCCATTGGCAAATCAAGGTGTTCTTCTGTCAAACAACCACCAGATGGCCCGCCGATTTGAACTGCTTTGAATTTTTTACCGCCACGGATTCCGCCACCAATATCAAAAACGATTTTTCTTAACGTAGTTCCCATTGGAACTTCGATTAGTCCGGTGTTGTTAACTTCGCCGGTAAGAGCAAAAGTTTTAGTCCCTTTTGAAGTTTCTGTTCCGAAAGAACTGAACCAGCCAGCACCGTTCAATAAAATTGTCGGGACGTTAGCCAGTGTTTCTACGTTGTTAATCAGAGTTGGACGGCCAAAAAGTCCTTTGTTCGCAGGGAACGGAGGTTTTGCTCTTGGCATACCGCGTTCGCCTTCGATTGATGCGATAAGAGCAGTCTCTTCACCGCAAACAAAAGCGCCGGCGCCTTCTTTGATGTGTAATTCGAAATTAAAATCAGTTCCTAGTATATTTTTACCTAAATACCCTGCTTTTTCTGCATCATCAATCGCTTTTCTCAAGCGTTTGATTGCAAGAGGATATTCAGCTCTTACATAGATATAACCTTCATCTGCCCTGATTGCGAATGCTGAAATAGCCATGCCTTCTAGTAATTTGTGTGGATCACCTTCCATAACACTTCTATCCATGAACGCGCCGGGATCCCCTTCGTCTCCGTTACAAACAACGTAGCTTTTGCCACCTTTGTTCATAGCAGTAAATCTCCATTTGCGTCCGGTTGGGAATCCGCCGCCGCCTCTGCCTCTTAGGCCAGACTCTTCGATTTCTTTTATAACAGCATCCGGGTCGTTTGCTTCAAGAGCTTTAGCTAAAGCTTCATAGCCACGGACTGAGATCGCTTCTTCTAAAGATTCAGCGTCGATGTGACCGCAATTTGCAAGAGCAGTTCTCGTCTGCTTTGCATAGAAGTTAATATCTTCATTTTTGTGTACGTGCTGGTTAGTGTGGGGATCTGTGTACAAAAGTCTTTCTACTGGCACATTGTTTTTAATGTGGCTTTCGAAAATCTCCTCGACGTCAGCTTCTTTAACTTTAACGTAAGTGATGTCTTTTTCAGGAATAATAACCAAAACGCCCTGTTCGCAGAAGCCGTGGCATCCTGTTGGAACGATGGTCATTTTGTCGTAATCAGTAAGTGTTGAAACCTCAGCACCCAACTCTTTAAATTTTTCGATTACTTTAAGGGAACCGTTCGCAACGCAACCAGTTCCAGCACAAACCAAAACTCTTAAGCCTTGCTCTACAATGTGTTGTTTTGCTTTTTCTTGTTCTACGTTTATATCTATATTAATATTCTTAGTCATTTACGCTTCCTCCTGAAATATTGTATCTAGGACTATTTTCATAGCGTCAGAAGTCATTTGAGGATAAACTTTTTCATTTATAACAACAACCGGAGCCAGTCCGCAAGCTCCAAGACAACTTACTGTTTCCAATGAAAAAAGACCGTCATCAGTTGTAAGTTGACCATCTTTTATATTTAATTTTGCCTTAATAGCGTTCAAGACAGGCATTGAGCCACGAACGTGGCATGCTGTACCATCGCACACTTTTATTTCGTACTTACCTTTTGGCTCTAGGGAAAATTGAGCATAAAATGTTGCTACGCCATAAACTGTCGCTGGCGATAAACCTTCAATTTTAGTACCAATATAAATCATTACTTCTTCAGGCAAATATCTAAACTCTTCTTGAACTTTTTGCAATATAGCAATAAGATTAGACTTTTTAGCACCGTAAGTATTAATTATTTCACCGACTTTTGCCAAGTCGACTTTACTCGGGCTTTGAGTACTCATTCATTTCTCCTTCTATTCTTCCATGCTTGAAACTATCTTGTTTCAGCTTACTAACTTAAATCCATTCACACACACGTGATTTTTTTCACTATTAAATTATCTTACAAAAATTATAAAAATCAAGTAATTTTATATCAGCTCCACTAAAAAGTTGGTCCAACAAAATTTAGACCAACTTTTAATATTATTATCTGAATTGATTTTGAATGGTATTAAAAATATTTTTATTGTGCCATCAAAAATCCGTAAACCGGTTTAATTAGTATTTTACATTTTTCGTTTGTGCGCTGCAAAGACTCTTTTAAATTATCAATTGCGTCTTTTTCTGTTTTACCAAATCCAACAACATTTTTAACGATACAATTTGCAAGATAGACTCTGTTTCTGTTGCTTTTGTAAATCATAGCAGGATATTCTTCAGTCTTCATATCAACCTCTTTTTTCATACATAATAATTTATTTCTCTTATAATTCTATTATTAATTATTTTTTCCGGAAAAAAACATCCAAATGTATTATTCTTTTTTTGTGATATAATTCTGTAAGCAATTGTATTGAGAAATTGGATTGTGTTAATGCGGTATTAACTGCGTTTTATCCAGTTTATCAATCGAATAGAAATAAGAGGAAATATGAAAGTCAGCGTAAAAGTGCCTGCAACCACAGCAAATCTAGGCTCAGGTTTCGACTGTTTGGGAATGGCTTTGCCAATATATAATATAGTTACAATTGAAGAAACCGTACTTCCTGGTTCAGGAATTGAAATAAACATGATGTCTGAAAATAATTCTGACGACGAGTTTGCTATTGAACACATTCCTACAGACGAAAACAACATCGTTTTCAAAGCTGTAGAGATGCTTTACAACTCAATCGGACAAGTTCCAAGTGAATTAAAAATTACAATAAAGTCTCAAATCCCTATTGCTAAAGGCCTCGGCAGTTCTGCATCGGTTGTTGTGGGTGGTCTTATGGCGGCAAACGAACTTTTAGGATGTCCTGCAGATGAACCAGCTTTGCTTTCAATTGCAGCTGAAGTCGAGGGGCATCCAGATAATGTTACTCCTGCAATCATTGGTGGACTGGTTTTGACTTCGCAAGAGGATGATGGAAGCATTATTTATCGAAAATTACAATGGCCATCAGAGTGGAACTTAACCGTTTGCATTCCTGACTACGAGCTTGCTACGGAGATTTCTCGTTCGGTTCTTCCAAAAGAAGTCCCGCTTAAAGATGCTGCTTTTAATACAAAAAGAGTTGCAATGTTTATGGAAGCAATCCACACAAAAGACGCTGAATTGATGAAGTATGCGCTTCAAGACAAATTGCACCAACCTTACCGAACTAAACTTGTTCCGGGTCTTGTTGAAATTATGGCAAGTCTGAAACACGAAGAAAATGTTTTGGGTTGCGTTTTGAGCGGAGCAGGGCCTGCAATTTTGGTAATTTCGCAAAAAAATAATTTAGATAAAATTAAATCAATTGTTCACGATACCTGGGCTGATTTGAATGTAAAAACTGACATCAGAACGCTTAAAGTTGAAGAAATGGGTGCACATATAATTGATGCTTAGCTTAATTGATTGTTAATAACTAAATCATAAAAAAAGCCTCATTAATCAAGGCTTTTTTTTATTCTTTTTGTTGTTTTTATATGCAGAGTAATTCTATTATTCTGCTTCCAAAAAGCAATATCCCAATGGCTATACTCACATAAGTTGCTATCATAACGGCTCCAGCAGCTATATCTTTTGCCATTCCAACTAATTTTGAATATCTGTTGTGAAAAATTGAGTCAAGCGAAAATTCTATTGCGGAATTAACCATTTCTGCAATTATAACAAGTGCTATCGTAATTAATAATATACTGAGTTCGACCGCCGTAAATTGTAAGAATACTCCGCTAGTCAAAACAATTAGTGCAACAGTAAAGTGTACTCTGATGTTTTTTTCGCTTTTCAAAGCTAATCTAACCCCTTTTAGTGCGTTTCTGTACGTACCAACAAACCCCTGAGACTTGTATTTTGACATTTTATTCCTTAATTTTGCTGAGTGCAATATTTTGTGCATCGACTATAAAATTATACTCTTCTATTGTTTGGTGGTCAAATCCTAGCAGATGCATAACCCCATGGCTTATCAAAAAGTATAGCTCCTCTGTGGCTGTGCAGCTTTTTTCTATTGCATTTTCGGCTACTTTGTCGAGCGAAATTATTATTTCGCCCAAATTTATTTCGCCGTCAAATATAAATTTTTCATCAGAGTCGGCAAATATTGCAAAGGTTATTATGTCAGCCGGCGCGTCTTTCAGTCTGTATTCTTTGTTAATATCGTGTGTTTTTGAGCTATCGCAATACAATATATCGAATGATATACATTTAAAACTTAAAGAACTCAAACATGAATTCTTTAAAATGTTTTCAGTATCTAAAAAATAATTAAGTAGCTTTTTTGCAACGTTGATTGCTTTTTTTTCGTCAACCTTAATTTGCTCGTGGATATTTTCTGAAAAAATATTAATCTGCGTCTTTTTTTTCATTTTTCTCACTGCTTGGCTGCTCTAGCTGTTTGATTTTGTCATCCAACTCTTTGTCGATAACTTTATTTGGCAGGTTTATTTTGTTCTTATTAAATTCGTGGACTATATCTTCGTGGTATTTTATTCGGTTGTGTTGCATCCCTCTCAGAATTCTGTTGAATGTTGCAGCGATAGTTTTTATGTCTTTCAATGTCAGCGGGCTGTCTGAAAGTTGCCCATCGTTCAATCTTTCAATAATTATTTTATCTATAATGTTTTCGATTTCTTCGGATGTAGGGTTTTTAAGTGAACGAACCGCTGATTCTACTGCGTCAGCAATCATTAAGATTGCTGTTTCTTTCATATTAGGTTTTGGCCCTACATATCTGAATTGGTCTTCTCTTACGTTTTCAGAACCCTCTTCAGCTACAGCTTGGGTATAAAAATAGCTTGCTAAGCCTTCTCCGTGGTGTTGTAGAATAAAATTGGAAATTATCGGCGGAAGCCCATATTCTCTTGCCAATTCAACCCCATCTTTAGGGTGTGCGGTTATAACCATCTTGCTCAACCTTGGGTTAAGCTTGGTGTGAGGGTTTTCTATTCCAAAATACGACTGATTTTCTACGAAGAACAACGGCCGTTTAAGCTTTCCTATGTCATGGTAAAACGCGCCAACCCTTGCTAGAATTGGATTTGCGCCAACTGATTCGGCTGCTGCCTCACAAAGATTCGAAACCATAAGGCTGTGGTGATAAGTCCCCGGAGCCTCAAACTGTAGGCGTTTTAATAGCGGTTGGTTGTGGTCAGCCAGCTCTGCTAAGCCGTAAGGGGTTATTATCTTAAAGCTACTCTCCAATAGAGGTAAAAGTCCTAACGCTAGAACTCCACTAAAGGCACAGTTTGCAAGTATTAAAACGGAGTCAGTTATTATCAGCGTATTGTCAATGTCAACCAAGCAATTTTCCAGAAGGTAGATGCTCAATACTAATATTGTTGATACTGTAGCAATTTCAAGCCCAGTTTTTATCAAATCAAATCTTCGTGAAAATTTAACCCGAGCGATACCTATCATAGAAATTAAATTTATTAAAATGAAAGATATGACCAGTTGTACGTCATACTCCAGTGTAACCGCCAGAACTGATAACATTAACATGGCAACCATAAAAGCAATTCTAGGATTTGTAAAAATGGACAATATGATTATAAAAGCCGGGAACGGCAACACATAAGGGGAAAATCCGGTTGGAATAAGTACTGCAATCAGCGCAAATAGCATTGATAAAGCAGCCGTTATTTTGAGGTGACCCGGTTCCATATAGCTTTTTTCAAACGTTTTTAGATATTTTAAAAAGGCCATTGTACTCAATGCTATAAGAATAAATATTCCTATAACGCCCTTGTAGTCCATTTCCAAGACGTTGTACCCTGCTTTTCTCAGGGCATCTCGCTTTAGTTGTGTTACAGGTTCTCCTTCGAATACTATTTTGTCGCCTGCTTCAAATGTGACTTCAAGAGGCCTAACTGAGTTTTGAGCGTTTTTCTTGGCGATTTCTGTGGCATCCTCATCTACAATAAGGTTTGGAACAATTACTTGTTCTAAAAGAACCGATATTACAGTCCTTTGATTTTTTGAAACATTTGAAACGAGGTTTTTGTTTATGATTGGGGTTATTTTGTTATTTTCATAGTCTTTTTCGCTAATGCCTAGTCCAAGAATATTTGTTAAAGTCAATGTTGATTTGTCAAAGGCTTGTTGCAAGTTTTTATCGCTAGCTTTAAGCATATAGTTTATAACAAAATCTTTTTTGTATCCTTCTGAAACGTCAAATAAAAGTCCAAGTTCGTCTTTTTTAGTCTCGATGGGTGCATCTTTCTTTCTTAGTTGATAGATAGAATTTTGTAGTGTTACTAGGTTATTTTTAATGAATTCGTCATCAGCAGGTGCCAACACAGGTTCAATTCTCTGAGAAATTTCCCTTTTGTGCTGCTCTGTACGTTTTGTATCAATTACTGTTATTGTTTTCTGGGCTACTATATCTCTTTTACTTATCCCGTTTTCAACGATGCTTTGAAAAAAGAAATTTTGAGAGGCTAGAATTAAACTCATTGAGAGTGCGAATGCAAAGAATGCTAGAATTTGCACGACTAATGAAGATGAAAATATTTGTGCGATTTTGTCTGAATATTTTATTTGTTTCATAAAAATTTCCTATTCTAATAATAAAATTATACTATTATTCTATAACAAAAATACCTTTGTCAAATTATCTTAATATTGTATCAATATGGCATGACTTTTCAAGTTTTGTGATATATCATAATGCTTATAAGATTTATTGGGGGAACTATGTCTGAAAAATTAGTTAGTGAAAAAATTAAAAACGGTCAAAGTGTTACGATGCAAAGCGCATTTTCAACTGATAATGACACGTTTACTTGTCTTTCGACAACTGCCCTATTAGCTAAAAGTGCAATTCCGAGTTCGCACAGACGTGTTGCAGACAATTATGTTATTATAAAACGCATATATAAATTCCAAGCGGTTCAAAGTAGAATCACCAATCAAGAAATCGCTCTTTTGAAAAAATACGACTTTAATACACTTGAGTGTTCTACTATTAAGCAAATCAATGAGGAGTTGACTTATTTGAAAAAATGGTCTGTTGCTTCCAACGAAGTTTTGGCCGAAGAAGCAGAATATATTATTCAAATTAGAGCTAAAGAACTCAAATTTATTGTTGCGAGTAAATATTCAACTTCCAACGAAGTATATGACGGTTTCAAAGCACTCGAGCGCTATTTTGAAGAGATTACCAAATTTTATCGTTAATATATGTTAATATAAAAGCTAAAATTAATTAATTTTAGCAATTAATATTTTTTGAAGTTTTACTATAATTAGTTTTATTGACTAAAAAATGAATTATAAAGTAGTAAAAGATAATCAAAAAGGTGAAGATAGAATGGTAATGCAAGTGGCTCCAAGTTTAAATATCAAGCAGTCGCCGAACTTTAATAACATTGCTCCTGTTCAACATTTTACAAAATCAGAAGCTAAAGCAGAAATTCCCGGATTAAAAAAAGAATCGCCAGTGCCTACTAAGGTAAAAGCGGGGGTATTTTTGACCACTTTAACTGGGGTTTCCATTGTCATGGCATCTGTTTTGAAGAAAAAAGGGTTTTTAATCTCTAATCTTACGAAAACCTCGCCTAAGAATTGGGGAATTTTTAAAGTGAAATATGAAGAAAAGGAAATGGCAGGACTTGTCACCAAGTTAGCTCTTGGTTCAGTTGGCGGCGGACTTTTAGGTGGTGCCCTCTTTGATAAAAAAGAAAATATGAACGCAAAATACAGAGAATCGGTGATTCAGCTGATAGGTAACATTTTTACTCCTTTGGTGTGTGTATTTGGCGGAATAAAGATGTATAACAAGGTTAAACCTCAAATTGTTGCTTTTATTGATAAATCCATATCAAAAAACGAAACAATTAAAAAAATACCAGAGGTTCTTATTTCTGCCGCAAGTTTATTGGCCGGCATTTTTCTCGGGAACAAAGTTGGCAACCTGATTAATCAAAAAGCCTTCCATATTGATGACGAGAGAAAGCTAATATTGGCAGATATGTCCCCGCACATTGATGATTTAGCGATTGCCACATCTTTGGTCATTCCACAAGGTTTTGTTGGAAATTGTCTTTCGAGGGTGGTTCCTGCAGCGTTGATGATTGCTGGAGTTTCAGTAGGGACAACGCAAGAAAAACCAGAACACTTGGTTGCCAAAGCTATTGCGGAAAAGACTATTAATAATCCCAATGCAGTTGTTGTAAAATAATTAAATTTTGTGTATAATTCCCTCTATGGACAGAAAAAAAATCACAGAAGCCAATAGGATTGTTATAAAATTTGGTACTAATATTTTGACCAATGATGAGGGAGAGGTCTCCCTTCCTCGAGTTTATTCGTTTATAGAGGACGTTTCCAATTTGCAAAAAAGCGGGAAAGAAATTATTTTAGTTTCTTCTGGCGCTGTCGGACTGGGAAAAAAGAAACTTAAACTTAAATCCACTGAAGCTACGGCATTAAAACAGGCTTGTGCGGCCATCGGGCAAAGCAAATTAATGTCAATTTACGAAAATGGATTTGACCAGTACAATCTTATTGTAGCCCAAATCTTGCTAACTGAGGATGATTTTTCCCAGCGTAAAAAATATTTAAGTTTGAGAATTACCCTCAATAAACTGCTTGAACTTGGAGTAATTCCAATAATTAACCAAAACGACACAGTTTCTACTATTGAATTGGATGAACTTTGTAATAATACACATGTCTGTTTTTCTGACAATGATAAATTGGCGGCCCTTGTAGCTAGTGAATTAGACGCTCATATGCTGGTGATTTTGTCTGATGTGGACGGGCTTTATGATTCAAACCCAAAAACGCACCCTAATGCAAAAATAATCCAAGTTGTTAATAAGGTATCTAAAGAAATTTTAGATTTCGGGGAAGAAGCTTCCACAGGTGGCCGTGGCGGGATGAAAACAAAACTCGAAGCGGCAAGGCTCGTGACACGCTCTGGCGGAATTGTTTTGGTCGCAAATGGCAAAACTCCTTCTGTGATTAACCAGATTTTTTCTCAAAAAGAAATCGGCACAATATTCTTACCAAACGATGAAATGCTCTCGGGTAAAAAAAGATGGATTGGCTATGCTACAAATATTTTAGGCAAATTAATTGTCAATTACGGCGCAAAAAAAGCGATTGTAGATAAAGAATCAAGTCTTCTCCCTGTGGGCGTTGTAGCAGTTGTTAATGAGTTTAAAAAAGGCGAGGTAGTCGCGATTATAGATGAAAATGAACGTGAAATAGCTCGAGGAATAGTGAATTACAGTTCAGAGGACTGTAAAAAAATCGCTGGCATTCAATCTGAAGATATTTCAAAAATTTTAGGGCATAAAAACTACGATGCAATCATAACAAGGGATAACATAACGATTTTAGAGTAGGAGAACAATATATGGACTTTTTAAATATAGCAAAAACTGCGAAAGCCGCATCTTTTAAATTGGCAAGTATTTCTACCGAATTGAAAAATTCTGCACTGGAGGCGATTGCCACTTCTATCGAAAAAAATCAACAAAAAATCCTGGAAGCGAACGCCCTAGACCTTGTGAATGCGCTAAAACTAGTTAAGTCTGGCAAACTTTCTAATGCTGTTTATGACCGTCTTAAACTAGACGAAAATAAAATGAGAGATATGATAGTTGGTATTAGAAGCGTGATTAAGCTTGAAGACCCTATAAATAACGAACTTTTAGTTAGGCAGCTTGATATGGGGCTTAATTTATACAAAGTATCCTGTCCAATAGGCGTTATAGGGATAATTTTCGAGGCTAGACCTGACGTTATCACTCAGATTTCGGCTTTGGCGATAAAATCCTCTAACGTTTTAATATTAAAAGGCGGAAAAGAGGCTATAAATACCAATAAAACTATTTTTGAGGCTATAATCGAGGCTTTGGATAATATAGAAGAGTTCCCAAAAAATGTTATAAGCCAAATTTTTTCTCACGATGACGTTGCCCAAATGCTTAAAATGGAAAAATATGTCGATTTAATAATCCCTAGGGGCGGTAACGAGTTGGTAAAATACATAAAGGACAACACAAAAATTCCTGTTCTTGGTCATGCTGACGGTATTTGCCACATTTTTGTCGATGATACTGCTGATTTGGATATGGCCATAAATATTTTAATTGATTCAAAAACTCAATACCCGAGCGCTTGTAACTCTGTCGAAACTCTTTTAATACACAAGGATTTTAAATTCAACAACGAACTCTTAGAAGCATTAAAGGGGATGGAAATTAAACTCATTTCCGACCCTGAATCTTGGGCTTGTGAATATTCGGATAAAATATTGGCTTACAGATTTGTAGATGGCATTGATGAGGCTATTGAGCACGTAAACACTTACGCTTCGGGTCATACCGACTGTATTATTACAAACAACAAAGAGAATGCTGAAAAATTTCTGAGTATTGTTGATTCAGCTGGAGTCTACCACAACGTTTCAACAAGATTTGCTGACGGCTATAGATACGGTTTTGGTGCGGAAGTTGGAATTTCTACAAACAAAACCCATGCCCGTGGCCCTGTTGGGCTTGACGGACTGACTATTTACAAATTTAAATTATACGGAAACGGCCACATCGTAAAAGATTATGCAGAAGGCAAAAAACAATTCACTCACAAGGATATTTAAAGATTTTTGTAGTCTGGGATTGTAAAAGCTTCGTTATTTGCGTCTTTACTGACAAAGTGCAAATAAAATTTTGTTGCATTATCCTTGGCGGTTTCGTAAAAATCATTTGGAATAAGGCTTTTGTATAATTCATTTCTTTCGCCAGAGTAGTTCCCAAGGATGGAAGTGTATTTTTCCAAATCTTTTTTGTCAAGCCCGGCTGCGTATGCTTTTGTTTTTGCATCGGTTCCTGATGGCCTGATTTCGATAAATTTGTCATCAAATTTCATGTAAGTTCCGTCGCCAACAAATTTTATTTGGCCCATGTTTGTAAAATCTAAATCTTCAAATGTGTCGTTAAGAATTTCTTTTACTTGGTTCAATGTAATTATTTTACAAGTAATGCCAATCGCTAATGTTAAAAAGAATAAATCATTTTTTGTACGTTTTTTCTCGCCCTCTTTTTTCGCTTCTTTTAATTTTTTGATATCGGGCTCTGATTCGTTATAGTATGAAATATCGGCTCTGGTATCAAATCTACCCTTAATATTATTGCTTTCAAAGAGTTCCATAAGATTTTGAGAAAGAGTTTTTCCTTCTTTTTCAAGCTTTGAAATCAACGCTGATGAGACTATAATTGCTTCTGCTGCACTTTTCTCTCTCATTGCAATTGCTTCATATCCGGCTTGAGAGGTTATCAATTTAGCTGGTCCCATAATCATTCCGCCAGATTCTTCTCCTGCAAAAATTAGCCTTGGATTGACTCCTATATTGATTTTATTTGCAAAAACGTCATCCAGTATTATTTCTTCGCTCGGGTTGTTTTTATATTTAAGCTCAACTTTTTTCATTATATTTGCTATTTCTTTGAATCCAACAGGAACGTTTATGACTTTGATGCCGTGGCTTGCGGCCCATTCATCCCAAGAGCTTGAAGAAGCCGTCGTTTTGATTATAAATAGCGGGTGATTATTTAACACATTCATTGCAGTTAGTTTTTCCAATCGGAAATCCATCAGCATCAAAAAAGCTTGGTTTGCGGTGTAAATGGTTAGCACCCTGTCTGTAGACAGTTGAATATAATCAATTCCAGCCTCATCCAGTTTCTTGACGTTCTCAGCACTTTCAATTTGAGCTATGCTCAACCTGTCGTGGTCAGGATCGGTTATTAAAATTACTGTATTAATAGGGTAATGCGCTAATTTTTTATCGTAGTGTAATGACTCTATAACTGGGAAAAACTTTTCGCCATTTTTGTCTTTTGAAATTACTGTGGCATCGACGGAATAGTCATAAAAACATTTATTACCCTTGGGGTCAGTATCGAACTTGCCAATCGAGTGAAAGAATGGGTCTTCGTCGATATTGAGCCAGTTAAATTTTTCTAAAATATCAAATTTCTCTAAAACTCGGCTGAGTGTTTTATAAGCGCTTCCTCCAACATTTTCAATAATTATTTTGTTCGTTAAATTTTTGATGTAATCCATGTTGAATTGCCTGGCAACAGAAGTTTTTAGGTAATCTACGTACAAATCAGTACCGTCATCCATTTTTTTTAAGACTTCTTCGTTGATTAAAGGGTCATTTGCTTTTGAAAAGTTGATATTAAAAGTACCGTTTTTTTTTGTTTCTTCAAAAATTTCTCTTATTTTTTGAACAAACTCGGCTGATTCCTCGGGCAAATATTGACTTCCTTGGAAATTCAAATCTTTTGTTGCATTTTTAACAGAAATTCCGTGACTAGATGTAATATATTCGCCTCCAAGTAGACCTAATTTATAAATTAAAAACGATGCAAGCCAAATAGGAATTGTTTTTTTGCCTTCAGGAACAAGGGTTTTTATGCCGTATGCAGCTTGTATTCTCACGATAGCGTCTAAATATAAATCTGAATTATATCTAACTTCGCGCGCGGCTAATTTTATAATTTCTTTGTTCGGATATTTTTCTGTTGCAACAAGTGCTTTTGCAACTGTCGCAAGCGTTATTCCAATCAAATTAATCGGAAATCTTGTATCTTGAGGGTATAAAACATTTTGAGGGCCTCTAATTCCTGCCGTAGAGACTTGTGCTTCTTTTGCGTAGCCTTCAAACCAATCCAGTAGGTTCAACCCTTCAGGATTATTATTTTTATCATATTCATAAAGATGTTCCCGCTTTAATATAAAAGTAAAAGCATTTTTATTGCTCAAATCTATTAGGTTTAGATTTTTTACGCCATCAGGAGTTTTTTCAAAAACACTGTCAAATAATTCCTGCTCTAGTTTGCATGACGCTGATTTATTGTAGATTTGTTCCATAATTACCTCTTTCGATATCCTATTGTAACATAAACAAGATTGGAGATTGCTGAAAATTGAATTTTTTCTTATAATGGGTAGAAAAAAAAATATAATTAAGATACAATTATTGAAAGTTTAAATAAGGGGTAAATTATGTCCAAGAAAAATGAAATAGTAGAAAAAACAGATAAAGAAAAAACTGATGCAGTCAGATGTTATATGACCAGAACAGTTAAGGACTTTAACTGGTTCAGACATTTTTGGCAGGTTTTGGTTACAAAAATTATATACGGGTTCAGTTACAAATTTATCTATCGCTTAGAGGTGCACGGACGAGAAAATATTCCAAAAACAAACAGCTACGTTGTTGTAGGAAACCACATATCAACACTTGATCCACCATTAGTTTGCAATATCATGCCACACCCGGTTGCGTTCATGGCTAAAAAAGAACTTTTCTATCACCCTCAACTAAAAGTTATGCTTGATTGGCTCGGTACGATAGCCGTAGATAGAGATAATGTAGGCGTTTCAACTATCAAATCTGCAAAAGCAATAAAAAATACTAAAAACTGGGTTTTAGGGATTTTCCCTCAAGGTACGAGAGAAAAACCGGGTGAGATTCATAGAGTTACACGAGGGTTCCTAGGACTGGCTAAAGCAACTAAGTGCGATATTTTGCCAATTGGTATTATCGGCACAGATAACCGCCGCAATATTCCATTCACAGGTAAAATCATAGTGAGAATAGGTAAAGTTATCAAACTTACAGACAACCCAGACGAAATGTTCGACCAATGGATTACTGCCGTTCAGGAATTAACTGGATTTAAGTACGTTCCTGAGACTAAAGAAGAGCAAGAGGCAAACATTGGCGGGTAATAAAAAAAAGGACGAGAAAAACTACGCAAGAAGGTACGCAAAAGAATACCATTTGCCAAGAGTGCTATTTCAATGCTTTGTTGTTTATATTTTGGCTTATCCGCTTTTTAAAATTTTCTACAACGTGAAAATCGAGGGAAAGGAAAATATTCCAAAAGGGAGCAAATATATTTTTGCAGGCAACCATGTTTCTATGCTTGACCCTTTGTTTCTTTCATATGCAGTTCTCAAGCCCATCGTTTACATGGCAAAAAAGGAACTTTTTGATATGCCTAAACTTGGCTGGTGGATAAAAAGGCTCGGCTCATTTTTAATAGATAGAGAAAAGCCACAAATAGCCACATTTAAGACAGTTAAGGAGGTCTTTAAAACCACTTGGTCTTTGGGTATTTTCCCCCAGGGAGGAATTAAAGAAAATAAAAAAATAGAAAATATCGAACGCGGATTTACAGTTGTGGCTAAGAACGCAAAAGCAGACATAATTCCTGTTTCGATAATAAATTTTGAGGGTTATACAAAAAAACCTTTTTCACAAACAGTCACTATCAAAATAGGGACGCCAATTTCATATGAGTTGTCATCCGAAGAAATAATTCAAGAGTGGTCAAAACAAATTTGTGACTCGACGGGTTTTAAAAATTGTATTATTAATAAAGGAGATGAAGCCCTTGAATTTGCAGAATTTAACAGTTAAAGGTTAAATTTATGAAGTTTTTTTAATATCTTTATGGAAATTTTATCGATTTTATTGTAGTATTTATTTTATACGAAAATGAAAATTATTATGTAAAGAAAAGGTGATATATGAATTCAGTTGTTGTTGTAGGACGCGCGGGACAAGATCCGGAGATAAAATATTTCGAGTCAGGGAAAGTTAAAACGTCATTTTCATTGGCAGTAGGCCGTTGGGATAGTAAGACCAAAGCAGAAGTAACTGATTGGTTCAGTGTTGATGTTTGGGATAAACAGGCTGAATTTGCAGGCGAATATATTAAAAAAGGTAGACTAGTAGTAGTAGACGGACGCATCGCCATAAATAAATGGAATGATGCTTCAGGCGTTGAAAAAGAAAGATTTAATATTGTTGCCAATAACGTTAGACTTCTAGGTTCTAAAAGAGACGAAAATTAATTTATGATTATTTCTAATTTAATCGGGATTATAGCAGATGATCTTACCGGTTCAAATGACACGGCTTTGCAGTTTCATTTGAGAGGATCTAATACCCAGATTTTATTGGATTACGAAGCATATTTACAAAATATTAAAAATACTCAAACTTGGGCTATTTCAACTGAAACGAGGAACGTTTCTGCCGAAGATGCTTATAAAAAAGTTAAGGCTGCAACCCTGGCTTGTATAGAAAAATTAAACTTGGAATTTTTCTACAAAAAAATAGATTCAACACTCAGAGGTAATATAGCAGTAGAGACACTTGCCATGCTTGAAGTCCTTAACTGGGATGCTGCAATAATTATCCCAGCATTTCCGGCTGAAGGTAGAACCACCGTAGGTGGTTACCACCTTGTGAAAGGCGTTCCAGTCGAAAGAACAGAATTCGCACGCGACGTTCATTCCCCTATTTTTGAATCGCACATTCCCACTTTATTGAGAAGCCAATTGCCAGACGCCAACAAGGATTTGGTTGGTTTGGTTGAGCTATCAACCGTTATGAAAGGGGCTGGGCCAATTTTAATAAAGATTAACGAACTAATTAGGCACGGAAAAAAATTGATAGTTATGGATTCAGTTTCAATTACTGATATTGAGCAGGTTGTCCTTGCTGTAAACAAATCAGAATATAATATTTTAGCCGCCGGCTCATCAGCCTGTGCACAGGTTTTGGGCAATGTCTGGCTTCCAGATATGAAAAACCAGCACATTACTAAAACAATTCCGGCTTTACCAAAACTAGTAATTTCAGGTAGCTCAACGCAAATTACCAAAGCCCAGCTCGATAAATTAGCTATTAGTGACGATTTCGACAACACATATTTTATTGATTTGGATGTTAAAATGGTGCTTGAGGGCGTGACCGACGAATTGGTTCAAAGGGTTGTTTCTAATTTAGGTCACAAGAATATTGTGGTTGTGCATACCTCACATTTGATAAACGATTTTGACGGGTTTTCGGACGACTCTCTAAATGCGCACTTGACAAAGTCAAAGCTTGCTTTTATCATCACTGATTTCTTGGCTGAATTAACCAAAATAGTTGTGAACAAACAAGATTTAATCTTGATTACACTTGGTGGGGAAACCTCTTATAAGTGCTGTAGAGCGATTGATTCTCTCCAGTTGCAGCTTGTTGATGAAGTAGCACCATCGATTGCTTTGAGTATTGACCATAAAGCTCAGTGGATTGTAGCAAAATCGGGTAATTTGGGAACTTCAAATACTTTGATTGATATTTTAAGCTACTTTGAAAAGCATGAATAATTTTAATAAAAAAATTGTAATTACAACAGGCGATGTTAACGGTATAGGGGCCGAAATTACTATCAAGGCTCTAAATCGAATTGGTTTACCTAAGGAAAACGTTGTGTTGATTTCAAATTCACATGTACTAGATTTCTATGGCAAGTTAAAAATTGATTATCCTGTTGTTGAAGTAGAATTCGATAAAAAAGATATTTTGCCAGGTCGAATCAGTGCTGCTAGTGGAGAATTCGGCTTTAAGGCGTTGAAAATAGCATGTGATATGGCTAAAGAAGGTAAAATTAATGCTATTGTCACTGCTCCACTTTCGAAAATCGGCATGCATATGGCCGGGCACATTTACAGTGGACAGACCGAAGTGCTTCAAAAATTTCTTGGTCATTCCAATCAGCGTGCTGAAATGCTTTTTGTCGCATGTGATTTCAGGGTTTTATTGCTTACACGCCATGTTGCGCTCAAAGAGGTTTTCTTGACCAAAGAGTCAGTTATAGAGCAGATTTTAAATTTAGATTCGTTTTTCAAGTCAAAATTTAATATTTCTCATCCAAAATTTGCACTCTGCGCTTTTAATCCTCATGCAGGAGAAGGCGGTATTTTGGGAAAAGAAGAAATCGAGATTTTGAATCCAGCCGTTGAGGAGCTTAAAAAAAATGGGATTAATTTGACTGAACCAATGCCGGCTGATACTCTTTTTGTTGGCGCAGCCAAGGCGTATTTAAGCAATCAGAAAAGTCCTTTTGACTGTTACATCGCAAATTACCATGACCAAGGTTTGATTCCGATAAAATCAATCGCGCTTGAAAAAACGGTGAATATGACAATTGGACTTGATGTTATAAGGACTTCACCCTCACACGGAACTGCGTTTGATATAGCAGGGCAAAATTTGGCGTCAGAAGATAGCATGGTTGAGGCTATTACCCAGGCATTCCAGATTTAAAAAGTACTTTAGTAATAGTTTGTAAATTTTTTTTAATATTAGCCAATAATTTAGCAAAAATATATATTCAATGGCCTTTATTTAAGAAGAAGCTGTGTTTAAGGAGTTCTAGTGAAGGTCAATTTTAGTTTAAGCGATAAATCAAAATTTAATGCCCCATCTTTTGCTGGTTTTCGTTGTGAAAAAAATGTTAAAGGCGCTTATGAGTCTGAATTTAATTACCCTTATAATAACGGCACTCACAAAGCTTATCTTGAGGTTTTTGACGTTGAAAAAAATGAAAATGAAATTTATTATCCTGCAAATATTCGCCCTAATAATGAAATTAAATCTGAGGCCTTGCTTCTAGGCAAAGGAGGGGTTAAAGTCAACTTAAAGAGAGCTTATGGGCTTTTTAACGACGAACCTTTTGCTTACAGATACAAATTGGTTAACAAAAGTACAGGCAAAGTTGATTACGCAACCGATGCCGGCTCTTTGATTTCATCTCGAGATTTTCCTAAGTGCAATATAGTTTGCCAAAGTGCATCAAAAATAAGCAAGGGTGGAGCAATGCTTTTAACTATTCCTGATTCTCAAAATGTTGGGTTTGTGTATGATGCAGATGGGAAAATTGTTCAAACTGAAGAGAGCTTAGAACTTAAAGAAAAAGCAAAAAAAGCTACTAAAACTTTCTCAAATAAAATGGGCGGAACTTTGGCCGGCTTGGAGCAACAAATCCCTATATTGAAAAAACAAGGATATACAAGAATAGTTTCTACTCCTTTATTCACTGATGACAGTCTTTCTGCCCATGGATACTGGAATAAAAATACAATGCAAATTTCCCAATCACTTGGGAATATTAATAATTATGCCTCTTTTCAGAAAAAAATGTTTAAAGCCGGAATAAATCTAGTTGCTGACGGCGCTTTTGTAAACGAAGGTTTAGAAGGTGTCCACTTTAAGGATGTTTTATTACACGGTGACAAGTCCCCATATTTTGAGTGGTTTCGAGCTGACGGTATGAAGGACAGCCCTCTAGCTATGGGTGTTTTTTCTAAAAACCAGGAATTCATTGGACATAAAGTTGTGAATTCTCCTTATGAGTATATTCAGGATTCTTCAAGCAAAACAATTAAAATCAAAACAAACCACGATTATAATCCTAAAAAACCTACTAAAATACAGATTTTTGATAAAGCATTGACATCTGTTGAGCAACAAAAAGATACTAAGAATATAATCAAATCATACGATAATCTTAATCCGCAGGACTTAAGCGAAGCGCACCGTACGAATAATCATAACGATACTGTGATTAATTACTCATTTGATATTGACCCTGAAATTTATAACAAAAACATCGAAAACTTAAACGAATACAACGCTACAAAAAAAGAAGGCAATAAAATTTCTTTAGACTCCCCAGGGGCTGCTAGATTTTTGACTAAAGCCGGCAATTTTGACCTCGAAGACAAATTCGAAAGCGGATTTGAAACATGGGATGCTAATACAGATATCGGCAAATTAAATTTCTTTATGTCCAATGCTGACATTAAAGCAATGAAAAATCTCTCTGAAAAAGAAAAAAAAATAAAATATGAATGCCTTAGTCGAGCTAATCGTGAAGTTCAAGATTATGCACTTTCGTCTGGAAAATATTGGACAAAAAAAACAAATGACATTTTATTGGAAGACACTGCAAAAAACTTGAAAAACATCGATAAAACCCCAATTAAAGCTTATAACAAGATTATATCTTTAATTGATAAAGAAGAACTTCCTGAATTTTTGAGAGATAAAATTTCTCCTGAAATAGTCAAAAATGTATTAGAGAATAAATATCAACTTACTAAAACTAAAAGAGTTGGTGATTACAAAGATTTGTTGTTGTCAGGATTGATGGACTTGCCGCTTGATGCTATCGAATTAGGCGATGATGTTACAGCAGTTTTGGGTTACCCTTACATAACAAATCGTTCTTCCAATGCTGAAGGATTAGGCATCTCAAGATATTTATTGTATAAAAACCAAAACCCGCACTTAGCAGCTAAATACGAAAAAACATACTTAAAAACTGAAGATATGTACAAAAATCAGTTATCAAATTTTGCCGATGAGATTATGATAACAGTCAACGATAAATTCTCAGATGATAACAAAATTTTCGACGGGCACAATGCAACAATGCTTGGCAAATATGTATTACCTCTAGTTGGTCAAGACATAGCGAAATTCGCCATCATAAAAGCGCTTAATCCGAAAGCAAAAGTATCTGTCCTACCTGACGGTGAAATTGTTTATGATTATAAAACATTGAAGGAAACTACGCTTAAAGATGTAGGCGTTGTCAGTAATTTCCCTGATGACAAGGCTAACGAGTTGATTTCAAAAATCAAAAAAGGCATTGAAAAAATTTCTGACGAAGACAAAAAAATAATCGCTGATTCAATTTATAACAGAATTAAAGATACAACCGCGGATGGATTCAAGCTTTCTGAGATGATTATCGACCGCTCTCAAGCTGGACTAGACTGGAGAATTGATGCAGCTAAAGATGTTGCAGACATCGATGCTATCAGAAATAAAAACTCTTTTTTCTCTGAAAATTGGAACAATGTAATTGAATTTTGGGGTAATTTCACAAGCTTGGTTCACGGTGAAAATCCAAACGCGTACCTTGCCGCTGAAATAACTGACATGGGTGAAATATACGACAATTCTGGTAGATTCAGCTCACCTGACGATGCACAGAAAAAATTACTAGAAGAAACAGGAATAACAACAACAGCCAACTACGGCACATTCTTTACCGCTGTGGCGAATATTTTCGGCAAAGATTACGTTGATGGTTCTTCAAAAGATAAAAACAGCAGAAATTATATGATTAACGACAAGTTAGTCGGTGAAAACTACCTTCACTCCGCACAAATGTCCTCTTTGCTTCACTCCTACACCTTCATCGGAAACCACGACAAGCCTCGTGCGTTGCATTGTATGGCGTTGGATATGCAATTATTCCATACAAATTTTCATGATTCAAAAAATTATGAGCATAAAAAAATCGCAGCAGGTATTTTGAACAACAAATTTACTTACGAAGTTAACGACTCGGATGTTAACAGCGTTGATTTTGACTTGGTATCTAACAAGGCAATCGCAATGGCAGATTCTCTTAAATCAGGCTTCGGCAAGGTAATTTCTCAATCTATTCATAGCAACAGGCGCGATGTTATTTACACTGCGATAAGCAAATCAATAGCTGACTTGGCTCACGGCACTTATGTGGACTCTAAATTCACAGCTGACGGCTTCGGAACAGAACCTTTTGACAAAGCAATTGAAATGGTTTTAACTCAAGCTAAAGAAAAACATGGTCTAAATTTATCCGACGACGAGCAAGGCAAATTGGTTAACGGAACTTTCGAAACAATAGTAAAACCTGCTATGTCTAAACTTAAAGGTATGACGTCTTTCTTGGTTGCACTTCCTGGTAACCCAACATTGTTTGCCGGTGATGATTTAGGCTTAACGGGTTATGACGAAAAAATGAAAAACGTCACCTTGAAAAACCGTGGAATGCTAAATTGGGATGTTTTGAACGACCCAAATAAATCATTTATTAAAGATTATTATAATGAAATGAATTCAATTATGGGCCTTCGTGCTAGACCGGAATTGGAGACATTAAACACAGGTGCGCCATTTGCACTTGCAGTTCAAATGGGCATCGGTGAGAACAAATCGCCGATTTCAGGTGTTCTAAGGCATTCTACAAATGGTGCCATGACAGTTTCGTTATTCAATGCAAGCGGTAGCAATTTGGATTATAAACAAGAGTTAGCCGATTCTAACGTTCAACTTCACAATATTTCTCTTGGCGGATTCCCAGCGGGCTTGCCTGTAGGAAAAGTATTCAAGAATGCGGACAAAAGGGACCAATCGACTTACAAAGTAGTAATGGACCCAAATACAGGCGACCACGTGATAAATAGATTCGGTAGCGACGGTAAATACGGGAAAATTGACGTTTTTCATTCTACATTGATTTTGTACTCAGAGCCTGACAGAAAGCCAAATGCGAATGTAAATGACGTTTCTTTCAGTGGCAAGAATGTTCTTTACAATCCTCAGTACATTTTTGTTTCAAACCCTTACAAAAAAGCTGATGCTCCTAAAATCGGAGCAAAATTATTCGCTCAAAGTGCTGTATAATTCAAGGTATTTTTCCGCGCTTTTTTTCCAGCTGTAATCGTATCCCATGGCTGATTTCACAAGCTTTTTCCATTCATTTTTATCTTTAAAAACACTGATGGCATATTTTATTCCGTTGAGCATATTTGTTGAATCGTAATCCCAAAACTTGAATCCGTTGGCTTTTTTGAGAGGATAGCCAACTACTGTATCTTCCAGCCCGCCTGTTACTCTTACAATTGGTAATGTGCCGTATCTCATTGAAATTATTTGGCTGAGTCCGCAAGGTTCAAATTTGCTTGGCATCAAAAACATGTCACTCCCAGCATAAATCAGGTTAGCCAGTTTGTGAGAAAATTTCATGTGAGTTCTAACGTTTTTGGATGTGCGGGAAAGCTTGTCGAAATGAGCTTCCAGCCACATATCACCAGTGCCTAATATTACAATATCCGCCTCGAGCGAGGTTAATTCGTCATCAATTCCCCAAAAAAGTTCGAACCCTTTTTGGTCAGAAAGCCTCGACACCATACCAATTATTGGCCTATTTTCATTGTATTCAAGCCCAAATTCTTTTGCGAGGGCTTTTTTGCATTCAGCTTTACCTGAAGGGTCTTTTTTGTCGAAGTTTTTGGCGATAGTTTTATCTGTTTTTGGGTTAAATTCTTTTGTATCAATCCCGTTTAAAATCCCTATAAGTTTATACGAGTTCTCTCTTAGCGTACAATCGATGTTATGGCCGCCTTGAGGCGTTTGGATTTCTTTTGCATAAGTCGGAGAAACTGCAACTACCTTATTTGAATAATTTATTCCCCCTCGCATCCAGTTTACGTGTCCAAAAAGCTCCAATCCGTCAGAAGTCATAACCTCTGATTTTGGAATTTGTGCAAAATCAAGCACGTCGTCGTAAAACATTCCTTGATGTGATAAGTTATGGATTGAGAAAACGGTTTTGGTGTTATTAAAGAACTCGTTGTCCTTATAGGTTGTCTTCAAATATACCGGTAACATCCCAGTGTGCCAATCGTTTGCGTGGATTACATCAGGTTTAAAATTAAGAAGCTGGGTGTATTCCAAAACCGCTCTTGAAAAGGCTATAAATCGCTCGTGGTTGTAGCGTTCGTCTATGTTAAACGGGTATACCATATCAAAACACGTAAAATATTTAGGGTTTTCAATGAAAAATACATTTATTTTTGAACCTGGAAGTTTCGCCACATAAAGTGAAAAAATATTCTCACTCCAGCCAAAATTTATCTTTAACTTTGAATTTTCTACTAGTTTTATATTGTATTTTTCTTTGTCTACGCAGCCGTAAAGAGGTGTGAAAATTGCGATTTCAACATCTTTTTCAAGATACTTTGGTAAGCTGCCCACAACATCTGCTAGCCCTCCTACTTTTGAAAACGGAGCAACTTCTGCCGCCGCAAATAAAACTTTCATTGATGCCCCCTTTTCTATGGTGTCTGAATACACAATCCGTATTTATCTTTTATAAATTGAGCGTGATTGAGACATAATTGCGCTGATTTTTGTTCATTTTTTGCTGTTAAAATCTTAAACATTGTGAGCTTGAAAAGCATGAGGACTAAATCGCTTGAATTTTCGTCTTTTTCCAGCTGAATAATTATGTTGCTCGAAATTCCTAAGGCTACATCAATATCGTTCAGTTCAAATTTTAGCTCAGCTATCAAATACCAGGCAAAATACCAAACCATTTTTAATCCGTTCTCCGAACTTGTCCTAATAACACTGTAAAAAACCGAAGATGCTTTTTTGTATTCTTTTAAATTAAAATATGAATATCCAATCAAAAGGTCGCAAATTAATTCTATTTGTTTTAAATTTTTGAGCTTTGCGCTGATCTTCGCTTGATATATGTCGCTAGCAAATTTTCTGTAATCGTCGATATTATTGAAAGCATTTAGAAATCCCAACAGTATTTTAGAAAATTTATCATCCTGAGCCTCTAAATTTGAGGGTATTGCAACTTTACCAGATAGTCTTGCTTGTAAAAGTAGGAATAATTCAAAACTTTTCGGAAGCCTGCCCAAAGTAGTTTTAAGCCTCTTTAAAAATTCTTCAAGGTCACCCCTCAACAAAATGATTCTCGACATAGCAACAAACCCTGCTGTATCAAAGAGTAGTTCCTCGAATTGTTGAGTTGAAAAGCTAACCGGCTTTAGTTTTTCAATATTCACTCTCGTAACATGTCCAAGTATTTCGTCCCCAGACTCAAGGCAGTCTTTAAGATTGCCGATACTAAACATTAACTCGATTTTAACAATCGATATTAAGAAGTAAGTAGCATTGAAGTGCTCGCTTGAGGGGTCGAGTGAGGAGTTAGGGAACTTTGATAGTATCTTGTGAATCAATTGCAGTGCGTGAGAGTAGTCTCCACTTATAAGGCAGCCTTGAAGCATTTTGCTACAAAGGTTGATTATTTTATTATCGTCTGTTGATTTTTCCAGGTTCTCTAAAATTATTTGTGCAATGTTTCGGATTTTATCAGGAGTATACTTGTAAAGCATTCTTGCAAGATTTTCATAAATACCCATTTTATATTCGTTTATGTTGTTCTGCGAATTTTCATCGACATGGTCATCCAGCAAGTTTAAAAAGCGCAGACTACAATTCAAATATGCGCTAAAATCCCCTAGCGAGGTGTTTATTTGTGAGAGCTTTTCCCACGCCAGAACTTCCATTTTGTCTTGCTTTAGAATATTGCATAAAAATGCTTTCGTTGGGGTTACAGTTTCGTTGTTAAATACTTTATCGTAAACAACTGTTGCCAATTTAATTAAATCTTGCTGTGGCATATTTTCAATAAAAATTCCTTTGTATAGATTATAATTTTGAATGTATATTGAATTTTTTTCTGTATAAATATAGCCTTTGTCCATTAATTTTTTGAGTTCCTGCAAAATATCCGGGACTTCAAGTTGGCCAAGAGTCATAATGTCTATTCTAGGTCCAATCATCAGCAAAAGAGCCATTACTGTGTAGGCGACATCGTCGTTAGAAAGATGAAGAAATCTTTTTGCTATTAAATCTTCCAGTTTTGTCGGGATGACGATATTTTCGACGGAATTTACATGTAGTGCATCATTTTCAAATTTAAGGATATTTTTTTCCAACAAAAAGACTAGTGCTTGTTGGAAATACATTGTGCTACCCTTTGTATTTTGCGAAATATTTTGGATATAATATGAATCCAAAATATATTTGTAAAGGTTCTGATTTGCCCCAATCATTTCCCCAAAAGGAGTCGGTTTCGGAGTTATTTCAGTATAATAACCCTTGTATAAGAGCGAATTCACGCTCTTATGAATAGAAAAATCATTGCTGCAAATGGCCAAATAGCTAACATTCAGTTCATCAAATTTATCAAAAATAATTTGCAGTATTTCAAATGAAGTGTCATCAATTTTCTCAAAGTTTTCTATGTATAGAAGTGAGTTTGGGATTAAATAAAATATTTCCAAAAAAATATCAAACAGTGAATATCTGACGTCTTCAGGGTGTGGGAAATCTCGTTTTTGCAAGTTTATTAAATCTCTAATGAACCCAGATTCGTCAATTTTGTTAAACTGGGCGTAATTATGCATCGAAAAATTGTTTGGGCTCACTGAAAAATTATACATTCTTGAAATTAATTCGTAGAAAAATCCGTATGGTTTGTACTTCATTTCTTCTGTGCAGGTTATTTTAAAGATGTTGCTGAATGAGCTATTTAGCTCTATTTCATTCAATAGCTCACGCGTTTTCGGCTGAAATTTAGCATCGCATTTGACTGAAATTATGCATTTTTTATTCTTTTTGATTTTATTTACAATTTCCGATATTAAATTTATGGCTTTTGGGCTTTCAAAATGACATTTTAGTTCTTCAAAATTAATTGATTCCACATTGTAAGAATCGTCTTCATTTTTTTTGTACAGTTCTAGTTCGTCGTTAGCAATTTTATTAAGCGCAGATAATTTTTTTTCTTTTTCGTCATCTTTTACTTCTGGCATTTCTTCTGGAATGTTGATATACTTTTTTAGATTAAGTTGAAAAAACATTACAAATTTATCTTTAATTTGCACGGCAGAAAGGGAAGACAGTGAATAATTGTCGCATAAGGCTTCATGGATTTTCGTATCAGTTATGACCTGTAAATTGTTCAGTAATTTTTCTTTCTTTCCGCCAGTGTTAAGCAGTTTTATATCGAATCCTGATTTGTATTCAGAGGGTTTTGAATAGATATTTCTTTCTAATATCGCTATATTACAGTTTAGGTAAACTTTATTAAGTTTTTCCATTTTAAAATTTAATTCTGTTACTAAATTCTGGATTTCTATTGCTGATTTTATTGCCCTGTTGGCAGAGTCCTTAAACGTATAATCCTTGTTGAACCTTATTACGTAGAAATTGTCTATAATTTCACGTGTCAGCTCTATGGATTTTGTATAATTCAGTATCAGGTTGTCAATATTAACCTTGAATTTCTCGTATAACTTGGTTGAATCTAATGCTGATTTTATGTCGGAAATATTAGGGAACTCTATGGTCATGCTTGCAAAGGTGTCAATATTTGATGCGTTGATTGATGCGCTAGTGTAGGTGCTAAACCCACATTTTGAACACGTACCGGAAATAGTTTGATTAACTTTTTCACATTTATGACATTTTGTGACAATTACAAACCCGCATTTTACGCAAGTATTTTTCTTGTTTTCTGTTTTGCATTTTGGACAAATTAACTTCAGCACCTTCTTGCAATTAGGGCAAGAAAGTGCATTATCATGGAGACTGTGGCTACATTTTGGACATTTCATTTACATATTATATATCATGATTTTTACAAATACAAATTATTACATTAAAAAGAGTAGAGCTGATAACAATATTTATGTTAAAGTTATTGTAAGATGTGAGGTATTTATGCAAATTATACACTATTTATTAGACCCAGCCATTTTAATAGTATTGATAACCTTTTTGTTAATTACTATTTATTATGTTAAAAAAGTCAACTATATTAACCTTCAATTAGCAAATTTGTTATCATTCTTGAAAACTTTTAAAAAATACGACTTGGGGTTCCGCTTTAAAGAACTCGATAATGTTATGAGTTCAAATCCATATGTATCTTGTGCTTGGGCTGAGTTCAAAAATACTTTAGTTTTTTCTGAAAGTGTTTCGCTTAAAGATGAAAAAAATGACGTTGTTTTTCAAAATATCTCCCAAAATTCATCCAACATCCAGACTACAGTCGATCCTATTTATTTTTTTAATGAAGAAACTTTGGTTACGTCAAAGTTTAACTACAAATTTATACAGACTGTGCCGACTCTTTTGACAGGGCTTGGGCCTTTGTTTACATTCCTAAATATTGCTATTGCCTTTTCCGGCGTAGATTTTTCAACCCAAGAGGCTACGCTTAAATCAGTTACCCATCTTATGGGTAGCATGCAGCTTGCAGCTTTGGTTTCAGTTTTGGCGGTAGGATCTTCTCTGATATTTTTGGTTATAGAACGAATTCTCTACAACCAAAAGTGTAAAGCACCGTTGAAGGAAGTGCAAGAGTGTTTCTATAAATTATTTGATAATATTTCATCTGAAAAATTCTTGGTTGAGCTTTTGAGAGAAGCAAAAATCCAAAATAATTCAATAACTAATTTATTATCAGTACTTCCTGAGCAGTTTAAAATCTCAATTGATAAGAGTTTGTCTAATATTTTGGTTCCTTATTTGGAACATTTAATTTATGGTATTAATAAGTTACAAGAAAAAATCATAACCAGAGAGCCTAATAATAACTCTGATGTAGTTGACAATTTGTTCAAAGGATAATAATGATAGGAAAGCGTTATAAATCTAATACTAATGAAGATGAAAATGAAAATGTTTTTTGGGTCACAATGACCGATTTAATGTTAGGCTTGACGATTGTATTCATGTCCTTGTTTATAATGGCAATGACTGGTTTTACACAGAATAAAATCAGTTCTCAATCAACACAAAGCGAAGTGGCAAAAGATTTAATCAAAAAAATGAATGCTCAGAAAATTGATGCCCAAATTGATGTAGTTACAGGCCAGGTAAAGATTTCTGACCTTGAATTATTCGAATTGAACAGCTATAATTTATCTGCTAAAGGTAAAAAATACCTCGATAAATTCATTCCGATTTATGTTAATACTATTTTCTCAAAAAAAGAGCTCTCCGATAAAATCACCGGCGTTGTAATTCAAGGCCACACCGACTCTCAGAGCTACGCTGGATTGCATTCAAAAGAAGAACAGTTTACAAAAAACATGGAGTTGAGCTTAAAAAGAGCCAATGCCGTTGCTGAATACATGTTTAAAACTGATTACAATAAAAAATACAGCCCAATGCTTACAAAAAATCTTACAGTTGAAGGTAAAAGTTTTACAGAACCAGTTATAATAAGTGGTAAAGAAGATTACAAAAAGAGCCGCAGAGTAGAATTGAAAATGATAGTAAAAGAAACAAGCATCCAAGATTTTTTGGTGAAATCAGCATTACCGACTTCTAAGGCCAAGTAAATACAAAACATTAACAGATAACAGACAAACTAGTAAAGGTGCAGACAAAACAGTCTGTGTTGTGGCAAATGACAATATTTAATGAAAACCAAATTTTAGAAACAATTAACATGATTAAATTGCATAATCTTGATATAAGAACTGTGACACTCGCTCTCAGCCTTAGAGACTGCATTTCTGACGACATTGACGCTGTGTGTGAACGAATTTACGATAAAATTACCAAATATGCAAAAAATCTTCACAGCTACGCTGTTGACATAGAAAATGATTACTCTATTCCAATTATCAACAAAAGAATTGCAGTCACTCCGATTTCATTGATAGGGGAGTCATGCAAAAACTTTGACTATGTTAAAATCGCAAAAACACTTGACAGAGCTGCAAAAGATGTAAATGTAGATTTCATCGGCGGGTTTTCTGCACTTGTAGAAAAAGGCTGCACAAGAGGCGATATTGCATTAATTGAAAGCATTCCTGAAGCTTTAGCTTCTACCGACAGACTTTGCGCATCTGTGAACATCGCCACCTCCAAGGCTGGAATTAATATGAATGCTGTTTTAAAAATGGCTGAGGTTATTAAAAGCTGTGCCGAACTTACTGCAGACAAAGACGGTATAGGAGCTGCTAAACTTGTTTGCTTCTGTAACGCTCCAAGCGATAACCCTTTTATGGCAGGTGCTTTTTGTGGATTCGGTGAACCTGAATGTGCCTTGAATATTGGTGTTTCTGGCCCTGGCGTCGTGAGGGCTGCGATTGAAATGATGCCAGAGGATTCTGATTTTAGCGATTTGGCAAACAAAATTAAACAAATTGCATATAAAATAACCACCACGGGTGAGCTTGTTGGTAGGAAATTAGCCCAAAGATTAGAAATCCCTTTTGGGGTTATAGATTTGTCATTGGCGCCAACTCCGGCAGCTGGAGACAGCGTGGCTGGAATTTTTCAGGCCATGGGGTTGGAACATGTAGGGGCTCACGGCACAACAGCAGCACTGGCTATGCTTAACGATGCAATTAAAAAGGGTGGAATTATGGCGAGCTCACATGTAGGAGGCCTCTCAGGGGCATTTATTCCTGTATCAGAGGATGCTGGGATGATTGAGGCGGCTTCTAAAGGTTACTTGACCTTTGATAAACTTGAGGCAATGACTTCTGTTTGTTCTGTCGGGCTTGATATGATTGCAATTCCTGGAGACACCCCTGTTGATACAATCGCTGGTATTATTGCCGATGAGATGGCTATCGGAATGATAAATAAAAAGACTACAGCAGTGAGAATCATTCCTGTACCTGGTAAAAAAGTAGGTGACTTGGCTGTTTATGGCGGGTTACTGGGTGAAGCTCCAATTATGCAAGTAAGTGGTCTTTCATCAAGGAAATTTGTAAGGCGAGGTGGCAGAATTCCAGCCCCTATACATAGTTTGAATAATTAATCATAGGAGGCAATTATGCCAGCAGAATTTCATTCATTAGAAGAGTCTTTAAAGGAATTTTTGACAGAGGCTAATAACGATAGCTACAATTCAAAAAGTATAAATCTTCACAAATACAATAATTTAAAAGTTTTTATGGATCTAAAAAAAACTCGCAATCCACACTTTGTAGTGAGAGTTGGAATTTCAGAATCTGTTTATAATTTGAGCAATTGCGAAAAAATTTCTGGTGGATTAGGAACAGATGAACGTTATATATCTCGATGGTTTGAAAAACCATCAACGAATGTAGCACTGCAACAAGCATGGAAGCAATCTCAGAAGTTCGATGCAGTTCAAATGAAAAATGAGTAGTCATTATTTGCTAAAACTAATTTATTTAACTATTTGTTAAATTAGGGTTTGCATTTTAATATTTTTATCATATGATGTTAATGGATAAAAGCCGATTTTTTAGAATGTCGTTAGAATGTGAGATTAAATAAGCGCATTCTATAATTTTATCCGAACAAATACATTAGAACAAAAAGGATGAACACAATGGGAATCAAAGGCAGAGTTGACAAAATGGTAGTGCTAGCTTGCGAAGATTGCAAAGAAAGAAACTACACAACAATCAAAAACAAAAAAAACAACAAGGAAAGAATGGAGCTTAGCAAATATTGCGCTTCTTGTAAAAAACACACCAACCATAAAGAAACAAAATAAAAGCTCAAAGAGCATAGAAGCTTAGAAGTTTAGCTAGTTTATATACCAAGCTTCCAAGCATCCGAACTTCCAAGCATCCATAAGCGCTTTTAGTTCAGTTGGTAGAACGTCGGTCTCCAAAACCGGATGTCGAGGGTTCAAATCCTTCAGGGCGCGATTTATATAATAAGAAAATAAAGGATCTAAAAATGGACAAAGCATTAAGTGCTATCAAATTATACTTTAAAGGTGTTAGGTCAGAATGGGGTAAGATTAACTGGCCCGAAAGACGTCAAGTCTTTGTTGAGACACTTTTTGTTGTTGTAATTGTTTTCGTTTTTACAATAATGGTTTATTTTCTAGATGTAGTTTTCAAGTGGGCATTAAGTTTTATTCCACACAGATAAAGAAAGACCGATAGGTAGAGTGTTAAATGACAAAGAAAGAAAAAATTAAATTTTTAGACGAAAATTTAACTGACGAACTAGTTAGTGAAGAGTTTGCCGTGTCAAGCGAAGACACTACTGATACAGTCAAAGCTGCTAAAAAAGCACAAAAGCGTTGGTACATCGTTCACACATATTCAGGGCACGAGAACAAGGTTAAAGTAAACCTTGAAAAGCGTATTGAATATATGAATATGGGCGAAAAAATCTTCAGAGTTGAAGTCCCTCAAAAAACTGTTACTATGATTAAAGCTGGTAAAAAACAGGAAAAAGAAGAGAAAATCTTCCCTGGTTATGTTTTAGTTGAGATGATAATGGAAGATGATAGCTGGTACGTTGTAAGACATACTGCTGGAGTTACAAAATTCGTAGGTTCAGCAAAAAAACCTATTGCAGCAAAAGACAGTGAAATCAAAAAGATTATTCACCGCTCTCAAGCGCAAGTACAAAAAGTTCAGATGGACGTTAAAGCTGGCGATAAAGTCAGAATTATTTCTGGGCCGTTTGCAGAATTCGTTGGGGATATTACGGAAGTTTACCCTGATAAATCAAAATTAAGAGCTAACGTATCAATCTTTGGACGTGAAACTCCGGTTGAATTGGAATACAAACAAATTCAAAAATTATAATCAACAATTGTGGGAGCCGTAGTGCGTTTGGACCACAGAGACGAACAAGCTGAAAAAGCTGTCGGCTTATAACTAAATCAGAAAGAAGGAAAAAAATGGCAAAAAAAGTAGTAGGAAAAATTAAACTACAGATCGCAGCAGCAAAAGCTACTCCGTCACCACCTGTTGGTCCAGCTCTTGGTCAACACGGAGTTAACATCATGGATTTTTGCAAACAGTTTAATGCAAGAACAGAATCACAAGCCGGATACAAAATCCCGGTTGTTATAGACGTTTACGAAGACAGAAGTTTCACTTTCGTCACAAAATCGCCACCGGCAGCGGGTTTAATTGTTAAAGCTCTTGACATCCCTAAAGGTTCTGCTGTTCCAAACAAAGATAAAGTGGGGCAAATCACTCAAGCGCAATTGGAAGAAATTGCTAAAATAAAAATGGCTGATTTGAACGCAAATTCAATAGAAAGTGCAGTAAAAATGATTAAAGGCACGGCTCGTGCTATGGGTGTTACAGTAGCAGAATAAGAATGGGAGCCTTATAAATAGGGCGTTATTACCACGAAAGGATTATAAAATGGGAAAATTAACTAAAAAACAACAAAAAATGCAAGATATGTTGGAAGACTTTCAACAACCTTCAAGCGGTGTTGAAGCAATAAAAAAATTGCAAGAAATTTCAGCAGCAGTCGCAAAATTTGACGAAACTGTCGAATTGCACATGCGTTTAGGTATTGATGTAAAACACGCTGACCAACAAATTCGTTCAACAATCGTACTTCCAGCCGGTTTAGGTAAAGAAGTAAGAGTTTGCGTTATTGCAAAAGGTGCTAAGGCAACTGAAGCTAAAGAAGCTGGTGCTGATGAAGCCGGTGCTGAAGAAGTTATCGAAAAAATCGAAAAAGGTTGGTTTGATTTTGACACATTGATAGCAACTCCTGACTGTATGGGTATGTTAGGTAAATTGGGGCGTGTTTTAGGACCAAAAGGATTGATGCCTAACCCTAAAACAGGTACAGTTACTCTTGACGTAGCTTCTGCTGTTAGGGATGCTAAAGCTGGTAAAGTTGAATTTAGAGCAGATAAACAGGGTATGATTCACTGTCCAATCGGCAAAGTTAAATTCACAGCTGAAGATTTGACAAAAAACTTTGCTACGCTTGCTGAAGCAGTTTTGAAAGCTAAACCTTCTGCAGCTAAAGGAACTTTTGTTAAGTCTATATATTTGACTACAACAATGGGGCCAAGCATCAAATTGGAAGCTAAAAACTTAGCAACTGAAATCAAAGAATTTATTTCTTAGAATTATAGACTTAGGCGTGGGTTAGCCCACGCCTTTTTTTAGTATATAGGGGAAAATAACTGGGCGGTGTATGTTGACAAATTTAACAAAGGGTTTATTTATTACGTTTGAAGGTGCTGATGGCTGTGGGAAAACAACCCAGATTAACCTTTTAAAAGAGTATTTGGAGAATAAAGGATATGAAGTCCTTTTGACAAGAGAACCGGGGGGCGTCGGGCTTGGCGTAAAAATACGCGAAATTCTTTTGAATTACGACGGAGAAGTTTCTTCAAAAGCCGAAGCCTTCCTATTTTTGGCCGACAGGGCACAAAATATTGATGTTATTGTGAATCCGGCAATAGAAGCAGGCAAAATTATTCTGTGCGATAGGCACACGGATTCTACCGTTGCATATCAAGGTTACGGCCGTGGGGTTAATTTAGAGCAGATTAAAATGCTGAACAATTTGGCAACAGGCGGGCTTAAACCAGATTTGACTTATGTTTTTGACATCGATGTCGAAACTTCTTCAAAACGGGTCGGCAAGGTTAAAGACAGAATGGAATCCGCCGGAGTGGAATTCCATAATAGAGTTCGTGAGGGCTATTTGACACTTGCTGATGATGAGCCTGACCGCGTTAAAGTTATTAATGCTGTAGATAGCATAGAAAACATTTTTGAGCAGGTTAAAGAAGTGTTTGAGAATATTAAGTAATTACATCCACGTCATCCTGAAGCATCAAGCTATTTGTTTTGCAAATATTTTCGCTATTCAGGATCTCACCAACTTGGTGGCTTTGGTTAGATTGCCGCGTCACTTCGTTCCTCGCAAAGACGTGTTTTTTAATTTTTCTAAACAGCCTCAAACGCCTTACTACTACTACTACTACTACTACTACTAAATAAAGTATCGTAAAATGTGATATAATAAAATTAACAACGTACTTTTAATAAGGAGAATATTTAAATGATGTTTA